>Ga0163163_10000022_pt1 | contig 187289 bp, 153 predicted proteins | sample S65metaG_FD_119766 | JGI IMG/M metagenome (GOLD analysis project Ga0163163, IMG submission 119766) | Switchgrass rhizosphere microbial communities from Kellogg Biological Station, Michigan, USA - S6-5 metaG | ecosystem: Host-associated > Plants > Roots > Rhizosphere > Soil | place: USA...
AGGAGTGACGCCCGCGAAACGGCTTTGTTTGCGTGGCTCTGGAGATAATCGAACACTGCGAGTTCCAGCCTGGTAAGCGGCACTCGACGCCCGTCAATCACAGCTTCGTGTGCTTCGCGGTCGAGGATGGCCGACGCGTCGATGCCAATTTCGGCGGCGACGAGGCGCGCCAGCCAGCCGTCCACGGACTGCGGTCCGAAGTCGTTCACCGCAAGGTTGTAGTCCTCACCGAGGTCAAGGCGCGCGATGGGCTCGAACCCCAAAGTGGTCATCACGGGAGCGAAGGCCGCCGCCGCGTCGTCCCTCAACGCCGCGTAAATGCGCCGCAACCGCGGCCTCAGTGCCATGTACGTACGTTTGATCTCCAGCCAGGATGCGGCCTGCACGGTCGATGGCATCTCGCCGAACTCCGCGGACAGAAGGCTGCGCAGAAACAAAACGGTTTCGTTGTTGGCGACCGGCTCAGACTGGAGATGACCTAGCCAACCACTCGTCATCCTGTCTGCGGCAAGGAGCTCAGGCGAGACTTTCTGAGGCTCGAAGATGGAGTGGAAGCCCATGACTTCCCCGCGCTGGTCTCGGACAACAAAGAAGGTCTCGGGGTGAGCGCTCAACCATTGCAGTGTCGCCAGGCGCGACTCCCTGGTGTCGTGTCTCTCGAGGATCGAGACGACGGCGTCCAGGTCACCGGGACGAAAGTCTTGCACTGAAAAGCGCGGGCCGCCCGATGGAAAGAACGCCTCGCGGACCACCGGATTGTCGAGCAGGTACAGGATGTCCGCGGTGTAGCGCCAGAGTTCGTCAATGCCGGCATTGCGCGCCTCGACCTGCAGCTGGCGCCAGGCTCGCCGCTTGAAGTCCCGGTACGTGTTCGGGTCCATCGCTCGGATTTGGCCAGAAATTGCCTCGCGCACGGCGTCGTGAATAATCAAACCGTCGCGTCCACTTGTTGCGAAGGGCAGCATCCGCAGCCGCTCGAATGCGTCGTCAGGCGCGGTCTCCGGCAGCATGGCATGCAGGACCGAGTGCGTCACTCGACGCACCACCGAACATGCCTGGAGGACCCGTCGAGTCACGGGATCGGTGACGTCGGCGAGGTAGAGTCTGGCGAGCGCATCGATGACCTGAGGGAGCGCCTGGATCTCTAGATCACGACTGGGATCCGCCGCGACAGTAGCCGCTGCGAGCTTGAGAGCGAGCGGGTTGCCATGTGCAAGACGGTTAATGCGACGCGCGGCCGGGGTGTCAACGCCCATGTGCTCGAGAAGGTCGAATGCCTCGTCGTCTGTGATGCCTTGCAGTTGCAAGCTGCCGAAGCTTGTTTGGTCCCACGGCCCCGACATCAGCCAATCGGCCACAGGGGGCTCCCTGCCGCACAGGACCACTCGCACATTCGGCGGCAAGGAAAGAAGGAACACTTCTCTCAGCCATACGTCGAGGAACCGGAAGACCTCGTAGGTGTCCAGCGTCAGCACGACCCTTTCGCCGAGATTGCCGAGACGAACCGCCACAGAGCTGGGCGAGCGGGCCTTGCTGCCAATCGCCCGCGACAGGCTATGAAGAAAACCTCGCTCCGTCGGCTCGAGGCTCCGGCAGTCCAGTCCGACGACCGTCACACCGCTGGTTCTTGCCGCCGTTGCAAAGGAGCTGAGCAGGGTGCTTTTGCCGATGCCGGCTATTCCGTGGACGTACATGAGCCGCGGCCCGTCGTCTCGGATCAGGCCGAGCATTTTCGACAGTTCCGAGGACCGTATCTGGGTACTTGTGTCCTTTGCGGGTGCTCGCGCTTCCTGAGGCATGACCCTACCACCCCGGACTGTATTAGGACGCCGCCGGTATTCTATCAGCGACCCCATGCCTTGATGGCTCGTCGGGTGGCTCAAATCTGCGTGAGGCCGCCATCGACGACCAGTTCCGATCCGGTCATGAAGGAGGAATCGTCGCTCGCGAGGAACAGGGCTGCCTTTGCGATTTCCCCGGCCTCGCCGAAACGATGAAACGGAACGCGATTCCCGATGGCCGTGGCCGCTTCGTTGAGTTGCTCCTCGGAAAGTCCGAGCTTGCCGTGAAACGGCGTGTTGATCAGGCCGGGACTCACTGCGTTCACGCGAATGCCACGCGGTGCAAATTCCGCGCCCAACGACCGCACAATCGAACGAACGGCTGCTTTCGTGGCCGATAAGATGGTAAGGCCAGGCACGCCCACTTCGTCCAGGAACGAAGTTGTCACAATGATGCTGCCGCCTTTGGCCAACAACGGAGCAGCTTTCTGAATGGCGAAGAAGACGCCTTTGAAGTTCACATCGAATTGCCTGTCGATTTGATCTTCGGTGACGGCTTCCAAAGGCGAGGCCAGACCCATCCCGGCATTCGCGAATAGTACGTCGATACGGCCGAACTTTTCGCTGATCTGCTTGATGATGCCTTCAACCGCGGCGGGCTTGCTCACGTCGCCGCGCAGGACGGTCACACTGTCCCCGAGTTGCCCTGCGACAGATTGCAACCGGTCAGGATTCTGCCCGACGACTATGACGGTCGCACCTTCCTCCCGGAACAACTTCGCAGCTTCAAGTCCGATGCCGGAAGTTCCGCCGGTAACGAGGACGATTTTGTTCGACAGTTTCATGATCGTCTCCCCTCCCTTCAAGGATGAGGCGAGCGTACGACGCTCGGGCACCCGAAAGATGAGACAGTGATGAGGAAAACATGAGAAGTCAGTCACCAACGCGCCCCGGGTCAATCATCAAAGAGGAAAGAGCTTCGCGTACTCCGCGGCGGACACCGATGCGGCAGTCTGCTTGTGTAGGGACCTCGTGCGCTCGCGAGGCAGCGTCCGCGTAGGCTCATGTGGAGGGCCATGGCTCGGTCGTTCGGGAACGCGAGCACGTTCGCAGGTCGTTCGCGGCGCTCAGCGCGCGGTTCGGCGCTTTTGGTCAGAGTGCGCCTGAACGGTTCGCCATCGATGTGAACCAGCCACCGACCTCGCCACAACGCGCGCAATCGATGGCGCTACGGATGCCGCTGCCGCTCACGGACGAACGCGGATGATCGTCTTTCCCTTGATTCGCGCGGTCGGGTTGAATGCGGCGACGGCGTCGTCGAGGGTCGAGACGTTACCGATGTTCGTCCGCAGTCGTCCGTCCCGCACCCGCTGGACGATCTCACTCAGTTGGGCACGATCGGACTCGACAACGAAGTCGATCGCCAGGCCGTCGGCGGGCCGCGCCTCAGGCGGCCCGACGATGGACACCAGTGTTCTTCCGGCTCGGATCAGGCCTGCGGACCGCTTCCCGATATCGCCGCCGATGACATCGAACACCAGATCGACCCCGCCGACGTCTTCGAGGACGTCGCTCTCAAGGTCGACGAACTCCTTCGCGCCGAAGCCGAGCACCGTCTGACGGTCGGCACCGCGTCCGGTGCCGATGACGTAGGCGCCAGCCTCCCGTGCGAGTTGCGTCACCATCGATCCGACGGCGCCGGCCGCGCCTTGCACGAGGACGCGCTGCCCCGCCTGAAGGCGGCCATGCTGGAACAGTCCCTGCCACGCAGTCAGGCCCGAGATCGGCAGACTGGCACCCACCGTGAAGTCGACGTCGCCCGGGAGCGGCGCGAGATTGCGTGCCTCGATCGCCACATACTCGGCCAGGGTGCCGTCGCGATACCAGTCCGCGAGGCCGAACACCCGCTGTCCCACCGAAAGACCCGTCGTGCCGTAGCCGAGGGCCGTGACCACTCCGGCCAGCTCGTGCCCAGGGATCGACGGTGTTCGGTGACGGCCGAGGCGATCGGTCCAGGTCGAGGGCCAAGTCAGCTCAGTCTGCACGAATCCCGACGCAGGAACCTGAACGACGACGTCGCTTATCGCTGCCTGCGGCTTGGGCCGTTCCATCAGCGTCATCCCGGCCGTTCCCGCAGCCTGGTCTGTCACCACGATAGCCTTCACCGTACGCCTCAATCCCGCGCTACACTTCCACCAATCTGATTCCGTCGTGCCGATGCAGGTTGCTGATTCCAAGATTGAGCGGTACCGCTATTTACCCCGACGCCTGTCGTCGCTAATTTGCGACCTGTCGACGATCCTTCGCCACGAATTCCGGACAGTCTGGACAACTTCCTCGCATGACCTGGACCCGCATTGAAGCTGAAGGCCTTGGTGGAGCGGACCGCCGGTTCCGACAGACCGCACGCTAGGAAATTGACTCCCGCCGCGCGTGCTGACGTACATAAGATCCCACCAACGCAGTTGCCGATCAACGACTTCTCGCAACAAGAATGCGCGTCGGCGTCTCCCGTAAATCGCGGCGTTTCGAGGGGTATTCGACCCAGCTGTGCCACAGACACTGCATCCACTTTCGCGCGTCCCAATCAGCACGTCTTCGAGCGCCTCCGAACCAGTCGACGACGACCGATCGTCGGGGCGCGCTCAATCGCGCCGCCACTCGTTCACAGTGCGGCGCGCCGTGTAGAAGTTGCGCATTGACGGCGACGACGATGGTGCTCAACGACATCGGGACCGCACGCACGGAGGCGGAAAGAAGGACTAAGAAATCGGGAGTTCCTCAGTCTGGCTTTCCTTCCAGGCCGGAATGGCGACCATCACACCAAGAAGAAGGACGAAGAGTGGGATCACCGGAGGCTTAATACCGAGTGGTAGTACCTCGGGCGGAACTCCGGGCTGAAGGTGGACATAGACTGCCACGAGCATCTCAAGGAAGAGGCTCGAGCAAGCGATCAACAAAATGCGACCCTCCCATCTTGCTTGCCACGGCCCGAACCGCGGAAGCAGGAAAAGAAGACCCGTCATGATCTCGGCAATCTTGCCCATTAGAATCGCCGCGTGTGGCAGGTGGCTTTGTTGAATCTGCACATGAAACCATCCGTCAACGGTGGGATTGACAACCTTCAGAAACCCGAACGTGAACATGAGCAATCCGAGAACTACCGAAAGCCCTGTCTTCGCCGAACGAAACAACCGGCTTCTTTCTTGGCTCACAGCTCCTCCTTGGCGTGATTCCCGATCAGGGCGCATGTCGAGGCACTCCCCTACATCGCCGCGAACTGGCGCTCGATCGCCTTGTGATCGGTCGTCCACTGGGCGTACAGCGCTCTCGCCATCGGATCGGGAAAGATGTCCTCATCGCCAGCTTCGATCCCTTCCATTACTGCCGCCGCGACGTCGGCCGGCGCGGTCTTCGGCATCTCGACGTCCTTGAGCATGTCCGTGTCCACGGCGCCCGGAAAGACGCCGAACACCTTGACCTGTCGCCTGGCGAAGTCACCGCGCATCGACTGTGTAAGGGACCACGCCGCCGCCTTCGATGCGTTGTACACGCCAAGGCTGGGCATGCTGGCCAGCGCCACGAGCGTCAGGATGTTCACCACGGCGCCCTGATGTGTGGTGAGCGCCAGCGCGAACGCTCGGGTCGTGTGCAGCAGGCCAAAGACGTTCACGTCGAAGTTGCGATCGAACGCGGACGACGGCGCATCGAGGACGCTGCCTAGGTCCAACACGCCGGCGTTGTTGAACAGGATCCTGAGATCGGTTGCCTCAGCGGCCACGCGCTCAATCTGGGCGTCGTCCGTCACGTCGAGCTGCACGGGCACGATGCGGCGGTCGTTCCTTGCGCGCAACGCGGCGACGTCGGCATCCTGCCGTGCTGCCGCGTACACTTTCGAGGCTCCTTGCTCCAGGAGCGCCTCAACGAGCGCCGCACCAATACCTCGATTGGCCCCCGTCACGAGGGCGATGGTGTTATCGATTCGCATGCTTGTTCTCCGTTCGTTCGTATTCGTGGTGTGTACCGTTGATGTGCCCGCCTCGGCCCGGACTAACGCTGCGCGAATGGGTAGGCGCCTGCTCCGCGCCAGATTTGCTGCACGACCAGGTCGAACTCGACGGCTCGCCAGACGCCGTCGTTCCCGCGGACGACGTTGCTCACATAGCGCGCCTGGACGAAATCGGCGGCCGGACTCTTCGGACCGACGGTGAGGAAATGGGGTGCGACGGTCGACGATTGCACGCGGGCAGTCGCCGGGCCAGTGAACTCGACCTGCACGTTGCCTGGCACGTTGCGCGCGCTGCTGTATCCCTGATCCTTGGCGAAGGACTCCACGAACGCAATCAAGTCGCGAATGGAATGAAGCGTAGTAGTCGGAGTCGTTTCGTCGAATAAGTACACGTTGGTGGTGAGTGCATTCACATGGCAGCGTCGAAGCGCGTTGATCGCTTCCGTCTGGTCGCTGCCAAGATGTTTGAAGATGAGATCGTGTCCGTAGCCGTAGCACTCCGGAATCGCGCGAACCGCTTCGAGATCCTCGATTTGCCGGAGGCGCGCCGCGATGCCCGGCGTGCCGTCACCGGAGCGGGCCGACTGGCCTGGCATCGACGCCTGCGCACCTGCAGTAAGGACAAGGCCGACAACACCGCACAACACGACGATTACGTTCCTCATGCCATTTCTCCTCTGAAGCCGACGCCTGAAGGTTCAACACCGCAGTGGTGGCGCACGCGACTTGTCCGTTATGACGCCTCGGGGTGAGACGCGGCAATGACGAGAACTGTCGTTGTCTTGCTCAATCCTGCGATTGCTCGAAGGCGATCTGGCGACCCAAGGTCGAATTGGATAGAGTCGATGCAGATGACAGAACGAGCGGCGAGGCGAACCGTGCGAAGCGGTCAGCGGTTTCGACGGGCGTTCATCGATTGGGTCGATGACCACGCGATTGACGAGGGGCGGAGCGATGTCTCGTACGCCGGGTTGTCCGTCTTCCGGATCTCGTCGGCAACGGTGATACGAAAGGAACCGACGTTCGGCGTCACGCTCGGCATCGTGGCACAAGGAAGCAAGACACTCCGTGTCCATGGCCGCACCCTCGAGATCGATGCCTCGAATTACCTCGTGGTCACGAGGGAGATGCAGTACGACGCGACGGTGCAGCCGGCTGGCGGCCTCCGGCCGTTCCTCGGCGTGAGCATCACGTTTCCCCCCGAACTCGTCGCAAAGGCGATGGTGGCGCTTGCCGATGGCGGCGAGTTCGGGTCCGGCCCACCGATGGCGGCGTTCTCGGCTCCACTCGAGTCTGTAATCGCCGAACCGCTCTCGCGGCTGCTCAAGACTGTGGACGACCCGGTCGAACGGCGGACGCTGGCGCCGCTGGCCGTTGAAGAACTCGTCTTTCGCCTGCTTCGCTCTGAGGCCGCCGCAGCGCTGCGCGGGGCCATCCGCTCCACCGACACCCGTCCGATCACCGAAGCAATGCGATTGATACGGACGCAGGCATTTCGGCCGCTATCGGTCGAAGGTATTGCCCGCCAGGTGGCGATGAGTCCGTCTCACTTTGCGCACCGGTTTCGCGCGGTCGTTCGGATGAGCCCCATGCGCTTCGTGAAAGAAGTGCGGCTTGATGCCGCTCGCACGCTGTTGCTGAGCCAAGGTGCCCGCGCCTCCGAGGTCGCACTACGCGTCGGGTACGAAAGTCCGGCGCACTTCGCCCGCGATTTCAAACGTCGCTTTGGCGCGTCGCCGGTACGTTACGCTCAGCGCCTTCGGTGAGCGATTGGATCATCGAACGGAGTGTCCGCGCACTCGGCAGAAACGTTTAGCGGTGTGCCGCGTCCAAACACCATGGGAAGCACGAGGCCTCGGTACACGATCGCGACCGCACGGCCGAGCGATCTGCCGCTGCTGCCGTCCATAGAGCTCGCTGCTGCCAGACTCCTGGTTGGCCACGCGCCTGAGTCCGTTCTCACGGAGACGAGCAGCCAGGACGTCCTGACACATGCTCAACGTCAGGGCCGTCTGTGGGTCGCTCTCGCGAATGATGTTCCCGTGGGCTTTGCGCACGTCGAGGTCATTGAACCCACCGTCGCGCATCTCGAAGAGATTGACGTTCATCCCGAACACGGATGCCGCGGACTCGGGACACGACTCGTCCAGACAGTCTGCGCCTGGGCTGGAATCGTTGGACATAGATCCGTGACCCTCACGACGTTCCGTGATGTTCCGTGGAATCTGCCGTTTTACGCGCGCCTGGGGTTCGCGGTCATCGCGCCGGAGCAACTTAGCCCGGCTTTGCGTGTTGTCATCCAGGACGAGACCCGCCGAGGCCTCGATCCGGCGCGCCGTGTCGCCATGCGTCGCGTGTGCGACGGGTAGTTCACCGCCCTAGCTGGGCGAGAGCCGACAGCACATCCGCCACTGGCACGCGGTCGCCGTGGACGCGGCTCGTCCGCGCGAATGTCACGACTCCTCGCTTGTCGATGACGAAGGTCGAGGGATAGGCCGTCTCGTTCGGAGCGTCCCACCGCAGGCCATAGGCCAGCGTGAACGTGAAATCCGGATCAAGGAGCACGCGGTAGGCCGCAGGAAGCTGCGCGGACTTGGTGAACTCCTCAGCGTGTGCCCGCAGACTCTCCGCCGGGCCGGGGTACACGAACAAGACGTGCGCCCCCGTCGCGGTGACGTCAGCGGCCTTGGACAGGTACTGGCCGAATTGCAGCGTGCAGAACGGACATTGATACCCGGGCCACCCACGGAGCACGACGAGGACCACCGGGCCGCGAGCGACTTCGCGCGACAACTGGACGGTCACTCCGTCGAGCGCGACGAGCGAGAAGTCCGGGGCCCTCTGCCCCACCGCTGGCGTGGCGGCGGCCTTCGCCATCGGAGCCGTCTGGATCGATTCAGCAGCGAACCCGAAAGACGTCAAGGTTGCCAGCAGGACGATGATCCCGAACGTCCTCAGACCAAGCCGACCGAAATTGTAACGTGCGTTGATCACTTGCGCTTCTCCTCGTCTTGGCCCGGAACGTGGGCCGAAGTACCACATCGGTCTGCGCTCATCGGATGGCGATCGGGCGCAGCGCGTCGGCGTTCAGTCGGTACGAGCCAACCACCAGAAGCAAGCCAATCACGGGAAACATCCACGCGCTCGCCGGGTCGCCGACCCGCAGGTGTGAGTACAGCGCACCGAGCAAGTCAAACACCAAGCCGGCGTACGCCCACTCCCTCAGTCTTGGAAAGCTCGGCACGAGGACGACGACCACGCCGAGAATCTTCGCGATGCCCAGGAACAGCAGCAGGTACGTGGGATAGCCCAGATGCATGAAGATCCCGACCGCCTCAGGCAGCGTGAGCAGATCGGGGATAGAGGCCATGAGCATGAACGCGGCCATCAGGCCCGTGACGCCCCAGTACAACTTCTTCGTATGATTTTCCATTCGTGTCTCCGGCACCCCGGCGGTCGGGGCATTCGCCGGCTCAATGTGCCCGGCCCGGCGGGTTATTCCCACCGAGCCGGGAATAAACGGGGGGCTCGCCGGTATCATCCGGGTGCGCCCCTTCGGGCTCCGCACGTGGCTAATCACGAACGCGCTTCCTCGTCGCCCGACGTGTGGTCCGCTTTCCAGGCGGAGGTGATGCCACACGTCGATCGACTGTTCCGCCTTGCCATGTGGATGGAGCGAGACCGCCAGGAGGCCGAGGACCTCGTGCAGGAGACATTGCTGCAGGCGCTCCGGTCGTTCGGGCGGTTCAGCGCCGGCACGAACTGCCGGGCCTGGCTCGTCACCATTCTGCAGCACGTTCGAAGCAACAAGCGCCGCGCCAAGTTCCGCCGCGACGCATTCGAGAGGCCGGACGATCGGGTCGCGGAAACCGTGGCGTTCGTGCCGCCCGTCCCCACGCAGCTCACTGACGAGGAGATGCTGGCGGCGCTTCGCGGAATACCCGAGGCCTACCAGGACATCATCCTGCTGAGCGACGTCGAGGAGTTGAGCTACAAGGAGATCGCCGACGCGCTCGCGATCCCGATGGGCACGGTCATGTCGCGGCTGCATCGTGGTCGTGCGCTCTTGCGGAAAGCGCTCGTGGCCGGCGGGATCGCGGGCGATCGGGCCCAGGGCGCGTGATGCTGCACGCCGGAACAGGCGAGGAACCCATGGAATGTCGCGAGGTTCGAGAGCTGGCAGACGCATTCGTGAGCGAGCAGGTCCTCGTCGAGACCGCGCAAGCGATCGTGGCCCATCTCGACCGCTGCTCGGCCTGTCAGGCTGAAATGGAGGGGCTGCGTCGCCTGCGGGCGTCAGTGCGCTCCGCCTACCTCGGCTCGAGTGATCTCTCACCACGTCGAGAGTTCGTGGCGGCCATGGACGCACGACTCCGATCTGAAGCCCTCCGCGGCAGAGCCACCTCGTGGCGCCGGACCTGGCTGGCGATCGCTGCGACGCTGGCCTTGGTCCTGGGCGGAGGCCTGGGGCTCCGCGGGCTCGGCGTCGCGGGATTCACCGCGATTGTGCACGCCGCCGTTGGCGATCACCGATTTTGCGCGGTGGCCTTCAAGCTCACCGAACGGCCCATCTCACTCGAGCAAGCCTCGCGGGTCTATGACGATCCGGTCGACGGATCGCTCCAGGCGGTCGAGCTGTCGCGGACTGAACTGAGCGGCGGACCGATCCGCATCCTCGAGCGGCACTCGTGTGTGTACGAGGGCCGCCGCTTCGCCCATCTGGTGCTCGGATACAAGCATCAGCCCATCTCGCTCGTCGTCACCCCAGACGAGCGGCTGCTACGGCGTCTGCCTGGCGCATCGGCACCGGCCGACGGCTCCGTGGTCAGCCTGCGGCCGGTTGACGGCTTCCAGGTCGCCGCCTTCCGCGGTCCCCATCACGTGGTCGTTCTGATCTCGTCGCTCAGCGACGATGACTTGCGCGAGGTGGCGGGATCGATGGAGGCATCAGTGTCGCGCGCGTTGAAGGGAATGTGACCACCCACACCGGTCTAGAGTAGCGAGGCATCATGGCCGACCGCCTGCAAGGCGTCACCCGCCGGGAACTGCTCAAGCTCAGCCCGCTCCTAGGACTCGGCGCGTTCGCCGTGCCATCCTGGCGCGATCGATTGCTGTCCGCCGGTGTGTCGTTGAGCGATGAGGCGTCGGCCTTGCTGTTTCGGCGCGACCATTCGGTGCTCTTGCGTCCTGACGCCGAGGTGGTGCCGTTCGATCGCTTTCCTTACAACTTCTATGACGTGATGGAGCCCCCGGTGGATCTTGGCACGTGGGTGCTGAAAGTCGGAGGTGCGGTCGCTCGCCCGGGTTCGTACACGCTCGATCAGATCCGCGCGCTGCCGAAGGTCGTGCAGAACACACGCCACGTCTGCGTCGAAGGGTGGGATGTGGTGGGCCGGTTTGGTGGCGCCAGGCTCGGAGAGTTCCTCGCGATGGTAGGTGCCGACCGTGGTGCGAGGTTTCTTACGGTGACGTGTGCTGACGACTACTACGAATCACTCGATATGGAGACCGCGCTTCATCCTCAGTCCCTGCTCTGTTACGAGATGTACGACCGCCCGCTCACCCTCGGCCACGGCGCGCCGCTGAGACTGAGCCTGCCAACCAAGGTCGGCTACAAACACGCGAAGCACCTCTTGACGCTCGACGTCGTCCACGTGCTGCCCGCGCGTCGGAGTTACTGGGGCGACCAGGGCTACAGCTGGTACGCGGGATTGTGATCGTCATGAACGAGACGGCCGTGCGACCTCCCGCCTACGAGCACCCCTGGGCCGTGCGGTTGTGCCATTGGGCCAACGCCGTCAGCATGGTGGTGCTGGCGATGAGCGGCTTGCAGATCTTCAGCGCGTTCCCGAGCTTCGGCGCCAAGATTCCACAGGTGGACTTGATCGAGCGGGTGCCTGAGGCCGTCAGGCTGGGAGGCTGGCTCGGCGGCGCCCTGCAGTGGCACTTCACGTTCATGTGGATCTTCGCAGCGACCGCGCTGTTCTACGTCGTGTCGCAGATCGTGTCCGGGCATTTCCGCACGGTGCTCTTTACCCCGCGTGACTTGCCCGGAGTGTGGCCGATGGCACGGCACTACTTCCTGTTCGGGCCGAAACCGCTCGCGACGGGCCAGTACAACCCGCTGCAGAAGCTCGCCTACACGAGCACGATTGGCTTCGGCGCGCTCTCGCTGCTGACTGGCCTGGTCATGTACAAGCCGGTGCAGCTCTCAGCGCTGGGCTGGCTCCTCGGCGGTTATCACACAGCCCGACTGCTCCACTTCCTGGCCATGTGCGGCGTCCTCGCATTCATCCCGGGCCATCTCATCATGGTGGCGCTGCACGGCTGGGACAATTTCGTATCGATGATCACTGGCTGGAAGCGTCATCCTGACTACGTGTCGCGGGAGAGCAAGTGATGACCAAGGCGGTCTGGACGTGGACGGTCGTGACCGCAGCGGTTCTACTGACGGGTTGGACGATGGCGATCGCCAGTCGTCCGTCCACGCCGCTCCGATCCGCTCACAGCCTTCCGGCCGTCACCGCACCAGACGTCGTCGTGGTGACGAGCGAGGGCAAGCTCTTTCATCGCGCGGGCTGCGAGTTCATTCACGGCCCGGCGCGGTCAGAGCCTGGTGAGCAGGCCATCAACGAGGGATACACGGCGTGCACGAGGTGCCTGAAGCATTAGCACCGGACCGGCCTGGCGGCGGCCGGTCCGGTGCCCCTCTGCGACGACCTTCCGCTTACTGGCAGGACGAACCGATCACCTTCAGCGTTTTGATCGTGAACGCTGGACCGTCCGGCGCCATCCCCATCGAGTCCTTCCCCATGGCGTCCGCCTTGGCGGGAGCGGTGCCACTCACCGTGACCTTGTGCCCTACCTGCTGGCTCAGATCAACGGACTTGCTGGAGATGACGAGCGACGCGGGACTCATCTCGCCCTTGCTCATGCCCATCGCGTCCTTGGCCATCGCGTCTTTCGCCATGGCGTCCTTCGCCATGTGGTCATCCGCCTTCGCAACGTGCGTCAACACGTACGTTCGCGGCGTCTTGCCGGCCTCGACGCAGCCGGTGTACGACTGGTCGTGCACGTCCATCTTGCCCATCTTGTCTGGACCCATCTTGTCCTGACCACTCTCAGCGCGCGCCGCGGCTCCGGCGCTGACCCCGATCACGACCGCCACACACACCGCGGCCACACTTGCGACAGTGAACTTCATCGAAACCTCCCGTCGGCGTCTGACGATCTGCGGATGCAGGCGCTGCGCCGCCCAAGGTCCTGATGTCTGAATCGGCGGAAATATTCCGCGTTCCATGATCGCCGGGAATATTTGCTGCGATACCAGACATCTCGATTGGCGGCGGAACGATGGACGTTCAGGCTGCGAGATCCTCGATGAGGGAGACGAAAGGTTGAAGACATGAAGACAGCATCTGCGCTCAGTGTGTGTGTGCTCCTCCTGGGAGCCGGTTCGACGATCAGGGCTGACCGCGCTGATCGCACCGTGATTGTCACCAGTTCGAACGCGGCGGCGAACCAGCTGCTCGTGTTCGACACGGAAGGCGCCCTGATTCAGACTGTTTCAACTCAGGGACAAGGCGGCGTGGGCGGAAACGCCGGCGGGATTGCGACGCTCGGGAGCACGGTCGCCGTCGTGAACTTCGGTTCGCAGTCGGTCACGATCTTTGATCGCGGGCCCCAGGGCTTTCGCGTGGGCCAGCTTGTGCCCACCCTGTCGTCGCCGGTCAGTGTGGCCTTCGGCCATGATCATCTCTACGTGCTCGGCACTACGACGGTGGAATCCCACCGGCTTCATGAGTCCGCAGTTGATCCTGGCGCGGACGGCGTCGTGGCGCTCCTGCGCGGCGACGGCAGCTCGGCGCAGGTCGGCGTGGTGGGCGACCAGTTGGTGATCAGCGAGAAGAGCGGCGTCATCGAAGTCGTGGACGTGCGCGAGGGCGCGGTGGTCGGCTCGCCGGCCGGGGTCGACATTCCCGTCGGCAGCGACACGCCGTTCGGCCTGGTCACCCGTGGCAGCAACGGCTACGTCACGATCGCGCACTCTGACGAAATCAGCCTGATCAAGAACGGCCGCCTGGTGGCGCTTGCGGCAACTGGCAGCGGCTTTCCGAACGGACCGGGTCAGCAGGCCCCGTGCTGGATCACGCTCGTGGGCCCCTATCTCTTCACGAGCGACTCGCCGAGCCACACGATCTCGCGGCTGATTGCCAGCGGCGGGCGCATTCTCCTCGACGTCCCGATTGCCGCACACACGACCGGCGCACCGATCGACATCGTGGCCGACGGTGATCTGCTCGCCGTCATCGAGGACAACGGACATGGTCAGTCGCATCTGACTCAGTTCCGGATCGATGACAACGACAACCTGGTGCAGGTCGTCACCAGCGCGATTGCGGCTTCGGCGAACGGGATCGCGATCGTGTCCCAGAAGTAGGCATGACGATCAGTCGGCGGGAGTTCGTGGCCCTTGCGGCGGGAAGTGTCGCGATCAGTCCGCTTGGATGGGTTCGGGGATCGACCGGGGGCGCGCGATCACCAGCGCTCAAGTTTCGAGCGGCCGTGTTTGACGCGTTCCCGGTGTTCGATCCCCGGCCGGTCTTTCGTCTCGCGGAAGAAATGTTTCCGGGCATGGGTCTCAGCGACGAGTGGCGCACGCGTCAGTTCGAATACAGCTGGCTGAGGGCGGCCGCCGGACAGTACGTGGATTTCTGGCAGGTCACGGAGGAGGCGTTGGCATTCGCCGCCAGGAGGTTGAAGCTCGATGTCAATGCGGCCACCCGATCCGCGTTGATGAACGCGTATCTCGAGCTCAAGAGCTGGCCGGATGTGCTTCCAGCCCTCAGCATCCTGAGAGACGCGGGCCTCCGGCTCGCGTTTCTCTCGAATTTCACACCGGGCATGCTCGATGCCAACATCAAGAGCGCGGGGCTTGTCGGAATGTTCGACGAGGTGCTCAGCACCGATCGGAGCAGGACCTACAAGCCTGACCCTCGCGCATATCGATTGGGCGTTGACGCGTTGGGAACCGCGCGCGAGGAGACGCTCTTCGTGGCGTACGCCGGGTGGGATGCCGCGGGCGCGAAGATGTTCGGCTATCCAACGTACTGGGTGAACCGCCAGCGGCTTCCGGCGGAAGAGCTGGGCGTTCTGCCAGACGGGTCTGGCGAGACGCTGAGCGATCTCGTGGACTTTCTGGGCATCTCCAAAGGAAAGATGTGATGAACACAATCTCAGCTAGTGTGCAAGAGTCCACGCGCCCAATCGCCAGCACGACCAGCCGCATCGCGCGCGGAGGGTGGGCAGCGATTCCGGTGCGTCTCATCGCGGGATTCGGGTTCATGGCGCACGGCTACGCCAAAGTCGCCAACGGGCCCGACCACTTTGTCGGCATCCTGCGTGCTCTCGGCGTACCTGCGCCAGCGCTGATGGGTTGGGTGACGATCGTGACCGAGCTCGTCGGAGGGCTGGCCGTCTTCGTTGGCGCGCTCGTGCCGCTGGTCAGCATTCCCCTGGCGGCGATCCTGCTCGTCGCGACGTTGACCGTGCATTTTCGTTACGGCTTCAGCTCGATCAAGCTTCAGGCAGTCACGGCAGCGGGGGCGCAATTCGGCCCACCGGGCTACGAGACCGATCTGCTCTACCTGGCCTGTCTGGCCACGCTCATCATCGGGGGCGCCGGGCCGTTTGCGTTGAGAGTCGGGGAGCGACGGGGCCAATGACGCTCAATCAGGTCACGGTGCCGTGTACAGACCTGGCGGCGTCCGTCGCATTCTATCGGGGACTTGGACTGCACCAAATCGTCAGCAGTCCTCCTGACTACGCGCGCTTCGAGTGTCCGCTGGGCGGTTCGACCTTCTCATTGCACCGGCGGCCGGAATCTGCGCGCGACGACGGTGTAGTGGTGTCCTTCGAGATCGAGGATCTCGATGGCCGGGTCAGTGCGCTGCAGCGCGCGGGATTCGAATTCGACACCGAGCCGCAGGAGCAGCCCTGGCTGTGGCGCGAAGCATACCTGCGCGATCCGGCAGGCAACCGCATCTGCCTATTTCGTGCCGGCGTGAATCGCCGGTACCCTCCCTGGCGTTTGGGCGTCGCTCCTGTGATGGGAGCCACGCTCGTTCCGTGCCGAGATGATGCCGAATGCGAAAAGCTCGGCGCGTTCCTGGCAGATCGCATCTACGAGTTCAATGCCAAGGCGACAGGGTACGACGATGGAATGCTGCTCGCTGGCTCCATCCGGAATGATGCGGGCGACATCGTCGCGGGTTTCAACGGGCATACCTGGGGAGGATGTTGCGAGCTCTCGCATGTCTGGGTGGATGAGCGGTACCGAGGACAGGGTCTCGGATCGGTCCTGCTTCGGTCTGCTGAAGCTGAAGCTGTCGCTCGCGGCTGCGCTCAGGTCGTTCTGGCCACACACACCTTCCAGGCCCCGGGCTTCTATGAGCGCATGGGCTACGAGAAGAAGTACGCGATCGAAGGGCGGCCGAAGGGCTACGCCGACATCATCTACGTCAAGGTCCTTCAGGCTTCACCGGCCTCCGCGCTCTCGTGAGGCGATCCCTCGGGTGTCAAAGCCCACGCTGCATCGCGAGACCGGCGCCGAATCGAGTCTCGATAGCTCCGGTGGTGCGGAAGCCGCACGCGCTATAGAAGCCTTCCGCGTGCGGGTTGCCGACGACGTGCAGGATGCGCGAGGCGCGCTCGCGCGCGACGTCGGCGCAATGTTCGACCAGCAGTCGCCCCACGCCGTGTTTCCAGAGCGTCGGCTCGACGAACAGTCCATCGAGCTCGGCATTCCCGTCCGGCCGCATCAGGATGGCTGCGAAGCCGACGATCACGCCCTTGCGCTGCGCCACGAACACGTGACCATCGGCAATTTGCTCGACCGGCAGGACGATCGCGTCCGGATTCGCGAGTAGCGAATCGCGATCGCCCGAATTGGCGAGCGAGGCCCGCCACTGCAGCGCCTCCAGGCTCGACCCTTCTGCCTGCAGCGCCAGACGGATCACGATGTCTGACATCCAGCCATTCTAAGTGGCGGGGCGGGGATCGAACCCACGCGAGCCCTTTGGGCTCGCAGGATTCATTGTCTAGTGACGTCCGAGAACGGCCAGCACGATGGCCAACAGAATCAGGCACGCCGAGACGAGCTGTACCCAGGCAGCTGGCGGTTCGCGTTTCCGTGACGGCAAATCGATCTTGTCAACGGCGACAATCGCGAGTGTCGCGATCGGCCCTAGCGCGAGCGAGAGGAGGAACCAGCTCATTCCACTTCGGCCTTTGCCTTGGGCGAGCGCGGCATTGATTAGCGCCAACGTACCCCACCCGACGACATAACCGCTGCCGAATCCCATGGGAGCCCTCCTTCGCTGGCAGAACCGTGCTGCTACCTGAACATCATTGCATGAGACGCCAGGCAGCGCCCGTAGCAACTGCCCCACGTGGGCCAGTCGCATCAGCGCAAATCGCGAAGCGCGAATGACCCGAAGTTGTTGAATCTGGTGTGCCGAGGGTGGGTGCGCCTGAATTTCGCAAACCCATAAGTACTTCGCGCATCCTCGGTCCGAGACGGCCGCACGCATCAGCGATGGACGTCAAATCGAGAGAGCTTTAGTCCAGCGAGGACTCTGGGCAATTCAGTATCTCCAACACGACGTCTCCACTTGACGACGTCGGCCGCGGCGTTGGTCTTCTCGACTTCAGTCTGCATGCTGTCAGGAGTCAGGCCACGCAAGCTCCCTTGCCGTGCCCTGACCTCGTCCTGAAATCTTAGGATCGACGAAAATGCAGCCTCAACCGACCGGCCTGCCGCCAAGCCGTCTGCGATTGTCTTGAGTCATTGCTGATACGCAGCTACTCTACTTCTGAAGAGAGCAGCGAGCTTTCCGTCCTCATCTGGCCCGATCAGCGTCCCGTCATCGAAAATCACGCCATCCAACTCAATGGTGACGCTTTGCGCATTCGTCAAATGCTCGTCCCGCTGGCGCACGAATTCAGCAACCAGACCGCGAAACCAATCTTCCGGTTCCGGACCGTCGAAATCCTCGACGGCCACCTCCTGCGCGACCACGATTGACTCGCCAGGACGGACGCCCAGCCTGTTGCTGGAGCCAATATCGCCGACGATGACGTCAGGGAACGCGACGTTCGTCCAGGCCACGATCCCGCCGACAGGTTTGGCCACCCGAAAGACCACCGACGCCGCCGCGACGGTCTTCCGTGTGTCGTTTGCGATCAGCACGAGCAAGGGCTTCAGAGCAAAGAGTTGATCGGCTCGCCGTCCGAGCAGCGGACGGGCGATGCGATCGAAGTCGGGATCAAGCGGAGAGATCAGCCTGACGCCATCGCCTTTGAGATCCGAAAGCGTGACCGGAATCGTCATCAGAGGCCCCGAGACGGGAGGTGCGCTCAGAGGCAGCATCAGCAGAACAGCGGCCGTGCGGTTCAACATTCTCGTAGCCTCTGGGGACGCCTTGCCTCGCTTTTTGCTCATTTGCCCGACACGCCCTGGAACACGAACTGGTACTTCCCGGGGCCGGCGTCTGCGTAGTTGATGAGGAGCTGGTAGGTACCACTTTTCGGAACCTTGTACGGTGTGCCCTCGCGACAGATTGGTCCGAGCGCGCTCCACCCTTCCTGGCTCACGATGCCCGTGAACATGCCCGACGTCTCGCAACCCTTGCCTGAAATCTGGATGATGTCGCCGGCCTGCGCCGTGAACGTGTAGAGGTCGTGCGCGGCTTTTTGGTCGATATTGCCCGATACGATGTCGCCGTACTTGATCGTCGCGACTCGGTCGTGCCGCACGAATCTGATCGGCACGCTGTACTTGCCGATCTGGTTCTTGCCCATGTTGCCCTTGAAGGTGTACGTCCCTGACATCGGCAGCGCGATGCGCCCCAAATCGCATCCTGGCTGCCCGAGGTCCATCATCTTGCCGTCGGGCTTGAAGAGCGTGAAGTAGATCGGCCCGGCGTCCGATCGATCCACACAGTCGGGCTGGTGCATGTAGATGACGTCGTTCGCCTGCGCTTCGAACGTGAACTCGGTCGGCTGCGACTTGTCGGTGATCGTGCCGGCCATCACGATCACTTTCTCCTTCGGCGCGGCAACCGCCGACGCATTCAACGGCCCGAGCGACGCGCGGGCTTCAAGGACCCTCTGTTGATGCGCGTACTGGCTCGCGAACAAAAAGCCGTTCGTGACGCCAAAGTCGATGATGCAATCGTGCAGCAAGTGCGGATCGGTGATGCCCTGTTCGCGACACGCCTTCTCGGCGGCATCGCGATTTGGCACGGTCGCGCTAGGATCCGGGAACGTCGGATCGATGAAGGTCGCCGATGTCTGGCCAGGCTGATAATCGAAGAGCGAAGCCGACGAGGGCACGGCCCACTTCTCCACGAGGGCTGCGGACTCCGCGGTGTCGTTGTCCACCAAGCCGTCGTCGTTGCCGAGCAGACCCTCGAGGGTGCCGCGTCTCGATGCGGACGGACGCACGCGGACGTTGATCGTGTACCGGCTGAACTGCTCCGCGCGGACAACGGTGCCGTCGGGCCACTCGAGCACGTAGTGGATGCCATAGCCCGTTTGCGCGCGAGTCAGCGACACGCCGGGCATCACCGGTGGTTCGTCCGTGACAACCGCACCGTCGATCCGTAGCACGGCGGCGCCATTTTCGAGCGAGACCGTCACGCGCTTGCCGCCAATTTTCGTGGCCATCGACTGGTTGACGCTCACCCCTCGCGATCCGGGCACGGGAACCTGCCGCACCTGGACGACGAAGTCGTCCTTCGTCGAGCGCACGAGCGTGTACTCGCCGATGCGCTGGAAGTCGAACCGGAATCCATCGAACGTCTTCAGGTGCGGATCGCCCACAGAATCGCCGTTGCCGGGATTCCGGCCCTGATCCGGGTCCTCGGGACCGCCGCCCCCGCCGCCGCCACCCCCGCCCGGCGGCGTCGGCGTCGGCGTCTTTTCCGGCTTCTTCTTGCAGAAGTCATTGAGCGACTTGCCAGCCAAGCCGACGACCGCCATGGAATCGCCGCCATCGATGCCAATCGAAATCGGCGCCGTCGCCTTCTTCGTCTCGGGCACCTGCCCGTCACTGTCTTCCTCGCACTTGCAGCCGGCGTCGCGCAGACACAACAGGACCGGTCCCGACGGGTCGAGTGCGGTGTCGACCGTCCAACTCTGATCGTGGATTCGCCCGTAGCCGGTGAGGAGTTCCACCCCGACAATGTCTGAACCGCCGCTTACGCTCGCGAGCGTCGCCTGATACGGCGCCGCCGTGATCGTCGTGATCGTTCCCGGGTTGATGACCGCATCGTCCGGCGCCGGACCGGAGTACGGCGGCTGTCCGGGTCCGGCGATCTTCCAGCGATAGTTCGATTGCTGAAAGTAGCTGGCGCCCCAGGTCGAGAAGTACGACGTGCTGACGCCCTGGATGTACGTCGCCAACGTGCTCGCGTCGTCGCCGTTCTCGCTGATCACGGCGGTTGGCGCGAGGCGCGACCACACGACCGACGCGCTCGTGATGTCGCTCAGATGGCCGAAGACGCCGATCGCGTCGTACCAGCGATCGCTGTAGACGGTCTTTGGCCCGTAGACGTACAGCGGCCAGTATTTGTCGACGGCCTGGCCCGATGGCACGATGGTCGCGGCTACCCAGTTGGCTTCGCCGTCGGCGACCCAACGCGGCTGCGCGGCCCGGTTGACGTACGTGCCGGCCCAGGCATCCTGATAGCAATGCGTCAGTTCGTGCGCGAGGACCTCCGCGGTGGACGGATCGTCGAGCGGGACAAACTTGGAGTCCCACAAGATGATGTGGCATTTCCCGTCGGGAAAGCGCTTGAGGTCGCCGGTGTTCGGATCCTCTTCCTGCGGCTCGGCCCATGACGTCGTGTGAGCGAACTCCGTGCCGATCGATCCTTCCATCTGCACGTCCACGATGTGCGGGATGGCCGCGACGCCGAGCTGCTGCGCGATCGCATTGTTCGCGTTGATCGCGAGCGACGCGTAGTCGTGCGCCGGAAGATCGGCCGGCGGCGACGCGCCGAAGCCAGCGAGCATGACGCGGGGTGCGCGGGTACCCCAGGCGTCTGGCAGGAGCACCGACCCCGAGCGGCCGCGCTTGGCCGGTGACCCGTAGATCAGCGATGCCGCCGCATGGCGCTGTTCCGGCGTCAACGCGCGCCACTCGTGCAGTAGGTAAATCACCGCCTGCGTGCCGTCGAATTCGTTCGGATCCTTCGTGAGTCCGTCGAGCGAGACGCCGGGCAACGGACCAACGGTCAAGCTGAACAGTTGCTTGGCGCGCTCGGGTGTGAGGCCCAGATGGATGATGTCGATCTGAATCCCGTGCTGACTCGAGGCGAGGGAGGCGGTGACTGCCGCCGCGGCCGGCGGAGGTGGCGCGGCGGACGCCGCGGGCGCACCAGCCGGGGGTTTCGAGCGGTGCGCGAACCAGAACACGAACGCGGCCACGATCGCGGCCGCGAGAATCAAGGCAACAATGCGAGGTCGCATGATGCGCCTCCCGGGAAAAATGCTGGCGCCTGATCCTACATCGGCGCCCCTCGCGTTGTGCACGTCGTCACCGCGCACGTCTCGCCGCACCCAGGACACTTCGTCCTGTAACCCCCTCCAAGTGCAAGTGATTGATGGGTAATGCCGGGGGTGGGGATCGAACCCACACGATCCTTTTGGGATCTCAGGATTTTAAGTCCTGTGCGTCTGCCAGTTTCGCCACCCCGGCGCATTGATTGCAGATCTTAATTCACAACAGTCTGCGTCACATCCGTGAGACCCTGCTTGGTAATTACATGAAGCCCTTGTACGTTGCCGTCGTGATAGTGGCCATGCTTGCGATGGGAGCCAGGGACCTGGCCGCGCCCAAACGAAGACCTTTGGGCGAAATCGACTTCTTCGGATACAAGGGACTTGATGTCTCAACAGTTCGAGCCGCCTTGCCGTTCCATGAGGGAGATAGTTTTCCGTCGCCGAAGGTCACGTCCGCTGCGCTGACAAAGCAGGTACGCGAATCGATTAAGCAAGCCATCGGCCGCGAACCGACAGACGTGGCATTCGTGTGCTGCGACGCCAAACAGAACTACATGGTCTACATCGGGTTGCCGGGTGAATCGTATGAGGCGCTGGCGTTCAATCCCGCACCCACAAGCAATGTCCGGCTTCCAAAGGACGCCGTCAAACTCGGTCAGCAAGTGGATGATGCCTTGGCGAACGCCGTCATGAACGGGCACGCGAATGAGGACGATTCAGCGGGATACAGCCTGACGGACGATCCCAAAGCTCGTAGAACACAACTGGCCCTTCGGGAATATTCGCTGCAGCACGAGGAGATTATCTTCAACGTGCTCACCTCTTCCGCTGACAGCGAACATCGCGCGATCGCCGCCCAGTTCCTGGGCTATGGCCGCCAGTCCGATGAGCAGATTGATGCCCTGGTCCACGCCAGCCTTGACCCGGACGATGACGTTCGGAATGCGGCCAGCCGGGCATTGTGGGTGCTCGCAACCGCGAAATCGGCATTGGCTCACAGGATTCCGCCAGCGCCGTTTGTGCGGTTGATGCGCTCTGGAGCCTGGTTGGATCACAACAAGGCGTCGCTGGTCTTGGTGGCGTTGACCACGACGCGTGAGCCGCAATTACTTGCGCAACTTCGCGCCGACGCTCTTGATCCCCTTCTCGAGATGGCTCGTTGGCACAACATCGGACACGCCGAAGCGGCGCTGACGGTCCTGGGCCGAATGGCCGGTATCGAGGAAGATACGTTGGAGAAACTGATCGAGGCCGGGCAGACGGCCACAATTCTTGGCAAGTTCGATCGGTAGCTCACGTCAATGCATTCGTCGCGCGGCTCGAGCGGGGCGCACGCGATCCCAGGCTATTGGCCGCCTCCCCGCTGAACTTTCACGATCCTCCAGCTCCCCTTCTTCTCCATGCTGAAGATCATGAGCTCGCGCGTGATCGTGGGCTGATTGTTCTGAATCGACGTCTCGCGCCTGTTCGCCGAGACCTTGACCGTTCGACCGTCCTGTGAGAACACGCAGGTCTCAGAGTCCACGGTGACGCGGTTGTCGGTCATCTGAGCAAACAAGGCGCCCAGGTCCTTGGCTTCCTGCGCCGAGAGGGGCTGCACACTCCTCACCGCGTCGACCTGTCTCGTCGAGTACGCGCGCGCGTAATTGCTGAGCACTTGCTTGATTGCCGCTTCCTCGGGCGCGCAGGTCGAGACCGGCGACGGAGTCGGGGTGGGGCGCTCGGGCCGGGGGGGCGCGGGCCGGGGGAGCGGGACGTCGTGCGTGCCCTGGCGCTGCTGATTTTCAAGACTCTTGAGCTCGGCGTCGTGACTCTGGAGGTTGTTCGCCACATCGTTGAGGCGTTTCTGGAAGTCCTCCGATCCGCGCGCGCCGTCGCCCCTGGCCGCAGACGACGCAGGGCTGTACGCTCTCAGCGCTTCAATCTCCTTCGTCGCCTCGCTCAGGCTGTCTCTGGCTTTGGCCAGACTCTCTGTCGCAATGCTGGCCTGCCGGTTGGCTTCGTCGCGCTGCTGCTGGGCCTCGTGCGCCTGACTCTGGGCGGCTTCCATCTGGCGCCAGGCAAACATCGCGAGCGGAATCGTGACGAGGATCAGCAGCACCAGCAGTCCGGCGGCAATCCGCGCCAGACGCCGGCGCCAGTTCACGTGCAGGCGCCGCTGCTCGCGCACCCAGCGTTCGTCGAAGGCCTGCGCGTACACGGCGTTGCGCACCTGTAAATGCCTCTCGTGCCGCCGCACGATGCCCGAGAGCTTCAGCCACGAGGTCACCTGATCGAGTTCCTGGTCAGGGACCCGTTCGCCTCGACGGACCCGGCCGTACGTTTCGAGCACCGCTTCGCGGTTGAACGCCTTCTTCGTCAGCATGTCGCGCACGAATTGAAGGTTGCTGTCGGTCTCGCCTCCCTCTCCGAAAAACAGCGCGCCCACGCGCTCGTCGACGGCCTGAGCCGTCCACGCCGGCGGCGGGAGCTCGGCCAGCGAGCGGACCGTCCGCAGCGTGAGGTACGGGTGCCCGCCCGTCCAGCGAAGCGTCCACCCGATGAGATCCCTCCCGATCGATGGGGGCGCTGAAAGATGGGTGGCCAGTCCGGCGGCTTCGTCACTCGTGAAATCCGTCAGCTCGATCCGATGGCCGATGTTGAATGGCGTGCGGGCCGTATCCTTGATCAAATCGCCTGGGGTCGCGACCCCGATCAGGACGAACGACAGACGATTGAACGCCGGATCGGCGGCGCGCTGCTGGTACAGGAAGCGAATCGACGTGAAGAAATCGTCCGTGAAATCGAGGCGAAGCGTCGTGTCGATTTCGTCGACGAAGATGACCAGCCGCTCGCTCCGCTCGGCGAGCGCCACCTCCCGGAGATACCGGGTGAACCGGTGGCCGAACGCGGAATCCGACTGCGCGCCCCACCACTTCGACGACGAGCCCTTCAGCGACAACTGGTCGTCGAGCACCGCGAGAAACCCCTTGTACCACTGCTCGGCGGACGTCTGCGCCCCGAACTCGGTGAGGTCGACGATGACGGGCAAGGCGCCTTCGGCCACCAGTCGTTCGGCGGTGCGGATCATCAGGCTCGACTTGCCCATCTGGCGCGAGGTCAGGATGTAGCTGAAGTCACCGGCCCGGCAATGTTCGAGCAGATCGGCATCGGCGCGTCGTTCGAGGTACACGCCCCCGCCCGCCTGCACCGTGCCGCCAGCCACGAAGGCGGACGCGTCAGTTCGACCCATGCAATCGCTCGCTGAAGTATTTCGCGTACAGGTCGCAGCGCGTCACGACGGTGTTGCCTTCCCGCCGGACAAGCCCCGCAGCTTGAAGCCGATGGACGAGCAACTCGTCGCCGCCGTCGGCCGCCCGCCGTTGGATGACTTGCCGGAGCATCGCGATCAGCTCGGGTTTGCGCTGCAAGCGCAGGAGGTAATACCGCAGGTGATCGCCGAAGGGCCCCGTGTCGTCGGTAGCGTGCGCGAAGAGATCGTCGACGCTCGACGTGGGCGTATTGCCCGCGAGCATGTAGAGGGCTTTGCGGGTCAGGTACGGATGGCCGCCGATGAGCGCATACAGCCGCTGCACGTCCGCATCGGCAAGCGGCTTGGGGTGGAGCGCATTCAGCTGCGCGACCTGCGCGAGCGCGAAATCCTGGAGCGCAAGCACGACGCCGACGTTGAAGGGCGACTCGTGCGGGCGTTCGATGAACAGCTGGGGCTCGGTGGACGTCGAGAGAATGATGTCCACGTTCTTCCACCCGCGCCGCACCGGATGCGCGCGCAATCCATGCCAGCTTCGCAGCATCGCGAAGAAGTCCTCCGAAAACGTCGTGCGAAAGATCGAGTCTGTCTCGTCGATCGCAATCATGCAGGGACCGTTGAGCGGTTGCAGGATCTGCCGCTCCACGTATCGCGTGCAGTTCTGCGGGTTCGAGTACCCCGCATCCCACTGCTGCCGGACGGTGTCGGGCAGCTCGAGCTGCTCGGCAATCGACGAGGCGAAGCGGCCGAAGAACAGCGTGGCGTCGGCCTTCGTGGCCTCATCGACCAGTTGGAAGTCGAGCAAGGCAACGCGTTTGCCATGATCGAGTCCAGCCTTGACCGTCCGCATCAGCAGCGAGCTCTTCCCCATTTGACGCGGACCCTTGATGGTCAGCGTCTGGCCAGGCTGGCTCGCCGACGACAAGGCCGCAGCGTCCTCGGGCCGAGGCAGATACCACGGATCGTCGACGTCGAGCGCGCCTCCCGGCACCGGCAGCGGCGCGGCGTAGGGCGGCGGAAGATGCGGGCTGCTGACCGCGGTCGCGGGTTCGACGTGTGTCTCGGTCGTGGGCTGCCCCGCCATCGCGGCGATGAGCTCCTGGGTGAGACGGGGTGTGTCTTCCGTCCGGTTCCACGTCGCGTACTGAATCTTGTCGAGATAGGCGTTGAGGGGATAAGGGAGGGATCCGTCGAAGTTGACGCGGACGGGCAGGATGCGCGGGCGCGATGCCACCGCCGCGTAGTGCCGGGCCATTTCGACCTCGCCGCGCACCATCTCGCTCCGGCTCGAGTCGGCGGTGAGAAACACGACGAGGTAATCCGCCTCGCGAACCTGTCGTTCGATTTCTTGCGCCCACGCTTGCCCGACCGTCAGCCGCTGATCGATGAAGACGGAGCAGCCGGCCTGTTCCAGGCCGCGGACCAGTTCGCTCGCCAGCGTCTGGTCGGGCTCCACATGTCGTTTGTAGCTGAGGAAGACGCGCGCAACACGAGCCTGGACAGCCTTGTCGACTGCGTCCATAGAGTCCCCCGACGACGGTCGCGCGTTTGCTGTTGACACGCGGTGCCACTGCAGGCCGGGGAGCGCGCCCACGAGTCAATGCTACAGCTTCTTCCGTCGTCGAGCGTCAGGCACCGGTGGCCAATCCCATCGTGCTCTATTGCCTCATGCCTGCTCCTTTGGGCCTGTCGCCCAGTGCCTGAAACTGTTCGTGTCCTTGCGGCGTCATTGAAAGAGTGACCGTTGTCGCTGCCGCCACGTGGAGCGTGAGCGCCGCCGCCATCGCGATCGTGCTGACGACGTGCGCGACGGGTGTGCCGACTGGCCATCAGAACGTCACGCTCGATACCGACGTCCTCGTGCGCGCGCATCCGCTGACACTCCACCTGAGTCTGACGCCGCAACATCCCACCGATCCGATCATCGTCTACGCGACGGGCGACGGCGGCTGGTGGGGCGACGACAAGGCGATCTTCGACGAGCTCGTCGCGTGGGGCTACCCCGTCGCCGGCTTCAGCGCACGCGACTACGTCAAGCACCTCGGCGATGGCGTGAGTGCGATTACACAGGCCGAGATGGCCGCGGACTTCGCGGCGGTGATTCGCGCGGCGAAGGCGGCGCTCAATTTGCCGGCGGTGACGCGCGTCGTGCTCGTCGGCAAGTCGCGCGGCGCGGGGCTCGAGGTCGCGGTTGCAAGCCAGGAGCCCGTACGATCCCGCCTGCGCGGCGTCATCGCGATCGCGCTCACGCGCGAGGAAGAGTACGCGCTGGCGCAGCCCTCGGCCGACGACACGCCGGCCATGCTCCTGACGTATCCGGCACTTCCGCCGATTGGCGACGTGCCGGTCGCCGTCATCCAGTCCACGCACGACGACTACATTCCGGCAGCCGAAGCGCGCCTGCTCTTCGGTCCGGACACGGCCTCGCGCACGCTGCGGCCGGTGGAGTCGAGCGACCACAACTTCGGAGGCGGCGTGCCCGCCCTCTATCGCGAGATGACCACGTGCTTCGAATGGATTCTGCATCGGTAAGACGCGTCTTCACGACCGGCCTCCTCGCGCTTGTCGCCACGCCGGCGATGGCGCATGAGAGCATCGCAATTCCGGTACGCGGCCACACAGTCACCGTCGCCTACTATCGCGGCGTGGCCGGCGCGACACCCAAAGGCACGATCATCATCGGCAGCGGCGACGTCGGCTGGGTCGGCCTCGGATCCGAGCTCGCGGAGTTTCTCTCGGCCGAGGGCTACGTGACCGTCGGCATCAACGTGCGCGAGTACCTCGAGATGTTCAGCGTGGGAACGTCGCACGTGACGCCCGACGACGTCGCGAGCGACTACGCGACGATTGCCACGGCGCTGCGCGATCGAGGTCTGCTGCCGGCGCCCGTGATCGTGTCCGGCGTGTCCGAAGGCGCGGCGATGGCCGTGCTCGCCGGTGCAGCGCCCGGCAACCACACCTGGATTCGCGGCGTGATGACGCTCGGGTTGCCACCCACCGCGGAGATGGCCTGGCACTGGAGGGACGCGGCGACGTGGCTTACGAAGAAAGACGCCGAGGAGCCGTCCATTGCGCCCAAGGACTTCGTCGCGAAGGTCGCTCCGCTGCCACTATGGATGATTCAGTCGATGAAAGATGAGTACGTCACGCCGGCCGACTACGCGCTGATCGACCGCATGGCACAAGCGCCGAAGCAGCTCACGCTCATCGCGGCCAGCAACCATCGCTTCACGGATCAGAAACCGGAGCTACACAAGCAAGTGCTGGCGGGACTGGCCTGGATCGGCAGTCGGTCGGCTGACGCCTGGGGCGTGAGGCCGGGGGCCTAATGCACCGTCCGCGGCGCCACGGCCTGGCGCTCGGCGCGCAGCACGCGTGAGATCATCGCGTCGAGCTCGGCATGACCGATGGCGAACGGACCGGCGACGGCCGCGCCCATCGGGATTTCGATCGCGATCACCGACGCCTTCTCGGCGGGCTCGACGATCCAGCTGAAGCCCATGAGCACGACCGCGCGATCCGAGGAGGACTCGGGGTTGTCGACGCGGCCGATCGCACGCAGAATTTCCACCAGCACGTCGCGCACCGCCTCGTCGCCCCACGACGAGGGCTCGCCGTGCGCCACCGTCGCGGGCTGCGTGACCGCGAAGTCACGGCCTTTCAAGACCACTTCCACGTTGAATGTCATTCGAGCCGTTCTACCTTCTGCGTTCAGTATACCGAGACTACAGGATGATCCTGGGCGTGACGTCCAGCTCCAGCGCGCGGCCGAGCGCCTCGGCGTCGGTCATCGGCTCGCGACACGCGAAATCGCGGCAGACGTACGCCGTGGCCGTGTCGTCTAGCATCTGCATCGCACCGAGCCACGGCAGCCGCGCGGCGACGTGTAACTGCGACTCGCCCGGCTCGACAAGGATGGCGACGGTCGCGGGCAGCAGGCGTGACGCGATCGCGGACTCGAGCGCTCGAAAGTCCGCGCGGTCCTTCCGTCCGACGAGCACGACCTGCGAGGACGGCAGGCGCCACAGCGCGACGTTCGCGACCATGAACGGCATCACACGAACCGCGCGTCCGATCTCCATGCCGTAGCGTTGCAAAGTGCGTTCAGCGCGGGCCGCGAGCGCGGCCTCGCCGGTGAGATGTCCGAGCGTGATCAGGTTGCGAACCGTGATCGACGCGGCCGCGGGCTCGGCCCCGTCGTAGTCTTCCTTGAGCCGCAGCAGCACGGTCGGATCGTCGCCCGTCGTCGCGAACCATCCCCCATCGCGCTCGTCGAAGAACCGCTCGATCTGGAGGTGTGTGAGCTCGAGAGCCCAGTCGAGCCAGCGCGCGTCGCCTGTCGCCTGGAAGAGCTCGGTCAGACCGAACACGAGGCACGCGTAGTCTTCGCAGAAGGCGTCGATCGCGGCGTCGCCGTCCCGCGATCGGCGGAAGAGCCGGCGCTCGGCCGGACGCCAGAGGCTCGCGTGCGCCGCTTCAGCCGCGCGAACGGCCGCCTTCCGCCACTCGCCGCGGTGCGGGCTCGACGTCAGCACGCGCGTGGCGCGCGCGAACGCCGCGATCATCAAGCCGTTCCAGGCCGTGATCACTTTCTCGTCCCGGTGGGGCCGCGGCCGATCTTCTCGAATCGCGAAGAGCGTGCCCCGCGCTTGCGCGAGCACGCCGATGACCTCGTCCACCGGCCGGCCCGATCGCGCGGCCACGTCGTCGACCGGCTGCGCGACATACAAGATGTTCTGGTTGGTGAACTCGCCCTGCGGATCGGCGAGCGCGTTGCCAGCGTCCTCGACGCCAAAATGCCGCCGCACGATCGGCGCAGCCGCGTCGAACACGCGGTCGATCTCGGCCGCCGTCCACACGTAGAACGCGCCTTCGCGCTTCTCGTGCGCGTCGTGTTCGCCGGGCACTTCGGAGTCGGCGTCCTCGGCGGAGTAGAACGCGCCGTCCGGCGACGACAGATCGCGCACGACGTAGGCGAGCGTGTTCTCCGCCACCGCCGCGTAGAACGCTTCCCCGCTCATCTGAAAACCGTCCAGGTACGCGATGGCGAGCTGCGCCTGGTCGTAGAGCATCTTCTCGAAGTGCGGTACGCGCCACTCCGCGTCGACCGAGTAGCGGTGAAACCCGCCGCCGACGTGATCGTGCAGCCCGCCCACCGCCATGGCGTGCAGCGTCTCGAGCGCCATGCGCTTCGCTTCGTCCCGGCCCGTGAGCGCGTAGGCGTCGGTCAGAAACCGCAGCTCCGAGGGCCGTGGAAACTTCGGCGCGCCGCCGAACCCGCCGTGGCGGCGATCGAACACCTGCGTGAACGCTGCGACGCCGGCGTCAATCGCCTCGCGACCCGCCACGGACCCACGATCCGGCGCGGCCTCGTCCGCGCCCGTCATCTCGCGCAGCCGGCCGACGATGTCGTCAGCGGACTGGAGGAGACGCGCGCGCTCGTTCTGCCAGGCGCGGGAGAGCTCCGCCAACACCTCCACGAATCCAGGCCGCCCCCACCGCGAGCTGGGCGGAAAGTAGGTCCCGCCAAAGAAGGGCCGGCGATCCGGCGTCAGCCACACGCTCATCGGCCAGCCGCCCGCCCCGGTCGTCGCTTGCACGAACGTCATGTACACGCGGTCAATGTCCGGCCGTTCCTCGCGATCGACCTTCACGGAGATGAAATCGCGATTGAGCACGGCGGCGACGCCGGCGTCCTCGAACGACTCGTGCGCCATCACGTGGCACCAGTGGCACGTCGAGTAGCCAATGGACAGAAAGATCGGCTTGTCCTCGCGGGCGGCGGCGGCAAACGCCTCGTCGCCCCACGGGAACCAGTTCACCGGGTTGTCCGCGTGCTGCAGCAGGTACGGACTGCGCTCGCGCGCCAGAAGATTAGACATGAGTCGGCTCGGTCACGGCTCTCAGTTTGGCATACGCCGCCGTCACTTCCACGCCGTAGAGCAGGATCACCGCGGAGAGATACACCCACACCAGGAACGCAACAACCGCCGCGACCGATCCGTCCACGCTGAATCGCGAGAGGTCGCGAACGTACCAGGAAAAGCCCATGAACGCGAGGCGCCACAGCAGGCCGGCCAGGATCGCGCCGAACCAGACGTCCCGGAGCCGGACGCGCACGTTCGGGGCGAAGTAGTAAATGAGGCCGACGACGACGATGAAGAACAGCGTCGGCAGACTGCGATAGACGAGGCCGGTGAATCGAAAGAGCGACGGCCACTCCTGCATCACGCCGGCAAACCACCGGGCCTGCGCCATCTCGAGAAAGCCGCTGAAGATCAGGGCCGCCAGCATCAGGATCCCGGCGGCCATCAGCATGACGAACGCGATCAACTTGTGCTTCCAGAAGCCGTAGTTCCGCTCGACGCCCCACGCGTGATTCACCGCCGACGTGAGGGCGCCAAACACCCCCATCGACGCCCAGAGCGTGACGATCGTGCCGAGCACGCTCAGGCGGAGCGGGGCGTTCGACAACTCATGGACCCGGTCGACCACGAAATCGAAGTGCCTCGGCAATGCATTGGCGATGATCGCGGCAAGCGTCGCCGGGCGGTTGCTGACGGCGACCTTGCTCACGATCGAGAGCAGCAGCAGGATGAACGGAAACAGCGACAGCAGGGTGTAGTACGCGATCGACGCGGCAAACGTCAGGTTGCTGCTGTTGTAGAACTCGACGACACCTCGGCCCGCGGCGCGCCAGCCGAGGGAGAGAATGCGGCGAACACGAACGGCGAGGCTGACCGGCTGTAGAGTGGAAGCGGAGTCCAGGCGCTGCTCCTCGGCGATTATAATCGGCCTATGCCAGACGCCCCGACGCCGCCGGCGCCGCGCCCGCCGGCGACTCCCGCGCCCAACACGCACTCGTCGTCCGACAAAGTGCTCTGCGAGCGCTGCGGCACCGAGATGTTCCGGATGCACGCCGTCTGGCGCTGCCCGAACTGCGGGTACAAGACGGACTGCTGCGGCTGGTGAGCTCGCCCATGGAGCAGCTCTCGAGCCAGGTCAAGACCGAATCACCCGAGTACCGCGCCAATCGCGACCGCATGACCCTGCTCGTCGCTGAGCTGCGCGACCATCTCGCGGCCGTGCGCCAAGGCGGCGGCGAGAAATACCTCGCGCGACACCGTGATCAGGGCAAGCGTCCAGTGCGCGAGCGCATCGACCAGCTCATCGACCCGAGCACGCCGTTCCTCGAGCTCTCGCCGCTCGCCGCGTGGAACATGTACGACGACGACGCGCCGGGCGCGGGACTGGTGACGGGGATCGGACGCGTCGGCGGGCGGGAAATCATGATCGTCGCCAACGACGCGACGGTGAAGGGCGGCACCTACTACCCCATCACGGTCAAGAAGCACGTGCGGGCGCAGCAGATCGCCCTGGAAAACCGGCTGCCGTGCGTGTATCTCGTCGATTCCGGCGGCGCATTCCTGCCGCTCCAGGCCGAAGTCTTTCCCGACCGCGAGCACTTCGGGCGCATCTTCTTCAATCAGGCCCGGATGTCGGCGGAACGGATCCCGCAGATTGCCGTGGTCATGGGCTCGTGCACGGCCGGGGGCGCATACGTGCCCGCGATGTCCGACGAGACCATCATCGTCAAGGGCACGGGCACGATCTTTCTCGGCGGGCCGCCGCTCGTGAAGGCGGCGACCGGCGAAGAGGTCACGGCCGAGGAACTGGGCGGCGCCGACGTGCACACGCGCATCTCCGGCGTCGCGGACTACATGGCGGAAGACGACGATGACGCGCTGCGGATGGCGCGGACGATCGTGTCCACGCTCCACACGTCCAAGCGGCTGCCCGCCGACATGACCGCGCCCGAGCCGCCGAAGTACGACCCCGAGGAGCTCTACGGCATCGTCAGCGTGGACGCGCGGCGTCCGTACGACGTGCACGAAGTGATCGCGCGGCTCGTGGACGGATCGCGCTTCGACGAATTCAAGCAGCGTTACGGCACGACGGTCGTGACGGGCTTCGCGCGGCTCCATGGATTTCTCGTGGGCATCATCGCCAACAACGGCGTACTGTTCTCCGAGTCGGCGCTCAAGGCGACGCACTTCATGGAGCTGTGCAACCTGCGCGGCATCCCGCTCGTCTTCCTGCAGAACATCACGGGGTTCATGGTCGGCAAGCAGTACGAGCGCGGCGGCATCGCGAAGGACGGCGCCAAGATGGTGCACGCGGTCGCGAACTCGGTCGTGCCGAAGTTCACCGTCATCCTCGGCGGATCGTTTGGCGCGGGCAACTACGGCATGTGCGGGCGGGCGTACGAGCCGCGCCTGCTGTGGATGTGGCCGAACGCGCGCATCTCCGTCATGGGCGGCGAGCAGGCCGCGACGGTGCTGTCCACCGTCAAGCGCGACCAGATGGCGCGCGAGGGCAAGACGCTCTCACCAGACGAGGAGGCCGCGATTCGCGCACCGATTCTCGAGAAGTACGATCGCGAGGGATCGCCGTACTACTCGACCGCGCGGCTGTGGGACGACGGCGTGCTCGACCCGGCGCGGACGCGCGAGGCGCTCGCGCTCGGCATCTCCGCGTCGTACAACGCGCCGATTCCCGATCCGAAGTTCGGCATCTTCAGAATGTAGGCGCGCGTGTCGTCTTCCCTGCTCATCACTCCGGGCCCGGTCATGACGGTGACGCTCAACCGGCCCGACGTCCGCAACGCGTTCAACGAGGAGCTGATCGACGCGCTCACCGCCTGGGCCGGGAGCGTGCCGGCCGACGGCAGCGTGCGCGCGGTGGTGCTCCAGGGCGCCGGCTCGGTCTTTTGCGCGGGCGCCGACGTCCAGTGGATGTCCAAGATGGTGAACTACACGCACCAGCAGAATCTCGAGGACGCTCATCGTGCCGCGCGGATGCTGCACGCGATTGACTCGGTGCCCGTGCCGGTCATCGGGCGCATTCAGGGCGCCGCGCTCGGCGGCGGCGCCGGCCTCGCGGCCGTCTGCGACGTCGTCGTCGCGACCGACGACGCGGTGTTTGGTTTCACGGAGGTCGTGCTCGGAATTCTGCCGGCAATGATCTCCCCATACGTCGTGAGCAAGATCGGGTTGAGCTTCGCGCGCGAGTTGTGCCTGAGCGGCGTCAGGTTCTCTGCCGCGCGGGCGAAGGAGATCGGGCTCGTACACGAGGTCGTCAACGGAGATCGCCTCGACCTCACTGTGGACAAGCACGTGCAGCAGTTCCGCAAAGCCGCGCCCTCGGCGATCGCCGCGACGAAGAAGCTCCTGCGCGAGGTTGCGGGCCATCGTCCGGGCGACGTGATGTCACTCACGGTCGACGCGATCGCGCGCCAGCGCGTGTCGCAAGAGGGCCAGGAAGGGCTGCGCGCCTTTCTCGAGAAACGCACGGCGGCGTGGGCCGCCGACACCGCCAGACCGAAGCGCTGATGCGCCGCGTGCTGATCGCCAATCGCGGCGAGATCGCGCGTCGCATCATCCGGACCTGTCGCGAGATGGGACTGGAGACGGTGGCCGTCTACTCCGAGGTCGACGCTGACGCGCCGTACGTGTCGGAGGCCGATCGGGCCGTGCCGATCGGACCGGCGCCAGCGGCCGAGAGCTACCTCAACATTCCGCGCGTGATCGACGCCGCCCGGCGCTCGAAGGCGGACGCGGTACATCCAGGGTACGGCTTTCTCTCCGAGAATCCGGCATTTGCCGACGCGTGCGCGCAAGCCGGGCTGACGTTCGTCGGGCCGCCGGGCGCGGTGATCAGACGGACTGGATCGAAAACGGCGGCACGCGAGTCGGTCAGCGCCGCGGGCGTGCCCATCGTGCCCGGCGAAACACCGGCGTCGCAGGAGGAGGACGACATCCTGCGAGCGATGACGCGCGTGGGATTCCCCGTGCTGCTCAAGGCGACCTCGGGCGGCGGCGGCCGCGGCATGCGGATCGTGCGACAGGCGCCGGAAGCGGCCGAAGCGATCGGCGTGGCACGGCGCGAAGCTCAGCGCGCGTTCGCTGACGGGACGTTGTACGTCGAGCGGCTCATCGAGCGTCCTCGCCATGTCGAGGTGCAGATCTTCGCCGACGAGCACGGGCACGTCGTTCACCTGCTCGAGCGGGACTGCACGCTGCAGCGGCGGCATCAGAAGGTCATCGAAGAGACGCCGGCGCCGTCGCTCGCGCCCGCGGTGCGCGATCGGCTGACCGCGGCCGCGATCGCCGCCGCGCGTGCCGTCGGCTACGTGAACGCGGGCACGGTGGAGTTTCTCGTTGAGGGCGAAGGCGACGCGGCCACGTTCTATTTTCTCGAGGTGAACACGCGGCTCCAAGTCGAGCATCCGATCACGGAAGCGATCACGGGGTTCGATCTCGTTCGCGCGCAGCTGCTCGTCGCGTCCGGTGAGCCGCTGCCATTCACGCAGGCGGACGTGCGCGCGAACGGTCATGCGATCGAATGCCGCATCTACGCGGAGGATTCGCTGCGATTGCTGCCGCAGTCGGGACGGCTGTTGCGGTATCGCGAACCGAGCGGGCCAGGGATTCGAGTCGACTCGGGCGTGCGCGAAGGCCAGAACGTGACTGTGCACTACGACCCGCTGCTCGCCAAGCTGATCGCGCATGGCGCCACGCGCGTGGAGGCGCTCGCGCGGATGACCGAGGCGCTCGCGCACTACGAGATTCTTGGGGTGCGGCACAACGTCGCGTTCCTCCGCGCGCTTTTGGCGCGGCCCGAGGTCATCCGGCACGACGTGCACACGCGGTTCATCGAGGAGCATCTCGACGAGCTCACCCGCGAGCCGCGAGCGGCGCTCGCGCCGGCCGCGGCCGCGCTCGCGGCGCTGGTCGCGATGCGCGGAGCCGCGCCCGCGGCCAGCGACGCGGCGAGCCAGGCGCGCTTCGATCCGTGGCAAACGCTCGGGCCGATCTCGTGGTGAGGTGACAGGGATGCCGAGACGCGTACGGGTGACGGGAACGGATGGCGAGTGGGTAGCTGAGCTGGGCGCGAGCGGCGTCACGGTGTCGGGCGTCTCCGGCGCCTTCGTCGTCACCGACGAAGGCGCCGGACGGTTTCTCGTCGACGACTCGTCGGCGGCCGCCGCAGGCGTCGGCGACGTCGTCTGGGTGAGCCTCGACGGGCACGTGTTCGAGTTCCAGGTCACGCAAGACGCGGGGGCCGCGCGTCCGGCCTCGCGTGATCAGGACGCACTTTCGCCGCCGATGTCGGCCACCGTCGTCCGGGTCGCCGTGCGACCCGGCACGACGGTGCAGGCCGGCGACACCCTGATCGTGCTCGAGGCCATGAAGATGGAGCTGCCGATCCGCGCCCCTCGCGCCGGCACCATCCGCGCCATACACTGTCGCGAGGGCGATCTGGTTCAGCCGGGCACCGTGTTAGTGGAGATGTAGGGGGTCAGATCTGTTTTCCACAGTTTGGCGTCTGGAGGGGCCAGGTCTCCTTCGGGCGATGCCCCAATAGAGACCTGGCCCCGCAAGACCTCAAACTGTGGAAAACAGATCTGACCCCCTCATCGTCGAAGTCGCCCCGCGCGACGGCCTCCAGAATGAGCGCGCGCTCATCGCGACCGCGGACAAGATCGCGTTCATCGATCGGCTGAGCGACGCGGGCCTGGGCGTCATCGAAGTGTCCGCGTTCGTCAGCCCGAAGTGGGTGCCGCAGATGGCGGACGCGGCGGAGTTGTTCGCCGGCATCCGGCGCCGGCCCGGCACGCGCTACACCGCGCTCGTCCCCAACCGAACGGGCCTCGATCGTGCGCTGGCCGCACGCGTCACCGACGTGGCGGTGTTCGCCGCCGCCTCCGAGACCTTCAGCCGCCGCAACATCAATCAGTCGATCGACGAATCGTTCACGACGTACTCCGAGGTGGCGCGCGCCGCGGCCGCCGCAGGCGTCCGAGTGCGCGGCTACCTCTCGACGGCATTCGGCTGTCCGTTCGAAGGCGACGTCCCGATCGATCGCATCGTCGCGCTGACCCAGCGGCTGCTCGATCTCGGCGTCTACGAGGTCGCCGTCTCCGACACGATCGGCATCGCCCATCCCGGCCAGGTCAGGCGTGTACTCACCGCGCTCACGCAATCGATCGCCCCGGTGCGCCTCGCCATGCACTTCCACGACACGCGCGGCACCGCGCTCGCGAACGTCCTGGCTTCACTCGACTTCGATATCGCGACGTTCGACTCGTCGGCCGGCGGCCTCGGCGGCTGCCCGTACGCGCCGGGCGCCTCCGGCAACCTCGCGACCGAGGATCTGCTCTACCTCTTGCACGGGCTCGGCCACCAGACGAGTGTCGATCTCGATCGGGTCGTCGAGGCGTCGCGCGCGATTCAGCCCCTCGTCGGCCATCCCCTGTCGTCGCGCTACACGCAGGCCCGCCTCGCCGTCGACGCCCGGACCTGACGTGCCGCGCGTCGACGATTGGCTGACCGCGCTCGAGGGCCGCTACCGCGCCGACCTCACGTCGGCCGAATTCCTCAAGGCCGTGCGCGCCTTGTCGGCGCGCTACGTCGAACGCCGGGCCGTGCTCGGCAAGCGTTCGGCCGTCGATTCGCTGGGCAAACGCGCGGCGTTCGCGTCGTACTACGCGCCGCTCCATTTTCTGACGACGCGCGAGATCGTCCGGGCGCTGGGCGCGCCCGCGCGATCGATCCGCCGCGTGATCGACTTCGGCTGCGGCACCGGAGTCGCGTCGGCGGCCTGGGCGCTGGAGTGTGAGCCGGTGCCGGACATCCGTGGCTACGACGTCGGCGGCTGGGCCGTCGCTGAGGCTGCGTGGACGTGGCGCGCGCTGGGCCTTCAGGGCCGCGCCCGCTACGGGGATCTGCTCGATGAGACCAGCCGCGTGTACCGGCAGACACGGCGCGGCGCCATCGGCTTTCTGTTCGCCTGGAGCGTCAACGAACTCGACACGTCGGCCCGCGATCGTCTCCTGCGCGTGCTCGTGGGCGAGCGGCCCCAAGGATCGAGTCTGCTCGTGATCGAGCCGCTCGCCCGAAGCGCGGCTCCCTGGTGGAATGAGTGGGCGCGAGCGCTCGCCGGTCCGGGTCTTCGGCAGGACGAATGGCACTTCGACGCGCCGCTGCCCCCCGCGCTCGCGCGCATCGACGAGGCCGCCGGCTTCCAGCGGGACTACCTCGGCGCCCGCAGTCTGTGGCGCCCGGCCGTGACACCGGGTAACGCGCTCGTCTGATGCCCCACGGGACTATGCCCGCTTATGATGGTGGGCAGCCCGTGGGCGCGCCGCGTCTCCGTCTCGCACCCGTCGTGGGAGCCATCCTTTTCCTGGCTGCCCTTTACGTCCTTCATCTCGAACTCACAGAGCTGACCTTCGCCGACATCACCGACTCGCTCCGGCGCTTGCCGCATTCGGCCGTCGCGCTGGCGCTGCTGCTCACTGCCGTGAACTACGCCGTGCTCACCGGCTACGACCAGCTGGCATTCGTCTACGTGGGCCGGGCGATCCCGCGCTGGCAGATCACGATGGCGTCGTTTGTCGGCTACGCCATCGCCAACAGCGTCGGCTTCGCCGTGCTCTCCGGCACAGCCGCGCGCTACCGCTTCTACTCGCGCTGGGGGCTCTCGGCCTCCGACATCTCCCGGATCGTCGTTTTTTATTCGGGCACGTTCTGGCTCGGCCTGCTGGTGCTCGGCGGGTGGAGCCTCGTGCTGAACCCGCCGTCTGGACTGGCGGCGCTCGAGATTCACCAGCTCGACATCCACCGCCTCGCCACGCCGCTTGGCGTCACGTTCCTGGGCGTGTCGCTCGCCTACGCGGTCGCGACGTTCGTAGCGCGCGGGCCGATGCGCATCTTCGGTGTCGAGTTCACGCTGCCCACGCCGCGTCTGGCCGCCGCGCAGTTCATGTTGTCGATCGTGGACTGGGGGCTCGCGGTCGCCGTGTTCTGGGTGCTGATCCCCGACCCGCGCCCGCCGTTCGCGGAAACCGTGGGCGCGTTCGTCGCCGCGCAAGTGCTCGGTCTCATCACCAACGTACCCGGCGGCCTCGGCGTCTTCGAGACGGGCATGTTCCTGCTGATGAGCGATTCGCTGCCGAAGGCCTCGCTCTTCTCCGCGCTGCTGGCCTTTCGCGTCATCTATTACCTGCTGCCCTTCCTGCTCGCGCTCGTCGTGCTGGTGTTCGACGAGTATTACCAGCGCCGGCACGCGATGCGCCAATGGGGCATGGCGGTGGGCGAATTCACGATCACCGTCGCGCCCAAGCTCATCGCGACGTTTGCGTTCATCGCCGGCGCCGTGCTGCTCTTCTCGGGTGCGACGCCGGCCGCGACCGGCCGACTCGCGTTCCTCAGCCAGTTTCTCCCTGACCCGGTCATCGAGCTCTCGCACTTTCTCGGCAGCCTGATCGGGCTTGGCCTGCTGCTGATCTCGCAGGCGCTCGCGCGGCGCGTGGACGCGGCGTGGACTTTGACCGTCATCGGCCTTGGGCTCGGCATCGCCGCCTCGCTGCTCAAGGGCGCGGACTACGAAGAGGCCACCCTGCTCAGCCTCCTGCTGCTTCTCGTCTTTGCCGCGCGCCACGAGTACGACCGGCGCGCGACGCTCTTTGAGGGCACGTTCTCACCGATCTGGTTCACCGGCGTGCTGCTCGTGGTCGCGGCCTCGGTCGTGCTCGGCGTGTTCGCGTTCCGCAACGTGCAGTATTCGAACGAGTTCTTCTGGCGCTACTCCTTCCGTGCCGAAGCGCCGCGCGCTCTGCGCGCGATCGTCGGCGTCGCCGTCGTGCTGCTCGCCGTCGGCGTCCGTCAGCTCTTGCGGCCCGCGACGCCGATCGTGCCTCCGCCGACGGCCGCGGACATGACCGACGTCACGCGGGTCATTGCGACGCAGAAGTCGAGCTCGCCGTACCTCGCATACCTCGGCGACAAGGGGCTGCTGTGGACCGACGATCGGTCGGCGTTCCTGATGTATGCGCTGCGCGGACGCACGTGGGTCGCGCTCCACGATCCCGTCGGCCCGCCGCGCGCCGTGCCGATTCTGATCCGCCGCTTCCTCGAGCGTGTCGACGATGCAGACGGCGTACCCGTGTTCTATCAGGTGCGCAAGGACTACCTGCACCACTACGCGGACGTCGGCCTCGCGTTCGCGAAGGCGGGCGAAGAAGCGCTGGTGCCGCTCTCCACGTTCTCGCTCGAGGGCGGCGCGCGCAAGAAGATGCGCTTCACCTACAACCGGCTCGAGGCCGACGGCGCGTCGATTCGCATCGTGCCGGCATGCGACGTGCCCGCGCTGCTGCCGGCGCTTCGCCACGTGTCGGATGCGTGGCTCACGATGAAGGGCGCGTCCGAGAAAGGCTTCTCGCTGGGCTTCTTCGACGACGCGTATCTGGCGCGCTTTCCGCTCGCCGTGCTCGAGGTCGCCGGCCGCATCGAGGCGTTCGCGAACATCTGGCCCGGCCCGAACAAGGTCGAGCTGTCGGTCGATCTCATGCGGCACACGGCCGCTGCGCCGAAGAACGCCATGGAAGGCCTCTTCATCTATCTGATGCTCTGGGGGAAGGCCGAAGGCTACGAGTGGTTCAACCTCGGCATGGCGCCGCTCTCGGGGCTGGAGCCCACCGCGCTCGCGCCCGTCCGCGTGAAGATCGCGAGCTACCTCTATAAGTTCGGCCAGCCGTTCTACAACTTCCAGGGACTGCGAGCCTACAAAGAGAAGTTCCACCCGGTGTGGGAGCCGCGCTACCTCGCGTATCCGGGCGTGCTTGATTTGCCGCGGGTGCTGCGCGACGTGTCGACGTTGATTGCGGGGGGATACGGGGGGATCTTGAAGCGTTGATTTCGAACTGCGTCCGGCAAGTGCTGTTCAATGAACCCCAGAACTGCCTTCCCCACGTCGTCGTACTTGCCATTGAAATGATGTGATCCCGGCAGGCGCACGGTGGTCGCGCTCTTGCCGAGGTCGTCGCACGCCGTGTCGTGCGGATCTTCGGTTTGCCCCGCGAGGCAGAACGTCGGGACGCCGACGCGGCCCACTGCGTCGGCGACGCGTCTGGGCGTTTCCTTCGCGCGGCGTACCCAATCGAGCGTGCTGATTTCAAACGACGCGGTCTCGCCCGGCGCGATCAACATCTCGCCTTTGATGCGGCGCCGATCCGCGGCCGTCCACGTGTCGAGCGCGAACGGCGTCACCTCGGCGCCGAACGAGTAGCCGCCGACGAACTGCGGCACCCCGGCGTCCGCCAGCACGTCGGAGATCTTCCGCACGTCCGCGCCAGTTTGCTCGGGCGTCTTCGCATTCCAGAAATATCGCAGCGAGCTCAGGCCGACGACGCTCACGCCATGGGCGGAGAGATACGTCGCCAGCCGCTCGTCGATCGTCGCCCAGCCGCCGTCGCCCGAGAGGAAGATCACGGACGCACGCGGCTGCTCGGCCCAGCGGTATTCGAGCGGCAGCGACAGCGCGCCAAGGCGCTGCTCCATCGCGCGCGCGGCCGGCGGGCTCGGTGTCGCGGCCTTTGTTGGACGCGTCGCGATCTTGATCAGCTCGTCCACCGCATCGTCGAATGGCTGGCCCCAGCGGATCGGCCGGCTGAAGCCGTGCCCCGTGCCGGGCACCTCGATGAAGTGCACGTTCTTCATGTCGTCGAGGAAGGCGTGCATGTCTGGCGGCAGGCAGACTTGATCCTGAATGCCGTTGAGCACGAACCAGTCCTTCGGCACGGACGGCATCTTCGGCAGCCACGCGGTGTTCTTCTTCGCGTCGAACGTCGGCTTGAAGTTGTCCGCATTGCAGACCGGCCGCAGCGACGGCAAATCCGGACAGAACCCGAGGCTGAGCCCGCCGGAGAATGTCTGCGGCGGCGCGCCCGCGAGTCCCGCATAGACCGCCGTGGCGCCCGACGAGTAGCCGAGGAGGATCGGCGGGTAGTACTCCGGCAGCTTCAGCGCGCGTTCCGCCGCGTGCGCGATTTCTTCGAGCGATCCTGCCGGCTGCCAACACTGCGTGCCGACGCCCTGAGCTGTCTTGAGCGCCGGATATGAAATGCCGATGACGATGGCCTTGGGCATGATGCGCCGGGCCATGTCGACGACGCCGAGTTCCCAGCCGCCGTCACCGCTGATGAAAAGGAAGACGCTCGACACCGGATGCTTCGGGACGTAGGCCATCGCCTTGTGCACGATCGGCACGGTCAGCGGGATTTCGTCCCAGGGCTTGGGTGTTTGAGGTTGAGCCGCCAGCGTCACTGCGGCGGACACGACGACCGCGAGGGTCGCGTGCGTAAACCGACCGAAAGACATCTCTTAGGATGATAACGGTTTCTTCCCTTTCCCGCGACGCGCAGCCCGCTCCATCTGGAGCTCGAGGTGCACTTGCAGCTCGGTCTGCTGGGCGGCGTCGGTCTCGAAATGGCCGCGCTGGACCTCGACACCCAGCCGCCCGAAGACGCGCGCGAAACTGGCATCGTCCCGGATCTCTTCTTCTCTGAGGATCTCCGTCGCGTGCAGCAGCTCGTGGCCGAGCACCTCGACGAGCCGGTCGGCCGACAGCTTGCCGTTCAGCTGAACGTGCAGCAGCCTCGCGATGTCATTGGCGGCGAGGATCGTCGTCCGGCCGAGGTCCTCGCGGTCGTACGCGAGCTCGATGAAGACGATGATCGGCGACCGCTCGATCATCTTGACGAGGCCGGCGACCGTCGGCGAGCGCTTGATGGCGTCGGCGAGCACTTCCTCTGAGCGACTGCTCTGTGGGCGCACGTGCGGCGGCGGGACAATCGCCGCAGGCGGCGGCGACGGCATCGTGAGCAGCGACAACGCTACGATCACGATCGTCATCGCCTCCTATGACGGAGCGAGGATCGATCAGGTTGAGAGAAATGTGACGAGGCGCAGCGATCCGCGACCGGTGCTATTGATTCCGTGACGAGCGCGATCGCATGCGACGGCGCGATGACGCGTCATCGCATGTTCGTTCGCGCACGATCGCTAGAACAGCTGTCCAGTTTCGCCCAGCATCGCGCGGCGGATGAGCGGCATCGGCAGCGGCCCGAGCTTGATGAAGGTGTCGTGGAAGCCCTGCAGCGTGTAGGCCGCACCCTGCTTCGCCTTGTAGTCGTCGCGCAGCTTCAGGAGCATCAGCTTGCCCATCGTGTAGTAGCCGTAGAGCGGATCGCCGGCGCCGCGCTTGGCCTCCTCGACCGCGACCTGATGCGGCTGATGGCCCTGCGTCTCGAAGAGCTTCGTCGCCTCCTCTACCGTCATGCCCTGCGTGTGCATCTTGATGCCGACGATGAACCGGACGTTGCGGAGCAGCGCGTCCTGGAGCTGCGCCAGCCGGTACTTCGGCTCGCCGGCGTGGAACCCCTCGTCGAGCATCATCTGTTCACAGTAGTGCGCCCAGCCCTCGCTGTTGGTCGCGGCGCCGAACAGCTTGCGCACGTCGGTCGGGAAGCTCTTTGCGTACAGGAACTGGATGTAGTGGCCCGGATACACCTCGTGCACGGACACGTTCACGATCGACGCGAAGTACCACCCGCGCATGTAGTCGTCCTGGGCGGCTTTCGGCATCCGCGGATCAGGCAGCGTCATGTTGTAGAAGCCTTCGAGCTTCGCGGTCTCAAACGGCCCCGGCGTGTCCATCGACGCGGTCGTGGTCGACCGCATGAACGGTGGCGTCTCCTTCACGCGCGCCGGATCGGATGGCGGAATCGTGATGATGTGGTGATCGACGATGAACTGCCGCAGTGAATCCAGCGTGTCCTGCGTCGTCTTCAGCAGGTCGCTCGCCGGCGGGTGGTCGAGCTGGAGCGCGCCCAGCACGGCCTCGGCCGGCTTGCTCGCCTCGATCTGCTTCGCGGTCGCCTCGAAGGCGTCTTCGTTCTTCTGCCGATCCGCTTCGGCGATCTGCATCAGGCGATCGAGCGGCAGCTCGACCATCTCCTGCGCGGCGAGGGCCTTCGAGTACGTGTCGGCGCCGAGCGCGAAGTCGCCCTTCGACTTCGGCAGCAGTTCCTTCTGCAGGAACGCTTTGTACGATCCGAGCGCGGCAATCACCGCGTCATTACTCTTCTTGAAGTCCGCGAGGAGCGCCTTGTCGGTCACGTCCTTGAACGCCGCGGGCACGTCCTTCGCGAAGAAGCTGACGTTGTTGTCGATCTGCTCGAGCGCGATCTCCGTGAAGATCCTGGGCGGGTTGTCGAGGTTCTTCCGCGCTTCGGCGAGCGTCGCCGGCATGCCCTGCTCACGGGCGATGAGCGCCTTGAGCCGCACGTCCGGCGGCGCGAAGCTACGCTTGATCATCACGTAGGCCGTGTTCGTGATGCCGGTCGGATACAGATCGGGATCGTTGGCCCAGTGCTTGATCACGTCGTTCTGCAGCACCGTGTTGTCTGCCGCGCGGAGCAGCTGCTCCCGATCGAGCTGCTGATCGAGCGAGAGCGACGCCGGATCGATCGCCGCCAGCCGCGTCTTGAATGCGCGCGCCGCGTCGGATTCGGCCTTCACGGCGGCCGCCGAGTAGTCGTCGAGCTGCGCATCGTACTTGTGGATGCCGAGGTCGGTCGCTTGTGTCGGGTGGCGCTTGAAGAGATCCTCGAGGATCTCCGTCGCGATCTGCTTGAAGGCCCCGTCCCCCGATCCCGGCGCCGGCCCTTGCGGCGCCGTGTTCCCGCCGCCGCCCGAGCATCCCAGCATCGCCATCGCCGCCATCGCCACCGCGCTCCTCGGCCACACGCCGCGAATCGTCATGATTGCGATCTTATCGTGCGCGCCACTCTCCGTGCGAGACGCGCCAGCCGGCGGTCACGGCGGTATCATCCCATCATCCATGCACCACTCAGCGACCGCGCTCTCATGTCTTCTCATCACACTGGGAGTGTTCGTGGCAGCGCAACCGAAGGGCGATTCCGCGATCGACCGTCTCATCACGCAAATGACGCTCGAGGAGAAGATCGCGATGCTTCACGGCGCGACCGATCCGGAGCGCTTCGGTCAGGCGGGATATCTGCCGGGCGTCCCGAGGTTGGGCATCCCGCCGCTGCGATTGAGCGACGGTCCGGCGGGCGTACGTACCGCCCAACCTGCGACGGCGCTTCCGGCACCCGTGGCACTCGCCGCGACGTTTTCACCAGATTTCGCGCAAGAGTATGGGCGGGCGATCGCTCGGGACGGTCGGGCGCGGCACCAGAATGTGATCCTCGCGCCGATGGTCAACATCGTGCGGGTGCCGCAGGGAGGCCGGAACTTCGAGACGCTCGGCGAAGATCCGTGGCTCACGAGCCAACTCGCGGCAGCCGAGGTCGTCGGCATTCAGTCCGAAGGACTGATCGCGACCGTCAAGCACTTCGCGCTCAACAACCAGGAGAATCAACGCCAGTCCGTCAGCGCGGACGTCGATGAGCAGACGCTACACGAGATCGAGCTCCCAGGATTCAGGGCCGCCACCGGAATGAGCAGTGCGGTCATGGCCGCGTACAACAAAGTCAACGGCACCTGGTCCAGCGAGCAGCCCATGCTCCTGACGGACATCCTTCGTCGCGAGTGGAACTTCAAGGGCTTCGTCATGTCCGACTGGGGCGGGACGCACAGCGGCGTGGCGGCGATCACCGCCGGGCTCGACCTCGAGATGCCGAGCGGCCGGAATTTCGAGGCGCTCGCCGATGCCGTCAAGAGCGGCGCGCTGCCGATCGCAGTCGTCGATCAATCCGCTCGCCACATCCTCACGGCCATGCAGGCGGTCGGCCTGCTCAACCCGATCACACCACGACCGGTGGTCGACGTGCCGGCGACCTCGGCGATCGCGCGCGACATCGCGACGGCCGGCGCAGTGCTTCTGAAGAACGAAGGGCAGCTCCTGCCTTTGCTGGCGCGCGATCGGGTCGCCGTCATCGGACCGACTGGACGCTCGCTGCTCGTCGGTGGCGGCGGCAGCGCGCACGTGACACCGAGGCACAGCGGTAGCGTGCTCGACGCGCTCCGACAGCGCATGACGGCCGGCGAGGTCACGTACGCCGTCGGTTACGACATCGAAGGCACCGTCGTGCCCGCGACCGCGCTCGCGCTGCGAAAAGCCTCGGCGAGCGGTGGGGAGCCCGCGCCGGAGAGCACGATCGACTTCACCGGTGCGCGCGCACTCGCCGCTGGCTCGTCATGGACGTGGACGGGCACGATCACTGCACCGTCGACGGGCGACTACGTCCTGAAGCTCCAAACGGCTGGCGGACGCGCCACGCTGACGCTCGACACTCCCCCGCCATCGGTACCGGCGCCGGGCGGCGGGCGCGGACGAGGCGGCCGCGGAGGCGGCGGTGCGGCAGGCCTGCTCGCAACGGCCGACGGGCTGAGCAATCCGAGCACGCCGGTCCACTTCGACGCCGGCGCCGCCCGGCCGATCACGATTGCGGCCACGGCCGCCGACACCGACGCGATGCAGCTGCGACTCGCCTGGCTCACGCCGAGCTCAGCGACCGACGCGATCGCCGGGGCGGTCGGCGTCGCGAAGGCCGCGCACACCGCAATCGTGTTCGCCTACGACGAAGGACAGGAAGGGCGCGACCGTGCGTCGCTCTCGCTTCCCGGATCGCAGGACGCGCTCATCACCGCGGTCGCCGCCGCCAATCCTCGGACCGCGGTCGTGCTCAACAACGGCGCGCCGGTGTTGATGCCGTGGGTCGATCGCGTCTCAGCGATTCTCCAAATGTGGTACCCGGGCCAGGAGGGCGCGGACGCCACCATGGCTTTGCTCGTGGGCGACGCGTCCCCGAGCGGCAGGCTGCCCGTGACGTTCCCCAGGCGTGTCGAAGACGTGCCGACCAACTCGCCCGAACGCTATCCAGGCGTGGACGGTCACGGCAGGTACTCGGAAGGGATCTACGTCGGGTATCGCTGGTACGATCAGCAGGGAATCGCGCCGCTCTTTCCGTTCGGTCACGGGTTGAGCTACACGAACTTCGAATACTCCAAACTCGACGTGACGCCGCGGGGCGACGGCTTCGACGTGGTGTTCACGTTGAAGAACGCGGGCACCCGGACGGGCATCGAGGTTCCACAGCTCTACGTCGGACGCCCGGCGGCGCCACCAGCACCCATGGCCGAACGTCGTCTCGTTCAATTCGAACGCGTGGGGCTTGCGGCCGGCAGCGACAGGCGCGTCGCCTTTTACATCAATCGAGACGCGCTCTCGTACTGGTCCGCAGCCGAACACCGGTGGGTCGTCGCGACGGGTGCCCGCGCGATCATGATTGGCGCTTCGTCGCGCGACATCCGACTCCGAACGGACGTCAACGTGAAGTAGAAGTCTTGGGCGGGTCGATCGACTCGTGCATCGCGCAGGCGTCGCAGCCTGGCGGGTCCGCCTTCGGACGCACCGCGTCGACCACCCGGCGGATGACGAACGCCGCCGCGCCGAGGACCACGAGGCCGACCAGAATCTGCTGCAACACGATGGATCCTCAGTGTACCCCAAGCAACTGCAGGCCCTGGTAGACGATCAGCGCGGCGACATAGGCGAGTCCGGACATGTAGGCGAACTGGATCGCCGCGTATCGCAAGGCACCGGTCTCGCGCCGCGTCATCGTCAACGTCGCCAGGCATTGCATGGCGAGCACGAAGAACACGAGCGCGCTTGCCGCGGTCGCCCGCGTGAACACCGGCGAGCCGTCGTCGCGCTTCATCGTCCGGATGCGCTCGAGGAGGCCCGCGTCGCTCGCGTGCGTGCCCGCGCCGGCCAGAACGGACATCGTCGAGACGAAGACCTCGCGTGCGACGAAGCTCGTGAGCACGCCGTCGGTGAGCTGCCAGTCGTAGCCGAGCGGCGCGAAGACCGGCTGCACGACGCGGCCGAGCCGGCCGGCGAAGCTCTGGGCCTGCCGCGCCTCGACCTCGAGCGCGTCGGCCTGGTCGGTCAGCCTCTGTGCCGTGTCGGCCGGGATGCCCGGCGCTGACGCTTGCGCGCGCAGCGCCACGGCGTCCGCTGGCGGCGCGCTGCGCGGATACGCGCTCAGCCACCACATCACGACGCAGATGGCGAAGATGATCGTGCCCGCGGTCTGAAGAAACGCGAGGCCTTGATCGCGCGCGGTGACGAGCGCGTTGGTGATCGACGGCCATTTGTAGCCCGGCAGCTCCAGCACCATCGGTCGCGCGCGTCCGGGCAAGACGGTGCGTGCGAAGATGGCGGCGGTCAGAAACGCTGCGGCCGCACCAAGCACGTAGCACGCGGCGAACATCAACCCCGCCAACGCGGGCCGTCCCGCAAAGAGCAGGCTCGTCAGCAGCACGTACACCGGCAGCCGCGCCGAGCAGCTCATGAACGGCAGCACGAGGATCGTCGCGAGCCGATCGCGGCGGCTCGGAATGAGGCGTGTGCTCATGATCGCGGGCACGGCGCACGCGTGCGCGGACAAGAGCGGCACGAACGCCTGGCCCGGCAGGCCATACCGCCGGAAAAAGCGGTTGTTGACGAACGCGGCGCGCGCCAGGTAGCCCGTGTCCTCGAGCAGGCTAATCAGGAAGAAGAGCAACATGATCTGCGGCAGGAACACGACGGTGCCCGCGATGCCGCTGATGATGCCATCCGTCATCAGATCGCGCAGCGGCCCGGCCGGCAGATACTGACGCACCAGCGATCCGAGACCGCTGAAAATGGCCTCGATCAGATCCATCGGCAGCGTCGCCAATGCGAACAGCGTCCAGAAGAGCCCGCCCATCACGGCGACGAAGACGAGCGTGCCGGTCACCGGGTGCGTGAGCACACGGTCGAGCCGCTCGGTCAGCGGATCGCCGGTCGGGGCGCCTTTGACGGTCGCGGCCATGACGCGATCGGCCCACGCGGCGATGTCCTGGAAGGTCGCATCGGGCGCGGGCACGTCCGCCGGCCACTCGGGTGACGACTTCGCGAGCGTGCCGGCAATCGCCTGACGCAGCGCTTCCATGCCGATGCCCTTCGACGCGATCGTCGGCACGACCGTCGCGCCGAGACGCGCGCCAAGCGCGAGCGCGTCGACGGCGATGTGCCGCTTCGCGGCAACGTCCGTCATGTTGAGACAGACGACGATCGGCATCCGCGCGGCGACGAGTTCGCCGACGAGAATCAGGTTGCGCGCCAGGTTCGACGCGTCGGCCAGCACGACCACGGCGTCCGGCCGCGGATGCTTCGTGCGGCCTGCCAGCAAGTCGCGGACGATCCGGGTCTCGGGCGCATCGAGATGCAGCTGATAGACGCCAGGAAGATCGACGACCTCGACCGTGCGCGCGCCGAGCGCGCCGCGGCCCACTCGTATCGCGGCCGTAGTGCCCGGAAAATTCGCGGTCTTCGCGCGCGCGCCGCACAAACGGTTGAAGACCGTGGTCTTGCCGGTGTTCGGATTGCCGACGAGCGCGACGCGCTGGAGGGTCGACGAGGATCGACTGACGGGTTCGGCAGGAGGGGCCGCGAGCTGCGGCATGGTTACGCCGTATCGCGCGACACGGGAATCACGTAGATGCCGCTGGCCACGGCCTTCGCTAGCCCAATTCGCGTGGTTCGTACTTCAACGATGCAGGGCTCCCCCGCCTGACAGAGGCGGACCTGGCAGTTGGGCGTCAACCCCAGGGCCTGGAGCCAGTCGCGCGATTCCGCATCGAGCCGGATGTCATGAAACCGTGCGACAGAGCCCGGCCGGAGGTCACTGAGCGGAACGACGTGCGACGACACGCGAAGGATCCTATCACGAAAATGAGACGAGTCTCATTTTGGGCGCCGCGATTGGGCTATTGGGCTATTGGGCTATTGAGCCAGTGAAGGCAATGCGACTCGAATTGCCCGGAGTTTGTTAATTCTGACGCGCGCAATAACCCAATAGCCCAATTACCCAATTGCCCAATTTACCCGCCCCCCCGCGGTCCGTCGGGCGGCTGGTTTTCGGGAATGAGACGCTCGACGACGACCACATCGCGCCAGTTGCCGTCGAGGTAGCCGTGGCGCTCGTAGATCCCGACGTCGCGGAATCCCACAGCGCGACAGAGCGCGCGGCTGGCCGCGTTGAACGTGAACACGCGTGACACGAGCTTCCAAAAGCCGCGCTCAGTGGCCGCGACGATGAGCCCTTCCATCAGTAGCCGGCCAACGCCGCGGCCGTGCCAGTCGGACGCGACGTACACCGAAAACTCCGCGATACCGCGATAGCACGCGCGGGGCCGGTACTCGCTCAGGCCCGCCCACCCCACCACGCCCGAAGGGCCCGCGTCCGCAACGACGACCGGATAACGCTCAACGTCGGCAAGACGCCGCTCGAGATCCGCGACCGAGCGGGGGGTCGTCTCGAACGTCGCGGCGTGGCCGGCAATGCCGTCGTTGTAGATCGCGGCGACGGCCGCGGCGTCGGCGATCGTAGCGTGGCGGACGCGCACGGGAAGCGGCATGGAGAAGTGTAGCGGGCGATTGGGCTATTGGGCTATTGGGCTATTGGGCTATTGGGCTATTGAAGAATCTCCGCACGGCTTGAGGACCAACCGATCGCTTTCTTCCGTGCCCGCCCCAAAGCCGCGCGCATTGTTTCGACTGTGCGGCACAGTACATGCACGTCGTCGCCAGGTGACGCCGCAAGAGCTGAGAGAACGGACGAGGCGCTTTGGCGGGCGGGTGCGGCAGTTCTGTCGACCCTACTTGCGCGACATCGACACCTACGACGCTGCGCGCCAGTTTACGCGCGCCTCGGCGTCAGTCGGCTCGGGGTACCGGAGCGTATGCCTGTCGCGGTCGCATGAGGAATTCGTCGCCCGGATCGCTCACGTTCTTGAAGAAACCGACGAATGCAAGTACTGGGCACGGTACCTGCGCGACGGCGGCCTCGACTCGCCTGAGCTCGTTACGCTGCTGAACGAATCAATCGAACTCTCCAGGATCTTCGGAGCATCGCTCAGAACATCACTCGCACGCCCTCGAGACCAGCGACGCCCACCGAATCGAAGCAGGGCGACGCGGAAGCGGCAAGGAGCGGAATGACCCAATAGCCCAATAACCCAATTGCCCAATTGCCCAATTGCCCACCGCCCGCCCGGCGCGTTGGCGCGGGACCATCCGTCCCTTCATACTTGCGTGATGGCGGCGTCGAATGCAGAACTGCAACGCCTCGAGGAGGCACGCGAGAAGGACGTCGCGTGGAAGCGATGGGGCCCGTACCTCAGCGAGCGCGCGTGGGGCACGGTCCGAGAGGACTACAGCCGCGACGGCACGGCGTGGGAGTATTTTCCGCACGACCACGCGCGGTCGCGCGCGTACCGGTGGAACGAAGACGGCCTCGCGGGGTTCTGTGACCATCATCAATTCATCTGCTTCGCGCTCGCGTTGTGGAACGGAAGCGATCCGATCCTCAAGGAACGGCTCTTCGGCCTGACGGGCCACGAGGGCAACCACGGCGAGGACGTCAAGGAGTACTTCTTCTATCTCGACTCCACGCCGACGCACTCGTACATGCGCTGGCTCTACAAGTACCCGCAGACGGCGTTTCCGTACGCCGACCTCGTCGCCGAGAACGGCCGCCGGGGCAAGCTCGATCCCGAGTACGAGCTCATCGACACCGGCACGTTTCGCGACGACCGCTACTTCGACGTCAGCGTCGAGTACGCGAAGGCGTCGCCCGAAGACGTGCTCATCACGATCACGGCGACCAATCGCGGCCCGGACCTCGCGCCGCTGTGGCTCCTGCCGACGATCTGGTTCCGCAACACGTGGGCGTGGGGCTATCCCGTCACGAAGCCGGGCCTGCGGGCCGCGTCGGGCCCGTCCGCGGTCATCGCGCTCGACGAGCCGAAATACGGCAAGCGCTGGCTGCTCTGCGAGGGCACGCCGCGGTTGCTCTTCACCGACAACGAGACCAATGCGCGCCGGCTCTTCGGCGCGCCCAACGTGTCGCCGTTCCTCAAGGACGGCATCAACGACGCGGTGGTCGGCGGCGACGAGCAAGCCGTCAACCCCGCGCGCACCGGAACCAAGGCCGCGGCCGAGTACGCGCTGACGCTCGCGCCGGGCGCGAGCGCGACGATTCGCCTGCGCTTCACGGACGCGATGCCGGCCGAGGTGAGCCAGACGATCGTCGGCGCGGATTTCGAGACCGTGCGCGCCGAGCGACGGGCCGAGGCGGACGCGTTCTACGCGGCGATCGTGCCAGCCGGCACCTCACCGGACGGCGCCGGCGTCATGCGGCAGGCACTCGGCGGCATGTTGTGGTCCAAGCAGTTCTACCACTACGTGATCAAGGAGTGGCTCGACGGCGACCCCGCACAGCCGCCTCCTCCGCCGGAGCGGCGCACCGGCCGCAACCACGAGTGGATCCACCTCTACACCGAAGACGTGATCTCGATGCCGGACAAGTGGGAGTACCCCTGGTTCGCGGCGTGGGATCTCGCGTTCCACGCCGTGGCGCTCGCGATCGTCGATAGCGATCTGGCCAAGCGTCAGCTCCAGCTGCTCGTCCGCGACTGGTACATGCATCCCAACGGCCAGCTGCCCGCGTACGAGTGGGCGTTTGGCGACGTCAATCCGCCCGTGCACGCGTGGGCGGCACTGCGCGTCTACAAGATCGAGAAAAAGCGCCGCGGCACCGGCGACGTTACGTTCCTCGAGAAGGTCTTCCATCGCCTGCTGCTCAACTTCACATGGTGGGTCAACCGCAAGGACGCCGAGGGGATGAACGTCTTTCAAGGCGGGTTTCTCGGCCTCGACAACATCGGCGTGTTCGATCGCAATCGCCCGCTGCCATCGGGCGGCCTGCTCGAGCAGTCGGACGGCACGAGCTGGATGGCGATGTACACGCTCAACATGCTGGCGATCGCGATGGAGCTCGCGCGGCAGGACCACGCCTACGAAGACGTGGCGAGCAAGTTCTTCGAGCACTTCATCTACATCGCCGATGCGATGAACAACCTCGGCGCCGACGGCGTCTCGCTGTGGAACGAAGGCGACGGGTTCTACTACGACGTCGTGCGCCTGCCCTCCGGCGAGAACGTGCCGATCAAGCTGCGATCGATGGTCGGGCTCATACCGCTGCTTGCCGTGGAGGTGCTCGATCCAGGCATGGTTGACAAGCTGCCGAATTTCCGTCACCGGCTCGAATGGTTCATCCAGCATCGGCCCGATCTGACGAGCAACGTCGCGAGCATGCAGACGAAGGGCAATCGCGAGCGCCGGCTGCTGTCCGTCGTCCCCGGCAACCGGCTGCGGTCGGTCTTCAAGTACTTGTTCGACGAGCGCGAGTTCTGGTCTCCGCACGGCGTGCGCTCGCTGTCCCAAATCCACCGCGACCACCCGTACATCGTCGATGTCAACGGTCAGCAGTACCGCGTCGACTATGCGCCGGCGGAGTCGGCCATCGAAGCTTTCGGCGGCAACTCCAACTGGCGCGGCCCCGTGTGGTTCCCCGTGAACTTTCTGCTGATCGAAGCGCTCCAGAAGTTCCACCACTACTTCGACGACAGCGTCAAAGTGGAATGCCCGACCGGATCGGGCCACATGATGACGCTCGCCGAGGCCGCGACCGATCTCTCGCGGCGACTGTCACGGATCTTTCTGAAGGACGAACACGGCCGGCGTCCCGTCTTCGGCAACGTCGATCTCTTTCAGCGCGATCCCAACTGGAATGGCTACATCCCCTTCCACGAGTACTTCCACGGCGACACGGGCGCGGGGCTCGGCGCGAGTCATCAAACGGGGTGGACGGGATTGGTCGCCAAGCTCATTCAACAAAGTGGAGGTTAGCGGACATTGGGGTTCCCGGGGGTTCCCAGGGGTTCCCAGGGGTTCCCGGGGGTTCCCAGGGGTTCCCGGAGGTTCCCGGGGGTTCATGCTGGCACGAGCGTCATCAGAACCTCCGAACCTCAGGGATCCCCAAGGAACCCCAAGGAACCCCTGGGAACCCCAAGGTTTCAGTCTGCTTGAGTCACGCTCAGTAGTCGGAGCAGCTCACCCATGGACCATGCTTGAAATGGACACCCGCGAGGCGTGAACGGCGCTTCGGCGTCCGCGATCTCCGGGAGGTGTCCGAGACTCAGCCGATCGAGCTCGCCGACGAGCGGACGGACGAAGCGATCGCGCGCCTCCATCCGCGCGGCGCGGGTGTTGTCGCGCACGCGAACCCAGGCCTCGACGAACGCGCCCATGAGCCACGGCCACACGGTGCCCTGGTGATAGGCGTGGTCGCGTGAGGCCGGCGTCCCTTCGTAGCGCGGCGTGTAGCCGCGATCGCCGGGCGCGAGCGATCGCAGGCCGAACGGCGTGATGAGCGAGCGCTCCACAGTGTCGACGATCTGGTGCGCACGCTCGCCGGTGATGAGTTGCACGGGCAAGCCGCCGATCGCGAAAATCTGATTCGGCCGCAGTGATCCGTCCATCTGCCCGGGGCGATGATTGACGTCGACGACGTCGTAGAGGCAGCTGCGCTGGGGATTCCAGAACTTGGCTTGAAACAGCGCGAGGCCGCGCTCGAAGAGACGGCGCCACTCCGCCGAGTCGCGCGCGGCGAAGGCCAGCGCGTTGAGCCACAGCGCCTGCACCTCGACGGGCTTGCCCACGCGCGGCGTCACGACCTCGTCGCCAACTTTCGCGTCCATCCACGTGAGCTGCTGGCCGGGCACGCCGGCGGCGAGCAAGCCGTCGGTGTCGAGGTGAATGCCGTAGCGCGTCCCGCGCACGTAGCCGCGCAGAATCTGATCGACCGCAACGAGCAGCCGCCGCCGGTGCGCGTCGGTAATTGAGCGGCTTCCATCGCCCGCGCGCAGCAGGTCGTGCACGGCGATGACGAACCACAACGAGGCGTCGACGGCGTTGAACTCCGGCGCGTGCCCCTCGTCGGGAAACCGATTGGGCAACATGCCTTCGGATACCGTGTCGGCCCACTCGAGCAGAATCCGCCGCGCGGTCGTGAGCCGGCCCGTCGCGAGGCAGATGCCGCGCAGCGCGATGAACGTGTCGCGCCCCCAATCGGTGAACCACGGATAGCCCGCCACGATCGTGCAGCCGTCGCCGCGCTTGACGACGTAGTGATCGGCGTTGCGGTGCAGCCTCGAGGGAAACGCGCGGCGGCGTTCGGATTCGCCGTGGCGCAGCCGCATCCCGAGCTCGGTCGGCGTCTCGGTCGTCTCGGGCGCGGTTGACGCCTCGACGATCCAGATCGCCTCGCCCGCGCCCAGATCGAATTCGAAGAGTCCGGGGCTCGCGAGGTCCTCCGTGTCGTCGAGGCCCCGACTCCGTTCCTCGAGATACAGGAAGCTGCGATACCAGACCGGGTCGTGCGAGTACGTGCCATTCGATCGGCTGCGGATCCCCGGCACGCCCAGGTACGGATGCCACGTGACGACGCCCGCGTCGCTCGTTTCGGCGTTGAAGTTGAACGACGGGTTCTCGTGGTGGAGCTGATGGTAGTCCCGGCCGGACAACAACGGGCGCACGAAGAGCTTCGCCGGCGTCTGCTTGCCGGTGATGTGCCAGCGCACGATGGCGCGCGGCGATCCGCGCGGGATGAAGATCTCCTGCGTGACGTCCGCGCCATCCGTCAGCCGCCAGCGCCACGTCGGCCACGGGTCGGCGTGAAACTGATCGAGCCGCCAAAAGCCGTCCGGATGCAGCACGTCGGGAAGATAGCGCTGCGTCGACAGGTTGACGCGGCCCTCAGGCGTCTCGACCCACGCGTCGAATCCGTTGACGAGCATCATCCGCCCGGTCGGCGGCGTGGTCGCGACGACGAGCAGCCCGTGATAGCGGCGCGTGCGGACTCCGCCCACGGTGCCGGAGGCGAACCCGCCCAGGCCGTCGGTCTCGAGCCACTCACGGGAATCCAGGTTCATGGGGGAAAGGTCAGGATATCAACTTAGAAGTTCGAAGTTGGAAGTTCGAAGTTCTGATCAAAGATTTTCCACCCATGCCCTCCTGGAGCTCCAGATCGGTCGCGGTGGCCTCGTTGTGGCTGACCATCTCGCCGCAGCAGGTGGGGCGCGCGCCAGCCACCTCCCTGCCGGCCCCGGTCACGCTCGCTGCCGGTTGGCTGATGCAGGACGAGGCTCGCGTCGACGCCCCGGCGGACCGCGTCGCCAGCCTCGGCTTCGCGCCTGAGATCTACGTGCCACATTCGTATGTCGCGCCTGCGACGGCGAACGCCAATCCCGCGACCGATCCCGGCAACAACGGTGGCGCGCGGCCGTTGCACTCGTCGGCCTGGACACAGGCGCCGGCGCCCTCGTCGCGCGCGTGGTATCGCGCGACCGTGCCCGGCACCGTGCTCACGACGCTCGTCGACAACGGCGTGTATCCCGAGCCGCTGTACGGCGAGAACAACCGGCCGAACATCATTCCCGAGAGCTTGTGCCGCACGTCGTACTGGTATCGCACCGAGATCGAGATTCCCGCGGCGTACGACCGCCGGCGCGTGTGGCTCACGTTCGACGGCATCAACTACCTCGCCGACGTGTGGGTGAACGGTTGGAAGATCGGCGAGATCCGCGGGGCGTTTGCGCGCGGGCAGTTCGACATCACCTCGCGCGTGACGCCCGGTCAGCGCGCGGCGGTCGCCGTGTTGATTCATCCCCCGCTCACGCCGGCGGATCCGCTCGAGCAGACGCAGCAATGGGGAATGGGGCTCAACGGCGGCGTGCACTCGCACGACGGCCCGACGTTCGTCGCCTCGCAAGGTTGGGACTGGATGCCCGCGATCCGCGATCGCAACATGGGCATCTGGCAGAAGGTCACGCTCTCGGCGAGCGGTCCTGTCGTCCTGCGCGATCCCTACGTCTTGACGGACGTGCACGCGTCCGACAACACGGCGGACGTGTCGCTCGAAGTCGGGGTCGTCAACGCGACGAGCGTCGCGGTCACGGGCGTCGTCGAGGGCACGCTCGGTGATGTGGCCTTTCAGTCAACGGCCATCACGCTCGAGCCCAGCGGCAGCAGGACCGTGAGGCTGTCGCCGGAGAACGCGCCGACGCTCCGGCTGAAGAATCCTGCGCTCTGGTGGCCGAACGGGTTTGGCGATCCGCATCTCTACCCGCTGCACCTGACGTTTGTCACGGCGGGCGCGTCCTCGGACGCGCTGGACTTCAACGTGGGTGTCCGCACGATCTCGTACACGCTCGGCGACAACGACAACCTGGCGCTCGTCGTCAACGGCGTGCGCGTTTTCGCCAAGGGCGGCAACTGGGGGATGGATGAGGCGATGAAGCGCGTGCCGCGCGAGCGGCTCGAGACCGAGATGCGCCTGCATCGCGACGCCCACTACACGATCGTGCGCAACTGGGTCGGGCAAAGCACGAGTGAGGACTTCTACGACCTGGCCGATCGCTACGGCCTGCTGGTGTGGGACGAGTTCTTTCAGCCGGCGGCGGGGCTCGACAGCGGACGCGAGCGCGGCGAGACCGGCGAGCAGGATCTGTCGGACATCCCGCTCTATCTCGCGAACGTGCGCCAGAAGGTCCTGCGCTTCCGCAACCATCCGTCGATCGCACTCTGGTGCGGGCGGAACGAGGGCGCGCCGTCGCCAAAATTCGTGGCCGATCGGCTCGTCGACATCATGGCCGAGCTCGATCCGCGACGCGCCTATCAGCCGGACTCCGATGCCGGGCGAGGCGTGCGTTCCGGCGGACCGTACTGGTGGCAGCCGCCCGCGAACTACTACGCCGAGGGCCGTGGCGCGCCGCTCACGCCGTTCAAGACCGAGATCGGGTCGGTGTCGATCCCGACGCTGGAAGCGATCTCCGCGATGATGCCGGCCGCCGACGCCGAGCACTTCCCCAACGACGACTGGGCCGAGCACGACTTCGCCACGGGTGGCGGCAACAACCACAGCGCGCAGTACCTTGCGACGCTGGCGTCGAGATATGGCGACATCTCGACACTCCCGCGCTTCGTCCGCGCGGCGCAGATGGCCAACTACGAAGCGTACCGCGCGCTGTACGAGGGGCGCTTCGCCAGGCTGTTCAACCCGGCCCACGCCGTCATCACCTGGATGAGCAACCCGGCGCAGCCGAGCCTGACGTGGCAGATCTACAGCTACGACCTCGAGCCATTCGCGAGCTTCTTCGCGGTGAAGAAGGCGTGCGAGTCACTGCACGTCCAGATGAATCAGAGCGACTTCCACGTCGTGGTCGTCAACCACGGCGCGACGTCACGCACTGGGCTGAAGGTCCGCACGCGCGTGATTGGACTGGACGGCCGAACCGTCGCCGACCAGATACGCGATGTCGCCACCGCCGCGGCGAGTGCGGCGACGGACCTCGGCGCGATGGTCGTCCCTGTCCAACTCTCTGGTCTGCACTTCGTGAGGCTCGAGCTCACCGACACGGACGGCCGAGCGATCTCGGACAACACCTACTGGCGTCACGAGACGACGCCCGACGATCTCAAGGCGCTCGACACCCTGCCGCTGGTCATACTCGACGCGGACGTCGCGCGCCACGATGCGGGCGGCACAGTGCTTCTCGACGTCGCGCTCGCCAACTCGTCGTCTCAGGTCGCGCTCCTCGCGCACGTCCAGCTGCGCAACCAGCGGACGAACCAGCGCGTGCTGCCGGTGTTCTACTCGGACAACTACGTGTCGCTCCTCCCGGGTGAGCGGCGGACGATCACGATCGAAGCGGGCGCCAAGGATCTCGGGAGCGACCGGCCGCTCGTGACCCTCGATGGCTGGAACGTCAGTACCGCCGCGCGCGATTTCGGCGGCGCCCGGGGGACCTCGATCGCGCCCAATCTGCCGGCCATCGTCGCTCGCTGACCTCGGACGAAACCCCGGCCAGGGGCCCGGAATCCCACTGGCAGGCCAATTGGCGGACGCGCTTTAATCCGCGGGGCCAAGGTTGTTACGATGGCTAGCTCATGTCCGATCGTCCGGCCCCGCCAGATCTCGACGAAGCTGCGCTCGCGCGCGGCATCCGCGACGGCGATCCTCAGGTCTTCGAGCAGATCGTTCGAAACTACGGCGGACGGTTGCTGTCCGTGACGCGACGGATTCTGCGCGACGAGGACGCGGCCCGCGACGCGGTCCAGGACGCCTTCATCTCGGCCTTCCGATCCCGCCGCCAGTTCAAGGCTGATTCGCGCGTTTCGACATGGCTGCATCGCATCGCCGTCAACGCGGCGCTCATGAAGCTGCGGTCGCAGCGCCGCAAGCCTGAGACACCCATCGAAGGGTTTCTCCCGTCGTTCACTGAGGACGGACATCATACGGACCGGTTCGTCGCGTGGACGGAGCCGGCCGACGTGACGGTCTCGCGCAAGGAAACAGCCGAAAGCGTCCGGCGCGCGATCGATCGGCTGCCGGAGTCCTACCGGACGGTGCTGCTCCTGCGCGACATCGAAGGGCTGGACACCGAGGAGACGGCGAAGATGCTCAAGATCACGCCGAACGCCGTCAAGATCCGCCTCCACCGCGCGCGCATGGCGCTGCGGTCGCTGATCGCTCCGTCGCTCCAGGGGGCGCAGCCATGAGGTGCCGCGAGTGCATCGTCTTTCTCGCGGACTACATTGCTGAGGAACTGCCGGGCGAGACCCGCGCGACGTTCGAGGCGCACCTCGAGCTGTGCGGCAACTGCCGCGTCTTCCTTGATCAGTACCGCGAAACGATCGTCGCCAGCCGCGTCGCGCTGACGGCCGAAGATGCGCCGGCGATCGCCCTGCCGGAAGACCTCGTGCGCGCAATTCTCAAGGCGCTCGACAAAGCCTGACGCCGTAGAATGGCCCTCCATGGGCCATCGCATTTCCCGACGAGCACTATTGAAGTCGGTTGGCGCCGCAGGCGTCGGCGCGGCCGTGGCTGGGCGGCTGACCTCGTCCACCGCGACCGCCGCACCGCAAGTGCCGACGGCTCCCGACGGCACCATCCTCCCGCTCACGTCCACGAGCGAGGTGTTCATTCCCCCGCGTGGGCGATCGTTTCAGAAATTCAGCTTCGACTTTCCCGAGCCGTCGGTGGTCATCGGTCCGTACAAGGTCAGTGTGCTCGTGTTCACGTACGAGAACGCGTACGCGATGGACGCGACGACCATGAAGGTCGCGCCTGGTGCGACGACAACGATCACGGCTGGCGGACTCGTCTGGGCCGGCGGCCAGGAAAGAACGTCTGGCCGGGTGACGCTCCGTTGCGAAACTCAATCGGGTGAGGATCGGACGACGCTGAGCGCGCGCGTCCAGATGGACCAGCCCATCCGCGCCGTCTCGATCGTCGTCCGCGGCATTCCGCGCGGCCAGGTGTCGGGCGGCGGCACGCCGTTTTCCAGTCCCGGTGATAGTGAGCTGTTGTTCGGCTACCCGTTCTCGGGCGGCGATCTGTTCGGCAACGTCGTCAACAGCGGGCTCACGACGCCGCTTGTGATGATTCAGGAGGCTGGCGGCAAGTGTTTCTATCTCTCGTCACAGGCCGATCGCGTCCGCACGACGCGAATCTTGCTTCAGCCTGGCGAGACGAGCTATCGATCGGAACTGCTGGTCGAAACGAACGGGTGGGAGAAGACGAAGGACTTCGACGTGCCGGCCTGGCACATCGGGCGCGCCCCGGCGGTCGCTGAGGCCGGCCGACTGCACTACGAGCGCGCCGCGGCGACATTCAAGCTGCCCGCCTGGTCGTCGCGGCAGGATGTCCCGGCGTGGATGCGCAACCTCGCCCTCGCGGTCACACTCCACGGTCAGCACTACACTGGCTACATCTTCAACAACTACGCACGCCAGCTCGAGATCCTGCGCTGGATCGCGGCGCGGATCGATCCGCGGCGCGTCACGGCGTTTCTCGCGGCCTGGGACGGCCGCTACTACTGGGACTACCCCGGCTACAAGGCCGACGCGCGCATGGGCGGCGAGTCCGGATTCCGGACCCTCATCAGCGAGGGTCAGAAGCTCGGCTTCGCGATGATGCCGATGTTCGGCGCCAACGCCGCGAACCGCAAGCGCTCTGACTTTCGATCCTTCGACGACGCCGTCACGTTCAAGCCGGACGGCGATCGGATGGATCTGAACTGGGTCGACTGGGACAACGACCGGCATCAGGACGGCTGGCTGTCGTACATGAATCTCGGCGTCGAATCCTGGCGCAAGCACATGTTCGAGCGCATCTCGGATGTCATCGAGCGGTACCATCCCGATGCCTACTTCCTCGACATCGTCGGCGGCTACGTCAACAACGACAAGGCCGACATGCATGAGGGCACGCGCAAGCTCGTGATGGACCTGCGCGCGAAGTATCCGAGCGTGGCGCCGGTCGGCGAGATGCACTACGACGCGATGATGGAGTTCATCCCGCTGTATCACTCTTTTGGCCAGACGGAAATCACCGACATCGTCCAGCGCTACGCGCGGTTCTTTCAGCATCTCTCCAGCCCGGCGCCCGGCCGCGGCAGCTCGGGCGTGCACGAGGCCGGGTTCGGGCGATGGAGCGCGCAGACGTTGGGGCTGCGTGACTCGCAGATCCCAACGCTTCAGATCGTCGACGACACGTTCGACAAGCATCGTGACGACATGGAAGCCGTGATCCAGGCGGCGAGGAAGCGCGCGGGAGTGTGATGGCCGCGCCTGGGTCGCCGACCAGACAGCTCGCGAGCTTCATCGCGAAGTTCGACCCCGCGATGCAGCGGCGCATTCGCGCGGTTCGCGCTGCGCTCCGCAAGCGCTTCCCCACGGCGAACGAGCTCGTCTACGACAATTACAACTTCTTTGTGATCGGCTACTGCTCGACTGAGCGGCCGTCGGACGCCATCGTCTCGATGGCGGCCAACTCGAAGGGCGTCGGATTGTGCTTCATCTACGGCGCGTCGCTCCCCGACCCGCAGCAGCGACTGAGCGGAAGCGGCAGCCAGACGCGCTTCGTCCGGCTGCCAAGTCCCGCGACGCTGTCCGAGCCCGCGATCGCGGCCCTGCTCAGGGCCGCGATCGCGGAATCTGATCCGCCGTTGCCGCGCACGGGTCGGGGCCGGCTGATCATTCGCTCTATCTCGGCGAAGCAGCGGCCGAGGAGATGACGCCGGGAGTAGTTTTACGCAAAACGTAAGAGGCACGCCTTACGTTTTGCGTAAAACTACTCCCGGCGTCATTTCAGCTTGTACAGCCGATTCCCCAGCGGATCGCTGGCGAGCAGCTCGAGGTCGCGGCGCTCGAGCAGGACGCGCGAGATTTCGGCGCCTTCTTCCGGCGAGAACCGCGACAGGTGCACCATCAGGTGCGTGGCGCCTTCGCGCCGGATCGCGTCGATCGCCCACGCTTCCGGAAAGAACCAGAAGGACTCGGCGCGGCGCCGGTACGAGTCCGGCGTGTAGCCGCTGTAGCCGTTCATCAGCGGGCGCCAGTGCGCGGTCGAGTTGAACACGTATTCGCCGTTCTCGAACACCGCCTCGGCCGGATAGAACGGCACCTCGACGAGCCGCACGGGATCGGGCGCGTCGGCGACGAGCGAGTAGATCGCGGGCACGCGTGAAAACGGCACGGTCCGAACCGGACCCTGCCACACCTCAGCCGTCGCGAACAGCAGGACGCCGGCCGTGAGCCACGTCGCCATGCCCGGCCGGCTCGCGAGGCGCCGCTCGAGCCACGCCCAGCCGAATGCGGCCAGAATCGAGATCGTCACGAGATACAAGTAGCCAAACCGCGCGACGGCGCGCAGCCCGCGGAGCGGCCACACCCACGAGTACAGCCACCGGTAGATCGCCGTCGCCGGCCCGAGCGACAACACGATGCCCGCAATTGCGACAACGACGAGCGCGACCAGGCGTCGTCGGGTGACGAAGTCGGCTCGGCGCGCCGCGACGAGCCCGCACGCCGCGAGCGCGAGACCACCCACACCCGCGAACATCACGTTGACGTCGTTCGTGAAGAACCCCCGCGTCCAGCGCTCGTCGACGACGCTCGTCGACGCCAGATAGCCCGCCGGTGACGCGGAAAACTGCGCGACCATCTCGATGGGCCTCGTCGCGCCCCCGACGGCAAAGCGCACGTAGGGCCAAAGCACCGGCGAGGCCAACACGACGCCAATCGCGACACCCGCGGTGATCGTCACGAGCGGCGCGACGCGTCGCGCACTCGTCACCGCGACAACCGCGATGATGAGCATCACGAACGCGAGCACGTACACCGACGTGGCCGCGACCGACGCCACGACGAGGCCGATCCTCAGCGCGGTGCGCCGTCCGGGCCGATCGATCGCGGCGTCAGCCCAGTACCACGCGAGCGTCAACCCCCACGCGTGCGTCGCGGCCGGATGCGCGAGCCGTGTGAGCGTGTGCACGTTGAACGCTGCGAGGGCGCCGGCGACGAGCGCGGCGCGCGTCGATCCTGTCCACCGCCACGCGACCCACCACGCGCTCCATGCAGTCAGCGCGAGACCCACGATCGTGAGCAGATTGAACGCGAGCACGGGCGAGCCGCCCAGCCACCGCACGGGCGCCACGAGCAGCGCCGGCGCGATGAGCGGCTCTGAGTAGGTCAGCGTGGACGGCTCGGGCGCGAAGATGTTGCCGTCGAAGAGGTGCGCCGGCGCCGCAGGCAGCGTGTGCGCGATCCAACTGACGATCCACGAGTTGAGCTGAGCGTCGGCGTGATGGTTGAGGGACAGACGCCACGGCGCGCTCGAGAGCGGCCAGGTGTGGAACACGGCGAGCGCGACGAAAATCGCCAGCGCCCATCGAGCGTGGCTGGCGCCGCCGGCGCGCTCGATCACGGCGTGACGGACAGCATGTAGAGGATCGTGAACGCGCCGAGGAAGTGCGAGCCGTAGTAGCCGGCGGCGGCTTCCGCGCGCAGGCCCAGGTCCGCGTGCATCGCGGAAAGCCGGCGCAGCGTCGCGGCGCGCAGGTCGTCGGCGGGGAGCGCGGCCGCAATCCGGTTCATCGCTTCCGCCCGCATGAATGCCAGGCCAATCACGTGTGACTTCGTCGCGAGCCGCTCCGGATGCGCCATCAGATCTGGATCGGACGGCTCGGCCAGCGGCTTGAAGTCCGCCGAGTGGAGCGGCGGCAGGAACTTGTCGAGCCACGCGACGAACGCGTCGCGCTTGAGCAGGCGGCTCATGATCGTCGCCTCGGCCAGACACGGCGAGAGAAAGTCGCTCGTGCCAGGCTCGGCGCTGGTCTTGCAGTTCGTGTCGGTCGCGAAGTACCGCGCCGCGGCTTCCTCGAGCGCCGCCCGGAGCGGCTCGTCTTTCGCGATGTCCGTGTAGTCGAGCATGAGGTGCATCGCGAGCGCGGTGTTCGGGTGGACGCCGGTCCGATTCGGCCGTGGGGCGTCCTTGAAGTACTGCACCAGCCGTCCGGACATCAGCGTGACGAGCGGCGCCAGGTTCGCCGCCCACTTCTCCGCGTCCGCGTCCTTCCAGCTCAATAGCTCCCCTTGCAGCTTCAGCACCCACGCGTAGCCGTATGGCAGCTCGAACTGACCGGCGTCCTTGAAGTACGCGGCCTCACCTTCGATGTTGGTCTTGCCCAGATGGCCGTCGAGCTTCTGCCGGATCAGCGCCTGCAGCTGGAAGCCTGGAAACGTCTTGATCACTTTCACCAGCGCCCACGTCGAGTTCACCGACGAGTGCCAATCGAAGCAGCCGTAGAACGCGCGCGTCTTGTCGAAGTTCGCGACGGGCGTGTAGGTGCCCTCCCAGAGGTACGGGCGGGCGCTCGGCCGCGCTTGCGGACGATCGATGCACGCCAGCGGCATCGTTGTGAGCCACGTCGCTTTCTTCTCGTCGAAGGCCGTGACTTTCATCACGGGCAGCGCCTTGTAGAACGCATCGAGCGTCGCGACGGGCGGCGCGACTCTTGCCGGCGCGGACGCCGGCGGCGCGGCTTGCTGGGCTGAAGCGCCCGGCAGCGAGGTGACGCCGAGCACAACCACGATGGCGATCGCGACCACGCGTCTCATCGACACTCCATGGAAACGACCTCGGGAGTCGTTTTACGCAAAAACGTAAACTCCGGGGGTCATTTCATTGCCCGAAGCGCAAACGCGCCGACCCACGGCGCGTCGGCGGCCGCCGGATCGGTCAGCGCTTTCACGCCGGCGTCGGCGTGAATCGCGGCGGCGCGCCGGAACGCCGGCACACGCGGATCGGATTCCGGCAGCGCGCTCCCCAGCCGGGTCAGCGCTTCGGCGCGCGAGAACGCCAGGCCGATTGGCATCGCCCGGCCGCCGCCCACGCCTCCGCGGCCACGGCCGCCGGCGTCAGCGCCCGCTCCGCCCGCGCCGGCTCCGCCCGCTCCGCCGCCACCCGCTCGGCCCACAGGCGCGGTCGCCACGGTCAGCAGCGGCCGAAACTTCGGCGAGTTGGGCGCGGGTAGGAACTTGTCGAGCCACAGCACGAACGTCGCGCGATCGACGATGCGGCTCATCAGCGCCGCTTCGCTCAAGCACGGCGAGACGAGATCGCCCGCGGCCGGCTCGGACTCGGTCGCGCAGTCGACGTCTTTCGCGTACGACTTCTTCGCGTAGTCGATGATCGCGGCTCGGAGGGCGTAGTCGTGCAACGTCTCGCTGGCGTCGAACGCCAGCGTGAGCACGAACGCGGTGTTGGTCTGCCCGCCCGTGCGGACGGGACCATCGAGATCCTTGAGGTACGCAATCGTCTGCTCGGAGAAGTACTTCGACAACGGCGCCACGTTTGCCGCCCACTGCGCGGCTTGCGTGTCGTCCCACGTCTGCAGCTCGGCGCCGAGGGTCAAGAGCCACGCGTAGCCGTAGGGCCGCTCGAACGTACCGGCGTCCTTGAAGAACGCGACTTCCCCCTCGAGATTCGTCTTGCCAAGGTGATCAGTGAGCTTCTCGCGGATGAGGCGGCTGACCGAAATCTCCGGCAGCCGCTTGAGGACGACCGCCAGCGTCCACGTCGCGTTCACGGCCGAGTGCCAGTCACCGCAGCCGTAGAACGCGCGCACCTTGTCGTAGTTGTCGACCGGCCGGAACGTCGCCTCCCAGAAGTAGGGACGGTTGCCCGGCCGCGGCTGCAACTCGTCGAGGCACGCGAATGGCTGCGCGACGAGCCATTGCGCACGCGGCTCGTCGAAGGCGGGCGCCCTGGTCGCCGGCAGCGACGCGAGCAGCGCATCCATGGTCATCGGCGCTGGCTGCGCCGGATCGGCCTGTGCTGGCTTCTGCGCGGTGGTCGCGACCGACGCGGCAAGCACGACGCCAGACATCACGGCGACCACCCAGCGTGACCAGGACCTCGACCGCATCGCGGGCAATTCTACCGCCACGGCGCATAATGTTTGGACTCGACCGACGGGGCGCTCACCGTGAATCTCATTGAGTTCGTACTCGCCGGATACGCTGCCGTCGGCCCGCTTTGGCTCGTGGGTTGGCGTCGCGCACGGCCTCAGGTCTGGGTTGCGCTCGCAATCACCGGCGTGGTCATCGTCGTCGCCGGGCTCGTCTTTGCCGGGCACCGGCCGGAGGTCATTCCGCTGGCCCTGGTGGCGGTCGCCGTCGCTGCCCTCGCGTTTCGTCGGGCGCGATCGACCGGAGGCGCGCCGCGGCCCCGGGGCATGGCCAAGTCGGTGCTTGCGTACCTCGCCGCCATCACCATCACGCTCGCCGTGGCGCTGAATGCCGCGTTCATCGAAGTTTTCGATCCGCTGGCCAACGCGCCGTTCCACGACCTGTTCGGCGGGCCGGATACGCCGGATTTCTCGAAGCTCGCGTGGCCCGCGGCGTTCGACAAACTGCACGCGCACCTGACGCGCGCCTACGCGATGGGCGAATTGAAGCGCGTCGACTGGCAGGCGCTGCACGACGCGACGGCGCCGCGCATCGACGCCGCGGCGCGCACGGGCGATCGCGCGGCCTACTACCGCGCGCTGCGCGAGTATCTCTGGGCGCTGCACGACGGCCACGTCGACCTGTCCGGAGACGACGGCGGCGCGCGCGAGACCGCGATCAAGGGCGGATTCGGCTTTGCGCTGATACGCCTCGATGACGGCCAGACGATCGCGCACGTCCTCATGCCGAACGGTCCGGCGGCCGCTCAGGGCATGCAGTGGGGCGCGGCAATTCTTCAGTGGAACGGCGTCGGCATCGACGACGCTCTCGCGCAGACGTCGACGGTATGGGCGTCCAGCCCACCGGCCACCAACGAAGGCGTGCGGCTTGCTCGGCTCAAGCTCCTGCCGCGCGCGCACCTCGGCACGAAGGTAACGATCGCGTTTCGCAATCCCGGCGACACGAACACTCAAAGCGTCGAGCTCGTGGCGGTTGACGACCAGTACGAGCCGATTCAGCGCGCCGGCCAGTCACAGGACTTCAGCCTGCGCGCCACCAACATCGAGTGGCGCATCCTCGACGGCAACGTCGGGTACGTGAAGATTCGCGGCGAGCTGCCGACGCTGCCGCAGCTGCTGCCGGACTCGACGGTCCGACGCGCGATGAACGCGTTCGTCGCTGCCGGCGTGACAGGCATCGTCATCGACGTGCGCGGCAATATCGGCGGCGCGGACAAGCTCGTGCCGCTGATGATGGGGTACTTTGTCGATCGCCCAGTCTTCTACGAGCACGCGACGCTCTACAGCGATGTCACGGGGCGGTTCGAGCGCGAGCCGACCGGGACGCTGTGGACCACGCCGCGCGATCCGCGCTTCGGCGGCCCGCTCGCAGTGCTCGTCGACGACCGCTGCGTGAGCTCCGGCGAAGGCTTCGCGCTCGTCGCGCGCCAGCGCGCAGGCGGTCACGTCGTCGGCTTCTACGGCACGTACGGATCGTTCGGCATGTCCGGCGCGGAAGTGCTCATGCCCGGCGGGCTGACGGTGGGCTACCCGAACGGCCAGTCGCTTGACGCGAACGGCCACGTCCAAATCGACAGCAACTGGGAGTTGGCCGGAGGCATCGCGCCCGACGTGCGCGTGCCGTTGACGATGGAGAACGTGCGCGCGCAGTTCAAGGACGGCCGCGACGTCGTGCTCGAGACGGCGGTGCAACTGCTGAAGTAGGCGGCACGTCCGTCTATCGCTCAGCGGGCTCCACGACCACCGCCGTGCCGTAGGCCAGCACCTCGGTGACGCCGTCAGTCACCTCGTTGGCGTCGTAGCGCATGCCGATGATCGCGTTGGCGCCCCGCTCCGCCGCGTGCTGCAGGAGCAGCTCGTACGCGTCCTCCCGCGCCTTCTCACAGAGCTCGGTGTAGAGCGTGATGTTGCCGCCGACCAGCGCCTGAAGACCCGCGCCGATGTTGCCGAGGATGCTGCGCGAGCGCACAACGATGCCTCGCGCGAGTCCAAGGTTGCGGTTGACGCGGTAGCCTGACAAGTCATTCGTGGTCGTGACCATCGTGGGATCGACGCGGCCCATGGGCGCACCTCACTGTAAGCGGACGGAATCATACCGCTTGAAGTTCACCACGCCCGGTGGAGTACGCTGATCGACACGATGACCGATTCCCGCTTCGCCGCGGCGGACGTCGTCGTCTCCGGACGCGTCGGCGACCTGCGTGCGGACCCGCCCAGCGGACCGCGTGGCAAGATTCAGCTGCCAGTCACCGAGCACGACCCGCAGTGGCGCGAGGCGGTCGTGCTGGTGACCGCGGTACACAAAGGCCGTCGTGTACCGCGGTCCATTCGCGTGCGCTTCCCCGCCAGCACGGACGTCGCGTGGGCCCGCGCGCCGAAGCTGCACGCGGGCCAGCAGGGCACGTTTCTTCTCAAGCGCGACGCCGCCGGCTACACCATCATCGACCTCGTCGACCCTACTCCTTGACCCGGAAGAAGTACGGATCGATCGACGGCGCCACGACCGTCGTCCCATCGAGCTTCAACAGCTGGTGCGTGATGAAGTTCGCGTTGCGCTGGTAGAACACGCCGTTCGGGAAGTGCGAGAAGTCCGGCGTGTTGTTGGCGGCGAAGATCCCGCAGAAGTCCTTCCCGTCCGCGACGAGGTGGTCGTAGTCGCCGAGGTACGGATCGAACGTCTTCACGGGCGCCGTCGACGGCGTGTTCGAGAGAACGAGGTCGCTCCAGTTGACGGCGTCTTTCGATCGTCGCAGATGCGTCTCCCATCGCTGCGACGCGCCCGTGCCCTTGATCTGCTGGTACAGGAAGCCGATCTGGCGCGACTTGGTGACGGCCAGCGCGGCGTTGGTCGCGTTCGGAATCGTCAGGCAATCCGCCGACCATGTCAGGCCGCGATCCTTCGAGACCCGCAGGTGCAGCGTGAGCACGCTGCCCGCCTGCCGGTCGCCCCACACGACGTAGACGGTCGAGCTGTCCCTCGGATCCACGGCCACGGCAATCGATCCCCCCAGCCGCTGCTGCCCCGTGGCCGCCGTGCCCTGAATCATGAACGGAAAACTCACGCCCGTGACGACGCGGCGGCCGACGACGAGATCGCCGGGATCGACGAGCGCGCTGAATGGCGGCGACCCGCCGCCCGAGCTGTCGTCGCGCACGACGACCACGTCCGCGGACGTGATCACGAGCGTGTTCGCCGGAAAGCTGCCCGACGCCGATCGCCAGCGATAGAACGCCGCGTAGACCGTGCCGTCCGGATGCGAGGCCGGGCGCGTCTGCGGGCCGTCCTGGCCGAGCGTCGATCGCTTCTCGACTCGAACCGACGAAAACGCCGGCGCCGGGACGCCCGCGTTGAGCGACTCGTCGAGCGTCTCGGTCTTGCCTCCGGGCGCGTTGAAGTCGTTGTCCCCGATGTAGACGAACTCCTTCGCTCCCTTCTTCGTCGCGTGCGTGAACGGTTGATCGGCGTTGGCCCGATCGGACAGCACGGTCATCGGCGTCGGCGTGAACGGATCGAGCGTCCGCAGGAACTGCAGGTGGATGTTGCCGGCGTTCAGGATGCCCGCGTACAAGCGGCTGCTCTTCCCGCTGAACCCGGTCGTGATGTCCGCCGTGCCAATGCTGCCCGGCACGCTCGGCACAATCGAGTTCAGCTTCCACGTGAGGCCGGCGTTCGGCGAGATGTAGATTGGCGCGCGCGGCCCGCCGGCCGGATCCGGCGTGAACGCCGTGCCGACGATCTGCTTGCGGTTGGAAGGATTCACCGTCAAATGCGGCTCGCTGTCCTGTGACGTCTCGCCGCTGAGCGATCGCGGAATCATGTTGATGACGAACACCAGACCTGAGGTCTGTTTGCCGTTCAGGCCGTTGGTCGCGCCGTTCGCATGTCCATTGGCCCGGCTGGCGGCGCGTCGCGGCTGCCGCGCGGCGCCGTGCTTTCTACGTGAAGTTTTGGCTGCCATGGTCGTGCTCCTCAGAAGTGGCCCGTGCCTACCCTACTTGCCGCGTCGCCCGCGCGACGGCTGACCGGCCGCGGCGTCGACGATCGCACGCACGCCTCCGGGTTGGTCGAACGGCTGGAAGTCCGCGGGATCGAGCGCCGTCCATCCGGTCTTCGCTTCGGCCGGCGCAAGCCCGAGCTTGCCGCGCGGACCGGCGGCCGGCTCGTCCTTGTGGAGCATGAAGAATCCCTGCTGGCCCGCGTGGAACTTCGGCGCGCGGTACCAGAGCACGTCGGTGCTCGACGGAAAGTGAACGGTCGCGCGCTTGCCGGACAGCTTGCCCTTGTGCACGGCATGCACCGCGATCGCCGCCTGCCGCCACACCGGCGCGTGCTCGCTCAGCCGATGACCATTCGCGCCGTTGACGGGCGCGTCGCCGCCGTTGGTCACGCTCACGCTCACGACTTCGCCCGAGACGACGACCGACGCCTTGTTGAAGCGCGCCTTGGCGTCCTGGCTCGCCAGGTTCGCGACGGGATCGCTCGCGGCACCGGCCATCGCGATGTGCACCGCCTCGACGAGCGGATGGTGCACGGCGTACACCGCGACGCTCTCGCCGAACACCCAGCCGTGCGCGAAGAACATCGCCTGCTGTCCGGCGGCGAGCTTGTCGCGCCCGCCCAACTCGACGGTCACGTCGTGCCCCGCCATGTCGGCGAGCACTTCGGGCGCATGGATCACTTCGTCGACACGGACGACGGCCGTCCGCGCCGACGCCTTCACTTCCGGCTCCGTCGACGCGCGAAGCTTGCGCACGGTGCCCTTGAAGACAAACCGCGGCTCCTCGCCGCGCGAGGCAGCTTTGGATGGCATAGGAACCTCCTCGAGAGACCCTTGCCTGACCGGGCAAGGATCGACCGCGATGAGCTGAGGAAGGGGAGGCCGGGAATCCTACTGCAGGTAATACGAGCGGCGCTAGTAAATACGGTCAGGCCTGGTCGCGAAGGGCCCGCAGCTTGCCGTCGAGGCGGGACGCCTCCTGCTCAGCCTGGGCACGCTGCTGCTCGCGCGCGCGCACCTCATTGGCGGCGTCCTCGATCTGCTTGACCGCAAACTGGAGTTGATCCTGAAGTCGATCGCGCTCCTGACGCACGCGCACCAGCGCGCGCTGCGCCTGTGACAGCGCGGCTTCCGCCTTGCGCCCGTCCTGCTTCGCGGCTCGCAAGGCGCGGATCGTCTCGGCCATGTCGCGACGCCGGGTCGCCTCCTGCCGCTTCTTGTCGTTGGCCTCGCGGCGCGCGGCGGCCGCGTCGCTCTCAGGCGGCGATCCCGGCTTGCGTGTCGGAGGTGCAGGGGGCGGAGGCGGCACGAGCGCGCGGAGTGCGCTCGTCGGCACGAGACCGGCGAGCGCCTCGAAGCCGACGAGTTGCAGCGGCTCGGTCAGCCTCCCGAGCGATGCGGAGCCGGGCAACGCTTGCAGCGTGTCCGTCACCGCGTTCATCGTCGCGGCCGACGGATCGTGCCCGGCCTCGGCGAGAATGGCGCGGATTTCGGCGATGGCTGCGCGCAATGCCGCCGCGTGCGCCTGCTCGGGCGCCGAGACATCGCCGCCCTTGCCCTTGAGCAGCTTCGCGTGGGCGGCGCGGCGCGTGTTGGCGGCGTCGATCAGTTTGTTGAGTACCGCCCGGCGGCGCCAGTAAAGCTGGTTGACCGCCCAGGCGGCGATATTCGGTTTCTCGAGCGTGCGGATCGACGCACCGGCCGGGCCGAGCTGTTTGGCGAGCGCATTGCGCGCGGCCGTGAACTCAGCGAGCGGCAGCTGATACAGCCGATCGATCTCGTCGTCCGGGGAAGTGGGTTTTGCAGCCGTGCAGCGATTCTATCGCTGTCGGAGGCGCCGGCGCGCGCCGAGACTCACCAGGCCGATCGTCACGAGCGCGATCGTTCCGGGCTCGGGCACGGCGGCCAGCATGTCACCAACGTCCTCGATGGTCCTCGGCGGACCAAGCGGCGTCGGAGGATCTTCCGGCCATCCCAAGGGATCGTGCAGCCCGTCGTGCGGGTCTGACGTGATGGTGCGGGACGTCACGTCGCCGATGCGCGCCAGCATGCCGTATGCATCCTGGTAGTCGCAGTCGCAGCGCCCGAGCGCGATGTCTTCGAGGCCCCACGCCCAGCGCCCGGCGCCGATCGACGTGAACGCCCACTGCGCGCCCGTCGAGTCCGCGCGCGACAAGTCGGGCGTCGTCGCCCACATCGTCCAGGAGTCGGTCATGGTCAGCGTCTGCTGTGCGCCCGGCGCGATGTCGCCCGGATTGAAAAGCACCTGGCTGCCCGTGCCGATCGTCGTGAAATTGCGCCAGGCGGAGACGCCGCCGAACCAGGTCACTTCATAGACGCCCGCGTCGAAGGCGGCGAGACCGAATGAAAAGATGGATTGTCCGGAAATATCAGCGAGCGTTCCGGGCGGCGTGCCGTCCCAGGATGTGCCCGTGATCGAACCTGCGGCGGCCGGCCGCGGCAACATCATGATCGTGGCCAAGGCAAGCGCCTGCAGCCAACGTCCGTGCCGGCCCACACGGGCCTGCACACTTCCACCCGATTCCATTGCGACTTCGTCTCCCTCTTCGATCCCGATGTACGTGACCGTGCAACTTACGAGCAGTGCTACGAGCAGTTTTACGAAGGGGTTGCGGAACCTTGGGGGGGTGCTGGGAAGGCTTCCCTTGCGGTCTTCTTCGCCTAAAACAACTGTTCACGCGAGCGTGCAAGTATCGCGTGACAAGAATGATACACGGAAAGTCCCCTGGTGGCCAGAGGGCCACTTTCGGCCTAGAATCAGGGCCTCACAAGGAAGGTTCCGATGGGCATTCCCCGCCTGACCACGGTCGGTCTCGTCGTGTTGTTCCTCGTCGGCGTGTCGGTGAGCCGTCCCTCGGCGCAGACGCCGGGCCCGCTCGAGGCCTACAAGGCGTATCTGGACGCCGCGAGCAAGGCCACGACGCCTGACGCGCTCTTCCCCTTCATCTCGAAGGAATACAAGAGCATGCTGCAGAGCGCACCGAAGACGGAAGTCGAGAAGATGTTGAAGATGAGCATCGCGAAAGACAAGCTCACGGACATCACCGTCGTCAGTCAGAAGATCGACGCGACGAAGGCGGTGCTCGAACTCACCGCGAAAACCGGCGACGGCCGCGCGACCTCCGGCAAGGTGACCATGGTCAAGGAAGGCGGCGCGTGGAAGACGGACGAGGACGCCTGGGCGACGCCGATCAAGAAAGTCCCGCCTTCGCCAAGGCTACGGCGGGCAGGCGCCGCGAGGTAAAACCGGGCTCTCCCCGCGAGATCTCGTGGCCCCCGGCATGTCGGAGGCCGCGTCCGCCACGGTGGCCAGATCTCTTGGCGATACGCAGCACGTTGTACGGAACCCGTCTTGCTTAGGCTGATAGCGCTGTCAGCATGAGCGTCGCAATCCAAGCCGAAAGGGAGGGCGATCGGGCGCGCCTTGTACCTGCCGGTCCGTTCGACTTAGCCCACGCCATGGCAGTCGCGCGGGTTGTCGGGCAGGCCGAGGCACGCCTGGAAGGGTGCCGCACGGTCGAGGTCGATCTCGCCGCGGTGGAGAGCATCGACGGCGCCGGAGCGGTACTGCTGGCGCGCTGCCTCGATCGGCTGGACGCGAGCGGGCTGACCACTCGGGTGATCGAGGGTCGCAACCCCGATGCCGCGCGGCTGGTCGCGCTCTATCGCCGGTCCCGGTTGGTTGGCGGTGCCGCTGCGCATCCCCAGACGATGAGCGCGCTGACGCGACTCGGTATCGCCACTGCCGGGCTGCCACGCCAGCTGACTGACGCGCTCGACTTCATCGGTCGCTGCGCGGCCGCAGTGCCGAAGGCGCTCGTAAGGCCGCGCTCGGTCGATTGGCGGTCGCTGCCGGCGCTGCTGCAATCGATCGGCGCAGATGCCGTGCTGGTCACGGGCGCCGCCAATCTCCTCGTCGGCGTCATCATCGCGTTACTCGGCGTCTCGCAGCTCGGACGCTTCGGCGCCGTCGCCTACGTCCCCGAGCTCGTCGTCGTGGCGCAGTTCCGAGAGCTCGGGCCACTGGTGACGGCTATCGTCGTGGCCGGTCGATCTGGGGCAGGTCTTGCCTCGGAGATCGCGACGATGAAGGTGTCGGAGGAAATCGACGCGTTGCGGGCCATGGGGTTCGACCCCATCAGGTGGCTTGTCCTGCCGCGCTGTCTCGCGCTCGTCGCGGTGGTGCCGATCCTGACCTGGATAGGCGATGTGCTCGCGCTCGTCGGCGGCCTGGCGGCCACGAGCCTCATCACGGAAATGACGCCGCGCGCCTACGTACTGGCCACCGAACGCACCATCACGGCCACCAATTTCTTCGGCGGCCTGATCAAGACCCCGTTCCTGGCGCTCGTCATCGGGCTGATTGCCTGCGGGCAGGGGCTCGCCACGCGTGGTGGCGCGGCCGCCGTTGGGGCCCGCACCACGACGGCGGTGGTCCTCGCGATCTTCGGCGTGATCGTGATCAACGCCGTGTTCACGCTGTTCCTCGCGTTGCTAGGCTTGTGACGATGACGTCCACCAGGCCGCACATCATCGTGGACGATCTTCGAATCGGGTGGGGATCTCATGTGCTGATGGAGCACGTCGACTTCCAGGTCGAGCGCGGCACGACGTTTGCGATTCTCGGCGGCTCGGGGAGCGGCAAGAGCACGCTGCTGCGGTATCTGATCGGCCTCGACCGGCCCAAGGCGGGCCGGATCGACATCGACGGCGTGGGATCGCCGCACGTCCACGGGGGCGTGCCTCCCTTCGGCGTGCTCTTTCAGTCTGGCGCGCTCTTCAGCTCGATGACGCTCGCCGAGAATCTCGCGTTGCCGCTCACGACCTGGACGCCGGTCCGCGGCGCCACCGTGTGGGAGCTCTGTCAGGCCAAGCTCGACCTTGTCGGACTCGGTCCGTTCGGCGAGCATCTGCCGGGCGAAATCTCGGGCGGCATGAAGAAGCGCGCCGGCATTGCCCGCGCGATGATGCTCGAGCCGGATCTCCTGTTCTTCGACGAGCCGTCCGCGGGCCTCGATCCGATCTCGGCCGTCGAGCTCGATCAGCTCATCATCACGCTCAGTCGCGACATGGGGATCACCGTCGTGATCGTGACGCATGAGCTGCCGAGCATCTTTCTGGTGGCGAACGACTGCATCGTCCTGGACAAGGCCGCGAAAGGGATCGTGGCACGTGGCGACCCGCGCAAGTTGCGCGACGAGTCGGCCATCCCGTTCGTGCACGGATTCTTCACACGAACGTCTCTCGCCTCGTCCGGGACTCAAGGAGGGTGACCCCATGGCCGTCGAAAGAAGCTACGCGCGACTCGGCCTGTTCCTCTTGCTGGCGGTGATTGTCGTCCTCGGGACGACACTGGTGGTCGTGCAGCGGTTGAGAAGCCGCTCGGTGATCCCCTTCGTCACCTACACCACTGACAACGTCAGCGGCCTGGACATCTCCAGTCCGGTGCGCTACCGAGGTGTGGCCGTCGGCCGTGTGACTGACGTCCGGGTCGACCCGCGTACCGGCAGCGTTGAGGTCGACTTCGAGGTGTTTCTGGATCGGCTCATTTCAGTTGGATTCGATGTCGCCCAACTCCAGGCGACGGCCGCGAGTGGCGTCTTCGAGAAGGCTCGGGCCCAGGTAATAGGCAACCCGGTGACCGGCGAAGCGTACGTGCTGCTCGATCGACCCGCAAATCCCCCGCCCGCTATGGAGCTTGGGTTCAAACCGACTCGCGCGTACATCCCGTCGATGCCGACGATGCTCTCGACAATTCAAGATCGAATGCCCGAACTGCTGGATCATGCCGACATGACGATGCGAACCCTGACGGAGATTGTCGACAGGGTGCCCCAGAGTCTCGATCGGGCCGACCGATTCTTCACCAACGTGGAGCGCAGCGTGCGGGAGAGCGACATGCCGGGGCTCAGCGCCGACTCGCGGAAGTTCTTCGCGACGACGACGGCGCAAATTGCGGAGATGACCGCCAACGTCGACAAACTGATCGGCACCGGCGGCGCGCTCGTCAAGTTCGCCGATGACGCGCGCGCCGCGATCAACGCCGCGGATCTTCCCTCCATGACCCAGTCCACGCGCGATGCCATGGACCAGACGAGCCTCGCCGCCGATGATCTGCGGCGCTCCCTGCCGGCGATTCGGGAATCACTGGCCCAGCTCCGCGAGCTCGCGCGCCTTCTCCAGGAGCAGCCGGAGTCCGTGGTCTATGGCGTGCGACCGCCGAAAGGGAAAGGCAAATGAGTCGCGTGGTCCGCTTCCGGTTCGAATTTCTCGTGCTGGTCGTGTGCGTGGGCGGCATCGCCTGCCAGCTCAAACGTCCCGACACGCCAGCTGGCCGGATGATCGAACCGCAACTGCCGCAACTGATCGATCCGCAGGCGTCCGAGCCGGCGACTCAGCGAACGGACAATGCCGCTGCGTCACCCGTACGACTGCTCGATACACAAGCGCGCGCACACATCGGTCGCCGTATTCTTCACCAGGAGCCTGACGGCGAGCTGACAGCAGACGCCGTGTGGTGGTGGTCGTCCGCGCCTGACCGGTACCTGGACACGGCCCTGCGCCTCGAGCTGGCGTCGAGTCCGGTCTGGCGCCCGGTCGAGTCGGCCGCCGCGCCGGTGCTGGCCGCCACTCTTCTCTCGTGGCAACTCGAGTCGGCTGGCGGGACGCGGCTTCTGGGTGCCGTCGAATTCCGGTTCACGGCTGCCGATCGCGGCGTCCACACGGTGGTGGTGCGGCAAAGCGAGCCCGTTTCAGGAGATCTGCCCGGCGATCTGGCTGCGGTCGCGGGACGCCTGTTGCGCCGCCTCGCCGTGGAAGGCCTGACGCGCGTGGCGCGCGAACGATGACGCGAAGGGTGGAAGTGATTCGTTGAAGGGATTGGTGTCGTACGACCGGTACGACCGGTCCGAGGAACGAGCTATCGCTGTCCCGCGTGATGTCCGCTGCCGCTATACTCCAGGCTTCGCCCTTAGGAGATCATCCATGGCCAAGGCCAAGTCGACGGACGGCCCCCCGGCCGACGCGGTGGCGCTCTATGAACGGCTCCTGGCGACGGCGCCCGGCGCCGAGCGCAAGGGTGCGACCGTCCCCTTCACCGCGCTCAACGGGCACATGTTCAGCTACCTGTCGAAGACCGGGATTGTGTGCCTGCGCCTGCCGCCCAGAGAGCGCGAAGCCTTTCTCGCCAAGTACCAGGCGCGACTCTGCCAGCAGTACGGCATCGTGCAGCGTGAATACGTCGAAGTGCCGCCCGCGCTGCTCAAGAAGACCGCCGAGCTCAAGAGCTACTTCGCCGCGAGCCTCGCGTTCGTCAAGACGATGAAGCCGAAGGGCGGGAAGAAGTAGTCGCCGGAGAATTGGCGTTAGATCAGGAAGCGAGCGAGTCGCGCGAGCGAGCTCGGCGGAGCGGAATGGGGATCGTGGGGCCCGACGAGCGACGCCGTAGGGGGCCCGCGGGGGCGAAGCCCGGATGAAGCCCGCGCTGCTCAAGAAGACCGCCGAGCTCAAGTGCTACCTCGCCGCGAGCCTCGCGTTCGTCAAGACGATGAAGCCGAAGGGCGGGAAGAAGTAGTCGCCGGAGAATTGGCGTCAGATCAGGAAGCGAGCGAGTCGCACGAGCGAGCTCGGCGGAGCGGAGTGGGGATCGTGGGGCACCACGAGCGACGCCGTAGGGGGGCCCGCGGGGGCGAAGCCCCCCGGATCAAAATTGGAGGCGCCGCCCGGAATTGAACCGGGGATGGAGGTTTTGCAGACCTCTGCCTTACCGCTTGGCGACGGCGCCTCGAGGACCGGGCCCACGCAGCCAACCGCGTCGCCCAGACAAGAGGTTCAGTCTACACTAGAGCCACTCAGCCTACCCGAGCGCGAAGCGGCGTGTGTCCCGAAGGGAACACGCGCGGCCGCGCCGCGTATGTGCATTGGATAAGGAGACCCCCGATGAAACGCAATGCGACCGTGTTACTCGGCGTCACTCTCGTCTTGACGGCCGCGCTTTCGGTCGTCCGGCTGGCGGCCCAGATGGCCCCGGCGGACCGAGCCGCCGTCGAAAAGACCGTCGCCGCCAACGAACAGAAGATCAGCGACGCGTTCGCCAAGAAGGACATCGCCACGCTCAAGACGCTCATCGCCGACGATGGCTTCGGCGCCGACATGATGGGCGTCAATTCGATCGCCGACACCTACAAGCAGCTGCCGACGATGGACATGAAGCTCACCGAGCAGCACATGTCGGACTTCAAGTACGTGTGGGTGAACCCGACGACCGTCGTCCTCACCTACACGTGGACCGGCAAGGGCACGATGATGGGTCAGCCCGTGCCGAGCCCGGCGTACGCGTCGACCGTGTACACAAAGCGCGGCGCGAACTGGCTGGCCGTGTTCCACCAGGAAACTGTCGCGGCACCGGCGCCGAAAAAGTAACGTTCGCACACGCTCCGCGGCGGCCGGGCCTGTCCCGCCGAAGCTGCGTGCGAAGCACGCGGCTAGCGAAGGCGGACGGTTGTCGGCCCCCGTGGAGGTCGTGTAAACTCGAAGGTCTGGCAGGGCGGGAATAACTCAGTGGTAGAGTGCGACCTTGCCAAGGTCGAAGTCGCGGGTTCGAATCCCGTTTCCCGCTCCAATTTTTGATCTGGGGGCTTTGCCCCCAGACCCCCTACACGCTCACTCGCGCGACTCGCCTCCACAGGACAAACACGTAGGCAAGTCGCGCTCCGTTCGCGTGGCTCGCTCGCTCTCGCTCGCTCACTATTGATCTGGGGCTTCGCCCCCAGACCCCCTACACGCTCACTCGCGCGACTCGCCTCCACAGGACAAGCACGTAGGCAAGTCGCGCTCCGTTCGCGTGGCTCGCTCGCTCTCGCTCGCTCACTATTGATCTGGGGGCTTCGCCCCCAGACCCCCTACACGCTCACTCGCGGGGCCCCACGATCCCCGCTCCGTTCGCGTGCCTCACTCGCTGCCGCTCGTTCGGTCTTGATCGGCTTCGCCCCCAGACCCCGTACACGGTCAGGGCGCGAACTCGCCTCCAGCGGGCAACTAGCGTCGGCGACCGATGATCCAGATCGCAGACGACGTCGCCGGGTTGAACACAGCACCGTCTGGGCTGCCAAACACCCCGGCGATGCCAAAGCCGGCGCGTTCGAGCGCGGCAGATAACTCGTCGATTCGATAGAGGCGTTGGCGCCGTTCGTACTCCCCTGCCCCGCGCGTCCCCGTGATGCTGATTCTCTGCGTCAGGCGAGGCGGGTCGACGGTGAGCGTGTTGGAGATCGAGACCACGACGCCATCGCGCTCTTCTCGCTCGGTGTCGCGGAAGGAATCGAGCACAAGACCGCCGTTCACCACCTTCATGGCCAGCCGTCCGCCGACGGTGAGCACCCGCGCGGCCTCTCGCAAGACGGCTTCGTGCTCGCTTTCGGTGTCGAAGAATCCGAAGGCATCCATCAAGGTCGCGGCCTCGGCGCATTCGGCCCGAAACGGCAGCCGCGCTCAAAGTAGTCGCGCGTCCACTCAGGCATGACGCCGGACTACTCGGTCCGCAACGCCGTGTTCGGATCGACCGTCAGCGCTCGGTGCGCAGGCGTAATGCCTGCGGCGATCGCGGCGGCCATGAGGACGATGACCGCGCCGGCGTAGGTCCAGGGGTCGCCCGGCGAGACGCCCCAGAGTTGTGACGCGATGAGGCGCGTGAGGACGAGCGCGATGGCGAGACCCGCGCCGAGACCGGCCGTGAGAAGCCACGACATTTGACGGCCGAGCAACGCGACGACGTCCGTCGAGCCGGCGCCGAGCGCGCGGCGGATGCCGATTTCGCGGGTGCGCTCGGTGACCGCACGCGCCATCACGCCGTAGACGCCCATCGCCGCCAGCAACACGGCCACGCCGGCAAAGACGCCCATCGCGAGCGCGTACGATTGCCGATCGCGAAGCAACGGCGTGAGATCGTTGACGGCCGTCGGCGTGCCGATCGGCCGCGTGGGCTCGATCTCGGCGACGGCGCGCCTTACCGCGGGCACGACGTCGAGCGGCACGCCCGCGTGGCGCACGACAAAATTCATCTGACCGAGCATCCCCGCCCACGGCGATCGGAAACGCGACGGCTGCTGAAGGAACGACGTGTAGACCATCGGCTGCGCGCCCTGCTGCGTCCGCTCGACGGGAATGTCCGCGACGACGCCGACGACTTCGCGCGGCTGCTCCTCGGGCACGATGTCGAGCAGCAGCCGCTGGCCGATCGCGTCCTCGTGCGGCCAGATCAGCCGCGCCGCCGACTCGTTGACGACTGCCACCCACGGCGTCGTCGCGCGATCGCCGGCGGCGAGATCGCGCCCCCTCAGTCGCGTGGAACGAAGCGCGGTGAAAAACCCAGGCGTCACGATCTCGAACGCGACGTCAACACGATCGGTCGAAAGGGCCGGCACGATCGCGGTTGTCGCGCTGTCGAGCAACGGATGCGCGCTGCCCGCGACGGCCTCGACCCCATGAATCTGTTGCAGCCGATCGAAGATGCGCTCCAACGTGCGGCCTGGCCCCGGGTTGATCTCGAAATACTGGAAGCCCTGATACTCGCCGATCTGCCGCGGCAGCCAGCCCGAAGCACGAAAGTCGAAGGTCACGAGCCCAGACGGATCGAATCCCAGGTCGCGGGTGGCCACGAGCACGAAGCTCTTCGCGAGCAGTCCCGCCCCGACGAGCAGAATGGCGGCCAACGCCACCTCCGATGTCACGAGCCAGGCGGTCGTGCGGGCGTGTTGAGGCATGGACAACGGGGCGTCCCGATCCGCCCGCGTCGCGAACCTGGCGGTCCTGAGCGCGGGGGCCAGCGCAAACGCCAGCACGCTCACGAACGTCAGGAGCAGCGTTGCCCCGAAGACACGGAAGTCCACGACGAGATCGGGCACGCGCGCCTGTCCGAGCGGCGGCGTCATCGCCGCAGCGGTCGCCTGCAATCCGAGCCACGCGACGAACACGCCAGCCGCGCCGCCGGCCGCCGACAACAACGTCCCTTCGGCCACCAACTGCCGCGCAATCCGGCCCGCCCCCGCGCCGAGGGCGAGCCGCAACCGGATCTCCGGCGCCCGCGCCACTCCGCGAATCAAGAGCAGCCCGGCGATGTTCACACACGCGAGGACGAGCAGCAGCGCGGCCGCGACCTGCAGCGTGAACACCGGCTTCAGCGTCCAACCGTACATCGCGTCGCGCAGCGGCACCAGCTGCGAGGTCCAACCGCCGTGGCGCTCAGGCGCCTCGATGGCCAGCGCGGCATCAAGCGCGCGGAATTCCGCGCGAGCGTCGTCGATCGTCACGCCGGGTTTGAGCCGGCCGACGATGCCAAAGAGCCGCGACGGATTCTGTCCGGGCCGCCGGTTGACGATGAGCGGCAGCCAGAAGTCGGCATGGGCATCCCGGTACTGAAACGTGGCCGGCATGACGCCGATCACCAGGCGATTCTGCTGATCGAGAAGGATCGATTTACCGAGGATGTCGGCATCGCCGCCAAAGCGTCGCCGCCAGAGCCCGTCGCTGATGATGACGACGCGGGACGCGTCTCCAAGCTGCCCTTCTTCAGGCGTGAACGTTCGGCCGAGCGCGGCCTGAGCGCCGAGCGTGTCGAACGTCGCCGGCGTCACGGTCTGCCCCAACAGGCGCTCGGCGGGCGTGCCGCCGGCGTCCTGGCCGAGGTCAGCCGGCCACGGCATCGAGAGCCCGAGCGACTGAAACGACCGTTGCCGTTCCGACCAATCGAGATAGTCCGCAAGCGAGACGCCGCTCAACTGATCGGGATGATCGGGGCGCGCGGTCCGGATGGTCACGAGCCGATCCGCGTCGGGAAACGGCAGGCGCCGCACGAGCACCGCGTCGATGATGCCCACCATCGCCGCGTTGGCACCGATACCCAGCGCGAGCGACGCGATCGCGGCGGCACTGAACGCCGGTTGCCGCCGAAGCACGCGCCAGCCGTAGGCGAGATCCTGTTGAAAGTCGTGCCACCAGCGGACGTGCCGCTGGTCGCGGCACTCTTCCTCGAGCACCGCGGCATTGCCGAGCGCACGACGCGCGGCTCGTCGCGCATCTGCTGGCGACAGGCCTGCCGCGATGCCCTGTTGGACCAGCGCCTCGACGTGGAAGGCCAGCTCGCGCGACACCTCGCGGTCGAGGTCCACCGGCCGCCAGATCGAGACGGCGCGATGTCGAAGGATGCGCGCGAGCCGGCCGAGCGTCATGCGCGCCTCGCTACGTCCGCCTCAACAGGAGGCCGACGCCGGACGACAAGCGCTTCCACGTTTCGAGCTCGCGCTCGAGCTGCTGCTTGCCGTCGCGCGTGAGCCGGTAGAACTTCGCCGGCCGGCCGAGATCGGTGTCCTTCCACTCGGCGGAAATCCAACCTTGGTGCTCGAGCCGGTGGAGCGCCGGATACAGCGATCCCTGCTGCACCGACAGCGCATCGTCGGACAACTCCTGGATCCGTTTGGAAATGCCCCAACCGTGGAGCGGTTCGCGCACGAGGGTCTTGAGGATGAGCAGGTCGAGGGTGCCCTGAAGAAGGTCAGCAGATTTCGGCATGGCGTGCCATTGACAATGATACCTCGATTATCGACAATAGTGACGCCTAGACTATCGACAATAGAACGGTAACCGCTGTTGGAGGACTCGCGTCATGAGGCGCACGATCCTGGCACTCACGCTCCTTTCGATCGCCATCGTCGGCCGCGCGGCCTGGCTCACCGCGGCCGCGACGCCGCCGCGGCCGGCGGTCACGTTCAGCGAGACCATCGCGCCCATCGTCTTCGACAATTGCGTCACGTGCCACCGGCCGGGCGAAGCCGCACCGTTTTCGCTGATGTCGTACGACGAGGTCGCGAAGCGCGCGAGCACGATCGCGTCCGTGACGGCCTCGCGCCTGATGCCGCCCTGGCGGGCCGCACACGGATACGGCGATTTCATCGGCGAGCGGCGCCTCACGGACGAGCAGATTGCCGCGATCGCCGAGTGGGTCCGCCTCGGCATGCCGAAGGGCGATCTCACGAAGCTGCCGCCGCTGCCCCACTTCACGGACGGCTGGCAACTCGGCACTCCGGATCTCGTCCTCGAGATGCCCGAGACGTTCGACGTCCCGGCGGATGGCCCGGACATCTACCGGAACTTCGCGATTCCGACGTCGCTGACCGAAGACAAGTGGGTACGCGCGATCGAGTTCCGTCCCGGCACGCGACGCGTCGTCCACCACGCGCTGTTTTCGTACGTGCGCGGCGGGTCGACGGCGACGCTCTCGAAGGACGGCCGGCCAGGCTTCAACGGCATGATGCCGGTCGCCTTCGTGCCCGGTTTCGCGCCCTCGGGCGATCTCGGCGGCTGGGCGGTCGGCGGAACCCCGCGTTTTCTGCCCGAAGGATTGGCGTGGCCGCTCGCCAAGGGATCGGACTTCGTCCTGCAGCTGCACCTGCATCCGACGGGGAAACTGGAGCACGAGCGGTCGAAGATCGGAATCTACTTCACGGACACGGCGCCCGTACGCAAGTTCCGCGAGTCGGGCGCGCCCGGCTTGTTCGGCTTTCTCGCCGGCATCGACATCCCGCCGGGCGAGAAGCACTACGAGCTGAAGGGGACGTTCAACGTCTTCGCGAACATGCGCGCGTACGCGGTTACGGCGCACGCCCACTACCTCGCGAAGGAGATCAAGGCGGTCGCAACATTTCCAGACAAGACCACGCAGACCCTGCTGTGGATCCCGGACTGGAGCTTCAACTGGCAGGATCGGTACTTCTACCAGACGCCAGTGGACCTGCCGAAGGGCACCAAAGTCGACGTCACGATCGTCTACGACAACTCGGCGGACAACCCCGCGAATCCCTGTCGCCCGCCGCGGCGGGTGCAGTGGGGCTTCCAGTCATTCGACGAGATGGGCTTGCGATTCCTGACCGTCGCCGCGAGCGACGCCGATGAGGTCGCGATTCAGCAGATGAATGCCGCCGTCGCGAAGGTGCTCGCCAATCAGATCGCGAACAGCGAGACGGCGCAGCGGCTCAAACAGCAGCAGGAGGAAATGATGTCGAAGGTCGGTCAGGTGTCGACGGGTCCCTGCGGCGGCTGACCGGCACGCGCCAAACGCGTCCCGGTATACTGAGGCCGAGATCTGCAGAAAGGAAGTCCTGTGGTCAGCCTCAGACAACGCACCCTGCGCGTCGCATTCGCCGTCCTCGCATGCACCGCGGCGGTTCAGCGCCCGACGCCAACCCCGTCCGGTTCGAGTGCGAGCGCGATCAAGATCCCGTTCGAGAGCTACACGCTGCCGAACGGGTTGACGGTCATCCTCGCGCCCGATCACACGACGCCCACCGTCGCGGTCGACGTCTGGTATCACGTCGGCTCGAAAAATGAGACCGTCGGCCGCACCGGCTTCGCGCATCTGTTCGAGCACGTGATGTTCACCGGATCGGGCCACGTGCCGTACGGCCTCCACGACAAGCTCACCGAGGGTATCGGCGGGTCGAACAACGGCACGACCTCGAACGACCGGACGACGTACTACGAGACGGTGCCGTCGAACTACCTCGAGGACCAGATGTGGCTCGAGTCGGATCGCATGGGCTTCCTGCTCGACTCGCTCGATCTCGCCAAACTCAACGCGCAGCGCGACATCGTCAAGAACGAGCGGCGGCAGAGCGTGGACAACCAGCCCTACGGCCGCGCGCAGGAGATCCTCGCGCAGGCCACGTATCCGCCAACGCATCCGTATTCGTGGGATGTGATCGGCAGCATGGCCGATCTCTCCGCGGCGTCCGAGGAAGACGTGAAGAACTTCTTCCGGCTGTACTACGCGCCCAACAATGCGATCCTCACGATCGTCGGCGACTTTGACCCGGCGATTGCGAAGACGTGGGTCACGAAGTACTTCGGTGACATCCCGCGCGGTAAGCCGGTCACGCGGCCGAGCGTCCAGCCGGTCACGCTCGCCAAGGAAACGCGGCTCGTCCTCGAAGATCGCGTGCAGGTGCCGCGCCTCTACATCCAGTGGCCGACGGTCGGCGAGAAGGGCGACGATCGGTTCGCGCTCGACGTGTTGAGCTCGATCCTCACGGGCCCGCGCACCGCGCGGTTGACGAAAGCGCTCGTCTACGACCAGCAGGCCGCCGCGTCCGTCAGTGCGTTCCAGAACAGCAACGAGGACGTCGGCGACTTTGGCATCATCATCACGCCGCGGCCGGACCACTCGCTGACCGATCTCGAAGCCGCCGCCGACGCGATCGTCGCGAAGATGAAGGCCGACGGCCCGACGGCGGAAGAGATCCAGCGCGCGACCGCCGGGCTCGAGCTCGGGTTCGTGAGCGGCCTGCAGTCGAATCTTGGCAAGTCGTTCACGCTGGCCGACGGCGCCGGGTTCCACAACGACCCGGGCTACTTCCAGAAGGAATACCAACACTACCTGTCGGTGACGCCGGCGGACGTCAAGCGCGTGGCGAACAAGTACCTCACCCCGGGGCGCGTGATCTTGAGCATCGTGCCGATGGGCAAGATCGATCAGGCCTCGAAGCCGGATCAGAGCAAGAAGGTTGGAGGTGGACTGTGACCCGCTTCGCCCTTCGAGCGCTCACCCTCGTCATCGCGCTGGCGCTTCTGGCCACCGCGCCGCGCGCCCAACAGGCGCTGGATCGCACGAAGACGCCACCGGCCGCGCCGCCGCCGGTCCTGCATGTGCCCAGCTGGACAAAAGCCACGCTCGCCAACGGCGCCGAGCTGATCGTGGCTGAAAAGCACGACCTCCCGCTCGTGTCGTTCACGATCACGCTCCTGGGTGGCGCGAATCAATTCGAGCCGGCGGGCCGGCAGGGCCTCGCCGGGCTCATGGCATCGATGATGAGCGAGGGCACCAAGACGCGTGACGGCGAAGCACTGTCGAACGCGCTGCAGCTCCTCGGCACCAACGTTTCGGTCAGCATCGGCGGTGAGAGCGGGTCGATCGGGTTCCTGTCGACGACGACCAAGTTCGCGCCCACGCTCGATGTGCTCGCGGACATGCTCCTCAACTCGACCTTCCCCCCCGCCGCGCTCGAACGCTTGCGCGGCCAGCGGCTCGTCGCGCTGACACAGGCCAAGGCGCAGCCGGGCGCGATCGCCAACCGCGTGTTTCCGCGGCTGCTCTTCGGCAACACGCATCCGTACGGCCTGTTCACGACGGAGGAGTCGTACAAGGCCATCACGCGCGACGACATCCTCGCCTTCCAGAAGTCGTATTTCGAGCCGGGACGCGCGCTCGTGACGGTCGTCGGCGACGTCAACGCGGCCGCTGCGCAGGCAACGATCGACAAGGCGCTCGCCGGCTGGGCCAAGAGCGGCCAGAAACCGACGTTCACCTATCCGGCTGTGCCGGCGCCAAAGACGACGACGATCTTCCTGGTGGACAAGCCGGGCGCCGCGCAGTCCACGTTCGCGATCGGCAATCCCGGTCCGCCGCGATCGACGCCGGACTTCTACGCGCTGAGCGTGATGAACACGATTCTCGGCGGGATGTTCCAGTCGCGGCTCAACGCGAACATCCGCGAGGACAAGGGCTACAGCTACGGCGTGAACTCGAGCTTCGCGTACGGCAAGGGCCCGGGCGCGTTTCGCGCGGGCGGCGACATCGTGTCCGCCAAGTCCGACGCCGCGCTCGTCGAGTTCATGAAGGAGCTCAAGGGCATCGTCGGCGCGCGCCCGATCACGGATGAGGAGCTCACGACCGCGAAGGATTCGCTCATTCAGCGGCTGCCCGGGGCGTTCGCGTCCGTGCAGGGCATCAACGGCGCGATCACCTCGCTCTGGACGCAGGGCCTGCCGGACACCTACTACCAGGAGTACACGAAGCGTATCGCCGCCGTGACGGCCGCCGACATCCTGCGCGTCGCGAAGCAATACATCGATCTCGACCACCTCGCCATCGTCATCGTCGGCGACAAGGCCACCATCGAAGGGCCGCTCAAGGCGACGAACATCGCGCCGATTGTGAACGTGGACATCGAGGGAAGGATCGGAAGTTAAGGGCGCTCGTCGTTCGGCGGGTTCCGCGGGTTTCGCGGAACCCGCCGAACCTTCTTCCCTTGTCTTTCGTCTCCTCACTATGTAGATTCGCACGTATGCCCTCCCTGTCCTACGCCGCCCTCTTCGTCCTGCAGGCGCTCGCCCAGGGCCACCAGTTCGGCTTCGACGTCATGGACGCCACCGGGCTGCCGAGCGGCACGATTTACCCGGCGTTACGGCGGCTCGAAGCGCAGGGCTATGTTGACTCGCGCTGGGAGCCGGACGAGTCCGCGCGGCGGGCCAATCGCCCGCGCCGGCGCTATTACGAGCTGACGAAGACCGGCCGGGCGCAGCTGGCCGAAGCCGAAGCGCGGTACCGCGCAGTGTCCAAGCTCTTTCCTCGGCGGAACCGCACGTGAGCCGCGCAGCCGCCCGCGGCGTCGTCCGTGCCTCCGCCTGGGTCGCGCCCCGAGCGCTGCGCGATCGTTGGCGCGAGGAGTGGCTTGCCGAGCTCGACGCGGCGACCGGTGCGCACCTGCGGCGCGCCCTGGGCGCGCCCTGGGATGCCCTGTCGGCGCGATGGACGTCTCGGGCCGAGCCGCCAGCGGGGCGATGGCGATCGGGCGCGGCATCGGATCTGCGTCAGACGCTTCGATCGCTCCAGCGCAGCCCCGGTCACGTCGCGCTCGTGGTGCTGTGTCTCGGTGTCGGCCTGGCCGCGTCCATCGCGATCTTCTCGATCGTCAACTCACTGCTCTACGGGGAGCAGGCGGGCATTCGCGATCGCCGGACAATCCTCCGCGTCTACCTCGGACACGCCTTCGCCGAGGGCCGCGAGAGTGTCGGCCGCGGCGAAGTCGTGAGCGCCGAAGCCCTCTCGCGTGACGACTTCGAGATTCTGCGCGAGCACGGCCCGGCCCTGAGCGGCCTCGCGGGCGAAGGGGATCTCAGCATGGCCGTCGTTGTCGACGGCACCGCCTCGGGTTTTGTCGGCGCGTTCGTGTCGGGCGACTACTTTGCGGTCCTTGGCACCGGTCCACAACTTGGCCGGCTGCTGACGCGCGACGACGATCGTCCTGACGCGCCGGCCGTCGTCGTGATCGGCGATTATCTCTGGCGGAATCAGCTTGGCGAACGCCCGGACGTCATCGGCCAGACGCTCAGCGTGAGCGGGCGGCTCGTGACGATCGTCGGTGTCGCGCCGGTCCGCTTCACCGGAATTCAGCCGGTGGACGTCGGCGACAGCGTCGCAAGCGGCCTGCAGGTGTGGCTCCCGCTCTCCCTTGCGCGGTCCTGGCCGGGGGTGCCGCCGCCGGACGCGCCGTGGTTGAGTGGCATCGGCCGTCTTGCGCCGCCGGCGACGCGGTCCGACGCCGACGTCCAACTCCAGATCGCCGCCCATCGCATCGAGCAGGCGTTTCCGGCCACACGGCCGAACGCTCGCGTCGTCGTCCGGCCGCACGGGTTCGGGCCGGGCGACGCTCCGTCGGACGTGCTCCTGATCGTCGCGCTCTTTCTAAGCGTCCCGCTCTCAGTGCTCGCGATCGGCTGCGCCAACGTCGCGAACCTGCAGCTGGCGCGAGGCACGGACCGCGCGCGCGAGCTGTCGGTGCGGCTCTCGCTCGGCGCCACGCGCTTCCAGGTGATTCGTCTCCTGACGCTCGAGAGCCTCGTCCTGGCGGCGATCGCGATCGGGCTCGGCGCGGCCGGCGCGCTCGTCGGGCTCCGTCTCTCCGGCACGTTCTTTCCACTCGCCATTCCCGTCGATTGGCGCGTCGCCGCGTTTGGCGTCGTCATCGCCGTGGGGACGACGATGGCGACGGGGATCGCGCCGGCATGGCTCGTGCTTCGGCGCGCGATCGCCACGGGGCTTGGACACACGGCGCGCATCGGCGGGCCCGCACACGCGCGGCTGCGGAGCGCGCTCGTCGTGATTCAGGTCGCGCTGTCGCTCGGGCTGTTGTTCATGGGCGCCCTCTTTACGCGGTCGCTCACGGCGCTCAACGGAAACATCCCCGACCTGGCAAGGGAGATCGTCGTCACCGAGCTCGAGTTGACGCAGTCGGCGGGATACTCGGCCGCCGGCGCTCGTCAGTTCATGAGCCAGCTGGCGGCACGAGTCAGCCAGGACTCACGAATCGCTGCGAATGGGTTCGCCGATTTCCGGCCCTCCGGCGGACAGGTCGTGTTTTCGCAGCCCGAAAGCCCGACGCAACGCGAGTCAGCACACGGCGGGCTGGTGACAGCGGGATGGTTCGAGGTCATGCGCGCGCGTGTGCTCGCGGGACGTGTGCTGCGTACCGCCGACGCCGGCACACATATCGCCGTCGTCAACGCGACGCTCGCGGCCCGATTGGCGAGGTCCGGCCGCGATGTCGTCGGGGCAACGCTGTCGCAATTGCCCATCCGCCGCGACAGCGCCGATCCGCCAGTGCCCATCGAGATCGTGGGCGTGATTGCGGATCCGCTGGACTACCCGGACCTTCATACCGAGCCGGCGATCTACCTGCCGATGCCACTCGACCCGCCCACGTCAATCGTGTGCCTAGTACGCGGCCCAGATCCCACGGCGGCGACGGCGGACCTGCGAAAGATCATGCTGTCGATCGATCCTGGACTGCCGTGGACCCGTTCGGACACGATCGCCGCGCGCATCGCGCAAGAGATCAGCCCGCTGCGTTACGTCGCGATGTCCGTCGGCGCATTCGGATCGCTCGCCCTGATCCTCGCGCTCACCGGGCTCTACGCCGTGCTCGCATACGTCGTCTCGCTGCGCCGACGAGAGATCGGCGTCCGGGTGGCGATTGGCGCGGGCCCGCGCGACGTGATGGGCCTCGTGATCCGGCAGTCGGTACGACTCGTCGCGATCGGCGGCCTCGTCGGCTTCGCCCTCGTCCTCCCCCTTGCTTATGCGCTTCATGCGGCGCTCTTCGGCATCTCCCCCGTCGAGCCCGCAGCGGTCTTCCCCACGCTGGGCGCGCTCGGAGTCGTCGCCATGATTGCGGCGATCGTGCCCGCACGCCGCGCCGTCCGCATCGATCCCGTCCGCGCCCTTCGTGACGACTGATCGGCGTATGATTGCCTTCCCCCGCCACCATGCCTGGTGCCCTGTACCGTCAGCTGCGCGCTCATTTGCACAAGCCGGTCGAAGGGCCGACGCGCCGCGAGATGCTGCGGTTGACTCTGCTTGGCGCAACAGGGTTGTTGCTGTCGAGCCAGATCGCGCGCGCCCAGCGTCCACCGGGCCGCGTGCTCATCGTCGGCGCGGGCTTCGCGGGCCTGGCGGCGGCGCACGAGCTCGCGTCGATCGGCTACGACGTCCGCGTGTTCGAAGCGCGTGATCGCGTTGGCGGGCGCGTGCGATCGATCAAGACGTTTCTACCCGGCAAGGTCGTCGAAGCCGGCGCGGAGCTGATCGGCTCGAATCATCTGTCCTGGGCGGCCTACAAACACCGCTTCAACCTCCGTTATCGCGACATCATCGAGTCCGACGCCGACGAGCCGATCGTGCTGAACGGCAAAGTCCTCAAGCCTGAAGAGGCGAGCGCACTCTACGAGGACATGGAGCGGGCCTACGCGGCGCTCGACGTCGCGGCCGCGGCCGTCAACGCCGACGAGCCGTGGAACAGCCCGCAGGCCGCCGAGCTCGATGGCGACAACGTCGCGGCCTGGATCGATCGGCAGACGTTCTCAGCCACGTGCAAGGCCGCGCTGCACGCGGAGTTTACCTCCGACAACGGCGTGATCACGGCCAAGCAGAGCCACCTCGGCAACCTGACGCAGATCAAGGGCGGCGGCCTCGACTCCTATTGGACCGAGACGGAAGTGTTTCGCTGCGAGGGCGGGAACGCGCAGCTCGCCGAGCGCCTGCAGCGCACGCTGCTCGAATCGCACGTGCGACTGGGCGCGGCCGTCACCAAGATCAGCGCCGCCGGCCCGACAGCCTCCGTAACGCTCACCGACGGCACGCGCGTCGAGGGCGACGACGTGATCTTGGCGGCGCCGCCGTCGGTGTGGTCGAAGATCACGTTCGATCCGCCGCTCGACCCGCGGCTGTCGCCGCAGATGGGCCACAACGTGAAGTGTCTCCTGCGGCTGCAGTCGCGGTTCTGGGGACAGGCCCACCTGTCGCCCAACTCGCTGTCCGACGGGCCCGTGACGGCGACGTGGGAAGCGACGAACAACTATGGCGGCACGCAAGCTGTGCTCGTCGCCTTCTCGGGCGGACCGTCGGCCGACACCGTCGGCGGCTGGGCCTCCGACGCGCGCGTGCGTCACTACCTCGACACACTTGGTCTCGCGTACAAAGGCATCACGGCGCAATTCGTGGGGACGCCGTTGTTTATGAACTGGCCGAAGGAGCCTTGGACGATGGCGTCGTATTCGTTTCCGGCGCCCGGCCAAGTGACCTCGCACGGACCGATGCTTCGCGCGCCGTTCCACAGGCTGCACTTCGCCGGCGAGCACACGAACTACGCGTTCGTCGGCTACATGGAAGGCGCGCTCGGATCCGGCATCGCGGTCGCGAAGCGCCTCGCCCAGCGCGACGGCCTCACGCGGGCGGCGTGAACCATTGGGTTATTGGGCTATTGGGTTATTGGGTTATTGGCCTCGTTGCCATTGCCTCATTGCCCCATTGCTTTGACGTGTACCAATCTACCCGCCGCGTCAGGATCATGACCCCGCCGAGCACGACGAAGAGCCCGATCGAACCGATGAGCAGCGCGAAGTCTTCGTTCGTCAAGAGCACGTAGAGATACCCGTAGAGCGCCGACACGCCCGCGCTGACCGCAAGCGCGCGGCGCGTCTCGCGAAGCACGACGCGGCTGTAGGCCGCAACCATCGCGACGATCGCGAGCGTCGCCGTCACGTAGGCCGCGGGAAACGTGATGTGCTCGGACAGCGACAGCTCGAGCAGATAGAAGATGCAGAGCGCCGCGCCGATCATCAAGTACTGAATCGGGTGCACGCGCACCCCGGCGAGCACTTCCACCAGCCAGATCAACGTGAACGTCAGCAGGATGAACAGCGCCGCATATTTCACGCTGCGATCCGCCATCCGGTATGGGTCGACGGGATTGGCGAGCTCGACGCCGAAGCGCGACTTCTCGATCGCCTCTTTCATGCCGGTCGCAGGCGTCACCCACGTCTGCGGGTAATTCCGGCCGAGCGACGGCATCGCCCACGAGGCGCGGAAGCCCTGCGGCGTCACGGCTCGATCGGTCGGCAGCCAGTTGCCCTGGAAGTTGGGATGCGTGAAGTTCGACGTGACCTCCACCGCCGTGTCGGCCGCGGCCGGCACGAAGTACACGCCGATGCTGCCGTTGAGGTTGAGCGGGACCGAGAACGCGAAGGTCTTCGTCACGTCGTTCACTGGCACGGGCGCGTGAATGCCCGCGCCGACGTCGCCAAATCCGCCGCTGCCGGGAAGGAACGCGACGGGCGTCCCGTTCCACGCCACCGTCACCTGTTCCTGAATCGTGCGCACCTCGGAGATCCCGATCGCGAGGCTCGCGTGGTCCCAGATCACGTCCGCCGGCTTGATGCCGAGATCAGCGGGCCGCACCTGATCGAACTCGCCGACGAGCGTCAGCGCCTCTTTGTAGACCGGCACGAGAAAGATCCCGCGCGAGAGCACCGTCGTGTCGATCGTCCCGTGCACCCGCAACCGCGACGGGAGCACGACGAGGTTGCGCCGTTCTTCGTGCGCGATGGTCTTGTCCTTCGCGTCCGTCTCGGTCCAGCGGACGGTGTACGGCAGGACGAGAGTCGGGCCCGTGACGGTCTGCGCGCTCCCCCACTTCGCCATCACTTCGGCGGTCGCGTCGTCGCGGCGCTGCTGGCGCTCGCCGACGAGGTTGGCGATCATCACGATCGGCACGAGCAGGACGAGCGTGAACAGGCCGAGCGAGAACAAGCGCAGAATCTGCGAGCGGCGGATTGTGTCGACGAAGGTGACGGCGGAATCCTCGATGGTCTCCATAAGGCGGCGATACTCCCTTACCCACACTACTCTACGTTGCAAAGTTTAGCAACCCGGCCGTAACCCGTTCGGGGGGCGCGCCTGCCGCCCGCCCGTCCTACGCTGATCTCATGGCGTCCCCACAACTCAGGCCGGATGATCGCGTCCTGCTCGACGCGTACTCCGAGGCGGTCGTGGGCGCGGTCGAGCGCGTCGGGCCGTCCGTCGTCAGCATTTCCGCGGGTCCCCGGGCAGGCGGCCCTCGCGGCGGGTCGGGCTCCGGGTTCGTGTTCACGCCAGACGGCCTCGTCATCACCAACAGCCACGTGGTGGACGGGGCGGCGTCCGTCAACGTCACCCTTCCTACCGGGCACAAGACACGCGGTGACGTCCTGGGCGAGGACGTGGACACCGATCTCGCCGTCATTCGCGTCGACGCGTCCAATGGGGACGGTCATCTTCCCTGGGCCAGCCTCGGCGACTCGAGCGCGGTCCGGGCCGGCCAGGTGGCGATCGCGATCGGGAACCCGTACGGATTCGACTGCTCGGTGGCCGCCGGCGTGGTCAGCGCGCTCGGCCGGTCGCTTCGCGCGCGGACGGGCCGCCTGATGGACGACATCATCCAGACCGACGCCGCGCTCAACCCGGGCAACTCCGGCGGACCACTCGTCACGTCACGCGGTGAGGTCATCGGCGTCAACACCGCGGTGATTCTTCCGGCGCAGGGTCTGTGCTTCGCAATCGCCAGCAACACCGTGCGCTTCGTCGTGTCCCGCCTGCTGCGAGACGGCCGCGTGCGCCGCAGCTACATCGGCGTCGCCGGACAAAAGGTGCCGGTCTCGCGTCGGCTGGCGCGCTATCACGGCCTTGCCGTGACATCCGGGATTCTCGTGGCGTCGATCGAAGCCGCGAGCCCGGCGGCAACCGCCGGCCTTCGCGACCACGACATCATCGTCGCGATCGCAAGCCACGCCGTGAGCGGGGTCGACGACCTCCATCGCCTGTTGACCGAGGATCGCATCGGCGTGCCGACGCCACTCACCGTGCTGCGCGGCGTCGACAAACGTCAGATCGTGATCGTGCCGGGCGAGACGCCGTCCGCCCGCTGACGTTCTCAAAACGCATAGACTCGGGGCGTGATCGTCGACGTGCTGATCGTCGTCGGCGTGGGCGTCGCGCTGTTGTGGGCCGGGCAGCGCGCGCTCATCTACTTTCCGACCAGCGACGTGCCGTCGCCCGCGGCCGCGGGACTGCCGCACGCGCAAGTCGTGACCTTCGAGACCGTCGACGGCCTGACGCTCGAGGGCTGGTTCGTGCCGCCGGTGCGGCCGGGATCGGGACACACGCTGCTCGTGTTCAACGGGAACGCTGGCCACCGCGGCGATCGCGCGTCCCTGGCGGCGCAGCTCTCCGCGCGCGGCATCGCGGTCTTCCTCGTTGACTACCGCGGATACGGGGGCAATCCCGGGTTACCGTCGGAAGAGGGCCTGGCGCGAGACGCGCGCGCGGCGCTCGCCTACATCGGCCGGCGGTACGACGTCGACATGACGCGTGTCGCGTTCTTCGGTGAGTCCCTCGGTGCCGCCGTCGCATTGCGACTCGCACTGGAATACCCGCCGGCGGCGCTCATTCTCCGATCGCCGTTCTCCTCGCTCGTCGCCATCGGGCAGCACCACTACCCTTTCCTGCCGGTGCGGTGGCTCCTGAGAGATCGCTACCCGTCGATCGAGCGGATCCGCCACGTCGCGTGTCCGGTGCTGGTGGTCGTCGGCGAGGAGGACCGCGTGATTCCCGCGAGCGACAGTCAGCTGCTATACGACGCCGCCCGGCATCCGAAGCGGCTCGTGACGATCGCCGGCGCGGATCACAACGATGAGGAACTGGCGGCAGGACCGGCGCTGATTCGGGCGATCGCCGACTTGCTGGACGGCACGCCCTAGTCGATGCGAAGAACGACCAGCGGATCGGTGCGCGAGGCCTGACGCGCCGGCAGGTAGCCCGCGAGGATCGTGACGATCAGCAGACCCAGTCCGGCAAGCGCAAACACCGTTGGGTCACCGGGCTTGACGTCGCCCAGGACCGACTGCATCGTGCGCGTCAGCAGGAACGCGGCTCCGGCGCCGATGCCAATCCCCAGGACGCCAAGTACGAGACCACGCCAGAGCACGAGCTGGCGGACGCGGCGCGGGTCAGCGCCCAACGCCATGCGAATGCCGAACTCGCGTCGTTGGCGCCGTACTGAGTAGGCCATCACGCCGTACACGCCAACCGCCGCCAGCACTCCGGCCAGACCGCCGAACAACGACGTCAGCGACGACAGCAGGCGCGGTTGATTCACCGACCGTGAGACGACGTCCTCCATCGTCTGCACTCGCGAGAGCGGCAGGCCGGAGTCGACCTCGCCGACCGCGCGTCGCGCGGCGGGTACGACCGACGTGGGATCCGGCGCATCGGTGCGCAGAACCACCGTCAAGTTGCCGAACGGCTCCTGCTCAATCGGCACGTAGAGCTCGTAGCCGACCTTGCGCATGAGGCCGAAGCTCAGCACGTCGTGCACCACGCCGACGACTTCCAGGAACGGGTTGCCCTTCCCCTTCGACAGGCGCTTGCCGATCGGATCCTCGCCGGGCCAGAACTTGTTCGCGGCCGACTCCGAGAGAATCGCGACCTTCGTCGAGCCTGCGCGATCGCGGTCGTCGAAGATACGGCCGCGGCGCAGCGCAATGCCCATCGCCTTGAAGTAGTCGCCGCCGATCCAGCGGTTCTCGACGAGCGGGGCGTCGCCTGGCTTCCAGGGATTGCCGCTCTCGAGCGTCACCTCGCCGTTCCAACCGTACTGGTACATCGGCAGGTGGCTCGTGTAACCGACCCGCGTCACGCCGGGAATCGCGACGAGCCTCGGCAGAAGCTCCCGGTAGAAGAGTCTCTGACGGTCGGGATCCTTGTAGCGCGATCCGCTCGCGGCCAGATCGAAGGCCACCAGCCGCTCGGTCGAAAACCCCGTGTCCTTCGCCTCGAGGCCGATCAGGCTCTTGATGAGCAGGCCCGCGCCGACCAGCAGGCTGAACGCCAGCGCGATTTCGACGACGACGAGCGAGTCGCCGAGGCGGCCGCCTTGCGTACCTGTGCGCAGATCACCCTGCCGCACGTCGTTGGCGACTGAGCGGCTGCTGATGCGGAAGACGGGCCAGAGCCCGCAGACGAGACCGGTGAGGAGCGCGACGGCAAATGCGAACGCCGTGACGGTCCAGTCGATGCTGATGGTCGAGGCGCGCGGCAGGATCGTGTCGGCCAGCCGCACGAAGCCCCGGACGATCCAGTTGGCCGCCGCGAGCCCGATCACCCCACCCACGAGCGAAAGCGCGACGCTCTCGAGCACGAGTTGGCGCGCCAGATCCCCGCGTGTGGCGCCTAACGCCGTACGCACGGCGAACTCGCGCCGGCGCGCCAGACCGGACGCGAGGAGCAGGTTGGCGACATTCGCGCACGCGATGAGCAGGACGAACGCCACCGCGCCCATCAGGACGCGCAGCTGCGGAGCAACGCTCCCGACCACGGCGTTGTAGTACGGCTGAACGTCGATGCCATGGTTGTGCCCGAACTCGGCGGCGAGCGTCGCGCCGAGCGCGACCATCTCCCGCTGGGCGCGCTCGGGCGTCACGCCGGTCTTGAGCCGGGCGTACGTCACGAGAAAATGCGAACCGCGATTGGCGGGGGTGTAGGCGCGCTGCACCGGCAGGTAGAGCTCGGCCCGCCGATGCTGAAACTCCGCGGGCAGAATGCCAATCACTTCGTACGAGTCGTCGTCGATCGTCAGCGTGCGGCCGATTGCGTTCGGGTCGGCATTGAACCGCCGGCGCCAGTAGCCGTCGGACAGCACGACGACCTTCGGGCCGTTCTGCTGGTCGTCGGCCTCAGTGAACCATCGTCCCGCTTCGGGACGAATCTGGAAGACGTCGAGCAAGGACGCCGTGGCACGCACAGCCTGCACCCGCTCCGGATCCCCCATTCCCGTCACGCCGACCAGCGGGTTCCATGACCCGCCAATCGCCTGGAACACCTGGTTGCGCTGCTTCCACTCGGTGTACTTCTCGAACGAGGCCGGGCACGTCGGGCAGGCCGGCTGCGTGTCGTAGACGGCGACCAGCTCGTCCGGATTCGGATACGGCAACGGCTTGAGGAGCACGCCGTAGAAGAGGCTGAACACTGCCGTGGTCACGCCGGTGCCCAGCGCAAACGCCAGCACAGCGAAGATGGTCGTGGCTCGGCCGCGCACGACGACTCGCCAGGCGGTGCGAACGTCATTTGGGAATCGGGACATCACCGCCGTTAGACGAGCAGGCGCGCGGCGACGTTGGTGCTGGCCCGCCGTTTGCTCTGACACGTCCCGTGCCCACGACGCTCGACCGGCAAGGCCTCGGAAAAACGGGCGAAGATCTCGCGTGTCGCGAGCTCGAGCGCCGTGGGTACGTAATTCTTGCCAGACGCTACCGCACCAGGTTTGGAGAAATTGACATCGTCTCCGACGACCGCGGGGTCGTGGTGTTCGTCGAGGTGAAGGCACGGAAGTCCAACCGGCACGGCTTGGCCGCCGAAGCGGTCTCCTTCCGCAAGCAACGCCGCATCGGCGCGATGGCGCTGGATTACCTGGCGTGGACCGGGAGCCTCAATCGCCGCTGCCGCTTCGACGTCGTGGCGATCGACGGCATCACGACGAACGGCATGACGATTCGCGTCATTCAGGACGCGTTTCAAATCGACGGAGGCTGAGGCGAACCTCGAGAACCCCGGGAACCCCCGGGAACCCCAAGGAACCCCAATGAACCTCTACGAACTGACCGTCCGGAGGGCTTGCTCGAAGATGTCGGCGATGACGTCGACTTGAGGCTTGTTGATGACGAGCGGCGGCGCGAAGCGAATCGCGTTGCGGCCGGCGCCCAGGATGAGGACGCCGCGCTTGAACATCTCCTGCACGACGCGATCGCGCTCGGTCGTCGCGCGCTCTTTCGTCTGGCGGTCGCGCACGAGCTCGACGCCAATCATGAGGCCGCGGCCGCGCACGTCGCCGATGAGCGGGTACTTGTCCATCAGGGCGCGCAGCTTGTCGATCAGGTAGCGGCCGATCTCGTCGGCGTTCCGCACGAGGCCGTCCTTGAGCACTTTGATCGTGGCCAGCGCCGCAGCGGAGCTGACCGGGTTGCCGCCGAACGTGCTCGCGTGGGATCCCGGCGGCCACGTCATCACGTCGGCGCGCGCGCTCGTCACGCCGAGCGGCAAGCCGGACGCGATGCCCTTCGCGATCGTGACGATGTCGGCGTCGAGGCCGAAGTGCTCGCACGCGAACATCCGGCCCGTCCGGCCCATGCCGGATTGGACTTCGTCCGCAATGAGCAGGATGCCGTGCTTGCGCGTGAGCTCGCGCAGCCGCTGATGGAATTGCGGCGCGGGCACGACGTAGCCGCCTTCGCCCTGGATGGGCTCGACGATGACGCCGGCCACCTCATCGGGCGAGACGAGGTGCACCATGATTTGATCTTCGACGTAGTCGAGACATTCCGCCGCGCAGGACTCCGGTTTCAGATTCACCGGACACCGGTAGCAGTTGGCGTACGGCGCGTGGTACACGCCGGGCATCATCGGCCCGAAGCCGCGACGCTGGACGTACTTGCTGGACGTCGCCGCCAGCGACCCCAACGTCCGCCCGTGAAACGAGCCGAGAAACGCGATCAGGTTGACGCGCTTGGTCGAGTACCGCGCGAGCTTGATTGCCGCTTCGTTGGCTTCGGTCCCCGAGTTCGCGAAGAACGACCGGACGTCGCCCTTGATCGGCACGATCGCGGCCAGCTCCTCCGCCAGACGCACCTGCGGCTCGTAGTAGAAGTCCGTGCCCGACATGTGCAGGTACTTGTGTGCTTGATCGACGATCGCCTGAACGACGTCCGGGTGCGAGTGGCCGGTGCCGGTCACGGCGATACCAGCGGCGCAGTCCAGAAAGACGTTCCCGTCGACGTCTTCGACGACGGCGCCCTCGCCTCGGGCCATGACGAACGGATAGTCGCGTGTGTATGAGGGCGAGACGCTCGCTCGGTCGCGCTCGATGATGGCCTTGGCCTTCGGGCCCGGCAGCGGAGTCTTGATCTCAGGCGCTCTCATTCGGCTCGCCCCATTATTTCCTCTTCCAGCGCGTGCCGGTCGCCTGATCTTCCAGCACGATGCCGCGATCATCGAGCTCGCGCCGGATCTCGTCGGCACGGGCGAAGTTGCGGGCATGGCGCGCGGATCGGCGCTCGACGATCAGCCGCTCGATTTCGTCCACCGGCACCGGCGGCCGTTCGTCCTCGGCCCGGCGGAGCGCCATGACGCCGAGGATGCGATCGAAGCCGTCGAACGCTTCCCGCACGAGCGCGGCGTCGGGCGCGCCGGCCTCGTGCCGATCCATCGCCGCGTTCATGTCACGCACGAGATCGAACATCACGCCGAGCGCGCCGGGAATGTTGAGGTCGCTCGCGATCCTCTCGCGGAAGCCCTCTTGCGCCTGCACGACGCGAGCCTCGAGCGCCGGATGCGCCGCGCCGCCGATCACCGTGTCGAGCCGCGCGAGGAAATCGCCGAGCCGCGTAAGGGCCGCTTCGGCCTGCTCGAGCACGTCCCAGTTGAACGTGAGCTGCTTGCGATAGTGCACCGAGAGGAGCAGGTACCGCAGCGCCGACGCGCGGTGGCCCTTGTCGAGCACGTCGCGCACCGTGAAGACGTTGCCGAGCGACTTCGACATCTTCTCGTTGTCGAGGTTCAGGAACTCGACGTGCACCCAATGCCGGACGAACGGATGTCCCGTCGCGCCTTCGGCCTGGGCGATCTCGTTCTCGTGGTGCGGGAAGATCAGATCGATGCCGCCTCCGTGCAGGTCGATCGGCGGCTCGCCGAGCAGCCGCAGGGCCATCGCCGAGCACTCGATGTGCCAGCCCGGCCGGCCGGGGCCAATGCCGTAGTCCCACGTCGGCTCGCCGGGCTTGGTCGCCTTCCACAACACGAAGTCGCGGGCATCCTGCTTGGCGTAGGAGTCGCTGTCGACGCGCGCGCCGGCCTGGATGCCTTCGTGATCCAGTCGCGCGAGCTTGCCGTACTCCGGCAGCGTCGAGATGCGGAAGTAGATCGATCCGTCGGACGCATACGTATGACCGCGCTCGCCGAGCTGACGGATCATCTCGACCATCGCGCGCAGGTTCGCCTCGTCGGTCGCGCGCGGATTCTCCTCGACCGGCTCGAGGCCCATCGCGGCCGCGTCTTCGCGAAACGCGTCGATGTAGCGATCCGTGTACTCGCGCAGCGAAACGCCGGCCTGCGCCGACGCGTTGATCGTCTTGTCGTCGACGTCGGTGAAGTTCATCACCTGCCGGATCTCGTAGCCCTCCTGATAGCGCAGCGCGCGGCGCAGCGCGTCGAGACTCACGAACGTCCGGAAATTCCCGATGTGCCCGCGCGCGTACACCGTCAGGCCGCACGTGTACATGCGGACCGTCTTGCCGTCGGCCGGCGCGAAGTCTTCCTCGCGGCGCGTGAGGGTGTTGTAGAGGTGCATCGGAACGGGGTCGGGAGGTTCGGTGGGTTCCGCGGGTTCTAAGCTCTCTTGATCTTGTGCTCGACGACAGCCGACTGGTCGCCGCAGCGCACCGTCACGTGCACGCCGCCGGTCTTGAGCTCGAACTGGAGCCGCACGACGTCGCCGTGGCCGTTGGCCACCTTGTGCATGGCGGCGACGAGCGCGTCCGACAGCCCCTGGGCGTCGGCGGCCGACCCGCCCAGGACCTCGACATATTTCCCGGCAACTTCAGGCGCGAGCACGCGATAGCGCTCGTCGGCGGGCACCTCTAACTCGAAGGGCTGCGGCATGAGCTGGAGGGGATTCTATCAGCCCTACACGCTGATCTGCCGAAAGAGCGCCGCCGCCGTCGCGCAGTCGTCGGCCATCTGCGCGCGCAGCGCCTCGACGTCATCGAACTTTCGCTCCTCGCGCAGCCGCTGGACGAACGCCAGGCGGAGCGGCGCATCGTAGAGATCGCCGCCGCCATCAAGCAGGTACGTTTCGACCGTCACCGGGCCCCCGTCGCCGAACGTCGGCCGCACGCCGATGCTCGTCACGGCGCGATACTGGAGCCCACCTACGACGGCAATCGTCGCGTAGATGCCGAGCGCCGGCAGCAGCTCGTTGGACGTGGCCAGATTGGCGGTGGGAAACCCGAGCGTGCGGCCGCGGCCTTCGCCTTTCACCACCGTGCCGTCGACGAGGTAGTGATGGCCGAGCAGCGCGCCCGCTTCGTCCACGCGGCCCTCGCCGACCAGATGCCGAATCCGCGTGCTCGAGACGACGAAGTCCTTGTACCGCACGGGCTCGATCGTCTCGGTGCGAAACCCGCGGTCCTCGCCGAGCGCGCGCAGGAGCGTGAACGTGCCCGAGCGCTCGCGCCCGAACAGAAAATTCGCGCCGACGCAGACTTCCGCCGCGCGCAGCCAGTCGATGATGACGGTTTCCACGAACAGCTCGGGCTCCCAGCGCGAGAGCTCGTGCGTGAACCGCACGATCGCGACGCCCTGCATGCCGGCGCGCTCGAAGCCTTCCAGTTTCTGATCGAGCGTCATGAGCTGCGGTGGTGCCTTGTCGGGCCGCAGGACGCGCGGAGGATGCGGATCGAAGATGACGGCCACCGGCGTCCCGCCGCGCTCGCCCGCTTCGCGGCGCACGCGCTCGAGCAGCTTCAGATGGCCGCGGTGGAGCCCGTCGAAGTTGCCGAGCGCCGCAATGGGACTGGGCCACTTCGGACGAGGCGAATCGGGAAAATGAAGGACCTGCATCGGCGCCGAGTCAGCTGACCATCAAGGTCAACCCATCGTACGCCAGGGCCATCCCGGCCGGTAGGGCCGCGCAGGTCTCGGCATGACCGAGGTCGTGCGCGATGTGCGTGAAGTACGTCTGTTCCGCGCCGATCCGGCGCGCCATCGCGACCGCCTGGTCGAGCGTGAAATGCGTCGGGTGCGGCTTGCGCCGGAGTGCGTCGAGGACGAGCGTGTGGAGGCCGCCCAGCAGCGCAACCGACGACTCCGGCACGCCGCTGCAGTCGGTGAGATACGCGAAGCGGCCGAGACGAAAACCCAGGATCCGCCACGGCCCGTGGACGACGGGCACGGGCGTGACCTCCTGCCGTCCAAGCAGGAACGTGCCGCCGATCCGCCAGAGGCGCAGGTCGGGCACGCCGCCACCCTTCGGCGCATTGGCGTCGAAGGCGTAGGCGAACGTGCGCGAGAGTTCCGCGAGCGTGCGCTCGTCGGCGAAGACGGGCACCGGCGCCTTGTTGATCACGTTGAATCGCCGGACCTCGTCGAGGCCCATCACGTGATCGGCGTGTGCGTGCGTGAAGAGGATCGCGTCGAGCCGGCGGATGTCCTGCCGCAGCGCCTGGGCGCGCAAGTCTGGCGTCGTGTCCACGAGCACGCGGAAGTCATCGTCGAGCTCGAGATAGACGGAGGGGCGCGTGCGTTTGTCGCGCGGGTCGGTCGACCGGCAGACGTCGCAATCGCAGCCGATCATCGGCACGCCAGAGGAGGTGCCGGTTCCGAGGAAGACCACGCGCACGCGAAAACGGATGCTAGCATGAACGCCAATGGCGAAGCGTGCACGGCGGCGCACTGGAAAGCCGAGAAGTCGCAAAGTCAGAAAGTCGAGAAGTCGCAAGGTCAGAGAGTCGAGAAGTCGCACGTTCGGAACGTCGAAGCGTCGGCAGACCGGAACGTCGAGCAGCCGGCGCGCGGGCGCGGCGTGTGCCCGGCTGGTGAACGTCATGGCAACGCTGCGATCGCCGCGCGGCTGTCCGTGGGACCGCGAGCAGACGCCGGCCACACTGCGGCCGTTCCTGCTCGAGGAAACGTACGAGGCGCTCGAAGCGATCGATCGCGGTGACTTCGACGACCTCTGCGGCGAGCTCGGCGACGTCGTCTTTCAGTGCGTGTTCCAGGCGCAGATCGCGACCGAGGCCGGGCGGTTCACGATGGTCGACGTGCTCGACGCGATTACGGCCAAGCTGATTCGCCGTCACCCGCACGTGTTCACGCCGAACGGACGGCCGCTCGCGGCGCGGCGCCGGGGCCCCGCGAAGACGCCGACGGCGGTGCTCGAGCAGTGGGAGCAGATCAAGGCGAAGGAACAGACGTCCGCGGGCGCGAAGACACGCCTGCTCTCCGGCGTGCCGCGGTCGCTGCCGGCGCTGCTCCGCGCGCACGAGATCGGCACGCGCGTGGCCGCCGTCGGCTTCGACTGGGCGCGCACCACCGACGTCCTCGACAAGATCGACGAAGAGGCCGCCGAACTGCGCGAGGCGCTCGCGACCCACCCCGCGCGCGCGGCCGAGGAATTCGGCGACCTGCTCTTCTCCATCGCGAATCTCGCGCGCAAGCTCGGCATCGAGCCCGAGTCCGCGCTCCGCGAAGCCAACGATAAGTTCACGTCTCGTTTCGAGGCGCTCGAAGGTCACTTCGAGCGCACGGGCAAATCGATCCACGGCGCCACACTCGAGGAGATGGAGGAAGTGTGGAAGATCGTGAAGGTCGAGAAGTCGTCAGGTCAGAAAGTCGGCAAGTAAACCCCGCGCGACCTATCGACTGCCCAACTTTTCGACCTCCCGACTTCCGACTTCTCGACTTTCAAGCGTCCACACCTCTCCCGTCCACGTTCGCACGCGCACCCACCGGCCGTCGGTCTCGATCGTGATCGCCCCGTCGAGGTCCGTGCGAAACACGCGCGTGCCGATCTGCGCGTATCGCGCGAGCACGTCCGGCGCCGGATGACCGAAGAGATTGCCGCGGCCGACGCTCACGAGCGCAATGTGCGGACGATACGCGTCCAGAAACCTCGCTGAGCTCGACGATCGGCTGCCGTGATGGCCGACCTTCAGAACCCTGAGCGGCGCGGGTGACGCGTCGCGCACGAATCGTCCTTCGAACTCCGCCCCAACGTCGCCGGTCAGCAACAGCTCGACGTGGCCGATCCTCACACGCAACACGATCGAGTCGTCGTTGCGCGCCTTCTGCCGCTCCCACTCGGGTGCCGGAGGGTGCAGCGTGTCGATCGTGACGCCGGCAATCTCGAGACGATCGCCCTCGCGCAGTTGACGCCACGGCCACCCGGCGCCGGCCGCCGCCCGCGCGAGATCCGCGCGCTCGCGGTTCCTCGGTACGGGGATGCCCTCCCAGATCTCGTGTGGTCGAAAGTCGCTCGCCACCGCCAGTGCACCGCCGATGTGGTCGCCGTCGGGATGCGTGAACGCGAGCCAATCCAAACGGCGGACGCCGAGCGCCCACAGCGCGGGCGTCACGACCCGGCCGCCGACGTCGAACTCACCCAACCCCCCGGCATCGACCAGGAGCGTTTGACCCGTCGGCCACTGCAGCGCGATCGCGTCGCCCTGTCCCACATCCAGCATCGTCAGCCGCAGCCACCCGGCAGCGGGCCGGCCGGCTCCGGGCAGGGGGGCGCTGGCAATCACCACCGCCAGGATCGCGCCGGACGCGCCGCCAACCAGCCGCCATCGTCGTGGCGCGCGCGCGCACAGCGCGAGACCCCACGCAGCGTAGTAGGCCGCCGCCCACGCGAGCGACGTCGGCGGGACGCGCCATGAGAGCCAGGACGCAACGTCGAGCACCGTCGTCGATCGGACCAGCACGCGCGCGGCGGCGTCCACAACGGCCGCCGCATGGAATGCCGTCCACGGCAGCCACGACGCTGTGGCGCACATGACGAAGCCACCGATTTCGACGAGCGACATCGCCGGGATGGCGACGAAGTTCAGGCCGAGCCCGGCGACGCCGACGCGCGAGAACACGCCGGCGCTCACCGGCAGCAGCGCGATTTCCGCGGCCAGTGTCGCGGCGAACAGTCCCGCCGCGGCTCTGCGCACGCTCGCCCGCACCGTGTGCCGCCAGTTCCGAGCACGTCCGGCCGATGGGTCCTCGCCTCCGAGAACACGAGCCACGCGGCTGGCTGCGACGACGATGCCCAGCGTCGCGCCGAACGAGAGCCAGGCGCCGACGTCGATGACGACGAGCGGATCGACCGCGGTGACAATCGCGGCGACGAGAACGAGAAGATCCGTGGCGCGCGGTATCAGGCCGGCGAGGCTCAGGCCAAGAAACAACTCCGCTCCGAGGACGGCCCGCCGAATCGACGCGTCATCGCCAAGAATCGCCCCGTACGCGAAAACGACCGCCATCGTCACGACGGCCGGGGCGCGGGCGTTCCGGGCGAGCACCCGCGTCGCCAGGAAGCACACGAGCGTGAGCAGCGCCACGTTGCCGCCGGAGATGGCGATGACGTGGTACGTGCCCGCGGCCTGCAGTCGCCGCTGGACGGCCGGATCGAGGCCGGCGCGGTCGCCAATCAGAATTGCGGCCACGATGGCGGCCGATTGCGCGCTGCGCGGCTTCACGAAACGGTCCGCCACGTCCCGCACGTAAGCGCGGACGCTCGCTTCGGCTTCGCGCCACCACGAGCCCGGCGTCACCGTGACCAGGGCGCCGCTCTTGACCGATCCGGCCGCATCGAACGCGCGGTGCAGCCGCTGCCATGTCTCGCTCGGGCTTCCCGGGTTGCGCCACACGTCGAGCGTGCGCAAGGTGACGGGTACGGCCACTCGCCGGCCGGCCCGCCACGTGGCGTAGCGCGGAAACGCGATCGCTCCGGCCACCGTCATCTGAAGACGACCGCGCATCGCGAGCGAGTCGCGATCCACGGCTATCTGATCGACGTCGATCGTCAGCCGGACACCCGCGTCGGACCATGACGCGTCGTCAGCGATCGTGCCTCCCACGCGGGCCGGCACTTCGAGGCGACCGCTTGGCGCGTGCGCGTCGAGCCACGCCGCCAGCGGCGAGTTGAGCGCTCGTTCGCGCGCCGCGGCCCCATAGCCGACCACGGCCGCGAGGCATGCGCCGGCAAGAACCCGCCGGCGGCCCGTCGCTGGTGAGCAGACGATCGCGATCGATCCCAAGGCCAGGGCCACAGCAGCCGCGTCCGTACTGCGCACCGACGACACCACGCCAGCCGCGACGCCCGCCACGAACGTCACACATGCGATCGCCCCGCCCGACACGACGATCGCCTTGCAAGAACCGTGACCGCGGTCGTCGTCGATTCACTGGAGTTTCTGCGGGCGCATAGCAGATTCTGCAAATCACTCCCGGCGTCATTTGCAGGATCTGCTATTCTCCGGCGCATGAGACGCACGGCTGCGGCGATCGGAGTTCTGGCGTTGGCTGTGGCGGCGCTGTCCGCGCAATCCGCTGGCCGGCCCACGCCGCTGCACGCCGGCGACATCGTCATCACCGGCGGTCAGCTGTTCGACAGCGTGCGCGATACCGTCGTGCCCAACACGGGCATCGTCGTGCGCAACGGCGTCCTGCTCGAGGTCGGGGCGACACTCGGCGGGCGTGATCTCAGTCAGGCGCAGGTGGTTCAGCTCGGCGCGGATGAGTACGTGCTGCCGGGGCTGTTCGACCTGCACGCGCATTACGCGGTCGATCTCTTCGGCGAGGACCGGGTCGACGAGTACACCGCCAACCCGCTCATCTTTCTGGGCAACGGCGTGACGTCGACGTTTCCGGCAGGCGAGGTCGATCCCGAGGGGATGATGGCCGCGCGCCGCCGGATCGAGCGCGGCGAGCAAATCGGTCCGCGCATTCTGAGCTCGGGCCCGTACTTCGGATCGGCGCGGCCCGGCTGGAAGGCGGCCGACGAGACGCCCGATCGCATTCGCAAGGAAGTCGACGAATGGGCCGCGCGCGGCGTCCTGGGCTTCAAAGCCAAGGGCATTCAGCCGCCGCAGCTCTTTGCGCTCATCGATGAAGCGCATCGGTACGGACTGACCGTCACGGGCCACCTCGATTCCGGGTTTCGGAACACGGTCAACCCGCGCGATGCGATCGAGATGGGCATCGACCGGATCGAGCACTTCATGGGCGGCGACGCGATCAGCGGCGACAAGTCCGCATACTCGTCGCTCGAAGCACTCGACGTGAATCGGCCGGAGGTCGACGCCGTCATCCAGCTGTACCTTCGCCGCCACGTGTACTACGATGCGACGGTCTCAGCCTACGGTTACTGGTACGACCCGAAGGACGCGCGCGTGTTCACCACGTGGGACGATGAGATGAGCTACCTCACGCCGCACGCGCGTGAAGTGGCCGAGTCGCGCCTGCCGCGTCGCCCGAACGAGCAGTTCCGCCGCATCTACGAGACGAAGCTCAAAGAGGTCAAGCGCTTCTACGACGCGGGGGGCGCCACGCTCATCACGCTCGGCACCGATCACCCGAGTTGGGGCGAGTACCTCTCCGGCTTCGGATCGCATCGCGAGCTGCAGGCGTTCGTCCTGGCCGGCATTCCGCCGGCCGCCGCGATCAAGATGGCGACGACCAACGCCGCCCACGCCTTCGGCCTGAGCGATCGGCTCGGAACGGTTGAAGCCGGCAAGCTCGCCGACCTGTTCGTGGTCCGCGGCAACCCGCTCGACGACATCCGGCACACCCACGACGTCGTGCGCGTCATGTCGCGCGGCACACTCTACGACGCGCGGGCGCTCCTCAATCAAGCGCGCGGCACGCTCGGTCCCAAGACGCCCGCAGACGACGCCTGGTGGAAGGGCCGGCTGCGATTTGCGAGCGGCGGGTCCGAGGCGCGCTAGTTCTCGCGCAGGAAACGACATCAGCCCACGTGCTAGCATCGGAAATGGGGCGCTCTGGCACTATTTTCGGCCACCGCTCGCCCCGGCGTACTCTCGCTCCCCCACTGACTGAGGAGTCACATGAGGACAAGGACAACGATCGTGCTCGTGCTCGCGGGCTTGCTGGTTGCCGTTCTGCCGAAGCCCGCGTATGCAGACGGGTTCGGCATCGGCATCAAAGGTGGGTACGTCCGTTCCAACCTGAGTTTCTCCGGCGCAAGCGACGTCTTCAATTCGAAGGGGGGCTTTCTGGCCGGCGTGTTCTTCGGCAGCAAGGCGCCGGTTGGTGCCCTCGCCGAGCTGAACTTCCTCCAACGGCGCTCGACGGATGCGGCCACGGGCGCGAAGACCGAGCTCAATTACATCGACATTCCGGTCCTGCTGAAGTTCAACATCGGGTCGACCAGCGCGAACGGCGTGAGCTTCTTCATCGCCGGCGGTCCGGCATTCGATTTCAAGATCGGCGACTCAGTCTCGAGCGTCGCGCAGGTGCAGAACTACGAGAACTTCGACTTCAGTCTCGTCGCCACGGGGGGCATCGAGCTCACGCGCGTCATCATCGAGGCCCGCGGCATGTGGGGCTTGAAGAACATCGCCGTCAACCAGCTCGCAGCCGGCGATCTCCACAGCCGAACGTTCCTGGTGTTGTTCGGCATCCGCCTCAACTAGTGACCTTCCCGCTAATCCTCGGCACGGCGATCGGATCGCCCTTTCTTCTTGTCGCCGTGCCGGCGCTTTCCTTCCAGCCGCCGGACCTTCGCCGCCTTTGACGGCCTGGTCGCGCGCCGGGACTTCGGCCGGCGGGACGCCCGCGCAATCAATTCGCCCAGCCGCGCCCTCGCCGCCTCACGATTCGCGGACTGCGATCGCTCTTCCCTCGCGTCGATCACGAGCACGCCCTCGGTCGTCACGCGGTTTCCGGCGAGTCCCCTCAGCCGCGTCTTGACGTCTTCCGGCAGCGACGACCGGGCGATGTCGAACCGCAGCTGCACGGCCGTCGAGACCTTGTTGACGTTCTGGCCCCCCGGACCGGAGGCGCGGACGAAGCGCTCTTCGATGTCGCGGTCGTCAATTTCCATCGCCTCGAACATACCAGACCTGACGCGTGCCGCCGCGGAGTGAGCCCGCCTGACCCGTTTCGGCGCGCCCTGACGCATTACCTGACAGGACCATGTTGCACGCCCTGATCGCGACCGCGGGCGCCTCGTGGGCATGGGCGAGCGTCTCGTGCTTTGCCGCGGCGATTCTGAGCGCGATCTTCCCCTGGATCGCCGCCGAGGCCGTGCTCATTGCTTTCCTCGCCCTGGCGCACTCGTCTGCCGAAGTGGTGGGGGTCGTCGTGATCCTCTCGGTCGGGCAAATGGCCGGCAAGGCCATTGTCTTCTGGGGCGCGCGCAGGGGCCGGTGGGGGCAGGGTCACTCCAGCGGGCTGGCCGCACGGTGGAAGGAGCGCATGACCTCGCGGCCGCAACAGGCCTCGTCCATCGTGCTCCTCAGCTCGATCGTCGGGTTTCCCCCGTTCTTTCTGATTACGTTCGCGGCAGGCGCATTCGGCGTGAGCTTTCAGCGCTTCATGGTGGCAGGTACGACCGGGCGGCTCGTGCGGTTCGGCGTGCTGGCGTTCCTACCGCACGCGATTGTTCACATCTGGCGCTAGCTCGGCGTGGTACTCCTGTAACGATTTGACGCTCAAGCCTTCGGCCTTGAGCGCGCCGATCGCGCTGACGGCCGCGGCGGCGCCGGTGAGCGTCGTGATCGCCGGCACACCCTGCAGCATCGCCACGCTCCGCACGGTGCGATCGTCGAAGAACGACTCGCGCCCGAGCGGCGTGTTGATGACGAGCGCGATGCGGCGGTTGAGCAGCTCGTCGCCCACGTGCGGGCGCCCTTCGTTGATCTTGTACAAGATGTCCACGTCGAGGCCGTGCGCGCGCAGGTAGGCCGCGGTGCCGCGCGTCGCGACGATCTTGAAGCCCAGCCGCGCGAGCTCGCGCGCGATCGGCACGACGCTCGCCTTGTCCTGGTTGTTGACGCTGATGAACGCGGTCCCGCCGTCCGGCAAGTGCTGGCCCGCGCTCATCTGCGCCTTGGCAAACGCCGACCCGAACGTATCGGCGCCGCCCATCACCTCGCCGGTCGACTTCATCTCAGGACCGAGCAGCGTGTCGACGCCCGGGAACCGCACGAACGGGAACACGGGCGTCTTCACGAACACGCCTGACACCGTCAGGTCGTCGACGAACCCAAGCTCGGCGAGCGTGCGGCCGACCATGAGCTGGGCCGCGACTTTCGCGAGCGGTACGCCGGTCGCCTTCGACAGGTACGGCACCGTGCGCGACGCGCGCGGATTGACTTCCAGCACGTACACGACGTCGTCCTTGATCGCGAGCTGCATGTTCATCAGCCCGATCACGTTCAACGCGCGCGCGATGCGACGCGTGTAGTCGCGGATCGTCGCGACGAGGCGCTCGCTCAACTGATACGGCGGCACGACGCACGAGCTGTCGCCGGAGTGGATGCCGGCCTGCTCGATGTGCTCCATGATGCCGCCGATGACGACCGCCCCCGTGCGGTCGGCGAGCGCATCGACGTCGATCTCCTTCGCGTCCTCGAGGAACTTGTCGATGAGCACCGGATGCTCGGGCGACGCCTGCACGGCGTGGCGCATGTAACGATCGAGCGCCGCCATGTCGTAGACGATCGCCATCGCGCGGCCGCCGAGCACGTACGACGGGCGGACCACGAGCGGAAAGCCGATGCTCGTCGCGACGTCGCGCGCTTCTTCGGCCGACGTCGCCGTGCCGCTCGGCGCTTGAGGAATCTTGAGATCTTCGAGCAGCCTCGCGAATCGCTCGCGATCCTCGGCCAGATCGATCGAATCGGGCGACGTGCCGAGAATCTTCACGCCCGCCGCCTGCAACGGGAGCGAGAGCTTGAGCGGCGTCTGCCCGCCGTACTGCACGACGCAGGCGACGTCGCCGCCGGCGCTCTTCTCGCGCTCGATGACGGCGACGACGTCCTCGAGCGTCAGCGGCTCGAAGTACAGGCGATCGACCGAGTCGTAGTCGGTGGAGACGGTCTCCGGATTGCAGTTGACCATCACCGTCTCGTAGCCTTCGTCGCGCAGCGCGAACGCGGCATGACAGCAGCAGTAGTCGAACTCGATGCCCTGGCCAATGCGGTTTGGGCCGCTGCCGAGAATGACGACCTTGTCCTTCGGCGTCGGATCGGCCTCGCACTCCTGCTCGAACGTGCCGTAGAGGTACGGTGTGAACGACTCGAACTCCGCCGCGCACGTATCGATGCGCTTGTAGGCCGCGACGAGCTTCGCGTCGCGCCGGCGCGCGAGTACCTTCGATTCCTTGATCCCCAGCAGCCGCGCGATGTCGCCGTCCGAGAATCCGGCGCGCTTCAGGCCGCGCAAATCCTCGTCGGTGAGCTGCTTGGCGCCGCCGTCCGCGACCGCGCGCGCCATATCGACGATCTGCTTGAACTGGACGAGGAACCAGCGGTCGATGTGTGTCAGGCGATGGACCTCCTCGAGGCTCCAGCCGCGCTCGAGCGCGCGAAACACCGCCCACATCCGCCGGTCCGTCGGAATGCCGAGCGCCTGCTGGAGCGCCGTGTCGTCCTCGGCCTTTTTCGCGCCGGGCCCGACGAGCGTCTGGCCGATGAGATGCCCGCTCGACCCGAGCTCGAGCGATCGAAACGCCTTGAGGAACGCTTCCTTGAACGTGCGGCCAATCGCCATCGCCTCGCCCACCGACTTCATCTGCGTCGTGAGCGTGCGGTCGGCCTGCGGGAACTTCTCGAACGCCCAGCGCGGCACCTTGACGACGACGTAGTCGATCGTCGGCTCGAAGGACGCGGGCGTGAGGCGCGTGATGTCGTTGGGGATCTCGTCAAGGCGGTAGCCGAGGGCGAGCTTCGCCGCGATCTTCGCGATCGGAAAGCCCGTCGCTTTCGACGCCAGCGCGGAGGACCGCGACACGCGCGGGTTCATCTCGATCGCGACCATGCGCCCGTCTGCCGGGTTCACGGCGAACTGGATGTTCGACCCGCCGGTCTCGACGCCGACCCGGCGAATGATGCGCCGCGCCACGTCGCGCATGCGCTGGTATTCCTTGTCGGTGAGCGTCAGCGCCGGGGCGACCGTGATGCTGTCACCCGTGTGCACGCCCATCGCATCGATGTTCTCGATCGAGCAGATGACGACGAAGTTGTCGGCGCAGTCGCGCATCACCTCGAGCTCGAATTCCTTCCAGCCGATCACCGACTCCTCGACGAGGATCTCGTGGACCGGACTCAGCCCGAGGCCGCGCGTCGCGATCTCGCGGAACTCCTCGACGTTGTACGCGATGCCGCCGCCGACGCCGCCGAGCGTGAACGACGGACGGATGATCGCCGGAAACCCCAATCGCTGCGCGGCGTCGAGCGCCTGCTCGATCGTCTTCGCGTAGACGCTGTCGGGCACCTCGACGCCAATCGACCGCATCGCGTCCTTGAACTTCAGCCGATCCTCGGCGACTTTGATCGCGTCGATCGACGCGCCGATGAGGTGCACGTTGTGTCGCGCGAGGACGCCGTGCTCGTCGAGTTGCACGGCGAGGTTGAGCGCGGTTTGTCCTCCGACGGTGGGCAGCAGCGCGTCGGGCTTCTCGCGCGCGATGATCTTTTCCAGGACCTCGACCGTGAGCGGCTCGACGTACGTACGGTCCGCGAGCTCCGGGTCCGTCATGATCGTGGCCGGATTGCTGTTGACGAGGACGACCTCGAGACCCTCGGCGCGCAGCGCCTTGCAGGCCTGCGTGCCCGAGTAGTCGAACTCACACGCCTGACCGATGACGATCGGGCCGGAGCCGATGACGAGAATTCGCTTCAGATCAGTGCGTTTGGGCATCAGGGCAATCGGCAATCGATGATCTGGGATCGGGCAATCGAAGAGCATCGGGAATCGAGAATCGACATCGACGATCGCATATCGGAGGTCATCGGTGCATCGATGTGTCGATAACGGTCATCGATGAGCGATGTTCTTCGATTGCCAGATCCCAGATCATCGATTGCCGATGTCATCGCCGCGCTTCCATCGCTTCGAGGAAGCGCGTGAACAAGTAGTCCGCGTCGTGCGGTCCGGGCGACGCTTCGGGATGATACTGCACGCAGAACACCGGCCGGGTCGCGTGGCGCAGGCCTTCGATCGTGCCGTCGTACAGATTGAGATGCGTGACCTCGACGTCGGACGGCACCGTGGCCGGATCGACGGCGAAGCCGTGATTCTGCGACGTGATCTCGACCTGGCCGGTGCGCAGGTCCTTCACCGGATGATTGGCGCCGCGGTGCCCGAACTTGAGCTTGAACGTGCGCGCGCCCATCGCGAGGCCGAGAATCTGGTGGCCGAGGCAGATGCCGAAGACCGGCACCTCGCTCTTGACCAGCGCCTTCGCGTTGTCGATCGCGTAATCGAGCACGGCGGGGTCGCCGGGGCCGTTGCTCAGAAACACGCCGTCGGGAGACGAGGCCAGCAGTTCGCTCGCGGGCGCTGTCGCCGGGTAGACGCGGACGTCGCAGCCATGCGCCACGAACCGGCGCAGGATGTTCCACTTCATCCCGTAGTCGTAGGCCGCGACGCGGAGCGGGCGCGACGCGCGATGGCCGGGCGCCGGCATGAAGTCGGCGTCGTCGTGCAGGGCGCCCGGCGGCGGCCAGTCGAAGGCCGCATCGCACGTGACGTCGCGCACGAGATCGGCGCCCTCCATCTGGGGAATCGCGCGCGCTTGCTCGACGAGGTCGGCCGGCTTGGCGTCCCCGCTGCCGATGATGCCGCGCATCACGCCCGACGAGCGCAGCAGACGCGTGAGCGCGCGCGTGTCGATGTCGGCAATGGCCGCGATGCCCTGCGCCACCAGGTAGTCGCGCAAGGTGTCGTCCGCGCGCCAGTTGCTCGCGATCGGCGACTCCGATCGCATGATGAATCCGGCCGCCTGCACGCCGCGTGACTCGATGTCCTCCGGCGTCACGCCGTAGTTGCCAATCTCCGGGCACGTCATCGTCACGATCTGCCCCGCGTAGGAGGGATCGGTGAGGATCTCCTGATAGCCGGTCATGCTCGTGTTGAAGACCACTTCGCCCTTGGCGATCGTCGGCGCACCCACCGACTTGCCGCGGTACCAGGTGCCATTTTCAAGTGCCAGAATCGCGTCCACGTCAGCCTTTCACTTCCTCGGAACCCCCGGGAACCCCTGGGAACCGCTGGGAACACCCGGGAACCCGATGAGCTCGAGCGTGAGCCTGAGCGGTGTCTCGACGCCCGCTTTGACCTCGAGGGTCGTCGCCACCGTCCGGTACCCAGCGAGCTCAATGCGCACGGCGTGCGGCCCCGCGGTCATCGCGCCCGTGCGCATCGGCGTCAAGCCGGCGGGCCGGCCGTCGACGATCACGCTGGCGCCCGGCGGACGCGTGTCGAAGAAAATCGTGCCGGTCCGCGCGGCGCTGCGAGTATCGGGCGCCGCCTCCAGTGCAACCGTGAGCTCGCGCGAGGGCTGCGCCGCCGTCAACGTGAACGACTGGGAGCTGGGCACGTAGCCGGGACGTGCGACCTGAAGTGTATGAGATCCGAGTAACAACTCGCGCACCGTCGCTGGCGTCGTGCCGTGAGCGTGCCCGTCGATCGTCACCAGCGCGCCGGAGGGCGTCGAGCGCACGATGGCGACGCCCTGCACCGTCGCAGGGCGCGGGGTCGGCTTCGGCGGCTCCGACACGGCGCGCTCGGCCTCGGGAGGCGGCGCGTTCGCGCGTCGCGTCCCGGGCTCGGGCACCGGCGTCGTCACGGGCGCCGGCGGCACGCGAACCTCGGTATCAGCCGGCGGAGGCGTCGTTTGTGGTGCCGCCGGGGAGACCGCGGCCGTCCGCGGGTTTTGTCGCGTGGCAAGCAGGTAGCCGCCCGCACCGCCGATCGCGATTCCTGCAATCAGGCCGGCGGCCACGGCGAGCCATGGGAACGACGGTGCCTCGGGCGGAGGCATCAGAAACGTCGGCGGCGGCACCGTGCGCGCGCGTGTGCTGAATGGCTCGGGTCGGCTGGGCGGACTCGGCGGAATCGACAGGAGGTCCGCCGGCGCGATCGCCGGCGCAGCCGCCGCGGGTATCTCGCGCACTTTCGGACGGGTATCGGCCTCCGACTCGCGCCCGCCTTCGCTCTTGAAGTGCGAGAGCACCGTCGTATCGACCGGCTCCAGGATGATCGGCTGCTCTGGCAATGGCGTGAGCGGCGCCGGCTCAGCGACCGGCGGCAGCACCGGCAGATCGATGACCGGCGTTGCCGCCACTTCCTCGGGCGCTTCAGCGGGCGGCGCGGCTGGCGCGTCGACCACAGGCGGCGCCGGCTCGATCTGCTCGAGCAGCGGCACGCTGGCCACGACCTTTTTCCTGGACGGGAGGTGCTTCTCGGCGGGCGGGGCGGCCGGCTCCGGCTCGGGCGGCAGCACGGGTGTCTCGCCGCGCGCGACGGCCGTCAGCGCCGTCGAGAACGCGGCCGGCGTTGGAAATCGGTGCTCCGGCCGCTCGGCCAGCGCAGCCGAGAGAATGCGGCGCACATGGACCCGCTGCTCGGGCGTGAGGCCGGTCGCCAGCGCGCCGTCCTGCTCGCCGGCGCCGGCCGGGCGGCGGCGCGTCAGGAGCTCGTGCGCGATTCCGCCGAGGGAGTACACGTCGGCGCGAATGTCCCACGCCTCGCCTGCCACGCGTTCAGGCGCGGTATATGGACGACGGACCGGCGCTTTGACGCCGGTGGCTTCGAGCGCCGGCACGACGCCGATGCCCGTCACGCGCACTTCGCCGGCGCCCGCGGTGAGAAACACATCGCGCGGATGAAGCGCGCCGTGCCCGAGTCCCACCGTCCATCCGGCTTCGAGCGCGTCGGCGATCTGGGTGAGCACCGGGAGCGCGCGATCGAGCGGTGCCGGCGCGAGGTGCCGGAACGCGACGTCGAGCGTCTCCCCCGCGACGTAATCCATCGCGAGATACGCCGTCGTGCCCTCGAGCCCGGCATCGACGTCGGGCACGAGATTGGGATGCGACGGACTGGCGCTCGCCAGCCGGCGCAGCGCCTCGGCAAGCCGTGCGACGTCCTCCGGGACGAGATCGAGGCGAAACGCCTTGACGGCGATCAGCCGATCCCGCTGCGGTTCATAGGTGCGAAAAACTGGGCCGAGGACGCCGCTGCCGATCTGGTGGAGGACCCGGAAAGGCCCGAAGGCGGATGGGGCAATGAAACTGGCGGACTCGTCGAGAGACAGCGCGGCGACTCCTTCGGTACGTCTCGAATCGTAGCACGTTCGCCCGGGCGCGCGCCGACGCGTGATGCCGATGAGGGGAGCTGTAGTAGATTGGCTCGGTGCCCAGTCACTCGGAGACGCGCCCGGTGAGCGGCGCGGTGCGCGACGAGGTCGATCTAAGCCGTTTGCCCTGGATTCGCCCGCTCGTCAAGACGTACGCCGAGGACTTCGCGAGCGTCGCCCCGCTCTTTGCGGGCAATCCCGCCGATCCGCTGGCATGGCGCGCCACCATCGAGCGCGTCCAGCGTGCGCCGCATGATCGGCAGGCGCTCGCGCAGCTGGTCGGCGACCAGCTCAGCCAGCGCAACGCGCCGGCCGAAGCCAGGCAGGCGGCGGCCGAGCTCGCCGATCCCGCCGCGGTCTGCGTCATCACGGGCCAGCAGGCGGGGCTCTTCGGCGGGCCCCTCTACACCCTGCTCAAAGCTGTGACGGCCCTCCAGTTGGCGCGTCGCGTGCGCGAGGAGCACGGCGTACCCGCGGTCGCGGTGTTCTGGGTGGACGCCGAGGACCACGACTGGAAGGAAGTGCGATCGGCCAGCGTGCTCGTCGCCGACTACGCGGTCGCCGACGTCATCCTCCCCGACCTCCCTCACGCCGGCACATATCCCGTGGCCTCGCTCATGCTCGACGAGGGCGTGAATGCCGCGATCGACACCATCGACACCGGCCTGGCGCGATCGGAATTCACGACCGAGGTCCTCGCGGCCCTGCGGCGGCACTACCGGCCCGGCAACGGGATGTCGACGGCGTTCGCGGGCTGGCTCGACGAGCTGTTGGGACGACTGGGGCTCGTCGTATTCGACGCGGCCGATCGGCGGGCCAAGCCGCTCGTCTCCGAGGTCTTCGTCGGCGAGCTCAAACAGCCGGGACGCGCGGCGCAACTGGCCCGCGAGGCTGGCGAGGCCATGGCGCGGCTCGGCCACGCACCGCAAGTCGAGTCGGCCGAGGATGCGGTCTCGCTCTTCTACCTCGACGAACACGGGCGGCGATCGATTCGCTGGCGCGGCCAGGAATTCGTGGTCGGCGACACCGTTCATGCCGCCAAGGCGCTGCAGCAGGAAGCGATCGATCACCCGGAGCGCTTCAGTCCGAACGTGCTGCTGCGGCCGATCGTGCAGGACAAGCTCTTCCCGACGGTGTGTTACGTCGCCGGTCCGAGTGAGCTGGCGTATCAGGCCCAGCTCGGCGGCGTGTACCGGTGGCTCGGCGTCGAAGCGCCGCTCCTCTATTCGCGCGCGAGCGCCACGCTGCTCGATTCGGCCTCGCTGCGCTTCCTCGACCGTCATCACGTGCCGCTCGAAGCCCTCCACGTCCAGGACGAGTCGGCGCTCAACCGTCTGCTCGAGAGTCAGCTGCCGCCCGACGTCGAGCGCGCGCTCGACGAGACGGATCGCCAGATGACGGAGTGTAGCGGCGCGCTGCGCAAGGCCGTGGGCCAGATCGACCCCACCCTCGCCGGCGCCGTCGACACCACGCTCGAGCGCATGCGCGAGACGCTGAAGAGCCTCAACGCCAAGATCATCCAGGCCACCAAACGCAAAGACGAGACGCTCCGCCGCCAGTTCCAGCGCACCCGCGCGCTCGCGTTCCCGGCCGGCCATCCCCAGGAACGAACACTCAGCCTGCCCTTCTTCCTCAACCGCTACGGGCTGACGCTCGGCGACCGGCTGCTCGAGGCGGTCCCGCTCGAGACCGACAAGCACTACGTGCTGAACCTGTAATCGAGATACTGGGTTATTGGGCTATTGGGTCATTGGGCTATTGGGCTTGCACGCGGTCTCAGCGCAATAACCCAATAGCTCAATAGCCCAATAGCCCAATAGCCCAATTCAAGCATTCAGGTGCGATACTGCCTCCTTGCGGAGGTCATCCATGAAAGCGCGTTATCTTCTGGCACTGTTGCTGGTCGTAATGTGCGCGTGGGCTGGACCGGCCCGGGCGCAGTCGCAAGCCGTCAATGGCTCCATCGAAGGCACCGTCAAGGACATCCAGGGAGCCGTGCTCCCGGGCGTCACGGTGACGCTCGTCAACATCGACACCGGCACGCAGCGGGTCGTCGAGACGAACAGCTCGGGTCTGTACCGCGCGGCGCTGCTGCCGCTCGGCAAGTACAAACTGATGTTCCAGCTGAACGGCTTTTCGAGGCTCGAACAGACCGAGGTCGAGCTCACGGCGGGGCTCGCGCTCGTGCTGAACGAGACGCTGAAGGTCAGCACCGTGTCTGAAGCGATCACGGTCACGGCCGAGACGCCGGCCGTCGATCTCGGCAAGATCGACATGGGCCGCAACATCAACGAGCGCGAGATGAAGAACCTGCCGCTCGTCTCGCGCAACCCGTACAACTTCGCGCTGCTCGAGCCGGGCGTCATCGGCAACGAGAACTCGGAGTTCGGCGTGCCGCGCTTCAGCGCGAACGGCGCGCTGCTGCGCATCAACTACCAGGTCGACGGCAACACGAACACGCAGAAGGATCGCGCGGGACTCCGGCTGATGCCGATGTCCGAGGTGATGATCAGCGAGGTGAAGGTCGTCACATCCGGCTACGCGCCGGAGTTCGGCCAGACGACGGGCGTCGTCTACAACGCGATCACGCCGTCCGGAACGAACACGATCAAAGGCGACGGCGCGTATCGGTTCCGCCGTACGCCGATGACCGCGACGCCGTTCTATCTGGCGGCGGGCGCGGCCCAGCCACAAGAGAACCTCGACATCTTCACGGGCGACGTCGGCGGGCCGATCATCAAGGACAAGCTGCACTACTTCGGCGGCTTCGAACACACGTATCGCGACATGCAGCGCGTGATCACGATCGATCCGGCGGTGGCCGCCTCGGCAGGCGTCGACCCGCAGCCGGGCGCGGTGCCCGCGTATCAGTCCGTGACGTTCTTCATCGGCAAGGGCGACTGGCAGATCAGCCCCGGCCAGGCGTTCACGCTGCGCCTCAACACCTTCAAGAACAACAACCCGTACAACATGGGTGGCGGCGGCAACACGGCGATCGAGCGATCGGTGGATTTCTACGACAAGATGTTCTCCCTCGGCGGACAGCTCGTGTCGACCCTTGGGCCCACACGGTTGAACGAGATGCGCGTGCAGTGGGCGCAGCGCCATAACAACCGCTTCCCGAGCCCCGGCGCCGCCACCGGTCCGGCGGTCAACATCTCAGGCTCGATCAGCTTCGGCGCGCCGGTCGATTCGGGCTCGGAATTCCAGCAGGACATCTACCAGTTCATCGACAACTTCACGGTGATGCGCGGCAATCACAGCTACAAGGCCGGCATCGATTACCAGTACGTGAAGGACTTCCGCGGCGTGAACGAGACGCCGGTGTACACGTTCGCGACGACCGCGGCGTACAACGCGGCGCTCAGCGGGACGAGCCCGCTCGGCTACTCGACGTTCGCGCAGACCGTGGGCGTGCCGACGCTGACGTTCACCGACAGCCTGTTCAGCGCGTTCGTGCAGGATGACTGGCGCCTGTCGTCGAGCTTCAAGATGGTCTACGGCGCCCGTTACGACCTGTATCTCTATCCGGGCGGCGTGCCCAACGCGACCTACGCGCTGCAGCAGCACTTCAACATCGACAAGAACAATGTCGCGCCGCGCGTCGGCTTCGCGTGGACCATCGGCGCGGACCAGAAGACCGTGCTGCGCGCGAGCACCGGCATCATGTACGACCAGCCGCTGCTCGCGATCGTCGAACAGAGCTACACGCAGAGCAGCAATCCATCGCGCCTCTCCGTCAACCTGAACGGCACGGGCAACAGCGGCGGCGCCAGCCCGGGCGCTCCGCCATTTCCCGCCTCGCTCAGCAACCCGCCGCCGGGCTACACGATTCCGCTGTCGTCGCGGACGATCTTCGCGATGGATCCGAATTTCGTGACCGGCCGGACGTTCCAGAACAACATCCAGCTGCAGCGCGGCATCGGCCGCGACTACTCCGCGGCGATCGGATTCATCTACAGCCGCGGCTACAACCTGCCGACCGTGCTCGACACCAACCTGCTGGCGACCGGGACGTTCCTGGCCGACGGCCGCAACGTCTTCAGCACGGCGGTGAACGCCTCGACGCGCGTCGATCCGAACTTCAATCACATCCAGGTCGCGCAGTCGATCGGCGATTCCACCTACAAGGGCCTGACGCTGCAGTTCGGCAAGCGCTGGTCGCACAACATTCAGTACGACTTCAACTACACGTTCGCGCGCGGCATCGACAACGCCGTGATGACGTCGACGCTCGCCCAACAGGGCGACGACGCGCCGTCCGATCCGCTGAATCTCGGACGCGACCGCGGGCCCAACGCGCTCGACATCCGCCACACGTTCAACGCGAGCGTCGTGGCGATGTCCTCGTGGCACCGCGGCAGCGCCTTCTGGCAGCATTTCCTCAGCAACAACCAGATGGGGCTGATCCTGCAGTTCAACAGCGGCAGCGACTTTACCGTGCGGAGCAATCTCGACCTGAACAAGGATGCGACGGGCAACGACCGGCCGCTGTTCGTCGGACGAAACTCGATGTACCTGCCGCCGCGCTACAACACGAACCTGCGCTACTCGCGCTTCTTCACGATCTCGGGCGCGCGGCGCTTCGAGTTCCAGGCCGAGTTCCAGAATCTCTTCAACACGCTGCAGGTCTCGACCGTGAACCGCACGATCAACGTGAACGCCGACGGCTCGCCGATTCTGCCGATTCCGGCGACCGGCGGGGACTTCCCCGGCACCGCGGCCTACGAGCAGCGGAAGTTCCAGATTGGGTTGAAGTTCTACTTCTGACAAGCGCTTGAGGTCCGATGGGACCTCGTGAGGTCCGGCTGGACTTCGTGAGGTCCGATCGGACTTCGTGAGGTCTCCGGACCTCACGTGACTTCCACGCTAAATGGCGTCGACGGCCTGCCGGCGTCGTACGTCCGCCGAGGCGAGCCCTTCACGCCGGCGCCCGACTTCCACCGAGTCGTCTGCCAGCCGGCGGCGCGCCGCGGCGACCGCGCTCGCCGTGACGTCGGGCGCCGGACCGCCCGCCGTCTTCCGCACGGCGATGAAGTGCTCCGGGCTGAGCACCTTGGCCAGCACGTCGGCGCTCATCTTGATCTCGCGGCCGGTCACTTCGCGTGAGACGCTGGCCAGCAGGTCGGCCAGCGGCGCGGCCGGCCGGGCCGTACGGGCCGCGATGAGCTTCGACGCGATCGCGTGACCGGCTTTGAACGGCACGCCGTGATCGCGCGCCAGCGTGTCGGCGAGCTCCGTGACCGTGACCCAGCTCTCGGCCGCGCGCGCGCGCATGCGGGCGACGTCGAACTCCGCGGTCGGCATCGCCGCCGCGACGAGCGCGACGGCGCGCGTCGCGTCCTTGAACGCCGTCGCCACCAGCGGCTGCAGATCGTCTTCCGTGTCGACGATGTCGCCGAACGGCGTGTTGTGCACGGCGGCGGGCACCGCGGCGAGCTCCCCGAACGCCTTCGACGCCAGCGCGCGCGCGTGCTCGAGCGCCACGGGATTACGCTTCTGCGGCATGATGCTGCTCACCTGCACGAACGCGTCGCCCAGCCGCAGGTAGCCGACTTCCGCGGTGCACCAGAGCAGGAGATCGTGCACGAGCCGCCCGACGCCAACAACGAGTACCGACGCGGCCGAGGTGCTCTCGAGAAGGTAGTCCACCGTCGCGATGCTGCCGTACGTATTGCCCATGGCACCGTCGAAGCCGAGGAGCTCGCTCGTCCGCTCGCGGTCGATCGGAAACCCCGTGCCGGTGATCGCGCACGCGCCGAGCGGATTGACGTTCGTCGATCGAAACGCGGCCAGCAGCCGGGTCGTGTCGCGCTCGAGCTGCTCGATGGCGCCCAGCAAGTAGTGCGCGACCGTCGTCGGCTGCGCCGGCTGCGTGTGCGTGTGCGCGGGAAAGATCGTCTCCCGATGCGCGGAGGCGACGTCGATGAGCGCGCCGCGCAGCGACAACGTGGCGGCCGCGAGCTCCAGCACCAGCTGTCGCAATCGCATCCGGTACATCGTCATGTCGATGTCGTTACGGCTGCGCGCCGTGTGCAACCGTCCCGCGACGTCGGCCCCGCACGCGCCGGCGAGCAGCGTCTCGACGTGGAAGAACAAGTCTTCGCAGGTGCCGTCGAACTTCACCGCGTGCACTTTGGCGAGATCGATGCGATCGAGCGCGGACCGAAGCGCTCGCGCGTCCGCTTTGGCCAGGATGCCGGTCTCGGCCAGCATCGCCAGATGGGCGTAGTGGATCGCCATCAGCGGCGACAGAAAGAGCGCCTTGGCGTCTTCGAAGTTCTCGTTGAGAACGAGGCGGATGTACTCAGGGGAAAAGGCCACGCCGACTCGGCACGAGTCTAGCGCGTTTCGCGTCGAAAACGCGCTATCGCCCGAGCGCCGACGAGGCCAGACTCGCGCTCGCCGCCGACACGCCGGGACTGCCCGCGATCGCGAACAGCCGAGCCTCGGCCGCGTCCATGGCCGACGACACCGCGCCGAGGAGAGACGCGTCGTCTCCGAGCGCTGAAATCTCGAGCGCCGGCACGTTCGGCATGATACGCGTCACGACCCGCCGCACCGGCTCGACGAGCTGTGGTCCCGCGTGGCTGAAACCGCCGCCAAAAACCACGAGCGCCGGGTCGAGCACGGCCACGATGTTCGAGATCGCGGTGCCAAGAAACACCGCGACCTCCTCGACGACGGCGGCGGCCTGGGCGTCGCCATTGCGGGCGGCGTCGATGATGACGCGCACGGCCGACTCCTGGTCACCGACAGATTTCGCGAGCACCGAGCGCGCCTGCGCCAGTTCGGGAATCGCGGCCGCGCCGATGTGGCGCTCGAGGTAGCCGCGCGCGCCGAAATCGACCGGCCACTCGCGGTAGTCGAGCATCATGCGACTGATTTCCCCGGCGTGCCAGTGATGCCCGTGATGGACGCGCCCGCCGATGACGATGCCGGCGCCAACCCCGGCGCCGAGCGCGATGAACACGAAATCGTTCGCGGCCCGTGCCACGCCCTGCCAGCGCTCACCGAGGGCCGCCATGTTGGCATCGTTGTCGACCTGCACCGGGACCTTGAAGCGCGCATGCACGAGGTCCCCCAGCGGCACGTTCGTCCAGCCCGGAAGATTCGTCGCGCCAATCACGCGTCCGGTCGTGACGTCGGTCATGCCCGGCGCGGCAATGCCAATCGAGAAGAGCTTTCGGGCGTCGCGCCCGGACTTCCGGAAGAGCCCGTCAATACCATGCAGCACCTGGTCGACCGTGGCGTCGCCCGACTCCGTGCGTGTGCGCTGTTCGTCACGCGCCAGCACGCGACCCTGCAGATCCGCGAGCGCGAACCGCACGGTCCCCGACCCGATGTCGACGCCGACGAGGCATCCGTAGTCGGCGTTGAACTCGAGCAGGATCGGCGGCCGGCCGCCACTCGACGCGCCCACGCCAACCTCGCGCAGCAATCCCGCTTCACCGACCAGCTCTTCGATGAGCGCCGACACGGTCGGCGGCGAGAGCTGTGTGCGCTTGGCGAGGTCCGCGCGCGAAATCGGCCCAAGGCGGCGAATGGCTTCAAGCAAACGCTGGCGATTGAGGCGGCGGGTATTGAGGGCACCGGTATCCGGGCCGAGAACAACGAGCGGCGGCATTGACACGATGGGTTGGTTCCTTGGCGTTACTTAGTTTCGCGACCTAACAAAGTCAAAGTAGCCTCCTCCCGCGCCGCTGTCAAGGCGAACCGCGAGGCCGGTGGCGTACACTGCTGAGAGGGATGGCTACCCGCCCGCCGGCACGCTCAGGTCAGTCGCCGTCACGGCAACGATCGCGCAAGTTCCTGTCGATCAGAATTGGCGAAGGGCGCCGGCCATGGATTCGCGTCGCGCTGGTGGTCCTGGCCGCGCTCGCGTCGATCATGTTCCTCGTCGGCAGCTTCTACTGGATCAAGTACGGGAGGCTGATCGACTCCAAGCTGGGCGGCGAGCAACGGCCGATCCCGCGCATTTTCGGCCGGCCCTACACGCTGCGTGCGGGCTCGGCGATCTCCCCCACCCAGTTCGTCCAGCGCTTGAACGACGTGGGCTACGCGGAGCGCCCCAAAGTCGAGGGACCGGGCGAATTCAACGTCCAGGGCAACAGTGTCACCGTCGGCATTCGAGCCGCCGGGCAGGCGAAGGCCCAGACGGTGAAAATCGATTTCTCCAAGAGCTCGGCGCCGGTCGTGACCAAGCTCACCGTCGTCGGCGGCGGGACGACGGATACCGTGGCGCTCGAGGCGCCGATGCTCGCCGCACTGGCGCCGGGCGAGAAGCGGCGCTACGTGCCGCTCGCCAACGTCCCGAAAGTCATGGTGAACGCGGTCGTCACGATCGAAGACCGGCGCTTCTTCGAGCACCCGGGCGTCGATCCGATTCGCGCCGTCGGCGCGCTCATCACCAACATCCGCGGCGACAAGCCGTATCTGGTCGGCGGGAGCACGCTCACGCAACAGATCGTCAAGAACACGTTCCTCACCCCCGAGAAGACGATGACTCGCAAGGTGCAGGAGCAGTTCATGGCGGTGGTGCTGGAGTCCCGGTTCACGAAGAACCAGATCCTCGAGCTCTACTTGAACGACGTCACGCTCGGCCAGCGCGGTCCGTTCGAGATCCACGGCGTGGCTGAGGCGGAACGCATCTTCTTCGGAAAGGATCTGAGCAACATCACGCTCGCCGAGGCCGCGACGATCGCCGGTCTGATTCAGTCGCCGTCGCGGCTGTCGCCGTTCCGCAATCCCGATCGCGCCAAGGAACGCCGCAACGTGGTGCTGGCCGAGATGGCGGAGGCGAAGTACGTCACGAAGGAAGACGCCGACAAGGCCGCGGCCGAGCCGCTGAAGATTTCGGCGCGCGCGCTCGAGAACGAGGCGCCCTACTTCGTCGACTACGTCAGCCAGCTCGTCGACGACGAGTACGGCAAGGTGCTGCAGAGCGCGGCGGCGGTCGATGTCTACACGACGCTTGACCTGCAGCTCCAGCGGATCGCGCAGGAAGCGCTCGGCGACGGCATCGCGCAGGTCGACAAGCAGCTGGCCGCACGCAAGAAGACCGGACAGGCGGAGGCGGCGCTCATCGCGATTGATCCGAAGACCGGGGAGATCCTGGCGTTCGTCGGCGGGCGCGCGTACAACCAGTCGCAGTTCGATCGCGTGATCGCCGCGAAGCGGCAGCCGGGCTCGGTGTTCAAGCCGTTCGTGTATCTCGCGGCGTTCGAGCGCATGGCGAGCGAGGGCCGGGCGGATCTCACGCCCGCCACGGTCGTCGTCGACGAGCCGACGACGTTCAAGGACGGCGAGAACGACTATACGCCGTCGAACTATCAGAACGAGTACGACGGGCCGATCACGCTGCGGCGCGCGCTCGCGCTCTCGCGCAACGTGGTGGCGATCAAAGTCGCGGAGACCACCGGCTACAGCCGCGTCGCCGACTTGTGGAAGCGTGTCGGCGTCGGCACGCCGGCGCGCGCGTATCCGTCAATCGCACTCGGCGTCTTCGAGGCCACGCCGTTCGACATGGCGACGGCGTACACGCTTTTTGCGAACGGCGGTCAGGTGCGGCCGCTCACGGCGATCACGACGGTCGCCGAGAATGGCAAGCCACGGCCGGTGGTGCCCGTGGAATCCCGGCTCGTCGCGCGGGCGGACACGACGTATCTCGTCACGAACATGATGCGCAGCGTCATCAACGAGGGGACCGGCGCCGGCGCGCGTGCGGCCGGATTCAACGCCGATGCGGCCGGCAAATCCGGGACGACCAACGACCTGCGCGATGCCTGGTTCATCGGTTTCACACCGGACCTGCTGGCGGTCGTCTGGGTCGGCTTCGACAACAACCAGCCGATCGGCCTGAGCGGATCGCAGGCCGCGCTCCCAATCTGGACGAACTTCATGAAGCGCGCCCTCGCCGGCCGCAAGGACTCGCACTTCAGTCCGCCGGACGACATCGTCTACGTCGATATCGACAAGAACACCGGCAAGCTCGCGCGCCCGGGGTGTCCGAAGGTCATCTCCGAGGCCTTTCTGATGGGCACGCAGCCCAAGGACTACTGCGACGTCCACGGTGGCCACCCGTTCGCCTGGTTCGCGCACCTGAGCGCCGCGCTGCGGCACCTCGTCCGCTGACGCGCGGGCATGCTGGCCCTCATCCGCAACGCCACCATTCTGACGATGAACGACGCAATGGACGTCGTCACCGGCGACGTGTGGATTGCCGATAGCCACATCGTAGGTGTCGGCCGCGCGCCAGACACATGGCGCGCGACGACAACGGTCGATGCGGCCGGCGGCCTGGTGCTTCCCGGCTTCGTGCAGACGCACGTGCATTTGTGCCAGACGCTTTTTCGCGGTCTCGCGGACGACTTGCCGCTGCTCGCGTGGCTCAAAACGCGCGTTTGGCCGCTCGAGGCCGCGCACGACGAACGCACGTTGCGCGCGGCCGCGCAGCTTGCGGCGGCCGAGCTGCTGCTCGGCGGCACGACCACCGTGCTGACGATGGAAACCGTTCACGGAACGGACGCCGTGTTCGACGCGCTCGTGCCGACCGGACTCCGCGCCATCGTCGGCAAGTGCCTGATGAACGTGCGCGGCGATGCCCCGGCGCGCCTCTGGCAGTCCACGCGCGATGCGCTCGACGAGACGCTGGCGCTGGATCGCCGGTGGTCCGGGTCGGCCGGCGGCCGGTTGCGCTCCGCGCTGGCGCCGCGGTTCGCGATTTCGTGCTCGCGCGACTTGCTCGAAGCCACGGCGGCGCTCTCGAGCGAGCGGGGCCTGCTCGTCCACACTCACGCGTCCGAGCAGCGCGAGGAAATCGACATCGTCCGCGCGCAGACGGGGCTCGACAACGTCGCGTATCTCTCGTCCGTAGGCCTCGCCACCGAGCGGCTGTGCGCCGCGCACTGCGTCTGGGTGACCGAGGCGGAACAACGTCTGCTCGCCGAGCGGCGCGTGAAGGTGCTCCACTGCCCCGGGTCCAATCTCAAGCTCGGATCGGGCATCGCCCCGGTCACGGAACTGCGGCGCCAGGGGATCTCGGTGACCCTGGGCGCCGACGGCGCGGCATGCAACAACAGCCTCGACATGTTTCACGAGATGCGTCTCGCGGCGACGCTGCAGGCGATGCGGCACGGTCCGGGCGCGCTGCCGGCGCGCGACGTAGTGCGGATGGCCACGCGCGACGGCGCACATGCCCTCGGACTGGATCGCGAGATCGGCACAATCGAGGCCGGCAAGCGCGCGGACCTGATCGTTGTCGCGACCGGCGACATCCGGCACGTGCCAGGCACGGACCCGTACTCAACGCTCGTGTATGCGTGCGGTCCGCCCGACGTGCGCATGACGATGGTCGACGGCGAGGTCGTCGCGGAGTCGGGGCAGCTCAGCTGGGCGGATCGGCGGGATGTCGCCGCCACAGCGACGTCGGCAAGCATTGCGCTGCTCACACGAGCGGGGCTTCGGTGACTCGGGGTATACTAACGACAGTTAGCACTCTCGGCGCGAGACTGCTAGCAGCCTGTTTGTCGCAATGAGCACAGACCTGACGGAACGGCAACGGCGGATTCTGGGCCGCCTGGTCGCGGAATACATCGAGCAGGGCGAGCCCGTGTCGTCGGCCTGGCTCGCCGAACACAGCGCGCTGGGCGTGTCATCGGCGACGGTGCGCAACATTCTGGCGAGGCTCGAGGAACATGGCCTCGTCCATCAACCGCATACCTCGGCCGGACGGGTGCCGACCGATTCCGGCTATCGGCTGTACGTCGACGGGCTGCTCGAGTCGCGCAAGCGGTCGCGTCCGCTGCCTGACATCGAAGCGCGGCTGCGGCGCCACGGCACGGTCGGCGACCTGTTCGAGAACGCGTCGTCGGAGCTGTCGCGGGCCTCGCACCACATCGGCTTCGCGCTCGCGCCGGCCGCGCCGTCGGCCAAGCTTCGCCACATCGACTTCGCGCCGCTCGAGGGCAATCGCGTGCTCGTGATCGTCGTCGCAACGGGCGGCGTCGTGACGCATCGTGTGATCGACATCGAGGAGCAGCCCGAGCCGAGTCTGCTCGCCGCCGCGGCCAACTACATCAATCGCGAGTTCTCGGGCTTGACGTTGATTGAGGCACGCAACGCCATCGTGGAGCAGATGCGTCAGGAGCGGATGCTGTACGACGCGCTCATGTCCCGCGCGCTTCGACTGGCGCAAGCCGGCCTCGACGACCTCGTGCCCGAGGAGACGCTGCACGTCCAGGGCGCGTCGTATCTCGTGGACGAGCTGCTCGGCGAATCCGCGGATCGTGATCGCACCATGGAGATGCTGCGCGCGCTTCTGCGAATGATCGAAGAGAAGCACCAGTTGATCGAGCTCCTCAGCCGCTGCCTGGACACCGGTGGGCTCACGATCGTCATTGGGTCGGAGCACACGTCGCCGGAGCTGCATGCGTTCAGCCTGGTCGCGTCGACGTTCAATGACGGCTCGCAAGCCGGGACGGTCGGCGTCATCGGTCCGACGCGCATGCGGTATCAGCGCGCGATCTCGGTCGTCGAGAGCGTCTCGCAGACGCTGTCGCAGTTGTCCAAAACCCTTTAGCGCACGTCGGAGAAGTCGACGAGTCGGAAAGTCGAGAAGCGATCATGTCAGAGGATTTCACGGGCGATAGGAATGACGCTGGAGCGGTGACGCTCGAGGACGAGTTGGCGGCGGTGCGACAGGAGCGCGACGATCTCCGCGATCGCCTGCTGCGCATGACGGCGGAGTTCGACAACTATCGCAAGCGGACGGACCGCGAGCGGCGCGAGCTGAGCGAGGCGGCGTCGATTGATTTGATCCGGGACGTCCTGCCGGTCATCGACGACTTCGAGCGCGCGCTGGCGGCGCCGGGCTGGGAGCCTGGCACGCGGCGCGGCATCGAGCTGATCCATCGTCAGCTGCTCGATACGCTGCGGCGGCGGGGCGTCGAGCCGCTCGAGGTGCTCGGGTTGCCGTTCGATCCCTCGTGGCACGAGGCCGTCGCGGCCGACCAGGCGGACGGCCGACCGGATGGCGAAATCACCGCTGAGGTGCGTCGCGGGTACCGCCTCGGTCAGCGTCTGCTTCGTCCCGCCCAGGTCAAGGTGGCTCGGGCGTGAGCCAGCGCGACTACTACGAAATCCTCGGCGTCGCCCGCAATGCGGGCGAACAGGACATCAAGAGCGCGTACCGCAAGCTGGCGCTGAAATACCATCCCGATCGGAACCCCGGGGATCACACCGCGGAGGAACGCTTCAAGGAAGCCGCTGAGGCGTATTCGGTGCTCGGCGACTCCGACAAGCGCACGCGCTACGATCGGTTCGGCCACGCGGGCGTCGCCGGCGCGGCCGGCGGTCCCGGCGGGCCCGGCTTCAACGCCGACATCTTTTCCGACTTCTCCGACATCCTCGGCGACTTCTTCGGCTTCGGCGGATTCGGCGGCGGACGCCGCGGAGGCCCGGCACGCGGCGCCGACCTGCGCTTCGATCTGGAAATTTCGTTCGAGGACTCATACGGCGGCACGGAGACGACGATTCAGATCCCGCGCGACGAGTCGTGCGAGACGTGCAAAGGCTCCGGAGCGGCGCCCGGCACGTCGCGCGAGACGTGTCCGCAGTGCCGCGGCACCGGTCAGCTCCGCTACCAGCAGGGTTTCCTGGTCGTTGCGCGGACGTGCGGTCAGTGCGGCGGCGCGGGCCAGATCGTCAAGACACCGTGCACGACGTGCCGCGGTACCGGCCGCGTCACCAAGGATCGCCGGGTGACCGTGCGGATTCCGCCGGGTATCGCCGACGGCCAGCGCCTGCGCCTCCACGGCGAGGGCGAGCACGGCGCCGCTGGGGGGCCGACCGGCGACCTCTACGTCGTTGTGCACGTGCGTTCGCACGAGGTGTATCACCGTGAGGGCGACGACCTCTACGTCGACGTCCCCGTGCCGTTCCACATCATGGCGCTCGGCGGATCCTTCAAGGTCGATGGCCCGGCCGGTCCGCTCGAGGTCAACGTCTCGGCCGCAACGGCTGGCGGGACGCTCGTCGGCTTCCGCGGCAAAGGCATGCCGAGCGTCGCGGGCCGTGGTCGTGGCGCGTTTTACGTGCGGTTGAACATCGACGTGCCGAAGAAGCTGACCAAAGAACAGAAGAAACTTGTCGAAGAGCTGCGCAAGGCGATGCCGGTCGAGAAGCTCGAGCCGCGCAAGGTCGATGACTCGCGCGGCGAGAAACCGTTTTTCGACAAAGTCAAAGACCTGTTCGGGTGAGCCGGTTCTTCCCCGCCCTCGACGTCTCCTGGAGCACGCCGCCGGACGACGACACGGTGGACCGGCTACTGGCAACGATCGACGACGAACATCCCATCGCGGTCGAAGCGCGCGACGACGGCGTCCGCATCTTTTTTCTCTCGAGCAGCGACCGCGAGCGCGCGGGCATCCGTGCGGGCGCGTACTACGCCGGCGTCGTCTGCACGCCGGTCGACGTCCCCGACGAACATTGGGCCGAACGGAGCCAGGCGTCACTCGAGCCGGTTGAAGTCGGTCGCCTGATCGTGACGCCGCCCTGGCGCGAGGCCGAGGCGCGGAATCGTCGCGATCGGTCCGGCGCCTCGCTGCTCGTGGTGATCATCCAGCCGTCGATGGGATTCGGCACCGGGCACCATGCGACGACGCGCCTGTGCCTGAATCTGATGCAGCGCCAATCGCTCCTGGGCGCGCGCGTGCTTGACGTCGGCACGGGCTCGGGCGTGCTCGCGATCGCCGCGTCGATGCTCGGCGCGACCGACGTCGTCGCGATCGACTTTGATCCCGACGCGCTGCAGTCGGCCACCGAGAACATCGGCCTCAACGGCGCGGAGGCGGTGGTGCAGCCTCGATTGGCGGACCTCGGCGTTGACGGCTCCAGCCTCAGCGTGCCCCGTGGCTTCGATCTGGTCCTCGCCAACCTGACGGGGGCGGTGCTCGCGCGCTATGCGACCGTCCTCTCAGCGCTCGTCGCGCCGGGCGGATCGGTCATCGTGAGCGGTTGTCTTGCCGAAGAAGCGGTGAGCGTGGAACGCGCGTTCGAGATGAGCGGGGTCGAGCGGTCCTGGCGCGAGGATGCCGAGGAGTGGGTCGCGCTCGCGTTCACCAGCCCCAGCGCGACCATAGCGCGCTGAGCGCGACCGCCGACGCCAACTCGGCCCGAAGTGTTCGCGGCCCGAGCGCGATCATCTCCGCGCCGCGGCTGGACGCCAGCGCGACTTCGCCTTCCGACCACCCTCCCTCCGGCCCGACGAGCACCAGCGCCGACGCGGGTGGGGGCGACTGACCGCGGGTCCAACTCCAGGGCGCAGCCGCGCGCGCGGGCTCGACGCAGATCAACACCGTGGCCTCGCCGGCGGCGGCAATCGCCGCTTCAAACGAGGCGACGGCCGCGATCTCGGGCACGACGGCGCGGCGCGACTGCTTGGCCGCGGCCACGGCGACGCGCTGCCAGCGATCGCGCGCGGCCTCGCCTTTCCACGCGCGCGCCGGCACGGTGACGTGCGCGGAGGTGAGCGGCGCGATCGCCGCCACGCCAAGCGCGGTCGCGTCGCGAATCACCGCATCCATCTGATCGTTCTTGACGAGCGCCATGCCGAGCGTGACGCGCACCACCGGCTCGGGCACAGGCGTCACTGGATCGCCCAGGGCGATCGTCACCGCACGCTTCCCCACTGAGGCCACGCATCCGGCCCACTCCCGCCCGGCACCGTCGAACACCGACACGTCCGCGCCACGGCCCAACCGCAGGACGTGCGTCAGGTGATGCGCTTCGTCTGCGGCCAGCACGACGGTCTTGTGACCGGAGCGAGCCTCTGGAACGTAGAAGCGCGGCAGTGACACAGCGAGATTGTAGAACCTTGGCACCCCCAAACCTCGGAACCCCGGAACCAAAAGCTATACTTCCCTCGCATGGTGTTTCGGGGTCAGACGCTCGGCAAGTACCGCATCATCGAGCCGCTCGGCAGCGGCGGCTTCGGCACCGTGTACCTCGCGGAAGACACGTGGATCGACAAGCGCGTCGCCATCAAGGTCCCGCACCGGCAGGGGCTCGACTTCGGCGAGCTCCTGCGCGAGCCGCGGCTCCTGGCCTCGCTGAACCATCCGAACATCGTCACGGTCATCACGGCGGAGAAGCAGGACAACGTTTTCTTCATCGTCATGGAGTACGTGCCGGGCGAAACGCTCGAGACGATCATCGCCAACCGCGGGGCGCTGGAGCTCACGCTCGCGCTCGACTACACCGCGCAGATTCTGAATGCCGTGGAGCACGCGCACAAACAGGGCGTGATCCATCGCGATCTTCGTCCCGCTAACGTGTTCGTGACCGACAAGGGCCTGCTCAAGGTCGGCGACTTCGGCACGTCGCGCTTCCTGGAGCTCGCGGCCCACGGGACGACGGTCATCGGCAGCCCGCCCTACATGGCGCCCGAGCAATTCGAGGGCCGCGCGGTCTTCGCGTCGGATCTGTACTCGCTGGGCGTGTCGATGTACCAGATGCTCACCGGCGTGCTCCCGTACGACACGCCGGCGCCATCGGATCTCGATCGGCTGCGGCGCGGCGAGCTCGTCGTGCCGCCGCGCCAGAAGAACCCCCAGATTCCGCCGGTGATCGACGAGATCGTGCTGCGCGCGCTCAAGGGCGACGTGGCCGGACGGTATCAGCGAGCGGAAGATCTGCTGAACGATCTGCTCCAGGCCAGGCGCGCGCTGGTCAAGCGTCCTGGCGCGATCGACCCGCCGCCCACCCCAGCCGAGCCGCGTCCGCGCGCGACACCCGTGCGACGTCCGGCGACCGGCCGGGTGCGGACGCGCGAGTTTCCCGGCGGACGATTCTGTTGGAACTGCCGCAAGCCGCTGCCCGCGCGCGGATCGCGCTGCCCCTTTTGTGGTGAAACGCAATGAGTCGTACTGGTAGGATCGCCGACAGGCACCGCAGCATTCCGTAGGAGACCTCCCATGGCAGGGTCCGCCTTCAGCAACACCCTCAAGGTGTGGATGAATGGCCAGATCGTCGACTGGGCCGACGCCAAGATTCACGTCGCGACCCACGTCATCCACTACGGATCGGCGGTCTTCGAGGGCGCCCGCTGCTACAAGACGCCCAACGGATCGGCGTTCTTCCGCCTCGACGCGCACATCCGGCGGCTCTACGACTCCGCACGGATCTACCGCATGGACTACGCGGTGGATCCCGACGCCTTCACGCAGGCCGTCGTGGACACCGTGCGCGCGAATGGCCTCGCGGCCTGCTACATCCGGCCGATTCTCTATCGCGGGTACCACACGCTCGGCGTGAATCCCCTGCCGTGCCCGGTGGACGCCGCGATTCTCGTGTGGGAATGGGAAGCGTATCTCGGACCGGACGCGCAGGAGCGCGGCGTGGACGTGCGCGTGAGCTCGTGGACACGCAGCGCGCCCAACACGTTTCCCGCGATGGCCAAGTCGGTCGCCAACTACGCCAACTCCAGTCTGATCAAGATGGAGGCGGTCATCGACGGCTACAGCGAGGGCATCGCGCTCGACCCGGTCGGGCACATCAGCGAAGGCAGCGGCCAGAACCTCTTCCTCGTTCGCGATGAGGTGGTCTACACGCCGCCGTACTCCGCGTCGGTGTTGCCGGGCATCACGCGCGACTCGATCATGACGCTCGCTCAGGACCTGGGCCTCACGGTGAAGGAACAGGATCTGCCGCGCGAGATGTTGTACGTCGCGGACGAAGTATTCTTCGCGGGCACGGCCGTCGAGATCACGCCGATTCGATCGGTCGACAAGATCAAGATCGGCAACGGCGCGCGCGGGCCCGTCACCGCCCGCCTCCAGCGCGCGTTCTTCGACTACGTCGGCGGCGCCGTGCCCGACCGGCACGGCTGGCTCCTGCCGGTCGACATCCCGGCGGCCCGGCCGGTTCCGGCGGCGGGCGCCCGGACGCACTAGAGCCGGCGTCGGCGGCTCCGTCGTCCACCCTCAATTTTGAGGCCCGAATCCGGGCGCATCCGTCCGGTCTGACGGTTTTGGCGCGCCTTCCGGCCCTGGGCCCGGACGGCAAGGCCTTTGCAATACTGAAAGTCCGCCATGACCTTTGATCAGATGGTCCGCACGGCGGCGGCCGCTGCGGCCTCGGACATCCACCTGCGCGCCGGCCATGCGCCGCTCGTGCGCATCAACGGCTCGTTGCAGCGGTGGGCCTCGGTCGCGGCCGTCAGCGCCGCCGACCTCGAGGCGATCGCGCTACGGCTCCTGCCGCCGGCGCACCAGGAGCGGCTGCTCAAGTACCTCGAAGTCGACGTCGCATGGCAGGCGCCCGGCGTCGGCCGGTGCCGTGCCAGCGTGTTCCGGCAGCGCGGCACCATCGCCGTGTCCATGCGTCTCATTCCGGACAAGATTCCGTCGCTCGAGAGCCTCGGGCTGCCGCCGTCGGTCATCAGTCTGTCGGAAGAGTCGCGCGGCCTCGTGCTCGTGACCGGCGTCACCGGCAGTGGCAAGAGCACGACGCTTGCCGCGCTCGTCGATCTGATCAACCGCACGCACCCGCTGCACATCCTCACGATCGAGGACCCGATCGAGTTCGTGCACAAGGACGCGAAGGCGGTCGTCACGCAGCGCGAAATCGGCTTCGACACGCCGTCGTATCCATCCGGCTTGCGCAGCGCCCTGCGGCAGGACCCGGACGTCATCCTCATCGGCGAAATGCGCGACCCCGAGACGATTGAGACGGCGCTCACGGCCGCCGAGACCGGACACCTCGTGTTCTCGACGCTCCATACGCTCGACGCGCCGGAAACCGTCAACCGCATCGTCGGCGCGTTTCCGCCGCACCAGCAAGGTCAGATTCGCCAGCAGCTCGCCCGCGTCCTCAAGGCCGCGGTCTCTCAGCGCCTGCTCCCCCGCGCTGACGGACAAGGCCGCGCGCTGGCCGCCGAGGTGCTCATCGCCACGGCGTACATTCGCGACTGCATCGCCGAGCCCGACAAGACGTCCCTCATGGCGGACGCCATTGCGGCCGGCGGATCGCAGTACGGCATGCAGACGTTCGATCAGGCTATTCTTCGTCTGTACGAGCAGGGGCTCGTCACGATGGAGGAAGCCTTGCGCTGGGTCACCAACGTCGAAGAATTCAAGATGCGTCTGCGCGGGATCACGACCGGCACCGTCGCGGCGATGGCCGGGTCGCCCACCGCAGACATTCAGCGCTACGGATCGTAGCGATGCGGCCGCGGCGCCGAGCCGCGCCCGACTCGCCCGTCCCCCCGGCCGGCAGCGCCTGGACGTTGGCGTTGCGGCTGCTCATGCGGCGCGACTACACGTCGGCCGAGCTCCGCGACCGTCTCCTCGACAAGGGCGTGACCGACGCCGACGCAGACGATTGCGTCGCGCGCCTCACGGCCGATCGCACGCTGGACGACCGCCGCGTGGCGCTGGCGCACGTGCGCACCGCGCGCGATATCAAGGGCCGCGGGCGGCTGCGCATCGAGCGCGAGCTCATCCAGCGCGGCATTGCCCCGGCCCTGGCGCACGAGGCCGTCGCGATCCTGCCGGGCGACGACGAACAGGCTCAGATTGCACGCGTCCTCGCCAGAAAGCGCCTTCCGCCGCGTCTCTCGCTGGCCGAGCGGCGCCGCCTCTTTCAGCATTTGCTCCGGCGCGGATTCCCGGCGGACGCGATCAGCAAGGCGCTCAGAGACCGCGGGCCAGAGGAAGACTAGGCCCGCAAGATCAGGCACTGGGCACTAGGATTCAGGCATTAGCGAGTGCACGTGTGCAATGCCAGTGCCTAGTGCCTCGCTTTTCTCGCCTGGTGCCTGATCCCAGTACAATTGCTTGTTTATGACGTCTCGTGAAGTTCGTCAAAGCTTCCTCGACTATTTTGCCCAGCGCGGCCATCGCATCGTCCCGTCGTCGTCGCTCGTGCCGGGCGACGATCCGACGCTGCTCTTCACGAACGCCGGGATGAACCAGTTCAAGGACGTGTTCCTGGGGAAGGAGCCGCGGGACTACGCGCGCGCCACGACCGCGCAGAAATGCATGCGCGTCAGCGGCAAGCACAACGACCTCGAGAACGTGGGGCCGTCGCTCCGGCATCACACCTTCTTCGAGATGCTCGGCAACTTCTCGTTTGGCGACTACTTCAAGAAGGACGCCATTCCCTTTGCCTGGGAGCTGCTGACGAAGACGTGGGGCCTGTCTGGCGATCGGCTCTTCCCGACGGTGTTCAAAGGCGAAGGCGGCATCGCACGCGATGACGAGGCGTTCAAGATCTGGATGACGCTCGTCCCGCCGTCGCGGATCACCGAGCTCGGCGCCTCAGAAAACTTCTGGCAGATGGGCGAGACCGGGCCCTGCGGGCGCTGTTCGGAGATTCTGTACTTCCGCGGCAACGAGGTGCCCTGCTCCGAGCCGGTGTGCCGCGGGCTCGAGTGCTCCTGCGAGCGCTACGTCGAGGTCTGGAACAACGTGTTCATGGAGTTCAATCGCGACGAGCGCGGCTCGCTGGCGCCTCTGCCCGCACCGTCGATCGACACGGGCATGGGCCTCGAGCGCGTGACGTCGGTGATTCAAGGCAAGTCCTCGAACTACGACACGGACTTGTTCACGCCGATCCTCGATGCGATCGGTCAGCGCGCCGGCCGGCGCTACTCGGCGACGATCGACGTGCCGGATCACCCGGACGTATCGATGCGCGTCATCGCGGATCACCTGCGGGCGATGACGTTCCTCATCGCGGACGGCGTGCTGCCGTCGAACGAATGGCGCGGGTACGTGCTGCGCAAGATCATGCGCCGCGCGATGCGCCACGGCAAGAGGCTCGGCGTGACCGATCCCTTCCTGCACGCGCTCGTCGACGTCGTCGTCCACGAGATGGGCAACGCCTATCCCGAGCTGAAGACCGGCCGTGACGCCATCGTGCGGACCGTCCGCGCCGAGGAAGACCGCTTCGACGCCGTGCTGACGAGCGGGTTGCCGAAGCTCGAGGAGCTGCTCGATCGCACGGTCCAGTCGGGATCGACGGTCGTCTCCGGACAGGACGTGTTCCGCCTCTACGACTCGCTCGGCGTGCCGCTCGATTTCGCGGAAGACCTCGCCGAGCAGCGCGGCCTGCGCGTGGACCAGGAGGCATTCGAAAAGTCGATGGAAGCGCAGCGCGAACGTGCGCGCGCGGGCAGCACGTTCGAAGCGAAGAAGGCCGCCGCGTTCGAGTATGACTCGCCTGCTGAACAACAGCGTCTGGAGCGCTTGCCCGATCAGTTCCTCGGGTACACGTCCACGGACGTGGCTGACGCGCAGGTCGAGGCGTTGTTCGACAAGGCTCGCCGGCAGGTCAAGGATCTCCCCGCGGGGTCGGAAGGCTACGTCGTGCTCAACCGCACGCCGTTTTACGTCGAAGCGGGCGGTCAGGTGTCCGACGGCGGTCAGATCGTGCACGAGGGCCGGGCCGCGGCCACCGTCCTGGGCATGGCTCGGCTCGCGCCGGCCGGCGCCCGCGCGCATCGCGTGAGAACAATGGACGCGATGCGAGTGGGCGATCGCGTCGGCGCTGATGTCGATGCCGGCGCTCGCGACGCGACGCGCCGCAACCACACCGCCACGCACCTGCTTCACGCCGCTCTGCGCCAGCGGCTGGGTACGCACGTGCGCCAGGCCGGATCGCTCGTCGCGCCGGATCGGCTGCGCTTCGACTTCACGCACGCCCAGACGCTGTCCGACGACGAGCGTCGCGACATCGAGCGGGTCGTCAACGAACAGATCTATCGGAACACGACCGTCGAAACGCGGGAAGAGCGCACCGAGGACGCGATCAAGGGCGGGGCGATGGCGCTGTTCGGCGAGAAGTACGGCGACAAGGTCCGCGTCGTGTCGATCGCGGGATTCAGCACCGAGCTCTGCGGCGGCACGCACGTGCGCGCCACCGGTGACATCGGGCCCTTCGTGATCACGGAAGAGTCCGGCGTGGCCGCCGGCGTGCGTCGCATCGAGGCGCTCACCGGCGCCGGCGCCGTCGCACACATCCAGGACGATCACGCGGTGCTGGGTCGAACGCTGTCGGCGCTCGGCACGACCGCCGAGCAGGTGGCGGACACGGTCGCGCGCTTGCAGGCCGACGCGAAGCGTCTCAGCCGCGAGAACGAGCAGCTCAAGATGAAGATTGCGCTCGGGGGCGGCCCGTCGAACGGCGGAGACGATGACTCGTGGCCGATCGGCGACGCGAAGCTGGTCACGCGGCGCGTCTCGGGCCTCGAGAAGGGCGCGCTGCGCGGGCTGTCCGACTCGCTCCGCGATCGCGTCGGCCGCGGCGTCGTCATCCTCGCCGGCGAGCACGACGGCAAGGTCCAGCTGCTCGTCTCGGTCACGAAGGATCTCACCGACCGCGTGAAGGCCGGTCAGCTGGTCAAGGAACTGGCGCCCATCGTCGGTGGTGGCGGCGGCGGCCGGCCCGACTTCGCCGAGGCCGGCGGCAAGGACGCGTCACAGATCGACGCGCTGCTCAGCCGCGCGCGAGAGCTCGTGACCAACGCGCTGAAATCATCGGCAATCGGTGATCGGTGATCGCAAATCGAAGAACATCGACCATCGATTCAGCGATATCGATGCATCGGTAATCGACAAAGCGAGATCTGCGATCCACGATGATCTGCGATCGTCGATTCTCCGATATCGATATCGCGATTTACCGATGCTCTTCGATTGCAGATCGCCAATCATCGATCCCCGATGGACTGAGCCTTGTCGTAGATGGCTTTCATCGGCGCCGCCGCCGGTACTGATCCGCCGCCGCCCGCGCCTTGCCCTCCGCGCCGGCCGCCCGGCATCGAGACCGTGACGATGAGCTGGTGCCCTTCATCGGTCACCTGAAAGACGCGCGTGATCTTGAGCGAGCCCAGCTCGATGTCCTGGCTGAGCTTGCCGCTGTCCCACTTCGTCGTCACGTCGACTTTCGCGGTGCCGAGATCGACCTTCTCCTTCTTCTCGTCGATCGCGAACTTGCGCACGATGCCTTCGTCCGTCGTGAACGAGATCGTCTCCGCGGACGCGAGCACGTTGAGCACCTGGGGGGCGTCCGTCATCTCGCGCATGACCGCACGCGCTTCGAGCATCTGCTCGTTGGACGTCGGCTGCCCGGCGCCGCGGCCGCCGGATCCGGCGCCGCCGCCATAGCCTCCACCGCCACCAGCCGCGCCGCCACCACCGTACCCACCGCCGCCTCGGCCACCGCCACCACGCCGGCCGCCGCTCCCGCCCCCGTACCCGCCACCCCCGCCGCCGTTCCGCCCGCCGGGCGGCTGACCGGTCGCCGACAGGTCGGGCAGGCTGCTGAGGTCCTTGTTGAGCTTCCACTGCGCCGAAAGCCTCGCGGCGGCGTCAGCGGGTGAGATGGACGCGGCCACGGGCTCGGCCGGCACGGACGCCGGCGTTTGCGCGGGCGTCTGTCTTGCTTCGACGACCGCCGTGAGCGCGATGCCGAGAGCGAGAGGAATGCTGCCTGACAGTATGAAACGACGCATGACGCCTCCCAGGCGCTGGCTACCTTGGTTAGACGTCCTGGGAGGCCGGAGCGCTACATCGCTCGGGGATTAAATGCGCGCGGGTGATTTGGCCGCTACTGAATCGGGATCGACGGAGCGACGAACGGCTCGGTCGGCGCGATGCCCCCGGTGAGCTGCCAGATCGTGTGGGCCGGATTCATGGCAAACGACCGGGTGCCGGTCGTACCAAACGTGAGCGGGATCGCCGAGGCGTAATACGCGGACTTCGTGGGCGTGCCGTTGCAATCGGCCGGCCCGACCGAGGCGTTCGCGCCGGGGGCGACGGTGAACGAGTAGCCATCTCGCAGCGCGGTCGCCGCGATGGTCATGTCCTCGGAGAGAAACGGCGCCGTCGTTCCGTTTGGCGCCACGCCCAGGACCGTCAACGAGTCGGCAAAGCCGCCTCGTCCGCAGACGCTCGCGTACATCTGCTCGGCCGTCCCGATTGACCGCATGGCGCCGATGGCGGCGGACTCGGTCGCGTTCATCCGCGCCCGCAGCAACCGTGGCGTCGCGAGTGCCGCGATGATGGCGATGATCGTCATCGCGATCAACAACTCGATCAGCGTGAACCCGGCTTCGTTAGGGGAGCTTGCGTGTCGTCTCATTGTTTCCGCACCGCCGACGGAATCATCTCCGTACGTATCTGCGCACGTATCCGCGTTCAGAATTCGGAGCGCTTCGAGCGCCACCCACCTCAAACTGCAGGAACCGTGCCGGAGACTTGGGCCGAAACGTCACGGGAATTACGATTGTGGAGGAGGGCTGACTGAAGGTTTGCGCTGAAAGTCACTACTATGTTCCGCTGTAGTGAGGACGAACGACGAGATTGTAATGGTCTCCGGCCACCACAGTTTTCGAAAGGGTATCCGTCGCCGCCGCGATCGCCGCTCCTGGACTCGCGTTACTTTCGAATCGCGGTCGGAATCATCTCGGCACGATTCGCCGCGTGATACAGGAACGAGGCGAGCACGACGGCGTTCTGTTTGACGTCCTGCAGGTCCACTCGCTCCGACGTGTCGGCGTTTGTGTGGTGCAGGCGAACGTCGTAGTCCACGTAGTCCTGGACGGGGTTGAAGCCGGGCACGCCGGCCGCGATGAAGCTCAGGTGATCCGTGTTGCCGATGCCCTGCCGCACGTTTCGCACGGCGCCCAGATCTTTGAACGGCGCAAGCCAGGCGTCGAAGATCGGTTTGACGGCCTCGTTGTTCTCGAGATACCAACCGTAAATCTTGCCCTTGCCTGGATCGATGTTGAGGTACACGTCCATCCGATCGCGCTCGGCTTTGTGCGTGTCGCCGTCGAGATGATCGCGCACGTAGGCTTTCGATCCGAGCAGCCCTTCTTCCTCACCGCTCCAGATCGCGAGGCGAATCGTCCGCTTCGGGGCGACGCCAATCGCTTTGAGAATGCGGAAGGCCTCGAGCGCCGCGACCGCGCCGTCGGCGTTGTCGGTGGCTCCCGTCCCTGCATGCCAGGAGTCGAGGAGCGCTCCCATCATGACGACCTGAGCTTTGAGGGCAGGATCTGTGCCGGGGATTTCCGCCAGGACATTGTAGGTTTGGCGGTCGTCAAGAAACCGTGACTGGACGTTCACCCGGAGCTTCACCGACAGCTGTTGCTGGAGCAGCCGGCTGATCAGATTGTAATGTTCGCCAGCCAGCACGATTTTCGGCAGCGTGTCCGTGGTGCTCTCGCGGCTCGCGCCCGCGACGAACACGGTGCCCTGCATGCCGCGGCTTGGCTTGAGCAAGACAGCCGCGCCCGCATCCTGCAGATCTGCCGGTGTGGGCGCGCCACCCAGCCGGCCGGCCCCGGCGCCGCGGCCACCGCCTCGGGCGCCCGCTGGCGGTTGTGGTACATCGGGCTCCGACGTCGGGTCGGGACGATCCGTGGTGATGAAGTTGGTGACGATCGCCAACTGCAGCACCGCGGCACCCTTCAGCGACGCCGGCATCGCGCGGATGTCGTCCGCAGATTTGCCCGCGACTGAGACCGCGCGAACGACAAGCTCGCCGCTCGTCGAGGGACTCCAGGCTTCCGCGTAGCCGAGCAGCGGCATGTAGCGCGGCTCGACCATCTCGATCGTCAGCTTGTCGAGCTCCCAGCCTCGGCCGAACTCGAACGGCTCGAGCCGTGCGTTTGACAAGCCGTATTTCGTCGCCGTGTCGCGCATGAACTCAGCCGCGCGCTTGTGCTCGGGCGACGCGGTCAACCGCGGGCCGATCGTGTCGACGAGCATGGTGAAAATCGGCGCGACCTGCGATCGGTTCAACCCTTCATCCCGAATCTTCGCGTTGACCACCGCATCGACGGGCTCTTGGACTGTCCATGCCGCGATGCTCACGACGGTCATTACTGCAACGGACACGACAGCCAGGACGCGCGTTTTCATGGCGATCTCCAACTGAACCCCGGAGCCGCGGAAGTCCGCCCCTCGACAAGTTCAGGGCGCCCTAGCTCGTCGAAGGGTGGAACCACTCACTTCAAGTAGATCCCGTTGAACAAGAACTTGAACGTTGCGTGCGGTTGGGCGCGCTGGAGAATGTCCGCGCCAAACATCAGCAGGCGGCCCTTGCCGACGGTCGCGTCCACCGCGATCACGCCGCCGTCCAGATACGCCTGGCCCCAGGCCCAGCCGCTGCGGAGCGGCGTCTTGGAATCGAACCACGCGACGGGCTTCACGCCGCGCGCGGCCGCGTCCGGGCCGAGCGTCCAGACCGGACTGTTGTCGAAGAAGACGTCGGTGTCGGCCTTCATGCCGGCGGCAACCGGACTCGTCGTGTCGACGTGCGCGCGTAACACCGATCCGGGCGCGTAGAACTTCGTCACCGGCAGGGCCGCGCCGTTCTCGACAAGATGGTCGGCGATCGGCAGCTTGAGGAACGTCGCGAGGTTGGTCGCCGAGGTACCGATCGCGATCACGGTGCCGCCGTTCTCGATGAACTGCTGCAGCTGCGGAAGCGTGCGGTCGACCGATATCGAGCCGATCTGATCGCGATACTCGGCGGGAATGTTCTGCGGCCCGCCTCCCCCGCCGGCGCCGCCTCCGCCGCCGGCGCCGCCTCCGCCACCGCGGCCGCCGCGGCCGCCACCGCCGCCGGGAATCGCGCCGCCCACGAAAATCAATGTGTCGTACTTCGCGGTGAGATTGCCGGCGTCGAGCTCCGGCGCGAAGACGCGCGTGAACGGGAACTCGAACTGCTCGAGGATCCAGCGGGCCCACCCGGCGTCAATCGAGCCGCCGTACTGATCCCAGAGGCCGATGCGGCGCTTGGCGAGCAGCGCGCCCTGAACCGCCGGCGCGCTCGTCGTCGTGAAGTTCACGCCCCGCTCAGCCGCGGCTTTCTGGACGATCGGCGTTGACGCCGCCGTGGCCGGGACGACGAACGCGTCCGGCTGGCGCGACACTGGAACGCCCGCGGCGAGGAGCCGATTCGCGGCCACGAAGGCGTCGAGCTGCTGGAGGCGCGCGGAGTAGGTGCCGGTCGTCGCGGCCTGCACGCGGCCAGCGGGCGCCTTGAGGTTCCAATCGGGGATCGCTTCGAACGGTCCAGTGAACGCGTCGAGGACTCGATCGAACTCGATCCCCATCTGAAAAGCGAGCGTCCAGCCAGCGTTGTCGTACGGTCGCATCGGCGGGCCGCCCGGCACAGGGAAGTTGTCCGGATGATCCTGCGGCTCGAACATGTCCATCACGTGCGGGCGGAACGCCTGCGCGGTGAAGACGACGTACGAGCCGGCCGGATAGGTCTTGCCCTGCGCGGAAAACTCGCGTGTCGCGCGCTGGACGGTAATGCCCGTCTCGAGCAGCGCGTTGATGAACCGCGTCGCCGTCGGAAAATCCTGCTGGCTCGACGGAATCACGAACGCGCGTGGATCGCGATCGGCTGGCTTGTGCAGCGCAGCCCAGAGCGCGTCATCGTTGCCGCCGCGGCCGCCCCGCCCCGGGCCAGCCGGCGCTCCCGCCGATCCGGCCAGCTCGGCCTGGACCGCCGCGAACCGATGCGGGCGCGGCGTCCACGTGTCCGCGCTGCCCCGCTCGATCGAGTGCTTGCCCATCACGTAGCGGTTGTAGAGAAAGTTCTCTTTCATGCGCGACGCGATGTCGAGAATCGCGCGGTTGCACGAGACCGAGTAGTCGATCGACTGGCGGAAGTGCCATTCCTGCGGCGCGATCGGATACGCGATGTCGCTCGTCGGCAGCTGGCGATCCATGACGAGCGGGATGCGCATCGGCGTCGGGCTGCCGATCATCTCCGTCAGAATGGCGATGGTGTTGTGGAAGGCCGCGGTGTTGCGGATGCCGCCGTTCCACCAGCCGTCGTACGGGCCGCCCGAGCGCATGGTCGCGCCGGGCTTGCCTTCCGCGGCGAGCCGCGTGTGCAGCGCGTTGCCGATCTGCTCGATCCCGAGCACCACGAGCGGGTCTTCGTTGTAGTTGAACGGATCGCGCAGCGGCGGCGAGTACAGGACCGTCCCGGCCGGGCCGCTCTGATGGTGATTGTACAGAATCTGCGGGAACCATTCGCGGTAGAGGACGCGATTGATGTTCTCGGTCTCCGGCTGCGTCGACGCGAAGAAGTCGCGGTTGTTGTCGTGGCCGATGTACTTCTGGTACAGCTCGGGCAGGCCGTTGAGCGTGCGCTGCTGGGGATCGGCGTTCCGCATGTACCAGTTCGCGACGAGATCGTTGCCGTCGGGATTCGCGTGCACGAACAGGATCACGACGTCGTCGAGGATGCGCATCGTCTCGTCGTCGGTCCGGCTGACCATCTGATAGACCATTTCACCGAGCTGCTGCGCGCCGAGCGTCTCGGTCGCATGCAGGCCGCCGTCGATCCAGACGACGGCCTTGCCGTCGCGCGCGAGCGCGCGGGCGGCGTCGTCGGTGAGGCCGTCGGCAAGCGCCAGGCGGCGCGAGATGTCCTTGTACCGCGCCAGATTCTTCTGGTTCGCGGGCGAGGTCACGATCGCCATCAGCTGCTGCCGCCCGCCGGCGGTCGGGCCGATCGATCCGACCGTGATGCGATCGGATTCAGTCGAGAGCTTCTTCCAGTAGTCGGCGATCTGCTGGTAGTTGGCGAGGAAGTAGTCGTCGCCGAAGTTGTGTCCGAACTGCTGGCTGGGTGACGTGATGCGCGGCTGCGCGGCGCGCGCCCCCCACCCTGCCGCGACGAACACGAGGAGAACGATCACCGAGAGGCGTCGCGTCATGGGGGGATTGTAAGGGGTCAGATCTGTTTTCCACAGAAACAAGCGTCCGGGGGACAGGTCTCGCCAAGGCAGACCTGTCCCCCTTACCCTTGTTTCTGTGGAAAACAGATCTGACCCCCTCCGCCTCGACGTCTGGCTCGATGTCGCGTGTCTGTTCAAGACGCGATCGGAGGCACAGAAGGCGTGTCGCGGGGGGAAGGTCAGCCTCAACGGCCAGTCCGCGAAGCCGCATCGCGACGTCAAGCCCGGCGATACGATCGACATCACGCGGCCGCTGGGCCGCCGGCAACGCGTCCGCGTCGTCGCCCTCGCCGACCAGCACATCCCGAAGGCCGAGGCCCGGCGTCTGTACGACGACGTCACGCCGCCGCCCTCAGCCGAAGAACAGGCGCTGCTCGACCTCATCCGCCTGGCCGGGCCGAGGCGCCCCAGGGGCCCCGTCGCCGCCCCGACCCGCGACGAGCGGCGCCGCCTGCGGCGTCTCAAGGAGGGCCGCGATTAGCCCGGTCGGACCGGGTGATATACTTTGTTGTTCTGGCCCACTGAACGGGCCGAATCGAGCGGGACGCGGTCCCGGCAGTGAGGAATCAGAGTGGCAACTCGACACGCTTCGGCGGTGAAAGCGCATCGCCAGACCCTAAAGCGGACCCAGCACAATCGTGAGCTGCGGGCCAAGTTGCGGACCGGGCTCAAGCAGATCCGCAGCGCCATCGACGCGGGCGACGCGACGAAGGCCAAGGCCGCGCTCGGACAGACCTTCTCGCTCATCGACAAGATGGCGGGCAAGGGCATCATCCACGACAACGCGGCCGGACGCTACAAGTCGCGCCTGGCCAAGCGTCTGAGCGCCGCGAAGTAGTTCGTCAGCGGCGCCCCGCCCAGCGGCGATCGGGCAACGGTTTCCCCGTCAACTCCACAATCAGACGCTCGACGAGCACGCGCTCGTCTCCACCGGAGCTCTTGAGCGCGAGGTCCGTGCGCAGGAGGGCCTCGACGGCCGGCCGCACGCGGCTGGCGTCGGCTTCGGCCAGCCGCGCAGACACCCACCAGCGTAATTGCCCGACCAGCGCGTGTGGGGAGTCGCCGCGATCGAGCCGCGCCGCGGCCTCGCGCACCGCGCGGCCCGTATCTCCGGCCGCAATCGCGTTCACGACCGCCCATTCATCCGCGACGGTGACCTGAGCCGCGACGATCTCGTCGACATCCTCGGGCGAGACGCGCTTCTGCCCTTCCGTGTACAGCAACAGCCGCTCGACGTCGTCGCGCAGCCGGCTGATGTCCCCGCCGGCACGCTCGACCAGCACCTGCAGCACGCGCGGCTCGACGCTACGCCCGCGCTCGGCCAGCTCGCGCGCAATTTGCTCGATCGCCGACGTCCGCACCTCGCGCCGGCCGCCCATGTCGACGACGAGCCCGGCGAACTCGGTGACGGTCGCGTGCTCGACGACGCGCTTCGAGAATCGGCGGCCCTTATCGATGCCCGCCGCCACGAACACGAGCGTCGTCGAATCCACCGGTGACTCGACGTACGCCTCGAGCGGCGCGAGATCGATCGCCTCGGCCGCGTCGTCCTCAGTTCGCTCCTCGGACTCCCCGGGCTTCGACGCGCGCTTCGGCTTGAGAAAGCGCTCCGCGCGCATCACGATCACGATGCGTCGATCGCCGAGCATCGGCAGGCTCCGGGCGGCCGCGGCGATATCGATCGGCGTCCCGCCGGCCTCTCCGGCGTAGATGCGCTCCACGGCAAACGGCCGATCGCCCTCGTCGACGGTCGCCTCGACCGCGTCGATCATCCGATCGATCAGCTTGACGTCCTCGCCGACGAACAGGTGTACGCGATCGAGTTTTCCGGTCTTGAGGCGCGCTTCGAGCGCTCGAGGATCGAAGGTGGGCAACCGCGGTCCCTAGAAGGCTTCGAGAATCGACGTGACGACGTTGCGGGCGAAGTTCTTGGACAGGCGATCGAGCGCGTTCGCGTCCTGACGGAAGAACGCCGCCGCATCGACGCCGGCGACGTTCGAGTTGACGTCGTACTCGTCGCGAAACACGAGCGCCGGATTGGCCCACAGCACCTTGTTGTTGTCCTTGACGTCCTTGAACTCGACGTTCGTCGAGACGATGACCGCGTAGCGGCTCGCCTGGTGCGTGGACGGGTTGAACGCCGTCACCTGGTAGATGACGCTGCTGATCGTCGCGGTCAGCACGGCGTCCGCCCCTTCCACAAAGGGATTGATCGTGTACTTGCCGTGGTTGCCGAACTCCTCACGCACGGCCTGCGTGAGCACCTGGTCGATGTCCCCCGTCTGCGAGTGGTTGACGAAGAGCGGGATGCCGATGATCTTGATCGACGCCGGCAGCGTGTTGCCGCGTCCGGCCAGCGCGTAGCCGCAGCCGGACGACCACACGACAGCCAGCAACGCGACCGCCATCGCGAGGACACCCGACGCACGAGACCACCTTCGCATCGCGCCACCTCTCGTCTTCATTTGACCACAATGCTGACGAGCCGGCCACGGGCAACAATCACCTTCACGACCTGCTTGCCGGCCAGGTGAGGCTGGACCTGCGGTGACTTGAGCGCCGCCGCTTCGATGTCCGCCTCGCCGGCACCGGCCGGAACCGTGACCCGTCCTCGCACTTTGCCGTTGACCTGCACGGGGATCTCAATCTCGTCCTCGCGCGCGACGGCCTCGTCGTAGCTCGGCCACCCGGCGGCGCCAATCCCGCCGCTGTGCCCGAGCCGTTCCCACAGCTCCTCGCAGAGATGGGGCGTGAACGGCGACAGCACCAGGACGAGCGACTCGACGGCTTCCCGCACGACAGCCGCGGTCTCGCGTCGATCGATCGTCGCGGGCGGACTGTCATCGTGGCCGCTCGGCCGGAAGCCGCGCTTCTCGCCGAACGCGTACAGCTCGTTGACGAGCTCCATCATCGCGGAGATCGCCGTGTTGAGATGCATGCGCGGATCGATGTCGCCGGTCACGCGCTTGATCGTCTGGTGCGTCCACCGGCGCAGGACGCGCTCGTCGTCGTCGAGCGTCATCCCCTGGGGCGACGCGGCCGATTTCACCGCCGGCGTGACGTGCTCGACGACTCGCCAGACGCGGTTGAGGAAGCGGAACGCGCCCTCGAGCCCCGCGTCCGTCCACTCGACTTCCTTCTCGACCGGCGCGACGAACATCACGTACATCCGCAGCGCGTCGGCGCCGAACTTCTCAATCATGTCGTCGGGATCGACGACGTTGCCCTTCGACTTCGACATGACGGCGCCGTGGTTGAGCACCATCCCCTGCGTCAGCAGGCGCGTAAACGGCTCGGCGATCGTCACGAGCCCGAGATCGCGGAACACGCGGCTGATGAAGCGCGAGTAGATCAAGTGCAGGATCGCGTGCTCGACGCCGCCGCTGTAGAAATCCACCGGACCCCAGTAGGCCACCTTCGCGGGGTCAAACGGCATCGTCCCGTTCGATGCGTCGCAGAAGCGGTAGAAGTACCACGAGGAGTCGACGAACGTGTCCATCGTGTCCGTCTCGCGCTTGGCGGGCTGGCCGCAGACGGGACAGGCGACGTTGACGAACTCCGGCACGTGCGCCAAGGGCGAGTCGCCGCGGCCGCTGAATTCGACGACCTTCGGCAGCAAGACGGGCAGATCCTCGTCGGGCACCGGGACGAGGCCGCAGGCCGGGCAGTGAATGATCGGAATCGGCGTGCCCCAGTACCGCTGGCGCGAGATGCCCCAGTCCTTCAGCCGGTACTGCACCGTGCCTTCGCCGATGCCGCGCTGCCTGGCGTCAGCCGTCATGCGCGCGCGGGCGTCATCCGACCCGAGACCCGAGTACGGCCCTGACGCAACGAGGACGCCGTCGTTCGACGCCGCTTCCGTAAGCTCAACGCTCACGGGCGCGTCGCCATCCACCGGCCGCACGACCGGGACGATCGGCAGCTTGTACTTGCTCGCGAACTCGAAGTCGCGCTGGTCGTGCGCGGGCACGCCCATGACCGCGCCCGTCCCGTATTCACCGAGCACGAAGTTCGCGACCCAGATCGGCACAGGCTGATTCGTGAACGGGTTGATCGCCTTCCAGCCAGTGTCGAAGCCTTCTTTCTCGACCTCCCCCATCAGCCGCGCGGTGCGGTCCTGCGATCGAAAGCGGGCGACGCGTGCTTTGAAGCCGGCCGGATCGCCAGACGCCGCCGCGTACTGCTCGACGATCTTGTGCTCGGGCGCCAGCATCACGAACGTCGCACCGTAGATCGTGTCGATACGCGTCGTAAACACTTCGATGGACGGAACGCCGACTCCCTGATCGGGCGGCACCGCGAACTTGACGCGGGCGCCTTCCGATCGCCCGATCCAGTTGCGCTGCATCGTCAGCACCTTCTCGGGCCAGTCCTTCAGCTCAGCAAGCGTGTCGACCAGTTCGTCGGCGTAGTGCGTGATGCGGAACGACCACTGCTCGAGCTCGCGTGTGGTCACGGGCGTCCCGCAGCGCCAGCAGGCGCCGTCGACGACCTGCTCGTTGGCGAGCACGGTCTGATCGGTCTCGCACCAGTTGACGGTGGAGCGCTTGCGGTACGCGAGGTCGCGCTTGAACATCCGCGTGAACAGCCACTGGTTCCAGTGGTAGTACGCCGGCAGGCACGTCGCGATCTCGCGGCCCCACGCGTAGCTGATCCCCAGCCGCTGCAGCTGCCCTTTCATGTGGGCGATGTTGTCGAGCGTCCACGTCTCGGGGTGGACGTTGTTCTTGATCGCGGCGTTTTCGGCCGGCAGGCCAAAGGCGTCCCAACCGAACGGATGCAGAACGTTGAAGCCGCGCATCCGCATCGTGCGCGCCATGATGTCGCCGATCATGTAGTTGCGGACATGCCCGACGTGCGCGTGTCCGGACGGGTAGGCGAACATCTCGAGGCAATAGAACTTCGGACGCGACCGGTCCTCGGTCACTTCGAACGCGCCGCTGGCGGCCCAGCGCGCCTGCCACTTCTTCTCAATGTCCTGCGGGGTGTACATGAAACTTCTAATCTAGCACGCGGATTGCGCTCTCCAGGCACTCGCGCAGCGCGGTGAGGTGATAGCCACCTTCGGTGACGAGCGCGATGCGCCGGCCGCACACGCGCGACGCGACGTCGTCGAGCCGGGCGAGCAGCCCCGTGTAGCCGGACGTCGTGAGACGCAGCCCGCCAAGCGGATCGAGTTCGTGGGCGTCGAACCCCGCCGAGACCAGCAGCACGTCGGGATGGAATCGCTCGACGGCCGGAATGATCGTCGTGCCGTACGCGGCTTCGAAGTCGGTGTCCCCGCTGCCCGCCGGCATCGGCACGTTCAGCGTGTACCCCTCACCAGGCCCGGCGCCGGTTTCGTTCGCGGCTCCGGTGCCCGGATAGAACGGAAACTGGTGGCTCGAAACGAACAGCACCGTGGGATCCGTGTAGAAGATCGCCTGCGTGCCGTTGCCGTGGTGCACGTCGATGTCGACGATGGCGACGCGCGCGGCGCCTTCGGCGCGCAAGGCCATGGCGGCAACGGCGATGTTGTTGTAGAGGCAGAAGCCCATCGCCCGCTCGGCCTCGGCGTGGTGTCCCGGCGGACGAACGAGCGCGAGCGTGGGCGTGCCGGTCTGCCGCGCCTCGCGCGCGGCGTCGATCGCCGCGCCGGCGGCCAGCAGCGCAATTTCGTGCGACTCGGGACTGGTGAACGTGTCCGGGTCGAGCATCGCGGCGCGTCCGGCCGTCGCGGCAATGCGATCGAGATACGCCGCCGTGTGCACGCGCGCGAGCTCTTCGCGCGTCGCCGCGCGAGGCGGCCGGATCGAGCCGCCTTGCCGCGCGAATTCCGCGGCCACGGCGTCGAACACCTCCGCGCGCTCAGGCCGCTCGGGGTGGCCCGGCGGTGTCGCGTGTTCGGCGAAGCGAGGCGAGGCGTAGAGAATCATGAAAGTCGAAAAGTCGAAAAGTCGAGAAGTCGAGAAGTCGAAAGGTCGAGAAAGTCGACAAGTCGAGAGTCGCGGCGTCGAGACCGCTACTCGTGAGCGGCCAGCATATCAAGAGCCTTGGTCTCGAGCCGCGCGAGTTCGGTTTCGAGTTGCGTCCGGTAGCCCTCGATGGTCGCTTCGTCGGCCTTGCCGGGCACCTCGATCGGCGCGCCAATGGCGATCGCGATGTTGCTGCCGGGCTTCGGCACCTGATGGCGATCCCAGCTGTTGATCGTCCAGAAGCTCGCCGCTTCGATGTGAAACGGCACGATCGGATTGCCGGTCGCGCCGGCCAGCCACACGGCGCCAGGCTGCGCGACGCGGGCCGGCCCGCGCGGCCCGTCGATCGTGAACGCGGCCGGACGGCCGGCGGCCATGTCGCGCTTGAGCTGCGCGAGTGCGCGCACGCCGCCCCGTGACGTCGAGCCGCGCGCCGCGTGGTACCCGAACCGGCGCATCAGCCGCGCGACCCACTCGCCATCGAAATTCTCCGAGGTCATCGCGACGATGCCGCGATCGCGGAAGTAGAGCGTGGCGGAGAGAATCCGGCCATGCCACAACGCGAGGATCGGCTGGCGGCCGTCACGCGCGACGCCGGCGAAGTGCTCGGCCCCGGATTCTCGCCAATGGTACGTGCCCCCGAGCGCCTCGACGATCGGTGTCCCGAGCGCCGCGATCGCCGCCGCTTTGAAATGCTGGGTGCGCGAAAGGGTCACAGGCCTTCGTACTGGGGGCCTTCCCCGCCTTCGGGCGGCACCCAGTCGATGATCTGGTACGGATCCATGATGTCGCACGTCTTGCAGTGCACGCAGTTGGACGCGTTGATATGCAGCTTCTTCCCGCCCTGCCCGTCGTCGACCATCTCGTACACGTTCGCAGGGCAGAACCGCGTGCACGGATTGCCGAATTCGACGCGACACTTCGTGCGGCAGATATCGAGGTCCTGCACGATCAGATGCGAGGGCTCGTCCTCGCGATGACGCGTCCCCGAGAAGTGGACGTTCGTGACCTTGTCGAACGTCAGCTTGCGATCGATCTTGACGGTCTCGATCGGCGCGTCGGGTGATGGCGGCCGGCTCTCGTAGTAGCTGAACAGAGACTCCATGCGCTGGTAGCCGGCCCGCGCCGGCATCGGATCCATGATCCACCAGCCCCGCGTGCCGAGCGCGAATCCGGAATACAAGACGCCCGCGACCAGCCCGTGCTCGAACGCCTGGTGGACATTGCGCACCGGGTAGAGCTCCCGCTTGACGTCACTCGCGTCGATCGCGTCCTGGTAGGCCGCCAGGCGCCGCGCGGAGACGTCGCCGGCGCGCACCGCGTCGAAGGCGGTCTCGGCCGCGAGCATGCCCGTGCGCATCGCGAGGTGGATGCCCTTGAGGCGCATCGAGTTCATGAACCCGGCGGCGTCACCGGCGATCAGCGCGCCGTCCATGTGCACGCGCGGCACGGTGTGCCAGCCCCCCTCGGGCAGCGCCTTGGCGCCGTAGCGCACCATCTTGCCGCCCTCGAGCAGCCTCGACACGAACGGGTGCAGCTTGAAGCGCTGGAACGTGAGATGCGGATCGAACATCGGATCTTTGTAGTCGAGGCCCGACACGAATCCGATCGACAGCAGCCCGTTCGGCATCGCGTAGATGAAGGCGCCGCCGAACTCCTCCATCCGCAGCGGATAGCCCATGGTGTGAATGACGTGACCGGCGGGCAGCCGATCCGGCGGGATCTCCCACAGCTCCTTGATGCCGAGCGCGTAGAGCTGCGGCAGGCGGCCCTCGTCGAGTTTCAGCTTCGAAACGAGCGTCTTGGTCAGGTTGCCGCGCACGCCGTCACAGAAGATCGTCGTCTTGGCGTGAATGTCGACGCCGGGCTCGAACGTCGACTTGCGGCCGCCGTGCTTGTCGAGGCCGCGATCGCCGGTGCGCACGCCGATGACGCGGTCCCCGTCGTACAGCACCTCCGACGCCGCGAAGCCCGAGAAGATGTCGACGCCCGCGGCTTCGACCTGCCCCGCCAGCCACTTGACCATCTTGTTGAGCGAGATGATGTAGTTGCCGTGGTTCCGGAGCGGCGGCGGCGTGATCGGAAACCGGAGCTTCCCGCCCTCGGTCAGGAAGTAGACGTCGTCGTGATGGACCGGGCTCGCGAGCGGTGCGCCCTTCGCCTCGAAATCGGGGATGAGATCTTTGAGCGTGCTCGGATCGAGCACCGCGCCGGAGAGCGCGTGCGCGCCCGGCTCGCGCGCCTTGTCGAGCACGGCGATGGTCAGGGGCTCGCCGCCCCGGTCTTTCTGCAACTGCGATAGACGAAGGGCGGCGGCCATCCCGGCCGGACCGCCGCCGACGATCAAGATATCGAGTTCGAGCGTTTCACGATCGGACACTCACAAATCATATAGGTTCCCGGAGGTTCCTCGGCGTTCCCGAAGGTTCATCGGGGTTCTGGTTCCCGCGCCAGCGTTGTCACGGATGTGCTATGAATGAGGTTTACCCAGACGCCGATGAGCGACACCATCAGCGCGCCGAACGGTCTCGAGTGGGCGCACCCGCTCGTACGCGATTGGTTCGTCCAGCGGTTCGCGACGCCGACCGAACCGCAGGCCATGGGATGGCCCCACATCCTGGCCGGGCGCAGCACGCTGATCTCGGCGCCGACCGGATCCGGCAAGACGCTCGCGGCGTTTCTCGCGTGCATCGATCGGCTCGTCGAGCAAGCCGTCCACGGTACGCTAGTGGACCGCACCGAAGTCTTGTACGTGTCGCCGCTCAAGGCGCTCGGCAACGACATCCAGAAGAACCTCGACGGCCCACTCGCCGAGATCGTTCGTCTGGGCCGTGAGCGCGGCTTCGACCTCCCGGAGATCCGCACGGCCGTCCGCACGGGCGACACGTTGATGCCCGCGCGCCAGGCGATGCTGAGGCACCCGCCGCACATCCTGGTCACCACGCCGGAATCGCTCTACATCCTGCTCACGGCGGAGAAGAGCCGCGCCATTCTCAAGACCGTCCGCACGGTCATCGTGGACGAAATCCACGCGGTGGCGGACGACAAGCGGGGCGCGCATCTTTCGCTGTCGCTCGAACGGCTCGACGCGCTGGCCGACGGACCCGTGACGCGCATCGGGCTCTCCGCGACGCAGAAGCCGATCGAGCTGGTCGCGCAATTCCTTGCCGGCGCCGGCCGGCCCGACCCGGTCGTCGTGCAGGTCACGCCGCGGCGCACGCTCGATTTGCAGATCGAGGTGCCGCCGAGCGAGCTCGGTCCCGTCGCGACACACGAGCTTTGGGGCGAGGTCGCCGATCGCATCGCGGCGCTCGTCCAGCAACACCGGTCCACGCTCGTCTTCGTCAACACGCGCCGGTTGTCCGAGCGGCTCGCGCACCAGCTGTCCGAGCGGCTCGGTGAGAGCGTGATTGCCGCGCACCACGGCAGCCTCTCGCGCAAAATACGGCTCGACGCCGAGGCTCGGCTCAAGGCCGGCGAGCTTCGCGCGCTCGTCGCGACGGCGTCGCTCGAGCTCGGCATCGACATCGGCACGATCGATCTCGTCTGCCATATCGGATCGCCTCGATCCATCGCCGCCGCGGTCCAACGTATCGGCCGCGCGGGGCACTGGCGCGGCGCCGTGCCGAAGGGCCGATTCTTCGTGACCACGCGCGACGAGCTGATCGAATGCGCCGCACTCGTGCTCGCGATGCGGCGCGGCGATCTGGACGCGCTCGTGATTCCCAATCAGCCGCTCGACGTGCTGGCGCAGCAGATCGTCGCGATGTGTGCCGCCGACGACTGGGGCGAAGACGATCTCTTCGCCGTCCTTCGTCGTGCGTATCCGTACCGCGATCTGTCACGCGAGACCTTCGACGAGATTCTCGAGATGCTGGCGCAAGGCATCGCGGCCCGCCGAGGGCGGTACGGCGCGTACCTGTTTCGCGATCGCGTCAACGGACGCGTCCGCGGCCGGCGCGGCGCGCGGCTCGTCGCGATTACCAACGGCGGCGCGATTCCCGACACCGGGCTCTACACCGTCGTCGCCGAGCCGGAAGGTACGACCGTCGGCACGGTCGACGAGGACTTCGCGGTCGAGAGCCTGGCCGGCGACGTCATGCTGCTCGGCAACACGTCCTGGCGGATTCGGCGCGTCAGCATCGCGGGACGCGTGCTCGTCGAGGACGCGCACGGCGCCTCGCCGACGATCCCGTTCTGGCGCGGCGAAGCGCCAGCACGCACTCCCGAGCTGTCGCGACACGTGGCCGAAGTCCGGGAGACCGTCAGCGCGCTCGCCAGGGACGTGACGCCAGCCCATGTCGGTGCAAGCGCTCCTGTGGGCGCGAGTGCTTCTGCCGCGTCCACCGCGATCGATTGGCTCGTCGCGGAATGCGGCGTCGACCGGGCCGGCGCCGAACAGATCACCGACTACGTCGTCACCGGCCGCGCCGTGCTCGGCACCGTACCGACGGGCACGACGATCGTCGCCGAGCGATTCTTCGACGAGGGCGGCGGGATGCAGCTGGTCATTCACTCGCCGCTCGGCGCCCGGATCAACAAAGCCTGGGGGCTGGCTCTCCGCAAGCGATTCTGCCGCTCGTTCAACTTCGAGCTGCAGGCGGCCGCCACCGACAACGGCATCAACATCGCGCTCGCCGAGCAGCACAGCTTTCCGCTCGCCGACGTCTTTCAGTACCTACGGCCCGCCACGGCGCGAGGGGTCCTCGAGCAGGCGGCGCTCGCCTCGCCGATCTTCGGCACGCGCTGGCGCTGGGACGCGAGCCGCGCCCTCGCGTTGCAGCGGTTCCGCAACGGCAAGAAAGTCCCGATTCATCTCCAGCGCTTGCAGTCGGACGACGTTCTGGCCTCGGTGTTCCCCGACGTCGCCGCCTGCCAGGAGAACATCGAAGGCGACATCCAGATTCCCAATCACCCGCTCATCCGCGAGGTGATGAAAGACGTCCTGACCGAGGCCATGGACGTCGACGGCCTCCTGGCGCTGCTCGAGCGCATCGACCGCGGCGAGATCCGCTGCGTGGCCGTGGACACGCCGGTGCCGTCCGTCTTCTCGCACGAGATCCTGAACGCCAATCCGTACGCGTACCTCGACGATGCGCCGCTCGAAGAGCGGAGGGCGCGTGCCGTGGAGATGCGGCGGACGTTGCCTGAGACCGTGCTGTCCGAAGTCGGCAGGCTCGATCCGGCGGCCATCGCCGAGGTCTGCGAGGACGCCTGGCCCGAAGTACGCGACGCCGACGACCTCCACGACGCGCTCCAGACGCTCGTCGTGTTCCCGGAGTCGTTCTCGGCGCGGCCCGTCGAGATCTGGCGGCCGTGGTTTCAGGCGCTGGCGAACGACCGCCGTGCGGGTCGCTTCGAAGTGGGCGACCGAACGTATTGGGTCGTCGCCGAGCGCGCGAAGACTGCGGCCCTGCTCTTCCCCTCGGCACGGGTGCTCGATGTGCTGCCCGACGTGGGATCCGCCTCCGCAGCGTCGCGCACCGATGCGCTCGTCGCGCTCGTGCAAGGCTGGCTCGCGCACATCGGTCCGACGACCACCACGGATCTGGCGGGATGGCTGGCGGTTGATCAGAGCGACATCGAAGAAGCGATGCTGCGAATCGAGGCCACGGGCGCTGTCCTCCGCGGGTCGTTCAGGCCAGCGGAGAACGGGAGGAAAGCAGAGGAGTGGTGTGAGCGCCGCCTGCTCGCGCGCATTCACCGTTTGACACTCGGCACGCTGCGGCGCGAGATCGCGCCGGTCACTGCAGCCGAGTTCATGCGCTGGCTGCTCGCGTGGCAGCATGTCGCGCCCGGCACGCAGCTTCCGGGCGAACGAGGCTTGCTCGAAGTGTTGAGCCAGCTTCAGGGCTTCGAGGCGCCGGCCAACGCCTGGGAGCGCCAGCTGCTGGCGCGCCGCATCGGCGACTACAACCCGGAAGATCTCGATCGCCTCTGCCTGACGGGGCTGGTCGGATGGGGACGCCTGTCGCCGCATCCCGCCACGCTCGAGCCCACGCCACATGTGGGCCGCCGCGTCGTCCCTACCAGCGTGGCGCCCGTGGCCTTCTTCGTTCGCGACGATGCGGCCTGGATGGCGCCGCGGCGGCGGACGAACGACGACGCCAGCGTCGCGGGTTTGAGCCACGCCGCCCGCGAGACGCTGAGCCTGCTCCATCGATCGGGCGCGTCGTTCTTCGCCGACATCGTGCGGGGGACCGGACGGCTGAAGGCCGAGGTGGAAACGGCGCTGTGGGAGCTGGTGGCCGCTGGTCTGGTCACCGCCGACGGATTCGACAACCTCCGTGCGCTCATCGACCCCAGGCGTCGCGCGGGCCACGGCTCGGCGAGAGGCGCACGGCCGCGTCACAGCGCCGGCCGCTGGTCGCTCCTGCACGCGGCATCGTCGGATGACCATGCCGCGACGATCGAAGCGACGTGCTGGATGCTGCTGCGCCGCTACGGCGTCGTCTTCCGGGATGTGCTCGCTCGGGAGAGCGTGGTCCCGACCTGGCGCGAGCTCCTGATGATGTTCCGGCGGCTCGAAGATCGGGGCGAAGTGCGTGGCGGACGATTCGTCGCGGGCTTCATCGGCGAGCAATTCGCGCTGCCCGTGGCGGTGGAATCGCTGCGCGCGGCCAGACACGCGCCGCTCCGTGGTGAGACCGTCACGATCTCGGCGGCCGATCCCCTCAACCTCGTGGGGATCGTCCTGCCAGGCGAGCGTGTCCCGGCAATCTCGGGTCGATTTGTGGTGCTTCGTGACGGAGTCGTCGTCGCGACGGAGGCCACGAATGTTACCCAGATTCCCGCTGCCAGCTAGGCCGCGCGCTGCCACTTCTAGGCAACACACTTCCCACTAGGAGCAAGGGTCACGCCTTTGCCCATCCCCGCGGTATAGTCCTGCCCTTGCTATCGCCTTTGCAAGTCGAATGCCGCCTTTGGAATGCCTCTTGAATTGGCTTCGCCGAATCGCAGGTGCTCCCCATGGCCGTACCCGATGTGACTGCGCGACCGGCGCAACAACCGACGCTCCCCCCCACTAGCGACGTCGACCCGTTTTTCAGAGAGCTGCTCGCCGCGATGGCTGAGTTTCGCGATGGCAATTTCGCCGTGCGCATGCCCTCGGATCTGGTGGGCACGCCTGGCCGAATCGCGGATGCGTTCAACGACATCCTGGCCATCAGCCAGCGCCGCGCGACCGAAATCAGCCGGGTCTGCCGCGTCGTCGGCAAGGAAGGCCGGCTGCGTGAGCGGATGGTCGTGCCCAACGCCATGGGCGTGCGGGCGGACGAAGTCATCGCAATCAACGGCCTCATCGACGACCTGGTGTGGCCGACGAGTGAGATCACGCGCGCGGTCGGCGCCATCGCCAAGGGCGATCTGAACCAGGAGATTGGCCTCGAGGTCGAGGGCCGGCCGCTCGAGGGTGAGTTCCTCCGATCCGCCAAGCTCGTCAACCAGATGATCGACCAGCTCTCGGTCTTCACGTCCGAGGTCACGCGCGTCGCGCGCGAAGTCGGCATCGAGGGCAAGCTCGGCGGTCAGGCGCAGGTCGGCAGCGCCTCCGGCGTCTGGAAGGAACTGACCGAGTCGGTCAACCAGATGGCGGGCAACCTGACGGCGCAGGTGCGGAGCATCGCGGACGTCACGATCGCGGTGGCGGGCGGCGACCTGTCCAAGAAAGTCACGGTCGACGTGCGCGGCGAGATCCTGCAGCTGAAGGAAGCCATCAACACGATGGTGGACCAGCTGCGGTCGTTCGCGTCGGAAGTCACGCGCGTCGCGCGCGAGGTCGGCACCGAAGGCAAGCTCGGCGGTCAGGCGATCGTGCCGGGCGTCGCCGGCACGTGGAAGGACCTCACGGACTCGGTCAACGCGATGGCGTACAACCTGACGGCACAGGTGCGCAACATCGCGGGCGTCACGACAGCGGTCGCGCGCGGCGACCTGTCGCGCAAGATCACGGTCGACGTCAAGGGTGAAATTCTCGAGTTGAAGGACACCATCAACACGATGGTCGATCAGCTCAACGCGTTCGCCTCGGAAGTCAGCCGCGTGGCACGCGAGGTCGGCACCGAGGGCAAGCTCGGCGGGCAGGCGAAGGTCCCGGGCGTCGCGGGCACGTGGAAAGACCTCACCGACTCGGTCAACGCGATGGGCACCAACCTGACGGCGCAGGTGCGCAACATCGCGGAAGTCACGACGGCGGTCGCGCGCGGCGACCTGTCGCGCAAGATCACGGTCGACGTCAAAGGCGAAATCCTCGAGCTCAAAGACACCATCAACACGATGGTGGACCAGCTCAACGCGTTCGCGTCGGAAGTCACGCGCGTGGCGCGCGAGGTCGGCACCGAAGGGCGGCTCGGCGGCCAGGCCGCGGTGCCGGGCGTCGCCGGCACGTGGAAGAACCTCACCGACTCGGTCAACTCGATGGCGTCGAACCTGACCTACCAGGTGCGCAACATCGCCGACGTCGCGACGGCGATCGCCAACGGCGACTTGTCGCGGAAGATCACGGTCGACGTCAAGGGCGAGATCCGCGAGCTCAAGAACACGATCAACACGATGGTCGACCAGCTCAACGGGTTCGCCTCCGAAGTGAGCCGCGTGGCGCGCGAGGTCGGCACCGAGGGCAAGCTCGGCGGCCAGGCCGTCGTGCTGGGCGTCGCGGGCACGTGGAAGGACCTCACCGACAACGTCAACTCGATGGCGTCGAACCTGACCGGCCAGGTGCGCAACATCGCCGCGGTCGCCACCGCGATCGCCAACGGCGACTTGTCACGCAAAATCACGGTCGACGTCAAGGGCGAGATCCTCGAGCTCAAGGACACCATCAACACGATGGTCGACCAGCTCAACTCGTTCGCGTCGGAAGTCACGCGCGTCGCGCGCGAGGTCGGCACCGAGGGCAAGCTCGGCGGCCAGGCCGACGTCGGCGGCGCCGCGGGCACATGGAAGAACCTCACCGGCAACGTCAACCTGCTCGCCGCGAACCTCACCAACCAGGTGCGCGCCATTGCCGAGGTCGCGACCGCCGTCACCAAGGGCGACCTCACGCGATCGATTCAGGTCGAGGCGAAGGGCGAGGTCGCGGACCTCAAAGACAACATCAACACGATGATCGACAACCTCCGCGCGACGACGGAGCGCACGGAGGAACAGGACTGGCTGAAGACGAACCTCGCGAAGTTCGCGGGAATGCTCCAGGGGCAGCGCGACCTCGTCACGGTGAGCCGCATGCTGCTCTCCGAGCTGGCGCCGCTCATCAACGCGCAGCAAGGCACTGTCTACCAGATGCTCGCGTCGGCGGACCCGCCCGTCCTCGTGCGCCTCGCGAGCTACGCGCCGAGCGCGGCCCAGCCCGAATCCATTCCGATCGGCGAAGGCCTGGTCGGCCAGTGCGCGATCGAAAAGCAGCGCATCCTGCTCAGCCGGGTGCCGCGCACGTACCACCGCATCGAGTCGAGCCTCGGCGCGTCCCGGCCGACGAGCGTCGTCGTGCTGCCCGTGCTGTTCGAGGGCGAGACGAAGGCGGTCATCGAGCTCGCGGCGCTCCAGCCGTTCACGACGACGCACCTGACGCTCCTCGAGCAGCTCACGCAGTCGATCGGCGTTGTCCTCAACACGATCGAAGCAACGATGCGCACGGAAAACCTGCTGCAGCAGTCGCAGCAGCTCACGACCGAGCTGCAGATCCGGCAGGCCGAGCTGCAGCAGACGAACGAAGAGCTGGCGTCGAAAGCCAAGCAGCTCGCCGAGCAGAACGTCGAGGTCGAGCGGAAGAACATGGAAGTCGAGCAGGCGCGCCGCGCGCTCGAAGACAAGGCGGCCGAGCTCGCGCTCACGTCCAAGTACAAGTCCGAGTTCCTCGCCAACATGTCGCACGAGCTGCGGACGCCGCTCAACTCGATCCTCATCCTCGGCCAGCAGCTCAGCGAGAACGCGTCGGGCAACCTGGCGCCCAAACAGGTCGAGTTCGCGCGCAACATCCACTCGTCGGGCACGGACCTGCTGACGCTCATCAACGACATCCTCGACTTGTCGAAAATCGAGTCCGGCACGGTCACGGTCGAGGCCGAGGAAATCACGTTCGCCTCGCTGCGTGAGACGATCGGGCGCACGTTCCATCACATCGCCGAGTCGAAGAACCTCGCGTTCAACCTCGAGATCGATCCGGCGCTGCCTCGCGCCTTCACGAGCGACGTCAAGCGGCTGCAGCAGATCCTGAAGAACCTGCTGTCCAACGCGTTCAAGTTCACCGCACAAGGCCACGTGTCGATGCAGTTCCGGCTGGCGACCGAAGGCTGGGCGATCGACCACCCCGTCCTGCGGTACACCCAGAGCGCCGTCGCGATGGTCGTGACGGACACGGGCATCGGCATCCCGGCCGACAAGCAGAAGCTCATCTTCGAGGCGTTCCATCAGGCCGATGCGGGCACGAGCCGGAAGTACGGCGGCACCGGCCTGGGGCTCGCCATCAGTCGCGAGCTGGCCACGCTGCTGGGCGGCGAAATCCGGCTCATGAGCGCGCCAGGCAGCGGCAGCACGTTCACGCTGTACCTGCCGATGGCCTACATCGGGCCGTCGCTTCCGGCGGCGGTCGCGGAGCCGCCGGCGGCGCCGCAGGTCGCCCTGCCCCGCTTCACGGTCACGCCGCAGACCGAAGTGCTCGCCGATGACCGCGAGACCGTCACGCCGGGCGACGACGTGCTGCTCATCGTCGAGGACGACCAGCACTACGCGCGCGTGCTGCTCGGCCTGGCGCGCGATCGCGGGTTCAAGGGCATCGTCGCGACGCGCGGGCAGACGGCGCTGGCCCTGGCGCGTGAGTTCAAGCCGAAGGCGATCACGCTCGATGTGTTCCTGCCCGACATGCTCGGCTGGACCGTCCTCAACCAGCTCAAGCTCAATCCCGAGACGCGGCACATCCCGGTGCAGCTGCTCTCGGTCGAGGAGGAGCGCCAGCACGGCCTGGCGCACGGCGCGTTCTCTTATCTCGTGAAGCCGGCCACGACGATGGAGATCGAACAGGCGTTCGACCGTCTGAAGGACTACACGACGTTCCACACGCGCCGCCTGCTCATTGTCGAGGACAACGACATCGAGCGCGAGAGCATCGTCGAACTGCTGAAGCACGACGACATCGAGATCGTCGGCGTGGCGACGGGAGCCGACGCGCTGACCGCCCTGCAAACGCAGCGCTTCGACTGCTGCGTCGTCGATCTTCGCCTGCCGGACATGAGCGGTTTCGATCTGCTCGACATCATGCAGCGGGAGCCGGTGATTCGCGACACGCCGGTCGTGGTCTTCACTGGCAAGGCGCTCTCGGAAGACGACCAGGTGCGGCTCCGATCGCTCGCCAAGAGCGTCGTCATCAAGGACGTGCAGTCGCCCGAGCGGCTATTCGACGAGACGGCGCTCTTCCTGCATCGTGTCGTGGCGGATCTCCCGCCGGCCAAGCGCGACATGCTCGAGCAGCTGCACAGCTCGGACGACGTGCTGCACGACCGTCGCGTGCTGATCGTCGACGACGACGCGCGCAACATCTTCGCGCTGACGACCGTGCTGGAGAATCACGGCATGGAGGTGATCAGCGCGACGAACGGACGGCAGGCGGTCGACCTGCTGCATCGCGCCGACGAGATGAACATCGTGCTGATGGACATCATGATGCCCGAGCAGGACGGCTACGAGACGATGCGGCAGATCCGCCGGTCCTCCCGCTTCCGGACGCTTCCAATTCTGGCGCTGACGGCCAAGGCGATGAAGGGCGACCGCGAGAAGTGCCTCGATGCCGGCGCGTCGGACTACATCGCCAAGCCGGTCAATACCGAGCAACTGCTGTCGCTGATGCGGGTCTGGCTGCACCGCTGAACTCATGGGACTGGACATGAACGTCGACGCTCGCCACACCGCCGGCCGGGACCCGTCGTCGCAGGATGCCGCGGCCGGCGTCGACGAAGCGCGCGTGCTGGTCGTCGACGACCAGCCGCGCAACCTCGAGGCGCTCGAGGCGCTGCTGACCCAGAGCGGCTGCCGGCTCGTGCCCGCGCACTCCGCCGACGAAGCACTGCTCGCGCTGCTCGATCAGGAGTTCGCCGCGATCATCCTCGACGTCAAGATGCCGGGGATGGGTGGTCTGGAACTCGCCGAGATCATCAAGAAGCGGCGGCGGACGCGCGACGTTCCGATCCTGTTCCTCACGGCGCACATGCTGGACGAGCGCGACGTGCTGCGCGGCTACAACAGCGGCGCGGTCGACTACCTGACCAAGCCGGTCCACAGCGACATCCTCAAGTCCAAGATCGCGGTGTTCGTCGATCTGTACCGGAGAGGGCGCGCGGTCGCGCAGGCGAACGAATCGCTCCGGCGCGAGGTCGCCGAGCGGGAGTCGGCACAGCAGGCGCTGCAGTTGGTGAACATCGAGCTCGAGCGCCGCGTGCTGGAGCGCACCGAAGCGCTCGAACGCGCCGACCGCCGGAAGGACGAGTTCCTGGCGTCGCTCGCCCACGAGCTGCGCAACCCGCTGGCACCAATTCGATCGGCGGTCGAGATCCTGCGGCTGCCGAACGTCTCGGACGCCGACGCGGCGCAGGCGCGGGCTGTGATGATCCGCCAGCTCGATCAGATGACGCGCCTCATCGACGATCTGCTCGACGTCAGCCGCATCACGAGCGACAAGCTCGATCTGCAGATCGATCGGGTCGAGCTCTCGCCGATCATCGCGATGGCCGTGGAGACCAGCCGTCCGCTCGTGCTGCAGCGGCAGCACACGCTCTCGGTGTCGGCGGCGCAGCTGCCGGTCGAGCTCGATGCCGACCCGGCCCGGCTGGCCCAGGCCATCAACAACCTGCTCGCCAACGCCGCGAAGTACACGCCGCAGGGCGGACACATCGCGCTCACGACGGAGGTCCAGAACCGGCAGCTGACGATTCGCGTCGCCGACAACGGCATCGGCATCGACCAGGTGACGCTGCCGCGCGTGTTCGAGCTGTTCGCGCAGGGCGACCATGCGTGGCGGCTCGGATCGGGCGGGCTCGGCGTGGGCCTGACGCTCGCCCGGCGCCTCGTCGAGATGCATGGCGGCACGCTCGAGGCGGAAAGTGCCGGCCCCGGGCTCGGGTCGACGTTCATCATCCGGCTGCCCGTGCCCGAACCGCGGGCCGAACCGCCGGTGCAACCGGAGAAACATCAGGTGATTCAGCTCGATCCTCGCCGCATCCTCATCGTCGACGACAACGTCGACGCGGCGGAGATGCTGGCGGTCATGCTGCACGGCTGGGGGCACGACACGCGCGTCGTGTATGACGGACACAGTGCGCTCACTGCGGCCGAAGAGTTCCAGCCGGAGATCGTGCTGCTCGATCTCGGGTTGCCCACGCTCGACGGCTACGAAACGGGGCGCCGGCTGCGCGAGACCGCGTGCGGCCGCAGCGCCCTGGTCGTGGCCGTAACCGGCTGGGGGCAGGAGCAGGACGTCGCGCGCAGCCGCGCCGCCGGCTTCGACAAGCATCTCGTCAAGCCCGTCTCGCCGCAGGTGCTCCGTACGCTCGTCGAGAGCGCGCCGCGCCGCGTCGCGATCTAGCCGCCGTATCCCTGCTTCGCCTGCACGTCAAACGCGCCCGGGCGCGTCACGCGCACCTTGATGTCGTGCCAGCCGCCGCGCGTCACGCCGGAGGGCGTGTAGTAGATCACGTAGCCGTGCCGGAACGCCTCGAGCGCCAGCTTGAACGCCGCGACGACGTCGGCCGGCGCGTCGCCCGGCGGATAGAGCGCGCCGCCCGTGCGCGCGGCGGCGGCGGCCAGCGCGTCGAACGCCGGATTGGCGGCGGGCGCCGGCACGCCCGTGACCTTGACGAGCACGATGTGGAGCACGGCGTCGACGCGCCCGGCAAGGACCGGCAGCGCGCTGTAGCCGAGCAGGCTCGCGTTGTCGTAGCCGTCGGTGAACACGAACACGAGCTGGCGCCGATCCGGCCGCGGCGCGCGCGCGAGCGCCATCAACACCGCGTCGAGGAGTGAGGTCAGGTCGCCGCTGCGGATCGCGTCGACTGGCACGCGCCGTGACGCCGGCGTCATCGGCAGCACCTCGCGCACGCTCGTGTCGAACGTGATGAGCCGCAGCTGCTCGCTCGCACGGAGCTCGTCGGCAAGGCGGCGCACGTCCGACTTGAAGCGATCCAGGTTACGGATCACGCTGCCGCTCGTGTCAATCACCAGGGTGACGTCGGTCGACACCTTGTCCGCCGAGACCGCGGAGATCTCCTGCCGCACGCCGTTGTCCTCGAGCGCGAAGTCCGACGCGGTGAGCCCGCTCACGACCGATCGCGCCGTGTGGACCGACACCTGCACGGCGACGACGTCGCTGACCGACCGGAAGGTCGGCTGCTGCTGCGCCCGCGGCACGGCCGCGAGCAGCGCAAGCGCGACCGACGACGCCGCAAACCCGCGGGTCATTTCTTCATCGCCTCGCGGAGCTGGGTCAGCAGCGTCAGATACGCGCGGAAGTCTCCGCGCGGATACTGGCGCCACGGATCGTCGGCCGGACGCTCCGGCGACGCGAGAAAGGCCGCGGTCGCTTGCTCGGCGTCCTCGAGCCTGCCGTTCATGACGAGTAACGCGGAGAGCAGCGTGGTCGCCGATCGCGCCCGGGGCACGGCCTGCAGGGCCGACCGGTAGCCGCGTTCGGCTTCGGCCACACGCCCGGCCTGGGCGTCGGCCCACGCGAGAAACAGCCGCGCGAGGTACGAGACGAACGGATCGCCGGACGCGGCGGCGTCGGCCTGGCGAAAGTCTGCGGCCGCTTGATCGCGCTGGCCGAGGCGCAGCTCGAGATCGCCGAGCCGCAGATGGGCTTCGGCGCCGACGACCGGATCGGCGACGAGCGGACGGAACTCGGCGGCAACGCGTTCGAGCGCCGTCCGGCGCGCCGCCGCGTCGGGCGCGCCGTCAAGCGTCCTCGCCGCGAGGCGATCGAAGGCCACGGGCGTCTGATCGGTGAGCGTCGTGCCGGTCGTCACAACCGGTTGCGACGCGACGGCGTCGGCGACGAACGCACGCGCGAGCTTGAGGTGCGGATCGTCCGGAAATCGCTGCAACGCATGGCCGAGGTGAGCCGTGGGCGACAGAATGGCCCACATGCCGTCGCCCTCCGCGAGCGCCACCGACGCGCGCATCCACAGCGCCTCGTTGGCCGTCGGCGCGCCGGACGTCCGGAACCCGTCGCAGGCCCACTCGATGAGCGTCGTGGGCCAGGCGTCTTTGGCAGCCGTCACCTCGAGCGCAAGCGACGCGGCGATCAGGCGGCGCCGGGCAGCGTCGGCGAGGCCCCCCGTCCGGATCCACTCGTCGGCGTCGACCGTGCTGAAGCCGCCAAGATACGTCAGCTGCCCGATGGCGCCGTCGTAATCGCCGCCGACGTAGCGATCGAGCGCGTCACCGGTGGCGGAGCGGACACGCGGTTGATTGGAACGCTGCTCGGAAGGCGCCAGCGCGGCGACGGCCAGAATCGCGATGAGCCACGCCCGCATGAAGCAAGAATGACACCAGCAACTCGAGTTTACGAAATGCGAAAAACGACTCCCGAGGTCATTTCAGCGCGGCGATGATCGCGGGCACGACCTCGAACAGGTCGCCGACGATGCCGTAGTCGGCGACTTCGAAAATCGGCGCCTCGGCGTCCTTGTTGACCGCGACGATCGTCCGGGCGCCTTTCATGCCGACGACGTGCTGGATGGCGCCGGAGATGCCGAGCGCCAGGTACAGCTTGGGCGCGACGGTCTGACCCGAGCTCCCGATCTGCCGTTCCATCGGCAGCCATCCCGCGTCGCAAATCGGCCGCGAGGCCGCCACCTCCGCGCCGAGCGCCTCGGCGAGCTGCTGCGCGATCGCGATGTGCTCCTGCCCCTTGATCCCGCGCCCGACGGCGACGATACGCTCCGCCTCGGAGAGATCGACGGCCTGCTTGGCCTCGCGGAACGGCGCCTCCGGGGTCTGACGAATGGCGGACGGATCGATCGACGCGGCCACCGTCCTCACGGGCGCGCCGCTGCCCTTCTTGACCGAGTCGGCCCGGATCGCGCTGATCTGAAACGTCACGAAATGCGGCACGGGCCCGTCGAGCACGATGTCCGCGCTGACCTTGCCTTGAAACATCGGCCGGGTGAACACGGGCGACGCACCGGGCGTCTTGACGGCGATGCAATCGGTCGCGATGGCGCGATCGAGCCGGGCCGCCAGCCGCGGCGCGAAGTCGCGCGTTTGATACGTATGCGGCAGCACCACCAGCGCGGGCGATTCGGCGGTGAGGAGCGCGGCGAGCGCCGCGACGTAGGCGTCAGCGGTGTAGCTACCCAGCGCCGCGTGCTCGAGCGCGATCACCTCGGCGACATCGGCCGCCGCCAGCTCCTTCGCGGTGGCACCCACGCTCGCGCCGGGCACCACGATCTTCACCGGGCCGCCGATCTGCTGCGCGGCCGACACCGCTTCCCAGGAAGCGCGGTTCAGGACGCCGTCTTTCTGTTCTGCGACGACTAGCAACATTCGCGTCCACCCTTTGAATCGACAATCGACAATCTTGGATCGGGCAATCGAAGAACATCGTTCATCGAAGCAACGATATCAATCAATCGATGATCGAAGAGCATCGGACATCGACGATCGATTGGCGCTTGCACGATGCTCTGCGATGCATGATCGCTCGATGCCGATGTCCAATCGTTCGATGCGGTGCGAATACCCGATCCTCGTTCATCGATTGTCGATGATCCGCTCTTCTCTCAAGATCTTCACCAGCTCTTTCGCCGCTTCGGCGGGCGTCCCAGCGATCAAGCGCGTCTGTTTCGCCTTCTCGGGCACGTACACGGAGACGATGCGCTGGCGCGGCGCCGCGGTCGGCGGCGCAGCCACGGTGCGAATCTCCTTCTTCTTTGCCGCCATGATGCCCTTGAGCGTCGCGTAGCGCAGTTGGTTGATGCCGCTCTGGATCGTGAGCACCGCCGGCAGCGGCATCGTGACCCATTGGAACCACCCGCCCTCGAGCTCGCGCTTCACGCGCAGCGTCGCGTCTTGCACCTGCACGTCCATGATGATCGTCGAGTGCGTCATGCCGAGCTTTTCGGCGAGGATGACCCCGACCTGTGCAAATCCTTGATCGTCGGACTGGAGGCCCGTGAGGACGAGATCGACCTGTTCGTCCTTGAGCGCGGCGGCGAGCGCGGCCGCGACGCCGAACGCGTCGGCGGTCGCCAGGTCGTCGCCGCTCACGTGAATCGCGCGGTCGGCGCCGCGGGCCAACGCTTCACGAATCACCTGCGTCACACGCGCCGGCCCGGCGGAAACCACGACGACCTCGCCGCCGTGCTTCTCTTTCAGGCGCAGCGCCTCTTCGAGCGCGTAGGCGTCCGGCTCGTTCAGCTCCCAGCTGGCGTCCTGATCGCGGACCCAGGTCTTCGCGTCGTTGACGCGGACCTGCCACTCACGGGTGACCACTTGTTTGATGCAGACGGCGACGCGCATGGCGACTCGCTTAATTGGGCAATTGGGTTATTGGGATATTGGGATATTGGTAGGGCGCGTTCAGCGCTCCGGGAGGCTCCGGCAGCACGCCAAAGTCGAGGCGGCGCACAATGACCCAATCGCCCAATTGCCCAATTGCCCACGTCATTCCTCGTACCTCTTGAGCAGCAGCGTGCCGTTCGTGCCGCCGAAGCCGAACGAGTTCGACAGCGCGTAGCGAATGCGCATCGGGCGCTTCGCGTTCGGCGCGTAGTCGAGGTCGCACGCGGGATCCGGCTCGTCGAGGTTGATCGTTGGCGGCGCGACTTGCTCGCGCACCGCAAGCGCGGTGATGCCCGCTTCCAGCCCGCCGGCGGCGCCGAGCAGGTGGCCGGTCATCGATTTCGTCGACGACATCACGAGCTTGTACGCGTGCTCGCCGAAGGTCGTCTTCACGGCGAGCGTCTCGGTCGGATCGTTGATGGGCGTCGACGTGCCGTGCGCGTTCACGTAGTCGATCTGATCGGGCGTGATGCCCGCCTTCCTGATGGCCATCCGCATCGAGCGGACCGCGCCGTTGGCGTCCTCGGGCTGGCCGGTGAGGTGATAGGCGTCGCCCGAGAGGCCGTAGCCGGCAATCTCCGCGTAGATGGCGGCGCCCCGCCCGCGCGCGGTCTCGAGCTCCTCGAGGATGACCATGCCCGCGCCTTCGCCGATGACGAAGCCGTCGCGCGCCTTGTCGAACGGCCGGCTCGCCCGCGTCGGCTCGTTGTTGCGCGTCGAAAGCGCGCGCATGGCGGCAAATCCGCCGACGCTCATCGGCGTGATCGACGCTTCCGATCCGCCGGCGATCATCACGTCGGCGTCCCCGCGGCGGATGATCTCCGTCGCTTCGCCGATCGCGTGGGCGGACGCCGTGCAGGCCGTGCACGTCGCGAGGTTCGGCCCGCGCGCGCCGAAGCGAATCGAGACTTGCCCGGCCGCGAGATTGATGATGGACGCCGGAATGAAGAACGGGGAGATCCGCCGCGGCCCCCCGTTGAGCAGCTCCTTGTGCTCCCGCTCGATCGTCGAGAACCCGCCGATCCCCGACGCGATGAACACGCCGACCTGGTCGGCCATCGCCGGCGTGATGGTCAGCCGTGCGTCGTCCATCGCGAACTGGCTGGCCGCGAGCGCGTACTGGATGAAGACGTCGGCTTTCTTGACGTCCTTCTTCTCCATGAACTGCAGGGGATCGAAGCCTCGGACCTCCCCCGCAATGCGCGTCGTGAACGCCGTCGCATCGAAGTGCGTGATTGGCGCGACGCCGCTGCGACCGGAAAGCAGCGCGTCCCAGTTCGCGGACGTCCCGATGCCGACCGACGAGATCAGACCGACGCCCGTGATGACCACCCGCCTGGTCACGTCGCCTCGCTTCCCCGGCCTACTTCTTCTTCGCGTGGCCCTCGATGTACTCGATGGCCTCCTTCACGCGCGTGATCTTCTCGGCATCCTCGTCGGGAATCTCGATCCCGAACTCTTCTTCGAAGGCCATCACGAGCTCGACCGTATCGAGCGAGTCAGCGCCAAGATCGTCAACGAACGACGCATCCGGCGTCACCTCTTCTTCATCGACGCCCAATTGCTCGACGATGATCTTCTTGACCTGATCAGCAACGGCCATTCAATCCTCCTCGGTTCCTTCCGTCCACGGGGAAGTGCCCCGTGTCACAAATACATGCCGCCGTTCACGGCCAATACCTGCCCCGTAATATACGACGCCTCGTCCGACGCGAGGAACACTACCGCGGAAGCCACGTCGTCGGGCGTGCCCAGCCGCTTGAGCGGGATCCGGTCGGCCCAGGCCTCGTGGGCCCCCTCGGAGATGGCGCGCGTCATGTCGGTCTCGATGAGCCCGGGCGCCACCGCGTTCACTGTGATGTTACGCGAGGCGACCTCGAGCGCGAGCGCCTTCGTGAAGCCGATCAGGCCCGCCTTCGACGCCGCGTAGTTCGCCTGGCCCGCATTGCCGGCCTGGCCCACGACCGACGTGATGTTGATGATGCGGCCCGATCGCTGCTTGACCATCGGCTTGAGGACCGCCTGCGCGCATGAATACGCCGACGTGAGGTTGGTCGCGATGACCACGTCCCAGTCCTCGCGCTTCATGCGGAGCATGAGTTGATCGCGCGCAATGCCGGCGTTGTTCACGAGCACATCGATCCGCCCGAACCGCGACAACGTCGAGGCCACGGCGGCGTCAATCGACTCGGTCGTCGTCACGTCCAGCGTGACCGCCTCCGCCTGACCGCCTGCCACACGAATCTCGTCCGCCACGGGCTCGGCATGGCTCTCGCGCGCCGCCGTCACGACCGCCACGCCTCGCGCCGCCAGGGCCTTGGCAATCGCCCGGCCGATTCCGCGAGATGCGCCCGTGACCAGGGCCACACGGCCCTCCATACTCCCCATGGCAACCTGCCTACTTCAGCACACGGCTTGCCGAGGGCGCAACTGGCCAGAATGTGGTACGCACCGTAGCCCCCCGGAGCATGTGCATCGAGCCAGAAGAGTTGTACGATCAAACCCGTCGCAGATCCCACCGCCATGGCAGACCAACCGTTCGATCCGCACGCAGACGAGGTTCGGCAGGACAGCTTCACGCTGAGCGCGCACGAGGCGCTCGCGCTCATCGCCGGCTCGAGCCTCGCCCAGTTCTTCGACTGCATCCCGGCCACCGTCTGGATGACGGACACTGACCTGAAGCTCACATTCGCGCAAGGGCCGATCCTGCGCGACCTGGACGTGGCGCCGGAGAAGGTGCTCGGACGGACACTTCAGGAAATCGTCCTCGATGGCCGCGAGGATCACCCGCTCATTCACGGACATCTGACGGCGCTGTCCGGACACGCGACGTCGGTCCGCATCGAGTGGGGCGGCATTCTGTACAACGCCCGCATCGCTCCGCTGCGTGACGCGAGCGGCACGATCATCGGCTGCGTCGGATCGCACCAGCAAATTGGCTGGCTGCCCGACGACGACGGCCTGCTGCGCGAGAGCGACATGCGGCTGCGCCGCATCATCGACTCCAACATGATCGGCATCGCGTTCGGCAACGACGAGGGCCGGATCACCGAGGCGAACGAAGCGTTTCTGCAGCTGGCCGGGTACACGCGCGAGGATCTTGTCGCCGACGGCATCTCGTGGCCCGCGCTGACGCCGGTGGAGTTTCACACGCGGCAGCTTCAGGCGATCGACGAGGTGCGGGCCACCGGCCGGTGCACGCCGTTCGAAGTGGATTTGATTCGCCGCGACGGCCGCCGCGTGCCGGTGCTCGTGGGCGGAGCGCGCCTGTCAGCCCGGCGCCGGGAAGGCGTCGCGTTCGTGCTCGACATCTCGGACCGGCGTGAGCTCGGCCGCCGCATGGCCGCGGAGCTGGCGTGCGCCGACGCGCTGCTCAACGCGCCGACGCGCGATCAGGCGATCGTCGATGCGCTCGCGGCGGTCTGCGCGACGCTCGACTGGAACCTCGCACAGATTTGGCGGCGCTCACCCGCCGGCGAATTGGAGCTGCTCGCCAGCCGGGGCAACGCGTCGTTCGACGCGACGGTCCTCCAACGCGCGGCCGGTCTCGCGCTCGACGCCGGCAAGGCGCAGTGGTCGGATCACGAAGCGATCCTCGCCGTGCCGATGTCATCGGACACGTCGCTTGTCGTCGCACACGGCGGACCGAGCGCGCTCTCTGCGTGGGTCGTCGAGACGACCCACGCGATCGCGACGCGAGTTCAGAGTTTCCTGAAGAAACACCCCGCCTAGTCTCGGGCGGTGTTCACGAGCGCGTTCCAGCCAGCGCCTCGGCCAGCCGCTCGACCATGCGGCCCTCGGCAAGGCGGGCCGCCATGAGGATGCCGCTCTCGACCGCCTGGGCCGACGAGCGGCCGTGGCCGACCAGGGCGAGGCCGGCCAGTCCGAGCAGCGGCGCCGCGCCGCGCTCCGCGTAATCGATCCGGCGCCGGAATCGCTCGAAGCCTTCCCCGAGGCCCGCACGCGCGATTTCGGGCAGACCCAGTTCGTCACTCAGCATCCGCTCGATGAGCTCAGCCAGGCTCTCGCCGACCTTGAGCGCGATGTTTCCGGTGAAGCCGTCGCAGACGATGACCTCGACGTCGCCGCTGAACAGCTGGCGCGCATCCAGGTTGCCGACGAACGTGATGGGCTGGGCTGCCAACAAATCGTGCGCTTCGCGGATGAGGTCGGTGCCTTTGCCCGCTTCCTCGCCAATCGAGAGGAGCCCGACGCGGGGCTCGGCGATGTCGAGCGCGACGCGCGCATATGCGGAGCCCATCAATCCGAACTGCACGAGATGCTCTGCCCGGCATTCGAGGTTGGCGCCGGCGTCGAGCAGCACCGCCGCACCGGTTCGCGTGGGCAAGGTCACGGCCAGGGCGGGACGGGCCACCGCAGGCAGCACGCCGAGGGCGCTGTGGGCCGCCAGGAAGCCAGCGCCGGTGTGTCCGGCGGTGAAGAGGGCGTTCGCGCAGCCGCTGGCGACGAGATCGGCCGCGACCTTCACCGACGCGCGCGGTTTGCGGCGCAGCGCCGCGAGCGGCGCTTCATCCATCGCGATGGCCTCGGGAGCCTCGACAAGGGAGATTGTGGACGGGATAGCGAGCCGAAGACGCGCGAACTCGTCGCGCAACACGGCCGTGGGGCCGACCAGCGCGACAGAGAGACCGGGACGCGTGGCCGCCTGAACCGCGCCGGCGACGACCGCGGCTGGCGCCCGGTCCCCGCCCATCGCGTCAACGGCGACTGTGGTCACTAATCTTCCGCGACGGCGCGGACTTGGCGGCCCTTGTAGTACCCGCAGTGCGGGCACACCTGATGCGGCGGCCGAAGCTCGTGGCACTGCGGACACTCGCCCATCGCGGTGGGCTTGAGGGCGTCGTGCGTGCGGCGCTTGGCCGTGCGGGTCTTGGAGTGGCGTCGTTTCGGATTCGGCATCGTCTTAACCCTTCGTCTTGAAACTCTTGAGTGCTTCCAGGCGCGGATCGACCCACACCGGCTGGCACGAGCACGTCTCGCGATTGCGGTTGGTGCCGCACACCGGGCACAAGCCCTGACAGTCTGCACGGCACAGCGGCTTCATCGGCAGCGCGAGGTAGAACTGCTCGCGCATCAACTCGCCCAGGTCGACGACGTCGTCCCGATAGTAGGACACGCCGAGGTCGTCCTCCGCGATTTCCTTTTCGGCCGCTCCGCTGTTCTCGGTCGACGGCAACAGCAGCACGTCGAAGCCGGCGTCCACGGGCACCGGGAACGGCTCGAGGCACCGGCTGCACTCGCACTCGAGCGTCGTCGTCACACGGCCCTTCAGCCGGACCTTCTTCGCGTCCTTCTGGGCCTCACCCGTGAGCTCGACCGGAGCCGCCAGTCGAAACGCCTCGTCTCCGAGCGCGAATGCGGCCGCGTCATACCGACGGGCGAGGCTTTCGACGCCCCCACGTAACCGACTGAGATCGAGCAGCATGGACATCTCTCCGGCCTGCGCCGGCCGTGCCAAACGACGATCTTATCGCAGGAGGGACCCGTGACCAAGGTCCCCCGGTTCAAACGCTCCAGGATCTCGGCACGAACATCTCCTCGAAGAGCGCGACGGCGTAGCGGTCGGTCATCCCGGCCAGGAAGTCCCGGGCGGCCGCCTCGAGGCCCTCGGAGGCGATGGTGGCCTGGTCGAGGTGTTGCTCCGGGCGTGCGCAGAGCTTCTCCCAGAGGCCGCCGAGGATGCCGGCGGCCTTCTCGAACTCGGCCGTGGCTCTCGGGTTCTCGTAGACGGCCTCGAAGAGAAAACTGCGGAGCTCGAGCGTGGCGTTGAGCACCGGCTCGCTCATCCGGACCTCGCTGAGGCCGCCTTCGAGCGTGCGGGTGACCACGTCGGTCACCATCGAGTTGATGCGCTGGGAGGCCGAGCGCCCGAGGATGCCGACCGCGCGATCGGGTAGCGCGGCCTCGTCCAAAATGCCCGCGCGGACGGCGTCGTCGATGTCGTGGTTGACGTACGCGATGATGTCGGCGACGCGGGCGATCTGCCCTTCGATGGTGCTGGCGCGGTGCTCCGGCGCGGCGCCCACCGGCAGACCGTGCTTCCCCTTCGAATGCCGCGCGATGCCGTCGCGCACTTCCCAAGTGAGATTCAGCCCCTGACGGCCGTTCTCGAGCACGTCGACGATGCGCAAGCTCTGCTCGTAGTGACTGAACCCGCCCGGGACGAGCCGATCGATCACGCGCTCGCCGGCGTGGCCGAACGGCGGATGCCCGAGGTCGTGGCCAAGCGCGATGGCCTCCGTGAGCTCCTCGTGGAGGCGCAGGACCTTGGCGATGCTTCTCGCGATCTGCGAGACCTCGAGCGTATGGGTCAGCCGCGTCCGGTAGTGATCGCCGGTTGGGGCGAAAAATACCTGCGTCTTGTGCTTGAGCCGCCGAAACGCCTTCGAGTGAATGATGCGGTCGCGGTCGCGCTGGAACATGGGCCGGATCGGGTCATCCGGCTCGGGGCGGAGCCGGCCACGGCTCTTCGCGCTTTTGGACGCTTCGGGCGCGAGGAAATCGAACTCTCTGGCCTCGAGGGATTCGCGGATCGTCGCCATGGGGAACGCCCAGTTTATACAAGCTCGCGCAGAAAACTCGTGCCGTGCGGGAGCGGCGGCACCCCGAAGAGATCCGCCAGCGTCTGGCCGAGATCGGCGAAGGTCGGGCGCGTGCCGAGATCGACGGCGGACCGAATCGGAGCGCCGGCGATCATCAGCGGCACGTGCTCGCGCGAGTGATCGGTCGAGGGCGTCGTCGGATCGTTCCCGTGGTCCGCCGTGACGATCAGCACGTCCGACGGACGCAGCCGGCCCACCACCTCGCCCAGGCGCGTGTCGAAGCGCTCGAGGTTCGCGGCATACCCCGGCGTGTCGTTGCGATGGCCGTATACGGTGTCGAAGTCCACGAGGTTCGCGAAGATCAAGCCAGCCGGCGTCGCCTTCATCTCGTCGAGAATCACGTCCATGCCGTGGTCGTCCGACGTGGTGTGGATGGCGCGCGACATGCCTCGACCGGCGAACAGATCCTCGATCTTGCCGACGGCGACCACCGCATGTCCCGCGGCGACGAGCCGATCGAGCAGCGTGACGCCGGAGGGCTCGAGCGCGAAATCCCGCCGGTTTGGCGTGCGTTGAAAACGTCCGGGCTCACCGACGAACGGACGCGCGATGACGCGGCCGACGCCCAGGCCTCGCGCCGCGAGCTCGAACGCGACGTGGCAGATGGCGTACTGCTGTTCGATTGGAATGACGCGTTCGTGCGCCGCGATCTGAAACACGCTGTCGGCCGACGTGTAGACGATCGGCGCGCCCGTGCGCACGTGCTCGGGGCCGAGGGCCTCGATGATCGCGGTGCCCGATGCGACGACGTTGCCGATCGTGGCGCGGCCGATGCGCCGCTCGAACTCGCGAATCAGATCAGGCGGGAACCCGTGCGGAAATGTCGGAAACGGCCGGTCCAGCACGATGCCGGCCATCTCCCAGTGACCGGTGACCGAGTCCTTGCCGGGCGAAGCCTCCGCCATGCGGCCGGCCGCGCCGCGCGGCGGCGGCGCCGGCGCGCCGATGTTCGCCACCCGCGCCAGGCCCAGCGATCGCAGCGTCGGCACGCGAAGCGGCACTTCGCGCGCGATGTTGCCGAGCGTGTCGCTCCCCTGATCGCCGTACGCGCCCGCGTCGGGGAGCTCCCCGATGCCGACCGAATCCATGACGATGAGAATGACGCGATCAACCGACATCAGCGGACTGAAGAAACGCCGCGACCAGGTCGCGGGCGGAAGCCAACGCCGCCGGCGACTCGCCGGGGCCGTCGAGCCATCGTACGTTAGGCTCTTTGCGGAACCAGATCAACTGACGCCGCGCGTAGCGCATGTTCTCGCGGACGATCATGTCGCGCGTCGCGGCCTCGTCGCGCACGCCGCGTAACAGCTCGACGACCTGCCGGTAGACGAGCCCGCTGAAAGCGTGCGCCGACGCCGGCACGCCGGCGGCGATCAACCCTTCGACTTCCGCGACGACGCCGCGCGCGAACTGGGCGTCGACGCGCGCCGCCACGCGCTCGCGGAGCGCCGGGCGCGGCATCGAGACGCCGATGGCCAGCACGCGGATCCCGGCGATCGGCGACGTTGTCTCGCCAAAATGATCCGTGAGCGGCCGGCCGGTCAGCAGATAGACCTCGAGCGCGCGAACGAGGCGCTTGCGGTCGCGCGGCTGGATGCGGCGCGCGGACTCCGCGTCGACGCGCGTCAGCCACCGATGCAGCGATTCCACACCTCGGCGATCGGCGACCACGTCGAGCCGCGCGCGAAGACGCTCGTCCCGCGCCGGCCCGGGAAAGAGGCCGCGGACGAGCGCGCGATAGTAAAAGCCGGTGCCGCCGACGAGGATCGGCAGGCGGCCGCGCCCGAGGATGTCGCGGATGGCCGCGCTCGCGGCGCGCGCGTACTCGGCCGCGGAGTACGTCTCGGTGGCACTGACCACGTCGATGAGGTGATGCGGGATGCCGCGCCGCTCACCGTCCGGCAGCTTGTCGGTGCCGATATCGACGCCGCGATACACGGCGGTCGAATCGCACGAGACGATCTCACCGCCAGACGCCTCGGCGAGGCCCAGCCCAAGCGCGCTCTTTCCGGTGGCGGTCGGTCCGACCACGGCGACGAGCACGTCGGTCAGCGGATGCCTTCGTTGTAGTGGAACGTGACGACGAACGACGCCTGATCGGCTGGATACTCCGCCGGCAGCGTCATCGTCGGATTCGAGAGCTTGATCGCGGTCATCGCCGCGTTGGTGAACGCGGTGACCGTGCTCGGCTGCGCGATGCGCAAGTCGGTGATCGAGCCGTCGCGATGGACGTTGAACTGGAGCACGACGTGGCCCGACATCACCATCGCGGCGTCGGGCACGAACCAGTTGCTCTTGACCTGCGCGATGAAGCGCGCGAGCCACGGGCCGAACTCGACGCCTTTGGAGTCGAACTGGATGTCCGGGTCCTGCTGCGTCAGGCCGCCCTTCTGGTTGTTCAGGTTCTGATCCTTGAGGTACTGCTGCAGGTTGCGCAGCGAGGCGCCGAGCGCCCCACCCGACTGCTGTTGTGCCACGGGTGTCGGCTCGAGGACGATCTTGGCCGCCATCTGCGGGGGCTGTGGCTGCGACGGCGGCGCGGGGCTTGGCGCCGGCGGCGCGGAGTTCTCCGGCCCCTTCGCGCGCTCAGCCGGCGTGGGCGAGCCCTCGACCTTTTCCGGCGTGTTGCCGCGCGCGAACGGGATGGCGTTCTCAGGCTTCGGCGCCTTCTCGCGCGTCGTGCTCGAGCGGTCCTTGTCGGACTCCTCCGCCGGGCGCTTGGGCGGCGCGATCCGATCCTTCAACGGCATCATCTGCACGAACCGGACCTGGTCGTCGTTGAGCGGCTGGACGGGCTGGACGGGCGTCGAGAAGAGCGCCGTCGGCCCGAAGAGAATCAGGAGCACGAACCCGAAGTGCACGAAGAGCGACAGGACGCCGCCCCGCCATGAGTTCGTGGACGCGAGCCGGGGTGTATCCGGCCGATAGTCTTCAAGATCCAAATACATTCGTCAACGATCTCAGAATACATCGGCCCGACGCCCAGGCCTTCTTTAATGGGTAGACGACCTGGCCGCGGCGGTGGCCGTCTACTGGACCGGAGTGCCCGTCGGCGGCGCGTGCGACCCGCCCTTTCGCGCCACGTAGAGCCACACGGCCCCAGCCGCGAGGGCATGCGGGGCGACGTCGGTGAAGCCCGCCTGGCCGAGCAGCGCCCCGAAGGCTGGCCCCGAGGGGAATTGCTGAACGGACGCGGGGAGGTAGGCATACGCGTCGTGATGACGTGAGACGAGCCGTCCGATCCGCGGCAGGACATGGCGGAAATACCAGCCGTACGCCTGCCGCAGACCCGGCATCGTGGGCGATCCGAACTCCAAGATGGCGAGACGGCCGCCGGGCCGGAGCACGCGCCGGATTTCCGCGCCGGCGGCGACCGGGTCGAGGACGTTGCGGATGCCAAACGCGATCGTCGCGGCGTCGAACGAGGCGTCGGGAAACGGCAGGCGCATCGCGTCGCCGCGCGTGAGGACGATTCGCGCCGAGAGCGAGGCGGCGCGCACTTTCTCGAGCCCCAGCCGGAGCATCTCGCCGGAAAAATCCAGGCCGACCACCTGGCGCGCGCGCGCGGCCGTGGCGATCGCCAGATCCGCCGTGCCCGTACAAACGTCGAGGACGCGCTCCTGGCCCGACAGCGACAACGCCCGCACCGCGCGCCGGCGCCAGCCGTGATCGAGGCCGGCGCTCAGCAGGTGGTTCAGCGCGTCGTAGCGCCCGGCGATCGCGTCGAACATGCCGGCAATCGCGGCCGGCGACTTGTCGACTACCCTTGCCACGGCGGAAACAGCTGCTGATCGAAACCGAGCGCGCTGAGGATCTTGCCGGCGATGAAGGCCGCGAGGTCCTCGATGGTCTTCGGTTGCTGGTAGAACCCGGGCATCGCCGGCAGCACCATCGCGCCGGATTCGGCGGCGAGGACCATGTTGCGAAGCTCGGGAAGACTCATCGGCGTCTCGCGCGGGACGAGCACGAGGCGGCGCTTCTCCTTGAGCATGACGTCCGCCGCGCGCTCGATGAGGCTGCGCGACAGGCCGTGCGCGACACCTGCCAGCGTCTTCATCGAGCACGGCACGATCACCATGCCCTGGCAGGGATGGCTGCCGCTCGCGATCGTCGCGCCGAGATCCTTGTTGCTGTGGAAGACGCACGTGCCACGGCGCACGCCTTCGCCGTATCGCCCGGCGAGCCAGTCGATCAGGCGATCGACCTTCGTCTCGGGCCCGAGCTCATCGAGCAACAACCGGCGGCCGTAGTCGCTGAAGACGATTTCCAGATGGCAGTTCGCCTCGAGCAGCGCCGAGATCGTGCGCACCGCGTAGATCGCTCCGCTCGCGCCCGTGACGCCGACGGCAATGGTAGGACGGTCGGGCATCAACAGCTCATTTCCAGAAGATCGCGACGGCGGTCGTGAGGAGATACAGGATCCCCACCCAGCCGTTCATGTCGAACGCGCGCTTGACCTGCGAGAGATCGTCGGCGCGCACGAGCGACTGCTCCCAGACGAGCAGCGCGGCGACGCCGGCCACGCCGGCGAAATAGACGGGGCCGAGCGATGCGACCCCTCCGAGCGCCGCGAGGCACGCGATCGTCACGACGTGCATCGCTCGCGAGATCGCGAGCGCGCGGTGAATGCCGAAGCGGACGGGAATCGACCGCAGGCCGTCGCGCAGATCGACGTCGAGGTCCTGACAGGCGTAGAGCACGTCGAACCCGCCGACCCACGTGCCAATCGCGAGACCGAGCAGCCACGGCTCCCAGCCGCCGCGTCCGCCGGCCGCGAGCCAGCCGCCCACCGGCGCGACCGCCATCGCGAGCCCGAGAAAGAGCTGCGTGTAGGACGTCACGCGCTTGGCCAGCGAATACCAGAACACGATCAGGAGGGCGACCGGCGAGAGCGCAAAGCACAGCGGGCCGAGCCTGGACGCGCAGAAGACGAAGAGCGCCGAGGAGACGATCACGAACACCGTCGCCTCGGCGCGCGACATGCGGCCTTGCGGCAGCTCGCGCATCGCCGTGCGCGGGTTGCGCGCGTCGAAGCGCGCGTCCACCAGGCGGTTGAAGCCCATGGCCGCGCTGCGCGCCGTGACCATCGCCGCGATGATCCAGGCGACACGCGCGATCGTCAGCGGCACGATGCGCGCGGCCAGAATCGCGCCGACCAGCGCGAACGGCAGCGCGAACACCGAGTGGCTGACGCGCACGAACGAGGCGTACGTGCGCATGCGATTGATCATCAATCGAATCCTTCTACGTCTGTCGGGGCGTCATGGCCGCAGGGGCGTGATGTCGTGGGCCGGTACACCGCTGACCAGATATTCTTCCACATCGCTCGCGCCCGCGGCGGGCAGAGCCACCTGCGTCAGCACGGCGCGCTTGCCTGGCGCGATCGTCCCGAAGTCGCGGCCGAAGCCGAGGGCGTCCGCCCCGACGCGCGTCGCGCTCTCGAGGAGCATGCCCGCGGAGACCTCCGGAGCCAGGCGGCGCATCTCGGCCAGCTCATCGAACATGTTCAGCGTCGGCGCCGACGCCAGGCTGTCCGTCCCGACCGCGACCGGCACCCGCGCGGCGTAAAAGTGTGACAGGCGCGGCGGGCCGGCGCCGACCCACAGATTGCTGCGCGGACACGTCACGATCACCGCCTTCGCGCGCCGCAGCCGCTCGAGCCCATCGTCGGTCACGTGCACGGCGTGCGCGACCAGCGTGCCGGGTTGCAGATAGCCGAGATCCATCACGTACTGGATCGGATCGCAGTCCGGCACGCGCCACGTTCCAGTCCACACCCCAAGCGTCTCCAACGTGCGGCGAATTGGTCCGCGGCCGGTTCGCAGGAACTCCAGCTCTTCCGGCGATTCCGCGAGGTGGATGGTCAACGGAGTGCGGCCGGCACGCGCAAGGATGGCACTGAAGAGCGCCGGAGAGACGGAATACGGGGCATGAGCCACGACGGAGAACGACACGTGTGGTTCCGAGGTTCCGAGGTTCCGGGGTTCTCGTGTGCCGATAGGGCTCCTGGAGGTTCCCTGAGGTTCCTTGAGGTTCCTGCGTGCCTCGTCGACCCGGGCCCAGGCCTCGCGCACGTCACCCGTGGGATCCAGGGCGTTGAAACCGAGGAGCTCGTGGAAGACGACGCCCGAGAGACCGGCGTCGTAGAAGAGGCCGGGAGTCATCAGGGTGTTCGAGATGTCGCCGACAAGCGCTGTGCCGCTCGCCACCATCGACGCCACGGCGTGACGGGCGGCCGCGAGTTCAGTGTCTCGGCCGCCGGGCGCGCCGGCACGTCGGGTCCGGACGATCGTCCCAATCCACTCGTCCATCGACCCCGCGGGCGGCACGCGGCCCTCGAGCCAGCTCAGCTCGACGTGGGTGTGCGCGTTGACGAGGCCGGGAAGAAGCGCGACGTCGCCGAGATCCTCCGCGGCCTCAGGCGCCCGGCCCGATCCGACGCGCACGATGCGGCCGCTGGCCGTCTCGATCCAGCCGCCGTCGATCGGCGCACCGTCAATCGGCAACAGCCACTTCGCGCGAAGACATTTGGTGGACATCGGTACCGGGGTTCCTTGGGGTTCCCGGGGGTTCCTCGAGGTTCCTGGAGGTTCGCTCCAGGCTTTGACCTATGCGTCCTTCGAACCCTCGCGCGCGCGCCTTCCTGCGGCGCTGCGCGCTTCGTAGTCGCGGAGGTCGTCGGCTTCGCCGGCGCGCCCGTCGGATCGCGCGACCGCGAGCTCGAGCATCCGCGGCACCCGGCGCTCGCGGAAGATCGGGTCGCCCAGGATGTCGTAATGCATGTTGCGGCGCTTGGCGGCAAAACCCGCGTTTTCGATGTTGCGCACGACCTCGAACTCGTCCATGCAGTACTCGGCGCCAGCGGCGCGGACGACGTTCTCCTCGATCATGACGCTGCCCATGTCGTTGGCGCCGTAGGCGAGGCTCAGCTGGCCGACCTTCCCGCCTTGCGTGACCCACGAGGCCTGCAGGTTGTCGAAGTTGTCGAGCACGATCCTCGCGATCGCGAGCGTCCGCAGATACTCGACGCCCGTGGCCTCCGTGCCGCCGAGCTCGGTGTGCTGGGGCTGATAGCTCCACGTGATGAACGCCGTGAAACCGCCGGTCTCGTCTTGAAGCGCGCGCAATCGCAGGAGGTGCTCGAGTCGCTCCTCCACCGTCTCCACCGTGCCGTACATCATCGTCGCCGTGGTGCGCAGGCCGGCGCGATGCGCCTCGCGCATCACGCCGAGCCACTCGTCGGCCGTTGCCTTGTTGTAGCAGTTGAGAATCTTGCGGACGCGATCGACGAGGATCTCCGCGCCGCCGCCTGGAACACTGTCGAGACCCGCGCGCACGAGGCGCTCGATCACCTCGGGCACGGAGAGCTGCGACAGCCTCGAGATGTGGATCACCTCGGGCGGTGAGAGCGCGTGCAGCCGGAAGTCGGGATAGCGCTGCTTGACGGCGCGAAACAGATCCTCGTACCAGCCGATCGGAATGTCGGGGTTGTGGCCGCCCTGGAGCAGCAGCTGCACGCCGCCGACGGCGATCGTCTCGTCGATCTTCCTGAAGATCTCCTCGAAGCCGAGCGTGTAGCCCTCGACAGATCCGACCGGACGATAGAACGCGCAGAACTTGCACCGCGCCACGCACACGTTCGTGTAGTTGACGTTGCGATCGATGATGTAGGTGACGGCGCCCTCGGGATGCTTGCGGCGCCGCACTCCGTCGGCGAGCCGGCCCAGCAGCGCCGTCGGCGCGTGCGTGTACAGCTCGAGCGCCTCGTCGGCACTCACGCGCTCACCCGCGGCGACCCTGGTTGCGAGCTCGTCGATCACTTGCCGCCCTTCGTCGACGCGTTCTCTCCGAGGAACTTGTTCAGGAACGTCTCCATCCGCGAGAACGAGTACAGCCACCGCTTGTGCAGCAGCGTCTCGTGCACGTCGTCGGGGTAGACGATCAGCTCGTAGTAGATGTTGCGCGCGCGCAGCAGCTGCACCAGCCCGACCGTCTGCGAGAAATTCACGTTGCGATCATCGTCGCCGTGGATGAGGAGCACCGGCGACTTCCAGTTGTTGATTTCCGAAATCGCCGAAGAGGTGTACGACACGTCCGCGGGATCGAGCGAGTTGCCTTCGAGGTGCACACCCGCGAGATCGACACCGGCTTTGAAGATATCGGAGTTACGCGCGAGCGCCTCGGACGTGAGCAGGCCGCCGTACGACAAGCCCCAGATCCCCACGCGATTCGGATCGACATCCGGACGCGCAGCCAGCCACTTCCCTGCCGCCAGCACATCCTTGTACTCGGCGTTCCCGCGCGCGCCGCCGGCGTTGCCCGCCTGACGGAATCCGCGGCCGTAGCCGACGCCGAGGCGGTAGTTGACCGACATCACGATGTAACCCTGTGACGCCAGCCACTGATTCACGCCGTAGAACACGTGGTAGAAGCTCAAGTAGTGCCAGCCGAGCAGCATCTGCCGCGACGGCCCGCCGTGCACGAAGATCAGCGCCGGATGCTTCTCGCCCGGCTTCATGTTCTTGGGCAGGAACAGCTGGTTGTGGAACTCGACGCCGTCGTCGGCCTTGAGCGTGACGTTGGTCGGCACGACCTCCTCGTTGATCGGGAAGTCGGGGCCGAGCGTCGGATAGATCACCTTCTGCGCCTTCTGGCCGACGGTGGCGGGCGTCGCCTGCGACGGCCAAATCCCGACGGACATCGGACGCTTCGCGTCGGCGCTGAGCACGGCGATCTGCTTGCCTGACGAGAGGACGACCGGCACATTCTCGATGCCGTCGCCCGTCGTGATCTGCTGCGGCATGCCGCCAGCGGTCGGCACGGCCCAGATGTGACGGCGGTCGATGTCGTTGGTATTCGTGCAGTAGTAGAGCATCTTGCCGTCTTTCGACAGCGTCCACGCCGTCGCGTCCTCGATGATGCCGTCGGTCGACGTCAGCAGCACCGGCGCGCTGTCGCCCGAGATCTTCAGCGAGTAGTAGCGCGGCGATTCGTCGTCGTTGTTCTGCGGGTTGTTGATCGAGAAGACGACCGTATCGCCGGCCCACGTGATCGCGTTGATGTTGTTGAACAGCCGATCGTCCTGACCGGGATGCCACGCTTCCTTCGCCTCGCCGGTCGCGACGTCCGCGATCATCAGCGTGAGCGTCGAGCCGTTCGGGAGCGCCGCGCGATAGAAACCCGGTTCACTCGCGAGCGGCGCGTTGGGCAGCGGCGCTTCGCCGCCTCCCCCACGGCCACCCCGGCCACGTCCGGCGCCTGGAGCCTGTGCCGCGGCCGCCGGCGCCTGCGCGCCCGGAGCGGCAGCCGGCGCCGCGCCTCGGCCGTTCGTCGCCGCGCCTCGCGCTCCCCCGCCGCCACCGCCGCCACGGCCCGTAGCCGCCGGCAAGCCGGATCCGCGCCCCGGCGTATCCTGCTGCCCGAACGGCAGGCCAGGACGACGGAGGAACGCGACGTGTTTGCCGTCCGGCGACCACGTGGGACTGGTGTCGCGATCGACGCTCGGCGCGAGATAGCTCACCGTCCGCGTCTTGACGTCATACATCCCGATGAAACTGTGATCGTTGCGATTGCTCGAGAAGACGATCTTGCTGCCGTCCGGCGACCACTTGGGCCCGCTGTTGCGGCCCCACGCTTCGATGAACGCCTTCTCGCCCTTGTCCATCGGCGTCGTCGCGGCCGGCGTCTGACTGACGCGCGCGCGATAGATTTGCCCGTCCTTCACGTAGAGCACGAACCGTCCGTCCGGTGAGACTTCGGGCGAGTTGCCCTCCGCGAGACGCGAGGCCGACCCGGGCATCGCGGTGCGCGCCGCCCAAATCGCCCGCTCCGGTCCGTTCGGATCGCTGGACGGATTGGCGTTCCAGCCATCGCCATTCGGCCCGGTGCCCCGCACGAAGGTCACCGTGCTGCCGTCGTCGGAGATCCGCAGCTGCGTCATGTCCACGCCGTCGTCGGTCAGAAACGACGTGACGCGCACAGGGCGGAACGTGGGCCCGACGGCGGTAAAGACGTTGCGCTTGCCTTCCTCATAGGCAATCCACGCGATGCGATCGACCTTGTCCGCCGACACCAGCTCGATGGGCATGCCGGGTTTGAGGTACTGAGCGATCGTCGGTTGATGCTGCGCGACGAGCGAAGGTGGAAGAACCAACGCCACGGCGACGATGGCCAGAACGACGGCGGTGTGCAGACGACGCATATGAAGCCTCCGAACCGGGCAAAGGTAACAAGGCCGAAGGCCCCAGGCAATAGGCTTCAGGCCCCAGACGCCGATGCAAACTGGGGCCTGGGGCCTGGCACCTAGTGCCTAATCGGCCTTTCAAACGGAATGATGTGCTCCCACTCGCTGGCGTCCGAGCGGGCGACAACGGCGACGACCGGCTCGGTGGCGCTGGCGTTGAAGACCTCGTGCGGCACGCCGGGCTCGATGAAGATGAAGTCGCCCGCTTCGTTTTCGACGACATGCTCGAGGGCGGGCCCGAACTCGTGACGCACGCGTCCGTGCAGGATGTAGAGCATCACCTCGAAGTCGACGTGAATGTGCGCGGCCGCGACGCCGCCGGGCGGAATCGTCGCGACGTTCATCGAGAGCTGCCTGGCGCCGACGTTCTTCGCCGACAGCCCCGTCTTGTACTGGATGCCGTTCCAGCCCCGCGCGGCGCCCCCGCCGCGGAGGACGGCGATTCCAGGGTGTGATTCGACGTCCGACATAACCACCTCGGTATCGGCCTCAGGCCCAAGGCCCCGGTTCCGGGCCCCAGCGAAAGCTCTGCTCAGTCTGGGGCCTGCGGCCTGAAGCCTGGGGCCTGATCCTAATTCGCCCGCTCCCTATAGAACGTGATGAGATCCGTGCTCTTCGCCGGCGCCGCGCCGAGCTGCCTCAGCATCGTCGTCACCTGGCCGCGGTGGTAGCTGCCGTGGTTGACGACGTGCTGCAGCATCTGCCAGAAGGACGACTTCCCCGGCTGCCCGTTCAGAAGCTTGTACTCGAACACGCGCGTGACGCCGGCGTCGCCCATCCGATCCACGAACGTGCGGATCTGCCCTTCGAGTGCATCCCATGCGGATTGCAGCGTGGCGAGGTCCGGATACTTGTCGGGCGAGATCGGCGTCGTCGGCGATTCGCCCATCCATCGCGTGTACCAGACCCACTCGGCGGAGTACACGTGCACGAGCGTGTCGCGCACCGACTTGAAGCTGTTGCCGAGATCGCGCGTGTACTGCTCGGCGTTGAGATGGCTGACGGCCTGAAACACGCGGTCGCGTGCCCAGTAGTTGAAGTCGAGGAGCAATCGGAGATCAGCGTGATCCACGGAGCGTTCTCCCTTGCGTCATTGTAGCGACGCCGGCTCCGGAAAGAACGACACGGAGCGTCCGGCCGGGGCGAGTCCGAGCGCCGCGGCCTCCTGATAGAACCGATGCACGCCGGCGACGGCGCGATCGTCCAGGCGAAAGCGCAGATCGCGGCGCAGATACCGGCGGGCCAATTGCTGATCCTCGGCCCGGGGCGCGCAGTAGGCGTCGGCGATTTCGTCGGCGTGTCGCATGCCCTCATCGGCCGTCGTCTGCAGCAACCGGACGACGTCGGCGCCGACGGGACCACCAGGCCCGGCCCAGAACGCCCAGACGAACGGCAGCCCCGTCATGTCCGTCCACGCGGCGCCAAGGTCCGTCTTGTCCACGCCCTCGGGAGGGCGGGCGAAGAGCGCGGGATCCCCGATGAGCAGCGCCGCGTCCGCGACGCCGAGCATCTCGGGGAGATTCGGCGCGTGCGGCACGAACTCGGGTGAAATCCCGAAACGCTGCGCGCACAGCACTTGCGTGAGGATCGCCGACGTGCGCGACGATGTGTCGAGCGCGATCCGGCGGACGCGCGAGAGCGGCACGCGCGAGAACAGCGCGACCGAATTGACCGGCCCTTCCGATCCGATGCACACGCCCGGCACGACGAGATCGTCCGGGCGATCGAGGTACGCGATCGACGGCACCATGCCGAGATCGATCTCGCCGCGTGCGAGCAATTGCGCGCAGACCGACGGCAGATCGAACCGGAGCGTGACGAGATCGGCGTGACGGTCCAGGCCGTGCACCAGCGGCCGGACGTTGAGGTAACTCACCGCCCCCAGGCGGACGGGACCGCTCACGACCGCGGCTCGAACCGGCCGGTCCGCTCCGCCGGTTCGGCGAATGCCGCGGCGATCTGGCGCCGCACGTCTTCGCCGGGCGAGCGTCGGTGGCCGAGACCGAGCGCGTCGGAGGCGGGCACGGCGTCGAGGTCATCGGCACCGTAGGCGATCGCCACCTGCGCGAGCTTCGGTCCGTAGAGGGACCAATCCACCTGGATCGACGGAATCTCTCGACAGACGAGGCGCGCCAGCGCAATGACCTTCACGTCGTCGTAGCCGGTGGAGGGCGTGTCCTTCGCGTCGAATCGCGCCAGCGGCGCGAACGCGCGCAGGGCGCCGGTCTCGCGCTGCACCACCTGGGCGCGCTCGATGAGATCGAGCCGTTCCTCGGGCGCGGACCGATCGACGACCGCGCGCCACACGCCGAGCCCCCCGCGGGTCGCCGCCCGCACGACCTCGAGG
>Ga0163163_10000023_pt1 | contig 185843 bp, 159 predicted proteins | sample S65metaG_FD_119766 | JGI IMG/M metagenome (GOLD analysis project Ga0163163, IMG submission 119766) | Switchgrass rhizosphere microbial communities from Kellogg Biological Station, Michigan, USA - S6-5 metaG | ecosystem: Host-associated > Plants > Roots > Rhizosphere > Soil | place: USA...
CTCATCGCATCCTGGAGCTGTAGCAGGTTCCAAGGGTCCGGCTGTTCGCCGGTTAAAGCGGTACGTGAGCTGGGTTTAGAACGTCGCGAGACAGTTCGGTCTCTATCTGCCATGGGCGCAGGACAATTGAGTGGGGCTGACCTTAGTACGAGAGGACCGGGTTGGACGCACCTCTGGTGTACGAGTTGTCGTGCCAACGGCAGCGCTCGGTAGCTATGTGCGGAAGGGAGAAACGCTGAAAGCATCTAAGCGTGAAACCCTCCACGAGATGAGTTGTCCCGGATCGCAAGATCCCTAAAGGCTCCTGGAAGATGACCAGGTTGATAGGTCGGGTGTGGACGCGCCGCGAGGCGTGAAGCTTACCGATACTAATCCGCCGTGCGGCTTGACCATTGATTCTTTTGCTAACTCACAACGTACTGTCGTGAGCGTGGAGAAGAAGAACTACCGTTTGCAGGATATTCAGCTGTCAGAACCTTTGTGTTCGCGGCCGCGCTTCGGCGCGACGTGAGCGCAACGTGCCGGCGGGCGTATGTTCCGCCGCCACCTTATTAGTTCCGGCGCCGGAGGCGCCGAATCGGTTTCCCGGTGGTTATAGGAGCAGGGTCACACCCGTTCCCATTCCGAACACGGAAGTTAAGCCTGCTACCGCCGATGGTACTGCATGGGTAACTGTGTGGGAGAGTAGGTCACTGCCGGGATTTTTTCTCAGGGCCCGCTGGTCATCAAACCAGCGGGCCTTTTCCTTTGTACGGCTCGAACGGCATCAATTACCGCACCGGCTTGTTCCTCACGACTCGAAAATACGCGTCCACGGAATTCGGACCGAGCGTCGTCACGATAAGGACACCCGTCAGCGGATCCCCGACACGCGATAACGCGGTCAACCGCTCCACGGTCATCGTGTCATCGCTGACGGGCTGACCTGCGAGTTTCCATCCTTCCGCCACCAGTTGATCGCTGAATGACTTGGCGAGCACGTCGCTCGGCATGCTCGTGGTGAGCTGTGCGCTCTGGTAATTGTCGTTGCTCGAACCGCCGCCTCCACCGCCATTGCTGCCAACACCCGCCGGCAAGACGAACCTCGGCATCGGGATGTCGTTGTACGCCGCGCCGCCGTTCGGCGCGCACGACCGATTCGATTCGGTTGTCACCGCGGTGCGGAGGAGCCGATCGCCGCTCGCCGTGGGCTGCAGCTGCACGCTGACGAACTGGCCGCTCTTGCAAAGCGCAACTGGCGAGCCTGCCCTCTCGCCAGGCATTCCGAATCCGGCGGGCATCGGACCATTCGCAATCCATCCCGCTCGCTCCACTTTCCAACTAAAGTCGCCCAGGCTGAACGGCGTGCCGGGCCTCACGCGGCTGACCACCACCGTGATCGAGGGCGAGGTCGCGGCGGTCTCGACCGTCGCGCCCTCTGGAAGCAGTTCTTTGGGAAACGCTGGCGGCAGCGTTGAAAGGAATTCGACCGTTTCACCCGCGCGGGACAGCGGACCGGCCCGCAGCAGGGCCATCGCTTCCGGGGCGGACGCCATGGCACCCTGGCCTTGCTGAGCCTGGAGCGGAATCACCAATCCAAGCAGCACTGCGATTACTGCCGGCCACGTCACCGTGCGCATGGGCCACCTCGTCTAGGGATGAGCAACTCTCGCTGTCTTCTGGCTCCGGTGTCAAACCGTTCGTGGTTCCATCCAGGCGCTGTCCTCGCACCACTCGCTCCCGTCACGCGGATGCGCTATCCTCGCCCTCATGCCCAAGTTCCTCATCACCGTCTCCTACACCCTCGAGGGCGCGAAAGGCGTGCGCAAGGAAGGCGGCTCCTCGCGCGAGCAGGCTGCGCGCTCGGCCGCGGAAAGCCTCGGCGGGAAAATCGAAGCGTTCTACTTCTCGTTCGGTGACCAGGACGCCGTCGTCATCGCCGATTTCCCGACCGCCGCGGCCGCCGCAGGCCTGAGCCTCGCGGTCGCCGCCGCCGGCGGCGCAAAGTGCAAGACGACGCCGCTGCTCACGTCGGCGGAAATGGATCACGCCTCGAGCGCGAAGACCGCGTACCGGGCGCCGGGACAGTAGAGCGCGCGCCGCTATTCCGCGCGGAGCGCGCTCGTCGGCGCGGCCGTAGCCGCGCGCCGCGCCGGGAGCAGACACGCGACGAGCGCCGCGACGCCGATCGTGCCGACCATCGCGGCCCACGAGACGACGTCCGTCGGCGCCGTGTTGAAGAGCAGATCCTTCATGAGCCGCGTCGCGGCCGCCGATCCCGCCGCGCCAATCACCAGGCCCGCGGCCGTGAGCCCGAGGCCGTGCCGGAACACGAGCGCGTAGAGATTCGCGCGCGTGGCGCCCAGCGCGAGCCGGATGCCGAGCTCGCGTCGCCGCAGCGCGAAGACGTAGCTCGTGACGCCGTAGATCCCGAGCACCGCGAGCCCGAGCGCCGTCGCCGCGAGCACCGACAGCAGCAGCATCGCGTAGCGTTGTCCGGCGATCGACCGGTCCGCCGACTGGCGCAGCGTCCGAATGTCCGCCACGGCGAGCGCCGGATCGAGCTCGCCGATCGTTCTGCGGATCACGGGGCCGAGCGCCGCTGGATCGCCCTGCCGCGCGCGCGCCACCACCAGCATCGCGCCCCAGCTGTTCTGTGTGTGCGGCACGTAGATGAGCGGGACTTCCCGCTCGGACAGCCCCGTGTACTTCACATCGTCGACCACCCCGACGATCTCCCGGTAGAGGTTTTCGTCGCGCCACGAGCGGATGCGCTGGCCGAGCGGCGACTGGTCCGGGAACATCTTCCGCACGAAGCTCGCCGAGACGATGATCACGGGCGGGCTCGTCGCGGTGTCGCGATCGTTGAAGACGCGCCCGGCTTTGAGCGGGATGCCGAGCGTTCGAAAGTAGTCCGGCGTCACGACGTTCCATTGCGCGCCGACGTCGGGCCCGGCGGGCGGTTGGGGCCGCCCTTCGGCGAGAAACACGCGCCCGAGCCCAAAGCCGCCGCCGCCGACGGGCACGAACGACGTGAGTGCGGCCGATTCGACGTCGGGCCTGGCTTCGAGCCGGTCCGCGATCGCTTGAACGAATCTCGATCGCGACTCGTCGTCCTTGTACCGCGCGCTCGGGATCGAGAGCCGGCCGCTCACGACGCGGTCGACGCTGACGCCGGGATCGACGTGCACGAGCCGGCCGAAGCTGCGGATGAGCAAGGCGGCCGTGGTCAGGAGCACGACGGTCGCCGCTACTTCTCCGACGACCAGCAGACTCCGGAGGCGCGCGGAGCGGCGGGAGACGCCGCTGCCGCCGGTGCCGTCGCGCAGCGCGTCGCCGAGCCGGACGACCGACGTCGAGAGCGCGGGCAGCAGCCCGGAGATCAGCACGGCGACGAGGCTGGCGAGCGCGGTCGCCGCGAGCATGCGCGGGTTGAGATGAATCGTGTCGAGGAACGGCGTGCCTTCGGGCGCCATCGCGACGAGGCCGCGCATTGCCGGCACCGCGAGCGCGGCGGCCACGACCGCGCCGGCCGCGGTCACGAGCAGGCTTTCGACGACGAGCTGCTGGACCAGCCGCGATCGGCTCGCGCCGAGTGAGAGGCGGAGAGCGAACTCGCGCGCGCGGCCGCTGGCGCGCACGAGCGCGAGGTTCGCGACGTTCGCGCAGGCGATGAGGAGCACGGCCGCGACCGCGCCGAGCAGCACGAAGAGCGCGACGCGCAGGTCGCGATCGACGAGGTCGTCGCGAATCGGCACCACCGCGTTCGTCCAGCCCTTGCGGATGACGGGGTCCGCCTCCTCGAGTCGGGCAGCCATCGCGGCGAGCGTGGCGTTGGCCGACTCGGCGGTGACGCCGTCCTTGAGACGCGCGATCGCGCCGAAGATCATGTTGTCGCGGCGCGTGCGCACGTCCTGGCCGAATTGCGCCGAACGCATCGGCAGCACGATCTGCGCCGACTGCGGATAGATGACGCGCGCCGGCAGGATGCCGACGATCTGGACCGGCACGTCCGCGAGGTGGATCGTGCGCCCGATGACGTCGGCGCCGCCGAAGCGCTGCTGCCAGAGGCCGTAGGTAACGAGGCCGACGAGCGTGGATTTCGCGTCGTGATCGTCGGCGACGAACGTGCGGCCGGCGACGGGCGTGACCTCGAGCACGCGGAAGTAGTCCTCCGACACCTGCCAAACCTGCATGCGCTCGGGGTCGCCGCCCTCGGCGAGGTCGAGCGCGAGCGGACGCGTCAGCGCGACGCCGGCGAAGATGTCCGTGGCGCCGCGCCAGTCCTGGACGTCGGCGAACGTCACGCTGCCGTCCTCGATGTGCCGCGCCTTATTCACGCTGATCGGCACGTACAGCCGATCGGCATGCGGGAACGGCATCGGCCTTAGCAGGACGGCGTCGACGGCGGCGAAGATCGCCGAGTTCGCGCCGATGCCAATCGCAAGCGCCAGCGTGGCCGCCGCGGCGAAGCCGGGCTGGCGAAGCAGCGCGCGGGCGCCAAACCGCACGTCCTGCCAGAGCCGTACACCAAACCGGCCGCGCGAGGTTGCGCCCGCGACCGGCATCGCCTGCGGCCGCGCCTGGCGCAGGCGTCGGAGCTCGGCGCGCATGAGGTCGGTCTCGGCGAGCTCGTCCAGCGCCACGCGCCTGGCGTCGGCGTCGTCGGCGCCGCCGCGCCGCAGCTCGGCGTAGCGATCGTCGAGATGCTGCGCGACCTCGTCGAGGATCTCCGCTTCACGCGACGCCGGCAGGTGGAGACCCGTCAGACGCCGGCCGAGTTCGTGCTTCCAGTCAGGCATGTTCGAGCTCCGTGATCCGGCGAATCGCGTTGACGAATCCTTCCCAGGTCGATCGTTGCGCCTTCAGCACCGACCGTCCTTCCACCGTGATGCGGTAGAAGCGGCGGCGCCGCTCGCCCGCGCGCTCGACCCAGCGTCCGTGGATCCAGCCGCGCTCCTCGAGGCGGTAGAGCAGCGGATAGAGCGAGGCGGCCTTGAACCGCACGCGGCCGAGCGATCGCTCTTCGATGAGCTTGCCGATTTCGTAGCCGTGGCGCGCGCGGTGCTCGACGAGCGACAGCGCGAGCAGCTCGGCGCTGCCTTTCTTGAGCTCGCGATCGAGGGTGGCGAGGTGTATATGCTTCATAGCGATAGGTCAGCGTAAGGCATATGCGCTTGGACGGAGACGGCCGCGCAGGGGTTGGCGCGGAAGAAGGCGTGCGCTGAGTGGCCCTGGCCGGCCGGTGACGGCCGTCCTCGAACAGCCGCGTCTAAACCGCCATGGATCAAGACCACCGGCCGCGGCGCCTCAGCGGTGCGCTGGGCGCGTCGCTCATCCTGCACACCGGTCTGGCCGTGGCGATCCTGTTCGTGTTGAGCTTTCCGACGGCCACGGCGTCCACACCCGAGCCGCCGATCCCGTTGAACGTCGTGTACTTGCCGGCCGAGGGGCCCGCGGGCGGCGGTGGCGGCATGCCCATGCCAGCGCCGCGCCGGCCCTTGGAGGTCGCGCCGCACAATCTCCCGGCACCGCCCCCGATCGAGCCCAGGCCTCCGGTGCCGGAGCCTGACAAGGCGTTGCCGACGCTCGACGCCACGTTGACCACCAGCTCGGCGGACGTGTTGCAGGCGGCCGGCCGAAGCGGCGTATCGCTCGAGGGCGGCGGGGGCGGCCGCGGCACCGGCCTCGGCCCTGGCGCCGGGCCGGGCCTCGACGACGGGACGGGCGGGCGGTCCGGCGGCGGACCGACGTTACCGGGCGGCGACGTTACGGCGCCGATTCCCATCCTGCAGGTTCAGCCGAAGTACACGACCGAGGCGATGGTCGCGAAGATTCAGGGCAGCGTGCGGCTCTCGATCGTCGTGCGTGCCGACGGCACCGTCGGCGACGTCAAGGTCGTCGAGTCGCTCGACACGCGGTTCGGTCTCGACGCCAGAGCGATCGAGGCGGCCAAACTCTGGCGTTTCAAGCCGAGCCTGCGCCAGGGCCATGCCGTCGATGTCCTGGTCACGCTCATCCTCGATTTCCGTCTACACTGATCGGCTGTTCGCATTCGCGCATTTTTCTTCACGCGGACGCGCGAAACATCACGCGCCGGCGACGCGGGTGCGTTAGGATAGGCGCCCTCATTTCTCTCGAAGGAGCACTGTCGATGGCCAAGAAGAAGTCCGCGAAGAGAGCGAAGTCTGCAAAGCCGGCCGCCAAGAAGAAGGTCGCGCCGATCCCGGCCGGCTACTACACCCTGACGCCGTATCTCGTCTGCCGGGGCGCCGCCAAGGCGATTGAGTTCTACAAGAAGGCGTTCGACGCCAAAGAAAAGGTCCGCATGCCCGCGCCGGACGGATCGATCGCGCATGCCGAGCTCAAGATCGGCAACTCGGTCGTGATGTTGGGCGACGAGAATCCCGCGATGGGTCAGACCGCGCCCGAGACGGTCGGCGGGACCGCCACTGGTCTCTTCATCTACACCGCGAACGTCGACAAGGCCTACGCGAAGGCGATCGCCGCCGGCGCGAAGGCCGAGCAGCCGCCGACCGACATGTTCTGGGGCGACCGTTACGCCAAGCTCTCCGATCCGTTCGGCCACAAGTGGTCGATGGCGACGCACATCGAAGACATGTCGCCGAAGGAAATGGCGAAGCGCGGCGCGGAAGCGATGGCGCAGATGGCTGCCGCCGGCAAGCCGTAGCGCGCTACCGGCCCGCGGCTCGCGTCAGGTCGTCGCGCAGACGGCGGGTCGCGTCCGCGTTCACGCCGTTCACGATCAACACGCCGTTCGTCGCCTTCACGACGACGAACGGCGGCACGTTCCGATCGACGAAGACCTCGGACGGACCGATCCCGGCCACCGTGAACTTCCCGCGCAGCTTGCCGCCCGCGGCGTATCCGTTGACCTTGCGATCGATCGCCGGCAGCTGGTCGATGAGCGAGACGCCCCGGATCTGGTCCAGCGGGACGCGCGTCGAATAGCCGGCGCCTTTGACGACGAGCTCGGACGCGCCGACGGACGCCTCGATCGGGCGTTCGCCGGTCCAGAGGACGACACCGACGACAACCGTCACGGCCGTCGCGATGATCGCGGGCGGCACGAAGGCCCATCTGAATGGCGCTCCGGGTGCGACGTCGCGAGACCCGGGCGCGGCGCCCGCGGACAGCCGCGCGGCCACTGCCGAGTGCAGCGCCTCGGGCTCCGGTGTGCCGATGCGGATGTGTCGGCCGTCACGCCTCGTGAAATCCACGGCGGAGAATCCCGCCACGTTGTAGAGCCAGCCGCCGGGAATCAGGCGGACGCCCCAGCCGTAGTACCAGGGATTGCGCACGGCCTCGAACGACCGGATGTCGGCGAGCGGAATGCGCGTGCGAATCAGTCCGACGCCGAATTGTGCGACGACGTCCGTGTCGTCGACGGAGACGGTGAGCCAGCCCAGCAAGAGCAGGACGATCGGCGCCATGCTCACGACGAGCCACGCGAGCGGCAAATCCCGGACGACCAGGAACACGCCGACGACGAACGTCGGCACCACGCCGGCGAGCGCCGGCCAGCCAATCTGCGTGTGTCGGTACGGGAGCACGGCCCGACGTGATCGCTACTTCGTCTGGAACTTGCTCACGTCGAACACCCACACGCCGCGCCCGTGCGTGGCCGCGACGAGCACGTGATCGCGGGGATGGACGACGAAGTCCATGACGTTGACCGACGGCAGGTTCCCGCCGAGCACCTCCCAGCGTTGTCCGCCGTTGGTCGACACGTACACGCCGAAGTCGTTGCACGTGTAGAGGACGTTCGGATTCACCGGATCCTCTTGAATCATGTTCATCGGTCCGGCCGGCAGATTCCCGGCAAGGCTTTTCCAGGTCTTGCCGTAGTCGGTGGACTTGTAGAGGTACACCGCGAAGTCATCGTCGTACCGGCCCTGCTGGGCGAGATAGACTGTGCCCTCCTGGTACTTCGACGCGAGGACTTTCGCAATCCACTTCCGCTCGGGCAGCTTCATCGTCAGGTCCGTCCACTCCTTGCCTTCGTCGATCGATACCTGCAGATGGCCGTTGTCGGTGCCGACGTAGACGAGGCCTTTCTTCATCGGTGATTCGGAGATCGAGATCACCGTCTGATACGGCACTTCGCCGAGCTGCTTCTTGTCGCCGCCGCTGACGTCCGGCGTCAGCCGCTCCCACGTCTGCCCGCGGTCCTTCGAGCGATAGAGGTACTGCAGGCCGAAGTAGAGCGTGTTGGGATCGTGCGGCGAGAGGATCATCGGCGCCAGCCACTGGCCCCGCAGCTCGTCGGCGTCGCCGGTCTCGGGCTTCGGCCGGATCCGCGTCACGCTGCCGCGTCCCCGGCCGCCGCCCCCTGTCGCTCCGGCCGCCGGCGCCGGCGGCGCCGCGCCGAGATCGGTGCGCGAGATGTCGCCGTACGTACCGGCCGAATACACGATGTTCGGGTTGGTCGGGTCGATGGCGTGCGTGCTGCCTTCGCCGCCGGGCGCGCTCTCGAACGACACGGGCTTCATCGCCGCGACGCCCTGGCTGACGTCGACGACCGCGCGATAGCTGCCGTGGTCCTGCACCGATCCGTAGACGCGGAACGGGGTGTCCATGTCGAACGCCATGTCGAAGAACGTGCTCGACGGGATCGACGCGCGCGTCCAGGTGGCGCCGCCGTCCGTGGACACGCGGAAGCCGCTGTCGTTGCCCGACAGCATGAAGTTCGGGTCCTTCGGATCGAGCCACATCGCGTGGTTGTCACCGCCCGGGCTCGCCGTCGCGACCGGCCGGGCGACGCCGGGGCCGGCCTGCGAGGCGCCGGCGGTCGTCGTCTGTCCCGCGACCGCGGGAACCGCCGGGGTTGGCGTCGGCGGCGGCGCGCCGCGCCGGCCGAGACCGGCGAACGTCTTGCCCGCGTCGTGCGACACGCTCACGCCGAGCGCGAGGACGTAGATCGTGTTCTCGTCGCGCGGATCGACGCGCGTGTTGCCGAACACCCAGCCGTAGCTCGACGACAGGTTGCGCATGAACAGCTTCTGCTCGTCGGTGCCGCCGCTCATCTTCGTCCACGTCGCGCCCTTGTCGTTCGATCGATAGACCTCGTTGCCGATGGGGTAGTAGTCGATCACCACGCCGTACGGATTGCGCGTGCCGTCCGGCGCCTTGTCGCCGCGCGCGTAGTTGTCGACGAACGCGTAGACGACGCTCGGATTCGAGCGCGCGATGTCGAGGCCGATGCGGCCCAAGTCCTTGCCTGGCGGCAATCCGCCCTCGAGACGCTTCCACGTGTTGCCAGCGTCGGTCGACTTCCACACGCCGCTGTGCGTGAAGCCGGGCTCGGTGCGCGGGTCGGCCCACTTGCGGCGCTCGCGCTGCCACATCGCTGCGTAGAGGGTGTTCGGATCGGCCGGATCCATCACGAGATCGACGGCGCCCGTCTGCGGGTTGTCGTAGAGGACTTTCTTCCACGACTTGCCGGCGTCGGTCGTCTTGAACACCCCGCGCATCTCGTTATCGGTCCACTCGTGACCGCTGGCCGCGACGTAGACCACGTTCGGATCCGTCGGATGGACGACGATGCGGCCGATGGTTTGCGTGTCGGCGAGGCCCATGTGCGTCCACGTCTTCGCGCCGTCGGTCGATTTGTAGACGCCCGCGCCTGCGTAGGAGCTGCGGAAGATGTTGGTCTCGCCGGTGCCGACCCAGACGATGTCGGGGTTGGAGGGCGCGACGGTCACGTCGCCGATTGCGCTCGACGCCTCATGCTCGAATACCGGGCGCCATGTCTGGCCGAGGTCGTCGCTCTGCCACAACCCGCCGCAGCACGATCCGGCGTAGAGCCGGCGGAACGTGGGGTAGTCGGCGACGGCGACGTCGGCGATGCGGCCCGAGACGTTGGTCGGGCCGAGGAACGACCATGACTGGTCTTTGTACGGTGACTGTTGAGTCATCGCCAGGTGCGACTCGTAGGCTTTGACGCGGAAGTCCGCGCCCGCTTTGGGTGCCTGCGCCTGGGTCGTCGCCAGCGTGACGACCAGGGCCGCGAGCCCCACCATGAGAAGCCATGCGTATCTCTGCCGCCCCGCGTGCCGTGCCGCCATGTCGCCTCCGATTGTGACCTGCAGGGACTAGGATAGCCGCGGAGGGGCGGGGCGTTACAATAGGATGCCAGCCTGCCACGGGAGAGAAATGACGCGCGTCCCCTTAGTCGCGCTTCTGGCGGTCGCCGCCGGAACCGTCGCCGCGGGTGCCTGGCAACAGCCACGCTTCCGTGCCGGGACGAATACCGTCTCCGTGTTTGCGACGGTGCAGGATGAGACCGGCCGGCTCGTGCCCGATCTCACGCGCGACGACTTCGAGGTGCTCGACAACGGCAAGCCGCAGCCGTTGACCGTCTTCGCCAACGACGTCCAGCCCATCACGATCGTCATCATGCTGGACCGGAGCGGCAGCATGATGTGGAACTTCGGGCTCGTCCGCGACGCGGCCGAGCAGTTCGTCGGCGACCTGCTGCCCGACGACCGCGCACGCCTCGGCAACTTCAGCAATCGCGTGCAGATCGATCCCGAGAAATTCACGAGCGACCGCAAGGAGCTCGTCCGCATTCTCCACGAGAACCTGCAGGACGCCGGGCCGACGCCGCTGTGGAACGCCACATCGGCGGCGATGAATGCCCTCGAGAGTCAGAGCGGCCGCCGCGTCGTGCTTCTCTTCACGGATGGCAAGGACAGCCCCCCGAATCCCACCGGCAATTCGACGTTCGGGGAGGTCCGCGATCGATCTCAGAAGGACGAGATCATGGTGTACGCGATCGGCCTCGCCAACAGCTGCGGCCTGCCTTCGAGCGCGCCCTCGTCGTCACCTGTCGCCTCGTCATCGCGCTCGTCGTCGGCAGCGGTCTCGCTCTCGTCCGGCCCGTTGTTCCAGCGCCGCGGCGGGATGCCACGCGGGCCGACGATCCGGATCCCGATCGGGGGACGCATCGGGTTCCCGCCGATGGGCATCCCGCGCATCGAGCCGCCACCGCCGCCGGCGATGCCGAAAACGCCGCCAAGCGAGCCCGGCTCGACGACTTCGGGCAGCGGCTGCACGGCAACGAAGCCCGATCCGAACCTGGCCGAGCTGGCCGCCGTTGGCGGGGGCGGCTACTTCGAGCTGCGCGGGACGGACAACCTGACGATGACGTTCAAGCGCATCGCCGAAGAACTCCATCATCAGTACTTGCTCGCCTTCACCGCCGAGGCGCTCGACGGCAAGACGCACACGCTCGATGTGCGGCTGCGCCAGCCCGGCCTGACTGCGCGCGCGCGGAAGAGCTACGTCGCGGCCGTTGAGAAGTGAGCCAGCCCCAGCCCTCGTTCACTGAGTTTCAGCAAGCCGGCCGCGCAAAGAGAACCTGGCCGGGCGCGCTGTACGTTCCGGACTGTCTCGACGCCGCGGCGCAGCGTGATCTTGCCGCGCGTTGTCTGGCGCTCGGTGCGGCTGACGCCGGTTTCTACACCCCGATTGTCCGCGGCGGCCATCCGATGAGCGTGCGGATGCTCTGCCTCGGGCGTCATTGGAACGCGCGCGAGTACCGTTACGAGCCCACCCGGTCAGACGTCGACGGGCGCCCCGTCCCTCAGCTGCCGGCGGAGCTGTCAGCCGTCGCGGCGGCCATCGGCCGGGACGCCGGCTTCGAGGTGGCGCCGGACATCTGCATCGTGAACTGGTACGGCGCGGCCAGCCGCATGGGCCTGCACCAGGACAAGGACGAGAGTCCGGCGTCACTCGAGCGCGGCGCTCCCGTCGTGTCGATCTCGATCGGCGACACGGCGAAGTTCCTCTTCGGCGGCGTCAAGCGCCGCGATCCCGTGGAAACCATCCTCCTCCAGTCAGGCGACGCGTTCGTCTTCGGCGGACCCGCGCGCCTGCGCTATCACGGTGTCTCACGCATCCTGCCCGGCACCGCACCGGCAGGCCTGCCGTTCGACGGCCGGATAAGCCTCACGTTTCGACAGTTCTGACCGTCACACGTACAATCGGCGGATGCAACGCCGTGCGCGGCGCTTGTCCGTGTGGACCGCGGTGGCCGCGATCGCATTCGGCGTCACGCTGGCCGCGGGCCAGAATGCGGCGCCCTCGCCGGCCGCGATCCCGCTTCCCGTCGAAATCGCCTCTAACGTCTTCTTTGCCCGCGTGACCGTGAACGACCTCGGTCCGTTCTGGTTCACCGTCGACACAGGCGCCACGCTCACCGTGATCGATCCCGCCGCAGCCGCGCGCGCGAAGCTCGTCGTGCGGGACGCAGGCCGCCGCGCCAACGTCGGCATCGCGGCGGGGGACATGGCGATGGCCACGACGAGCGGCGCGCGGATCGGCGTCGCGGGCTTGCCGGTGTTTGCCCCGCCTTCGCTCTACGTCGTGCCGGTGCAGAACAACGCCGCGTACCTCGGCCACACGATCGACGGCGTGCTCGGCACCGACTTCCTCAGCCGGCACATCGTCTTGCTGGACTACGGCGCCGGGCGCGCGAGCGTGCTGCCGCCGGCGCGGACCGATCCTGCTGTCCGGCAGGGCGCCGTGACGTTCACGCTCGAGGGCAACGTGCTCGTGGCGCCGGCAATCATCACGCTGCCGGACGGCGAGCGGGTGACCGCCCGGTTGCTCATCGACACGGGCAGCAACGGTGCGCTCACGCTGACGAGCCCGTTCGTGCGCCAGCACGATCTGGTGGCGCGCTTTCCCAGTCGGCAGCGGAACGCGGCCGTGGGCATCAACGGCACCGTGTTCTCGCCGGTCGTGGCGCTGACGTCGGTCGCATTTGGCGACGCGGCGATCGCGCGGCCGAACGCTGCGCTGTCGAGCGCCACCACCGGACTCGATGCTAGTACGGACTTCGACGGCATCATCGGCGCGGAGCTGCTGCGACAGTTCACCGTGACGATCGACTACCCGCGCCGCCGGCTCATCTTCTCGCCGCCGGCCCCGCCGTTGCGTTGACGTTCATCAGGACACGACACCCTCCGTATCGAATCCCGGCCGGATGAACGACATCGCGCGCGGGAATCGCTTCACGAGCCCCGCGTCGATTTCGTCCAGCACGCGGACCAGCGCCACCGGCACGCCGTCCGCCGTCGCGCGGCCAATCTCCATCAGCACCTGCCACGCCCGCCGAGAGTCCGCGATGATCAGACGCGCGACTTTGGCCGACCCGTTCGCGTCGCTCTCCAGATCGAAGCGATCGAAGTCTTCGTCGGCCTCACTCGAGAGCGCGCGGTACGTCTTGCTCGCGACCAGGCCCGAGAGGGCGGCGATCGTCTCGACCGCGTCGATCACCGCGGGATCGCCGCGCTCCTCGACGATCGGCGTCAGCGCCTGCGTGACGCTCCATGCCGTCATCGTGTAGTAGCGCGCCGCGATCACGAGCCGGTCGGCGTTGACCTGGGCGCGCCTGGCCTCCACCTCGCGCTCAATGGCCTCCGATTCTTCCGCCGTCATGTTGCGCACGGCTTCGTCCGCACGGCTGACGAATTCAAGGAACTCAGGCGGTGGCTCGGGAGCAGGCCCGTATTCGCGGAGGACGTCGCCGATCGGATCGACGCTGTCCATTCGCTGCTGTTGCAGGTAAACGAGACACCGCGCATTGAACGGACACCGCGGGCACCGCGTATCGCAGAAGTTGTAGATCCCGGGGATGAGCGGCGGGCGTGGTGAGCGAGGGGAGTCCGCATCGGCCATGCCACGGGACATTGCAAGCGGCCGGCCGGAATTCCGTGCGAAAACGCTGGGGTTTTCGCACCGCGTTGCAGAAACTGCAATGTTCGGGGATCAGCAGGATGGCAGAAATTGCCACGCGCCGGAAAGACGAAGGGCTCGACAAGTTCGACCTTGCCGAGCCCTCCGGGCGTCTTACTTCGAACTTTGAACTTCGAACTTCGAACTTGATCGGCTCTCGTCTACCTCGGTCCTGCGCCGCCGCCACGACCGCCCGGAGAGGGCAGCGTCAGCGCGATGAGCGACGTACCCGGCCCATTTTGCGGGTTGCCCCCTGTTCCCGTGGCGAACACGATGTACTGCTTGCCCTGGTGCATGTAGGTCATGGGCACCGCAGTCGTCTTCGACGGAATCTGGACCGCGCCGACCTGCTTGCCGGTCGCCTTATCGACCGCGAAGATCTGCGGGGGAGCGCCGCGTGCGCCACCCTGACGACCGGTGCCGTAGATCACGAGCGTCTTGGTGTTGATGACTTGCGGCTGTCCGCCCGGGCCGACCGGCGGTAGCGTCACGCCCGCGAGCATCGGATCGTTGCTCGTCACCTGATTGAATCCGCCGTTCGGGATCCACCAGACCTTGTCGCCGGTCTTCATGCTGTAGGCGGTCACGCCGCCCATTTCCTTCGGCTTGACGATTGACACGCCGCCGCACGCTGACGTGCCCGGGGGCGCCGTTGCGGCATCCGCGAACGAGCTGCAACCGCCGCCGCGTCCGCCACCACCACCGCCGCCGCCCGCGCCGCGCGCGCCACCGCCGCCACCAGCACCGGCTGCGCCCGCGCCACCACCGGCCGCCGCGGCTCCGCCGCCGCCACCACCTGCTCCGGCCGCACCGCCACCACCTGCCGCGCCACCACCACCCGCTGCACCGCCACCGCGACGGCCACCGCCTGACGGCGTATATCCCGGCGGCGGAGGCAGCGCGCCGATCTGACCGCACGCGTCATGCCGCGATGAATAGGGGAACTCGGAACACGGATCGTGGGCCAGTGTAATCGTGCCCATACCGGACTGCCCGCCGACGTAGATGTAGCCGGTCTCAGGATCCGCAGCCGTGCCGCCGTCGATGTTCACGCCGCCGCTTGCGCCCGGCGCGTACCACGAGCACGGGAACTCCGTCTTGCCGTCGACTGTTGATCCCGGGATGAAGTACGGGCCCATCTTGCACTTCTTCGCCATGGCGAGCGCCGCGGCCTTGATTTCCGGCGTGTAATCGATCAGATCCGATTCGATGAGGCCCTGCTGCGAGAACGGCGCGGGCTTGCTTGGAATCGGCTGCGTCGGCGACGACTTTTCACCCGGCACGTCGCTTTTGCCGACCGGCGTCTCGACAATCGGCCAGATCGGCTGGCCCGTCACGCGATCGAACACGTAGATGAAGCCCTGCTTCGTCGTCTGCGCGAGAATCTTGCGCGGCTGCCCGTTGATCGTCACGTCGAGCAGATTCGGCGCCATCGGCGTGTCGTAGTCCCAGATGTCGTGATGGACCAGCTGATAATGCCACTTGCGCTGGCCCGTTTTGACGTCGAGCGCGACGACACTAGTGCCGAAGAGGTTGTTGCCCGGACGATGGCCGCCGTACTCGTCAACCAGGCCCATGCCCGTCGGAATGTACACGAGGCCAAGATCCGGATCCGCGGAGTACGGCGCCCACGCGTCCACCTTGCCGACGCCGGTCGTGCCGATCTTCGATCCGTTCTCCCACGTCTCCGCGCCGAACTCGCCGGGCTGTGGGATCGTGTTGAACTTCCAGAGCTGCTTGCCGGTGCGGATGTCGAAGCCGCGAATGGCGCCGCCCAGGTTGTGCATGTAGATCGGGTAGTAGCCGTGAATCGCGGAGTTGCCGACGATCAGGATGTCGCCGACGACGATCGGCGGCGAGCTCGCGCCGAGCTGGCCGAGCGCGGGATCGATGCCCATCGTGCCGTCCGCGCCGATCTTCTTCACCGGATCCCACGTCTCGCCGGGCTTGGCTTTGCGTGCCGGATACCCTTCGCTGTACACCAGCGGCCCGTCGTCATCGACGGCGAGCGGCACGAGCGTGTAGCCGAGGCCCTCCATCAGATCGACGACGCCGTTCTTGCCGAACTTGGGATCGGGCACGCCGGTTTTCGCGTCGATCGCGACGAGGTGGTAGCCCGGCGTCACGACCAGCGCGCGCTCGTTGGTGCCGTCGGTCCAGTAGGCGAGCCCGCGTCCCGAGTACGGTCGCGGCGACTTCTGATAACGGATGCCTTCCTCCAGGCCGTACTTCCAGAGCAGGTCGCCCGTGGCGGGGTTGAGCGCGACGACCCCGCGCTTGCCGCCGGCCACGCTGATGAGCTTGCCGTTCGCGTAGAGCGGCGTCGAGCGGAAGTACTCGTCGTCGCCGAACATGTCGCCGACCTTGAACTGCCACGCGATCTGCAGCGTGTTGAAGTTCGCCGCGTTGATTTGATCGAGCGGCGAGTAGCGCGAGCTCCAGGCGTCGGCGCCCCAGTAGCGCCATTCACCCGGCGCGTTGCCGCGCACGAGGTTGGACTTGGGCGGCGTCGCCGACTGCGGCGCCAGGGCGAGGAACGCCATGGGCGCGACGAGGAAGAACATCATGCCGAGCGTTCGCCGGGTTAGAAGCCGTCTCACCATAGGTGTGTCTCCTCGCGCGTCCTTCCGTGTCGTGTATTACTGGCCCCAGGGGCGGGCGGGGCGTCCGGTTCCCGCCGGCAAATCGATCTTGATCTTCTTCAGCGCCGCCGGTTCGGTCGACAATTCGTCCTTGCCGGCGGGCTGGCCATTCACCTTCAGGAGGTATGCCACGACGTTGGCCGTGTCGGTGACCGACAGGCTGCCCGGATCGTCTTTCGGCATCTCCTCGTTGATCAGCCTGAACAGCTCCCACAGGGGCTTGCCGTTCCATTGGAGCTTGAAGGCTGCGCCCTTGTGGGACGCAATGTTATGGCAGCCGCCGAGGCAAGTGGCCTCGAAAATTTCCTGTCCGGCCTTGGCCTGCGTCTCGAGGTAGACGCCGGTCGTCGTGCTCACGGTCGGGCCGTCCTTGCCCGGTTCCTGGGCCAAACCCGCCCGGATCGTCACGGCGAGGGCGAGCACCAGAAGAAACGACGCCGGGAGTAGTTTTTTTGTACTAGTCAAAATCATGGCTGGTGTGAGTTTTGCCCAACTTGCTCCGGTCGTCATTTTCTCACTCCTTGGTCGTCAGCGGCGTGTCGGACTCGATGGCCGCAAGGCCGCTCCGGCGGAGGCGGCTGGCGGCGACGCGCCAGCCCCCGATGAGGACCAGCGCCACCATCAGCGCTCGAACGGCCCAGACGGCCGTCGCGGCGTCAAAGGCGGGCCACGAGAACCCGCTCAGCGCCGACGCCCGGTCTTGCATCCAGTGCCACGCCGTGTGTCCCACTAGCGCCGACAGCAGGATGATCCCCAGCTTCTCGACGACGACGTAGCGGAAGAGCAGGGCGAGCGCCGGCAGGAGCACGACGAGCACGAGCAACTGCCCGATCTCGACGCCGACGTTGAACGACAGCAGCGACGACAGCATGTGCGCGCCCGCGAACTGCAGCGTCTGCCGCAGCGCGAACGAGAAACCGAACCCGTGCACGAGCCCGAACGCGAACGCGATCATCCAGCGCTGCCGCAGGCGGCGCAGTCCGTTCTGCGCTGCCTCGCCAGGTGCGCCGTCAGCTGCAATCACGATGTTCTCGAGCGCCATGTACACGATCGACACGGCAATCAGCAGCTCGATGAACGGCGGAAACCAGAGTGCGTCAGGCGCGAAGCCAAACGCGGACGCGATCAGCGTCACCGAATGCGCGACGGTGAACGACGTGACGATGATGACCAGCTGGCGGAACTGGCGGAACGGAATGATGAGACAGAACAGAAAGAGCAGATGATCGGTGCCGCTCAGGATGTGCTCGAATCCCAGCGCGACGAATCGCCGCGCGGCCTGATACCACTCCGGATCGATCCGCACGAGCCCGGGATCGCCGATGAGCTCGAACGCGCTCACGCCGCGTCCGGGCGGCAGGAAGCGCAGCGCGGTCACGGTGCGCACGCCCAGCCGCGCAAACGTTGGATTGATCGAGAACTTCGCGCGGTCCGACGCGATCGTGTACTCGTACTCGACGTCGAGCCAGCCCTGATTCCAGATGAGATCGGTCGTCACCGGCAACGGCGGGGCGCGCAGATGCGCGACCGCGTCGTCGTAGGACACGAAGGACTTGTCCGACGGCAGCGAGATGCGCGCGGCGACCAGACGCGGCGCGTCGAGCCGGGTCTGGCCCTCGTAGATCGCGACGCTGCTCGCGATCCACAAATCCGCGGCTTGCGCGACGAACGGATCGACGCGGTCGAACTGCAGGTAGCCCGGCCCGCGGAGCGGAAAGTCCACGTCGCGCATCGCGCTCATCGGCGCCCGCACGAGCAGGTGCAGCCGCTGTCCCTCGGGTTTGAGGAACAGCTGCATCAGCACATCCGCGGGGATATCGTGCGCCAGGACTCGCGCTGGTGAGATAAGCCACAGCGCGAGCAGGGCGCACGACAGGTACGACCGGTACGACGGGTCCGAGGAACGCGCTATCGCAGTCATCTTCCTTCGCGAGCCCCCAGCACTCCGCCGAGTGTATACTGCCGCCATTCCGAGAGGCTGCTCATGCGATCTGTGACCGGTGTGATTGCCCTCGCCCTGTTCGTCGGGGTCGGCGCGTTCGTCCTGTCGACCGAGCCGATGGCGGCACAAGGCCGCGGCGGCGCGCAGGCGCCCGCGTTTCAAGTCGATCAGCTCTGGCCGAAGCCGCTGCCGAATCACTGGATTCTGGGATCGGTCACGGGCCTGGCGGTCGACAGCACCGACCACATCTGGATCGTGCACCGCGGGATCGATTCGCTGACCGCGCGCACCGAAGCCGGCACGGGCACGACCCCGCCGTCGGCCGAAGATTGCTGCGCGCCGGCGCCGCCCGTCCTCGAGTTCGACGCCGCGGGCGCACTCGTCAGTCACTGGGGCGGGCCGGGTCAGGGATTTGAGTGGCCCGTGTCGCCCGGCGGCATCGACGTCGATGCCAAAGGCAACGTGTGGATCGCGGCGGCCGGGGCGCCGGAGACGACGTTCCTGACGCTGCCTCGCGCGGGCGGTGCGGGTGCTGCGGGTGGCGCGGCGGGTGGCGCGGCGGGTGGTGGCGGCGGCCGTGGCCGCGCTGCCGCAGGCGGCGGTGCCGCGGGTGCGGCCGGTGGCGCAGCCGCAGGCGGCGGTGTTGCAACTGGCGGCGGTGGTGCCGCGGGTGGCGCGGCGGGCGGCGCCGCGGGCGCCGCAGGCGCGGCGCGCGGCGCGGCGGCGCCGGACGTCGAAGCGCAACCTCAGCGCGGAGGACGCGGCAACGCAGCGCCTCCTCGTCCGACGGACGCCCACGTCCTCAAATTTTCGCGCACCGGACAATTCCTGCTCCAGATCGGCAAGGCAGGGCAGCCGGGTGCCAAAGACAGTCAGACAGGTCTCGATCATCCGGCAGACGTCGCGGTCGATTCCGCCGCGAATGAGGTCTACGTCGCCGACGGCGGAGAGAACCAGCGCATCGTCGTGTTCGACGCGAACACGGGCGCGTTCAAGCGGCAGTGGACGGGACACGGCACCGCGTTCGGGCGACTGAGCTGCGTCGCGCTCTCGAAGGACGGCCAGGTCTACGTCTGCGATCGCAAGAACGATCGCATCCAGGTCTTCAAGAAGGACGGCACGTTCGTCAAGGAAGGCTTCGTCTCGAAGGCGACGACGATGCACGGGTCGGTGTGGGACATCGCGTTCTCGAGCGACGCGGCGCAGCGGTACCTGTTCGTCGCCGACGGTCAGGACGAGAAAGTCTTCACGCTCGATCGCACGTCGCTCGACACGTTGTCGAGTTTTGGCGATGGCGGGGGCTTGCCGGGCGCGTTCAGGCTCGTCGGCAGCGTCGGCATGGACTCGAAGGGCAATCTGTACACAGGTGAGACCTTCGAAGGCAAGCGCGTCCAGAAGTTCGTGAAGAAGTAGCGGAGGCCCGGCACCAATGAGACAGCATCCACGCCTCGTTAAGGTCGTATTCGTCGCCGCGCTCGTGGCGCTCGGGCTCGTCGAGCGCGCGCTCGACCGCACGGCTTCACTCGAGGCGCAGAACGATCTCGTCGACGCGCCGAAGTTCGAAGTCGATCCCAACTTCCCGAAGCAGCTGCCGAATCACTGGCAGCTCGGCGAGACCATCGGCGTGGACGTCGACGCGCAAGACAACGTGTGGATCGTTCACCGCGCCGACCAGGTCGTACCCGGCGAAACGGGGCTCGACCAGAATCCGCCGACGTCGACATGCTGCGCCAAAGCTCCGCCGATTCTCGCGTTCGATCAGGCCGGCAACGTCATCAAGCATTTCGGCGGTCCGAGCCCCGATTACGAGTGGCCGCAGTCGAATCACGGCATCACGATCGACTACAAGGGCGTCGTCTGGATCGGCGGCAACGTCGGACCGGACTCGCAGCTGCTGAAATTCACGCAGGACGGCAAGTTCATCGCGCAGTACGGCCACTCCGGCAAGAACACCGGCAGCAACGACATGGAGAACTTCGGCCGGCCGGCGAAGATTTACGTCGATCAGAAGAACAACGAGGCGTACATCGCCGACGGCTACGGCAACAAGCGCGTGGCGGTGATCGACGCCGACACCGGCAAGTTCAAGCGAATCTGGGGCGCATACGGCAACAAGCCCGAAGACACGAACTTTGGCGGGTACAATCCTGACGCGCCGCCCATCCAGCAGTTCCGCAGCCCCGTGCACTGCGCGATGCTTTCGGTCGATCGATTCGTGTACGTGTGCGACCGTCCGAACGATCGCATTCAGGTCTTCACCGAAGACGGCAAGTTCGTGAAGGAAGTCTTCATCAAGAAGAAGACGCTCGGCGACGGCTCGGTCTGGGACATCGCGTTCTCGAAGGATCCGCAGCAGAAGTACCTGTACCTCGCGGACGGCAAGAACGAGAAGGTCTACATCATGCTGCGCGACACGCTCGAGATCCTCTCGAGCTTCGGCGACGGCGGACGTCAGCCGGGACAGTTCTTCGCGGTCCACAGCATCGCGATCGACTCCAAGGGCAACCTCTACACGACCGAAACCTACCAGGGCCGCCGCCTGCAGAAGTTCGTGTTCAAGGGCGTGCAGAAGGTGCCCAGGGATCAGGGCGTGGTGTGGCCCAAGAAGTGAAGAGCGCCTATTAAGTTAGAAGTTTGAAGTTCGAAGTTTGAAGTTCGGAGGGCACGCGGTCGCTCTGAAACTTCGAACTTCATACTTCGAACTTCGAACTTGATCGGAAACCCGCTGCGCCCGCATACTCGTATGGCAATCCCATATGGGCGCGGCCAAGCCAAAAACCGACGTCTGGCAGGGCACCCTCGCCCTGATGGCGCTGACGACCCTCGACACGATGGGGCCGCTGCACGGGTACGGCATTGCCAGGCGCATCGAGCAGACCAGCGGCGATCGCCTCAGCCTGAACTACGGCACGTTGTACCCGGCGCTGCTCAAGTTGGAACAAGAGGGTTACATCGCGTCTGAGTGGGGCGTGTCCGAGAACAACCGCAAGGCCAAGTTCTACCGGCTCATGCCAGCCGGGCGAAAGCATCTCGCGCGCGAAGCGCGCGACTGGCGCGTGACCACGGCGATCCTCGGCCGCTTTCTGCCCACGGAGGACACATGAGACGCTTGCGCGCGCTGCTGATTCGCGTCACCGGTGTGTTTCGCCGGCGTGACCGCGACTTCGACGACGAGCTGGCGAGTCATCTGCAGCTCCACATCGACGACAACGTGCGCGCGGGGATGCCTCCCCAGGACGCGAGGCGCGCCGCGCTTCTGAAGCTCGGCGGCATCGAAGCGATCAAGGAAGCGCACCGCGATCGCCGCGGTCTGCCCGCGATCGACGCGCTCGCCCGCGACACGCGCGATGCGGTGCGCTACTGGCGTCGCCATCCCACGCTTGCGCTCGTGGCGCTCTTGTCCCTCGCACTCGGCATCGGTGCCAACACCGCGATCTTCTCGATCGTCAACGGCCTGATCCTGCGCGAGCTGCCGGTGCGCGATCCCGCAGCGCTCGTGCACGTGCTCCGCGAACCGGGACGCGGGTCGTTCTCGAATCCGCTATGGGAGGCGATTCGCGACGAGCCGCGCGGTCCGTTCGAAAGCGCCGCGGCCTGGTACACGACGTCGTTCGATCTCTCGGAGGGCGGGGAGACGCGGTACGTGCGCGGGATCATGGCGAGCGGCGGGTTTTTCGATGTGCTCGGCGTGCGCCCGGCAGCCGGCCGCCTGCTGACGCCCACCGACGATCGCCGTGTGCGCGGCAGCGGGCGCGCGCTCGAGTCGGCGGCGGTCGCCGTCATCAGCCACGGCTTCTGGCAGCGGCAGTTTGGTGGCGCCGCCGCTGCCGTCGGCACGCCCCTTCGGATCAACGGCGTGCCGTTCACCATCGTCGGCGTCGCGCCGCCTGACTTCTTCGGCGCCGAGGTCGGGCGCGCGTTCGACGTCGCTGTTCCGCTCGCTGCCGAGCAGCTGACGCATGAAGGCAGCTGGCTCGATCAGCGCTCGACGCGATGGTTGCAGATCATCTCGCGGTTGAAGCCCGATCAGACGATCGACGACGCGACGACGGCGCTTCACGGCGTGCAGCCGCAGCTTCGCGCCGCGACGCTCGATCCCGGGCTCGCGCCGCGGGAAGCGGAGGGCTACTTGCGCCTGCCAATGGCCCTCGAGCCGGCGCGGACCGGCGTCTCGGACATGCGCCAGAACTATCAGCGGGCTCTCACCGTTGTGATGGCCGTTGTCGGCATGGTGCTGCTGATCGCGTGCACGAATCTCGCGAGCCTGCTGCTCGCCCGCGCCGACGGCCGCCGGCACGAAATGGGCCTGCGGATGGCGCTTGGCGCATCGCGCGCGCGTTTGATCCGCCAGATGCTGATCGAGAGCCTGCTCATCGCGACCGCCGGCGCGCTGCTCGCGCTCGGGTTCGCTGCCTGGGGCAGCCAGCTGCTGTTGCATCAGATCACGAGCACCCCGGCGCTCGATGTCGGCGTCGACTGGCGCGTGCTCGGGTTTACCGTCGCGGTGGCCGTCGTCGCGGTCATCGTCTTCGGGCTGGCGCCGGCATCGCGTGCGACCGGCGTCGGCGCGCGAGAGGCCCTCGTCACCACGGCTCGCGCGTTCACGAATCGCGGCTGGCTGGGGAGCGTGCTGGTCGCCATGCAAGTGGCGTTGAGTCTGATGTTGATCGTCGGCGCCGGCCTTTTCGTGCGGACGTTCGCGTCGCTCACCGCGCAGCCGCTCGGCTTCGACGCCCGGTCGCTGCTCTTCGTCGGCATCGACGCGGCGAGAAGCGCGACGCCTCCCGGGGCGCGCCTCGAAATGATTTCGCGCATCCGCGACTCGGTGAGCTCGCTGCCGGGCGTCGCGAACGCGAGCTTGTCGATGATGACGCCGCTCGCGGGCGGCGTGGACTGGCTCATGGCCAACCCGCCGGGCCTGTCGCTGCCAGAGTCCTCCCGCGCGTCGTACATCAACGTCGTCGGCCCGGAGTGGTTCCAGACGTACGGCATGCGCGTGCAGTCCGGCCGCGGGCTCACCGCCGACGATGCCCGGACGAGCCGGCCGCAGGTTGTGGTCGTGAACGATACGTTCGAGCGCAGGTTTTTTCCCGGGCGCAGCGCTCTCGGCCAGACCGTTCGGCGCGCGCGCGAGGACGGCCCCGACGGCGCTCCGCGGTTCGAGATCGTCGGCGTCGTGACGGACGCCGTATACGAGTTCCTCAAAGATGGCCCGCCGCCAACGATCTACTTGCCGCTGACGACTGAAACGGCTGGACCCGGTCCGAGCCTGACCGTGCGCGCCGCGGCGGGCGATCCGACGGCGCTCGGCCCAGCCATCGTGCGCACCATCGAGGCCATCGATCCGAGACTGTCCCTGACGCTGCGGCCGATCGCGGATCGCGTCGATTCGTCGGTGAGTCGCGAGCGACTGCTGGCGATGCTGGGCGGATTCTTCGGCGGCCTGGCGCTGCTGCTTGCCGCGCTCGGTCTCTACGGCGTGGTGTCGTACAACGTCAGCCGCCGGCGGCGTGAGATCGCCATTCGCCTGGCGCTCGGCGCGGCGGCTTCCGGCGCGGTGGCGTTTGCGGTCCGTCGCGTCGCCGTCGTCGTCGCGATCGGTCTTGCCGCGGGCACGCTCGCCAGCGCGTGGGCGTCGAGATTCGTCGAGGCGCTGCTCTTCCGGCTCGAGCCTCGCGATCCGGCGACGCTGATGGGAGCGGTCGCGATCCTCGTCACGGTTTCCGGCTTAGCCAGCTGGCTGCCAGCCCGGCGCGCAGCACGGATGGATCCGACCGCTGTGCTGCGGGAGGAACAATAGGCACGAGCGCGACTCGAAAATGCTCTAGGCAAAAAGAGAAAGGCACTAGGCACTAGCGAGTGCTAATGCCCAGTGCCTGATGCCTAACGCCTGACCGACGCCTGCGGCCTGTGGCCTAGCGCCTTCTGCCTACGCGACTGCTGCCGTCGCCGGTTTTCCGAGGACGTCCCCGAAGACCGCGAGCGCCTTCGTCATCTCTTCCATCGTGCCGAACGAGATGCGGCAGTGGGTCTTTTCGAACGGCGGGAAGTCTCGCGCGACGAGGACGTTCTTGGTCTTGCACGCGTCGCGGAAGTCCTTCGCCGGACGACCGATGTTGACGAACATGAAGTTGGCCTGCGAGTCGGTCGGTTTCATGCCGCGGTCGGAGAACCACTTCATCGCCAGCTCGCGCACGGCCTTGTTGCGGTTGCGCTCGGCCGTGATGAAGCTCGGGTCCTGTTCGATGGCCGCGATGCCGGCGGCCATGGCGAGCACGTTGAGCGAGCTCGTGCCGGACGCCGAATCCCAGTCGGCCATCTTGCGGATGGTCTCCGGGTGGCCGACGCAGTAGCCCATGCGCAGGCCCGCCATCCCGTAGGCCTTCGAGAACGTCCGCGCGACGATCACGCGCGGGTCCTCGACGGCGAGCGGAATGTGCGTGTCATGATCCGGGTCGGTGACGTAGTCGAAGTACGCCTCGTCGACGAGGATCGTCGTGTCGGGCGACGTGCGATTCACCTTGAAGAGGAAATCGCGCGTGGCCCGTGCGCCGACGTAGGTCGACGTCGGGTTGTTCGGGTTGCAGTAGAACACCAGTCCGGCGCCCTTCGACGCGTCCGCGAGGCGATCGAGATCCAACTTGAACTCGCGATCGAGCGCGACCGGTCGGACGGGATTGCCGAGCAAGTCCGCGTAGCCAGCGCATTCTTCGTAGGTCGGAATCGTGCCGACGAGCGCCTTGGTGCGCTCGGTGAACACGTGCGTCGCCGAGCGCAGGATCTGCGTCGAGCCGCAGCCCAGCAGGATGTTCTCCGGCTTGATGGAGAACTTCTTCGCGATCGAATCGACGAGCGCTCCCGAGAGGCTCGAGTAGCGGCCTGGCGTTGCGCCGTTCGGACCGAACGCGGCCTTCACGGCGTCGAGGACCTTCTGGCCCGGGCCGACCGGGTTCTCATTGCTCGAGAGGCAGATGACGCCCGGCTCGATCGCCCGCAACGTCGGCTCGAACGCGTTCCACAGGCTGTTCTCCCGTCCGCGCGCGCCGATCCAGGAGCTCGCGTACACTCCGGCCGCGCCGGCTCCCACGGTCTGAACGAATCTCCGTCGTGTCAGCATGGCTCGCTCCCTTATCGTCCGCCGCCGGACTTGGATCCGCCGGCCGCCGGTGCCATTGGTCTCAGCACTTCGCGGAAGGTGTCTACGGCCTTCTTCATCTCGTCCATCGTGCCCATTGAGATTCGGCAGTGCGTGTTCTCGAACGGCGGGAAGTCGCGTCCCACCATGATGCCGGTTTTGGCGCACGCGTCGCGGAAGTCCTTGGCCGGACGTCCGATCTCCGTGAAGATGAAGTTGGCCTGTGAGTCGGTCGACTTGCAGCCCAGGTCTTCGAGGGCCTTGACGGTGAACGTGCGCACGGCGGTGTTGCGCGCGCGCTCGTCGTCGATGTGCTTCTGATCGTTGAGCGACGCGATCGCCGCGGCGACGCCGAACGTGCTGACGTTGTACGGCATCTTGTATCGCGCGAGCGGCCGCACCGAGTCGGCCTGGCCGATCGCGTAGCCGATGCGCATGCCGGCCATCCCGTAGGCCTTCGAGAACGTGCGCGCCACGAAGACGTTGGGCGTGGCCAACGCGAGCGGAATCGCCGTCTGATACGCGGGGTCGGTGACGTAGTCGTGATACGCCTCGTCGATCAGGATCACGGTATCCGGCGAGATGCGGCGCACCCGCTCGACGAAGTCCGTGACGGTCTTCAGGCCGTGCACGGTCGCCGTCGGGTTGTTCGGGTTGTTGAAGAAGATGAGGCCCGCGCCTCGTGCCGTCGCGATCATGCCGTCGATGTCGAGCTTGCACGCCGAGTCGACCTTGATCTCGTTCAGCGGCCACTTCATCTTGCGCGCGTAGCCCGTGCAGTTCTCGAAGGTCGGCGCGGCGGTCGTGAGCGCGCGGTAGGGCGTGACGAACGCGCGCATCGCGCTCTTCAGGATTTCCTGCGAGCCGGCGCCGAGCACGATGTTCTCGGGCTTGGCGCCCTGCTTCTTGGCGATCGTGTCGACGAGGTCGCCGTCTTTCGGCGAACTGTTGAAGGGATAGCGGCCCGCTTCCGGGAACTTGCCGAGAATCGCGTCGAGCGCCGCCTTGCCCGGCCCGAGCGGGTTCTCGTTGCTGTTGATCTTGATCTCTTCGACGCCCGGCGGCAGCTCCGGCCGGTTGCCGCGGCCCCCGCCGCGTCCCCCCTGGCCGCCCGCCCGTCCGGCGCCCTGTTGACCGGCACCCTGGCCGGCACCGCCCGCGCGGCCCTGCTCACCGGACTGTTGCTGGTAGTGCGCGTGCTCCGCTTCGCGGCCGCGGGCCGCCAACGCGGCACCCGACGCCGAGGCGCGCCCCCCGACCAAGCCCAAGAACCCGCGGCGTGAAACCGACATGGGATCCTCCTTACAAGACCAGAGTCGTGCCCGATGAAAGGTACCGCCCGGATTCTACGCTCCGGGCCAGTACTCTGGCAATCGACAATCGGGTAATCGGGAATTGGCAATCGCAGATCATCGATTCATCGACAATCGCTAACGAATATCGACGATCTGACCACATCGACGCCTCTGATTCGAAGGGCCGCGGCCAGCGTTCCCGCCGATTCGCGATACTCCGATGTCATTTGCCGATATCCCGATGCTCTTCGATTACCCGATCCCCGATTACCCGATTATCGATGCCGTTACTGTTTTCTGACGTACCGCTTGATGTCCCGCTGCCCGACTTCCGCCCCGTAAATGACCCCCTGGGCGTCGACCGTGATGCCCTCGGCCGAGCTGGTGTTGTTCGTCTCGCCGACCGGGTCGGGGATGAAGTACTTGACCGTGCCATCCTTGGCGCTGCCGATGCGGATGCCGCGCTTCCAGCCGTCGTGCCCATGCATGCCGTTGGAGCCGCGTGAGATGGATTCGGACTCCGAGTCGGCGACGTAGAGCACATCGTTGGCATCGATGAACACGCCGCTCGGCCGGCTGAACTGCGGCCACGAGTCAAGCAGCTTGAAGTCCTGGTCATAGATCTGGACGCGATTGTTGTTTCGATCGCCCACGAAGAGCCGGCCTCGTGAATCCATTGCCAGCGCGTGGGGCTGATCGAACTCGTCAGGCCCGGTGCCCAATTTGCCGAACGACTTGATCAAGGTCCCGTCTTTCGAGAACTTCAGGATCCGCGCCGTGGATCCGGGCGTCGAGGAATGGCCCTCCGAGACAAAAATGTTGCCGTCGGGCGCGACGTATACCGCGTTCGGCTGATAAAAGAACTCCGGCTCGCGCGCGCCGCCAGCCTTGCCGAGCGTCAGGAGCACCTTGCCGTCCGGGCTGAACTTGATGACCTGGTGTCCGATGATCTTCGCGGGCGGCGAGGGCATGGCTGCGTCGGCGGCTGCCCCGCGCGGGCGCCGAGGCAGATTGTCCTGTCCGTCGGTCAGCCAGATGTTGCCGTCGCGATCGACGTACATCCCGTGCGGGAAGATGAACATGCCAGCGCCGAAGCTCTTGACCATCGTGCCTGTCGCGCCGTCGAACTTCATGATGACGTCGACGTCCGAGGTCTTGCCAGCCTGCGCGTTCCAGCACGAGTTCGCTCCGCAGCGCTCGGCCGCCCACAGGCTCTTTCCGTCCTTATCAATGGCTACCGAGCTCGTCGATCCCCACGGACGGCCGGCGGGCAGCTTCGCCCAGCCTTCGATCGTCTCGTAGGGGTTGGGGAGATCGTTGACCGGCGCCATGGTCGCCTGCGCCGGCGCGGCCGACTGAGTCCACGCGGCCGGATGAGCGGCCAGCCAGCACGCTGCAGCCGCTACCAGCGACACCTTGATCATGCGCATCATCGGTTCCCCCGGGGGGCAATCATAAACCCAGTGCGGCACCCGGCACCTGCGAGACGGGACGAAACGCATCTGTCAGTCCGCGAGCGAAAACTGTGACGCCGAGAGGGCCGCCACAGCCCATCGCTCTCGGGCCCCCACGCATTTGGCCCGATTTCCGGGCCGGGCGTTGGCATAGCGGTTGCGCTCGCCTTCGTCCGTGCTTAGGCGCCCCCGTCTTACGGAATTGAGACAGGACGGCTTTGCCCTACCCGAACTCCTCATCATCCTGGCGCTGATGGCCGTCGTCATGGGCGTCGGCATCGGCAGCTTCTCGAACGAGGTGGCCACCGTCCAGGGCGATGCGGACATGAACATCGTCTACTGGCAGCTGAAGTTGGCGCGCGAGATCGCGATCAACCAGCGCCGCTCGGTCGAGGTGGTGTTCACCCCACCGAACTTCATCAGTCTCGTGCGCCACGACGTGCCCAACGGCACGACGGTGGTGTCGACAGCGGTGCTCGAGCACCGCACGTCGTTCATGTTGTTCCAAGGCATGGGCGACACGCCTGACGGCTTTGGCAACCAGGCAGCGATCAGCTTCGGCAACGCTCAGCAGGTGATGTTCACGTCGAGCGGTCTGTTCGTTGACCAGGCCGGCAATTTGGTGAACGGCAGCATCTTCATCGGCCAGCTGAACAAACCGCTTTCCGCGCGCGCGGTGACCGTCTTCGCGCCGACGGCGGGCATTCGGACCTACCGGTGGACGGGTTCTTCCTGGAGACATTGAGATGCACGAGCGGGAGGGCGATTCGGGATTTACCCTGATCGAAATCACCATCGCGTTGATCATGCTCATGGTCGGCGTGCTCGCCCTCGCCGGCGGCATCGCGCTGGGCGCGCGGCAGATTACCGGCTCGCAGGACCAGCTGCTCGCGAGTGAGCGCGCGGCCGAAGCGGCCGAGACCGTGTTCAAGGCGCGCGACAGCCGCGTGCTGACGTGGGCGCAGATCCGCAACGTGCACGGTGGGACGGGCAGCGACGGCGGCGTCTTCCTCGACGGCCCGCAGCCCATCAAGGATCCCGGCACCGACGGACTCATCAACACCGCCGACGACGGCGGATTGATGACGATGGTCAAGCCGGGGCCGGACGGCCTGCTTGGCACGCCGGACGACATCTCGGTCCCGTACTTCGGATTCACCCGTGAGATCGAAATCCGCGACATCAGCCCGACGCTCCGGCAGATTCGCGTCATCGTGCGCTACCACACGTCGACGGCGCCCGGCACGTTCATCCTGACGACCTATCTGTCCTCTTATGCGTAAACGAATCGACGCCGGCTTCACGCTCGCCGAGACCCTCGTCGCGATGGCGCTGACGGCGATCGTCATCAGCGCAGCGATCGAGACGTTCAACCGCGCCATCGGGCTGTTCGGCACGTCACGTCGGGTCTCGGAAACTGATGAGACGCTCCAGGCGGCGATGAGCCTGATGGTCCGCGACTTCATTCAGACGGGTCGCGGCATCCCGCTCGGCGGCGTCCCGATTCCGTCGGGCAATGGGTCGAACGCGATCGCGCGTCCCGGTCCCGGCGGTCTGAGGTTCGCCGCGAATCTGACGACGCTGCCCGCGATTTCTCCCGGCGGCGCGCTCGGGCCTACGGTCATTGGCGTGGCGACCGACATCGTCAACCTGTTCTACGCCGACCAGACGCTCAACCTGAGCGAGTTCCCGCTCGCCGCGATCTCCGCGAATGGCCAGACGATCACGGTGAACAGCGGTACGCCAATCACCGGCCCGACGGGCCTGCAGATCGGTGACCTGATTCTATTCAGCAACGCGCTGGGGAATGCCGTCGGCATGGTCACGGGTCTGCCCGGCGGTCAGCAGGTGGCGCTCACCCAAGGCGATCCGCTCGGCATCAATCAGCCGAACGCGCCGCAGGGGACGATTGTGAACCTGCAGTCTGGACCCGGCGTGTATCCGCCGACGACGGCGACGCGGATCCTGATGATCAGCTACTACATCGACAACGTCACCGATCCAACGCTGCCGCGGCTGATTCGCCAGATCAACGCCGGCCAGCCGCTCGCGATTGCGCTCGGCGCGGAGAACCTGCAGCTGTCTTACGACTTCATCGACGGCGTCACCAACCCGGCGAACCAGAAGAACGTGCCGGGCGTGAACAGCGCCAATCAGATTCGCAAGGTGAACCTGTTCCTCGCGACGCGCTCGCTCGACAAGAGCCCGAGCTTGAACGACTACTTCCGGAATTCGATGGGGACGGAGGTCGGTCTCCGGAGCTTGTCGTACGTCAATCGCTATCAATAGTCAGGCACCCCGCGAGCAGCCGACCATGAAGGCACGCGTCACGAAGTGGGTGGACGAGACCGGCACGGCGCTGACGGGCGCGATGCTGGTGACGCTCTTGATGGCCGCGATTACCGCGGGCTTCACGGCGCTCGTCATCACGGACTCGCGCGTCCGGTATCTGGACGGGACGCACACGCAGTCCTTCTACGTCGCGCACGCGGGCCTCGAGAAGTTGACGGCCGACCTGGGCGACCTGTTCTCGAACAACTTCGCCCCGACCGGCGCGCAAATCAATGCGCTCACCGCCGGCGCGCCGAATCTGGGCGCGCAGTGGCTGCAGCCCGACGGCACGCCGGGCTACACCATCACGTTCCCCGCCGACCCGCAGGGCAACCCGATCTCAGCCGTCACGACCGTCTCGTCCGGCGCGTTTCAAGGATTGGTCGGCTTGGCCACGCCGTATACGATGACCGTCACGGCGCAGCTCCCGGACGCGTCGGAAGCGAGCCTCACCCGCACGCTGCAGACGGTCGCGATTCCCGTCTTCCAGTTCGGCATCTTCTCGGAGAACGACCTGAGCTTCTTCGCCGGCCCGAACTTCAACTTCGGCGGACGCGTGCACAGCAACTCGAACATCTACCTGGCGGAAGGTCCGGGCAACACGCTGTCGCTTGCGGACCGCGTGACGAGCGTCGGCGAGATCATCCGCACGAACCTCGCGAACGGCAACCTGTCGGCGACGCAGCACGGCGGCACCGTGCGCGCGATCACGGCGCCCAACGCGTTCCGCGATCTCGGCATGACCGAAGGAAGCCTCGTCGGCGCGCCGGGCTCCGCGCAGAACGAGCCGACGTGGACGAACCTCTCGACGGGCACCTACAACCACAACATCATGACCGGCCGCACCGGGGCGAAGCCGCTCGTACTGCCGATCACGAGCTTCGGCGGCCAGCCAATCGGACTCATCCAGCGTCCAGCGGTCAACGAGAACGTGACCAACCCGAACATGCTGGCCGAGCGGTTCTATTCGCTCGCGAGCCTGCGCATCCTGCTGTCAGAAACCCAGGCGGACATCCTGAATCTGCCGGGCGTCAGCGCAACCGCGCCGCAGCCGCTCGGGATCGCCGAGCCGTGGAGCGTCGCGGTCGGCGCAATGCCGGGGCCCGGGGGCGGTCCAACCAACACGCTGCCGTTCTCCGAATCGCCGGGCTTCAACGCCGCCGCGGGCGTCAACTCGAACCAGTACGGTGTGCGGACGCCCCTCAACACGCCGAACTTCGGCGGCTACATCAAGATCGAGATGCAGAACGCGGCCGGCGCGTGGATTGATGTCACGCAGGAAATCCTCGGCCTGGGCATCGGCGAGACGCAGCTCGGCGTGGCCGGCTGCGGCGATCCGACGCCGAACGCGATCCTCCGCATGGAGCGCCCGCGCAGCAATTTCGCGGCGTGCGCCACGGTCGCGCAGCTGGCGAGCAGCTTCAACTGGAGCCCGCTCGTGCTGTTCGATCCGCGCGAAGGCGAGCTACGCGACAACCGCACGAACACCGGCAATGCGGCGGCGAACGAGCCGGCGCGCTTCGGCGGCATCATGCACTACATCGAGCTCGACGCGCGCAATCTCTCGCGCTGGTTCCGTGGCGTGATGCCCGCGGCCGTGTGCCCGGTCGGCGGGTGCACGGGCGCGCAGGCACTCAGCGTCAACGGCTACACGGTGTATTTCTCCGATCGCCGCGGCAACCGCAACACCGCCATTCCGGCCGTCGAAACCGGCGAGTACGGCAACGAGGACATCGTCAATCCGGGCAACGCCAACGGCTCGCCGAACGCGAGCAACCCGCCGGACACGGGCGAAGACGTCAACCGCGACGGCCAGCTCCAGACGTACGGCGCAACCGCGCGCGCCCCGTTCACGGCGCCTGGGGCCGCGCCGGTGCCCTGGGCCAACATGATCGCGCCGCTCGTGGCCGCCACGACGCCAAACACGACGGTCGGCAACCCGGCCGGCGGCGTGCCCGAGAAGGCCATGATTGCGGAGCGCAACCCGCTCCTGTTCTTCCGCCGCGCGCTGAAGGTCGTCAACGGCGCCGCCGGCAACCTCATCGCGCCGGGCCTGACGATTGCGTCGGAAAACCCGGTGTACCTGCAGGGGACGTGGAACTCGAACGGCGCGACCTTCGACAACACGCCGTGCGCGGCCAACCCCTGCGCCGCGACCACGCACGTCGCGACCGCGCTCATCGTCGATGCGCTGACGCTGCTCTCGAACAACTGGAGCGACCTCAACTCGCTGCGCGGACCGTACGACCTCGGGCAGCGCACGGGCGCGACGACGTGGTATCGCCTCGCGGTCATCGCAGGCAAGGGCATCAACTTCCCGTACATCAATACGCAACCCGACTGGGACTACGGCACCGACGGCGGGGCGCACAACTTCCTGCGCTACATCGAGAACTGGGCCGGGCAGACGCTGAACTACCGCGGGTCGATCGCCAGCATGTACTTCAACCGGCAGGCGACGGGCACCTACAAGTGCTGCGTCGACGTCTACTCGCCGCCCACGCGCGGCTACAACTTCGACACGGACTTCCTGACGCCGGCGCTGCTGCCGCCACGGACGCCGATGTTCCGTGACGTCAACATCACCGGGTTCGCTCAGATCATCAAGCCGTAAGCCACGCCTCGAGCTCCGCGCGGGTCGGCGCGCCAGCCATCGCGCCGACTCGTGTCGAGCTCAGGGCTGCCGCCGCGTTCGCCAACCGCAGCACGTCCCTCGTCGATCGTCCCTCGAGCCAGGCCGTCGCAAATGCCCCGCGGAAGACGTCGCCCGCGCCGGTGGTGTCGATCGCGCGCACCGCGACGCCGGGAACGTGCACGATCGCGTCGCCCTCGAGCGCCATCGCGCCGTCGGGCCCGAGCGTGACGGAAAGGAGTCCTGAATGGACGCGCCGCATCTTGCGCAGCGCCCGCTCTGGGTCGTCGACGCCGGTGAGCTCGACGAGCCCCGGCCTCGCGAAGATTGGACAGGTGACGGCCGCGATGAGCTCCTCCGCGCGAGGGGACGCGCGCTCGATGTCGCTCGTGACGGGGATGTTCGCGGCCCGCGCGAGTCGCGCCGCTGCGATCGACGCGTCGATGTCGACGTCGTCGACGTGGACGAGTCGCGCGCGCGCGATCGCTTCGGGCGGCACGTCCGCGGCGGTCAGCCGCAGGCGCTCGTCGCGATCCCACAGCACCATGCGCTCGCCGGTGCGATCGTCGACGAGGATGACGGCAAACGCCTGGGGCGCATCCCGAGCGACAACGTGGGCGAGATCGACGTGGTCGCGTTCCAGTTCGTCGCGCAGGCGCGCGGCGTCGGCGTCCGAGCCGATCGTGCCGACGTAGGCGGTCGTCATCCCGAGTCGCTGGCACGTGACGAGGGTCGTCGCGACCTGTCCGCCGCACGAGATCAGGTGCCGCTGGATGCGCCACTTGACGTCGGGCGGCGCGCCGGCGAGCGAGCCGGGCAGCACGTACACGCGATCGACGGCGCTTGCGCCGACGCCCACGACGTCCCAGCGATGACGCGCGGTCTGTGCCATCGCGGTGAGTATAGCGACCCCTGAATCGTGCTAGATTCTGGCAACACCACGGTCATGACTCGACGCTGGATCGCCGGACGGGCGCGCGCCGGTGCGTCGGCCGCGTGGCTGGCCATCGCGGGCCTCGCGCTCGTGCGTGCCCAGCAGCCCGTGCCATCGCCGCCCCCGGATCCCGCGTCCCCCGCCGGGCTCGCGCTGCAGCGCGGCGAAATCGCGCTCGTCGCGCACCAGTTCATGCCGGCGCTCGAACAGTTCAAGACTGCGAAAAAGCTCGAGGTTCGGCCGTCGCCCTACGCGCTCTACGGCATGGCCCGCGCGTATCACGGCCTCAAAGCGTACAAGGACGAAGCCGACGCGTGCACGGAAGCGCTGAAGCACACCGAAGGCGACGACCGCCTGGCATCGCTGCTGCACAACGAGCTCGGCACGGCGCTCGTGGCGCAGGCCGGCAAGAGCGGAGAGAAACTGCAGGCGGCGGAAACAGAATTTCGCGCGGCCATCGCGCTCCCGCGCAGCCAGCCAATCGTCTGGTACAACCTCGGCGTCACCCTACTCAAACAGAACAGAGATGAAGAGGGCACGCAGGCGCTCCGGCGCTATCTCGACAGCCGGCCCACCGAAGCGATGGAGATCGATCTTGCGCGCGGCATGATTGACAACCCGCGCCGGGCGCGCGAGCCGCTGGCGCCGGACTTCACGGTCACCAACGACGCCGGCGAGACGCTGAGCCTGAAGGACCTCGCCGGCAAGACCGTGCTCATGGATTTCTGGGGCACGTGGTGTGGGCCGTGCCGCGCGGCGACGCCCACGCTCGTCCGCATCAACAAGCAATTTGCCGCGCAGCCGTTTGCGCTCGTCGGCATCAGCTCCGACAGTCCGCGCGATCGCCAGGTCTGGCAGAAGTACATCGAAGCGAACAGGATGCCGTGGTTCCAGTACCTCGATCTGGACCGGCACGTGCATCGCCTCTTCGGCGTCACGGTGTTTCCGAGCTACGTGATTCTCGGCGCGGACGGGATGATCCGCGACCGGATCGAAGGCTACGGCTTCGACACCGCCGCGGAGCTCGAGAGCAGGATCAAGAAAAGTCTGAAGGCTACCGTCGCGAAGTGATCGGGTCTGCCGTCCCGTCCAGACGCGCGCGGGCGTCCGGGAAGCGCGCATCGACCTCGTCGCGGAGGCTCATGAGGTCGTCGACGATCGAGAACGCTTTCGTGTCGGTCGGCAGCGCGCCGAGCAGCATGTGCATCGAGTTGAAGCACACGTCGAGGGCCGTCAACGCCAGGATGGCCGGCGCGAGGTCATCCGGCGTCGAGAGCGCCTGGTGAAGATTGGGCACGACCTGGGGGCCCGCGGCGCGCAGATGCTGCAGCGCGTCGTGCACGTGCGAGCTCGCCGTGACCGGAATCTTGCGGTTCTTCACCCACCGGCCCAGCTTGGCGGACACCGCCACGGCCTGGTGCGTGAGCGGATCGACGAAGAGGGAGTCGCCGGCAGTCATATCCGCCACCTTCACTGCAAGACTCGGGCCGGGGGAGCCCCCCTTGGAACAGGCCAAATCGGGGTCCCGTGCAACGTTTTCGCTTGCGGGACGGTCGAAAGTGAAACGCCCGGGCGCGGAAGACGGTCGCCGGTTGACGCGAGCTACGGGAAACGCTTTGACATGGTGGCTCGTAGTACCGAGGCATTACTCGTCGTTCGTCTTTCTTATGAATCTTTCGAATTTCTTCGATACATTTCGTCCCCGGACGTTCAGGTCACGCGTACGTGTGGTGGCGGCGCTGGCGTCCTCCTCGATGTTGGCCCTCGGACAACTGCCGATCACGGCGGCTGGTCGAGGGCAGGATCCAGCAAATCCGCCGCAGGCCACGCCTGCGCGGCCTTCACCCACGGGTTGCCGCGTCACCGGCCGGGCACTCTCCGGCACCACGCCGCTGCCCGGCGTCGCCATCGTCGTGCGCGTCGGCGAGGCGGTGAAAGCCGCGACGTCCACTGACGCGGAAGGCAAGTTCACGATCCTTTTCGGGCCGAGCGCGACGTACCACGTCTCGGCCGAGCTGATGGCGTTCGGCAAGGCCGAGCAGGACCTCACGCTCGGTGCGCTGCCGTGCGACACGACGCTCGACTTTCAGCTGGCCCTGCGTCCGCGCACTGAGGCGGTGCCGGCTGCGGCCACTCCGGCGGCTGGCACGACGCCGGCGGCGGGGGCACCCACTGGACAGGTCGCGACGACGACCGGCACCGGCGCGCCTGCGGCGGCCACCTCCGCTGGCGCCGGACGATCCGGGGCGGCGGGCGCGACCGGGCAACCGGGCACGCGCTTCCAGCAGCTGAACGTTCAAGCTGATCAGAACGGACAGGCGGCGGTCGAAGCGGCGCCGCCGGACACGTCGGGTGATCTCGCGCGGCTGCTGCCGCCCGGGTTCAGCGCGCAGAATGCGCAATCCGAGGCGGTGGCGATCAACGGCAGCAGCGATGCCATCAACGTCGATCGCGGCGCGCTCAACGATCGCTTCAACGCGATTGGCCGCGGCGAGTTCGATCCGGCGACCGGGCAGTTCGCGGCGGGCTTCGGCCCCGGGGGCGGCCCAGGCGGTCCCGGTGGCGCAGGCGGCGACAACGCGTTTGGTCAGGCGGGGGCCGGCGGTCGCGGCGGCGGAGGCGGATTTGGTGGCGGCGGGCGCGGTGGGCAGGGTGGACCGGGCGGCTTTGCGCTCGGCGGACGCGGCGGCCGCGGACAGAGCCCGTATCAAGGATCCGCGAACTACACGTTCGGCGGATCGGCGCTCGACGCGACGAACCTCCAGCCCCGCAACGGCGTGATCACGCCCGTGAGCTCGCTGCCGTTCGCGCGCAACAACTTCGGCGCGACGATCGGCGGCCCGCTCAAGATTCCCGGCCTCTACGCGGACACGAATCGCCGCACGAACTTCCAGGTCAACTACACGGGCAATCACTCGACGCAGCTGCAGGATCAATACGCGACGGTGCCGACCGAGCTGATGCGCAACGGCAACTTCGTCGGCAGCTCGATCCAGCTCGTCGATCCGGCCACGGGCCAGCCGTTTCAGAACAATCAGATTCCGAAAGAGCGGATGGACCCGACGGCGCTCGCGCTGCTGCAGTACATTCCGACGCCCAACGTCGGTGGCAATCCGCTGACGCAGAACTACCACAACGCGGCGACGACGTTGGCGACGTCGCAGAGCCTGAGTCTGCGCGTCACGCAGAATCTCTCGCCCACGGTGCCGCAGCGCGGCGCCGGTCCGGGCGGCCGCGGTGGCGGAGGCGGCGGACGAGGCGGCGGAGGCTCGGGCGGCCGCGGGGGACCGGGGGGCAGGGGCGGACGCGGGCTGAGCATCACGCTCAACGGCCAGTTCCAGTACCGCGAAAACGACGGTCAAACGTTCAACGTGTTCCCCGGTCTCGGCGGGACGACGCAGAGCACGACGATTGCGGCGCCGATCTCGCTCAACATCTCGAAGGGCCGCACGAACCAGAACATCAACGTCCAGTTCAACCACTCGAAGTCTTCGTCGTCGAACTTGTTCACGAACTCGAATGACGCGGCGGGATTGGCGGGCATCAACTATCCGACGGCTGCCTCGACGGATCCGCTCAACTACGGCGTGCCGAACCTGACGTTCACGAACTTCAACGTGAGGCTGGGCGCGGCGAACGTGCGGTCGGACGATCGCTTCAGCCTGGGGTACAGCTACTCGCGGCCGATCAGCAAACATCAGTTCCGGTTGGGCGCGGATTACCGCCACGACATCTCCGTGGCCGAAACGAACAACAACGCGCGCGGCGCGTTCACGTTCTCGGGGTTCTACACGAGTCAGGGCGCGCAGACGTCGCTCAACACCGGCGCGGACTTCGCGGACTTCCTGCTGGGGCTGCCGCAACAGGCGACATTGCAGGTTGGCGGCACGACGAAGCTCCGAGAGAACGCGTGGGACGTGTACGTCGATGACAACTGGCAGAAGAGCGCGAAGATGACGCTCAGCCTGGGCTTGCGCTACGAGGTGACACTGCCGTATGTCGAGACGTCCGGCTCGATGGCCAACCTCGACGTCACGCCGGACTTCACGGCGGCGTCGGTCGTGACTCCGGGCCAGACCGGACCGTACACCGGGCTGTTCCCGGCCGCGCTGGTCAACACCGACTGGAACAACGTCAGCCCGCGATTCGGCATCGCGTACCGGCTGGCGCGCAACACGATCCTGCGCGGGGGCTACAGCCTCACGTACAACACGGGCTCGTACGCGTCGATCTCGCGCCAGCTCGTCGGTCAGCCGCCGTTTGCGTCGACGGTCACCAACGTCGGATCGGTCGACGACCCGTTGACGATCTCCGACGGGTTGCTCGACGCGACGGCGGCGACGACCAACAACTTCGGCGTGGACAAGAACTACGGGCTGGGGATGATCCAGACGTGGAACGCGACGTTCAGCCGCGACCTCTGGCGCAACTACACGTTCATCGTCGGCTACACGGGCACCAAGGGCACGAGCCTCGATCTGCTCCGCGCGCCGAATCGCGATCCTGACGGGACGCTGCGGATTCCGGACGTGCAAGCATTCATCTGGGAATCGTCAGGCGGCCATTCGATCCTGCAGCTCGGCAACTTTCAGTTCCGGCGGCGGCTCGCGCACGGCTTCAGCGCGGGCGTCAACTACACCCTCGCGAAGTCGATGGACAACGCGTCGTCGCTCGGCGCGGGCGGCGCCGTGGTCGCGCAAAACGATCAGGACCTCGGCGCGGAATGGGCGCTGTCGAATTTCGACCAGCGGCATTCCGTGTCCGCCGATCTCTTCTGGGAGCTGCCGTTCGGCGTCGGCCGGAAATGGCTGGCGAACGGCGGGTTCATGGCGGCGATCGTGGGCGAGTGGTCGATGAACATGACGTTCACGGCGCACACCGGCTCGCCGTTCACGGCGCGCGTCGTCAACGCGACGAGCAGCGTCGCCAACGGCACGAGCGGGTCGCTGCGCGCAGACTACGACGGGGCGACGGTGTCGCGATCGGATCCCTCGCTGCTGGCGTTCTTCAACACGGCCGCGTTTTCGGCCCCGGGCGTCGGCCTCTTCGGCACCTCGCCGCGCAACTTCATCATCGGGCCGGGCGGGCACGTCGTGAACGCGAGCTTCTCGCGCGACATGCGCATCGGCGGCAACCGCGCAGTGACGCTCGTCGTGAACGCCAACAACCTGTTCAACACGATTCAGTGGACGGCGATCGACACGAACATCAACTCGCGCACGTTCGGCTATGTCACGCGCTTTGCGGGCATGCGGACGATCACGCTCAACCTGAGGTTTAGGTTCTAATGCGCCGTCCAACGTTCGCACTCATCGTCGTCCTGGCGCTCGTCCTGACGTCCGGGGTCCGGGGGCAACAGACGCCGCCGGCCCAGCCGGCGCCCGCGCAGCGTCCGACGTCGACGTTCCGCGGCGCCGTCAACCTGATCCTCGTGGACGTCGACGTCCGCGACAAGAGCGGGCAGCCGGTCAAAGGCCTGAAGCAGAGCGACTTCGAGATCATCGAAGACGGCAAGTCGCAGGACATCCTGACGTTCGCCTACGAAGAAATCACCGCCAAAGCCACCGCGGTGCAGAGCGCGACGATGCTCTCGACGGCGGGCGCGGAGAAGGGCGCGGTGCCGGTGACGGTCGCGGCGCCGAAGCCCGCGGCGCAACCGGCCACGCCGCCGCCGGACGCCGGCGACAAGCCGGCCGCTGTCGATGCGGTGAACGGTCCGCTCACGACCGACGAGGTCGCGGGTCATCGCGTCTGGGTGCTGCTGTTCGACACGAGCTCGATGCAGCCCGAAGACGTGCAGAAGGCGGCGGACTCGGCGGTGAAGTGGGCGAAGGAGAAGATGTCGCCCGCGGATCTCGTCGCGATCGCGTCGATTGGATCGACGCTCCAGATCCTGACCGACTTCACGACGGATCAGGCCAAGGTCCTGGCAACGCTGCAGTCGTTTGCGGCGGCGGAAGGCACGGCGACGGGCGACGTCGACGCGAGCACGATGGCGAGCGACGAAGCGGCGAACGCGGCGACGGCCGCGGACACGACGGCGGTGGACGACAGCGCGCAGGAGCTCGACTCGTTCAACAACGACATGCGGCTGCGCGGGCTCAAGACGATCTGCGACAACCTGCTGCCGTGGCAGCAGAAGAAGGCCGTGCTGTATTTCAGCTCGGGCATGCAGCGCAACGGATCCGACAACCAGGTCGAGCTGCGCGCGGCGACCAACGCCTGCGTGCGCGCAAACGTCACGCTCAATCCGATCGATTCGCGTGGACTCCAGGCCGTCGTGCCGGGCGGTAACGGGCGGCAGGGCAGCCGCGGTGGCGTCGGCGCATTCTCGGGCCGCAACGTCGCGAATCAGTTCGCGAGCCTCGCGTCACAGCAGGAGACGTTGCAGACGCTCGCCGCCGACACCGGCGGCACCGCGTTCACCGACTCGAACGACTTCGGCGAGGCGTTCGACAAGGTCCAGAAGGACATCTCGTCGTACTACATCCTCGGCTACGCGAGCGCGAACCCCGGCCGTGACGGCAAGTACCGCCGCATCGAGGTCAAGCTCAAGCCGAAGATCGACGCGAAGCTGCGATCGCGCGAGGGCTACTACGCTGATCGCGACTTCACGCACACGACCAAGGTCGATCGAGAAACGCAGCTGCAAGAGCAGCTGATGATGGCGATTCCGGCGACCGACGTACCGCTCTTCGTCACGGCCGGGTATTTCCGTCTGCCGGCCACGACGCAGTGTGCGGGCGCGGGGCCGGGACCGGGCGGCGGCCGCGGATTTGGTCCTGGAGGCGGCGGCGGCGGCCGGCCCGGAGGTCCCGGGGGGCAGCAGCCGTTCGAGCCGCAGAGTTGCTACTACGTTCCAATTTCGCTCGCGGTCCCCGGTGACGCGGTGCCGGTCTCGAAGGAGGCGGTGACCCTCGACGTGCGCGGCTACGTGCGCGACGAGCGGGGCACGCCGTTCGCGACGATCAAGGACACCCTCACGGTGCCGCCCGGCACGCACGACACGCTCGCGTCCAAGCAGGTGCTGTATCAGACAGGCACGACGCTCCCGGCCGGGCATTATCGCGCGAAGATCGTCGTGCGTGAAAACACGACGGGGCAGATGGGCACGTTCGAAGCGCAGATCTCCGTGCCCGATCTCCGGCGCCAGAAGGTCAAGGTGAGCTCGATCGTGCTCAGCACCCAGCTCCAGAGTGCGGTGGGACGCAAGACGGTCAGCCCGCTGGTGCGCGACAACGTCGAGATCGTCCCGAATCTCACGCATGTCGTCAGCCAGGATCAGAAGCTGTACTTCTACTACGAGGTCTACGATCCCAACGCGACCGCCGACGCCCATCCGCAGGTGCGCACGAGCCTGGCGTTCTATCGCGGCAAGGTCAAAGTCTTCGAGACGCAATCGTCGAGCGCACCGCGCTCGATGTCCTCGATCGCAAAGCGGCGGTGTTCCAGTTCGAGGTCGCGGCCGATCAATTCAAGCCGGGTCTCTACACTTGTCAGGTGAACATCGTCGACGAGGTCGCGAGCGCGTTCACGTTCCCGCGGCTCGAGATGTACGTCAGACCGGCAGCGAAACCCGAGAAGTAGGTTCCCCAGGGGGTTCCTCGAGGTTCCCTGGGGTTGAGAGGTTCGCGCCGCGGCCGTGAGGTCGCGGCGGGCCTCAGCGGACGTGCCGCGGGAAACCGTTCGCTCCGTCCGTCGAGGTTTTCAAACTTCGCCCGTCGCGCCAGTCCTATCCGGCCCGGCACAATCGCCGCGGCCTACGGACGTGGCCCTCGAAACCCGGACTCCCTCCGCTCCGGTTTGGTGCATTCAGTGCCGCGGCAGTCCGATTCGGCTCGCCAAGACCTCACAGGCGCGGCGCCAGGCATCGTTTCACTCGATCGATAACCCGTCGGACGCAGGGCGTCGTTTGCCAGAAATGACTATATCTGGTCATAATATGACTATGAAGCGAACGGTCCGGATTGCCGAGCTCAAGGCTCGGTTGAGCGAATACTTGCGCGCAGTACGACGCGGCGAGACGATTGCCGTATTGGACCGCGACACCCAAATCGCTCAGATCGTTCCTGTCCGCCAAGCGACCGCGCTTCGCATCAGGAAACCCGCACCGGGCACGCGGCGGCCCAACCAGGTCCCGCTTCCCAAGGCCTTGAAGCTGAATGTGGACGTGGCCGAGTTGCTCCTCGAAGAACGCCAGTCGCACCGGTGATCGCCTACGTCGATGCCTCGGTGCTGTTACGGGTCGCGCTCGGTCAGCCCGATGCCTTACCTGAGTGGCGCCGGATTGCACGAGGCGTCTCGAGCGTCCTGATTCTGACTGAGAGCCTTCGCACGCTGGATCGCCTTCGGCTCCGCGCGAAGCTGGCCGACGACGACGTCGCGCACTGCCGCGCCAAGATTCTGGAGCTCATCGCGACGTTGGAGCTCGTCGAAATCGATGCCGTCGTCCTCGATCGTGCCGCGCTGCCGATGCCGACCGAACTCGGCACGCTGGACGCAATTCACCTGGCGACCGCCCTGCTCTGGCGAGACGAGGAACGCGTCGAGCTGACGATGGCGACCCACGACCGCCCGCTTGGCCTCGGCGCTCGAGCGCACGGCCTGCCGGTCGTGGGCCTCGCGCGCGCCTAGGCCTCACACCACGCTTCGCCGTTCGATCTTCAGAAACACCGGCGCCGACCCCAGCAGCGCCGCGATTCCGAACGTGATCGGCCCGCCTTTGTTGATCAGCAGGAACTCGAGGTGCTCGCCGGCCTCGACATGAAAGATGACCGTCCGCCAGAACAGCGTGTTGTGCGCCCGGAGCCGATGGCGGCCCGGCTTGATCTCGAGCGTGAACGACTGGCCGAAGCGCAACGCCACCCGCGGGCCGTCGTCGATCCGCACGAAGATCTGCCGCTCGCCGATGTCTCGACGATGGGTGCGGCAGAGCGTGACGAGCGTGCGCAGCTCTTCGAGATCGCTCAGGTCCTCGGGCGTCTCGGGCGCGAGCGCGGTCAGTTGACGGTCGACCGGCATCATTTCTCCGCGTCGTAGACCGCGCGCTTGCGGCCCTTGGCGGTGGCCTCGGTGCCCAGCCGGGAGACGAGCTGCGTCTCGAACATCACCGACTTGTCGTCGGCGGGCTTCGTGATGACGATCAGCCGCGTGTTCTCGTCGAGCTGCAGCGTCCGTACGAGCTTCAAGTCGCCGGCGGTGAGCTCCTGACGAAGCATGTTGTCGACCCACGATGTCTTCGTCTTGATCGAGCCGTTGATGAGCTTGTGCTTTTCCTCGGCGCCGTTGGTCTTGTAGACGTCGGTGCGGCCTTCGCGCGTCATCGTGACTGCGTCCTTCGTCGCCTTGACGACCAGCGTCGAGGGCGGCGTCGTGAGCTCGAGCATGAGCCGTTCGTCGGTCGTGAGCTTCCGGCCCTTGTCCTTGGGCGCCGCCGGCGGTGTTGACGGCGTGGCCAGATTCGGCGGGAGCAGGCTGCCGGTTTTCGACGGATCGTTGAACTGCGGTCCGCGCGGCGAGCTGGCGCCGTCGGTCGCACCGCCCGGTCCGACCGGCCGTCCCGGCGCGTCCGGCGGGGGCGGCGTCGGCGCCGTCTTCACGACGTCGCTCGAGGCCGAGCTGGCTTCGAAGTTGAGCGTCCAGGTGCCCGACAACGCGGGAATAGACGGCGCGCCCGTCTGCGCGATCCCGGCGCGCACGCCCGCCACGGCGACGATTGCAAGGACAAGAGGAGCGACACGAACCGCCATCACTGACTCCCCGTTTCGCGTGTGGGCTGGCGGATTCAGAATAAGTCTGTTGCTACTGGCTTGGCAACCTCGCCGTTCGACGCGCTGAGCAAGCTCAGGCGCGGCGCATGGCGATCGCGCCAAACAAGAGAAAGATCGCGCCGAAGACGGCGATCGCACCCGCGATGATGCCGAAGCTGTCGTTGTAGCCGATCGGCGCGTCTGACTCATGCTTGATGAGCTCGCTGATGGCGCGCGCGAGCTGGCCGGACGGCTCGCCGCCCATGAGGTCCGTCTGCCGGCCCGCGCGCGTCTTGACGGCGAGGCTGTCATTCGTGGTCGTCTTGCCAGCGTATGGCGAGTCCGGCGGCTCGATCGTGCCGCCCTCCGAGTACGACCGGCGGACGTAGACCTCGACGATGTCGGACGCCGTCGCGCGTTCGACGACGACGCGTCCGAGGAACCTCGTGCGGGTGACCTCGCAGTCCACCGTGGTGGCTTGGCGCGCGCACGCGAGCCTGTCGCTGCCGGCGATGTACGCCGCCAACAGCAGCATCACCACACCGACGCCCGCGAAGATCTGCGGGCCACGTTCAGTGATTGGGATCGAGGCCACGCTACTTCGCTTTTCGCTCGACCCTCTGAATCTTCCAATCGGTCCCGGTCAGAACGAGCTGGAAGTGATCGACGCTCGCCACGAGCGGCCCTGGAGTCGGCGTGACTCGGGTCTCTCGAAGCGAGATCTGGTTCGAGTCACGCTCCTGCTGTTGCTCTATTGGCGTGCGAGGGTACACATTGCTCAAGGAAAGATCGGCGTCGCTCGGCATGCCCGGGTAGGACGACTTCGCGCCGGTCTGGGTCGCGACCGATGCCGGATCGGATGGAGAGAGCTTCGGAGCGGGCGTCGGCACTTGGGCGAGATACCTGATCGCCACGTCAACCGTCGCCGTCTCCTTCCTGGTGTCAACCTTGGCGATGGTGATCGTCGCGCCCTCCAGCTGAGAGCGCAGTATCTTCATTGCCAGCGGATTCTCGAGGTCTCTGGCTGCGTCGGCTGAGAGACATCGCCTGACCGCCGCTACGTCTCCGGCGGTGATGGCCTGGTAGAACGCGGCGACGACAGCGCCTTGCGGCGTGTCGGCTGGCAGTCGAGGCTGCTGGGCCGCGGCTGATGCGCAAACAACGGTGATGAATCCCGCGACGAGCGGCAAATCGAGTCGTTTCATGCTCGATGCCTCCTATGCGGTACGGCGATCCGTAGGGGGCAATCCTAGCACTACTGGCTCAACAGCTTCGCGGCTCGGAACAGCGGATCCGCGGACGACAGCAGCACCCACCGCAGCCGCGCGGGGTAGTCGGGCGGCAGGTGATCGATGACGTCACGCACGTCGGCGGCTGTCTGGACGGACTGATACCCGCTCAGCGCGGCATCGGCCCAGCGCTTGGGAAAGAAGATGTCGCCCGTAAGCTGGATCTCGCGCACGAGCTCGAGCGCAGGTCGGACGTACTTCTTCGACGTGGCCGCGCGCAGCGGATGATTCAGGTACCGCATCGCGTCGAGCACCCACGCCTCGTGCCGGCGGTTGGAGACGTCGGCGAGGCTCGAGAAGAACTGGTCGCGCACGGCCTGATCGGCCGACACCGCGGGCATCACGAAGACGAAGCGGGCCTTGCGATCGGGGTTGGTGAGCCGCGTCGCTTCGGTCTCGAGCAGCGTCGGCGCGTCGGCGACGCCGCGCAGCGCGAGGTCGAGCGCCAGATCGGCCTCGTCGTTTTCCGCGAGCGGCAGCCCGGGGACCTTCACCTGGTGCGACCAGATCTGTTCGAGCCACGCCACCGTCTCGGTCGTCGTCGCCACGCTCCGCAGCGAGTTGAACCACGCTGCCTTCGTGCTGGTCGTCGCCGCCTTGTCGAGGCCGGCGCGCAGCACGGCCTCGATCTTGGGCGCGATCGCGACGCGATCGTCCGCGGCCGTATACCGCCAGAATGCCGTGCGCACGTCGTCGAGCAGGTGCTGGACGATGAGCTCGTCGGTTTCGCGCGGGAGCGCGGTGAGGAGCTCGTCGAGCACGTGCGCGGGTGGCACGCGGCCCTCGAGCATCGCCTCCCACAACGCAACGAGCGCGGCTCCGCGCGTCAGCGGATCGGAAATCGTGTGCAGCGATGACGTCAGGAACTCGAGCGTCGCGCGATCGAGATCGAAGAATCCATAGCCGAGCCCGCGGCCCACGGGGAGCACCCACTTCGGCGCCGGAAGGCCCTTCGCCTCGGGCACCAGCGTGTCGGTGGTCGAGAGCGTGACGTCGAACGTCTTGCTGCCGGCCTGGCTCCCGACGACCACCTGGAGCCGCTCGGTCCAGAAGAGGCTGCGGCCGCCGCCGTCCTCTTCGTGGAACGACAGCTTGTCGATCTTTCCGCCGGCGAGCTCGAGCGCGGTCCGCACGGTCGGCCGTCCGCGCTCATCGACCCACGCCCGGCTCCACGCGGCGAGATCCGCGGGCGTGCGCACGTCGAGGGTGCTGACCAGGTCGGTCCACGTCGCGTTGCCGAACGCGTGGCCCTTGAGGTACTCGCGCAACCCGTCGCGGAACTCATCGGCGCCCATGAGCAACTCGAGCTGCCGCATGACGATCGGCGCCTTCTGATAGATGATCGCGCCGTAGAGCGAGCCCGCTTCGTTCAGATTGGCGAGCTCCTGACGGATGGGATTCGCGCCCTCGGTGCGATCGACCTCGTAGGCGACCGGGTAGTTCTGAAACAGGAAGCGCAGGTCGTGATTGACGTTCGGAAACGCGGGATTCACGATCTTCGCGGCCATGAAGTTCGCGAAGACCTCTTTCATCCACACGTCGTTGAACCACTTCATCGTCACGAAGTCGCCGAACCACATGTGCGCGGTCTCGTGCGAGATCGTGTTGGCGCGCCCGAGCATCTGGTTCTGCGTGGCCGACTCGTCGAGCATCAGGCCGCCGGCGTTGTAGTAGATCGCGCCTGGGTGCTCCATGCCGCCGAACTGAAACGACGGGATCAGGACGAAGTCGAACTTGCCGAACGGGTACGGGATCGTCGTGTAGTCCTCGAGCCACGCGATCGCGCGCGCGTGGAGATCGAAAATCGCGGTCCGGTTGCGCGCGACCTTGGCCGCGTCGTTCTCCCGGTGGAACATTCGGAACGTCCGGCCGTTGCGCTCGGCCGTCTCGATGCTGAACTTCCCGGCCGCGAACGCGAAGAGGTACGTCGGGATCGGCTGCGTCTCGTCGAAGATCAGGCCGAGATGGTCGGCCGACGCCGTGCGCCCGGTCTCGCGGCCGTTCGAGACCGCGACCCAGTCGGTCGGCAGCTCGAGGCTCAGGCGCCACCGCGCCTTGAGGTCCGGTTGGTCAAAGCACGGGAGCGCGAGCGACGCGCGCGCCGGCACGAACAGCGTGTACAGGTAGTCGTCGTTGCGATTGAGCGAGTCGTCGCCCGCGACGAAGTCGATCTCGACCGTGTTGTCGCCCGCGACGAGCGTGCGGGCCGGCAGCACGATGTGGCCGTTCTGGATGCGCGGCGAGAGCTCATGCCCGTTCGCCACGACGCGCCTGAGGTGCTCGCCCGTCTGCGCGAAGTCGAACGAGAGCGCCGTCGCCTTGTCGCTGAGCGCGAAGGTCGCGATGAGATGCCCGCCGATCGGCTCCGCGCGCTTCGACGGAATCTGGAAGCTGAGCTCATAGCGCAGCGACGACACACGCCCCGCGCGGTCTTCGGCCAGTGCGAGCGGGATCCCGGCGCCCGGAGGCGTCGGATCGCGGCGAAGCACAACGAAAACGGCGGTGGCCGCCGCCGCGACGGCGGCAACGGCAGTAACGAGAAACGCGGCGCGTCGCGAGGACACGCCAAGATTCTACTTGGCCCGTGGAATCTACCCTCGGGGAATCCCGCTCGCAGATGACGTGACGTTCGGAGGCCGAATCGGAGTGCCGCGAATCCGAGTCGCGAAACCGGAGCGGAGGGAGCGAGGATTTCGAGGGCCGGCTCCAGAGGCCGGAAGATCAGGCGGCCGGATAGGAGCGGCCCGATGGGCAGTGTTCGAAATCTGAGCGGACGGAGCGAACGGTTTCTCGCGGCATCTCCGCTTGAGGCCCCCGAACGTCACGTCATCTGCGAGCGGAGGCCTACTCCTGCCGTAAGGCTACCAGCGGGTCGATGCGGGTCGCGCGGCGAGCCGGCACGTAGCAGGCGAGCACCGCCACGGCGAGCAGCACGGCGGGAATTGCGACGAACGACACCGGGTCGAACGTGGCGATGCCGAACAGCATCGTCGCGACGGTGCGCGCGATCAGGGCGGCGCCGAGAAGGCCGACGGCGATGCCCGCCGATGCCAGGCCGAGGCCCGTGCCGAGCACCATCTTGAGGATGTGCTGGCGTGTCGCGCCGAGCGCAACGCGCACGCCGATCTCGCGCGTGCGCTGCTCGACAAGGTAGGCGAGCACGCCGTAGACGCCGACGGCCGACAGCGCGAGCGCCAGCAGGGCGAAGGCCGCGATCACCGTCATCGCGAACCGGCGCGACGCGAGGCTCGAAGCGAGCACGGCCGACATCGGCTGCACGGAGTACAGCGGCAACTCGGGGTCGGTCTCGCGCACCGCCGCGCGAACGGCGCGCTCGAGCAGTGCGGGATCGCCCTCGGTCTTGACGACGAGCGTCATCGCCAGATTCGTGCTCTGCCACAAGCAGCGGTAGACCTGCGGCGGCGGCGCGGCATCGAGCGCGCGGCTGCGCACGTCTCGAACGACGCCGACGATGGTGAGCCACGGCGCGGTCGACGACGGTCCGCCCGGCCGAATCCGCGTGCCGAGCGGGTCAATCGTGGGGAAATAGCGCTTCACGAACGCTTCGCTCACCACCGCGACGCCCTCCGTCGTCGTGATGTCCTGATCACCGCACACGCGTCCGTGCACGAGGTCGATGCCGAGCGCGCGGAAGTACCCTGGACTGGCCTGGAGGAGGTCGATCGAGTTGCCGGCGGCCGATTCGGGCGGCTGGCCCTCGACCAGGAAGAACGAGGCGGCGCGCGCGCCGCCGAGCGGCAGCACGGACACCCAGCCTGCCGAGACGACGCCCGGCAGAGCGTTCAGGCGAGCAGTCGCGGGCTGATAGAAGGCGAGCCGCCGTTCGTGCTTCGCGTACGGGCCCTTCGACGGATCGTTCGGCAGCGGCATCCACAGCCGCGCCGTCAGCACGTGATCGGCAGAGAAGCCCGTGTCCACCGCGTACAAACGCACGAAGCTCCGCGCGAAGAGCGCGGCGACGACGAGCAGCATGAGCGCGAGGGCGAATTCAGCGGCGACGAGCATGCCGCGCGCGCGGCTCCGGCCGCGGCTCGCGGTCATCGATCGCGTCGATTCCTTGAGCGCGTCGCTTTCGGCCGCGGGGGCCTGCAGTGCGGGCCAGATGCCGAACAAAATGCCGGTCGCGAGCGAGAGCGCGACGGAGAAGCCGAGCACGCGCCAGTCGATGCCCCCGTCAATCGCGGGCGAGACACCGGCGGGCACGAGCTGAAGGAGCGCGATCGACAGCCAGCGGGACGCGAGCAATCCGAGCACGCCTCCGCCGAGCGCGAGGACGACGCCCTCGGTCAGGAGCTGCCGGACGAGCCGGCCGCGGCTCGCGCCGAGCGCCATGCGCACGGCGAACTCGCGCGACCGGGTCGATGCACGCACAAGCAGCAGGTTGGCGACGTTCGCGCACGCGATGAGCAGCACAGCGCCGACCGCGCCGATGAGTACGATCAGCGCCGGTCGCACCGGCCCGGCGAGATCCTGTTGCAGAGCCACGACGCGTGTGGTCCAGCCGAGCGCCGCCGGATAGTCGCCCGGATGATCGACGCGAAGCTGGGCGCTGAGCTCGTCGAGCCTCTTCGCGGCGGTCTCGACCGATACGCCGGGCCGGAGGCGCGCAATCGCTCCGCCGCCCAAGTTGTGGATGCCTCGGACGAGCGGCGTGGGAAACGGCGTGCCCGTGAATCCTGCCGGGATGAACACCTCGCATTCGCCGGCGATGCCGCGGCCGGGATGATGAAACCCAACCGGCAACACGCCAACGATCGTGTACGGATCGTTGTCGAGGCGGATTCGCTTGCCGAGCACCGCCGGATCGCGTCCGAAGCGCCGCGCCCAGAGGCTGTCGGTGATCACGGCGAGCTCGGCGTTGCCCGGCACCTCATCGACCTGCGCGAACACGCGCCCGATCTGTGCGTCGACGCCGAGCAGCGTGAAGTAGTTCGCGCTGGCAAGGATGGCCTCGATGCGCTCAGGCTCGTCGACGTCGGTCAGATTCGCGTTGACCGGATACAACCCGGCGACGTCCTGGAAGAGGTCCGTCCGCCCGCGGTAGTCGAGCAGTTCCGGCACGGAGACACCGATGTCCGTCGCACCCGACTTGACGTAGTCGCCCGTCAGGCGGACCAGCGCGCCGGCATCGCGAAACGCCAGCGGGCGGAGCAGCACGCGATCGGCCACGCCGAAGATCGCAACGTTGGTGCCGATGCCGAGCGCGAGCGTCAGCACGGCCATCGCCGTGAAGCGCGGCGTGCGCCCGAGTGAACGAATCGCGTAGCGTGCGTCCTGGAGCAGGCTGTTCATAAGCGACTCGGTGGTGCAAAGGGCGAACCAAGAGCGCCAACGATTGGGCTATTGGGTTATTGGGTTATTGGGCTATTGGTTGGCCGAACGGTTGGATGCGTCCCGGATCTGGCACGCGAGTCGCGCATGGACGCGACGTCCGAATGTGGACAGGGCGTCCTCGTTCGAGGCTAGGGCCTCGGAGAGAAGGCGTCCATGACCGCGTCGTACCCCCGCTTCGCTCCCTCGCGCAGCACGTCGCCGCGCCGCTCGAGCTTGCTGATGTGAAGGTCGGGCACGCGGATTCCGACGACCTGCGTGCGTCCGAGCGGACCGGTGCCGGCGTCAATCGCGCGGACCAGGTCCGTGTACGGACCGGCGCGATTGAGATAGCGCGCCGCGAGCTCCGGCGAGAGCCGGCGCAGCCTCGGGCCGACGAAATACCGATCGAACGCCGACGGCCGTGGCCGCATGCCGGCGGCGCGCGTCAGCAGCACCACCGCGTGTGTGCATCCGTCAGCCTCCGCGGTCGGTACCGGGATCGGCTCGGTGATCGACGCGTCCAGAAACGCGCGTCCGTCGTACTCGACCGGCGGCCCCGCCACAACCGGCATCGTCGCGCTCGCACGCAGCGCGGAGATCGCGTGCGATCGATCGCGAAACCCGCGGAGCGGCCTCGCGGCGCGCGCTTGCACGTCGGTCGCGAGCACCGTCAACGGCGAGGCTGCCGCGAGCAGCGCCCCAACGTCCAATCTCTTCCGATGTTCGACGACGTCGTCGAGCAGGAACGCGAGGTTGACGATCGGTCGGCCGCGGAGCGGACGGAACAGGTCGATGAACTGCCGGTTGTTGATGTCTTCGTAGTAGATCGTGGTGCCCAGCCGGGCCTGCCCGGCGAGAAAGTACGCTGCGTTGATCGCGCCGGCCGACGAGCCGTACACCGCGTCGAACGCGTGCGTCAGCTCGAGCTCCTCGAGCGCGGAGACCATGCCGGCGGATACGACGCCGCGCATGGCGCCGCCTTCGACGCACAGCGCGACGCGTGCGCCATCGCCGTGCGGCGCCCGGCTGCCGCGCGCCTGGCGCGCGAGCAGGATCTCAGCGATTGGGTTCATGCGACGCTGCGCGGGAGCCCCGGACCCTCGAGGAACCCCCAGGAACCTTCAGGAACCGCCGGGAACCTCACTTCTTGAAAATACTTTTCGGAATCCGCACGTGCACGCCGTGATTCGGCTTGTCCACCAACTGCGTGACCGCGACGTTCCCCGCGATGCTGACGAGCTGGTACGCCGAGAGTTTCGAGAGCCCCCGCGTCTCGGCCAGGAAATCCACCATCTCCTGAATCGCACCAGTCGTCGCGACCGTCAGATCGGGATCGGTGGCCATCGAGATGTAGTCGGTCGGCGTCTCCGCGCGCGGGAAGTTGAGCTTCATGCTCTTCCGCACGGTCAGTTGCAGCTTGCCGCGAAGCGAGGTCTCGATGGCCGTCTGATCGACCTCGCCATCGCCCTGCGCCGCGTGGCCGTCGCCGATCTCGAACAGCGCGCCCGGCGCGAACACCGGGATCCACACGGTCGATCCGACGATCAGATCCTTGTTGTCCATGTTGCCGGCGTGCTTGCCCGGCGGATTGCTGCTGACGCGCCCGAGCTCTGGCGCGGGCGCGACGCCCATGCTGCCGAAGAACGGCCGCAGCGGAATGACGATGCCGGGCAGGAACTCGGCGGTCATGGCTTTCGTGTCGAGGTGAATGATCTTCGTGCGCGATTCGCCGTCGCCCATCTGGTTGCAGTTGGCCGGAACGAAGCCGTTGCAGCCGTTGTAGCCGTAGTCGATGGGGAAGTCGATCGAGAGGATCTTCACTTCGAGCGCGTCACCCGGCTCGGCGCCCTCGACGAACACCGGGCCCGTCAGGATGTGCCCGCCCGGCCCGCGATTGGGACTGCCGCCAGGAAACGCCGCCGTGATCTTCTTCAGCGAGTCCTGGATCTTGTCGTCGGGCACGCCCGCGCGCGACAGGCCCATCGGCGAGTTCGTGAGGAGCGTGTCGACGTCGATGATGTCGCCCGACGCGATGCGCAGGACCGGCTTTGCCTCCGACCAGTAGTAGCCGTAGGCGACGGTCTCGGGTGTGGCTTCGAGGCGATGAGTCTTGGGCTGCTGAGCCTGCAGCGCCGTGACGGCGGCGGTGATGGCGACGAAGGCGATCGCGAGAAGGCCAGGGCGGCGTGTCATGCTCGGATTCTACCGCCGGAGGTGCCGCTGTTGTCCCACGGCGTACGCCTCACGCAGCCACGCCGCGACCTCGTCATCGACGTCCGCCAGCGAGGCCAGACGGAACTCATGCACGTGGTTGCGCGGCGAGAACGTCTGGATTTTTCGGAACCGCGGGTGCTCGAGCCGGCGTGCAAGCACGACGTGACCGTCCAGCCACCGCACGCGCGGGGTGACCTGCGCAAAGGACATGCGCACTTGAAACGCAATCCGTGTCTTCTCGGGCAGCACGGTGACCGGGCCACAGCCACGAACCTTCTGTAGGACGGCGTCATAAAGCGCGCGGATCAGCGGCGGCTTGTCGGCAAAGTGATGCGCGAGGTCCAGCGGCGCACACGTGTGACTCTGGTTGCGGTTTGCGAACCGCCGGCCGCACTTCCGACATCGCCACAGCGACGTCATCGTCACGCCGCACCTACTGTGCGAGCAGCTGGTACGACACGATCTTCCACGCGCCCGCCTCGCGCGTCCACAGCAGCCCCAGCGTCCCGCCGCCGTCGGACCGGAACGTAAAGACCACGCCGTAGTACTGAGCACCCGTCGACGAGGGCGCCGCCGACGCGTCGCACATGTACTGCCGGGCTTCCGTCTCGGACACCGGGCCGACCAGGAACTCCCGGCGGAAGGCATGGTCGAGAATCGGGCGGTTGGGATCGCGCGGCGTGAACGCCACGATCGCGCTCGTGAGGTCCGGCCGGGGACCGAGCTTCTGGGTCGCGTACTCCATCACTCGCCGGAGCTCGCGGCGCGAACCGGCTGCGTCGAGCTGCTCACCCCGCGCCTCGGCTTTGAGCGCCACGCACGCATAGGATCGAGACGAGAGCATCGCGAGCGCCTGGTCATACTGGCGCCGGACCAGCCAGTCGGTCAGGAACTCCTGTGCGGCGTCCTCGATCTTATCGGGCGCGGCGTTCATCGGACGATCGGGCGGGAGCGGTGTCGGCGCGCCGTCAGGCTGATCCAGTCCGAGCAGGTCCACCGGCTTCGGCGTTGCCTCCTTCAGCCTGCCGAAGACGCCCTGCCACCAGAGGACGAGTCCTTGCCAACGGGCATTGTGAAGCGTCGGGTTGTCCCCGGCGCGGACATCCGAGTTCGATGCCGTGAGGTGTCCGTTGAAGAGCGCCTGGGGACTGCGGCTCGACCGGTAGTCGACGTCGATATCGGCGCGCAGGCCATCGTCGGACAGCGAGAACTGCATGTTTGGTTCTTTGCCGACCTGCCGGAACGAATGCGGATAGCCGAGGTGATAGACGGTGTTCTCGTGGTCGCGGAAGAACTCGCGGCTCTTGCCGAGGACGTCGGTTGTGTCCGGCTTCAGCGTCACGTACAGTCGGAACTCCTCGTCCCCGCCTTTTCCCGCATACTGGCCCGCGATGCGATCGACCGAGACGACGCGATCGATCGCCGGACCAAGCGACGCGCCACTGGCGTCGGTGAGCGACGTATGCGACAGCGCGTGTGTGATCGCGTAGAACGTCGTCTGCTCAGAGACGGTCAGCCGCTCGAATACCTCCTCGGCGGTATAGCTGCGGCCACGCCGCGCGTTGTAACCCTCGACGTACGTCGTGAACAGCTCATGCTGCCGCGGCGAGAGGTCTTCGTATACACGTCGATCGGCTCGCGACTCCGGCGGAGGCGTGACAATCAGCTTGCCCGGCCACGCCCGCTCGACGCCCACCACAGCGAAGCCGTCGGCCTGCCGGCGCAGGAACACCGTGACGTGCAACACGTCACTGCCAGCGTGCACGCGCGCCGCGATGTACGCGCCGGGCGCCAGCCGCTGCGCCTCCGCAGGCAGCTGTGGTCCCGTGCCCATGGTGGCGGTGATCTTGTCCGCGGCATTGTCGAAGCCGAACCAGCTGATCGTGTACGTGCGAGGCGTGGAGAGGCCGTAGGTGACGGCGAGATCGTCGAACACCAGCGCGCCCCCGGCCAGTCGGAAGTGATCGAGTGGCAGGACCTTCGCGAGGAACGCCCGGCCGATGCGGTTGCGGCGCTCGATGAGCGCGGCCGTGATCCAATCCTCGGCGGGCTGGCTGTACTGGCCTGTGCGGACAATCACGCGGATCTCATCGTCGGTGAACGCCATCACCTGACGCGCGGCCCAGAACGCGTCGTCCGGCAAGCGGTTCACGAATGGCGGAATGGGATCCATGGTCGTCCAGCGCTCGGGATCGAAGGCCGTGCTGCCGAGCGCGCCCACTTCTGGCAGATCCGGGTATGTCTCCTTCATCCACGCAGGTGTCGCCAGACCGAGGGTCGCGATGTTGCGGCCGATCTCCCCGAGCCCGGGGAATGAGGTTTCATTGCCTTCCCAGCCGAGCTTTGGGCCGTCGAACAGACCGCTTCCGAGCGACCTCGTGAGGTCGACGAGGAAGTGGCGAACCCTCGGCACGCCGTCGATGGTCGTCACGATGTCCTGCGTGCCGACTGCGCGATAGTTGCTGATGTTCAACCATGCGGCGAACACCGAGAGTCCGCGAAGGTCGCGCCGATGTTCGTGCGGCACGGTGTCGTTCGGGTCGTCGCTTCGCGTGCCCCACACCTGATACGGGCCAAGCAGCGCGTCGCGGTGTCCCGGCAGGAGCGTGGCGACCGTGCGATACAGGCCGCCGGGGCCTGTGGGCAGATCTTTCAGGAACGCGTCGATGTCCTCGGCGGCGAGCATGCGGGTCTTCCCGGCGCTCGAGACGGCTTGTCCATTCTCGTGCGCGACGAGCTGGGCGCGGTTGAAGCGCACGAGGTAGTTGTCGACGACGAAGTAGCCGAGAGCGTACAGGAAGCGCGACGCCACCATCTGGGCGCCGGTCGCGAGCCCGTCGTACCCGCGCGGGTCGAAGCGCAAGAGATAGAGATCATTCTTGGCGTCGGCGACGAGCAGTCCCGAGTTCACGCCGAACGGCTTGACGATCAGGACCTGCCACGGCGCGGTGGTTGACGGCGGACGATCGCCGCCCGCGCCTCGCTGCAGCTCGGCAGTAGTCATTCGGCGCGTCGCCTGGCGATTGACGTACCACTCACCGTCCATCACCTCGCCCAGCGTGTTCACGCCCTGCGCTGGAATCACGCCATCGGCAGGCTGGCGCTGACCCGTCGAGGAGAAACTGTTGCTGAGGGATTCGAGCGCCGCGCTCAGCGTCCGACGCTGCGGGTCGCCGACCGCAAGCGGCTTCGGCTCGGCGACGAGGGGGTCGTCTGCGTAGAAGCGTGGAGCTTTCGCCGGGGGCGTGGCCTGGAGCATCGCCGCCAGCAGGCCGACCATCGCGCAGACTCTCAACGCTGGTGTCATCGCTCTAGAACTTGGGACTGAAGATGTCGCTGAAGGTACAAATGATCCTGAAGCCCTCGGTCGACGCCGCAAAGTCGACCCGCGTGACGATCGCCGACCGCAAGCGGAAGCGAAATCCGAGACCGCCGCTGTAGTGCATGTTCGTGGGCTGGAGCTCACGCTTGAGCGGGACGACCTTGCCGGCATCGACGAAGAGCGCCATGTCCAGCAAGCTGAACGCCTGCCAGCGGTGTTCGAGTCCCAGGATCGCCGCGTGATAGTCGCGGAAGCGGTACGGAACAAAGCCGCGGAGATCGTCGCTGCCGCCCAGCATGGGCTGCAGGTAGAACGGCACCGAGTTGTCGCCCTTGGGGTACGACAGGATCACGGCGCCGCGCACGGCGATGACGCGGCTTCGGTTGAAGTACGGGAAGTACTGCTGGACCTCGAATTCGGCCTGCCTGAACGCGAACGCTTTGCGTTCCACGTCCCAGTACTGTCGATACCGGACCCCGTAGAGTCCGCCGCTCCGAGGGCCAGTGAGAGAATCCCGCGAGTCGAAGTATGAAAACGCGCCAAACCGCGTGTAATGCGTATCGGCGGCAAATCCGGAGATGGCCGCAGGCGGGAACGCCTCGTCAATCGGCGGAAGACCTTCCTCGTCGCTGTGCGCAGTGTGCGCGTGGAAGTAGCCGCCGGTCACGCCAAAGTGCAGATCGCGCACCGGCTCGAACGAGCCGGCGAAGTCGCTGGAAAAATCATCGTATCGATAGCTCGTCCGGTCGTCGTTCGACGAGCTATTGCCCTCACCGAAGTAATCAATTTGCGGGGAATGCTCGAACTTGGTGTACCAACGAAGGGACGTGCGGTCGGTGCGCAGCCCATGGAAATCCAGGTCGAAGTCCAGCATGTAGGCGCCGTGGATGGTGCCTCGCACCGTGCCGCGCGCGTCCAGCTGGTCGCGGAAGAGGTCTGACCGCCGGTAGCCGAGGCCGCCGCTCATTCCTTGTGCGGCCCGCATGCCGCCAATCACCACCTGCATGCCATTGGCGCCGCGGCCCGAATCGAGCCCTTCCTTGAATCCGCGTTCGATCATCCCGTTCACGAGATCGACCATCGCGTTCTGGCGCTCCGGCCAGAGCGTCGCCACTTTCTCGGCGCGCTCGGCGGCGATGACCTCGGCGCGCGTTTGGGGAACGTCGGCGGGTGGCGTTTGCGCCAGCGCCAGCCCGGGAGTCGAGAGACACACAAAGAGCACGAGCCGCGCGAGGCATGGTGGCGTGACCTGCATGTCCAGAGTCACTCGAGACAGCAACGATTTGGGAGCCGACTGAATGCTACACCCAAATACCTGCACGGACGGTCCTCTGCAAGCGGAAATGCGTGCTCACTCGTGGCGCAACGCCGTCATCACCGGCACGCGCGTGGCTCGACGCGCCGGCAGGTAGCACGCCCAGATCGCCAGCGCGGCGAGCCCGGCCGCGACACCGGCGAACGTGCTCCAGTCGGTGGCGTTGACCAACGGCAGGAATCTCGAGAGCACGCGACCCATCGCCAACGCCGCCGCGAGCCCGACCAGAATGCCCATCGTCACGAGCTGCAGTCCCTGGCCAAGGATCAGACGCAGGACATCGCGAGGCTGTGCCCCCAGCGCGACGCGAATGCCGATCTCGCGCGTGCGCAGGCTCGCACCAAACGAGACGACGCCGTAGACACCGATGATGGCGAGCACGAGTCCGATGAGCCCCATTCCGCTCGCCTGAATCGCGCCGATCCTGAAGATCAAGTAGCCGAAGATCCCCTCGAGCGACTGGCTCATTGTCCGCAAATCGGCGATAGGCATGTCGGGCGCGAGGTCCTTGATCTCACGTTCGAGGCGCGGCGCCAGAGCCGCGGGTGGACCCTGCGCGCGGACGTACAGCGTCCGCAGCGACTGGTTGCGCTCGAGCGGCAGGTAGAAATACGGCCGCGGCCCTTCGAAGACCAGTACGTACTTGCTGTCGCGCGCGACGCCGACGACCTCGACCATCGGCTCATCGAAGTTGAAGACCCGGAAGCGCTTGCCAAGCGGATCCTCGCCGGGCCAGTACTTCGCGGCCATCGCTTCGTTGACGATGGCCACCTTCCGCGTCAATGCCGTGTCGTGCTCGTCGTCCTCCGTGAACGCTCGGCCGCGCACGATCGGGATGCCCATCGTCTCGAAGTAGTGATGGCCGACGTGATTGAGGAACGACGCAGGTGGTTGGCTGGACGGCGAGAGCGGCCGGCCCTCGATGTAGATGGCGCCGCCGGCCAGCAGGTAGCTCATCGGCGTCGTGAAGCCGACAGCGACCGAGGCCACGTCCGGCCAGGCGGCCACGCGGCGTTGCAGATCCTTGTAGAACTCGGTCGTGCGGACCTCGTCGTAGCCGATCTGCCGCGGATCGAGCCGCACGGTGATGAGATGCTCGGCGTCGAAGCCGAGATCGACCCGTTGCGCGGACGAGAGCGTTCGGACGAACAGCCCCGCCACGATGAGCAGCGCGAGCGCGCCTGAGATTTGCCCGATGACGAGCAAGCGGCGCAGGCGCTGGCGGTCCACGCCGTCCGAGTTGCTCTTGCCGCCGTCATGAAGCGCCGCGCGCGCGTCGGCGCGCGATGCGCGCCACGCGGGCCAGAGCCCGATCGCGACGCCGGTCGCGATCGCGGCCCCGAGCGAGAACAGAAACACGTTCCAATTAATCGAGACATCGAATCTGAGCGGCAGATCCGCGCCGAGGTCGAGGCGCGCGATGTACGCGGAGCTGACCCACTGCCCGACGACGAGCCCCGCGACTCCGCCGAGGCCCGAGAGCAGCAGGCCTTCCGTGACCATTTGCCTGACGAGCCGTCCTCGAGTCGCGCCGAGCGCTGCGCGCACGGCCATTTCGCGTTGGCGCGCCGTCGCGCGCACGAGCAGCAGGTTTGCGACGTTCATGCACGCGAGGAGCAAGACGAGGCCCGCGATCGCCAGCCCGAAGATCTGCACGAGCGGCACCGCTTCGGTCACCGCCTTCATTGGCAGCGGGCGCGCCAGCGGCTCTGGAATCACCCGCGCGCCGATGCCTCGATCGGACTCCGGATGCTCGGCCTCGAGCGACGCCATCAACAGATCGATCGCGGATTGCGCCGAAGTCACGCTCACGTCCGGCTGCAGCCGCGCGTACAGCTGGATCGCCCTTGCCTTGCGATTGTGGTACAGCCAACGCTGCACGTCGGGCGCGAGCACGCCGTAGTCGTCGAGCGTGACGTAGCCGTCCATCTCGACGCCCATCAGCACGCCGCGGAACGATTCGGGCACGACGCCAGTCACGACGGCTGCGGCGCCGTCAACGCGGACGGACTTGCCAATCACATCAGGGTCGCCGCCAAACGTCTTCATCCAGAACGTGTGTCCGAGGACGACATGGACGGGCGACCCCGAGGGCTTCGTGAAGAGCGTGCCCAGCGCCGGCGTGACGCCGAGGCCCGTGAAGAAGTTGTCGCTCACCGCGGCAAACCAGAACTGCGAGGGTCGCCCGCCGGTCGTCAACCCGCCAATGCGCGGCATGATGCCGACGACCGCGCTGAAGGAATCCGCGCGCGCCTGCAGGTCCTTCATCGCCTCGATCGAGAACGAGTACTGAAATCCGCCGGTGTCGTCATCCTTCGTGTCGGCCGCGATGACGACGAGCTCGTCGGGGTGAGGAAGCCCGAGCGGCCGCGTGGCTGCGTTCAGCAAGCCGTAGAAAGCCGTGTTGGCGCCGAGGCCGATCGCGAGCGTCAGCACCGCCGCCGCCGTGAAAGGCTTGTGCGCCCAGAGGAAGCGGATGGCGTAGTGGAGATCGCGCACGCGTGGTCAATCCCGCGCGACGATGAGAAATTGCTCGAACTTGCCGTCCGGCATCTCGAAGATGGACAGCGCGACCGTCCTGGTCGCGAACCTCGCTTGAAACCCGCGGTAGATCATCCCACCGCGGCTCCGCACGCCCGTGGCCGTGAGGCTCGTGGGCTCGCCGAGCGGCTGCAGGCTCGAGGCGTAGTCCTTGAGTGCCTGATCGGTGAAGTACGCGTTCGCGTTGTCGGTGAAGAGCGACCGATCGATCCGGCCTTGGCGCAGATCGTCGAACACGCGCTTGACCAGCGCATTGCGCGCTTGATCGCCACCGGTCGCATTCTGCGGGAGAAGGAGCGTCCGAATCCCCTGACCGATGATCGACGCGGCCGACGCCGCGTCCTGGTTGGTGAGCACCACGATCGCGCAGCTGTCGTCAGGCAGCACGATGTTCTCCGCGGTGAAGCCCGAGACCTCGCCGCTGTGCTCGATTTGGCGGTGGCCCGCCACCACGCTGACCGAAACGCCAAGCCCGTAGCTCGTGCCGGCCCCGCTCTTGAGCCGCACCTCCGACGCAAGCGCGTCGTAGGAGGCCGCGCTCAGCACGGTGCGCTTGAGCATCGAGATGTCCCACTTCGCGAGGTCGGAAGGCGTCATCGCGATCTCGCCCGCGGCGAAGAGCCAGCCGGGTCCTTCTTTGGGCGCCGGCCGCGGCGGACCGAGCGCGTAGCGGAAGTAGCCCGTCGGATCGCCGCTGGGCAACCCGCGCTCATCGATGTTCGTCGCGCTCGTGATCCCGAGCGGCGTGAAGACCCGAGTGTTGAGGAACTGCCACAGGGGCATGCCGGCGGCCTTCTCGACGATGAGGCCCGCGATGACGTAGTTGGTATTGCTGTACTGCCATTGCGTGCCGGGCTCGAAGTCGAGCGGACGTCGGGCCCAGCGATCGAGAATGCCCTGCGCGTTGATCGGCGTGAGCATGAACGGCGGTACGTAGTCCTGCGGCCAGTAGTCCTGATAGCCAGAGGTGTGCGACAAGACCTGGCGAATCGTGACCTCGTCTCCGCGCGTGAGGCCGGGCACGTACTTGCCGACCGCGTCATCGAGTGAGAGCCGGCGCTGTTCCTGCAGAAGCAGGATCGCCGCGCTCGTGAACTGCTTGCTGATCGACCCGATGCTGTAGCGCATCGTCGTGGTCGCGGCGGCCGCGGGGAGCCGCGCGTTGCCGTAGGCGTGCGTGTAGGCGAGGGCGCCGTCGCGCACGATGGCAATCGACGCGCTCGGGACGCCCGTCGCCGCCAATGCGTTTCGGGCGATCCGGTCGACGGCGGCGACGAAGTCCGGCGTCGGCTGCGCGAGGCGCGCCGCATGAATGGCGACCCCGACGATCGGGATCAGCAGCAGCAGCGGCAGGAGTCGTGCTCGTCCGGGACTGGGCATGGGGACACCTCTCGAGGCGGCGGTCGCGGACCATTCTGCGATAATCGCGGCCATGCGCACGCCAAATCTTCTTCGCGTCCTCGTGCTCGCGGTCGCGATCGCGCCCGCGGTCCTGCTGGCCCAGGAGCGTCTGGCGCCCGGCGCGCTGCCCGCGGCCGAGCGCCCGTTCGGCACCCTGCGAGAACAGGCTGTTCAGCAGCAGGCCTGGTTGAAGCAGCGGCTCGACACGTTTCTGCCGGCGCTCATGCGCGCCAACGGCATCGACCTTTGGGTCGTGCCGATGCGCGAGTACAACGAGGACCCGGTGTTCAACTCGATCACCGCGCCAGAAACGTTCGCCGCGCGGCGGCGGACGATCTATGTCTTCTTCGACAAGTGCGCGGCCACGAAGGCCGCCGCCACAGCTTCGTGCATCGAGCGGATCGCGCTTGGCGGGACGTCGCAGGGCGGGGTGTTCGACGCGCGCACGTCGACCAAAGCGGTCGTCGCCCCCGTCGGCGGCCGCCAGGCCGAGCTCTGGGGCGATGAACAGTGGCAGGCGCTCAAGCAGGTGATCGAGGAGCGCAAGCCGAACGCGATCGGCATCGATCGATCCACGGTGTTTGCGTTCAGCGACGGGCTGTCGAGCGGCGAGCTGAAGGGGATGTCCGAAGCGCTCGGCGCGGCGTGGACGTCGAAGTTCAGGGACGCCGAGCGTCTGCCGCTCGATCTCATCGCGGCACGTCTTCCAGAGGAAGAAGCGTTCTTCAACAGGATGACCGCGCTCGTCTGGCAGATGACGCAGACAATGTTCTCGGACAAGGTCATCGTGCCGGGTCAGACGCGCACGAGCGATCTCGTCTGGTGGTGGCGGCAGCGGACGAACGATCAGGGCCTCGGCACGTGGTTCCAGCCGAGCATCGAAGTGCAGCGCCAGGGCACGACGGCCGAGAGCCTCGGCGCCGATCCCATCATTCAGCCGGGCGACGTGCTGCACTGCGACGTCGGCATCACGGTCGCCCGGCTCAACACGGACACGCAGCACATGGCGTATGTCCTGCGCCCGGGCGAGACCGACGCGCCCGCCGGTCTCAAGCGCGCGCTCGCCAACAGCAACACGATGCAGGACTTCACGATGGAAGAGATCCGCCCGGGCCGCACCGGCAACGAGATTCTCGCTTCCGTGCTGGCGCGCATGAAAGCTGGGAAGATCGACGGCACGCTCTACTCACATCCGATAGGCATGAACGGTCACGGCGCGGGCCCGCTCATCGGCCTCTGGGACTATCAGGACGGCGTGCCTGGACGCGGCGACGCCAAGTTGATTCCGTCGATGTGGTTTTCGGTCGAGCTGCAGGCGACAACACCGGTCCCGGAGTGGGGCGGCCAGCCCGTCCGCATGGCGCAAGAAGAAGACATGATCGTCGGCGCCGACGGCAAGCCGCGCTGGGCGCTCAAGCGGCAGGATCAGCTGTTTCTCGTCAAGAGCCGCTGACGAGATCAGATCAAGGGCAGATCACTTACTGCACCGCCGCGTGCAGCGCTCGATACGACTGGTGCAGCAAGTCGGACACCGTCGCCCAATCCGCCTGCGCGCCGCCGTCGTCGCGCAATTTGCCGGCGCGCGCGCGAACTGTCGACGCCTCGAGCACGCGATCGCGCGGCACCTCGTACAGCAAGGCATTTTCGTCCGCGATGAGCGCGCCCACCTGCTCTGCGGAATTCTGGCCAGGCACGCGCCGCGCGACCCACCACGCCAGCTCGGCCCTGGCGACGGCGACCGGATCGAACCCAGCGTGCAGCCAGTCGCGCTCGATCGTGTAGGCTGCAATCAGATCCGGCAGCACCTGCTCGTATTCCGATCGAAGATTGTCGAACGTCGCCGCGGCGTGCGCCAGATGGAAACCCGCCTGCGTCGAGCGCGCCCACGAGTAGCGATTCTGCTCGACGGCGCGACGAGGCCGAACGCGGCGAGGCCGAACGCGGCGAGGCCGAACGCGGTGAGGCCGAGCAGTAGCGCCGCGACGACGAGCGGCCAGCGCCGTCGTCTCACGGGCCGTTACTCCTTTCCCGGCTTGGCCCGCAGCACGCCGACCTGGATGAGGAATCCGGTGAAGTCGTACAACCGCTCCTCCGACTGGATCCCGTCGTCACCCATCTCGATGAGCATCACGCCGCGAATCTGGAACCGTCGATTCGTGCCGGCGACGCCCATGAACTCACCGACGTGTGTGGCGGTCACGGAAAACGGCAGCGCGATGCGTGCGCCGTCGAGAATCGGCGCCTCGGAGACGAACGCCCAATCGGGAAAGATCGTGAACAGCGCCTGATACGACTGACGGATCGCGTCGCGGCCGGACCGGCGCCCGAAGATCGGGCTGATGATCGTGCCCGTCAGCGCGTGGCTCTTCGCGAGCGCGTCGGCATCGCGCGCGTGCCAATGCGCCTGTCGTTCGTCGAAGAATGCGCGGGCGCGCTCTCTGGTCATGCCGGCCTCCGCTAGGGTTTGGCGCGCGATTATACGCCCCGGCCCAGCCGGGCCTGGCGGCGAAACCGCAAGGAGTATGCGAACATCTGAAGAGTCGGGGGCGACCAGCGGTGAAAGACGACGCGACACTTCCCATCGAAAAAACTGACGAAGAATGGCGGACGGCGCTGACGCCGGAGCAGTATCAGGTGCTGCGCCAGCATGGCACCGAGATGCGCGGCACCAGCCCGCTCAACAAGGAAAAGCGCGCGGGCACTTTCCGATGCGCGGCGTGCGGGCAAGAGCTCTTCGACTCGTCCACGAAGTTCGAGAGCGGCACGGGATGGCCGAGCTTCAACGCGCCGCTTGAGGGCGGCGTCGACACGACCGTGGACCGGAGTCACTTCATGACGCGCACCGAGGTGCACTGCAAGCGCTGCGGCGGCCACCTCGGCCACGTGTTCGACGACGGGCCGGCGCCAACCGGGCTGCGATATTGCATGAACGGCGTGGCGATGAAATTCGAGGCGAAGTAGTCAGGCATCAGGCACTAGGCAGTGGAGCACGGAGGCATTAGCGAGTCCGCGCGTGCCATGCCGGTGCCTGATGCTCAATGCCTAGTGCCTAAGAAGGAGACAGCAATGTTCGGGACGACTAAGACGACGATGCCTCAGGAGAGCGAGGCGATCCGCGGCAGCGAAGCGAAGATGCCGGTGGCCGATCGCCACGCGGTGAATGGCACGCCGCTCGAAGGACCGTTTCCCGCGGGCCTCGAGCAGGCGATCTTCGGGCTCGGCTGTTTCTGGGGCGCCGAGCGCAAGTTCTGGCAGCAGAAGGGCGTGTACACGACGGCGGCCGGCTACGCCGGCGGCTTCACGAAGAATCCGACCTACGAGCAGGTGTGCTCCGGCCGGACCGGACACACCGAGGTGGTGCTCGTGGTGTTCGATCCCACACAGGTGAGCTACGAGGATCTACTAAAGACGTTCTGGGAGAACCACGACCCGACGCAGGGGATGCGCCAGGGCAACGACATCGGCACCCAGTATCGGTCGGCGATCTATGTGACCTCCGACGAACAGCGCGCTGCGGCCGAGGCGTCACGCGATCGGTACGAGGCTGCGCTCAAGGCACAGGGCTTCCGTCCGGTGACGACCGAAATCAAGGACGCGCCGCCCTTCTTCTACGCCGAGGATTACCACCAGCAGTACCTCGCGAAGAATCCCAACGGCTACTGCGGGATCGGCGGTACTGGGGTGAAGTGCGTCTGACGTGTGCGATGGGGCGCTGCCTCACTGCCTCATTTCTTCATTTCCGCATAAACTGCGTGAGTGACGCGACTGCTCCCCGTCCTGACATTTCTGTTCGTTGCCGGTAGCGATCTGACGCACGCGCAGACGCAAACGCGTCCGCCGGCGGCGCAGACGACCCCGGCGCCGCAGGCCGCCGCGGCCGGTGATCGCGCGGCCGTTGATCGCGCGATCGCGGCCGTGCTGCCGAGTCTCGTGCGGCTGTCGGTCGTGTACCTCGATCAGCAGGCCGGCCGCGAAGTGAAAGGCCAGCTGTCGGGCAGCGGCACGATCATCTCCACGGACGGATACGTCGTCACCAATCACCACGTCGCGGGCCGGCCGCGAAAGATCATCTGCACGTTGTCGACCAAGGAGGAAGTGCCGGCGGATCTCGTTGGCACCGATCCGCTGTCGGACATCGCCGTCGTCAAGCTGCATCCGGACAAGCCGCGGGCGTTTCCGGCGGCGAAGTTCGGCGACTCGGACAGGCTGCGGGCGGGCCAGCCGGTGCTCGCGATGGGCAGCCCGCTCGCGCTGTCGCAGTCGGTGACCGAAGGCATCGTCAGCAACACGAAGATGATCATGCCGCAGGCGTTCGGACCGGCGGATTCGCTGGACGGCGAGGACGTCGGCACGATCGTGCGGTGGATCGGGCACGACGCCGCGATCTATCCGGGCAATTCCGGTGGCCCGCTCGTGAATCTTGCGGGCGAGCTCGTCGGCGTCAACGAGATCAGCTTCGGGCTGGGCGGCGCGATTCCGAGCAACCTCGCGCGCTCGGTCGTCGACGCGTTGATCAAGGACGGGCGGGTCAAACGCAGCTGGCTCGGGATCGAACTGCAGCCGCGCATTGGCGACGCCGCGCGCACGGGTGCGCTCGTATCGTGGGTCGCCAGCCAGTCACCGGCCGAGACCGCCGGCGTGAAGCCCGGCGACCTGCTGACGAAAATCAACGCGACGGCCATCGACGCCAAGTATGCGGAGCAGCTGCCGCCGGTCAACCTGACGATGCTCACGCTGCCGATCGGACAGCCAGCGAAGCTGACGGTCGTGCGCGACGGGAAAGATCTCGCGCTCACGGCCACGCCGATCGAGCGGTCCGCGGCGATCTCGATGCCCTTCGAGCTCACCGCCTGGGGGCTGATGGCGGCCAACCTCACCGACCGTGAGCGGCGGGAGCTCGCGCGCGACTCGACGGACGGCGCGCTCGTCATCAGCCTCAAGCCCAACGGTCCGGCGGATCAGGCGAAGCCCGCGCTGCGGCCCGGGGACATCATCATGTCGATCGAAGGGCACGCCGTGAGGTCGGTGGTCGACGTCGAGCGCGAAACGAAAGCCGCGCTCGGTTCGAAGGATCGCGTGAAGGCGCTCGTCGAATTTGAGCGCAGCCCCGAGCGAATGCTCACGGTCGTCGAAATCGGCACGCTCACCGCGGATGACCCGCCGCGAGAAGCGCGCAAGGCATGGATTCCCGTCGAAGTGCAGGTGCTCACGCCGCCGCTCGCCGAGCGGCTCGGACTCAAGGGCAAGACCGGCGTGCGCGTCACGCGGCTGCTCGATTCGGCGACGCCGCTGCACCTGGGCGACATCATTCTTGCGATCGACGGCGATCCCGTTCGCGCGACCGCGCCCACCGACGACGACCTGTTTGCGTCGGAGATTCGGCGGTACCGCGTCGGCGCGTCCGTCAACCTCACGATCAACCGCGATGGCACGGAGATGCCGCTGCCGGTCACGCTGGGCCAGACGCCGACCCAGCCGCGCGAGATGAAGTGGTACGCGGATCCCGTGTTCGAGTTCCGCGCGCGCGACGTCGCGGAAGCCGATCGGGAGGATCCGCGCGTTGCCAACGCCAAAGGTGTGCTCGTCGAGTCCGTGGCCGTGCGCGGCTGGGCGTCGCTTGCCCGATTGAACGGCGGCGACTTGATTCTGTCGATCGACGGTCAGCCGGTGGCGGACGTCGACGCGCTCAAGACCCGCATGACCGACATCGAGACCCGCAAACCCGCGTCGATCGTCTTCGAGATCCGGCGCGGCATCCGCACGATGTTCATCGAAATCCAGCCGGCGTGGAAGCAGACGAACTCTTCCAGATTCACAAAGGAGAACTGATGCGACTCGCACGCTTCCTGGTGCTTGCGACTCTCGTGGTCGGGGTGCCGCCGGCCGCCGCGCAAACGGTTGACGAGCGTGCGACCGCGCGCGAGGTCGTGAAGAAGCGCGGCGACGCCGTGATCATGGTGCTCGCAACAATCAAGCTGCGCATCAACATCGGCGGCCGGGAGCAGTCGACCGATCAGGCGACGCAGGCCAACGCGACGATTCTCGACAGCACGGGTCTCACAGTGCTGTCGCTCTCATCGCTCCAGCCCGATGACGTGATGTCGCGCTCGCTCAGCCAGCGCGTCGCCGCCGGCACGAAGGTCGACGTCACCAGTGAGCCATCAGACATCCGCATGCATCTGGCCGACGGGCGCGAACTCGCCGCCAAGCTTGTGCTGCGCGACGAGGATCTCGATCTCGCGTTCATCCGTCCGACCGAACCGCCGACGGCGCCGCTGACGTTCGTAGACGCCGCCGGCGCGACGCCCGCGATTCTCGACCCCGTCATGCTGCTCCAGCGCACGAGCGAGGCCACCGGCTGGCTTGCGGCGGCGTCGCTCGGCAGCATCCAGCTCGTCATCGACAAGCCCCGGACGTATTACCAGGTCGCGATGGCCACCGTGGGCGGAACCGGACTCGGATCGCCGGTCTTCGATCTCGCTGGACACTTCGTCGGCGTGATCGTGTTGAGGAATACGGGATCACGCGGGACGGCGTCACCAGGCGTGCTGCCGGGCGCCGACATCAGAGACATCGCAAAACAAGCGCCTTCGGTGAAATAGACGGGGTTCCCAGGAGTTCCTAGGGGTTCCTCAGGGTTCCTCAGGGTTCCCAGGGGTTCAGAGGTGCAGCACGAGACCCGGAACCCTGGGGGAACCACTTGGAACCCCCGGGAACCCCCGGGAACCTAATCCGCTCTGAGCGCGGTGGTCGGGTTCACTCTCGTCGCCGCCCTCGCTGCGACTGCGCTGGTCCCCAGCGCCACGACCGAGAGCAGTAACGCGGCAATCGTGTACACCGCGGCATCTCTCGGCTGCACCTGGAACAACAACGCCGCGACAAATCTCGAGAGCACCAGTGACGCGACGACGCCCACGGCCGCGCCGCTGAGCACGACGATGGCCGTGCGTCCGAGGAGCCAGCGGAGGATCCGGCCGCTGTCAGCGCCGAGCGCCATGCGCACGCCGATCTCCGGCGTCCGCTGCGACACCGCGTAGGACACGACGCCGAAGATGCCGACCACCGCGAGCACGACGGCGAGTGCGGCGAAGAGAAAGAAGAGCAGCGTCTCGAACCGGCGCTCCGCCGCGCGCGTGGAGAGGATCTCGTCGAGCGTGCGGACGGCGGTGATCGGCTGGTTCGGATCGAGGTCGAGCACCGCGCTCCGGATCACGCCGGCCATCGCGGTCGGCTCGCCTGACGTGCGCACGGCCAGATCGGCCAGCCGGACGGGATACACGTTCGTCTGCGCCGCGGGGAGGTACATCTGCGGCATCATGGCCCGTTCGCGACCGTCACGGCGCACGTCGTGGACGACGCCGACGATCGTGATCCAGGGCGCTGTCTCGCCCCGCCGGACCCGATGGCCAATCGGGTCGCCTCCCGAGAGATAGCGGCGGCTGAACTCGTCGCTCACCACCGCAACGGACTCGTTCGTCGTCGTATCCGCCGGCGTCAGCAACCGCCCGCGCAGCAGCGGAATGCCGAGCGTTTGAAAGTACCCCGGACTCACGGCCTGACTGGCGACGTCGACGAAGCCGTCGCCGGGCGCGGCGACGCCGTCGATCTGCAGGCCCGTTTCCCAGCCACCGCGCAGCGGGAAGCGATTCGCAAACGCGACCGATTCCACGCCGGGCACGCTCGAGAGGCGGGCGGCGAGCGCGTCGAAGAAGCGGAACCGATCGGCGCCTGTCGGATAACGCGTCTCGGGAAGATTGACGTTCGCCGTGAGCACGCGCTCCGGCTGAAAGCCGAGTTGCACGCCGTTGAGGATCACGAGGCTCTTCAGCATCAACCCTGCGCCGGTGAGCAGAATCGCGGAGAGCGCTACTTCGACGACCATCAGCGCGTTGCGCCACTTCATCACCCACGTGCCGGCGACGACTCGCTCGCTCGAGCGCAAGGCGTCGACCGGGCGCGCGCGGCCAGCCTGCCACGCCGGCAGCAGGCCGAACCCGAGGCCGGTGGCCAGCGAGATGATCGCCGCAAATCCAAGCACGTGCCAATCGAGCGATACGTCGGCGAGCCGCGGGATGCTGGCCGGCGCCGCGGCGACGAGCAGCCGGCGCGTGACCTCGGCGAGGAAGAGTCCAACCGCGCAGGCCACGCCCGACAGCAGCAGGCTCTCGGTGACCAGCTCCGTCATCACACGCGAGCGCGCCGCGCCGAGCGCAACCCGCACGGCCATCTCCCGCCGGCGCGCGACCGCGCGGACGAGCAGCAGGTTGGCGACGTTGACGCACGCGATCAGGAGGATCGCGCTCACCGTCGCGACCAGAATGATGAACGACGTGCGCACGCCCGCGACAATGTCGTCACGGAGCGGTGTGACAAACGCGCGGACCGTCGAGTTCGATTTCGGGAATTGCTTCGCCAGCGCCTCGGAAATCGTGGTGAGCTCAGCCTGCGCCGCGGCCAGCGACGCGCGCGGCGCGAGCCGGCCCACGACGTTGATCTCGTGGTCGCCGTGATTTTCGAGCAGGTCCGGCGGATACCCGGCGGGCGTCCAGAACGTGATGGGCTCCGTGTTCGTGTACTGCGTGACCGGCGTGAAGCCTGCCGGCATCACGCCGACGACCTGATACGGTGTGTTGTCGAGCGTGACGATGCGCCCGATGATCTGACCGTCCGATCCAAACCGCGTCTGCCAGAGCCCCCGGCTGAGGATGACGACGTGCGCGCCCGGGCGATCTTCGCTCGGATCGAACACCCGGCCGAGCGTCGGCGCGGCGCCGAGCACGCTGAAATAGTTCCACGTCACTTCCTCACCGAGCAGCCGTTCGGGCGTGCCCGCGCCCGTGAGGTTGTGCCCGACCGTGGTCACGCCGGCGAGCGCCTGAAACAACTGCGCGCGCCGGTAGTCGACGAGATTGGCCGGCGCGACGAGCGTGCGCGCCGGCGCGACGTCGTGCGCGATCGACGCGCCGTGCGAGCTCTCGACGTCAGGCCGGCCGCCAACTTGTCCTTCCCACAGTGAAACGAGCCGATCGGCGTCCGCGTACGGCAGCGGCCGCAGCAGCACGGCGTTCACGAAGCTGAAGATCGCGGTATTGACGCCGATGCCGAGCGCGAGTGTGAGCACCGCCGTGATCGTGAACGCGCGTGACTTGGCGAGCAGCCTCGCCGCGTAGCGGAGATCGCGGCCGAGCGCGTCGAGGTGACTGAACCCGCGGCGATCGCGGACCGCTTCCCTGGTCTGATCGAGGCCGCCGAACTGCCGGCGCGCCGCTGCGCGCGCGTTGTCGCGCGTCATGCCGCGACGCACGTACTCGTCAGTCAGATGATCGAGGTGGCTGGCGAGCTCGGCGTTCATATCGTCGTCGACGCGGCGCGGCCGGAGCCACTCGAGCAGCCGCGCGAAGAACACCCGGACGCCGTTCATGACCGCCGCTCCGTCGCCGGCGCGAGAAAGCGCTCGACGATGCCGGAGACCGTCTCCCAGCGCCGCGCCTCTTCCGCGAGCCGCCGTGCGCCGCGCGGCGTGAGGTTGTAGAACTTGGCGCGGCGGTTGTTTTCGGACGCGCCCCACTTCGCGCGAATCCAGCCGGCTTGCTCGAGCCGCACGAGGGCGGGGTAGAGCGTGCCTTGGTTGAGCTGGAGTTGATCGCCGCTCATCTGCTCGATGCGCCGCGCGATCCCGTAGCCATGCTGCGGCCCGATCGTGTCGAGCGTCTTGAGGATCATGAGGGCGAGCGTGCCTTGCAGGACGTCGGTCTTGTCGGGCGCCATGGTCGTGTTGGTTTCCTACACGAGGGTAGTGCGCGCCCTGTTGCTTGTCAACAGGACAAGACGCCTGGGCGCTGCGATAGACTCGCGCTCTCGGGAGACTCCGATGACCTCACTGCAAGTACGCGCGGCGCTCGCCGCCGCGCTCGTTGCCTGGGCCGCCGTACCCGGCGCCTCGCGGACCGCCGCCGCACAAGAGCCGGCGCTGATTGACGCGCTGGTCAAGAACGCCCCAATTCCAGCGGCGACCATGCCGACCGATCCTGTCGGCAAGTTTCAGGCCGAGGTCGTCAATCTGGCCGTTCCGGCGGCGCGAGCCCTGCGGGTCCAGTTCCAGCCCGACGGCGCCCAATCGCTCCTCGAGTACATCGGGTCCGGTCCCGTCGTCGACGCGCTCAAGACGCCCGCTGGCCGCCCGGAACCGGCGGTGATTGCCCGCAACGAACAGCGGTTCGTCGCGCTGGCGCTCGCGCATTCGGAGGAATCCGCCACGGGGTTGCTCTTCACCAAGACATCCGTGGACAAGCTCAAAGCGACCGTGCGCCAGGCGCAGGGCTGGTTCTGCCCGTGCTGGCCGTTCTGCAAGTGAGGATCGCGTGGATGCCCCGGCCTCATTCGAGTACGCGAAAGAAGTCGTCACACAGGTGCTGACGCTTTCGACGGGCGTCATCGCGCTGTCGGCGACGTTTGTCAAAGATCTGAAGACCGGTAACGTGAAGCCCGACCGCGTCTTCTTGTGGAGCGCGTGGGCTTTGCTTCTGATGTCGATGCTGTTTGGTGTGCTCACGCTCGGCGCGATGGCGGGCGTCCTGGACAGCGCCAAGCCGGGAGACGTGCTGTCCATCTATTCCCAGAACATCACCAACCTTGGAAAGATTCAGGTCGGCCTGTTTTTCATCGGCATCGGCGCGTTGATCGTCCAGGCGGCGCGAAAGGCGGCGTCCGCCTGATGCCGGCTACTCCAGCATGAGCAGCCGCGGATCGTCGCCGACGTTCGACTCCGGGCACTGCTCGATCAGGCGCACGCACGCGTTCCACCGCAAGATCGCATCGTCGTTGCCGGGTGCGCGCAGAGGCTCCGCCTTGTCGTAGTGGGCGAGCGCATCTTTCAGCCATTCGCGCGCGACCTCGCTCGAGCCATGGCCGCCGCGCACGACCTGCGCCCGCGCGCGCCGCTCGCAGACAAGGCCCGCGTAGTACTCGCGCTCGTACGCGTCGTCGAGCTCCGCAGCGAGGGCTCGCGCTTTGGCCAATGCGCCAGGCTCGTCAAGGAGCTGATCGGTCAGCGCGAGGATCAACATCACCCGCGCGGCCTGATTCGCCGGATCGACCGCGAGAACGTCGAGGCAGATGCTCTCAGCCTCGCCCGGCTCGTTCAAAAACCGGTATCGCTCCGCGTTCACGAGCGCCGAGGGGATCGCATCAACGGAGAGTGGCTTGAGGTGCATGGTCGGGCCTCACGTCATGGTAACGCGTCAGTGGTGGACCTTCGACTCGATTCGGCGGTCTGGCGCGAGCCAGATGAGCGCCACCGCCGCATACAACGCGTCGGAGATGTACGGGTAGACGAACGCCATCCCAATCGCGAGGACGTAGAGCACGCGCGAGATGAGGCCCTTGTTGTCGCGCCCGACCGCCGCGGCGAGCGTGGAGTCCGGTCCCTCGAACTTGACGATCGAGTTCTGCAGGATGGTGTAGGCCTGTGCGGCACAGAGCAGCACGATGCCGTATGCGGCCGTGGGAATCGCCTGGCTGGCATTCGAGCCCAGCCACGCGGTCGTGAGCGGCACGAGCGACAGCCAGAAGAGCAGGTGCAGATTCGCCCAGAGAATCTTGCCGTTGACGCGCTGTGTGACGTGGAGCATGTGGTGATGGTTGCTCCAGTAGATGCCGAGAAAGACGTAGCTCAAGATGTACGCCAGGAGCTTCCTGTCGAGGTGATTCTCCCGGATGGCGTCCCAGGTCACGGCGTGTTCGGGCGGTTTCAGCTCGAGGATCATGATCGTGATGAGAATCGCGATCACGCCGTCGCTGAACGCCTCGAGCCGGGTCGTCGTCATGGTGAGCTCTCCGGGCGCGCCTCGTTCATGCGGGCGCGATCGGCGACGGCGCGCTCGATCTGGGTGCGAATCGCGCGATGGCTCCGCACGAGGCCCTGGAAGTCCCGGCGCTCGAGCACGAGCAGCTGGCAGTACGAGAGCGCGATGACGTCTGCCTGGCGCGGCTGGTCGAGCACGAGCGCCATCTCCCCGAAGAAATCGCCGCGCGTGAGCAGAATCGGCGGACCCGACGCCTGACCGGGTCCCTTCACCGTCACGACGCCTGATGCGATGAAGTACATCGCGTCGCCGCGATCGCCCGCGGCAATCAGCCGCTCATCGGGGACCGCCAGCCGCGGCCGCAGCAGCCGCGCGACGCGATCGAGCTGATCCGGCGTCAGCCCGGCCAGCAACTGCACGTGGGCGACGAGCGCCCGCGCGTCCAGCCCGAGATCGAGATGCGGCCGGCGTTCGATCCGAGTGCGTGCCGTCTGCAGATCGCGGCCGAGCGCGCCGAACAGCTCCGGGCCGATCAGCCGCTCATCGAAGAGTGTCCGGTACTCGAGGTCCTCACGTCGAAGGGCGACACGATTGAGGAACCGCTGCTCGAGCAAGTGCGAGTAGGCGCCGTACTGCGCGCGCAGCGCTTCGAGCGCCGCGTCGGTCATCTGCTGCCGCTGCCGCAGGGCGCCGCGCACCGCTTCGGCCGCGCGCTCGCCGACGAGCGGCATCAGCGTCTCGCCGATGTACGGCGCCACTTCTTCGAGGACGATGCGGCTGACGAGGAGACGCTCGAAGCGATCGGCCAGCCGATCCACCAAGGGCTGTTGGATGCCCAGCCGTCGGTGGACCACCTGCGCGAACCGGACCTGCCACGAGAACTCGATGGTCTGCTCGGCGGCTTTCACGTACTCGCTGTGCCCGCGCGTCCGCGTGCGCTCGATCAGCCGGTCCACGTCCTCGAGCAGCTCCTCGACGATCCGGCCTGACGCCGTCCGGGCGGCAAAGTGCTGGAGCACGAGCTCGCGCTCGCGGCTGGCGAGCGCGACCAGTCCGAGCCGCACCGCGCCGTCTGAGTCTTCGGCCGCGGCGCGGGCGAGCGGCGCGTCGCCAGACGTCGGCTGATACGTCGTCACGGCGTTCGCGATCAGCTCGTCGTCGAACTTGTACTCCTGACCGATCGTGCGAACGGCTTCGACCACGCGCCGGCGGGAAAGGGCGAGCACCTGGGCGCGCAGCGCCTGATCGGCCGGGGACAGCCGGTCGAGCCGCAGGACGCGGATCAGCGGCCGCAGCGTGAGCCCCTGCACGAGCAGCGTGAACAGCACGAAACCCGTCGCGAGCACGGCAATGAAACGCTGCACGTCGTGCGGAATCGCCGCGGTTTCGGTGACGGCAAGCGCGAGGGCCAGCGTGACCGCGCCACGCAGGCCGCCCCACAGGATGACGACCTTGTACTTGTTGTCGACGCGCTGGCTGAGCCCCACGCCGCTCAGGAGCGGCATGAGTCCCCACAGCACGACGGCCCGGCCCGCGAGTGCGGCGATGACGAGCACGAGCAGGCTGATCAGATCCGACCAGCCGACGTCGAGCAGCAGCTTCGGCACCATCAACGACGCCAGGATGAAGATGAGCGAGCTGGCCCAGAACGCAAGCTGTTCCCACAGATCGTGCAGGAACCGCCAGTCTGCCGGCGCAATCTTGGGCTGGCCGAGCGCGCTCAGCACGAGGCCCGCCGTGACCGCGGCGACGACGCCGGACACGTCGAGCCAGTACTGTCCGGCGATGAAGACGACGTAGGGGAGCGCGAGCGTCAGCGTCACCTGCGCCGGCCGGAGGTCGCGCAGCCACGACAGCAGCGCGATGACCAGGCGCGCGCCAATCAGGCCGATGACGACGCCGCCAACGAGCGTCCGCACGAACTCGACAGCCGTCGCCGCCGCGCTGTGATGCCCGCCGAGCAGCCACTCGAGGAGCGCGGCGAAGAGCGTGATCGCCGCCGCGTCGTTGAGCAGGCTCTCGCCTTCGACGAGGCGGATGAGGCGCGACGGCGCACCGACATCACGAAAAATCGCGATGACCGCGACCGGATCCGTCGTCGCGACGATCGCGCCGAGCGCGAGGCACGCGATGATCGAGACGCCCGCGAACGGCGCCAGCGCAAACCCGATCGCGACCGTGGCGACCACGACGGCGACGATCGCGAGCAGCAGGATCGGCGCCGCGTCCTCCAGCATCTGCGGCACCTCGATCGTCAAGGCCGACTGGAAGAGGAGCGCCGGCAGCAAAATATAGATGAACGCGTCGGAGCCGATCGGCAGACTCGAAAACGCCAGCGCGAACTTGCCGAGCACGCCGCCCGCCTCCGCGTGCTGCACGATCGTCGCAAACGTCCCGAGCGCGATGCCCGCGCCGGCCAGCAACACCGAGACCGGCAGCGCCACCCGCGCGGCAAGCCGCTGGATCAGGCTAACGAGAACGAGGAGTCCGGCGAGGACGAGCAGCGTGATCGGCAGAAGGGGACCTGCCGGAAAACGGTATCATTTCTCCATGAACGACCAACATTATCTGGACGACATCCTCGTACAACTCCGCAAGCTGAAGGCGCAGGCCGACAAGGCCGTCGCGCAGGTCGCCGACCCGCAGTTGTTCGCCACGCTCGACGCCGAGTCCAACAGCATCGCAGTGCTGATGAAGCACGTCGCGGGCAACATGCGGTCGCGCTGGACGGACTTTCTGACCACGGACGGCGAAAAACCGGACCGCGACCGGGATCGCGAGTTCGAGGTCGAGGGTGCCGACTCGCGCGCGCACGTGCTCGCGTCGTGGGAGGACGGGTGGCGGGTGACGCTCGACACGATCTCGTCGCTCCGGCCCGCCGATCTGGATCGCAAGGTCACCGTCCGCGGCGAAGCCCACAGCGTCGTCGAAGCCATCCACCGGCAGCTCACGCACTACGCGGCGCACATCGGGCAAATCGTGCTTTTAGCGAAGCATTACGCGGGCGACAGCTGGAAGACGCTGAGCATTCCCCGCGGCAAATCGAAGGAGTTCGACGTGGCCAAGGCCGGCACGACCTACAAGGTCGAGGACCCCAAGGCCGGCCGCCTTGCCTGACCGGGACGGAAGATAGAGAATCATGCCCGCCGATGGCGACGCTCGCTCGAGCTCTGCTTCTCGCGTGTGCCGTCGTGGCGGCCTCCCTCGCCGGTCCGGCGGCCGCTGACCTCTCGGCGCGCGCCGCCGCCAAGCGCGTTGTCGCCGTCGCCGACGTGCACGGCGACCTGGACGCCTTCATCGATATTCTTCAGCGCGCGCAAGTGATCGACGCCGCCGGGAAGTGGGCGGGCGGCGCGACCACGCTCGTCCAGCTCGGCGACATGATCGATCGTGGCCCGAAGTCGCGCGCGGTCCTCGATCTGGTGATGGCGCTGCAGAAGGACGCGCGCCGCACCGACGGGCGCGTGCTCGTCGCGCTCGGCAATCACGAAGTCATGAACCTGTACGGCGATCTGCGGTACGTGACGCCGGGTGACTACGCGAGCTTCGCCGACAAGGACTCGGAGAAGCGCCGGACCAGGGCCTACGACGATTACGTCGACATGAGCGGCAAGAACCCCGCGCAGTCGCGCGACGAGTGGATGGCGGCGCATCCGGCCGGTTTCGTCGAGCAGCGCGAGGCGTTCGGGCCCACCGGCACGTACGGCCGCTGGCTGCGGTCGCTCCCCGCCATCGTCAAAGTCGATGACACCGCGTTCATGCACGGCGGCGTGAGCAACGAGATCTCGACGTGGTCGGCCGGCCGTGTCAACGAGCGCGTCGCGGCCGAGATCAAAGCGTTCGACGATGCCCGGCAGTTCCTGGTGACTCGGAAAATGGCGCTGCCGTTTTCGACGCTCGAAGAGGTGATGGCGGGCGTCGCACGAGCCGCGCAGCGACAGGTCGAGGAGGTCATGCCGCTCGTGACGCTCGACAAGTGGTTCACGATCAGCGAAATCGGGCCGCTGTGGTCCCGCGATCTGGCGAAGTTGCCCGACGCGGAGGCCGAGCCGCTCGTGACGCGGGCGCTCGACGCGATGGGCGTCGCGCGGCTCGTCGTCGGTCACACCCCGGAACCTGGAGACATCGTGCAGCGATTCGGCGACAAGGTCTACCTCATCGACACCGGCATGCTTCGCGGCTACGTCGACCATGGCCACGCCTCGGCGCTCGAGATCGCCGAGGGACACGTCCGGGCGATCTATCCGGATGGCGTGAAGGTGCTCAAGTAGCCATGCAACTCGTCAACCGCTTCTTCAATCTGCGTCCGGGCGACTTCGCCCGGGGTCTCCCGCTGTTTCTCTACAACTTCCTGATCATCACGTTCTATGTCCTCGGGCGGAGCGCTCGCGATTCACTGTTTCAGGCGAGCTACGACAAGACCATGATTCCGTATGCCGACATCGCCGTCGCGGTGGTGTCGAGCGCGCTCATCGCGATCTACCTGCGCGCGAGCCGGCGCGCCAATCTGAGGAACCTGCAGATGGGCACGCTCGTCGTGCTCGCGGCGATGCTTCCGGTTCAGTGGTGGGGCGTGCATGTCGCGCACCAAGCCGTGGTCTCGGCGATCTTCTACGTGTGGGTCGGCGTCTGCGGGATTCTTTCGGTCTCTCAGGTCTGGATGCTGGCCAATGCCGTCTGGACGACCCGGGAGGCGAAGCGGCTCTTTGGGCCGCTCGGCAGCGCCGGCATCCTCGGTGGCATCGTCGGCGGGTCCTTGACGACGTGGATTGCGCACCGGCTCGGCACCGACTCAATCCTGCTGGTCATGGCCGGTCTCGTCGTGCTGTGCCCGCCGCTGGTGCTGATCGTCTCGCGGCGGATGGTCGCGGATGGCGCGGCCGACCATGCTGAGGTGCCGACGGCGAGCGTGCGAGCGAGCGCGCGGCTCGTGTGGGGTTCGCCGCATCTGCTGGCGATCGCCGCCCTGATCCTCCTCGGATCGATCGTCACGAGCGTCGCCGGGTGGCAGTACAAAGTCATTGTCAAGGACGCCATTCAGCACACGGACAACGTGACTGCTGTGTACGGCACGGTCATGGCCTACGCAAGCACCGCTTCGTTGTTCGCCCAGCTCCTGATCACGACGAAGCTGCTGCGACGGTTCGGCGTTGGCCTGACGCTGCTGCTGCTGCCGTTCTTCATGATGGCGGGATCGGTCGGTGTGCTCGTGTGGGGCACGGTGTGGGCGGCCGCGATCCTGCGGGCGAGCGACACGGTGATTCGCTATTCAGTGGACACGTCCGCGATCCAGCTGCTGTACCTGCCGGTCGCCGCGAACATCAAACTGCAGGTGAAGTCCTTCATCGACACGGTGGTGTGGAAGATCGGCGATGGGCTCTCGGCGCTGTTCATTCTCGTGTTCGCCAAGAGACTGGGCTTCACGCCGCGCGAGATCAGCTTCGTGACGATCGCCTTGATTCTCGCCTGGATCGTCTCCGCCGTGGTCGCGCGGCAGCAGTACGTGGCCACGCTGCGCGCGAACATCCAGAGCGTGCGCCTGCGCCCGGGGGACATCTCCGTGCCGACGCTCGATCATTCGACGACGAACGTGCTGGCGGAGAAGCTGAGCTCGGCGCACGCGAAGGACGTCCTCTACGGGCTCACCCTCTTCGAGATGGGGCAGCGCATGCAGTCGCACGCGGCCGTGCGCAAGCTGCTGGTCCATCCGGCGGCCGAGGTGCGATGCAAGGCGATCGCGATCCTCGACGAGGCCGGCGACACGTCGGTGCGCCCGCAGGTGGCGGCGCTGCTGAAGGACGAGGATCTCGGCGTCCGGACGGAGGCGCTGCGGTACCTCACGCGCCACGACCATGTCGACCCTCTGGCCCAGATCGAACAGCTCGAGGACTTCTCGAGCGCGACCGTGCGATCCGCGGCCGTCGCGTTCCTCGGCCGTCCCGGTGACGGGCAGAACCTCGACGCGGCGGCGATGATCCTCGATCGGATGGTCCAGGAATCGGGCGACGGCAGCCGCGAGACGCGCCTCGAGGCCGCGCGCGTGCTCGCGTCGATGCCCGATCACTTCGAGGATCAGCTTGAGACGCTGCTCGGTGACAGCGATGCCGAGGTCGTCAAGGAGGCGCTGCGCGCGGCGGGTCAGCGCCGGCGCCGCCGGTTCGTGCCGCTGATCATTCAGCAGCTCTCGCGACCGGAGTTGCGGCCCGACGCGGTCGATTCCCTCGTGCTGTTCGAGGACGGCGTGGTCGGCACGCTGCGCGATCATCTGGTCGATCCGCGCGAATCGATGGCGATCCGCCAGGCGATTCCCGAGGTGCTGCGCAGGATCGGCAGCGCGTCCGCGGCTGGCGCGCTCGGCGACGCGCTGCTCGAGCCCGATCTCACGCTCCGATTCCGCGTCATCTCCGCGCTCAACAAGCTCCAGGAGACGACGCGCGATCTCGTGCTCGACCGGCAGACAGTCGATGCCGTGATGATCGCGGAGCTGATGGGCCACTACCGGTCGTACCAGATCCTGGGCACGCTCGGCGGCGTCCCCGATGCCACGCTGAAGACGTCGATGGAGCGCGAGCTCGAGCGGATTTTCCGGCTCATGAAACTGCTCTCACCATCGCTGGATTTGAAAGAAGCCTATGCCGGCGCGCACTCGGCGGATGCGGTCATGCACGCGAACGCGCTCGAGTTCCTCGACAATATCCTCAGTCCCGAGTTGCGCACGTTGATCGTCCCGCTGATCGACAGCGAGGTGACGGTCGCCGAGCGGGTCAAGCTCGCCGATCGGTTCCTCGGGTTCAGCACGGCGTCCGGAGGCTCACCGAAGCCGAACTGACCGGGGAGGTCGCATGCTGCACTACTCCGTGCCCGCCACGTTCATGCACAGCGCGATCGTGCCGCCCGACGACTACAGCTCGCTCGAGTGCAACGCCTCCTTTCAGGTCTATCCGTTCCGGCCGTTCGACGGCGACATCCTGCAGGCGTTTCAGATGACGCTGCTGCAGGGCTGGATCGATCCGCGCTTTCGCGAGGAGGGCGTCGCCGGACCGCCGGAGTTCCACACGGCGACCGTGACCGGCGCGGACGCGGCGTACGTCGCGTTGTTCGCGGACAGCCCCGTGGGTATCCCGCGGCCGCACATGCGGCTCGTCATCGTGTCGGGCGGCGAGGCGGCGATCTTCGACGCGCAGGCGATCAACCCGCAAAGCTGGCAGATCGTGCAACCCTCGCTCAACGCTGTCCTGGCGTCGCTCAGTGTCGGCGGCCGGCCCGCGCCGCCGCCGATCGATGACGAGGCGCGGCGCCGGTACGAGGCGGTGGCCGGGCTGTACGCGGGCGTCAAGATGAAGTTCGTCAGCGATCTCTCTGGCGGCGCCGGTTCGGGCGGGCACGTGCCGGCACATCATTTCTATCTGCTCTCGCCCGACGGGCGTGTATTCCGCGCCTACGACGGCATCGAGGCACCGGACGGCGACCCCGGCCAGTTCGACTACGACGCGGCGCTCGCGCAGGATCCCCGCAACACAGGCACGTACACCGTCTCACGCCAGGGCCTGCATCTGACGATCGGCGGATCGCACGGTGAGCCGGTGGACGACTTGACGGTGCCGGCGCCGAAGCGCGGTCAGATCACGATTCAGACGGTGGTCTATACGAAGCAGTAGGGCAGGCCCGAGCGCTACAGGTCGCGGAGTGCGACCGCCGGATCCACTCGCGCCGCCCGGCGTGCCGGTACCACCGTAGCCCCGATTCCCACGACGACAAGTCCGAGCGGCACGGCCACGAACGTCAACGGGTCATGCGAGCCGATTCCAAAGAGGGTGCTCTCGAGCAGACCGACAGCGATGAATGCCAGGACAAGCCCTGGCACCAGTCCGCCGACGATCAGCGCGAGCGACTGGCGCAAGACCATGGATTTGACCGCGCCGGCGCCCGCGCCCAGGACGATCCGGACGCCGATTTCGCGGGTGCGCGACCTGACCGCATGAGCCGCGAGAGCGTAGAGGCCGAGCATGGCAATCGCGAGCGCGACCACGCCCAGGAGCGCGAAGGACCCGGCGGCTGCGCGAACGGGCAGCGTCGTGCGAGCCTGATCGTCCGCAACGGTACTCACGTCCGTCACGACGACGTCTGGATCGAGGCGGCGAACGAGCGCGCCCATGGGACCAAGTAGATCGGCAGGATTCGACTGGGCCTCGACCACAATCATCACTCGCCCGTGGTACGCCTGATCAAAGGAACGGAAGATCATCGGTGCCGAACGTCCGGGCAGGTTCACGTCAGTGTCTCGGGCCACACCAACGACCTCACACCAGCCGGCCTCTTCGCTGCCGGGCGCCAGCCGATGTCCGACGGCGCTTTCGGCCGGCCACAGCGCCGCAGCCGTTCGCTCGTTGATCACGACCGCGCACTGCGAGCCGGCCCGATCGGACGAGAGCAGTGAGCGTCCCGCGATGACCGGAATGCGCATCGCTTCGAGGTAGCCCTCCGACACGCGCGTGGCTTGCCCGACGGTCTGCGGGCGTTGGCCTTGTGATCCCTGGTCGCTCAGCAACGCGATGCGTTGACCAGCGAAACCGAGCGGGAGATCCGTCGCGAGGAATACCCGCGTGACGGCCGGCAGCTCCCGCATCTTCGAAATCGCGCGCTCGAGTAATTGACGCCCCTGAGCTTCACCGAGACCTGTCGCCTCCAAGTTGACGCGCATCATGGCCTTATGCGTGACATCGAAGCCCGGATCGCGCGCCATCATTCCGAGCGCGCTCCGCACATACAGTCCCGCCACAATCAGGAGCAACGTGCACGCGGCGACCTGTGCCAGGACGAGCCACGCGCCTCGCTGCCCGCGGTGAGCCGTGCCGTCGGTCGCAGTGTGCAGGAGAGCCGCAGGAGTACTGCGCGAGGCGCGCCATGCGGGGCCCGCGCCGATGCCGAGCGCGGCGACAGCGGCGATGACCGCGCTGAAAGCGAGCACCCGCCAGTCCGGCGACGGATCGATATTGAGATGAGCGACGCCATAAAACGTCCCCGTCGCGATGCTGGCGATCCAGCGGGTCACGACCACCGCCAACGAAAATCCGCCGACAAGACCCAGACCTGCAAGGATGACCGTCTCTGTCAGGACCGACCGTACGAGATGCCCGCGTGTCGCGCCGGAGGCGAGGCGGACAGCGAACTCGCCACGCCGTCCGAGCACGTCGGCGAGGAGCAGGTTCGCGAGATTGGTGCACGCGATGAGGAGCACGAGCGCCGTCAGACCGCCCAGCCCTGCGCCAACCTGTGACGCAAACCTGTCGACGTCCCATGGCATGAGCGCCCGTCGCATTGGAGACGCCCTGAGATGGGAGGTTCCCGAGAACGCGCTCGGGTTGATGCGCTCTCCCAGCGAGGCAAAGACCGTCGTGGCGACCGGTATCGACACGCGCTCGCCAAGCCTGGCCATGACGCGCACGCCCTGCGACGTCATGCCCAGCTGAGACTGTCCGTCCGTAGTGTGGAATCTCAACCCGTCAATCCGTGGCGTCGCGCCGAACGGCATCCACACGTCCATCTGATTGAGCGTGGGCACAAACACGCCGCTGAAGCCCCGAGGAGCGACGCCGACGATCGTCAACGGATCGCCGCACACGAAGAGGCGTTGTCCGACAATGCCAGGATCGCCGTGAAACCATAGCTGCCAGAGACGATCGCTGATGACCACGGCTGGACGAGGCAACCGATCGCCGTCGGAGAGCGCGAACGTACCAACCTGGGGAGTCAACTCGAGGGTTCGGAAGTAGTCGACCGACACCATCTCACCCGACAGCACTTCAGTGCGCTCAGGACCGGTGATGGCGCCGGACCACTGGCTCGAAGCGCTCAGGTAGGTCACCGCATCAGGCTTTACGGTAGCGAGCGCCTCGTAAGACGCGGTATCCATGTCGACAGCCGCGGCGGGATTCCGAAACTCTTCGGGAATCGTGACGACCCGGTCGATGTCGGGTACGGGCGGCAGCTTGAAGAGGACGGCGTTCACGATCCCGAACACGCCGGCCGTGATGCCGATGCCAATCGTCAAGGTCACGACTGCGGCTGCTGCGAGGCCCGGGCGAGCGCGCAAGCGTCGGCCGGCATACCTGATGTCCCGGCCGAGGCCACGAAAGAGCGGCGATCTTTCCGTCGCCTCAGCGGGCAGACGGAGCGTGGCGCGCGACATCCGGCCGGCGAGTGCGCTTCGGAGCAGATGAAAGGCCAGCCAGCACGCCGACAGCGCGGGTCGTTCTCCTTGGGACATACGAGTCCCTCGCTCTTCGACCAGGTCGCCGACGATTTCCTCGCGGTGGTCGGGCCGCAGCAGCTTCGCGAGGACACGAATCCAGAGCGCGCGATCCGGATCACGCATCGCGACGCTCCGTCTTCAACGCCGCCACGCCCGCAGCCAGCGCCACCGTCTGGCGCCATGCTTCCCGCACTTCGCGGAGACCGGCGGCGGTCACCGTGAAATGGCGCCGAGCGCGGCCGCCGCGCTCCGGCGTTGGCTCGCCGAGGCGGGAGCGCAATAGACCGCGCGCCTCGAGTCGATCGAGCGTCGGGTAGATCGCGCCCGGCGTGATCGAGCGGCCGGTCCGGTCGAGGATTTCCGCGCGAATCGACGCGCCGTGCGCGGTCCCGCCGAGCCGGAGCAGGGCCAGCAGCACCACCTGTTCGAGCTCGCCGAGGTTCTGGCGTGCCATATACTTGATTGACTAGAACATATCACAACGCGGCGGCCGGCGGCTGCTACTATCTCCCGGCATGAAACGACTCATGTCGCTGTCGGTCCTCGTCGTCCTCGCCGCCGCCTGTTCGCCCCGGCCGTTCGACGCGAACGCCGAAGCGAAGGCGCTGCTCGCGCGCGATGCGGAATGCGCCGGTGTCGCCGCGGCGGGCTCCGACGTGGAGAAGACGATCAGCCATTGGAGTGACGACGCGGTCATCATCCCGCCGGGCCAGCCGGTCGTCGAGGGCAAAGCCGCCATCCGGACGTTCGTGACCGACAGTTTCAAGATCCTGGGATTCAAGATTCACTGGGTCTCGCGCGAGGTGCGGTTCTCGCCGGACGGTCAGCTTGCCTACATGCGGGGCGACAGCGAGACGACCGTGCCTGGTCCGGACGGCCAGCCGATGACACTCTCCGGCCGGGGAATCACGATCTGGCGCCACGACGCCGACGGCGTCTGGCGCTGCGTCGTCGACACGTGGAACGACCCGCCCCGGGTGAAATGATCGGCGGAGCGAGCCTTGCTCAGCCCGTGATCACTTTGAGCAGCCGCGTGATCGGATCGTAGAACCGATCGACGACGCGTTCTTTCAACGGAATGATCGCGTTGTCGGTGATCGTGATGTGCTCCGGGCATACTTTCGTGCAGCACTTCGTGATGTTGCAGTAGCCGATCCCGAACGCGTCCTTCAGCTCCTCGGTGCGATCGGCGGTGTCGAGCGGGTGCATCTCGAGCGCGGCGACGTGCACGTAGAACCGCGGCCCGATGAATTCCTCGTGCTTGTGGTGATCGCGCAAGACGTGGCATACGTCCTGGCACAGGAAGCATTCGATGCACTTGCGGAATTCCTGCACGCGGTCGATGTCTTCCTGCTGCATGCGCCACGTGCCGTCGGGCGCGTCCGGCTTGCGCGGCGTGAATTTCTTGATCTTCTTCTTGACCTCGTAGTTCCACGAGACGTCGGTCACGAGATCCTTGACGTGCGGAAACGTGCGCATCGGCTCGACCGTGATCGGCTGGTCGGCCGGGAGCTGGTTGAGCCGCGTCATGCACATCAGCCGCGGTGATCCGTTGATCTCCGCCGAGCACGATCCGCACTTGCCGGCCTTGCAGTTCCAGCGGCACGCCAGATCGGGCGCCTGCTTGGCCTGCACGGCGTGCACCGCGTCGAGCACGACCATGCCTTCGCTGACTTCCGCGTTGTAGTCCTCGAAGCGGCCCTGCCCGCGCTCGCCTCGCCAGATGCGAAATGTCTGGACTGGCATCTATTTCCTCCGGCCCCCACCTGCCGACTGTCCGACTTGCCCAACCTTCCGACTTTCAGGTGTCACTTGTTCTCCTCGACGACCTGCTGCAGCTCGGGCGGCATCGCCGAGACCGGCACGCGCGACAGCGCCATCGACCCATCGGCGGCCTTCTGAATCACGAAGTTGAACGTGCCAAACTCGTTCGACTTGTTCGGGAAATCCTCGCGGAAGTGCGCGCCGCGACTCTCTTTCCGCTCGATGGCGGCCCGCGCGATCGCCTCAGACACCATCAGCAGGCTCGGCAGATCGAGCGAGGTGTGCCACCCGCTGTTGTACTCGCGGTTGCCGCCGGTGCCGGCGCGCTCGGCGCGGGTGCGAAGCGCCGACAATTTCTCGAGCGCCTGCCGCATCTCCGATTCCTGGCGAACGATGCCGACGAGGTCTTGCATCATGGCCTGGAGGTCATGCTGAACGGTGTACGGATTCTCGCCTGCGGTGCCGCGATCGAACGGCGCGAGCGCCTGCTTCTCTGCGCCGGCGACCTGCGCCTCGTCAATGCGGGTCGCGCCGTGCTGCTTGGCGAACGCGGCGGCGAACTGACCGGCGCGCTGCCCGAAGACAAGGAGGTCCGACAGCGAGTTGCCGCCCAGTCGATTGGCGCCGTGGAGTCCAGCCGCCGCCTCTCCCGCGGCGAACAAGCCCGGTAACGTCGACATCTGCGTCTCGCCGTCCACCCGAATCCCGCCCATCGTGTAGTGCGTCGTCGGTCCGATCTCCATCGGTGTCGTCGTGATGTCGAGATCGGCAAGCTGCTTGAACTGGTGGTACATGCTCGGCAGCTTGCGCTTGATGTGCTCGGCCGAGTTCGGCAACCTCTTCTTGATCCACGCGATGTCGAGGAACACGCCGCCGTGCGGCGATCCGCGCCCGGCCTTGACCTCGCGGTTGATGCAGCGCGAAACGTGGTCGCGCGTGAGGAGCTCGGGAGGACGACGCGCGCTCTTGTCGCCCTGCGTGTAGCGCCAGCCTTCTTCCTCGTTGTCGGCGGTGGAGCTCTTGTAGTTCTCCGGGATGTCGTCGAACATGAACCGGCGGCCCTCCTTGTTCAGGAGGATGCCGCCCTCGCCGCGCACGCCCTCGGTGACGAGGATACCCTGGACGCTCGGGGGCCACACCATGCCGGTCGGGTGGAACTGGATGAACTCGAGATCCTGCAGCGCGGCGCCGGCGTTGTACGCCAGCGCGTAGCCGTCGCCCGTGTACTCCCAGCTGTTGCTCGTGATGCGATACGCGCGCCCGAGGCCGCCGGTCGCCATGACGACGGCCTTCGAGCGAAAGACCTTGAAGCGCCCGCGCTCGCGGTCGTAGCCAAACGCCCCGGCGATGCGGCCGCTGTCCACGAGCAGCGCGACGATCGTGTGCTCCATGTGCACGTCGAGGCCCTGGTGCACGCCGTGATCCTGGAGCGTGCGGATCATCTCCAGGCCCGTGCGATCGCCGACGTGGGCGAGGCGCGGGTAGCGATGGCCGCCGAAGTTGCGCTGCAGGATGCGGCCGTCCTCGGTGCGATCGAAGACCGCGCCCCAGGCTTCGAGCTCGCGGACACGATCGGGAGATTCTTTTGCGTGAAGCTCGGCCATCTTCCAGTTGTTGAGGTACTGCCCGCCGCGCATCGTGTCGGCGAAGTGCACGCGCCAGTTGTCGCGGTCGTCGGTGTTGGCGAGCGCCGCCGCCACGCCGCCCTCAGCCATGACGGTGTGCGCCTTGCCCAGCAGCGACTTCGTGACGACGCCGACCTTGGCGCCTTGCGCGGACGCCTCGATGGCCGCGCGCAAACCCGCGCCGCCGGCGCCAATGACGAGGACGTCGTGATCAATAACCGGATGATTCATCAGAAGATTCGGTAGTCCGTGAAGATGCCCATCGAGCACAACCGAACGTAGATGTCAGAAAACCCGACCCAGAACAGACTCGCCCAGGCCCATCGCATGTGGGCACGGTTGAGCGCGCTCGAGCAGATGTACGCCGTCTTACGGATCGGACGATTCGACATCACGTCGAAGAGTCCACCGACCAGATGACGCATCGAATGACAGCCGAGCGTGTAGCCGGAGAGCAGCACGACGTTGACCGTGAGGATCACCGTACCGACGCCGATCCCGAACTGCGTGCCGCCGCCAGGCGCCGGGAACCACATCGCCACCCACGCGTCGTACCCGAGCACGAAAAGGATCGCGACCGCGAGGTACAGGAAGTACCGATGGATGTTCTGGAATACGAGCGGGAACCACTGCTCGCCCCGATAGTTCTTGCGCGGCTCGCCCACGGCACACGCGGGCGGGTCGGCCCAGAACGCCTTGTAGTAAGCGCCGCGATAGTAATAACAGGTGAACCGGAAGCCGCCAGGCATCCAGAGGATCAACAAGGCCGCCGAATACGGCAGCGCGCCCGGCCACCACGTCGGGACGTCAGGCCCGCCAAACCACGCGTGAGGCGACGTGCCGAAAAGCAGCGGCGAGTAGAAAGGCGAGAGATACGGACCGAACTCGTAATGTGCGTTTTGGAGTCCCGCCCAGGTGGAATAGACGACGAAGGCCCCGAGCCCGAGAAACGTCAGCGCGGACTGGAGCCACCAGGCGTCGCGTCTGGTCGTCTGGCCAAACCGCTGAGCTGCAGGTAAAGACATCCTCGCATCGGCCACTCGTCGCTCTCCGGCCTCACGATATCCGACAATTCGCGCGTGACGCAAACGGCGCCGCCGATGCTCGGCGGAGAGTATCATCCGCGTCGGCGATGAAGGCGGACGACTCGATCGGCCGGTGGCGCGCCGCGCTGATGTCCGTGGCGACCGTCAACCTCATCGTCGGTGTCGCGCTCTCGTTTCGCGGCGGCCGCGACGGCGATCTCTTTCAGGTCGTGCGCTGGGCGGGGGAGTGGGTGCACGGGCTCGACCCGTACGCGCTCGCGGACGCGGGCGTGGACTATCCGCCGTGGGCGCTGGTGATGCTCTCGCCGCTCGCGTGGGTGCCGAACGGCGTCCTGACGGCCTTCTGGATCGCGGCCAATCTCGGGATCGTCGCGTGGATGGTGACGCGGCTGTCGCGATGGTCGGATGCGCCGCGCGCGCGGCAGACACTGCTCGCCGCGTTGCTATTGTGCGCGGCGTCACTGCGCACGCTCAATCAGTTCAGCGTCCTGTCGTTCGCGCTCGCGATCGCGGGCGCGGCCAGCCCGTCGCGCGCGATCGGCGGCACCTTGATGGGGTTGTCGTTCTTCAAGCCGCAGATCGGCGGCGCGCTGGCGTTGTGGGTCTGGCTGCGCGGACAGCGCGGACGAGTGCTCGCGGGCGTCGCCGTCGTGCTCGCGCTGATGCTGGCCTTCAGCGCTCGTGCCGGCGTCGATCCGCTCACCGTCGCGCGCGAATACGCGGCCTCGCTGTCGAGCACGTACTCGGATTTGTCCAGCATCCCGGGTCACACCGATCTGCGATCGGCGCTCACGCTGTACGCGCCGTCACTCGACCCGGGCCTGAGCCTGTCGCTCGCGCTGCTCCTGTTCCTGCTCGTGCCGCTGGGCGTCGGTCTCTGGCGATCGGGCGGCGCGCTTCCGGCGGGAGATCTCGAGGTCGCCGCCTTCTGCGGCGTTGTTTCGCTCCTCGCCACACGTCATCTTTCGTACGACCTGCTGCTCCTGCTGCCGCTGCTCGTGGCCTGGAGAGTGACGCCGTTCGCCGAGGAGCCACGGTCGGCGGGCCAGGAACACCGCATCGCGTTCTGGGTGATTGCCGCGCTGCTCATCATCGAGGTGCCGTCGTGGTATCGGCGCTTGCTGGAGCCCGCCGGCCTGACCGGGCTGGCGTTCCTGACGGAACTCGATCGCGCGCTCTGTGTGGCCGTGTGGGTGCTCCTCTGCGCTACACTTTCCCCATGGCATACACGTACGAAGAGCTGAAGGGCAAAACGCTGGCCGAGCTGCGCGAAATCGCCCAGACCGTCGAGCAGCATGACGCCGTGCAAGGGTTCTCGCAGATGAACAAGGATCATCTGCTGCCGGCGCTCTGCAAGGCGTTGGGCATCGACGCGCACGTGCATCACCATGTCGTCGGCATCGACAAGTCGGCGCTCAAGGCCAAGATCAACACGCTGAAAGCGCAGCGCGCGAAGGCGCTCGAAGCGCATGATCACGCGCTGCTCAAAAGCGTGCGGCGGCAGATCCACCGGGTCAACCGGGAGATCCGACGGCATCTGCAATAGGCCACAGGGCTCGGGGATTAGGCACGAGGCATTGGGCACCAGGCACTCGCGAGTGCACGCTGCTCAGTCCTGGGCGAGTGCCAAGCGCGAGCAGGGCGAGCCCACCAGCGATCATCCGGCTTCGACCAGGTCGTCTTCGGTCGTGCGCGTGCCGGGCGCGGGCGGATGCGCGAGGTCGCCGCCGTCGATCAACGCGTCCGTCACGTAGTCGAGCGCCGCGTCGTCGTGGCGTGAGAGCAGCGACTCCAGCGGGGACCGCGGCACGAAGCCCGACTCGCGCTCCTGCATCGACGGCCACGATCCGTCGGGCCGCTGCGGGACGTAGCGGCACCAGAAGCCGGCGTGCCAGCGGACGAACTCGCGCAGCCGCGCGCGGCCGTAGTCGTCGAGCGCCGCGCCTGCGTCCTCCGCGCTGGCGGGATTGGACCAGTGGGCGCGTCCGAGCTCGACGTACCGGCGATAGATCGTCAGGCGCTCCTCGGCGGTGATGTCCCAGTAGCCTTTGACCGCCTCGGTGAAAATCCAGGGTTTGATGAGCGCGCCGCGGGCGATCATCACGCCCGCGCAGCCGGAGGAGGCGAGCCGGTGCGCGATCTCGTGCGGATAGAGCAGATCGCCGTTGCCCACGACGGGCACCGGCAGCGCCGCCGCGACCTCGGCAATCGCGTCCCAGTCGGCGGGATAGCGATAGCGCGCTTCCCGGGTCCGGCCGTGCACGGTGATCGCCTCGGCACCGCCGTCGACGGCCGCGCGCGCGACGTCGAGGTAGTTGCGCTTGTCGGCCTTCCATCCAAGACGAATCTTGACCGTGACGGGGACCTTCACGGCCCCGCGCATCGCTTCGACGTTGCGGCGCACGCGATTTGGCTGACGCGCGAGCGCGGCGCCCAGGCCTTTGCGCGTGAAGTGGTCGATGGGACAGCCGAGATTGAGATCGACGAAATCCGCGCCGCGCGCCTCGACGAGCGCCGCGGCCCACGCCAGCTCATCGGGGCGGTTGCCAGCGAGCTGAACGCCGAAGCACGGCTCGGCCGGCGCGCGCCGGATCAGCGCGAACTCGCCGCGCCGCCGCTGCTTCAGCCGCCGCGCGACCACCATCTCGCTCACGAGCACTCGCGCGCCCAACTCCACGCATAAGCGGCGGTAGGGGAGATTCGATCCTTTGGTCATCGGCGCGACGACGATTGCGCCGGTGAGCGTGTCGCGGAAGGACATGGCTAAGTCTATTGCCTCATTGCCCAGTTGCCCGTTGTCTCATTTCCACGATCACGTACGTGCCAATCGTGACCGCCAGGCTCGGCAGCACGCCGCCAATCGCCGTCGACGCGTAGAAGACGATCGCGCCCGCGATCCACGCCGCGAGACCCGCAATTGACCAGCCGCCCCGCTGTCCGTATCGCCCCTCGCGATCGTAGAGCTCCTCGACCACGACCACGCGCCGCAGGACGAAGTTGTGTGCCAGCAGGATGCCGCCCACCGGGACCAGCAGGCCCGCGAGCACGATCGTGAAGTCCGCGAATCGCGTGATCCAGACCGTCGACAACAGGGACAACGCGGCGCCGATCCCGCCGATCAGCCAGACGCTCGTCTGATCGCCGGCCGTCGGCCGCAGGCTCTTGAGCGCGAGCGCCGACATGTAGATGTTGACGAAGTTGGTCGTGAGCGTCGCGAGCGAAATGAGGAGCGCGCCCCACCAGCCGACGCCGAGCGCCGCGATCATCGCGCCGGGATCGTCAGATCCGGCGAGCCGCGCCGCGACGAACCCGATTGGCATGAACCACAACGCCGTGAGCGCGAGCCCGAGGAACACGGCGAGGCCGGCCGCCCGGCCCGAGCGGTTGTAGCGCGTGTAATCGGCGAACATCAGCAGCCACGTCACTTGATAGCCCGCGGTAACGTCGAGCCCGCGCATCCACTCGGACGCGGGCGCCACCGTCGCCGTTTCCGGCGGCACGCGCGCGTTGAGGCACGCCAGCGTCAGGACGACGCCAGAGACAAAGAGCAGGGGCACGGCGATCCGGTCCGCGCGCCCGACCAGGCGAGGCCCGCCCGCGACGATCGCCGTCGCCGCCAACCCGAGCCCGACGGCCCACACCCGGACGCTCGAAGGTCCGCCCCAGAGCGACGCGCAAATTGACGCCGCGATCACGTCGTTGAGCGCGATCCACGCGAAGTTGGTGACGACGAGCAGCCACGCCAGCGCGCTCGCGCCCGAAAATCCCAGCGGCGCCCGGCACGCGATGATCGACGGCGCGCGCAGCCGGGGCCCAAGCGGGGCGAGCGCGGCGACCAGCGCGGCGCCGGCCACCGCTCCCGTCGCGATGATCGCCATCGCGGTGCGCAGCCCGAACGATCCCGCCAGCGTCGCGCCCACCTGCAGTGTCGTCGCGACGATGTTCGCGCCCGCGAAGATGAGAAAGAGGTCGGACGCGCTCTGCGTCTGGTCCCCGGGCGGGATCGGCTGAAGGTCGGCGGCTTGCACGAATAGATAATGTCATTCGTCGTGGCATTCGAGCCCCTGCCCATCGATTCGCATCTGGAGGAAATCGTTCGGCGCCTGCGCGAGCGGCGCGCGATCGTGATTACGGCGGCGCCCGGGGCCGGCAAGACGACGCGCGTGCCGCCCGCGCTCGTGGCGGACGGGCCGGTCATTCTCCTGCAGCCGCGACGCGTGGCGGCGCGCGCCATCGCCCGCCGCATCGCGTCCGAGCGGGGCTGGACGATCGGCCGGGAAGTCGGATGGCACGTGCGCTTCGAGCGGCAGTTCTCGAAGGACACGCGACTGCTCGTCGCGACCGAGGGCGTGCTGACGTCGCGGCTGCAGCAGGCCCCGACGCTCGATGACTTCCTCACGGTGGTGATTGACGAGTTTCACGAACGCACCGTGCACGCCGATCTGGGACTCGCGCTGGCGAAGCAAGCGTGGCTCGCGCGCGACGACCTTCGCCTCGTCGTCATGTCCGCGACGCTCGACGCGCGCCAGGTCGCGGCGTTTCTCGGCGAGTGCCCGATCGTCGACGTGCCGGGCCGGACTTTTGCGCTCGACATCAGCTACCGGCCGGGCGTCGCGGTTGAACAGGCGGTGATCGACGTGCGCGCCCAGTCACACTCCGGCGCGCTGCTCGCGTTCCTGCCAGGCGCGCCGGAGATTCGGCGCGCAGTCGATCGGCTCGCGCCGATGTTGTCCGCGAAGGGCATCGACGTCCTTCCCCTGCACGGCAGTCTCGACGCCGACGAGCAGGATGCGGCGCTGCGGCCCTCGCCGCGGCCGCGAGTGATCCTCGCGACGAACCTCGCGGAAACGACGCTTACCGTGCCGGACGTCGTGACGGTCGTCGATACGGGGCTGCACAAAGTCGCGCGCTACGATCCGGAGCGCGCGATCGACAGCCTCGAGACCGAGCGCATCTCGCGAGACTCGGCCGATCAGCGCGCTGGTCGGGCGGGCCGTGTCCGCGCGGGCGCGGCGATTCGTCTCTGGGACGCCCGCGATCGTCTGCGGCCGCACCGCGAGCCGGACATCGCACGCATCGATCTGGCCTCGGTCGTGCTCGATCTGCTGGCGTGGGGCGCGGCGCCGCGTTCGTTCGAGTGGTTCGAGGCGCCGCCGCCGTCGGCCATCGACGCCGCCGTGGCGCTGCTGCGCCGGTTCGCTGTGATCGATGCCGGCGACCGTCTCACCGCGGTCGGCCAGGCGCTCGTGCGTCTGCCGCTGCATCCGCGCCTCGGCCGAATTCTCCTGGCCGCGAACGGCGCGGCCGAGGCCGCGCGGGCCTGCGCGTGGTTGGCGGAGCGCCACGTCATGCCACCCCGCCACGGCGCGACGTCGTGCGACTTGCTCGCGACGGTCGATCGCGAGCAGGCGCTGCCGCCACATGTCGTCCGCGTCGCCCGCGAGATCGGCGAGGCCTACCGCCGCGCGAGCGGCGCCGATCCCGTCGCGCGCATCAGCGAGGAGGCGTTTCGACGAGCGGTCCTCGCCGGGTACCCGGATCGCGTCGCCAGACGGCGCGCGGCGACCGGCGATCGTCTCGTGCTGGCGTCAGGATCAGGCGCGAAGCTCGCGCGCGAGAGCGGCGTCCACGACGCGGAGTTTCTGGTCGCCGTGGACGTCACGGCGGGGACCGGAGCGCCGGGCGCTGAAGCCCTCGTGCGCGTGGCGACGCGCGTCGAGCGCGAGTGGCTCCACGCGACCTCGAGTGAGATTCGTCACGAGCTCGTCGACGGCACGGTCCGCGCCTCGCGCGTCGATCGCTACGATGGCCTCGTCTTGAGCGAGCATCCGGTGGCCATCGATCCGGACGCGGCGGGAACACTCGTGGCCGACGCGTACATCGAACGTGGACCGACGGAGAGGGACCAGGCGCTGCTCGAGCGACTGCGTTTCATCGGGGCGGGAGAGGACGCGAGGTTCGAGGCGCTCGTGCGGCGGGCGTCCGCCGGCGCGCGGCGTCTGGACGACGTGCGCATCGAGGAACACGTGCCGCCCGACATCGCGCGACGACTCGATCGCGACGCCCCGCTCTTTCTTGCGCTTCCGGCCGGAAAACGCGCCCGGCTCGACTACCACGCGGACGGACGGATTGTCGCGGCCGTGAAGCTCCAACACGTCTTCGGCCTGACGACAACGCCACGCCTGGGTCGCGCGAAAACGCCAGTGACGTTCGAGCTGCTCGCCCCGAACGGCCGCCCAGTGCAGGTCACCAACGATCTCGAGAGCTTCTGGGCCACAGGGTACGCAGTTGTTCGCCGGGAATTGCGCGCTCGCTACCCCAAGCACGCGTGGCCCGAGCGGCCATAGCTCATCGCGTAACTTTCGGGTCACAAAATTTTTTCTCCGGATTCGACCGAGGTCAGCATAGAGTGTTGCCGGCCCTCAGCGAGCTCCCCGCTCGGACGCCATCAACTGGGGACCTCGATGCCGCGTGCTTTACGTGTACTCCTTGCCGACCTTTTCGCGCTGACGTTCGGATTCGCTCTCGCGTCACTTTCGATGACGGTGCTGATGGCCGCGCGGTCCTCGGACCCGCTGCGGACGACGACGCCGGCTGCGTCGGTGCTCTCACCCTCTCAGGGCCAGATCGTGTCGGGCAACGTGGTCGTCTCGGCGACCGCGAACCTGGACACCGACGCGCTGCAATTCCAGCTGAGCGGCGCCAACCTGGGCCCGGCCATCACCGCGGGCGCCTGCAGCGTGAACTGGAACACCGCGGCGGTGAATGACGGCACGTATGCGCTCACGGTGCTGGCGTTCGACGCGGGCGGCAACGTGACCCCGTCAGGGTCCATTGCCGTCACGGTGGCGAACACCGCGCCCCAGATCACGAACGTCGTCGCGTCCAATCCAACGAGCACGTCAGTCGTCATCACGTGGACGACGAATCAGGCCTCGACGTCGGGTGTGGACTACGGCGTCAATGCGCTCACGAGCAGCCTGCCGGTCAATTGGAATCTCGTCACTCAGCATTCGGTGACGCTCTTTGGGTTGTCGCCGGGCACGTCGTATACCTTCCGCGCGACCTCCTCGAATGGCGCGGGCTTGAGTGCGGCCTCTGCTCAGTTCACGTTTGCGACGCCGGCAGGCGATCCGGCAAAGAGCGATCCAAGTGCGACGCCGACGCCGACTCCCGCTCCCACGCTGCCACCCAAGAGCGATCCCAGCAGCTCACCGGCCGTGCCAGCTCCACCTCCGGCGGCGCCACCGAGCTCGGACTCGCCCACACCCGCGGCACCGAGCCCGACCCCAACGCCTCCGCCCGCGGCGCCACCCTCAGACCCGACCACACTCGACAGTGTGGCTGCCGATCCGGTGCTGGGCGTGCTCGGGGACTCCATCGTGATCCTGCAAAGCGGGGGGAAAGATGTGGCGACTGCGATCACCGACGCGGATGGCAAGTTCCGATTCACTGGACTCTTCTCCGGACATTACCAGGTGTGGGCCTCGTTGGGCGGGGCAAGAATTCTGGTGCTCGACGTCACGATCAAGTGACGTTCAATTCCGACCAGACACACCCGAGGAGTGTCTAAAGCCTTAGCCAGCGACCCCTGCTCGTCCTCTATTGCTGGGAGGCCACAAATGCTGAGCCGACTGCGACCGTACGCCGTCGGGCTCCTCGTCTGGGCGTTCGTGTCAGCCGCGCCAAGCGGTCAGACACGCCCGCCGCAAGTGCAATCCGTTGGCATCACGATTGAGGGCTCCGTGGTGGACCCATCTCTCGCGGTGCTCCCCGGCGTCACCGTGACGCTTGAACGCGACGGCAACGTGGTCGCGACGACATCAACCGGCACTGACGGGAAATATCGATTCACCGCGGTCACTCCAGGGCCGTACACCGTGCGCGCCCGGCTGGCGGGTTTCAAGGTGCTCGCCCGAGTGCTGACGATTCGTGATCAGCCCGCTGTCGTGCAATTGCCGCTCGTGATGACGATCGGGCAGGCATCGGAAGAAATGACCGTCATCGCCGCCGCGCCCGTCGTCGACACGAAAAAGACGACGACCGGGACGTCGCGCGACCCGTGGCAAGTCGTGGACATGACCGCCGGCGGCGGCGCGGGACGCGGCGGTAGCGCGTCGGGCCAGCAGGTGAGCCCTCCCGCCGCGCCGCAAAGGAACCTCCAGGGCGGGTCGATCACCGACCTGTCGTCGAACAGCTCGCCGCGGTACCAGAACTTCGACTCGTTCGAGCAGATCGGTCCGCAACTGCCGTACTCCGGCGAGTCGTACGCGCGTCTCGAATCGAATCGCTTCCGGCTCACGAGCAAGCAGCCGGTCTCGACGTTTGGCGCGGATGTGGACACCGCGTCGTTCAGCAACGTGCGGCGGTTCCTCTCGAACGGCCAGCTGCCGCCGCGTGACGCCGTGCGCGTGGAGGAGCTCGTCAACTACTTCCACTTCGCCTATCCGGGGCCGCGTGGTGACAAGCCGATCGCGATCACGACCGAGGTCGGCGACTGCCCGTGGGCGCCGAGCCACAAGCTCGTGCTCGTCGGCGCACGCGCCCGCGCGAGCCAGGGTCGCGAGCCCGGTCAACGCAACCTGGTGCTGCTCATCGACGTCTCGGGCTCGATGCAGAGCGACGACAAGCTGCCGCTCATCAAGACCGCGCTGGGCATGTTCGTCGACACGCTGCGAGACGACGATCGTCTCTCGATTGTGACCTACGCGGGCTCGAGCGGCGTCGCGCTGTCGCCGACGCCGGCGCGCGATCGGCAGGCGATTCATCGCGCCATCGACGCGCTCTCTGCCGGCGGATCGACCAACGGCGGCGAGGGGCTCATCACGGCGTACCGCATCGCGCGCCAGACGTTCGTGCCTGGCGGCGTGAACCGGGTGATTCTGGCGACCGACGGTGATTTCAACGTCGGCATCACGAGCCAGGGCGATCTCTTCCATCTCATCGACCGCGAAAAGGATTCCGGCGTCTTCCTGTCGGTGTTCGGCGTCGGCACCGGCAATCTCAAGGACTCGACGATGGAGATGCTGGCCGATCGGGGGAACGGACACTACGCGTATCTCGATTCGTTGCAGGAAGCTCGCCGCGTGCTCATTCGCGAGGCCGATGCGACGCTCGAGACCGTCGCGAAGGACGTGAAGTTCCAGATCGAGTTCAACCCGGCGACCGTCGGCGCATGGAGGCTGATCGGCTACGAGGACCGTCTGCTGGCGCGCCAGGACTTCAACGACGATCGCAAGGACGCGGGCGAGATGGGCGCCGGTCACACCGTCACCGTGCTCTACGAGATCGTCCCGCCCGGCGCGCTCAACCGCATCGACGCGGAGACGGGCGATCGTCCCGTGGTCGATCCGCTCAAGTACCAGACCGCCGAGCCGGCGGCGCCTCTCCCGCCTCGACCGCCAGCGAAGAGCGGCTACGGCGAGGAGCTGCTCACCGTGAAGGTGCGCTACAAGCTGCCGGAGGCTGACGTGAGCGAGCTCATCGAGCAGTCGGTCAAGCCGGGCGGGCGCGCGCCGAATCTCGCGTTTGCCGCCGCGGCCGCCGAGTTCGGCTTGCTCCTGCGCGATGGGCAGTCGCCGCTCGATCGCTGGCAGGACCTCACACGGCGGATCCGGCTGTTGCCGGTGTCAACCGGCACGGCGGCCGATCGCCAGGCCTTGGCGGATTTGGTCGACCTGGCCGCGGGCTTGAGAAAGCTCAGCGGACCAAGCCGCTGACAAACACGCCGGGAATAATTTTGCGAATTGCGTAAGATTATTCCCGGCGTCATCTTGCTGCCCCCCTCCTACGAGCAACGACACGGACACGCGGAGCGCGTCGAGTTTGCGAGCGATCGCACGTTCCGCGCGAAAAACAAGATCAGCTATCGCTTCGCGCACTGGCCGATCTGGATCTGGGTGTTTTTCATCGCGCCCGGACCGGTGACGTTCGATCTGTTCGCGCATGGACCCGATCGAACGATGATGACGTGGTTGGCCGCCGTGCTGGTCGGCACGGGGCTCGCCGGACTCTTCGGGAAGTTGCCGGGCGTCGAGCCGGCGCCCTACATCCTCCGTTTCAACGAGGACCGGCCCAACCCGCTCTATCGCCGCATCTGCTACACGTTTGCCTGGAGCGAAGTCGTCGCCTACGCCGTGCTCAACTCCGCCGGGCTCATCGACGCGATCCTTCACGGGACCTGGCGCATGCGGCACTTCTACGACGCGTGGTACCTGCCGATCGCCGGGACGTGCTGGGTGCTGGGCGCGCTGGGCCTGTTGCCGCGCGTCCGGCGATCCACCCGCGGCGAAGGCACGGAGCGCCGCTACTTCTACGGATCCGTCTGGGCGGTCTGCATCGCGCAGCCGATGCTGTGGCTGCTGTGGAAGGTGCTGCCGTTGACCCGTACGTTCGACCTCCTCAAGCTCGCGATCTTCTGGGGCCTCCTCGCGTACGTCGGCAATCTCGCCCGGCGGGGTCTGCTTCCGCGGACGAGACCGATTCTGCCGGGGGAGAGCGCGGTCGCCGATTAGAGAGCGCAGGCCGAACCCGCCGAACCAGGTGCGATAGCATCTGTCCTCGTGCGTGATCGCTTCCTCGCGTTCGTCACCGAGCAGTTCCCGTTCGCCGCCACCGCCGCCCTGTCGGCGTTCGACCGCGTCGTGAAGTCGGCGCCGGCGAACGCGCGCGCGATCGACGGGGTGCGCGCGCCTCTGGCCCGTGCGCTGCGATCGGCCGTGACGTGGCCAGCCGGCGACGAGGCGATCGAGACGACGCCGGCGGTGAGCGTGAAGACGCGTCGATCGCAGAGCGTCGACGAGCTGGTCGCCGCCATCGACGGGTTTCTGGTCCGCGAGTCCATCGCCGCGGGCCTGAGCGACGAGGAGCGTCTCGAAATCCTGCGCGGCATGATCCTCACGCGCGCCGTCGACACACGGCTGAAGGTCTTCTTCTCCGGATCGGAAGTCCGGTACGGGAACACGCCGTTTCAAGGCAAGGGCTTTCGCTCGCTCGGACAGGAGGCCATTTACGCCGCCGCGATCCGGCTCCGTCGCGGCTCCAAGTGGCGCCGTGCGGACGGCACGTGGGAGGGCGACGTCATCGGGCCGATCATCCGCGACGTCGGCGCGGCGCTGGCGATGCGCAACGAGCCGGCGACCGTGCGCATGGTCCTCAACGCGCAGATGGGGAAGGCCGGCCCGCCAATGGACGGGCGGGACCTCCACATCGGCGACTTCGAGTCGGGTATCGTGCCGGCGACGGCGCCGCTCTCGGTGAGCAGCCTCACGGTGGCCGGCATGGCGCTGGCGTTCAAGCTCACGCGCGCGTCGCGCGTCGCCGTGTCGTTCATCGGCGAAGGCGGGTCGTCGCTCGGCGAGTGGCACGAAGCCATCAACATGTGCGCCGCCCGAAAGCTGCCGGCGATCTTCTGTCTGCAGAACAACCAGACGGCGCTCTCGACGCCGGTCGCCGATCAATCCGCGGTCCGCGTCTTTGCCGACAAGGCGGCCGGCTACGGCATTCCGGGACTCACGATCGACGGCACGGATCCGGAAGCGATCGCGGCGGCATTCGCCTGGGCCGCCGATCGCGCGCGGGCGGGGCAGGGCCCGGCGCTCATCGAGCTCGTCGCGATGCGCATGTGCGGGCACGCGCATCACGACGACATGTTGTACCTCGGCAAGGATCCGCAGCCGTCGTGGGAGTACCCGCCGCTCACGGCTCAGGGCTACGCGGATCCGAAGCTGTACGATTTCTGGCGGGCCCGCGACCCGATTCCGGCCTACGCGAAGCGACTCGAATCGCGCGGCTTGCTCAAGCGCGGCGATCTCGCGCGGCTCGAAGCCGAGGCCGACGCGATCGTCGAAGCCGAAGCGCGGGCCGTGATCGCCGCGGCCTGGCCGGAGCCCGCGTCGGTCACGCGCGGCGTGATCGCGGACGATCCGGTCTCGCGTCACCGCGTCGAGATCCTCGATCGGGACGACCGGGCCTCGTCCGCCTCACCGCTGCCGCCGATCGCGGACGCGCCGCCCTTCGACAAGAAAGGCACGACGTTTCTCGAGGCCGTGATGCAAGGCGTCGGCGACGCGCTCGCGGCCGATCCGCGCGTGCTCGTGTACGGCGAAGACGTCGGTGGGTCGTACGGCAACGCGTTTCTGCTGTTGCGCCCGCTGCTCGAGAAGTTCGGCGACCGCATTCTGAATTCGCCGCTGGCCGAGAGCGCGGTCCTTGGCGGCTGCATCGGCGCCGCGCTCGCGGGACTGCGGCCGATCGGCGAGATGCAGTTCAACGACTTCGTCGCGACGGGCTTCAACCAGCTCGTCAACAACGCGGCGAAGATCCGGTACCGCTGGGGCGGGTCGGTCCCGATGGTCGTGCGGATGCCGTGGGGCGGCCTGCGCCACGCCGGTCCCTACCATTCGCAGAACACGGAGCCCTGGTTCTACCGCACGCCCGGTCTCAAGATCGTCGTGCCGTCGACGCCGTTCGACGCGCGCGCGCTGATGGCTTCGGCCGTCGCCGATCCCGATCCCGTGCTGTACTACGAGCACATCGCCCTCTACCGCGATCCGCGGATCAAGCAGCTCGTCGAGGCCGCGCCGCCGCGCCCGCTGCCGGTGGGACAAGCCGCGCTTCGCCGGGCGGGGTCGGATCTCGCGATGGTCTCCTACGGCGCGTACGTCCACGTGTGTTTGCGCGTCGCCGAGAAGCTCTCGGCGTCGGGCATCGAGGCGAGCGTCCTCGATCTTCGCTGGCTCTCGCCGCTCGATCGCGACGCGCTCCTCGCGGTCGCCCGTCACGCCGGCCGCGTGCTCATCGTCCACGAAGATTCGAAGACGGGCGGCCTCGGCGAGTCGCTCGCGGCCATCATTCAAGAGGAAGCGTTCGAGTGGCTCGACGCGCCGGTGCGCGTCATCGGGGCGCTCGATACGCCGGTTCCGTACTCGCCGCCGCTCGAAGAGGTCTTCTTGCCGAGTGAAGCGGAAATCGAAGCGGCGGCGAGGAAGATCGTTGAGTACTAGTCGTACGACGGGTACGACTGGTGCGACGGGTCCGAGGAGCTGTGATGCCTGTCAACTTTTTGGAAGAACCCCATGACGAAAAAGTTGACGCGCGCCAGCTCGTTCGACGGACCCGTCGTGCCTGATGTACCGGTCGTACGACGAGACGGTACCGACGGCTGGGACGCGTACGCCCCCTTTTACGATTGGGAGAACGTCCGCACGATTGGCCGTCGCGACGTCGCGTTCTGGCGCGGCCTCGCTGCGCGTGAGGGCGCGCCGGTGCTCGAGCTGGGCTGCGGGACGGGACGCGTGCTCGTGCCGATGGCCCGCACGGGGCTGCCGGTCACCGGCATCGATCGGTCGGCGCCGATGCTCGCGTATGCCCGCCGGCGTGCGCGCCGGCTGCCGGCCGGGGCGCGTCCCGGGATCGTGCGCGGCGACATTCGCGCGCTGCCGTTTCCGCGCGCCGCCTTCGGCCTTGTCGTCGCGCCCTACGGTATGCTGCAGTCGCTCCTGCGCGATCGCGATCTGACGGCCGCGCTCGGCGAGGCGTCACGCGTGCTCCAGCGCGGCGGTCTGCTGGGCATCGATCTGGTGCCGGACCTGGCACGCTGGGACGAATATTCGAAGACCATGCGCCTGGCGGGGCGCGGGCGGGCGGGATCCTCGGTGACGCTCATCGAGAGTGTGCGCCAGGACCGTGCACGCGGCCTGACGATGTTCGACGAGATGTTCGTCGAGCGGCGCAATGGCCGGGCACGCCGGCGCCGGTTCTCCCTGACGTTCCGGACGCGGCCGATCCGCGAGATCGCTCGCCGGCTCACCGATGCCGGTTTCCGCGTGGACGCGACGCTCGGCGACTACCAGGGCGGGCCGTGGGATCCGCGCGCCCAGGTCTGGCTGCTCCTCGCCCGCCGCACCTGAAACGACCCGGGATCCTGTGGCCGTGCTAAGATCACGGGTCCTTTTGATCATGGAGAAGGTCCCATGTCTGGCCATTCCAAGTGGCATACCATCAAGCACAAGAAAGGCGCGGCTGACGCCAAGCGTGGCAAGCTGTTCACGCGCCTCATCAAGGAACTGACGGTCGCGGCCCGCAACGGCGGCGGCGATCCGGACATGAATCCGCGCCTGCGCACGGTCATCGCCGATGCGCGCGCGGCCAACATGCCCGCCGACAACATCAAGCGCGCCATCCGCCGCGGCACGGGCGAAGAGGAAGGCGTGATGTACGAGGAAGTGATCTACGAGGGCTACGGCCCGGGTGGCGTCGCGATCCTCATGGAAACGCTCACCGACAACAGAAACCGCACCGTCGGCGAAATCCGGCACATTCTCACCAAATGGGCAGGCAATCTCGGCGCGGCCAACAGCGTCGCGCGCTTGTTCAGCAAGCGCAGCGTGATCTCCATCGCCAAGGAGAAGGCGAGTGAAGAGACGCTGATGGAAGCCCTCCTCGAAGCCGGCGCGGACGACCTGCGCGACGACGGAGCGGCGTGGGAAATCGTGTCGGCGCCGGAGCACCACGCCGCGGTCGTCGAGGCGGTGAAGAAGCTGGGCATCGAGCCCGACAACGCCGAAGTCGCTATGGTTCCGAGCGACTACATCAAACTCGAGGGCAAGCAGGCGCAGCAGATGCTCAAGCTGATGGAGGCGCTCGAGGACCACGACGACACGAAGAACGTCTGGTCCAACTTCGACGTCGACGAGAAGGAAATCGAGGCCTCGCTGGCGTGAGGATCTTCGGGATCGATCCCGGATCCATTCGAACCGGGTATGGTTGCGTCGAGACCAACGGAAGCCGTCACCGCCTCGTCACGTGCGGCGTGCTTTCGGCGCCAGGGCGCGCCAGTTTCCCGCAGAAGCTCCAGTTCATCCACGACGGCCTCGCGCGGCTGATTGAGACCGCGGCGCCCGAGTGCGTGGCGATCGAGAACCTGTTTCACGCGCGCAACGTGCGGAGCGCGCTCGTGCTGGGCCATGCGCGCGGCGTTGCCGTGCTCGCCGCGGTCGAGGCCGGGTTGCCCGTGGTCGAGTACGCACCGAGCGAGATCAAGCTCGCCGTATCCGGCTACGGCCGCGCGGAGAAAGCGCAGCTGCAGCAGATGGTCAAGCTGCTGCTCGGCCTCGACACGGCGCCGTCGCCGCACGACGCGGCCGACGCGCTCGCCGTCGCGATCTGTCACGCGCACATGCACCGCGCGCCCGCGATGGCCGCGCGCCGCCAGCCGCGGCATCTGCGGAGCTGGCGCTACGCGAAGCTGCCCGAGCGCGCCAAGCGACCACGTCCGTGATCGCGCACTTGTCCGGCACGCTGCTCGAGAAGCAGGTCCAACGTCTCGTCGTCAACGTCGGTGGCGTCGGCTACGACCTTCAGGTGCCACTCTCGACCTTCTACGGCGTCGGCGAGCCGGGATCGTCCGTCTCGCTGCGCGTCCACACGCACGTGCGCGAGGACGCCATCCAACTCTTCGGGTTTGGCACCGCGCTCGAGCTGTCGCTCTTTCAGCGGCTGATCGCCGTCAACGGCATCGGACCCAAGGTCGCGCTGTCGGTGCTGTCGGGCATCGAGCCGGGCGATCTCGTCCGCGCGATCCGCCAGTCGGACGTCGGGCGGCTCACGAGCATCCCCGGTGTCGGCAAGAAGACCGCGGAGCGGATCGTCATCGAGCTGCGGGATCGGCTGCCGAAGGCCGACGCGACCGACACCGTCGACGCGGTCGAAGGCGGCGACTTGCGATCGGATGTGCTGTCCGCGCTCGCGAATCTCGGATACCATCGCGCCGCCGCCGAGAAGGCCATCGACGGCGTGATGCGCAAGACCGACGCGAAAACCTTTGACGCGCTCCTGCGCGAAGTGCTGAAGGCGCTGTCGCGATGACCGATCCTCGCCTCGTCAATGCGTCGCGTGAAGACGAGGACCGGCAGTACGAAGCGGGACTGCGCCCGCGCACGCTGGCCGACTACATCGGTCAGCAGCGCGTGCGCGACAATCTCGACGTGTCGATCTCGGCGGCCCGCCAACGGCAGGAAGCGCTCGATCACGTGCTGCTGTTTGGCCCGCCCGGGCTCGGCAAGACGACGCTCGCGTATGTCATCGGCAACGAGATGGGCGTGCCCGTGCGATCGACGTCCGGCCCGGTGCTCGAGCGGCCCGGCGATCTCGCGGCGATCCTGACCAACCTGCAGGCGCGCGAGGTGCTCTTCATCGACGAAGTGCACCGCATGAGTCCGGTCATCGAGGAGATTCTGTATCCGGCGATGGAGGACTTCGAGCTCGACATCATGATCGGCCAGGGCCCGGGCGCGCGATCCGTCAAGGTGCCGCTGCAGCCGTTCACGCTCATCGGCGCGACGACGCGTGCGGGGCTGCTCACGGCGCCGCTGCGCGCCCGCTTCGGCATCGTCCATCGCCTGGACTTCTACGAGCACAGGGATCTCGTGGAGATCGTCACGAGATCCGCGCGGATTCTCGGCGTCGAGATCGTGCCTGACGCCACCGACGAACTGGCGCGCCGATCGCGCGGCACGCCGCGCATCGCCAACCGGCTGCTGCGTCGCGTCCGCGATTTCGCACAAGTCCGCGCGGACGGACGGATCACGGCGGCCGTGTGTCACGACGCGCTCGAGCTGCTCGAGGTCGATCAGCACGGCTTCGACGAAGCGGATCGCCGGCTGCTCAAGACGATCATCGACAAGTTCGGCGGCGGCCCGGTCGGCATCAACAGCCTGGCGGCTGCGATCAGCGAGGAAAAGGACGCGATCGAGGATATCTACGAGCCGTATCTGATCCAGATTGGCTTTCTCGATCGCACACCACGCGGCCGCGTCGCGACCGGGCGGGCGTACGAATACTTCGGATTGACAGCTCCGGGAAAGGATCGACTGTGGTGACGTTGCGGCCGGTGAAGATCGCGGGACTTTCGACCTTCGTGCCTCCAAAGGTGCTGACCAACGCGCAGCTCGAGAAAATGGTCGACACGTCCAACGAGTGGATTCTCCAGCGCACTGGCATCCGGGAGCGCCACATCGTCGAGCCTGGGCAGGGCACGTCGGACATCGCGGAGCCAGCCGCGCGCGCGGCGATCGAGGAAGCCGGGATCACCCCCAAGGACATCGGCTTCATCGTCGTCGGCACGACGACGCCGGACACGATCTTCCCGAGCACGGCGTGCACGCTCCAGGCGAAGATCGGCGCGGTCAACGCCTGGGGCTACGATCTCGGGGCCGCGTGCTCGGGATTCACCTACGCGTTCACCGCCGCCTACCAGCTCGTCGCGACCGGCGCGGTCGAGCACGCGCTCGTCATTGGCGCCGACGTGATGTCGAGCATCATCGACTACACCGATCGCGCGACGTGCATTCTCTTTGGCGACGGCGCCGGCGCGGTCGTGCTCTCGCCGGCGGCGGCGGGGGAGCCCGCGATCATCGACTTCGCGCACGTCACCGACGGCACGGGCGGGCCGGCGCTGTGCATGCCCGCCGGCGGCAGCCGTCTGCCGGCGTCCCATGAGACCGTGGATGCGCGACTGCATTACGTCAAGCAGGACGGGCAGGCGGTGTTCAAATTTGCCGTGCGCATGACGGAGGAGATTTCGCGCCGTCTGCTGACGCGCCACAACCTCACGCCCGGCGACGTGGATCTGTTCATCTCGCACCAGGCCAACCGCCGCATCATCGAGGCGTCGACCGAGCGGCTCGGCCTCGATCCGAAGAAGGTCGTCATCAACCTCGACAAGTACGGCAACACGACGGCCGCGACGATTCCGCTTGCGCTCGCCGACGCGCGCGCCGACAAGCGCCTCAAGAAGGGCGATCTCGTGCTGCTCGCGTCTGTGGGCGCGGGGTTTACGGTCGGGTCAATCCTGTTGAGGTGGAGCCTGTAGGTTCCGAGGTTCCGGAGTTCCGCGGTTCCGAGGTGCGCTGGCCGACTGAACCTCGGAACCTCGGAATCCCGGAACCACCCAGTCTGTTTACTTGACCGGAATCATGAGGTGGGCGTACGGCGTCCCCGCGAACATCACGTACGGCGCCTTCGTGTTCGCGGCCGTCGTCGGATAGCCGGCGAAGTGATCGCCGATGTTCATGACCATCAGGTGCGGCCCGGTGTCGACCCACTTGTCGCCTGACTTCGGTTCGGTCGCGAACGGATCGGTGTTGCTCGCGTCCGAGCCGCCCATCAACATGTAGCCGATCGCCATCTTGTCCTTGGGTGGATCCTTATGGGTCATCCACGCGTTGGCCCACTCCATGCCGTTCTTGTCGAGACACATCGGGTCGACGCCTGGTGATGGACCATCGGGAATGCACGTCCAGCCGTTGGTGCCCTGCTTGAGCACCTTCATGCTGGGCATCTCCATGATCGTGGCGGTGAGTCCGATCGCGGGCGGCGCCGCCGACATGGCGCTCTGAATCTTTTCCGCGTCAGTCGCCGGTGGCTTTGCCGGACCGATCTTCGGCGCCCCTGGGGGTGCTTGTCTGGGCGCGGTGGTCTGAGACGCGACGTTGGTGATGCCCGCGAAGAGCACGAGAAGAAGGACTGCGGAGAACCGACTCTTCATAACGCACCTCCGAAATGAGCTAAAAAAAGACGCCGGCATTGTACGCCGTTAACACCGCCATCGAGCGAGAAGGCAGCGTCACGATCGCGCCCGCGGCGATCATCTGGCTGGCGCCGAGAGGCTCGGCGGTGTTGACTCGCATCTGCCACACGCCCGTGACTGCCGGCAGTGTGAACGGCACCTCGGCGACTGACGCGTTGAAGAGCAACAGGACCGTGTCTCTGAGCTGCACGGCCAGCACGCGGCGTTCGGGATCGCCCCAGTCATCGCCCGCCATCTCGCGGCCGTTCGGATGGAGCCATCGCACGTCGGTCACGCCGTCGATCGGGCCATCGAGAAACGCATCGCGCGTGAGCGCGGGCTCGGAGGCCCGGAGCGCGGCGGCCTGACGGACGAACGCGAGAAACTCGCGCGCCTCGTCGTCGCCGGGCCACGGCGTCCAGGTGAGCGGCGAGTCGTGACAGTACGCGTTGTTGTTGCCGGACTGCGATCGCCCGAGTTCATCGCCACCGTTGAGCATTGGCACACCGAGCGACACGAACAGCGTCAGGACGAAGTTGCGCCGCTGACGCTCGCGCAACGCGCGCACCGCCGCGTCGCCGGTTGGGCCCTCGACGCCGCAGTTCCAGCTGAAGTTGCGGGGCTCGCCGTCGCGGTTCTCCTCGCCGTTCGCCTCGTTGTGCTTGTCGTTGTAGGCGACTAGATCCGCCAGCGTGAAGCCGTCGTGCGTCGTCACGTAGTTGATGCTCGATTGCGGCGATCGTCCGGCGCGGCCGAAGACGTCGCGGCTGCCGGCCAGCCGCGTCGCGAGCTCGGGCAGCGCGCCCGCATCCCCGCGCCAGAAGCGCCGGACCGTGTTGCGGTAGCGATCGTTCCACTCGCTCCACTCGACCGGAAAGTTGCCGAGCTGGTACCCGCCTGGCGACGCGTCCCACGGCTCGACGATGAGCTTCACGCCGCGCAGGACGGGATCCTGCGCGATCACGTCGAAGAACGCGGCGAGACGATCCGGCGTGACCGGATCGCGCGCGAGCGCGGGCGCGAGATCGAAGCGGAAGCCGTCGACGTGCATCTCACCGGCCCAATAGCGCAGGCTGTCGAGGACCAGCCGCCGCGCGTAGGCGGACCGCGTGTCGAGCGTGCTGCCGCACCCGGTAAAGTCCTCGTACAGGGAGGGTTTGCCGGGACGCAGCCGGTAGTAACCGTAATTGTCGATGCCGCGCAGCGAGAGCGTTGGGCCCAGGTGGTCGCCCTCGGCGGTATGGTTGTAGACGACGTCGAGGAGGACTTCGAGTCCGGCAGCGTGCAGCCGCGCCACCATCTGCTTGAATTCCGAGACGGCGAGATGAGGCGCCGTGGCGTACGCCGGTTCGGGCGCGAAGTACCCAACCGTGTTGTAGCCCCAGTAGTTGGTCAGGCCGCGCTTTTCGAGCGCCGGCTCGTTCGCGTGCGCATGAATTGGCAGGAGCTCGACCGCGGTCACGCCGAGTGCGCGCAAGTGATCGATGGACGCCGGCGCCGCGACGCCGAGGTAGGTGCCGCGCCATTCGGGCGGCACTGCGGGATTCTGGGCCGAGAAGCCTTTGACGTGCAGCTCGTAGATCAGCGTCTCGGGCCATGACGTGCGCAGGGGTTGGTCGCCGCCCCAGTCGAACGCTGGATCGAGTACAGCGCCAATCGGCGCGTACGGCGCGCTGTCGGTCTCGTCCGCCGGCCCGTCGCCTTCCGATCCGGGTGCGTAGGCGAGGAGCGCGGGATGCCACACGGACGTGCGACCGATCGCGCGTGCGTAGGGATCGAGCACGACCTTGGCCGCGTTGAACCGCTGGCCGCGTTCGGGATCCCACGGACCGCGCACGCGATAACCGTAGAGTTGTCCGGGGCCGAGCCCGGGCACGTAGCCGTGGAACACATGCCCGGTCCGCGCGGCGAGCGGCAGGCGCGTGTGTTCACGAGCCTCGGCGGGCGAGTCGAACAGGCAGAGCTCGACGCCCGTCGCCCGCTCGGAGACGATCGCGAAGTTCACGCCGGATCCGTCCCACGTCGCGCCGAGTGGATCGGGTCGGCCTGGTAGCATTTGCACGGACTGATTGTACAAATGAGTCATGCCGCCCATCGGTGATGCGCCGGCCTCGCCCGGTTCGTCGGCGCCGCCGCCGTGGCTCCGCTTCTGGGCCGATCTACTCGACTCGCGCTTCCGCATCCCGGGCACCGACATCCGCTTCGGGATCGATCCGATCCTGTCGCTGATTCCCGGCTTCGGCGATCTCGCCAGTCCGATCTTCACCGTTGTGCTGCTCGTCCAGGGCCTCCGCCAGCACGTCCCGCGCGTCGTCATGGTCCGCATGGTCGTGAACGCGCTCATCGACGCGCTCATCGGCGTGATTCCGGTGGCGGGCAACATCGGCGACATCTTCTGGCGCGCGAACAACCTCAACCTCGCGCTCCTCGAGCGCCACGCACAAGCCGGCCGTCCGCCGACGCCGGGCGACTACGCGTTCGTCTGGCTCATCGCGCTGGTCCTGGGGTTGTTGATTCTCGTGCCGGTCTTGATCGCGCTGTGGCTAGCGACGGTCTTGTGGCACCTCGTGGCGGGCAGGTGAACGTGCTGGTCTCCGACTTCGACTTCGCGCTGCCCGAGTCGCTGATCGCGCAGGAGCCGCGGCCGCGTGGGACGTCGCGGCTGATGGTCGTCGATCGCGCCAGCCGATCCTGGCGTGAGACGACGATCGCGACGCTGCCGCAGCTGCTCAACGCCGGCGACCTGCTCGTCGTCAACGACACGCGCGTGTTTCCGGCGCGGCTGATCGGGCGCCGCGATCCGTCGGGCGGCGCGGTCGAGTGTCTGTTGATTGAGCGCGTGGACGACACGCACTGGCATGCGCTCGTGCATCCCGGCCAGAAGCTGAAGCCTGGCGCGCGGATGGCATTCGACGACCCGGCGCGCGCGCCGGGCGTCGTGGTCCGCGGCACGGTGCTCGAGCGCGAGTTCTTCGGTAAGCGGCTCGTCACGCTGGAGGCGGAAGGCGCGCCCGGGCTCGACGCGGCGGTGGATGCGATCGGACACATGCCGCTGCCGCCGTACGTCCATCGCGCGGACACGCCGGAGGATCGCGAGCGCTATCAGACGATCTACGCGCGCGTGCGGGGTTCAGTGGCGGCGCCCACGGCCGGATTGCACTTCGACGCGCCGTTGCTAGACGCGCTCGACGCGGCGGGCGCCTCGCGCGCGCCGATCACGCTGCACGTCGGCTACGGCACCTTCAAGCCGGTGCGAGTCGAGCGGGCGGAGGATCATCGCGTCGATCGCGAGGCGTACGATATTCCGGCAGCGACCGCCGAACGGGTCGCGTCCGCTCGCGCCGCCGGCCGGCGCGTCGTCGCGGTCGGCACGACGACGACCCGCGCGCTCGAGAGCGCAGCGGACAGGACGGGCCGGGTGCGACCGGGCCCAGGCGCCACGGAGTTGTTCATCCGCCCCGGCCACGAATTCCGCGTCGTGGACGTACTGCTCACGAACTTTCACCTGCCCCGGTCATCGCTCCTGATGCTCGTCGCGGCCTTCGCTGGACGGGAGCTGATCCTCGACGCGTACCGCGACGCGGTCTCGCGCGGATTTCACTTCTACAGCTACGGCGACGCGATGTTGGTGGTGTAGGGGGTCAGATCTGTTTTCCACAGAAACGGCTGGTTCGGGGACAGGTCTCGTTTGGGGCGCTGCCCCACGAGACCTGTCCCCGCACGAGCCGTTTCTGTGGAAAACAGATCTGACCCCCTTACAATCTGTCCGTGAAACTCGACTACGAGCATTTCGATCTCTCGCGGGTGCGGACGTACCCGTTGGCGGAGCGGCCGAGCAAGGTCCATCACGAGAGCTTCGCGAAGCGGTGGGCGCCCGAGTCGGGCTTCGCCGGCTGGATCGCGTCGTTGCCGCGCATCCTCGCGGCCGCGGATCTGCAGGCGGTCATCGGTGCCATCCAGCAGGCCCACGCCGACGAACGTGCGATCGTCTGGGGCCTGGGCGCCCATGTCATCAAGACCGGCCTAGCGCCCGTGATCATCGATTTGATGGAGCGTGGCTACGTCTCGGCGATCGCGCTCAACGGCGCGAGCATGATCCACGACTTCGAAATCGCGATCGCGGGCCAGACCTCCGAGGACGTCGACGCCAACCTGGGCCCCGGCACGTTCGGGATGGCCGAGGAAACCGGCCGCGGGCTGAACGACGCGATCCGCGACGGCGCGGGCCGCGGGCTTGGGCTCGGCCAGTCGGTCGTCGAATTCCTCGACCGCCGCGCCGCGTCATTCGCACGGCTGAGCATTCTCAGCGCTTGTGCGCGCCTGAAGATTCCCGTGACCGTGCACGTCGCAATTGGCACCGACATCATTCACATGCACGAGGCCGCGTCCGGCGAAGCGATCGGCGAGGCGAGCCTGCGCGATTTCCGGTACTTCACGTCATTTGTCGCCAAGCTCGAGGGCGGCGTCTATCTCAACTGCGGATCCGCGGTGATGCTGCCCGAAGTGTTTCTCAAAGCCGTGTCACTCGTGCGCAACCGCGGCATCTCGCTCGACGGCATCACCACGGTCAATCTCGACTTCCTGCGCAACTACCGCGCGGAAACGAACGTCGTGCGCCGCCCCGTCGCGGGAATCGGCCGAGGCTATTCACTGACCGGTCATCACGAGATCATGCTGCCGCTGCTTGCGGCGGCGCTCACGAGCTAGGGGGCAGGCCATGACGGGACGAATGCAATTGTGGTTCGCCGTCGCCGCAGGCGCGGTCACGCTCACCGCATGGCAGCCATCGCACGCGCAGGAAGGCACGTCCGCACCCACGGGGCTGACGCTCCGCCCCTTTGCGGCGGCCTTCGCCGGCGATGGAGCGAACGCTCGCGTGCGGATCGCCATCAACGTGACCGAGCCGAGCTCGGAGATCGCTGACAGCGCTGGCAGGGTGTCCGAGGATCTCATCTGTGACATTGCGGCCGTTGATCTGGCGACCGGTCAGACTACGGCCAGCACGAGCAGAGCCGTGAGGTTCATCGGGGGCGCCCGGGGTGTGCCGCGAGAACTCGTCACGCTCGACGTCGATGCGATGCTGACCCTCGTCCCCGGTAAGTACGAGCTCCAAGCCGACGCGAAGAGCCGCTCGGGCACTCGATCCGGCCACGCGCTGCTTGCGCTCGACGTGCCCGATTTTTCCGCGCAGCCGCTGCAGGTGAGTGATCTCGTGCTGGGATCCAGCGGCAATCCTCGCGGCTGGTCCGGATCACGGATCGTGACCGGGGGGGCTCCGCCGATCTGGCCGTTCCATCCCGAGATCAGCCCCGAATTCCCATCGACGGATGACGTCCGGTTGTATGCCGAAATTGCGCGCGCGAATCCCGCGAGCCGGGTTGACGCATCGGCCGAGATTCTCGATCGCGCGGGGAAGATTGTTGTCCAACGGACCCCCACGATTGCCCCGGGCGCACCAGGTGCGATCGACGTCACCCTCACGCTCGCGTGGCTGGCGCCCGGCCCCTACCGCCTTCGTGTCACGGCGAAGGGCGGAGCCCACACCGCGACGCGCGAGGTCGAGTTCGTCGTCAAGTGATCGACGTCTGGCTTCAAACTTCCAACTTGACTATGATCAGGTGTTCCGCCGGTGTAGCTCAGCCTGGTTAGAGCATGCGGCTCATAACCGCAGTGTCCGGGGTTCAAATCCCTGCACCGGCACCACCCTTTGAACGGCCCTTCTGAGATGCGGGATCTCGCGCGCCTCGTGGCCGGCACGATCACCCGTCATGCGCTCGCTGGCGCGGACGACCGCGTGGCGGTTGCCGTGTCCGGCGGGCCCGACTCGGTGGCCCTCGTGTTCCTCCTGCGCGAGGTCGCGCCGGATCTCGGATTCACGCTCGCCGGGCTGGTTCACGTCAATCACATGTTGCGCGGCGCGGAGTCGGACGCCGACGAGGTGTTCGTCCGCGCGCTCGCCGGCCGCCTCGCGCTTCCGTGCGTCGACGGGCGCGCCGACGTCGCGGCGCGCGCGCGCGAAGCGCGCCAGTCGATCGAGGCCGCCGCGCGCGGCGCGCGCTACGAGATCTTCGAGCGGGCGGCCCGCGAGTTGAACGCAACGCGCGTCGCCACGGGCCACACGCTCGACGACCAGGCCGAGACCGTGCTCCTGCGTCTTCTCCGCGGTGCGGGGAATCGCGGCCTCAGCGGTATTCGCGTTCGTCGCGGTAGGTACATTCGGCCGCTCCTCGAGTGCCGCCGATCCGACCTGCGGCGCTACCTCCTCGCGCGCGATGAGCCCTTCCGGGAGGACGCCTCGAATTTCGATCGCCGGATCCCACGCAACCGCGTCCGTCACGATCTGCTTCCGGTCGTAGAAGATCTCGCGCCCGGCGGCATCCGGGCCCTGGGCCGCGCTGCCGAATGGGCGGCCGACGATGAGGCGTTTTTGGAAGGGGAGGCGATCGAAAGCGCTCGATCGCACGTCTTATCTGATGGCGCCGGTGTCCAACTGAAAGTAGAGGGACTGACCGGTCTGCCACCTGCCCTGGCCCGTCGGATCGTCCGCCTCGCGGTCGAAACGGCCGCGCCGGGGGTGACGGTCGCCGGGCGCCATCTGGATGCGGTCCGCGAGCTCACCGCCGCCGATAACGGGGACGGGCACCTTGATCTGCCCGGGGTCTCTATCGAGCGCCGAGGCGGCGTCCTCGACGTTCGCGCGGGGCATCCGCGTGAGGTGAGGCGAGAGACGTTCGAGTACGCGCTGCCGGTGCCAGGCGAAGTGCGGGTGCCAATGGCGGACGCGACGATCGTCACGAGCCGCCCAAATGGGGAGGTCCCCGAGCCGCTCGCGGCGCGGACGGGCGAGGTCGCGGTGGTCCAGGCCGCCTCGCTGACGCTGCCGCTGGTGGTCAGAAACCGGCGGCCGGGTGATCGCTTCCGGCCGCTCGGCGCGCCCGGACGTCGCAAGGTACAGGATCTGTTCGTGGACCGGAAAGTCCCACGAAACGAACGAGATCGCGTGCCGATTGTCGTCGATGCCGATGGACGAATTGTGTGGGTCGCAGGGGTGACGATCGCCCACGACTGCCGGGTCACGGCGCCCGAGGCAGGCGTGGTAATCTTGGAACTGAAACGCCGATAACCAACAGCATGAACTCGACTTTGAAGAGCCTCTTGTTCTGGATGGTCCTGGTGGTCATCGCCGCCTTGATCTGGAACTTCTCCACGAACTTCCAGCGCAACACGGACGAGATCACCTTCACGGATTTCCTCCAGAAGGTCCAAAGCAGCCAGATTTCGATGGTGACCTTCACGGGCACCGAGATCACCGGGAAGTACAGCGACCCGGGTGGCAAGGACTTCCGCACCTACATGCCGCCGCAGGGCGTCTACGACGGGCTGGCCAACCAGCTCGAGTCGAAGGGCGTGGTCATCAAGGCCCACCCGGAATCGACGAGTCCGTGGGCGACGCTCCTCATCTCCTGGGCGCCGATCGTGCTCATGGTCGGGTTCTGGGTGTTCATCATGCGGCAGATGCAGAGCGGCGGGAACAAGGCCCTGTCGTTCGGCAAGAGCCGCGCGAAGCTCTCCTCCTCGACGCAGAAGAAGGTGACGTTCAAGGACGTCGCCGGCGCGGACGAAGCGAAGGATGAGCTCCAGGAAATCATCGAGTTCCTGCGCGAGCCGCAGCGGTTCCAGAAGCTCGGCGGACGCATCCCGAAGGGCGTGCTCCTCATGGGGTCGCCCGGCACGGGCAAGACGCTCCTCGCGCGCGCGGTCGCGGGCGAAGCGAACGTTCCATTCTTTTCGATCAGCGGCTCGGACTTCGTCGAGATGTTCGTCGGCGTCGGCGCATCACGCGTCCGCGACCTGTTCGAGCAGGGCAAGAAGAACGCCCCGTGCATCATCTTCATCGACGAGATTGACGCCGTCGGCCGTCACCGCGGCGCAGGTCTCGGCGGCGGGCACGACGAGCGCGAGCAGACGCTCAACCAGCTGCTCGTCGAGATGGATGGCTTCGAGTCGAACGAGGGCGTCATCCTCATCGCGGCCACCAACCGTCCCGACGTGCTCGATCCGGCGCTCCTTCGTCCCGGCCGATTCGACCGTCGCATCGTCGTCAACCGCCCGGACGTGAAGGGCCGCGAGGGAATCCTCGCCGTCCACACGCGCAAGATTCCGCTGTCCGACGACGTGGAGATCAAGGTGTTGGCGCGGGGCACGGCCGGCTTCTGCGGCGCGGACCTCGCCAACCTCGTGAACGAAGCGGCGCTCAACGCCGCGCGCTACAACCAGAAGGTCGTCCGCATGGCCGACTTCGAGTTCGCCAAGGACAAGGTCCTGATGGGCTCGGAGCGCCGGTCGATGATGATCACCGAGGAAGAGAAGCGCGTTACGGCGATCCACGAGGCCGGCCACGCGTTGCTCGCGGTGATTCTGCCCAACGCCGATCCGGTCCACAAGGTCACGATCATCCCGCGCGGCATGGCGCTCGGCGTCACGATGCAGCTGCCGATGGACGACAAGCACAACTACTCGCGCGACTACCTCAACGATCAGATCTCGATCCTGCTCGGCGGGCGCATCGCCGAGGAGATCACGAACGGCCAGCTCACGACGGGTGCGGGCAACGACCTGGAGCGCGTCACGGAAGTCGCGCGCCGCATGGTGTGCGAGTGGGGCATGAGCGACAATCTGGGCCCGCTCACCTTCGGCAAGCGCGAGGAGCAGATTTTCCTGGGCCGCGAAATCGCGAAGACGCAGGACTACAGCGAGGACACGGCGGTCGCGATCGACAACGAAGTCAAGCGCTTCGTGATGACCAACTACGATCGCGCGCGTCAGCTGCTCACCGAGCACAAGCCGATCCTGCTCAAGATCGCCGACGAGCTGCTCGCGCGCGAAGTGCTCGACGCCGATCAGGTCAACCGCCTCGTCCAGGGCCTGCCGCTCGAAGAGCGCGTGCCCGCGGCCACGCCGCCCACGACCGACGAGCGCCGCGAGGCGCCCCTCGGCCCCGGACGGCCGGCGATGGTGCCGTCCCTGAACAAGCCGATCGGGCAGGAATAGCCGCCGATCAAGTTAGAAGTTTGAAGTTCGAAGTTCGAAGTACAGAATGCACGCGTGCGTTCCGAAACTTCGAACTTCTGACTTCGAACTTCGAACTTGATCCCGATGATCGCCCCCCGTCAGACCTTCTCGCTCTCCCTCCCAAACCTCGGGCCGCTCCAGCTTGGCGTCCATACGCTCGTCATGGGCATCATCAACGTCACGCCCGACTCCTTTGCCGATGGCGGCCGTCGATTCTCGGCTGACGCGGCGATTGCCGGCGCGATCGCGATGGCGCATGCGGGCGCGGATCTCGTCGACATCGGCGCGGAGTCCACGCGGCCCGGGGCCGATCCGCTGCCTGTCGACGAGGAGCTCCGCCGACTGGTGCCCGTGCTCGAGGGACTACGCGGTCGGCTGAAGATTCCGGTGTCAATTGACACCTACAAAGCCCCCGTCGCCGATCACGCGATCGATTTGGGCGCGGCCATCGTCAACGACGTGAGCGCGCTCGCCTTCGACCCGGCGATGGCCGAGGTCGTGGCCCGCCGAGGCGTGCCCGTGATCCTGATGCACACGCGCGGCCGCTCGCGCGAGATGTACGCGTTGGCCAGGTACACGGACCCGGCCGGCGAGGTGGCCGCCGAGCTGGCGGCTCGAATGGCCGTCGCCGAAGCCGCCGGTATTGCGCGCGGCCAGATCATCCTCGACCCCGGCCTGGGCTTCGCGAAGCGCGCCGAGCACTCGCTGGCCGTGCTGGCGGGACTGCCGCGCCTTGCCGCGCTGGGCTGCCCGCTGCTGGTCGGTCCCTCGCGCAAGTCCTTCCTGACCGCCGCGCTCGGCGACGTCCCGCCCGACCATCGGGAGTGGGGCACCGCGGCGGCTGTGACCGCCGCGGTCCTCCTCGGTGCGCATATCGTGCGGGTCCATGGCGTGGCGGAGATGATCGATGTCGTGCGCGTGGCCGATGCACTGAGATCACACTCCACGTCCGGCACCGAACGTGTGTAAGGGGTCGGGTCTCGCTCACGCCAGGCGAGACCCGACCCCAACTCATCTCATAGTTCTCCGCTTTGATACTCTGTCTGCGCGTTCATGAACCAGTTCGTCGCGTTGTTTCACCGGCCGCCGCTGTCCTGGTGGGATGTCCTGGACATCGTCATCGTGTCGGTGCTGATTTACGAGGCGCTCAAGCTGATCCGCGGTACCCGGGCGATGCAGATGGCGATCGGGTCGCTCTTCGTGGCGATGTTGTTCTACGGGTCGCGCCTGTTCCCGCTGCAGACCGTGAACTGGCTCATCCGCAACCTGCTCGCGTACGTCGTGATTGCCGCGATCGTGCTGTTTCAGTCCGATATCCGGCGCGCGCTGTCGCAGCTCGGCCGGGCGCCGTTTTTCCGGTACCTGGCGCGCGCTGAGCAATCGGCGGAGAGCATCGAGGAAGTCATCACGGCCGCGGGCTTGCTCGCGAAGGCCCGCGTCGGCGCGATCATCGTCTTCGAGCGCGAGATCGGGCTGCGCAACTACGTTGAAAGCGGCATTCCCATCGATGCGACGCTCAGCTACGACCTGCTGACGACAATCTTCCAGCCGTCGACGCCGCTCCACGACGGCGCAGTCATCGTCCAGGAAACACGGATCGCCGCGGCCGCGTGCTTCCTGCCGCTCACGGTCAGCCCCAAGCTCGATCGCGATCTCGGCACACGTCATCGCGCGGCGATCGGCCTGACGGAAGAATCCGACGCCGTCGCGATCGTGATCTCCGAGGAGCGCGGCGAAATCTCGCTCTCGCTGCAAGGCCGCATCGAACGACGGTTGACGACGGACGATCTGCGCGCGCGCCTGCAAGTGCTGATCCTGCAGAAGCGTCCGAACGACGACGAGGCGCTGGCTGTGGCCGAGACGGACGCGTAATGGCCTGGCATCCGTTCCGGAATCTCGGACTGAAGGTCGCGGCGCTGGGCCTCGGCACGCTGTTGTGGTTCGCCATCAGCGGTCAGCAGGTGGAGCGCACGGTGTCCCGTGTGCCGGTGGTGTACCGGAACGTGCCGACCGGCCTGCAGATTACGGGCGACCTCACGGAGGCCGTCACCGTCCACGTGCGCGGTTCCGAGAATCAGATTTCTCGCTTGCAGACCGACGAGGTGAGCGCGGTGGTCGATCTGGCCGACGCGGCGGCGGGGCAGCGGAGTACGTTTCCGCTGAGGACCGATCAGGTCGCCGTGCCGGCCGGCGTCGAGGTCATGTGGGTCGATCCCGCCGAAGTGACGCTCACGCTCGAGGCGGCGGGCACCGCGGTGCTGCCGATCAAGCCGGCGGTTGACGGAAAACCCGCGCCGGGATTCGCGATCAGCGCGATTACCGTCGATCCCGAGACGGTGACGCTCGCGGGGCCGGAGAGCCGGCTCCGCTCGGCCACGGCGGCGACCACCGAGTCAGTCAGCATTGCCGGTGCCAACGCTTCGCTCACCGCCGTCGTCGCGGTGAGCCCGATGGACGCGGAGCTGCGGCTGCGCGAGCCGCTCACCGCGCGCGTCACGGTGACGATCGTGCCGGAGTCCCAGGTCAACGCGCGGACGTTCGCGTCGCGCCCGGTCTCGCTGCGGAATCTCGGCGCGGGATGGCAAGCGACGGCGCTTCCGGCAGACGTCTCGGTGGCCATTCGTCTGACGGCGGGCGCGAAAGACGGCCTCGATGAGCGCCGCGTCGTGCCCTTCGTCGATCTGGTCGGGCTGGGGCCCGGCCAGTACACGCTGCCGGTTCGCATCGAGCCGGCGCCGGAGTTCACCGTGACCAGTGTCAGTCCCGCGGCCGTGTCGGTCCGCATTCGCTGATGGCCGCCCTGAAGCTGTTCGGCACCGATGGCGTCCGCGGCGTGGCCGGATCCTATCCGCTCGACCCGCCGACGATCGCCCGGCTCGGCGCGGCGATCGTCCGCGTCCGGCCGTTCGAGAGGCCTGCCCGCATCATCGTCGGCCGCGACACGCGCGAGTCAGGCGAGTGGATCGAGCGCGACCTGGCGCGCGGCGCGGCCTCCGCGGGCGCCGTGATCACGTCGGCCGGCGTCATCCCGACGCCCGGCGTGGCGTTTCTCGCGGGCGCGCTCGAGTTCGATCTTGGCGTCGTGCTCTCCGCGTCGCACAACGCGTACACGGACAACGGCATCAAGGTGTTCTCCGGCCGCGGAGAGAAATTCGGCGAAGCGGAGGAGCGCGCAGTCGAGGCGGTGATGGCCGACGACTCGTGGGCCGTGACGTCAGCGCGCGACGCCGACGTCACCCGCGGCGATTTTCTCGACGCATACATCGAGCACGTGAGGCGGATCCTGCCCGATGCGGGTCCACTCCGCGGGTCGCGCATCGCGATCGACCTCGCCAACGGCGCGACGACGACGACGGCGAAAACGCTGTTCGAGCGGGTGGGGTTCTCGCTGCTCACCATCGGCGATCGGCCGGACGGCCGCAACATCAACCTCGCGTGCGGGTCGACGCATCCGGCGAAGCTGGCTGCGACGGTCGTGGCCGAGCGCTGCCGCCTGGGCATCGCGTTTGACGGCGACGGCGACCGCGCGATTTTCGTCGATCATCGCGGGCACATCGTCGATGGCGACGCCGTGCTGTTGATGCTCGGCCGGCACGATCACCAGCAGGGCCGGCTGACCGGCCAGACGATCGTCGCGACCGTGATGAGCAATGCCGGGCTGGAGATCGCGCTGCGTGACCTCGGGATCAAGATGGTGCGCACGCCGGTCGGCGACAAGTACGTCATGGAAGAGATGATGCGCGGCGGGTTCACGATTGGCGGCGAGCAGTCGGGCCACGTGATCCTCGCGGATCATCTGTCGACGGGCGACGGCATGGCGACGGCGCTCGCCGTGCTGCGGGTCATGGCCGAGAGCGGGCGTGAGCTCGCGGATCTGGCGGCCGAGCTCAAGACGCTGCCGCAGACGCTCGTCAACGTGCGCGTGCAGCGCAAGACGCCGGTGGCCGACGTGCCGGAGATCGTCGCGGCCATTGCCCGCGTTGAAGCCGCGCTCGACGGCCGCGGCCGCGTGCTCGTGCGCTACTCCGGGACCGAGCCGCTGCTGCGGGTGATGATCGAAGGCGAGGACCAGGCGTCGGTCCAGGCGTGGGCGGAAGAGATCGCCGAGGCGGCAAGAGCGAAGCTCGGCTGACACCCATGTGAGATGTGAGATCTGAGATTGAAGTTTGCCATTGGACCATTGGGCATGAGCGATCGCATGTGGCAATCAATCCAATGGGCATTGGATCTTGAAACTGTGGCCCAATAGTCCAATCTGACGATGCGATCGCCGATGACGCATTGCGCCACGGCAATCTCCGATCTCACATCTCACATGGTTTCACTGTCGGTGAACGTCAACAAAGTGGCGACGCTGCGCAACTCGCGCGGCGGCGCGTTACCAAGCGTCGTGCGCGCGGTCGAGACGTGCGTCGCGGCGGGCGCGCCGGGCATCACCGTGCATCCGCGCGCGGACGAGCGGCACATCCGGCGGACCGACGTGACCGACATCGCCGCGTGGCTCGCGGCGTATCGCGCCCGCGGCGGCCGCCCCGTCGAGTTCAACATCGAGGGCGATCCCCGGCCTGACCTGATCGCCATGACACTCGCGGTCCGGCCCGATCAGTGCACCCTCGTGCCGGTGATGCCGGGGGAAGTCACGAGCCAGGCCGGCTGGCCGGCGGACACGCCCGAAGCGCACTTGAGCGGCACGATCGCCACGCTGCATGCCGCGGGCGTTCGCGTCAACGTCTTCGTCGATCCCGATCCCGCGCCGATCCGCTGGGCGGCGCGGCTGAAGGCCGATCGCGTCGAGCTGTACACGGAGCCCTTCGCGCGCGCGTTCGCGTCGGGCGAGGACGCCGGCCGCGCGAGCTTCGCGAGGTATGCGGCGGCGGCCGAGCTCGCGCATTCGCTCGGCCTCGGCGTCAACGCGGGCCACGATCTCGATCTCGACAACCTCCAGCTCTTCCGCACGCTGCCGCACCTCGACGAAGTGTCGATCGGCCATGCCCTCATCGGCCACGCGTTGTGGGTGGGACTCGATCGGGCCGTCCGCGACTACCTCGGCCTCCTGCGGGGGGTATGATTGACAGGGCGCCGGGCACTGGCCGGCGCCCGAATCATGAAGCGCGACTCGATGTTCGCCATGGTCGGCATGCTGTTCGGCATCCTCATCGGCTGGATTGTCGGCAGTCAGCACGCCGGGCCGCCCGTGCCAACGGCGGCGCCCGCGTCCGCGGCGTCCGGATCGCAGGCCAGCGGCCGCGCCACCTCGGCGCCGGCGCTCGACGTGCAGCGCGCGTCGGAGCTCGAGCGCACGGCGAACTCGCAGCAGTCGAATGCCGCGGTCCGTGTCGAACTCGCCAACGTCTATTACGACGCGGAGCGCTTCGATCTCGCCGCGCCCTGGTACGAAGCCGCGCTCAAGCTGGATCCGAAGAATCTCGACGCGAGCACCGATCTCGGCGTCTGCTACTTCAACCTGAATCAGGTCGATCGAGCGCTCGCCCAAATGGACCATTCGTTGTCGCTCGATCCAAAGCACGTCAAAACGCTGCTCAACCAGGGCATCGTGCGCGCGTTCGGCAAGAAGGACTTTGCCGGCGCCATTGACTCCTGGCAGAAGGTCATCGCGGCGGCGCCGACGAGCACCGAGGCGCAGCAGGCCAAGCAGGGCATCGACGGGATTCTGGCCACGCATCCGGAGCTGAAGAAGTAGATGGCCTTGCTCGTCTGGCTGCTGCGGGTGCTCCTGATCACGATGATCATCCGGGTCGTGTTCGGGTTCTTCTCGCAACTCGCCGCGCCGCGTTCGCGGCCCGCGCGCGGTCCGGGCCCGATGCCTCGTCCGAAGGAACGCGCCGGCGGCACGCTCGTCCGCGACCCGCAGTGCGGCACGTACCTGCCCGCGGCGCGCGCGCTCAGCGCCGGCTCGGGCCCCAACGTTCAGTATTTCTGCTCCGAGGATTGCCGCCGCGCGTATCTGGCGGCCCATCCGGCGGCGCATTCGGCCTGATGGATCTCGATCAACTCCGCGCAGACATCGTCGAAGTCGGCCGCCGCCTGTGGGTGCGCGGCTACGTGGCGTCGAATGACGGCAACATCAGCGTGCGCGTCGGCGCCGACCGGCTGCTGATGACGCCGGCCAACGTGTCGAAGGGCTTCATGACGCCGGACATGATGGTCGTCACCGATCTCGAGGGGACGCTCATCTCGGGCGCGCCGGGCCGCAAGCCCTCGTCCGAGATCCTCATGCACCTGGTGGCGTATCGCGAGCGGCCCGATGTCAACGCGGTCGTCCACGCGCACCCGCCGCTCTCGACCGGATTCGCCGTGGCGGGCATCCCGCTCGATCGCGCGGTCCTCGCCGAGGTCGTGACGACGCTCGGCGCGATTCCAATCGCGGCGTACGGCACGCCGTCGACGAGCGAGCTCGCCTCGACCGTCGCGCCGTACGTGAGGGCGCACGACGGGTTGCTGCTGGCCAATCACGGCGCGCTCGCGCTCGGTGCCGATCTCTTCGCGGCCTACTACAAGATGGAAACGATTGAGCACTTCGCGCGCATCAGTTTGGTTGCGCGCATGCTCGGGCGCGAACATCTGCTGTCGCGCGAGGAGGTCGAGCGGCTGCAGGCGCTGCGCGGACGCTACGGCATCGCGGCGCCCGCGCCGATCTGCCCGGATCCGTCGCCCGCCGACGATCCGACCTGTCAGGTCGTCGTCGCGCCGTCGTCACCAGGCGCCCGGCTCGTGCCCGACACGAGCGTCGCCAACCGTCCAAGCAGCCGCGTTTCTGTTGGGACGGACGGCGAGATTCGGCTAACATACGGCCAGCTTACGGCGCTCGTCGATGAGGCCGTCAGGCAGCTTGCCGACGTGGGCAAGCCTTAACGGAGGAATGCAATGGGCGAGGCGCTCGGAATGGTCGAGACGAAGGGTCTGGTCGCAATGATCGAAGCGGCCGACGCGATGGTCAAGGCCGCCAAGGTGACGCTGGTCGGATGGGAAAAGATCGGCGCCGGGTATGTGACCGCCATCGTCCGCGGCGATGTCGCGGCCGTCAAGGCCGCAACGGACGCGGGTGCCGCCGCCGCGCGTCGCGTCGGCGAGCTGGTCTCGGTCCACGTCATCCCGCGTCCGCACGCGAATCTCGAGGACGTGCTCCCGATCGGCAAGGCGCAGAAAGCGTAGAAAGTCGCCAAGTCGGACAAGTCAGCAAGTCGGAAAGTAGGGCACGGCCTCACGACTCGGACTTTTCGACTTTCTTGACCTTTCGACCTTTCGACTTTCAGTAACAGTCATGTTATTGGCCAAAGTGGTAGGCACTGTCGTGGCGACACGTAAGGATGAACGGCTCGTGTCCAACAAGCTGCTGATCGTCCGGCCCATGGATCCGTCAGGTAAACCCGAAGGCAACTACCTCGTGGCGGTGGACACGGTGGACGCCGGATTCGGCGAAACGGTGCTCATCGTGAGCGGCAGCTCCGCACGCATGGCGTCCGGCATGAAGGACTGTCCCGTCGACGCCGCGATCGTCGGCGTCGTCGATCAGATCGAAGTGGATCTGGCCGGCCGCGAGCGCGAGGCCGTCGCGCCGGCCCGCTGACGCCATGCAGGTCGCGCGCGTCATCGGCGACGTCGTCTCGACGATCAAGGAACCGGCGCTCGCCGGACACAAGCTGCTCGTGCTTCAGCCCGTCACACCCGATCGCGAGCCGGCCGGGCGCACGCTCGTCGCCGTGGACGCGGTGAGCGCCGGCGTCGGCGAGTACGTATTTTTCGTCCGCGGCAAGGAAGCCGCGTTTCCGTTCTATCCGAGCGAGCCGCCCGTCGACGCCTGTGTCGTCGGGATCGTGGACCGCTGGGACCTGGGGTGAGATGCAGCTCGGCCGCGTCATCGGCACGCTCGTGGCGACGCAGAAGCATCGCAAGCTCGAGGGCGCGAAGCTCCTGCTGGTGCAGCCGCTCACGCTCGATGGTCACCCGCGCGGCGTGCCCGTGCTCACGATCGATTCAGTCGGCGCCGGTGTCGGTGAGCGCGTGCTGATCGTGATCGAGGGCCGCGCCGCCGGCGAGGCGCTGGGGCGCAAAGCCGCGCCGGTCGACGCCGCGATCATCGGCATCGTCGATCGCGTCGATCTCCCGGCCGAGAATCAGACATCATGACCGACGACGAGCTGCGCGCCCTCGTGCGTGACGCGGTGCAGCGCCACATCGGCGGGCGTGTGTCTCCTCCAGCCTCGTCGGCTCCGACGATCGTCTCGAGCGACGAGCCCGCGTGGCGCCACCACGCGAGCCATGCGCAGTACCTCACGGTCATCAACGTCGGAGACGCGTGCGTGATCGAGCCGGACGTTGAATGCAATCACTGCGGGTACTGCAAGTCTCACGGACATTAGTTGGCATTAGTCGTACGACTGGTACGACCCGTACGACAGCTACACTAATCAAGTGTCCAACCCCGTCACTGTGCTGAAACGGCTCGAGCGCGCGATCCGCGGGATGGACGAGCCCGCGGTCGAGAAGATCAGCGAGGATACGCGCGAAGATCCCTTCCGCGTGTTGATCGCCACGATGCTCTCGGCGCAGACGAGAGATCCGGTGACGCACGCGGCGTCGATGCGGCTGTTTCGCGTCGCGCGATCGCCGCGGACGATGGCGCGGCTGCCGGCCAGGAAGATTGAGCGGCTGATCTACCCGGTCAGCTTCTATCGCGTGAAGGCCGTGCACGTGCGCCAGACGTGCCGCGCGATCGTCGAACAGTTTGGCGGGAAGGTGCCGGCCACCATGGACGAGCTCCTGACCTTGCCGGGCGTGGGACGCAAGACCGCGAACCTCGTCCTCATCCTCTCGCACGCAAGCCAGGACAACATCTGTGTGGACACGCACGTCCACCGGCTGGCCAACCGGCTCGGCTGGGTCCGCACGAAGACCCCGGACCAGACCGAGCAGGCCCTGTATCGTGCCCTGCCGCGGCGCTGGTGGCCCCACGTCAACCTGTTCCTGGTCACCTGGGGGCAGAACGTCTGTCGCCCGGTCTATCCCCGCTGCCGGGCGTGTGTTGTGAGCCCGCTCTGCCCTAGAATCGGGGTCACGAAACAGGGAAGTTAGACTTCTGGCTTCTGGCTTCGAACTTCCTCCGGAGGAGGCCTATGGACAAGCGGGCGATCGTAGCGGCACTGACGCTGGCGACAGCGGTGGCAGTCGTCACCGGGACGCAGGCGCAGCGAGCGGGGCAACCGCCCACCGCGGCGGCCGGCGGCCCGACGCTGGTGCTCGACACCGTCAAGGGCACGATAGAGATCGAGCTCTTCGAGAAGGACGCGCCCAAGTCGATCGATCACATCCTGACGCTCGTCCGCCGCGGCTTCTACCGTGGGCTGCGTTTCCACTGGGTGCAGCCCGGGCTCATTCAGGTTGGCGATCCCACATCGCGCAACGTGACGTCGCAGAAGTCGTGGGGCGAGGGCGGCAGCGGCACGCGCATCGGCGTCGCCGAGATCGGCAAGAAGCCGTTCGAGCGCGGATCGGTTGGCGTGGCGTACCGTCAGGGGCAGACGCCGACGGATGCCGACAGCCAGATCTTCATCTGCCTGGCGCCCAGTCCGCACCTCAACGGCAAGTACACGATGATCGGCAAAGTGACGAAGGGGATGGAAGTCGCCGACAAAATCGAGCTGACCGACATCCTGAAGCTGATGTATGTCAAAGGCGAGACACCCAAGTAGCCGCGCGGCGCTCGCCGCGTGCGCGCTTCTCGCGTCTTCGGTGGCGACGGCGATCGCGGTCGGTCAGACCAAGCCGGCCGCGACGCCCGCGTCGTCCGTCATCGTGTGCGAGACCGCGAAGGGCACGTTCGAGATCCAGACATTCGCCGCCGACGCACCGAAGAGCGTCGATCACGTCGTCAAGCTCGTGAAGCAGAACTTCTATCGCGGCTTGCGCTTCCATCGGGTGGAGACGGGCCTCGTGCAGATCGGCGATCCGCAGACGCGCGACGTCTCGCTCAAGAACCTCTGGGGGAGGGCCATGAGCGGCACGCCGATCGGCGTCGCGGAGATCTCGAAGAAGCACTCACACGTGCGCGGCGCCGTGGGCCTCGCGCATCCCGATCCCGGATCCGCGGCCGCCGCCGACAGCCAGTTCTACATCATGAAGATCGCCAACCCGGCGCTCGACGCGCGCTTCGTCGTCATCGGCCAGGTCTCCGCGGCCGGCATGGCGATCGTGGACAAGATCGAAGTCGGGGATGTGCTGAAGACCGCGACCATCAAGTGACAAGCGATCGGTGTCGTACGACGCGTCCCTTAGTACGGCAACCCCGAGCGAGAGACGATGCCGTTGAGCTCGGGGTAGCGTTCGATCATCTCCCGCTCGTATTCCCCCGGATTGGTCTGTCCCACTTCGTTTCGCAGCACCGCGGCGTTCGCGACGGCCTTCGCCGAGAAATGATTGTTGAAGTAGACGAGCACGCGCTTGTTCACCGCCGCCGCGATCTTTGCGGCGTCCGCGACCGGACGCAGCTCGTCGGCTGAGTAGAGATAGTCGTAGCGGTCCTCGGTCTCAGCGTGATCCCACCAGTTGCCGGCGTTGCGGCCGTGCAGGCGGATGTAGGTGAGTCCGCCTTCGCCTCCGGCTTCGGCGAGACCACGGCCCGCACTCCAGGATTGTCTGATGGAGCTCTCGAACTTCGGTTCATCGATGAGAACCCACGCGGCGCGGTGCGCGTTGAGCCGCGCACGGGTCTGGTCAGCCTCGTCGCTCCACGAGCGGTGCCGCAGCTCCACAGCGATCGGATACCCCGTGAGTGCGCCGAGCAGCCAGTCGAGGTAGTCGCGCATCTCCGGCTCGGCGTGGAAGCTCGGCGGAAACTGGACCAGGAGCGCCGCGAGACGGCCGGCGTCGGCGATCGGATCGATGCCGTGCCGGAACTGATCGACGTCCGCCCGCGAGAGATCCCAGTCCGTGACCCCATCGCGCGCGAGGTACATGTCCGGGTGCGTGAACTTCTGGTACAGCTTGACGGAGAAGAGAAACGACGCAGGCGTGCGCCGCAGCCAGCCCAGGCTCAAATCCGGCTCGGGCGCGCGATAGAACGTCGAGTTCACCTCGACGGTGTCGAAGCGCTCGGCATAGTACGCCAGCTCGTCGAAGCCCTTCCCGCGCCGCGACGGATAGAAGATGCCGCTCCACGTCCCGCGGCCGGTGGGGTAGTTCCAGCCGGCGGTGCCGATAAGGATGGACACGGGATAAGTACATATAAGATCAAGCTGGAAGTTCAAAGTTCGAAGTTCGAAGTTTCAGAGGATCACGCGTGTCCGTGCACCAAGCTCGCGATCTCTCCATAACTTCGAACTTCAAACTTCGAACTTCAAACTTGATCTAGATTCTGCCCGTGCTGACCGTCTACGAAATCTACGTCTCCATTCAAGGCGAGTCGACGCATGTCGGCCGGCCGTGCGTATTCGTGCGGCTCGCGGCGTGCGACCTGCGCTGCCGGTGGTGCGACACGCCCTACGCCTTCACCGGCGGCCGGAAGATGTTCATCGACGACGTCGTCGCCGAGGTGGAGCGGTTCGAGTGCAAGGTCGTCGAGCTCACGGGCGGCGAGCCGCTGCTGCAGAAAGATGTGTACCCGCTCATCGATCGGCTCCTCGCGCGAGGGCATCAGATCCTGATCGAAACCGGCGGCCACGTGCCGATCGCGGATCTCCCTGACGATGTCGTGGCTATCGTCGACGTGAAGTGTCCCGGGAGCGGCGAGGCGGCGAAGATGCACTGGCCCAACCTCGACGTGCTTTCCAGCATCGACGAGGTCAAGTTCGTCATCGCCGATCGCGCCGACTTCGACTACGCGAAGGACGTCGTCCTGCGCCACCGGCTGAGCGAGCGTGCCGCGGCCGTGCTCTTCTCGCCCGTCTTCGGCGAGCTCGAGCCCAGCGTGCTCGCGAAGTGGATCCTCGACGATCGGCTCAACGTCCGGCTGCAGCTGCAAACGCACAAGTACATCTGGAGCCCCGAGGCGCGAGGCGTGTGATGCGCGCCGTCGTGCTCCTCTCGGGTGGGTTGGATTCGACGACGGCCGCCGCGCTGGCCCGGCGCGAGGGCTGGGAGCTCTACGGTCTGACGCTGCGGTACGGACAGGTCCACGCGCTCGAGCTCGAAGCCGCGCGCCGCGTCGCGGCCGCGCTCGGCTTCGTCAAACACGTCGAGCTCGACGTCGATCTGCGCGCCTTCGGTGGATCGTCGCTGACCGGCGACGGCACGATCCCGAAAGACCGGGTTCTTGACGAGGCAGGCGGCTCTTCCAATAGCCCAATCGCCCAATTGTCCGACAGCCCAATTCCGTCCACCTACGTGCCCGCGCGCAATACGGTCTTTCTTTCGCTCGCGCTGGCGTGGTCCGAGGTCTTGGACGCCTCGCGCATCGTCATCGGCGTGAACGCGCTCGACTACTCCGGCTATCCCGACTGTCGGCCGGAGTTCATCGCTGCGTTCGAGTACCTGGCGAGCCTGGCAACCCGCGCAGGCGTTGAAGGCCGGCCGCTCCGCATCTGGGCGCCGCTCCAGCACCTCACGAAGGCGGGCATCATCCGGGTGGGACTCGATTTGGGTCTCGACTACGGATTGACACACAGTTGCTACGACCCCGGACCTGGCGGGCGTCCGTGCGGCCGGTGCGACAGCTGCCAACTCCGGGCCCGGGGGTTTGCCGAAGCGGGCGTGGCGGACCCCCTGTTGTTTCCTGACCGCTGACCTATCAAAATAGCCGCCTTGCGGTGGCTCGCACCCTTCGCGAACAGCTCGCGGTCGCTACGCTGCTGCTGCTGATTCCGGTCGCCGGAGTCATGACCTGGGCAGCCGGGACGACGTACAGCGACCAGGTCGCGCAACTCGACCAGGAAGCGACCCGCCTCGCTTCCGCCATCGCCGCCCACATTCAGGAGACCGAGCACCGCGATTCCGCGTCGCTCAAGGTCTACCTGAGCCATCTGCAGTTTGCCGACGGCGCCGAGGTCACGATCACGAACGAACGCGGCGAGAACGTGGCCAGCCTGTCGACCTCCAACCGCGAGGTCGAGGAGCACGCGACGCGGGGCGTGCCGATTCCCAGTCTTGGCTGGGGTGTGAGCGTCGGCATCCCGACGTCGGTCGCGTGGTGGCGAGCGGGACCGATCTACCGGCGGACGATCGGCATCACCGCGATTGCCACGCTCATCATGCTGGCGCTCGAGGTCGTGTTCCTGCGGCGCTGGCTGGGGTCGCTCGTGCACCTCGAGCGTACGGCGGATCGTGTCGGCGCCGGCGATCTGAGTCCGCTCCCGTACGAGCCGATGCCGTCGCGCGAGCTCGAGCACCTGCGCAATGCGTTCAGCGGGATGGTCGAGAACCTGCGTGACGCACGCGAGTCGATCGCCCGCCAGGTCGACGAGGAGCGCCGCATCCGTCAGGAGCTCGAGTTCCTGCAGCAGCAGCTGATTCGTCAGGAGCGGCTCGCGGCCATCGGCGTCCTGCTCTCCGGGATCGCGCACGAGCTGAACAATCCGCTGCAAGCGATTTCCGGTTTCGCGGAGCTCCTGCAGCGCGAGCCGGACCTGCGCGCGGACGTGCGCGCGGACCTCGCGCTCATCAAGAAGGAGAGCGGGCGCGCGAGCGCGATCATCCGCAACCTCTCGCGCTTCAGCCGGCAGCAGGGATCGAAAGCGGGCGCCGTCTACATTCGCGACGTCGTCGCGTCGGTCGTCGAGCTGCGCCAGCGCCGCTTCCAGGAGCAGGGCATCACGCTCGACGTCGACGAGCAGTCGAGCCAGCCGACGCTCGCCGTGCTCACCGAGCTTCAGCAGGTCCTGCTCAATTTCGTCATCAACGCGGAGCAGGCGATTGGCTCGGGCACGTCACCCGATCGCCGCATCGCGATCCGGACGTTCGACACCGATCACGGCGTCGTGCTCGAGGTCGAAGACAGCGGCCCCGGCGTGCGGCGCGAAGACGAATCGAAGCTGTTCCAGCCGTTCTTCACGACGAAGCCGATCGGCGAGGGCACCGGACTCGGCCTCTCGGTCAGCTACGGCATCGTCCGCTCGTACGGCGGGACGATCGGCTATCGCCGCGGCGATCTCGGGGGCGCGCTGTTTCACTTCGAGCTGCCGATCGCGGCGGAGACGCACAAGACCGCGTAGGCCCCAGGGAACAGGCCCAAGGCCCCGGCGTGACATGCTCATCCCTGAGGCCTATGGCCTACCGCCTGGGGCCTGATCACCTCACATGACCAAACGCCTCTACTACACCGATCCTCTTCTCACCGCCTTTGACGCGACCGTCGTCTCGAACGAGATCGAAGATGGCCGATCCGTCGTCGTGCTCGATCAGACGGCGTTCTATCCCTCGTCGGGCGGGCAGCCGTTCGACACGGGGCAGCTCGACGGCACGCGCGTCGTGGACGTGGTCGATCGGGAAGACGGGACGATCGCGCATGTCGTCGAGAAGGGCCTGGCGCCGGGCACGGTCGTGCACGGCGACATCGACTGGCCCCGCCGCTTCGATCACATGCAGCAGCACACCGGCCAGCACGTGCTGTCGGCCGCGTTCGATCGGCTGCATCACGTGCGGACCGTGAGCTTTCACCTCGGCGCCGAGAGCTCGACGATCGATCTCGCGCGCGAGGTCAGTCCCGCGGAGATCGACGCCGCCGAGCAGCTGGCGAATCAGGTTGTCTGGGACGATCGGCCGGTCGGGATCCGGTTTGCGACGCCTGAGGAGGCGGCCCGGCTGCCGCTCAGGAAGGAGCCAACCCGTACCGGGCCATTGCGTCTCATTGAAGTACCGGATTTCGATCTGTCGGCCTGTGGCGGCACGCACGTCCCGCGCACGGGCATGATCGGGATCATCGCGATCACGGCGTGGGAGCGGTACAAGGGCGCGACGCGCGTGTCGTTTGCGTGCGGCGGCCGGGCGATGGCGTCGCACCGGATGCTCCGGGACATCGTGACCGCGGCCACGCGCGCCCTCACGGTCTCCTCGTCGGACCTCGGCGCGGCGCTCGAGCGGATGCGCGGCGAGGCCAAGGATCAGGCGCGCGCGCTGCGCGTGCTCCAGGAGGAAGTCGCGGGGCACCGCGCGGCTGCCTTTCGGGCGGAGGCGGAGACCATCGGACCCCTTCGGGGCGTCCTAAGAGAAGTTCCGGGCTGGGACGCGGCCGCGCTCAAGACGCTGGCGGCCGCGATCGTCAGCGGCCCGGGCCTGGTCGCGGTGCTCGTCGGGGACGGCCGTCCGGTTCCGGTCGTGATCGCGCGGTCGGCCGACGTGGCGTTCGACGCGAGCGCGTGGATGCGCCGCGCGACGGCGGAGTTGGGCGGCCGCGGCGGGGGGCGCCCCGAGCTGTCGCAGGGCGGCGTCGATGCTGTGGGCCAGCATGTGCTGGAATTTGCGCGTCGTACGCTCGCGGGTTGATGGGGCAGAAGTTAAGAGTCACTCATCATAAGAAGTCGTGAGTTCGGCAGACATCACTTGCCGCTTGCGGTCGGGCTGCAAGGATCAATAGGCTTACAGTCGCGTTCCCGTGTTCGAATCGCTATTCCGCTTTTTGTTCAAGTACGAACGGCTCGTCTTTCAGCAGGGCTCGTTCGTGCTTGGGGCTTCACGGTCGATGTGGACGGTCGTCGTCGTGGGGGCCGTGGTGTCGCTGTTCGCCCTCTGGACGTACCGATCGCTGACGCTCGTCCGCGGCCGCGATCGTCTGACGCTCCTCGCGATCCGGATTCCGCTGTTGCTCGTCGCGCTGTTTGCGCTGCTGAAGCCGATGCTGCTGCTCAAGGTTGCCGTGCCGCAGCAGAACTTCGTCGGCGTGCTCATCGACGACTCGCGCAGCATGCAGGTGAGCGATCAGCACGGACAGCCGCGCGCGGACTTCGCGAAGGATCAACTCGGCCGGACCGACGGCCCCCTGCTCACGGCGCTCGGCAAGCGGTTCAACGTGCGCCTGTACCGCTTCTCGACGTCGGCCGAGCGTCTGCAGTCCTCGAACGACCTCACGTTTCAAGGCACGGGCACCCGGCTGGGCGACGCGCTCGATCGCGCGCGCGACGAGCTGAGCGGCCTGCCGGTCGCCGGCCTCGTGCTGGTGACCGACGGCGACGACAACTCCGAGGCGACGATCGACGCGTCTATCGGGGGACTGAAGTCGCAGGCGATGCCGGTCTTCTCGGTGGGCGTTGGCCGCGACCGTCTCACGCGCGACGTGCAGGTCACGCGCGCCGAGACGCCGCGCCGCGTCCTCAAAGGCACGTCGCTCGTCACCGACGTCGTCGTGACGCAGGTCGGCTACGCCGGCCAGAAGACCCAGCTCCTCGTCGAAGACGCGGGCCGCATCGTCAGCTCGCAGGACATCACGCTGCCGGCCGACGGCGAAGCCGAGACGTTCCACGTCCGCTTCAAAGTCGCTGAAGTCGGGCCGCGGGTGTTCCGCTTCAGGGTGCCCGTTCTCTCGAACGAAGAGGTGCCGCAGAACAACCAGCGCGACTCGCTGATCGACGTGTACGACAAGCGCGAGAAGATTCTGTACCTCGAAGGCGAGCCGCGTCCCGAGGGCGCGTTCATTCAGCGCGCGACCGACGCGGACGACAACCTGCAGGTCGTGCGTCTCCAGCGCACCGCCGAGGCCGGCGTGAACTCGCCGGACAAGTACCTGCGCATCGGCGTCGACGGTCCCGAGGAGCTGCAGAACGGCTTCCCGACGACGCGCGAAGAGCTGTTCGCGTATCGCGCGATCATTCTTGGCAGCGTTGAAGCGAGCGCGTTCACTCCCGAGCAGCAGCGGATGCTCGCCGACTTCGTGGATGTCCGCGGCGGCGGTCTGCTTGCGCTTGGCGGCGACGCGTCCTTCGGCGAAGGCGGCTGGGCGGGCACGCCGCTCGCCGAGGTCCTGCCGGTCGTCATCGAGCAGCCCCGCAGCGGCAACAACGCCACGCCGTACTTCTCGGAGCTCGTGGTGCGGCCGACGCGCGCCGGATCGAATCACCCGGCGACGCAGATCACGGACAAGGAATCGGACGCGGCCGCGAAGTGGCGCGACCTGCCACCGCTCACGTCGCTCAATCCCGTCCGCGAGGTCAAAGCCGGCGCGACGACGCTCCTGACCGGCATGGACGATCGGAATCGCGAACAGGTGGTGCTGGCCTATCAGCGCTACGGCCGCGGCAAGGCGCTGGCGCTCCCCGTCCAGGACACCTGGTTGTGGAAGATGCACGCGAAGATGGACGTGAAGGATCCCACGCACCACAACTTCTGGCAGCGCATGGTGCGGTGGCTGGTCGACGGCGTGCCGGACCGCGTGATGGTCAGCGCCGCGCCCGACCACGTGCAGAAGGGCGAGCCGGTCACGCTCACCGCGCAGGTCGTCGACGCGCAGTACCGCGGCATCAACGACGGGCGGATCACGGCGCACGTCACGTCGCCCACCGGCAAGGTCGAGGACGTGCCGATGGCGTGGACGGTCAAGCGCGAGGGCGAGTACACCGCCAAGTTCACCCCGTCGGAGGACGGCATCGCGAAGGTCGTCGTCGGCGGCACGGACAAGGACAACAAAGACGTCACGCGCGGCAATACCACGGTCCGCGTGGCCCCGAGCGACGCCGAGTACTTCGACGCCGCGATGCGCGCGCCGCTGCTCAAGCGCATCGCCGAGGAAACGGAAGGCCGCTACTTCACGGCCGACGAGACCGGCTCGCTCGTCGACGCGATTACCTACAGCGGAAAGGGCATCACCGTCGTAGAAGACAAAGAGCTCTGGGACATGCCGATCATCCTGCTCCTGCTCCTGACGTTGATGGGCGCGGAGTGGTCGTACCGGCGAGCGAAGGGGCTGGCCTGAGGGAGAGCATCACGACATGCGCGCAAAACTTCGATCCGCATTCGTCGCCGTTCTCGTGATCTTCGCCACCGCGACGGCGCTCGCCCAGCGCGGCGGATACCGCTCGCAGTCCTACAGCGGCAACCTGCCGTACGACGGCAAGTTCCAGTTCGTGCGCATCAGCTATCCCTGGTACGGACGGCAGGGCGCGCCGTGGGCGCACGACTACCCGCGCGGCGAGCAGCACTTCACCAAAATCCTCACGGAGCTCACGGCGGTGCCGACGCACATCGACGGCAGCAGCATCATGTCGCTCTCCGATCCGGAGATCTTCAAGAACCCGCTGATCTACATGGCCGAGCCGGGCACGTGGTCGATGAGCGACGAGGACGTCAAGAATCTGCGCGCGTACCTGCAGAAGGGCGGCTTTCTGATTCTCGACGACGACCGCTACAACCACTGGGGCAACATCGATCTTCAGGTGAGCAAGCTGTTTCCCGAGGGCCGCTGGGTCGAGCTCGACGGCACGCACCAGCTGTTCCACTCCTTCTTCGAGATTCCGCATCCGGAGCAGATCCCGCAGTATTACGATCCGCCGCCGCCGCACTTTCTCGCGCTCTTCGAGGACAACAATCCCAACAAGCGGATGATGATCCTCTGCAACTACAGCACGGACATCTCCGAGTTCTGGGAGTGGTCCGACACCAACCTCAAGCCCATCGACGACAACAACTGGGCCTACAAGGTCGGCATCAATGAGTTCGTCTACGGCATCATTCACTAAGAAGGACGCCGCTTCGAAAGGGGACGTTGTGGATTCCACGACCCAGCAAACCGTTCGCATGGATTCGCCCGCGGATATCGCGCTCGCCGACAGGATGAATGCCGGCCGCAAGCGCATCGAGGCCGAGCTCGCCAAGCTCATCGTCGGCCAGGCCGACGTCGTCCATCAGGTGCTCCTGACGCTCTTCGTCGGCGGCAACAGCCTGATCGTCGGCGTGCCGGGCCTCGCCAAGACGTTGATCATCCGGACGCTCGCGCAAGTCCTCGACCTGCGCTTCAACCGCATCCAGTTCACGCCCGACCTGATGCCGTCCGACATTACGGGCACGGACATCATCCAGGAGGATGCGAGCGGGAAGCGGCAGATGGTCTTCTCGCCCGGGCCGATCTTCGCGAACATCGTGCTCGCCGACGAAATCAACCGCACGCCGCCCAAAACGCAGTCGGCGCTGCTCGAAGCGATGCAGGAGCACCGCGTCACGATCCAGGGCCGCACTTACATCCTCGAGGAGCCGTTCCACGTCTTCGCGACGCAGAACCCGATCGAGCTCGAGGGCACGTATCCGCTGCCCGAAGCACAGCTCGACCGCTTCATGTTCCACATCATCATCGACCATCCGCCGGAAGACGAGGAATACAACGTCGTGCGGACGACGACGGCGGTGCTCGATCCGAAGTTCGAGCGTCCGGTGACGGGCGCTGACCTCGTCGCGTTCCAGACGCTGGTGCGCCGCGTGCCGGTGGCCGAGCCCGTGATGCGCTACGCGCTGCAGCTCGTGCGCACGAGCCGCCCGAAGTCGCCGAACGCGCCCGACATGGTCAAGAAGTACGTCTCGTTCGGCGCCAGCGTGCGCGCGGCGCAGTTCCTGATCCTCGGCGCCAAAGCGCACGCGCTCACCGACGGCCGGTACCACGTGAGCTTCGACGACATCAAGGCGCTCGCGCACCCGGTCCTGCGCCACCGCGTCCTCATCAACTTCCGCGCGGAGTCGGAAGGCGTCACGAGCGACGCGATTGTCGACGAGTTGATCAAGAGTGTTCCGACTCCAAGGAGCGGAATGTAGCAATTGGGCAATTGGGCTATTGGGTCATTGGGATATTGGGCGGGACCACCAATAGCCCAATAACCCAATAGCCCAATAACCCAATACAAGAGCTCTTATGGAAACGCACGTCATCCCCGGTGCCCGCTTCGTCGATCCGCAGGTCCTCGCGCGGATCCGGAACCTCGAGCTGCTCGCGCGCACGGTCGTCGACGGTTTCATCAACGGGCTGCACCGGGCGCCGTACTTCGGCGCGTCGATCGACTTCGCCGAGCATCGCGGCTACGTGCCGGGCGACGACATCCGGCGCGTGGACTGGCGGCTGTACGCGCGGACGGACAAGTACTTCGTCAAGCAATACGAGGCGGACACCAACGCCAACTTCTCGGCGCTCGTCGACGTGTCGAAGTCGATGAGCTTCGCGAGTCGCGGGATCTCCAAGCTCGAGTACGCGTCGTACCTCGCCGCGTGCCTCGGCTATCTCTCGCAGCGCCAGCGCGACCGCGTCGGCATCGTCACGTTCGACTCCGACATCGTCAACTACGTGCCGCCGTCGGCGAAGCACTTCAACGTAATGCTCCAGACGCTCGACCGCTCGCGCGCCGAGCGGCCCGGGCGCTTGCTCGAGGTGCTTGGCAAGGTCGCCGAGCACTTCAAGCGCCGCAGCATCGTCGCGCTCATCTCCGACCTCTACGAGACGCCCGACGCCGTGCTGGACGCCCTGAAGCCCTACAAGTTCCTGGGCAACGACGTCGTCGTGTTCCACGTGCTCGACCCGGCCGAGATCGACTTTCCGTACACCGAGGCCTCGCGTTTCGAGGATCTCGAGAGCGGCGAGGAAATCCCGGTCGTGCCCGAGTCGTTCGCCGACCAGTACCGCGCGATGATGCGCGCGCACATCGACGCGTTCACGACCAAATGCTCGGAGGCGCGCATCGACTACATGCTGCTCAACACGTCGCGACCGCTCGACGACGCGCTGTTCACGTATCTGGGCAACCGCGAGCGGTTGATGCGGGTGCGCTGAGCCATGTCCTTTCTCGCGCCGCTGTTCGTCGCCGGGCTCGTCGCGATCGCGGTGCCGATCCTCGTGCACCTGATCCAGCGCGAACGGAAAGAGGTCATCTACTTTCCGTCGCTGATGTTCCTGCAGCGGATCCCGTATCAGTCGGTCGAGCGCCGCCGCATCCACAACTGGCTGCTGCTCGCGCTGCGCGCCGGCGCGATGGCGCTCGTCGTGCTCGCGTTTTCGCGGCCGTTTCTGAAGCAGGATCCTGTCAAGGCCGCGGCGGCCACCACCGGCGCGCGCGAGGTGATCCTCCTTCTCGATCGATCGGCCAGCATGGGGTACGGCGACCACTTCACGCGCGCCAAGGCCGAAGCGTCGAAGATCGTCGCCACGCTCGCCGGCGACGACCGCGGGACGCTCGTGCTCTTCGCGCGCAACACCGAGCAGACCATCCGCGCGACGCCCGACCACGGCCGGCTCACGGCCGCAATCAACGAGGCCGCGGTGACGTCCGACTCGACCCGCTACGGCCCGGCGTTGCGCCTCGCGCAGACGCTCCTGAGCCAGTCGCAACTGCCGCGCAAAGAGGTGTACCTCATCAGCGACTTCCAGAAGAGCGGCTGGGAGCGGCAGGAAGAAATCCACCTGCCTGAGGGCGCGACGCTCACGCCGGTGACCGTCGCCGAGTTCGAGACGTCGGATCTGTCCGTGTCGTCCGTCGCGCTGCCGCGGTCGTCGTTCTCCGGAGAAGAGCGCGTGACGCCGACGGTGGGGCTGACCAACCGCGGCGCGGAGACCTTCACCAACGTCCAGGTCAAGCTCGAGATCGACGGGCGCGAAGTCGGCAGCCGCCCGGTGACCGTCGGACCGAACGCGTCAGCGTCGGTGACGTTCCCGGCGTTCACCGTCGCCGAATCGAACATGCAGGGCACGATTCGCGCGGGCACCGACAAACTTCCCAAGAACAACGTCTTCACCTTCGTGTTGTCTCCGAGCCGTCCGATTTCCGTGCTCGTGGTCCAGGCTGAAGGCGCCGAAGGCTCGAGCGGCTACATGACGACGGCCCTGCTCGGCAACACACCGCCCTTCAAGACCGACGTCGTGGGCGTCGCACGGCTCACGCCGACCTCGCTCGATCACCGGTCCGTCGTGATTCTCAACGACGTCACGGCGCTGCCGACGCAGTTCGACGAGTCGTTGAAGCGGTTCGTCGAGCAGGGCGGCGGGCTCTTCATCGTCGCGGGCGATCACACGCCGTGGTCCGGCGAATCGCCGCTGCTGCCGGGCAAACTCGGCCCCCCGGTCGACCGTACGGTCGGACAAGGCGGCACGATCGGCTTCATCGACTACAGCCACCATGTCTTCGAGCAGTTCAAGGATCCGCACCAGGGCAACGTCGCGACCGCGCGGTTCCTCCGGTATCGATCGCTGCAGCTTGCCCCCACCGATCGCGCCGTCGTGCGCTTCGATGACGGCAACGTCGCCATGGCCGAGCGCAAGGTTGGCGCGGGACGCGTCATCGTGTTCACGTCGCCGCTCGATGATTCCTGGAACGACTTCCCCAACAAGGTGATGTTCCTCCCGATCATGCACGAGACGATGACCTATCTCGCGCAGTACGAGCAGCCGGAGCCGTGGCACACCGTCGGCGGGATGCTGGACATCTCCGCGCCGCTCGCGTCGCTCGTGCGCGAAGGCAGCGCCAGCGACGCGAATGCGCCCGCGCGCCGCGCGAGCGGCGTCGTCATGACACCGTCCGGCAAGCAACTGGCGCTCGGCGAGGGCGGCGCCGCGTCGATCGAGCTCGCCGAACAGGGGTTCTATTCCGTGCGACTGCAGGGCACCGGCGAGCGCCGGCCGTTCGAGGTCGCGGTCAATCAGGAGGCGGCCGAGTCGGATCTCACGCCGCTCGAGCCGACTCAGTTCGTGGCGAATGTCACTGGACGGGCGGCCGTCACGGCCTCCGGCGGATCGCTCGAGCATCCCGATTTGACGCCCGAGGACATGGAGAAAAAGCAGTCGTTCTGGTGGTATCTCCTCGTGGGCGGCCTGATGGCGCTCGTGACCGAGGCGATCCTGTCCAATCGGCTGTCGGCGAAGGCGGCGGGCCGGTTTCAGCCCGCTCAGCGCACGTGAGTTTCGCCGCGGGCAATTGCCGATAACTGGTAGGGAGCGTAAGCTCAAGACAGCAGGGGAGTAACGTCCAATGACCCAAGTGCTGACTGGCGCGAGTCATCGTCAAGAGCTCGTCAACGTCATTCGCGAGGTGCGCCATCGGTGGCGGATGAAGCTGCTCGTCCGCGGCGCCATCATCATCGTCGTCGGCGCGTTGCTGGCGATCGCGCTTGCGTCCTACGGCCTGCAGGCCACCAAGTTCAGTCCGACGTGGGTCACGGGGCTGCGCATCGCGACGTGGACGGTCTTCGTGGGCCTCCTCGCGTTCTGGCTGCTCCGCCCGCTGCGGAAGCGTGTCAGCGATCAACAGGTCGCGCTGTACATCGAGGAATACGAGCCGTCGCTCCAGGCGGCCATCCTGAGCGCCATTCACGTCGGCGCGCTTGGCACCAGCAGCACGACCGAGGATGTGCCCCAGGTCATCGTCGACCGCATGATCGAGCAGGCCGCGGAGAAGGCGCGCACGATCCAGGGCGGCAAGACGGTCGGCCGGTCGCACCTCAAACGCTACGGCATCGCGCTCGCGACGGTCGCGGGCCTCGCGATTCTCCTCATGACCTTCGGTCCGGAGTTCCTGCGGCAGGGTGCGTCGGCGTTGCTCGACGTGCGACGGACCGCGGAAGCCGCCAGCCCGTACGCCATCACCGTCGCGCCGGGCGACTCCACGGTCCCGCGCGGCTCGGATCAGACGATCAGCGCCAAGCTCGCCGGCTTCCGATCGAACGAAGTCTCGCTGATGGTGAAGCCTGAAGGCGCGCCGAAGTTCGATCGTGTCCCGCTCGTCGCCACTGCCGACGCGATGACGTTCGAGGGCATGCTCTTCGACGTCACCAAACCGATCGAGTACTACGTCGAAGCCGACGGCGTTCGCTCGCTCAACTACAAAATGAAGATCGTCGAGCTGCCGGCCGTGGCCAAGCTCGAGCTCGAGTACGTCTTCCCGGCCTACACGGGGCTGCCGCCGCAGAAGGTCGAGTCGGGCGGCGACGTCGCCGCGCTTCGCGGCACCGAAGTGCGCGTGAAGATCACGCCGACGATGGCGTCGCCGGCCGGGCAGCTGCAGCTCGACCCCGGCACGCCGTCCGGCCTTGCCGCGCAAGCGGACGGGACGCTCACCGGCAGCTTCAAGATGGACAAAGACGGCTACTACCAGATCGAGCTGGACGGGCCGCACGGCGAGAAGGTCATGGCGTCGCCGAAGTACACGGTCGACGTGATCGAGGACCAGCCGCCCACCGTGACGTTCGAGAAGCCCAAGCGGGACACGAGTGCGAATCCGATCGAAGAAGTGTTCGTGCAGGCGCGCGCCGACGATGACTTCGGCGTGAAGCAGCTGGATCTGATCTACTCGGTGAACGGCGCCGCGGAGAAGACCGTGTCCCTCTACGGCAAGGGCGCCAAGCCGCTGCCGCAGGTGAGCGCCGGCCACACGGTCTATCTCGAAGAGCTCGGCGTGAAGCCGGGCGACTTCGTGTCGTACTACGCGAAGGCGTACGACACGGACACGGTGACCGGTCCCAAGAGCACGTCAAGCGATATCTACTTCGTCAAGATCATGCCGTTCAACCAGAACTTCCGCCAGGCGCAGTCGCAGGGTGGAGGCGGCGGTGGAGGCGGCGGGCGTCAAAATCAGGCGGGCGCGCTGTCGGAGCAGGAGCGGCAGATCATTTCCGCCACGTTCAACGTCGAGCGCGATCGCACGAAGACGGCCGCGGACAAGTTCAAGGAGAACACCGTCTTCATCAGCTTGTCGCAGTCGAAGCTGCGCGAGCAGGTGAGCGAGCTCGTTCAGCAGATGCAGCAGCGGCTGGGCAACGATGAGAACTTCCGCAAGATCGCCGAGATCCTGCCCAAGGCCGCCGACGAGATGAAGAACGCCGAGGACCTGCTGCGCAGCCTCAAGACCAAGGAAGCGATGGCGCCCGAGCAGAGAGCGCTCAAACATCTGCAGGACGCCGAGCAGCTCTACGACATGATCATCCGGCAGGGCGGCGGTGGCGGGGGCGGCGGCGGAGGTGGGCAGATGGCGTCGGAGCTGGCAGACCTCTTCCAGCTCGAGCTCGATCGCCAGGCGAATCAGTACGAGACGGCGCAGCGCGCGCAGCAGCAGGACGCGAACCAGCAGATCGACGATCTCGCCGAGCGGCTCCGCGAGCTGGCGCGCCGGCAGCTGGCGCAGGCCGAACAGCAGCGCCAGCGCGCGCAGCGCGGCGGCAGCAACGCGAGCGGCGGCGGGTCGTCGCAGCGGCAGCTCGCCGACGAGGCGGAGCAGGCCGCGCGGCAGCTCGAGCAGCTGCGGCGGCAGCTCGAGCAGCAGGGCCAGCAGCGGCAGGATCTCGCGGACGCGGCGCGCCGGCTGCAGGACGCGGCGAACCAGATGCGGCAGGCCGCGGCCAGCAACCAGAGCGGAGGCGCGCAGGCCGAGCAGGCGCTGCAGCAGCTCCAGGAAGCGCAGCGGCTGCTCCAGCAGTCGGGCACGCAGCGTGTGAGCGACGCCGTGAAGGAAGCGCAGCGCAAGGCCGAGGATCTCGCGCGGCAGCAGAAGGACGTCGCGCAGCAGGTCGCGGGTCTCGACGCCGCGGGCGCGCAGAAGGATCAGAAGATGTCGCAGCTCAAGCAAGAGAAGAGCGACATGAAGAAGGGCGTGAGCGATCTCGAGCAGCAGCTCGGTCAGCTTGGCCGCCAGACGCTCGCCAACAACCAGCGCGACGCGTCACGCAAGCTTCAGGAAGCCGCCGGCTCGATTCGGGACCAGATGCTCAAGGAGAAGATTGAGTACTCGAGCGAGGCGATGGCGAGCGGCTCGGAGTACTCGAAGCCGATCGAGAACGAGATCGGATCGAACCTCGACTCGCTGAAGCAGAAGATCGGCGACGCCGCCAATGCGGTAAACAAGGCCGAGCAGGGCCAGGGCCTGAGCAAAGCGGTCGACCAGGCCGCGAACCTCGTGCGTGGCACGCAGTCGCTCAACGAGAAGCTCAATCAGCAGCTCGGCCAGCAGGGCCAGGGCCAGCAGGGTGACCAGCAAGGGCAGCAGGGTCAGCAGCAAGGCCAACAGGGTCAGGGCCAGCAAGGCCAGGGTCAGCAGGGTCAGGGTCAGCAGGGCCAAGGTCAGCAAGGCAAGGGTCAGCAGGGTCAGGGTCAGCAGGGCCAAGGTCAGCAAGGCCAGGGCCAGCAAGGCCAGGGGCAGGGCCAAGGTCAGGGCCAGGGCCAGGGCGGTGGTCAGGGCGGCGGCCAGCAGCAGGGCGATCGGCGGCTGCCGGCGCAGAATGGCCAGCAGCCGGGCCAGCCGCAGGGTGGCATCACGCGCGGCAACGGGGGCCAGCCGCAAGGCAGCTACACGGGCACGCCCTCGTCGCCGGGTAGCACCTCCTCGGGCGACGCGCGGCCTGGCCTCTCGAGCGGCGATGCGCGCGACGTCCGGGACAACGCGCGGCAGCTGACGAACCAGGCGCAAGACTTGCGCCAGGCGCTCCAGCAGGCCGGCGCCACCGGCAAGGACCTGGCCGCCGTCGACGACATCGTCAAGCTCCTGAAGCAGATGGATGGCGCCAGCCAGGCCACGGATCCGCGCGGCTTGCAGCAGCTCGCCTCGACCGCGCTCGAGAAGCTCACGAAGTTCGAGTGGGATCTCCGCAAGCGTGTCGATACGAGCAACGACGCGCTCTACCTCTCGGGCTCGGAAGAGATGCCGGCCAGCTACAAGGACCTGATCGAGCAGTACTACCGCGCGCTCTCGAAGAAGAAGGGTGGCGGTGGAAAGTAGATACTTGAAAGTCGAAGAAGTCGAAGAAGTCGGCAAGTCGAAGAGTAGCCCGAAAGTCAGGACGTCGAGAGGTCGATAAGCCGGGGAGTGGTGGCACCACTTCCGGACTTCATCGACCTTTTCGACTTTGTCGACCTCTTCGACTTCACAAATGTCGTTTGATCCCTCGTCGCAGTACGACAAGAGCTTCGTCCCGGCTTGCCGTTGCCGTGACGTGCGGCGGCCTCAAGCGGAGCTGCCGCGAGAAACCGTTCGCTCCCTCCGCTCAGATTTCCTGCCTTCCTTATCGGGCCGCTCCTACTCGACCGCCTGATCGGCCGGCCACGGAGCGGGCCCTCGAAATCTTCGCTCCGTCCGCTCCGGTTTCGTCCTTCGCCGTCGCGGCACTCCGACTCGGCCGCCGCACGTCACGGCGACGGCAAGCCGAGAATTGAAGTTCGGAGGATCACGCGAGTCCCTGTAGCGAGCGTAGTACGATCGTAGGCATGGTCAGGCAGAAGTCGAGACGTCGAGAGGTCGATAAGCCGGGGAGTGGTGGCACCACTTCCGGACTTCATCGACCTTTTCGACTTTGTCGACCTCTTCGACTTCAGAAATGTCGTTTGATCCCTCGTCCCTCTTCGTCTCGCTGATAATCGGCAGCGTCGGCTTCGTGCTGCTGGCGTACGGCAAGAAGCAGCAGCGGCTGCCGCACATCTTCGCGGGCCTCGCGTTGATGATTTATCCGTACTTCGTCGACGGCTGGCTAATGATGACTGGCGTCGGGGCGGGGATCTGCGGCGGACTCTGGTGGGCGGTGCGGGTCGGGTACTGAAGAAGTTCGAAGTTTGAAGTTCGAAGTCAGAAGTTAGAACACAGAACCTGGTGCCGGCTTGCCGTTGCCGTGACGTGCGACGGTCTCAGACGGAGGTGCCGGCCGCCTCCGTCTCGTCCTGTCAATTGCTACGGCGTGGGCCGCCGAAGGCTACGCGAAGGCGCCGAGAAACCGTTCGCTCCGTCCGCTCGGATTTCGACCTTCGCACATCGCGCCGCTCCTATCCGGCCGCGCGATCGGACGGCCTACGGACGTCGCTGCAACGGCAAGCCGGGAGTAGGAGTCCGGAGCATCAGCTCGCGGGAATCGCCACTCGGTTGACGCGGCCCTCGATCGTCTTGTCCCCGATCGACACGTAGACGTGCCGGTCGGTGACCGACAGCGCGAACGACATACGGCGCTCGAGTGCGGCGACGAAGCCGGTGAGCAGGTCGCGGTCCACACGATACAACTCCAGCTCATCCACGCGATGAATTCGCTCGCCCGACCACTGGCGAATGAGCTGGTCCGTCTCTCGATGCGTGTAGACGGCGACGCGCGGGGCCGCTTTGCCGGCCCGGTGCACCCGCGCGGCGTCGGGCGCACCGATGTCGATCCAGACCTGGATGGCGCCCGTGAGGTCACGCACGGCGATCGCCGGTTCGTCCGGATCGGCGATCCCGTTGGAGAACGCGATGCCCTCTCGATACTCGAGGCAGTACGCGATCAGCCGCGTGACCAGGTACTACTCGCTCTCGGACGGATGCCTCGCGACTCGCAGCGCCAGCGTTTCGTACACGCCGCGATCGGCGTCCGCGAGGTCGATGTCGAAGGTGTAGATGGTGGCGGTGAGGGCCATGGACGCTGCAGAGAGATTGTAGGCCGGAGCCGCTCCGCGCCCTTGTGCTTGACTCGAATCTTACGTTCTGTAAGACTCTAGCGGTGCGCCTACCGGTTTCCGAACGCCTCATCCTGACGCTGCTGACTTCGCACGGCTCGAGCTACGGTCTCGAGCTCGTTGCCGCGTCGCGCGGCAAGCTCAAGCGCGGTGGCATCTACGTGACGCTCGGCCGGATGGAGGACAAGGGCCTCGTCCACTCGAAAGTCGCCGAGGATGGACGGCGGCGATACGCGCCGACGGCGCTGGGAGAGCGAGCGCTCATGGCTGCGCGGTTCTTCGCCGGTGAAATCCGGCTCGGAGCGCGTGCGTGAGGGCGGCCATCGAGGCGCTCATCCGCGGCCTGCCGCTCGACGAGCGCGCCCGCCGCATTCTGGACGAGACGCTGCTCGACTGGACAATCGAGGCAGACGCGTCATCGTGGGTCGGTGGGCGCGTCACCGTGGGCGTACGATCGGTCGTATCCATCGTTCGCGTGTTGACGGTGGTCTCGGTGCGAGGGGCGACGGCCCTTCCGATCGCGTGGCTCGCCGGGCGCATGGTGCTGTTCGGCCTTCTGCCGTGCCTGGCGTTCGCGATTGCAATCGAGGCGCGTCTCCCAGGCGTCGTCGCGCAGCTGCCGGCGTGGCAGCGTGCCAGGTACGAGCTGTATCTCTCGATGGCGATGCTCACCGCGACGCTGCCCCTGGCGCTGTTCTACGCCGTCGCCTGGAGGCCGGCGACGCGCACCTTCCCCGTCCTCGGCATGGCGTCCGCCAGCGCTTGGCTCGTGGTGGTGTACCGCGCCGGGATCCTCCCGGTGCATCTGGTTGACGGCCGGATTCCAGCCTCGCTCGTGCAAAGATTCGGTCTCGACCTGTCGCTCGCCCTGAGCTTCGTGAGTTTCGCGTGCGCGACGTTTGCGCTGGTGATTCTCGGGGAGGCGGTCTTTCGCACGCGACAACGACGCCGCCTGGCGATCCTGTTGTCGGCGACGCCGCTGTATCTTGCGGCCCTCTTCGGCACGGCGATGTTGCAAACGTTCCTGGTTGCCGGAATGGCTCGACGCGGGTGGCTTCCGCCAGGCTCAATTCTTTCGTCGATTCTGCGCGTACCGGCGGGCTATGCGGCGATCCTGATCGCCTCGCTCTGGTGGGCGCGCCGCCTCGGCCCCGGCAGGGGCGAACGAGCTTGTCTGCGAAATGGCGAGGATCTGGACCGGGCGCCGACTCAGACTGGCACGTAACTACCGATCCTTGTCGACCAGTCGCGCCAGCGCTCGCTCGACCACTGCGTCCACCTGCGAATCCGCCGCCGTGAAATGATTCACGATCATCGAGAACACGAGCTTCTCGTGTGCCTTCGTCTCGAGATACCCCGACAACGACCGCACGTTCGAGATCGTGCCCGTCTTCGCCTCGACGTTCGCGTCGAGCACGGTGTCCTTCATTCGCGACGACAGCGTGCCGTCGTGGCCCCCGACGGGCAGTGCGGCGACGAACGGGCCGCGCAGCCGCTCGTCTTCCCACACGTGGCGCAGGAGCGTGACGACCCCGGCGGCGGTGACGTAGTCGTAGCGTGAGAGTCCCGAGCCGTCGTTCATCACGTAGGAGTCGGGTGGGATGCCCCACGGCGTGAGGACGTCGCGCACCGCCTTGCGGCCGCCCTCGGCCGAGCCGGGCTGGCCGGGCGCGCGGCCGAGCGTCTTGAAGAACGTCTCCGCGTAGAAGTTCTGACTGACCTTGAGCCAGTAGCCGACGAGCGCCGAGAGCGGCGGCGACTGACGGCGCGCGATCACGCGGCGGCCGGCCTCCGCCGGCGGGTTGGTGACGTCGTCCAGATCCCAGGCGCCGCCGGTGATGCGGATGCCGCGGTCGGCGAACGCGAGGCGGAGGCCTTCGACGAAAAACCGCGTCGGGTTGTCGATCGCGGCCGTGCGCGTGACCATCTTGCCGCCGGCCGGCACGGTGCCCGAGATCGTGAGGCGCGCGCTGCCTGGCAGCCGCGCGAGATCGATCGCCGCTGACGCCTTGCCGTCGACCGTCTTGAGCGCGTTCGTGATCTCGAGCTGGTGCCCGGGCGGCGAGACCTCGACGCGCACCGGATCGCCGGGCGCTTCACCCGGCCAGATGCGCACGACGGCGACGTTCTCGTTGTAGCTGAGTCCGCCGACGGGCGCGGCATAGCCATCCGCGAGGTAGTCCCACGCCCAGCCGGCGCCGAGATTCGCTTGATCGAAGAAGTGATCGTCGCCGAGGAGCCGGCCGTCCACGCGGCGGATGCCGGCCTGTTTCAGCGCGTCGGCCCACTCGCTGAACATCGGCGCCGCGCCGAAGTCCTGCGATCCGATCGACGGATCCCCGCCGCCCACGACGACGAGATCGCCGCGAAGCGCGCCGTCAGCGATCGTGCCCGCCGCTTCGACCCGCGTCTCGAACGTGAAGTTCCAGCCGAGCCGCTCTGCCGACGCCGCCAGCGTGAAGAGCTTGAGGTTGGACGCGGGCATGACGAGGGAGTTCGCGTTCCGCTCGTAGATCACGCCAGGGCGCGCGAGCGACTCGACGCGCACGCCCACGAGTGCGCGCGCGAGCACGGGCGCGTCGAAGATCTGGTTGAGATCGGAAACGAGAGCTTGTCCGCCTTCGCCGGAGGCTTCGGCGGGACCTCGCCCAAACGCCGCCAGGACGAACAGCCAGGCGGCGAAGAGGGCTCGGGCCGTGAAGGATCGCCTCACTTCGCTCCGGTCAGCTCCTTGAGCTGCGCGATGACCTTGTCGAAGTCCGCGGTCGCGATGACGGCGGCGCCGCTCTCGCCCTGCCGGATCGCCTGCACGGTGTCACCCATCTTGCGGAACGTGATCTTTTCTTCCTTCGGCGACGCCGCGTCGCCGTACTTCGCAACGACGACGATGTCGGAGCCGGTGGGGAAGGCTTTGTCGGTGAACTTGTCCGCGCGCAGATTCGAAAACGCGCTCAGGAGATCCGTGGCCTTCGCCTGATCGACGTCTTTGGCCGTCGGCGTCTTGAGTTTCCAGACATCCGGCTCGACGGGCGCCGGGGTGGCGGTCGGCGTTGGCGTGGGAGACGCGCCGGGCGCCGGCGGCTTCGGCGGCGCTTTTTCCTTCGCGAACTGGTACGTCTGGCCGCCGATCGTGAACGCGACGTTCTGCGCCGAGAACGACCGGAACTCGAAGACGTCCTTGACGCGCAGGTCGTCGGGCTTGCGCTGAAGCGCCGTCAGCAGGGCCGTCTCAACGGTGAACACCAGGCCCGGCCGCGCCATGTCGCGCGCGTAGAGCGAGGCATCGTCTTTCTTGCCGCCGATCTGGAGCGTCGCGCGCGAGGATCCGGCGCCGAGCGTCGCGGTCTCCTGCGGTTTCTCGAAGCCGAACTTCTTCAGGTCCGCGGCGCTGAGCTGGGCCGCCGACGCCGCGCCTGGCGTCTCGATCGCCTTCATCCGCGCCGACGAAACTTGTCCGACGAGCCCATCGACGGTGCCGAAGTCCGCCTTGGCCGACACCGGCTCGGTAAGCCGCCATTCGTCGGCCTTGCGCGTCAAGGCGACCGCCGGCGGCGCAGCGCCCTCGAGCTTCACCATGTCGACGCCGTCGCGCTGGACCTTGAGGATCGTCTTGTCGCGCAGATCGAACGGCGTCCGGTTGAGCGAGTCCGTGTTGAACGCGGCGATCAACAGCAGCTTCGGCTGACCGTCGACGCGCGCGTAGAGATCCGACCCTGTCGGCGTCTTGTCGCCGAGGTTGAGCTTGTGGAACGTCGTCTCGCCCGCGAGCTTGTAGGCGATGCTGCTCTTCGGTGGATCGAGGCCGTACTCTTTCACCGACGCCGGGTTGTCGTTGACAACGCGGCCGATCTCGAGCGACTCGATCGTCGAGACGAGCGTGCCGACCGTCGCGGCGTCCGCCTCAACGGCCTCGGGCGCCACGATCTGCCAGTCCGTACCGGCTTTCTTCAGCGTCGTCGTCTCGCCGGACGCCGCATGGACTTCGATCTCCTCGATCTTGCTCGCGTCGACCGTGAAGACCTTGTCCTTCTTCTTCTCGTCGGACCCGGTCCGCTTGGACTCGATGAAGTAGATGTACGCGCCGAGCGCCACGGCGACGGCCACGAGCACGAGAAAAGACTTTCCGCCACGCATGTCAGTGTTTGCCTTTCAAACAACGTTCTGCTTCGAACTTGTGAAGGGGGTCGGGTCTGGCTCTCGCCAACCGAGACCCGACCCCTGGCTCATCTCAAACTCTGCGCCGTCGGGTCTGGCTTACGCCAGCAAGACCCGACCCCAACTCATTTCAGCGTCTCTTCCACCACACCCGGAACGCGTTGGCGAAGAGCAAGCCCGGGATGATGAAGATCGCGGTCCAGAACATCCAGTTGCTCTGGTCCTGCGTGAGCGTGATGCGGCGATCGGCCGCTTCTCTCGGGCGGATCGCGATCAAGTCTTCCTGCTGCGCGAGCCAGTTGTCCATGTTCAACCCGAGGTCGCGGTTGCCGGCAGAGTTGATCGCGCCGTTCGAGATGAAGTCGCTGTCGCCGACGACGACGAGACGGGCTTCCGCTTTCGCGTCGGTCGCGCCGGACGTCGCGTCCGCCGGAAACGAAACGGCCGCGGCGATCGAAATCGGCCCGGTCTTGTCGCCCTGGGCGGGATCGGGCGACGCCTTGCCGGTCGCGAACAACCCCTTGATGTCGGTCTCGGCCCAGCTGCGCGGGCTGGTCTCGAGCAGCTTCTGCGCGGTCTTGCCGTTGACGCCGCCCTCGATCGGGGTGACCGATCGCGTGAGCGGAAACGCCGTCATTGAGCCGAAGTCGCGCGTGATGGCGTGCGGCGGGTTTGACGGCATGGCGATTGGCACCGCCTCGTTCGCGCCGAAGAGCTGGCCGAGGCCGCTGGCGTCGACGACGACGTTGTTGCCAATCTCGATGCCGAACTCGCGCGCGAACGCGATGAGATTCGTGAGCGCCGGCGCCTCCGCCTTGTCCGGCGGATCGATCAAGAGCAGCAGCTTGCCGCCGCGGCGCAGGTAGCCGCGAAGCAGATCGACTTCCGGCGCCAGATAGTCAATCTTGGGTCCGCCGACGACGACCACGGCCGCGTCGTCGGGCACCTTGCCCTCCTGGGCGAGCGTGACCTTCGCGACCTCGAAGTTGTCGTTCTTGAGCGACGCCGCCAGGCCGCCGTAGCCGGGTTTCCCGGAAGTGTCGTCCGTGCTGTGCTCGCCGTGGCCCTGCACGAAATAGATCTTCTTCGTCGTGCCCTCGAGCAGCTTCTTCAGCGAGTTCGTGATCGCCTGCTCGTCGGTCGAGTTCGTCTTCTCGGTCCGGCCTTCGGACTCGAACACGATCGTCGGCAACGCCGTGATGCTGTACTTCTTCGACTGCACCGGGTCGTTGATCGCGTCCACGTACTCCGTGGTGATCTGGCCCGACAGGTTGTGGTACTCGTCGAACTTGTCTTTGAACTCGCTCGCCGAACCGGACTGCCGGTCGTAGAAGACGTGCACCGACACCGGCTTGGTGAGGCCCGCCAGGATCTTCTTCGTCTGGTCGGACATCGTGAACTGCTTGTTGAGCGTGAAGTCCCAGCGCTTGTGCTCGCGCGCGCCAATCCAGTTGATCGCCACGAGGATCGCGAGGAAGAGCAGCACGCTGCCGACCGCGACGGATCCGTACTTCACGTTGCGGCCCTGGAAGGAGCGGCCGATGTCGCGCCACTGGCTGAGCGCGTAGAGCGCCGTCGTGACCAGCCCGGCGAGCGCGAGGCCCTGCGACCAGGGCTGCAGCTCCGGCTTCGTCAGACGGATGACGACGGCGGCGAGGACGAGAACGACGCCCAGCCAGCCGAGGAGTCCAAGAAGACGTTTCACGGCTAGCCCCTCCACCGCTCGCTGTCCACGGCTTTCAGCGTGAGGAACAGCCCGAATGAGATGAAGCTCAGGTAGAAGACCAGGTGTGTCGTGTCGAGCAGGCCCTTCGAGAAGTCCTCGAAGTGCTGCGTGATCGAGAGATACGTGAGGATCGACGAGGCCGTCGGCCCGACGCTGTCCGCGAACCAGTTGATGATCCAGAACATCAGCGCGACGACGAACGTTGCCGCGCCGGCCACCATCTGATTCTTCGTCGTGCTCGAGATGAAGAGCCCGACCGAGATGAAGCAGCTGCCGAGCAGGAACAGCCCGAGATAGCCCGTCGCGACCGGCTTCCACTCCGGATTACCGAAGATGAACAGGATGCTGATGTAGATCAGCGTCACGCCCAGCAGTCCCGCATACAACCCGACCGCGCCGAGGAACTTGCCCATGACGATCTCGAAGTCGGTGAGCGGCGACGTGAGCAGCAGCTCGATCGTGCCCGAGCGCTTCTCCTCGGCGTACGTCCGCATCGTGACCATCGGCAACAGGAAGAGGATCAGGACGCTCGCGTTGCTCAGGAGCGGCCGAATCATGTCCATGTTGATGTTCTGCGTCGGCGGGCCGCCGCCGAACTGCGCCTGCATGCCCTGGCGGACGAAGTAGGCGAGGTACACCGTGTAGAAGTACCCGAACAGGATCGCGAAGAGACCCATCATGACCCACGCGATTGGGGAGCCGAAGTAGCCGCGCAGCTCCTTGCCGGCAATCGCCGTGATGTTGCGCAGGCTCTTACCCATGCTGCACCTCCTCGGCGTGCTCCGCCGGGCGCTCCTCGGTCGTGAGCTGCAGGAAGATCTGCTCCAGGCTCATCCGGGTGGGCCGCAGCTCGAGCAGGCCGTACCCGCCATCGACGACCGCTCGCGCCACGTCACGCCGCACGTCGTGATTGGGCTTGGCCTCGATCTCGTAGCCGGTGTACTGCTCGTGCCGGTCTTCAATCTTCACGTTCATGACGCCCGGCACCGCGTTGAGCGTCGCCGTCACGTCCTGCTTGGTCTCGACCTGCACGTAGAGCGTCGCCGCACCCTTGAGCTGATGCGTCAGGTTGTCCGGCGTGTCCTCGGCGACGACCCGGCCTTTGTTGATGATCACCACGCGCTGACATGTCTGCGCGACTTCCGGCAGGATGTGCGTGCTCAGGATGATCGTATGACTGCCGGCCAGGCCGCGAATGAGGTCGCGCGTCTCGATGATTTGCTTCGGGTCGAGCCCGGCCGTCGGCTCGTCGAGAATCAGGACCTCCGGGTCGTGCAGGATCGCCTGCGCGAGCCCCACGCGCTGCCGGTAGCCCTTCGAGAGCTTCCCGCAGTGCCGGTTGGCCATGTCGTCGACGTGCGTCTTCTTCATCGCGTGGTCGACGCGCATCGCGCGGTCGGACTTGGTCGCGTTGTCGAGCTTGATCTTCGCGACGAACGCCAGGTACTCGCGCACCGTCATGTCTGGATAGAGCGGCGGGGTCTCCGGGAGGTACCCGGTCCGGCGCTTCGCGTCGAGCGGGTTGGTGAAGACGTCGTAGCCGGCCACCACGGCCTTGCCCTCGTTGGCGGGCATGTATCCGGTCAAGACGCGCATGGTCGTCGTCTTCCCGGCGCCGTTGGGGCCCAGGAAACCGAGGATCTCGCCCTTCTCGACCTTGAAGCTCACGTCGTCGACGGCCGTGACGGGCCCGTAGCGCTTCGTGAGGTGCTGCACCTCAATCATGCGTGCTCCGTTTCTCGCAGGATCTGCCGGGCAGAGGTGTGAATGTGGACGCGGTCTTCACAAGGCTGTCGCCCGAGCGTTGCCAGCCGTCTTCTCCTCAAACCGCCGGTGAAAACGGCCAAAACCAATGTATTAGGACACCGAACGAAACAATAACCCGAAATCGTAATGCCACGGGAAAAGACGTGTCAATGGCACTCTTACTGCCGGTGATCGTCCACGAACGCGTCGATCGCCGTTTGATCGTCCTGGCTCACACGGTCGAATTGGACGCCAAACCCGACCTTGCGGTCGCTCCACGCGACGCGTCCCGAGGCTTCGATGTCCTCGCCGGCATTGGGGAGGCGGAACTTGAGCAGGACCTCAGTACCAGGGGCGAGCGGGTTCATCGTGCGGATCGCGAGGCCGCCCTTTCCGACGTCGAGCGTGACGGCGCCGGCGATCGTCTGACCGGCGCGGTACGACACCGGCACGCCCAGCGCGATGCGCAGGCTCGCGCGGCGGTTGAAGTTGTCGGGAAACAAGTGCGGCGCGAGCGCGGGGAGAATCTGGGGCGTCGCGGCATGCTCGTTGACGTAGCCCCCGATGCCGAGCGCCAGGAGCATCGGCACCTGGGCCGCGGACGACACCGTGCCTGAAAAGACCACGACCGGCAGCGTCCGGCCCGCGTCCTGTTTGAGCAGCCGCACGAACGCCACGCCATCCGCTGACAGGCCCAGATCGACCAGTGCCAGACTGATCGGCAGGTCACGATTGGCCGCGGCTCGCCGGGCGCCCGCTTCGCTGTCGGCCGTGACAAATTCGTGTCTGGCATCGGCCAGCGCCGCCGCGAATCGGTCGCGCACGGCGGCCACGCGGTGTGCGATCAGGATGGTCTTGGCCGAGGACGACATTTCCGGGGGGCCTCGTTATAATCGCTCGGGTGCCTCAATTGCGCCGGGCACGGCGCAGTCGACGCACGATGCCCTCTGCGCGCAAGGAGAGTGTATGGCGACCTGCCCCGAATGTGACGCGGAACTTGAGATCGACGACGACGATCTCGAAGAAATGGAGATCGGCGATCCGTGGGATTGCGAAGCCTGCGGCAGCAGGCTGCGTGTTGCGAATCTCGATCCGCTCGAATTCGAAAGCGAAGAAGAAGACGAAGACGAAGACGCCGACGAGGAGTCCAAGACCGGAGAGGGTGACGACGACGACGATTTCGAGGACGACGACGACGATTCCGACGACGACGACACCGAAGAGTCGGACGACGGCGGGAACTGGGACGAGTAACGTGACGCCCGAAGTAACGCCCGCGGCGGAGATCGACGTGGTGGATGGGGCGGGGCGCGAGGCACGCGCGGCGAGGCTCGATCAGCGCCTGCGCGCGCTCCCGTCGCTCGTCATCGCCTACAGCGGCGGCGTGGACTCGGCGTTTCTGGCGTGGGCGGCCACGCGCGCGCTTGGTGACCGAGCGTTGTGTGTGACCGCCGACAGCTCCAGCTATCCGGAGCGCCATCGATCGATGGCGCTCTCCGTGGCCGGCCAGTTCGGCTTCCAGCACGAAATCATCTTCACCGACGAGCTGAGCCGGCCCGAGTACCGCGCCAACGGGCCCGATCGCTGCTACTACTGCAAGCACGAGCTCTACACGCACCTGACCGCCCTCGCCAGGACGCGGGGGTTCGCGGCCGTTGCTGACGGCAGCAACATCGACGACCGCGGCGACTACCGGCCCGGGCGCCGCGCCGCGCGCGAGTTCGGCGTGATCAGCCCGCTCGATGAGGCCGGGCTGACCAAGGACGACATCCGCGCGTTGTCGCATGAGGCGGGCCTGCCGACCTGGGACGAGCCGGCCTCCGCGTGCCTCTCGTCGCGCGTTCCGTACTTCTCAGAGGTGACCGACGAGAAGCTCCGGACGATCGAGCGCGCCGAGGAGGCCGTCCGCGCCCTGGGCTTCCGCGTCGTACGCGTCCGTCACCATGATCAAGTCGCGCGCCTCGAACTCGGCACCGAGGAGATGGCGCGCGCGATCGAGCCGGCGACCGCCGCCGCGATCACGCAGGCGTTGACCGCGATCGGGTTTCGCTTCGTGGCGCTCGATTTGAAGGGCTACAGGCTGGGCAGCCTCAACGAAGGCGTGCGCCTGCGTCCGGTTTAGCGTTCCATCCCAGCGGCCGGGCGGCCGCGCCACCTCGTGACGCCTCGACTTCGCCTGTTCGTCGCGCTTGCCAGCCTGGTGTTTGTCGTCGCACACCTGCGCGCCCTGCCTCGGACGCTCGAGGACATCGACTCGATCAACTTCGCGCTCGGCGTCGAGCACTTCGACGTCGCGCTCCATCGCCCGCACCCGCCGGGCTATCCGGTGTTCATCGGCCTCGCGCGCGCGTCGACGCGCGCGATCGCGTGGATCGCGCCCGGGTGGGATCGCGACCGCCGCGCCGCCGCCGGCCTCGCGTTCTGGGGACTCGTCGCCGGCACCTGCGCGATGTGGGTGTTCACGGAATTCTGGATGGCGGTGGGCCTCGCGCCGCCCATGGCGTTTCTGGCCGCGCTGCTCGCGGTGATGTCGCCGCTCTTCTGGTTCACCGCCGCGCGGCCGCTCTCGGACACCCCCGCGCTCGTGTTGTCGCTCGCGGTCGTGACGGGCCTGCTGCGCGGCTTGCGCGGCTTGCACTCCGGGACGACCAGCCTGAAGCGGTCGCTGCTGGCCTCGGCGGCCATCGCGGGTCTGATCATCGGCGTCCGCACCCAGACAATGTGGTTGACCGGACCGCTGCTCGGCTGGATCGTCGGCGAGCTGTTGGTGCGCCGCCGCGTCCGGGACGCGCTCCTGCTCGCCGGCGCCGCCGCGGCCGGCGCGCTGCTCTGGGCCGTGCCCCTCGTCATCGTCACCGGCGGGTTGTCGAGATACCTCGAGTCGCTCACATGGCAGGGCACGCAGGACTTCGCGGCGATCGAGATGCTCGCGACGAGCCCGACGTGGCGGATGCTGCGCGCGTCGCTCTCGCGGACGTTCGTCGGGCCCTGGGAGGCCGCGGCGCTGGCCAACGTCGTGCTCGTGCTCGCGATGATCGGTCTCGCGCGGCTCGTGCGCGGCGGGCGCAGAGTCCTCGCCGCGATCTCGCTCGTGTTCTGGCCCTACCTCGTGTTTCACCTGACGTTTCACGAGACGGTGACCCTGCGCTACGCGCTACCGCTCGTCGTCCCGGTGGCGGGGCTGGCGGCGATCGGCCTCTCGCTCGCCGGCACCCGCCTCGCCGTCATTGGCGGCACCGCGGCGGCCGTGTGGAGCCTGATCGTCGTCCAGCCGCGGCTCCTCGCGTATGCGAACGACGGCGCGCCGGTGTTCCGCGCGTTTCAGGACATGCAGTCTGCGTTGCCGGCGACGACGCCCGCGCCTGACGTCCACATGCATCACCAGGTGTTCTGGGGCATCGAGCGCGTCGCCGAGTGGTACCGGCCATTCTGGAACATCGACCGGCTGCTGCATCCCGGCTCGCGCGAGTGGTTGAGCGTCGTCAATCACTTCGCGGGCGGCGACGATCGGCCGGCGTGGTTTCTGAGCGACGTCACGCGAAACGACCTGACGCAATTCGATCCACGCGCGACCACGCGGCGCGGGCACTACGTGCTGGTCCCGCAAATCCGGCAGCTCGTCGGCGGCGCGCGGCTCGACAGCCTCGACTGGTGGGCCATTGAGCGGCCAGGCTGGATGCTCGGCAGCGGCTGGTCGCTCACGCCCGAAGTCGGCGGGATGACGGACCAGGACAGGACCGGGCCGCACTTGAGGCCGGCCGAGGCCTTTCTCCGGCGCGGGTCCACGCCGATGCGCGTGTTGATCGGCGGACGCGACCTCGCGCCGCAGGCGGACCCCGGGGTCGTGTCGATCGAGATCGACGGCCAGCCGCTCGACCAACTGCAGGTCAGCCGGGACCTGCCGCAATTCGTGCGCTGGATCGATCTCCCCGCGGGAACGCCGGCTGGTTCGACGCCCTATGCGCGCCTCAGCGTTCGCATTTTGCCGGTGCTGCCGGGGCGCCCGGCACCGCCCGTCGGGCTCGAGCAATTCGACGCGGCGGCCGCCAGTGTTCCCATGTACGCGTTTGCCGACGGCTGGCACGAGCTCGAAGAAGATCCGGCCACCGGCCGGCTGTGGCGCTGGACCTCGGCCAAGAGCGCGCTCGAGCTCAGGGCCTGGCAACCGGTGACGACCCTCGTCATCGAAGGGGAGTCGCCGCTCCGGTACTTCGATCACTCGCCCACAATCGTCGTGCGTGCCGGCGATCGCGAGATCAGCCGCTTCACTCCCGTCACCGACTTCCTCCAGTCCGTCTCCATCTCCGGCGATGCCCTTCAGGCCTCGGGCGGCCGGCTGACGATCGAGACCGACCTGACCTTTTCCCCGGCCGAGCGGCATCAGAGCGCGGATCAGAGAAGGTTGGGGCTCAAACTAACCAGGGTGGAGATTCAGTAGGCAGGCCCAAGGCACCAGGCCCACGGCCCCAGGAAGATCGTCGACCTTGCCGCATCCGTCACTTGGGCCCGGGGCCTGAGCCCTGGGGCCTGATCTATTTCGGTTTTCTCGCGATCGCCATGATCGACGACCCCACGGGCAGATTGACGAATCTCGCCAGGCCGGCCTCGACCGCGAGAGCGGCGTCGAGAATGGCGTTGATCGGGGCGGGCGGGACGGTGAATTCGGCGGCCGAGCCCTTGGCGGCGCGGCCGGTCAACCGGTCGGCCAACCGGGACGCGAGCGTGATGGGGAAGGTCGCCATGTTCGTGTACGTGAGACGTTCAAGCCGGAATCCTCCCTGTTCGAGGCGGGCGCCCAGACGGGTGCGGGTGTAGCGCCGGACTTCGTGGGTGAGCGTCGAGTGGGCGCCCCGGAGGATGTCGAGCGCCGCGACGTTGATCAGCGCAATTCCGCCCGGTTTCAGCACGCGAAACATCTCGCCCACGGCCTGCGCCTCGCTCGCTTCGTCGAGGCAGTACAGAACGTCGAACGACGTGACGAGATCCGCCGACGCGGTGGCGACCGGCAGCGCGGTCACCGTGGCTTGAACCAGCCGACCGCGGCGCGCACGACCCAGGCGCAGCCCGACGGCCGAGCGCTCGATGCCGACTGCCAAGCCGTACTGTTGCAGCCAGTCGAGGTTCCGCCCCGTCCCCGTGCCGCAATCGACGATCACGTGTACCGTGCCGCCGCGGAGCGCGGCGTCGAGCATCTGTCGCGCGTGACGCCGCAAGCCGATAAACCAGAAGTGCCGATCTTCCGCGCGCGCGGTCGCCTCGAGCATCTGGTCCATCGACGCGGATTGTCACCGATTTCGTTTGTACAGCGAAAGAAATCCGCGAGTTTCGTTGACACGTACCCGCGCGCTTGGTACTCTCGGCGGCACCGCTTGCTTACCCACGCCGGTCGTTCATCGGGCGTTTTCACGGGAGAAATTGATGTCGCGACTGCCCATCCGTGTGCTCCCCCTGGTTGTAGTGGCTGCTCTCGTCGCGCTGACGGGCGCCTGCGGTAAGAAGCAGCCCCCGGCAGCACCGCCGCCAGCGCCGACGACGACGCCAGCACCGGTGGCGAGCACTCCACCGCCGCCGCCACCTCAGCGACCCGACAATCCGGCCGTCCCTTCGCCGCCGCCGACGCCGACCGAGGCCGAGATCTTCGCGCGCATGACGCTGGCGGAGCTCAACAACTCGCACCCGCTCGACGACATCTACTTCGAATTCGACAAGTCGGAGCTGAGCACCGCCGCGCGCGCGGGCTTGCAGAAGGACGCGGACTGGATGCGAAAGTGGCCGTCGACCAAAGTGACCATCGAAGGACACGCCGACGCGCGAGGCACCAACGAGTACAACCTCGCGCTGGGCGAGCGCCGAGCCTCGTCGATCCGCGACTACCTGGTGACGCTGGGCGTGACCGTCTCACGCATGGGCGTGGGGAGCAAAGGCGAGGAAGAGCCGGTGTGCCGCGAGGAGAACGAGGCCTGTTGGGCGAAGAATCGCCGCGGCCACTTCATCATTACCGCGAAATAGCCTGGAGCTCGGCCGCCACGCGCCCGGCGGCCTCCCGAGGATCGGGAGCGGCCGTAATCGGCCGCCCCACAACGAGATACGAGCTGCCTGCCCGCACGGCCGACCCTGGATCCATCGTCCGGCGCTGGTCGTCGGCGCCCGCCGCGGCGGCGCCGCCTCGAATGCCCGGCGTCACGATCACAAAGTCCGTACCGCACGCCTGACGAAGGGCGGCTGTCTCCTGGGGCGACGCCACGACGCCGTCGAGGCCCGCGTCCTGGACGAGCCGCGCGAGCCGAAGCACGTGATCACGCGGCGTGGCCGACACGCCGATTGACGACAGTTGCGCCTGATCCAGGCTCGTGAGCACGGTGACCGCGATGACGAGCGGCCGCGGGCGTCCGAGCCGCGCGGCGGTCTGGCTCGCGGCGTCGCGAGCGGCCTCGAGCATGGCCGGTCCGCCGCTCGCGTGCACGTTCAGCATCCAGACGCCGAGCTCCGTCGCGGCCGTGACCGCGCCGGCCACCGTGTTGGGGATGTCGTGAAACTTCAGATCGAGGAAGACGCGATCGCCTCGAGCGACGAGCGTGCGGACAATCTCGGGACCTGCCGCCGTGAACAGCTGACTCCCGATCTTGAAGCCGCCCACCGAGCCGCGGAGCGTATCGGCGAGCGCGATGGCGGCCGCCGGCGTCGGCGTGTCGAGCGCGATCAGGATTCGGTCCACGCGTGCTCCCGTCGCGGCATCTCGAGTCGTCCGACCAGATCCTGCACGCGCGCGATCTTGTGGCGCTCGAGGTAGGCATCGAGCCCGTCGATGAGCTTCCTCCAGAGGAACGGATCGGCGAAGTTCGCGGTGCCGACCTGGACGGCCGACGCGCCCGCAATGATGAACTCGAGCGCGTCCTGGATCGTCGCTATCCCGCCCATCCCGAGAATCGGCAGCTTCACCGCCTGGTGGCATTCCCAGACCATGCGGACCGCAATCGGACGAATCGCCGGGCCGCTGAGGCCGCCGAGGACGTTCGAGAGCTTGGGCGTGCGCGTCTCGACGTCGATGGCCATCGCGAGGAACGTGTTGACGAGCGAGATCGCGTCCGCGCCCGCTTCTTCCGACGCGCGCGCGAACGACGCGACGTCGGTGACATTGGGCGTCAGCTTCGGGATCAGCGGGAGCGACGTGACCTTGCGCACGCCGTTGACCACGTCGTAGGTGCCGGTCAGGCTGCAGCCGAACTGGATGCCGCCCTCCTTGATGTTCGGGCAGGAGATGTTGAGCTCGATCGCGCCGACGCCCTCGTGATCCGAGAGCACCCGCGCGACCTCGCAGTACTCGTCGAGCGTCGATCCGCAGATGTTGACGATCGTCGTCGCGCCCAGACGGCGCAACTCGGGCAGCTTCTCGGCGACGAAGCGATGCACGCCGATGCCCTGAAGACCGATCGCGTTGAGCATGCCGGCCGGCGTCTCGACGATGCGCGGCGGCGGATGGCCCTCGCGCTCGGCGAGAAACAGGCCCTTGACGGCCACGCCGCCGAGCGACGAGAGATCCACGGCGTGCTGGTACTCGACGCCGTAGCCGAAGCAGCCCGACGCCGCAACGATCGGGTTCTTCAGGTGGAGTGCGCCGAGCTGAACCGACAGATCCGCCATCGTCTAATGTCCCACGCTGTAGAGCTCGTCCCAGACGACCGCCGTCGCGTCGAACACGGGGCCCTCGAGGCACGAGCGGACGAAATGACTGCGCGCGCCCTGCCGGACCGGGACGACACAACTGTAGCAGCCGCCCATCCCGCAGCCCATGACCGGTTCGAGTGAGACAAACACCGGCCGTGCGGCGCGCGTGGCCAGCCGGGCGACCGCCGACATCATCGGCGTCGGCCCGCAGGCGTAGATCGTGGCGTTGCTGGCGGCGCCGCGCTCGTTGAGCGCGCGCTCGAGCGGCGCGCTGACGCGGCCGCGCTCGCCGCGGCTGCCGTCCTCGGTCGTGAGGACCAGCTGGGCGCCGAGCTCCGCGAACACATCCGCGTAGTAGAGGTCGACGGCCGTGCGCGCGCCGTAGAAGAGCGTCATCGACGTGCGCCGCGCGGTCAACGCTTCCGCCAGCGTCACGAACGGCGCGAGCCCGACGCCGCCAGCGACCATCCACGCCTCCGCCGGCGGATCGACCGGGACGAACGGCCGCCCGAGCGGGCCGAGACAGCCGATGCGATCTCCTGGCCTCGCGTCGTAGAGCAGCGACGTGCCGACGCCAACGCGCTTGTTGAGCAGGCTCAGGCCGAGCACGCCGCCTGTCCGGTCGCGCACGATCTCGAATACCGAGAACGGCCGCCGCAGCATCGGGTCCAGCCCCGCGGCGGGTTTGACCATGACGAATTGTCCAGGGCGTGTCTCTCTGGCGATCTCCGGCGCCGCGAGCGCGATCACGTTGTAGAACTCGGACAGACGCGTGTTGGCGATCACGTCGGCGCTGACGTCCATCGGCATGCGGGTCAAGTATATGAGACAGCGGCGCACCAGGCACTCAGCACTATGATTAGTGCCGTTCATGCGCTACCTCCGCATGCTGAGCAACGCGATGATCGGTGGCGTGCTCGGCGCCGCGTACCTGGCGGTGTTGGTGCTCCAGCTGAATCCGCAGGTGCCGATCGTCTCGATCACCGCGGCCCGGTGGTTCGTCACGCTCATCGCCTTCTACGGTCTGTATCTGAGCGCGGCGGTCTACCTGCTCATTCTGGTCCGCGAGGTGCTCGCGTCGCGGCCGCTGCAGCCGGCGTGGTTCAGCGTTCGTCTGGCGGGATGGGTGAGCGCGTTCTACGCCGTCGCGGCCGCGATCATCACGTGGCGGAATCTGCGCGGGTTTCTCTCGGTGCTCAACGCCAGCGACGTCGAGCGCATGCGCCAGGGCGCCGCGGCCACGACGATCTTCGCGATCGTGCTGGTCGTCATCGTGCTGCTGCGCTACTCCTTCGGCCGGCAGGGCAGCCGCACGGCCGCGGCGCTCCTGCTCGCGTCGATGGTGCTCTCGGTCACCGTGCCGCTCTGGCTTCGCGGACCGGGCGATCTGCCGGTGCCGCCGGCGCGCCCGATCGCTCAGCCGACGCCGCTCGCGACGACGCCACCGCGCGTCCGGATCATTCTGCTCGACGGCGCGTGGCTCGATTTCATCCGGCAACGCGTCGCCGCGGGGCAGCTGCCGAATTTCGGCCGTCTGCTCGAGCGCGGCGCCGCGATCGATCTGGCCACGATCAAGCCGACGCAGGCGGAGCCGGTCTGGGCCGCCGCGGCCACGGGCAAGTACCCGCCGAAAGACGGCATTCGATCCAATGCGATTTACCGCGTGCGTGCCGATGACGCGGATCCGGTCGATTTGTTACCGGACTACTGTTTTGCGGCCGCGTTGCACTACCAGAGCTTCATCACCGAGGAGCCGGTGACGTCGTTTTCGCTGCGCGCGCGCCCGCTGTGGGAAATCATCGGCGACTACGGCGTCGTCTCCGGCATCGTCGGCTGGCCGCTGACGCACCCCGTGCGGCCAAGTCCGGGCTACGTCGTCAGCGATTACTTCGACGAGGCGGTGAGCGAGCCGCTGCGGCTGGCCAACGCCCAGGCCGCGTACCCGACGACCGCCGCCGACATCGCGCGCGATGTGTTCGATCGCTATCAGCCACGCCCGTGGCACGACATCCTGCCATCATTCGGCGCCGCCGAGCCGCAGCCGAGCGGATTCCTCCAGGCGCGCTGGGACATGGCGTACGCGCAGGCCGCGGTCGAGCTGGAGCAGAAATTCGCGACGCGCCTGACCGCCGTGCGCTACGAGGGCCTCGACATCTTCGGTCACACGTATCTTCGCGACGCGCAACCGGAGTTCTTCGGCGAGTCCGGACGCGACGATGCGCCGCGATCGGTGCTCGATCGGTACTACGCGTACATCGACGGCGAGATCGGCAAGATGATCGCGGAGCTCCAGCCGGACGACCTGCTCCTGGTCATGTCAGGGTTCGGGATGGAGCAGGAGTCGATTTCCAAACGCCTGCTCGCGCGGCTGCTCGACTGGCCCGTCCGCAGCGGCTCGCACGAACGCGCCCCCGACGGCTTCCTGCTCGCCTACGGCAGCAACGTCGCCCACGGCGTCTTCCCCCGCGGCGCCATCGTCGATCTCGCGCCGACGGTGCTCTACTACCTGGGCCTGCCCGTCGGCCGCGACATGGACGGCTTCGCGCGCACGGACCTGTTCGCCCACACCTACACGATCGAGCATTCCGTCAGTTACATCGCGACACACGAGAAGTAGGGCGGAGTCGCGTCGTACCAGTCGTACGACAAAGGTACGTTATGATGAGCTCGCTCTTTAACGCGGTCCCGAGAGGCCGCAAAGAGGTGAGCATGACGATTGTCTGCAAGCCGTGGTCCGACCGGAGCCTGCCATGCCGGTCGTAATGGACACGGAACGAATCCACCGAAGCCTGACGCGGATCGCGCATGAGATTCTCGAGCGCAACCGCGGGACCGACGATCTGGCGTTCGTCGGCATACGCGCGCGGGGCGTGCCGATTGCGACGCGCCTGGCCGCGCATCTCAAGGCGATTGCCGGCGAGGACGTGCCGACCGGCGCGCTCGACATCACCCTGTACCGCGACGACCTCATGCGGCACGCGGTCGCGCCGCAGCCCGTCATCCGGCGCACCGAGATTCCGTTTTCCATCGACGACAAGCGGATTCTGCTCGCCGACGACGTCCTGTACACGGGGCGGACGATCCGCGCGGCGCTCGACGCGCTCATCGACTTCGGGCGGCCGAAGGAGATTCAACTCGTCGTGCTCGTCGATCGTGGCCACCGCGAGCTGCCGATCCGCGCCGACTACGTGGGCCGGAACATTCCGACCTCCCGCCAGCAAAGCGTGCAGGTGCGGCTCGTCGAGATCGACGGCCGCGACGAAGTGGAGGTGGAAGGATGAGCACCTTGACGGCGCTGCGCAGTCGCCACCTGCTGGGCATCACGGAGCTGGATCCCGGGGAAATCGAGCTTATCCTCGAGACCGCGGTCGCGATGAAGGAGATCGGCACGCGGCCGATCAAGAAAGTGCCGACGATGCGCGGCCGCACCGTGATCAACCTCTTCATGGAGGCGAGCACGCGCACCCGCATGTCCTTCGAGCTCGCCGAAAAGCGGCTGAGCGCGGACACGCTGGGCATGACGACCGCGGGATCGAGCGTGTCGAAAGGCGAGACGCTCCGCGATACCGCGCAGACGCTCGAAGCGATGGCGCCCGACATGATCGTGCTGCGCCACCCGTCCTCGGGGGCGCCGCACCAGCTCGCGCGGACCTGTCGCGCCAGCATCATCAACGCCGGCGACGGCATGCACGAGCATCCCACGCAGGCGCTGCTCGACGCGTTCACGATGATGGAACGCAAGGGCCGGTTGAGCGGCCTGCGCGTCGCGATCGTCGGCGACCTCGCGCACAGCCGCGTGCTGCGATCGAACGCTCTGCTGCTCGTGAAGATGGGCGCCGACGTCCGGGTCTGCGGTCCGGCCACGCTCGTGCCGCCAGGCCTCGATCGCCTGGGCGTGCGCGTGTTCCGGTTTCTCGATGCCGCGATCGAGGGCGCCGACGTCGTGATGATGCTGCGCGTGCAGTACGAACGCATGCACGGCCTCTTCCTGCCGTCCGTGCGTGAGTACTTCACGGAGTTCGGGCTGACGCCGCTGCGGCTCGAGCGGGCCGCCCCGGATGTCATCGTGATGCATCCCGGGCCGATGAACCGCGGCGTCGAGATCGACTCGGCGGTCGCCGACGGCCCGTGGTCGGTGATTCTCGACCAGGTCGCGAACGGCGTCGCGGTCAGGATGGCTGTGCTGTACCTGCTGGCAGGTGGAGAAGAGGGAGAGCGTTGAGACTACTGCTGAAGGCCGCGCGCGTGGTCGACCCGGTCGCCGGGCGAAACGGCGCGTTCGACATCTTGATTGACGGTGATCGCATCGCGCGCATCGGCCGCGATCTGCCCGCCGACGGCGCACGCGTCGTCGAGGTGCCTGGGTCGCTCGTCGTCACGCCCGGGCTCATCGACATGCACGTGCACCTGCGCGAGCCTGGGCAGGAGCACAAGGAGACGATCGCGACCGGGCTGGCGTCGGCCGTGGCGGGCGGGTTCACGGCCGTCGCGTGCATGCCCAACACCGACCCCATCAACGATCAGGCGGCCGTCACGCAGTTCATCGTGAAGCGCGCGGCCGAAGCAAACCTCGCGCGTGTGTATCCGATTGGCGCGGTGTCGATGGGCTCGCGCGGCGAGCAGCTCGTCGAGATGGGTGACCTGCGCAACGCCGGCTGCGTCGCCGTGACCGACGACGGCCGGCCGGTGCTGACGGCGCTCCTGATGCGCCGGGCGCTCGAGTACGCGTCGATGTTCGACCTGCCGGTCATCGACCACTGCGAGGATCCGACGCTCAAAGGCGACGGCGTCGCGCACGAGGGCGCGGTCGCGGCCCTGCTCGGACTGCGCGGCATTCCCGGCGCGGCCGAGTCGGTGATGGTCGAGCGTGACATCGCCATGGCCGAGCTCACCGGCGGCCGCTTCCACGTCGCGCACATGAGCGCGCGGCAGTCGCTGCGTGCGGTGCGGGCGGGGAAGGAAGCGGGCGTGAAAGTGACCTGCGAGGTCACGCCGCATCACTTCACGCTGACCGACGATGTGCTTGCGGAGCGCGGCGGGTATGACACGAATTTCAAGATGAACCCGCCACTGCGCGAAGCGGCTGACCGGGACGCGCTCCTCGAAGGGCTGCGAGACGGGTCGATCGACGTCATCGCGACCGACCACGCGCCGCATCACGCCGACGAGAAGGCGCTCGAGTTCGACCGCGCGCCGTTCGGCATCGTCGGGCTCGAGACCGCGGTGTCGCTCTGCTTCGATCGCCTCGTCCACCCGGGCGTCATCAGTCTGCCGCGGCTCGTCGAGCTGCTGTCCGCCGGGCCCGCGCGCGTGCTCGGCGTGCCCGGCGGCACGCTCGCCGAGGGCGGGCCGGCGGACATCACGATCCTGGCGCCCGACGCGACGGTGACGATCCGCGCAGGCGCGCTTCGCTCGAAGTCGAAGAACACGCCGTTCGACGGCTGGACGCTGCGCGGCGCGACCGCGGCGACGATCGTCGGCGGCCGCGTCGTCTTCGTCCATGCGGACGCTGGACTCGGAGCCCTCCGTGCGTCATAACCCTCGTCCGCAGGCGCTCACCAACCTCCAGGAGAACGAGGTGCTCATGCTCGACGGGCACTTCGACTACGGCAACGGCTTCCACGGCCGCGTGTATCTCAACCCGCACCGCATTTTCAGACAGCCGTCGCTGATCTGGCGCTTCGCGCAGGACTTGATCGACATCCTGCCGGAATCAATCAGCGACGCGACCGACGTCGTCGCCGGCCCGGTGATGGGCGGCGCGCTCCTGGCGCACACCATTGCGGGGCTGCTCGACGGACGCCGGAGCCTGACGCGTCCGCGCGCGAGCTTCGCGCCGCTCTCGGCTGATGCCGGCGATCGGCTCGTCCTGCGGCCCTTCTATCAGAGCGTCGTGCGCGGTCAGCGCGTGCTGGTCGCCGACGACGTTCGCAACACCGGCAAGACGTTCGAGCGCGCGAAGACGGTAATCGAGCTGGCGGGCGGCATGGTCATCGCGACGGTCGAGATCTACGATCGTCTCGAGGCCATCGTCGAGCTGGGGGTGCCCAACTTCGCGCTGGCGGAGTACAAGGCGCCCGAAAACTACGCGGTCGCCGACTGTCCGATGTGCAAAGCGGGGACACCGATTACAAGCTTCTAGATCATCGACAATCGAGCAATCGGGGATCTGGCAATCGAATACCATCGGTCCCATCGATGAACGATATCGTTGCATCGATGAACGCAGAACCTCGTGCATCGCCGATCGACGATATTCCGATGCCCTTCGATGGTGGATTTGCCGATATCGATATCTCGATCGTCCGATGGTTCTTCGATTGCCAGATCCCCGATTGCCCGATTGTCGATGAAAAGCGCTCTTGACACGCTGTACGCGTCCTTCAACCACCCCGAGTCCGCGTTCGATCCCATTCAGGTCGTCCGGCGCTATGAGCGCCTCGACGACCGCGAGATCGTCGCGTTCGTGGCGGCCGGGCTCGCGTTTGGACGCGTCGCCTCCGTCGTGCAGTCAATCGAGGCGGTGTGTCGGGTCATGGGACCGACGCCGGCCGCGTTCGTCCGGTCCTTCGATCCGAAACGCGACGGCGAGCCGCTGCGCGCGCTCGTGCACCGGTGGACGCGCGGCGATGACTTCGTCGCGCTGCTGTGGATCCTCAGGCGCTTCCTCGAGGAACACGGATCGCTCGAGCGTGCCGTGACCGCTGGGGGCGACCTGGCCGCCGAGGATGTCGGGCCGGCGCTCGATCGGCTGGGTGAAGCCGCGCGCGCGATCGATCTCCGGCCGGCGTACGGCCGCGCCAGGAAATCGCCGGGCGTCTACTATTTCTTCGCCCGGCCCTCGACTGGCTCGGCCTGCAAGCGCCTCAACTTGTTTCTCCGATGGATGGTGCGAGAGGACGGCGTCGATCCCGGCGGCTGGACGGCGATCGCGCCACGCCAGCTCGTCGTGCCGCTCGACACGCACACGATCCGGGTGGGGAAGTGTCTGCGGTTGACCACGCGCACGACGCCCGGGTGGAAGATGGCGCTCGACATCACCCGGGCGCTGCGGACGCTCGATCCCGACGATCCCGTCCGGTACGACTTCTCGCTGTGCCACCTGAGCATGATGGGCGCGTGCGGATTCGCGACGAAGCAGGGCGATACGCAGTGCCCGTTGCGCGGCTTATGCCGGCCACGTCGAAGATCCGTCGCTACTCGGTGATGTGGATGTAGATCCGCCAGACCGGCGTGCCGTCCCAAAGCAGGTCGAGGCGATAGTAACCGGCGGCAAGCTGTTTTGGCGCGAACGAGAAACTGACTCGTTCGCTTTGATCCTTGAGAGAAATCTTCTTGGCCGGGACCGAGCCTCGCTGGTGGTTCGATGCGTCGAAAATGGAGCCAGAGACCTCACCCTTCGAGAGCTTGCCCTTCTTTTTCCAATAGCTGTAGACCGTCACCGGCGTGTCGTCGCGCGTCGAATACTCGCGGTCGTCCGACGCAATTTGGTCCGCGACGTTCTTCGAAAGGTGTTTCGTGACGCCGCCATAGTCGAACTCAGGCATCGGAGTCACGGGCGCTGTAAGCACCCCGGCTGCCTGTCAGTCCGCAGAGATGGCTTCTAGGCCCATCGCCGCGGTCCGCGCTGGCGGTTCCGGCGACATCACACCGCCAGACGCAGTGACCCGCAATGAACACGTCGTGTGGTACGAGCGGCTTCAACGAGCCAGGCGGATCCTCAACCGCCCAGCTCGTTTCGCGCACATCCCTGTTTCCACGAAACCGAATCTGTTCGTGCTCACTTCGCGAAGGGCACGCGTTGCAAACCGTCAAGCTTCACTGGGGCATGACGCATGTGAGCAGGACGGTTGTGTTCAATGCCGGCTGTAAAGAACTCCGCTGGAGGCGGCGGGACGAAGTTGTCGTTGGTCTGATCGAACGCGTTCGCGTTGCCGAAGATCTCGAGCCGGTTCCCAATGCCGGGGCTTCCCGGCAGCGGGATCGAGCTGTGAGCGTATCGGTTCGCGCGGACTCCGCTCCCGGTCGCGTGAACGAGAAGGACGTGCGCTGTGTTGTCGTCACCCGTCGAGACGCTGAGCCCGGTCGTGGCCCCGGACAGTCTCAAGTCCGCCGTCGTCGTCTGCAGACGCGTGCCATGGAGATTCAGCTCGACCCGATTCGAAGAGATGGTCCCGGAAAGCGCGTTGATCCGCCGTCCACCGGCGGCAACGATGCCGGTCGCGAAACCCGCGAGCGTGTCGTCGATGGAATGCATCTGCAGCGTGTTAAACGTCGAGGCCTGGGACACGATGGAGGGAATCGGGGCATCCGCTCCAGCAAACAACTGCCAGCCGGTCGCCGTCGGAACGAGGCTGTCGGACCGATAGAGGTTGTGGCTGGATTGGATGATCAGGCTGGCCCCAGTCACGGCATCCGGAAGGCCGACGCCGGCGGCCGAATTGACTGTGCCTCCGATCACGTTGCTCTCCACGTCCAGTGTGATCTGGCTGTGAGATGCGAAGTTGATCGCGAAGACTCCGTTTGCCGCACCCGGCGAGCGGACAATGGATCCCGCCATCTGCACTCGAAGCACTGCCCCTTCGTGCGGCGGCTCCAGATCCAGGTTGCGCGTCATGACGACCAGGCCCCGGCCGGTGGTACCCACGACGAGCGACGGCGTGATGATCTCGCATTCTTCTATGCGCGCGGAGATGAAGTCGCCGGGCGCTCTCGAGAGAACGGCCACGGCGCCGCCGGTCACCCGCCCGACGACATCCTGGATCGCGAGACCTCTTATGGTCGCTCCATCGCCGAGGGTCAGGACGTCGCCCGCAAGCGCTGCCGTGGCCTTCAGGAGCGTTCTTCCGATCGGGTCGAACCCGGTCGGCAGCCCCGATTGGTCAAAGATCATGACGCCCTCTCCGATGAGGTCTGCGCCATCCGGGACGGTGAGCGCCTGGCTCACGTCGTACACCCCGGCCCGAACGAGAATGTGCGCTCCTGCATTGGCTGGTGACAGCGCGGACTGCAGCTCTGCCGCTGTCGTCACGACGATGTCCGGCTCTGGGGGAGACGCGGCGAGTCGGCCGGAGTGAGCTCCCAGCAGCGCAACGATGGACGTTGCCATCGTCACCAAGCTGGGAATCCCGATGATGGTACGCAATGTCGGCATAAGACCTCCTTGGTTTTGGGGGAGAGAATCCGCATAATCCCTTCTCCAACGCACGCAACGATTTCGGAGCGGGCCGAGTCGTTCTGAGAAACCTTGAAAAACGCTGAGTTTTCGCTGCGAGACTGAAGGAGCCCACCGACGAGACGTCGAGATCTACTTCTTGTACGCATACCAAGACGTCCCTTTGCAGGACGGCGCGCTGATCGTGCCGGCGAGGTAGGGTATGCCGTCGAAGTCGGTGTCGATGCCGCCGTCGATGGCCAGGCCGTTCGCCCCGGTGTAGGCGAAGTTGCCGCTACGTAGTAGCGGCGCCGGGTCGAGCACGACGCCGCCGGACCTTCCGCACGTGAACGTCACGACCTGGTTGTGCTCGATCGCCAGCTGGAACGGCATCTCCTCGTTTTGAAAAAACGCGCGACCTTCCCAGCTGCCGCTGAAATCGAAATCCTCGATCGCCTGGTAGGTGAGCGCCCCGTCAAGCGTGGCGGACTGACCGTCGTCGTTCGTGACCGTGATATCCACCAATCCCGGCGCATGCGACGGCGTGATGGCGTACATTGTGTTGGGCGGCCCGAGCGATCTGTTCTGGACCTTCACGCCGCCAACGATCAACGTCGCGTTGTCCCGGAATCCGGTGCCGTCAATCCTGACGTACGCTCCGCCGCTCGTGAGGGCAGTGCGCGGCTCGACGCTCGTGATCGTCGGCGGAGGGAACGGGGGTGGCGATGACCGTGTCGGCGTGCCGCACGCTGGAACGACGACGATGCACGCACAAACCGCGATGAGGCCAAGATGTCGCGACATATCCCAGCTCCTTGAGCCAGCGGGGCGCCATAGCTCTGAGTCCTCCCGCTACCAGGAGACGCGAGAACTGCGGCGAAACTTGCTCACGTATGCGATGAACTCGGACCCGCTTAGCGGCGCGCCGTCAGCGTCGCGGTGCCGGTCCCAGAATCGCTGATGACGTAGGGGACGCCGCCTGTGGGCACTTTGAGAACGAGACGGCGCTCGGACATCTCGGGAAACACACTTTGATCCGAAATCAATGCCAGTGTCATGGGTTTGCTGCTGTCGTGGGGCACAATCTCCAGTTCTACCGGGTCACCGGGCGATGCTGCGACCACCACGCGCCGGCAGGGGACCAGGTCCACCAGCGCCATCCCACACAAGTCGATCTCCCCATCGATGCGGACTTCAATCGATTCGCCGGGCCCGATCACGAGCGTCGGATAGATTTTGATCGTCGGTCGATCTGCGGCAGCAAAGCACGGCGCGATCCGACAGGGAGCCGCCGAAGGCTCGAAGCGCGCGCCCGTAGCGTCGTATCGGGCCTGACCAGTGAATTCGAGGCTGACGAACCGCCAATCACTAGGGAGATTGAGTGGGAGGGCAAATGTTCCATCTCCACCGGACGTTGCAGTGTTCTTCGGAAAGACCCATCCAGGTGGCGAGGGAGAGTTGGTTGAAAGCGCAAAGAGCGACACCTGCACACCCTCGACGGCTCCCCCCGCATCGGCGTTGGTTAGGCGGCCGCCAAATTCGACCATGACCGTCGTCCCCGGTGCCGGAGACGGAGACGGAGACGGCCCCCACGACGGCGGCCCGCCGCAGCCAAGCGTCATGACCACAAAGACGCCGAGGCTGCCAATGACGGCGTCTGTGAAAGAACTGCTGCGCATAGGCACCTCCCCTTGCGAGGAGACGCGAGAAGTGCGGCGAAACTTGCTCAGGTGTGCGGCGTGACTCCTAGAACGTATATCTGATGCCGAACTGCAGGATGCGTGGCGTGCCGGCCATGGACGTGATCTTGCCGAACGTGCCCGCACTGAAGTTCAGTTCGGGCACGTCCTGGTTGAACGTGTTGAACAGATTGAACGCCTCGACGCGCAGTTCCACGCGGCGGCTTCCGCCAAGGGACACGAGTCTCGATAGCGCCGCATCCACGGTCCAGAACCCTGGCCCTCTCACGCTATTACGGCGAAAATTCCCCAACGTGCCGGCCTCCGGCAGTTGGAATGCGTTCGGGTTCAGCCACTGGTGCAGAACCGGGTCACCGTACGGATTGGCTAGCACCTGGTCCAGCCTCTGATTCCGGATCCCAGTGCCCGCGCGATCAGGCCCCGTAACGTTGAGCGGCGCGCCGGAGCGTGCACCGACGATGCCCGAAATCCTCCAACCAGAGGCCCAGGAGCCGAGCGCTCGGGCGCCGAATCGCGGCGTCTGCGCCGCGACTGTGAAGCTGGCAAGGTGAGTCCTGTCCTGATCGCACAACCCTCGATCGAAGGCCGGATCATCGGGGTTCGTATAGAGGCTCCCAGTGGCACCGAAGCTACCTGTCTGAAGGGCGGGGTCGCCGAAGCAGCGCGACACTGTGTACATCCCACTGAGGCTCAAGCCGCCGGCGGCACGACGCTGAAACGACAGCTTCAGTCCCCGATAGTCTTGTGCGCCGCGGTTGGTGTGAAGTTCCAGACTCCCGATCAGCTGTGCCGCGGCCGGATTTTGCCCCGACAATGAGAGCTCGCGCCGCTGGTTCAGATTCCGCTCCGTGCTGCAACTCGTGTAGAACACTCCGAGGAGCGTGCATTGACCGAGCCCAAGGAAGACACCTGGATTCATTGCGACCTGGTTCCACAGACGGTCGCTATGACTTCCGAGATAGCTCGCCGCAACCTGCCAGGTGGCTCCTATCTGCCGTTCGATCGTGACGTTCCATTGCTGAGTGCGTGGTGACTTGATGTGCGGATCCAAGGCGCCAAATGAACCGTAGTCAAAGTATTGGCCATCAGGACTCGTCTTGACCGGGTGTGGATCGCCACCCATGTCCGCGTACGGCTGATCGAAACCTCCTTGTGGATCTCGAACGACTGTGCGATTCCCGAACGGCGCCGCTTGTGCGTTCATCAGGTGATACTCAGCCGCCAGGAAATCGTAGGCGAGCCCGTAGGCGCCCCGGAGCGCCGTGCGGCCGTTCCCCATCACATCCCACGCGAGACCCACTCGCGGAGAGAGATTCCACCACTGGGTGTAAAGGCCGCTCCGCCCCGGAGGGAAGCCCGGGTCACCAGGGTAGATCAGACCGGCGGGCGCGTTTCTGAACACGGTGCTCTTGACGTTGTTGGCGAAGTTCTCCAGGCTGAAGTTGTAGATCGCGCCATTCAAGAGGTTCTGCCCGAAGTACGGCTCCCAGCGGACCCCAGCATTGATCGTGAGGCGGCGGTTCGCCTGCCAGGTGTCTTGCGCGTAGATCCCCATGTACCACTGGTCCATGAACAGTACGGCAGGCCCACTGTGCTCCAGGCTAGAGACTCTTCCCATGAGGAGGTCCGCGAGGCCCAAACCAGTCAATTGGCCGTTGAACTGCCAGAAGCCGCCGGAGCGCGCATCAGCGTCGAGCCGATATCGCCAATAGGCCAGGCTTCCGCCCACGGAAATCTGGTGCCTGCCGCGCACCAGCGTGAGATCGTTGGTCAACTGCGCGGCGTTCGCCACAAAACGCCCCGGGCCCTGATTGGGCACCCTGAATCCTCCCTCCACGATCACGGTCATGACGTGCGGCTGGTAGCTATAAGCGTCGGCACCCAGATCGTACGGGTCGAAGGTCTCCTGCCATAGACGGCTGACCGCAGTTCGGTTGAACGCAAACCGGAGCGAATTCACCGTGTTGTTGCCGAACACGCGGGTGTCGCCGATGGCCAGCGACTGCGCCAGATCGTCGAACCCTGACTCTTGTCTGTTGTTGGCCGCGTCGAAGAGGCTGAGTGGCGTATCCGACGCTCTCATAGGATCGGATTGGGTATACGACGTCGCCAGGTAGCGCGCGAAGATCGAATTGGAGGTCCGCTGATAGTCGATTCGGCCAAGCCACTGCGCCTCATTGCTGTCCTTCCGCAGCGTGTAATAGACCTTGCCGCAGGGATCCGTCGTGCTCGGAAGGTATTTCACGAGGTTGAGTGCGGCGCGGCTGAACCGCGCAGGGTCGATCCGGTTGTTCTCGAATCCGCCTCGGAGACTGATCTGACGGCCGCCATTGCACTCGGGTGAGGCAAACGCGCTGAAGTCGCCGGAGAGCATCGCGGGTGTCGGCACCCAGGCGATGTTAAAGGGCTGCTGTCGAACGGTCGTACCCTGGTAAGCCGCAAAGAAAAAGAGCCTGTCACGAATCAGTGGTCCGCCCGTCGTCCCGCCGAACTGATGGCGTTGCAGGCCATCGTTCACCCGTTTCTCATCAGGGCCTACCGGGGCAAAGGGATTCGTGGCATTGAAGCGCCGGTCGCGGAAGAACTCGAAGACATCTCCGGCGAAGCGGTTCGTGCCCGCCTTCGTCACCGCGCTGACGGCAGCTGTCGCGTGCATGCCGTGTTGCGCGTTCAAGGCACTGGTCGCCACGCTGAATTCCTGAAGAGCGTCCGGGAAGGGGAACGGCAGGTTCAAGTTGTTCTGCGGGCTGTTGTGCATGGCACCGTCGAGCAGGTACATCACTCCAAACGACTGTCCCCCTGCGACCGAGATGCCCATGCCTCCAGGAAGAGCCGTGACGCCACCAGTGATCGTGTGAACGGCGGCTCCCGTGATCGTCACGAGCTCGACGGGATTACGACCGTTGAGCGGGAGCGCCAGGATGTCTTGGTGAGGGACGACCGTGCGTATGCCCGACGACCGCACGTCAACGAGAGGCACGGCTCCCTCAACGGTGACTGCCTCTGCGACGCCAACCAGCAGCACCGCATCGATCACGTTTGAGGTGGCGACGTAGAGCACGATGCCGTTCTGGACGTGCGTGCTAAACCCCTGGAGCGAAATCTGCAGCCGATAAGGGCCGGGCGGGAGATTCGACAGCATGTACGACCCGTTCGCGTCCGTGAGATCGTTTCTCGTGTGTCCCGTATCGATCTGTGTCGCGGTGACGTTGGCCCCCTGGACCACGGCGCCGTGCTGATCGGTGACCCTCCCAGTGAGCTGTGCCGTCGAGACCTGGGCGAGGGTGGACGCGCCGGTGAGGAGCAGACACGCAGTGCCGAGACCGAAACCTCGCAGGGCGTGTTTCATAACCCCTCCGTCGCTGAACTGCAGTGGTCGCGGAATCCTGTGACGGCTGAAATCGCGCGGTCTCCTCTCACACGAACCGGCGCCAGCCATGGCGCCTAGGCTTGCTGCTAACAACAAACGCGAGAACTGCGCGAAAACTTGCTCACGTCGCGGCCTTGCCACGCGTCAGGCGTCTGAAGAGCCATGCCCGCGCTGCCTGCCAGTCGCGCGTGGTTGTCGCCGGCGAGGTGCCCAGCACGAGTCCGGTCTCTTCGAGTGAGAGTCCGCCGAAGAACCGCAGTGCGGCGACACGGGCTTTGCGCTCGTCGAACGTGGAAAGCTCGTCGAGAGCGTTGTGGAGATCGAGGACGTCCACGTCGCGCTGCGTACCTCGAGCGACGTCGTCCGCGAGGGTCACGCGAGCCCAGCGTCCGGACCGCTTCGCCATCTTATGGGCGCGCGCTCGATCGACGAGGATACGCCGCATCATCTCGGACGCCACCGCGAGGAACTGCGCGCGGTTTTTCCAGACCGCGCGATCCTGATTCACCAGACGAAGGTAGACCTCGTGCACGAGCGCCGTCGGATCCAGCGTCTGACCCGCGCGTTCGCGCCGGAGGAACGCGGCCGCACGCCGACGTAGCTCCTCGTACACAGCAGGTATCAACCGATCCCGCGCTTTGAGGTCGCCCTGGTTCCATGCCACGAGGAGCGCGGTGATATCGACGGGCCGGTTCATCGCCGAGTGGAGGCGATCGCGGCGGTCCATACGGTGATTGGATACTCATCTGCGCGCACCTGGGGCACGAGCAGCAGGAAACGGCCCTCGCGAGACACGTCCTGAAGCGAGGCGGGTCGTGGCAATTTGAACAGCTTCTCGGGGTTGCCGACGTTGAGAGAAGGAACTGTACTGACGGTCACGGTCATCATCGTTTCGCCGTCAATAAAGTAGATCCGGCGCCCATCCCGACTCCATCGCGCCGGACCTGAGACCCTGTCGGCTACTTTCCTGGGGAAGCTCGTCGCCGGCAACGTCGAGACGTACACGTCTATCCGACCTGTGCCGTCGCTGTCGGCGAAGGTCATCACGCGGTCATCTACTGGCGACAGGCGCGCGTGGTTTACGGCCAGATTCTGGCCTGGCAGCAGCAGCGTCGGAGATTCGCTACCATCCAAAGGCACCTGAAACAGTCTGAACCCTCCTGAATCCCCTGACCCGCGTTCCGAATAAAGGACCGAGCGGCCGTCGGAAGTAACGTCCTGGGCTGCTTGTTGGTAGCCGGGCCGCAAGACCTCTTCTTCTTTCCCGGTGGCAAGGTCTTTTCGGAACAAGTGCGGCAGCGAACCAGGGCTGTCGCCGGAAAAGACGATGGCACGCCCATCATTAAGAAAGATAGGGGTGATTTCGCTGCCGCGGTTCGAAGTTAGCGGCAGTTCGTCCCCAGTCGCGCGACCGAGGTCAATCCGCCAGATATCAAAGGCACTCAAGCCCGCCCCTCTGCGCGAGACCAGCAGTGCGCTGTCGTCCCGGGACAATCGCGCAGATGCTGGCTGATACTCGGAAGGGCTGCCGATCGTTCCGAGAAAGTTGCCATGCTGGTCGGCCCACATCAGCTGTCCGATGTCCTGGCCGGAGTGGTACGCGACTGTGCCAGTCAGGGAAGTGCTAAACATCGCCCGGGACGACGTGAAGAAGTACTCGACCCGCATGGCCAGCGCGAATGGCTCCCCGAGCAGACGCCACGTTTCCACATCCACGCGCTGCGACATCAGGACGCCTTCACGAACGAAGACGACGACGTCGGGCTCGACCCACTGCGCGTTCGAGCTTTCCCTCATGATCGTCCGAGTGCCCTCCTCGAGATGAAGGGGTCGCGCAATCCCTTCGCGGTTATCGAGTCGGAATTGGGCGAGTCGCACTTCCCCCTCGCCATCGTCGAGCCGCGTTGTGTACAAGAAGCGCTTCCCCTTTGGGAGGAACCACGGCCAGTGCACGCGCGCTTCGCCCTTCGATTGATTCCTGGTCAGAATCGGGACGGGATCATCGCCGCCCGCTGCCGAGACTGCGTCGATCGACATTCCGGTGATCCGTCCCAACAGGATGACGCCATCGGCTCCCCAAGTGCCGTGGCTGTAAATTCCGGCGTCGCAGATCGGCACCACAGGGCCGTCGGGCAAGTCGATGCGTTTCAATTTGCGCTCCGCGAAGAACGCCAGCGACTGGCTGTCGGGCGACCAGAATACCGATGTCGCCCCGTCAGTCCCTGGAACCGGGTGCGCTTCGTCGTTGTCCAGGTCACGGAGCCATAGGCGGCCTTTCCCTGCTGACGGAGACGCACGGTCCGGGCCGGCGACAAACGCCAGCTTCAATCCGTTCGGCGACAACGCGAAGAAGGTATAACCCGGATTGAGTCTGAAGGTAGTCCCCTCGGGCGGAGGCACCCCAAAACGGTTGGGCGAAGGTGACGCGGAGGGTCCCGGACGCGGCCAACCGAATATTGCGAATGCGATTGCCAAGCTGGCAGCTATCGCGAGGAACGCAGTAATCGCGACCGCACGTCTTGTCGTTGAACGCGGCGCCATGGTCGCTGTGTCGGTATCATGCGCGAGGGCGATCCGCGCCTCTCCAATATCGCGCAGCCGCAGCTTCGCATCCTTGGTGAGACAACGACGCAGAACCCGAACGAGGTTCGCTGGTGTTCCGGCGCGGAGCAATTTCCAGTCGGGCTCGCGCTCGATCAGCGCGGCCTGTGCGTCGCTGATCGTCGCACCCGAAAACGCCGGCTGGTGCGCGCACATCTCGAACAGGACGCAGCCGAACGCCCAGACGTCCGTGCGCTTGTCGACCGCCTGCCCTCGCGCCTGCTCGGGGCTCATGTAGCCAACGGTCCCGAGGACCATTCCAAATTGCGTCGCGTCTCGCGGACTGGTTGTCGATGATGTCAACGCAGGACCTGGCGGAGAGGCGGCCGTTTTCGCCAGGCCGAAATCGAGGATTTTGACGTTCCCGTCTGGAGTGATCTTGATATTGGCTGGTTTGAGGTCCCGGTGGACGATCCCGCGTTCGTGGGCTGCTTCCAGGCCGTCGGCAAGCTGTCGCGCGATCCAGACGACTTCGTCGAACGCCAGTGGACCGACGGCGAGCCGGTCGGCCAGCGTCGGACCCTCGACGAGTTCGAGCACGAGCGCCACGATTCCAGCGCTCTCCTCGAGACCGTAGATCGCCCCGACGTGCGGATGATTGAGCGCGGCGAGCGCGCGCGCCTCCTCCTCGAAACGTGCGAGTCGGTCGGGATCCTGCGCGAAGGAGTCGGGCAATACCTTGATCGCGACCGCACGCTGCAGCTTCGTGTCGTGCGCGCGATAGACCTCGCCCATTCCGCCCGCACCGAGCCAAGTCTCGATCCGAAACGGACCCAGCTGACTGCCCGGTGCCAGACGTTTGGCGGCAACAAGGGGTGCGACCACGGGCGCCTCGCCAAAGGATCCGGCGTGGTCGTGTGCCCCGAGGAGCGACTCGACGGCAGCCCGCAATGCGGGATCGTGACGGCAGGCGTCATCGAGATACGCGTTCCGCGATGGCCCATCAAGAGTGGCTGCCGCGGAGAAGACGCGGCTGACGTCGGGCCATCGATCGGGATTGATGTCGAGCCCTTCTTTCACGTGCTCACCCTACCATTTGCGCTGGTCGGCCGCACCAATGGCAGTGTTGGCGGGCTGTCTGGGACGATTCTCGCAACTGGCTGATCCGTGCGGTCTAGCCAGTCAGCGGAAGGTCGCGCGGTTGTCTAAGGTCTCCCCCCTCCCTCTCTCGACGGCGCATTTCACTCTTAGAACGCCGGTCATCGACGGGACGCGTCGCGTCCGGCGGCCTCCCCCCGAGCTTCAGTGCCGGCTAGCTCGAACGCATGCGACCCCGCCGGCTGGCCGTCGATGCGAATCTCCACCGTCCATGTTCCGGAGACGATCGCGGACGAGATGTCGAACATCCAGTACGAAGTGAGCTTCGACGAGGTGCTCTGAATCTTCACGTCAGGCGACACGGAGGCGACCCCACCGTCGGGCCGTCTCCATGTGGCGGTGAGCGTGTGGTCGCCCGCTGGGCACTCCCACTCGAAAGTAGATCGTCGCCGATCGGTCCTGCGGATAGACAAAGCGGCTCCGAACCTCATCGAGCACAAAGTCCCGACCGACGACCTTGCCCGACGGCCCAGACAGCGAGGGCACGAGCCGCGGCCCCTGCGTGAGGGGCGCGAGCGACGACCACGCGACCAGCGTGGCCACGATGACCGGGCGCGACAGCGTCATTGAAAACGCCAAGATGATACGTCACCTCGCGGCCCGCAGCCGCTCCTCGTAAACGGCCACGGTTTTCGCGACCATCTGCTCGGCGCTGAACTCGTCCTCGACGCGCTTCCGCCCGGCCTCGCCCAATGCCTGCCGCAGGCCCGGGTCGCGCAGCAACCGGACGATCGCGGCGGCCAGCGCGCCGTCGTCGTGCGGCGGCACCAGCAGGCCCGTCTGGCCGTCGACGACGACTTCAGGAATGCCGCCCGCACGCGTCGCGACGATCGCGCGGCGGCACGCCATGGCCTCGAGCATCGCCGACCCGAGCCCTTCGGTGATCGAGCTCATCGCGAAGAGGTCGAACGACTTCATCAGGCCGAGGGCATCGCTGCGAAATCCGGCCAGGTACACGTGACGCTCGAGGCCAAGCTCCTTGATTTGCCGCTCGAGCGGCTCGCGCAGCTCGCCCTCGCCGACGATGACGACGCGTGCGTCGGGCTCCTCACGGTGGACTTTCGCCGCGGCCGCGACCAGATGCTTCTGGCCCTTGTGTGGCACGAGCGCCGCGACGTTGCCGACGACGGGCGCGCCGTGGGGCATCCAGAACGTCGCGCGGGCATCGACAATGGGCTGCTTGTCGATCCAGCCGAGGTTGACGCCGTCATGCACGGTCGAGATGCGCTCGGTCGGCACGCCGTCGGCCGCGAGCATGCCGGCGATCACGTTCGACGCGGCGATGAACACGTCCACCTGGCGATACTTCCAGCGCGAGAACGCGTGGCGCTTGAGGTGAAAATCCACGCGCCGTGACGCGACGACGAGCGGCAGCGGACTCGGCCGAGACGGCATCCGGAGCGCCATCGCCGCCAGCGCGACGCCCATCGCGTCGTGCGCGTGCACGATGTCGGGTTTGACGTCGACGATGATCTTGTTGAGCTGCCAGCCCGCGTGGACGTCGAACTCGCTCTTCGGCGCGAAGCCGACGAATCGCAGGCCCTCGCGCGCCCGCCGCCGCAGCTCGCCGCCGGCGTGCGCGACGAGCACCGCCGGATGGCCGAGCTCCTCGAGCCCCGTCACGGTGAGCAGGACTTGATTCTGTCCGCCGCGCCACGTCTCCGCCGTGTCGACGTGGAGCGATCGAATCACTTGCCCTTCGCCCACAACTTGGCGAATTTCAAGAACACGTAGTGCGCGTTCATCGCCGAGATGATGAAGCCGGGAATGCCGTCGAGGAACCCGCGGCGGAGTACGTAGTTGCGGAGAAACGCCGCCGGCGGATGGAACGCGAGATCCGCGAAGCCCGCCCGCCGGCCGGACGCGTACATGTCCTCGGCCGCGAGCGTCGTGTACCGGTCCATCGTCTGATGGTGATGGGTGATGTCGCGGTAGGCGTAGTGCTGGAGATCGTTGGCGAGCTGCTCGACGGGGCCGTCGGCCGTGACCGACTCGTGCACGCGCCGTTCTTTCCAGCGCGCGCGGCGCCGGTCGTAGAGGCGCAGCTGGTAGTCCGGATACCAGTCGGTGGTGCGGATCCAGCGGCCGAGATGAAACGTCACGCGCGGGATCCGGAACCCGGCGGCCGAGACTTGCCCGGACAAGCGGGCGCGAATTTCCGTGGCCAGCTCCGGCGTGACGCGCTCGTCGGCGTCAACGGAGAGGATCCAATCGTGGGCGGCTTGAGTGGCGGCGAAGTTCTTCTGCGCGCCGTAGCCGGGCCAGTCCCTGACGATGACCCGCGCGCGTGTGTGTCTGGCAATCTCGACCGTGCGATCGGTGCTGCCGCAATCGACGACGAGGACCTCGTCCGCCCACGCGACCGACGCGAGACACGCCTCGATATTCGCGGCTTCGTCGCGCGTGATGACCGTGACGGAAACGGGGGTCACGGTCGGCGACTATAGCAGGATCAAAGACGAGGCGGTACGACAGGTACGACGGGTACGACCGTACCCATCGTACCCATCGTACTCATCGTACCTGTCGTTCTACTGAGCAATCTTCTGTACGGCGTTCAGCGAAATGAGCGCGCGGTTGTACGAGATCTTCGCCTGCAGGTTGTTCAGGCGCGCGCTGGCGAGGTCGCGCTGGTTCTGCTGAACCTCGAAGCTCGAGGCCAGACCCACTTCGAATCGCCGTTGCGCGGCGTCGAGCTGCTGTTGCGTCGCCTGCATCGCGGCTTCTGATGCATGGACGCGCTGGTACGCCGTCTGCACTTCACGCGCGGCTTCACGGACCTGTCGCACGATGTCGGTCTCGAGCTGCTGCAGGCTGAGCTCCTGTTGCCGCTTCTGGAGCTGGTTCTGCGCGACGGCCGCTTCCGGACCGGACTTGCCGAGCGGGTAGCCAAAGACGACGCCGAAGGTCCAGCTCGGGTACGCACCGAGGAACGCATCGCCGAGCGCGCTCCCGAAGCTCCGAACGTTCTGGTTCAAGATCGGCGGCGGGAAGCCCGACCCGTAGCTGAACTGCGTGCCGGCGGTGCCGGTCGCGGTGTAGGCCGCCGTGAGGTCGAGCGACGGATGCGTGAGGTTCTCGTTCACCTTCAGATTGAGATCCGTGACTTGCATCTGCTGGCGCATGATCTGCGCGTCGAGGCGGTTCGCGAGCGCCGTCTTGATGACGTCGTTCAAATCGACCGTGCGTTCGGTCAAGAGGATCGTCGAGGTCGGATCGATCTTGACGTCCCAGTAGTCCGGCCGATCGCGATCCAGAATCAGGGAGCGCAGGTTGTCCTCGGTCGTGGAAATCAGCGAGGTGGCGTCGATCAGCTGCTCCTCGAAGCTCGCAGCCACGGCCTGCGCCTGAATCACTTCAATGGGCGCGCCGACGCCCACGGCGACGCGCGCGCGGGCGGCTCGCAGCGATTCCTGTGCGATGTCCATGTTCTGCTGCGCGACTTCCTGGCCCTTGATCGCGCCGACGTAGCTCAGGTACGCATTGCGCACCTGCGCTTCGAGCGAGACGACGCGTTGCTGCAAGCTGACGTCGGAGATCTGCCGGTTGATCTCCGTCGAGAGCACGCCGCCACGCGCCTGATCGATCTTGAAGTTTCGCCACAGCGGCTGCGTGACGTTGAAGTTCAACGTCGAGCCGAGCTGCGGGTTGAACGTCGACGTGCCGCCGATCTGCGTGTTGCGGCTGGCGTTCCATCCGACGTGATAGCGGTTGCCGAACCAGGGCAGGAGCTGATCGAGCGCGCCCGTGCCCCCCATGTTGTGGCTCGAGATGTCGCTGCTGCCTTGCGTGAAGTCGGTCGGCTGCCGCTGCGCGGTGTTGCCACTGAAGCCCACGGTCACGGTCGGAACGAACGCCGACTTTGCACTCAAGATGGTCTGCGACGCGATGTCGACGTTCAGCCGCTCGGCCTTGAGTCCAAGGCTGGTCTCGAGCGCCATGTCGACGGCCTGATCGATCGACAACTGCACGGTCGGTCCCTGCGACGTCGTCTGGGGCGCGGCCTGCGGCGGCGTCTGGATCGCCTGTTGTGTCGAGGGCCTGAGACTCTGGGCGCCGGCGGGCGCCACGGCCGCGGACGCGGCCAGGGCCGTGGTCAACGCCAGACGCTGCAAGGTTCGACGCGTGAAGTAAGTGCGCATTTCGATATCTCCGAAGCCGGGTCATATTCCCGGCGGTGATCTAAGACGTGTTGACCCGCGGGACGGTTCGCCGGGCCGACTATACTAATCGCCGGAATTTCGCGTTTTCGGGACCTGTCGGTCCCGTCAGCGGCACGCTGGGCCCCGATTTTCGGCGCTTTCGAGCCGGCCGCCAAACTCCACCGATAGAGAGTGCAAACCATGCGCCGACTCCTGATTCCCGTGTTCCTGGTGGTCCTGACCCCCTGGCTGGCGGCCCAGCCGCGCCCCGCCGCCACGCCGGGCGCCGCGCCGATGACGATGTTGTCCGTCGACGGCATCATGCGCGGACCGAAGCTCGTGGGCAGCGCGCCGACCGCGGTGCGCTGGTCGAAGGACTCGTCGAAGATCTACTTCTCATGGCAGAAAGCCGATCAGGATCGCGCGTCCACGTACGTCGTCAATCGCGACGGCACCGGGTTGCGGCAGATGAGCGCGGACGAAACGCGCGCGCTCGACGTGCCGCCCAACGGACGATTCGATCGCGATCGCAAGCGGCTGCTCGCCATCGAGAACGGCGACGTCGTGGTCTACGAGGCGGCGAGCGGTACGCGCCGCATGATCACGCGAACGGCCGCCGTCGAGAGCAACGCGCGATGGGCGCGCAATGACACCGCGATCACGTTCGTGCGCGACGGCAATCTGTATCTGATGTCGCTCGACGGGTCGTCGGCCCCGCCGTTCGAGCAGCTCACCGACATTGTTGCGGCTGAGCCGCCGACGTCGGCGGCGGGGGCGGGCGCGGCGGGCCAGCGCGGCGCGGGCGCGGGACGCGGCGCCGGCGGCGGGCGCGGCGCGGCGGTGTCGGGAACCGCGACGGACACCGAATCACAGCGCTACTTGCGGGACGAAGAGCGCAACCTCATCGACTACATCAAGCGGCAGGCGGAAGGCCGCGGCGGCGCGGCGGGCGGCGGCGGACGCGGCGGTCGATTCGGCGGCGCCGGTGGCAACGCCGGCCCCGATCTGCCGATCGCGCGCTTTCAACTCGGGCCACGTCAAACACTCACCGATGTACAGCTGTCCGGCGATGGCAAGTTCGCCTGGATCGCGGTCAGCGAGCGGCCAGAAGGCACCGCGCGCAATCAGGACGTTCCCAACTACGTCACCGCCTCGTCGTACCCGGAGATGATTTCCGGCCGTACGAACGTCGGCGACGTGCAGGCGCGACGCCTGCTGGCGTCCGTCGATCTGCAATCGGGCAAGGCCGTCTGGGCCGACGCCTCGGCGTTCGCCGGCATGGAGCGCAAAGCCAAGACGTCGGATGCGGACGTGCCGCGGCTAATCGACTGGAGTCTGCCCGACACGTCCGACGACGGCGCGCAGACGATCGTCGCGGCGCGCTCCCAGGACAACAAAGATCGCTGGTACCTCAAGGTGGATCCCGCCACGGGCCAGTCGACCATGCTCGATCACCTGCACGACGACGCGTGGATTCGTGAGGCGTCGATCGGGGGCGGGGGCGGCGGTGGCTTCGGCGGCGCCGGCACGGGCGTGGCATGGCTCGCGGACAACAAGCGCGCGCTCTTCCTGTCGGAGAAAGACGGCTTCATCCACGTCTACTCGATCGACGTCAGCGCCGCGACGCCCGCGGTGAAGCAGTTGACGTCAGGCAAGTGGGAGGTCGCGAGCGCATCGCTCTCAGCCGATCGCAAGACGGTGTTTCTCACGACGAGCGAAGTGCATCCAGGCGAGCGCCATTTCTACACGATGTCGGTCGATGGCGGCCCGCGCACGAAGCTCACGACGATGACCGGCTCGAACGAAGCGACCGTGTCTCCAGACGAGAAGTCGCTGGCGATCGTCTACTCGTACTCGACCAAACCGCCCGAGCTTTATGTGATGCCGTTCGCCGCGGGCGGGAAGATGACCGAGGTGACGACGACGCCGACCGAGGAGTTCCGCAACTTCAAGTGGATCGATCCCAAGGTCATCACCTACAAGGCGCGCGATGGGCAGGACGTCTACGCGCGGCTTTTCACGCCGGAGATGATCGGCGCCAAGCGCGATCCGAAGCGTCCGGCCGTGGTGTTCGTGCACGGCGCCGGCTACCTGCAGGAGGCGCACAAGTACTGGTCGTCGAGCTACTACCGCGAGAACATGTTCAACAACATCCTCGCGTCCAGGGGCTACGTCGTTTTGTCGCCCGACTATCGTGCGTCGGCGGGGTACGGGCGCGACTGGCGCACCGGCATCTACCGCCACATGGGCGGCAAGGATCTCGACGACGTCGTCGATGGTGCGAAGTTCCTGGTGCAAACCGAGAAGGTCGATCCGAAGCGCATCGGCGTCTACGGCGGCAGCTACGGCGGCTTCATCACGCTGATGGCGATGTTCACGACGCCGGACGTGTTCGCCGCGGGCGCCGCCAACCGGCCCGTGACCGACTGGGCGCACTACAACCACGGCTACACGTCCGACATCCTCAACGTGCCGCAGAACGATCCCGAGGCGTACAAGCTGAGCTCGCCGATCTACTTCGCCGAGGGGCTGAAAGGCCATCTCCTCATCAACCACGGCATGGTCGATACGAACGTGTTCTTTCAGGACTCCGTCCGCCTCGTCCAGCGATTGATCGAGCTGCGCAAAGAGAACTGGGAGATCCAGCCGTACCCGGTCGAGAACCACGCGTTTACGGAAGAGACGAGCTGGGCGGATGAGTACAAGAGAATTCTCAAGTTGTTCGAAGAGAACCTCCGTCGGTGAAGGTCGAAGAAGTCGACGAAGTCGGAGAAGTCGACGAAGTCGGAGAAGTCGAGGAAGTCGAAGAGTCGACGAAGTCGAGAAGTGGGGCTGATGGATTCGTCTGCCGTCTTGTCGTTGTTCCGTGAGTCGGGCGCCCTTCACGAGGGCCATTTCAAGTTGTCATCCGGACTGCACAGTCCGGGGTACCTGCAGTGCGCGCTCGTACTGCAACATCCGGCGCACGCCGAAGCGCTCGGCCGCGCGCTCGGCGACGAGCTGCGCGACCTTCACTCGACCGTGGTGCTGTCGCCGGCGCTCGGCGGGCTGATCATCGGCCACGAGGTCGCCCGCGCGCTCGGCGTGCGCGCGATCTTCGCCGAGCGTCAGGACAATGCGTTGACGCTGCGCCGCGGCTTTGCGCTCGCCCCGGACGATCGCGTCGTCGTGATCGAGGACGTCGTCACGACGGGCGGGTCGACGCGCGAGACGATGGCGGTGGCGATGGCTGCGGGCGCAACCGTCGTCGGCGCCGGCGCGATCGTCGATCGCAGCGGCGGATCGCCAGGGCTCGAGGTGCCGTTCAAGGCGCTCGTGACGCTCAATCTGGCGACGTACGCGGCTGAGCAGTGCCCCATGTGCGCGCGCGGTGAACCGATCATCAAGCCGGGGTCACGCAAGTAGAGAGACGACCCGTCGAACCGACATGCGCACTTTGAAACTGACTCTTGCCTACGACGGCACGAACTACGTCGGGTGGCAGCGCCAGGCGAACGGGCTGTCGATTCAGCAGGCGGTCGAAGACGCGTTTCGGCCGCTGACTGCGCCGGGCGAGCCCCCGACGGTCGCGGGCGCGGGGCGGACGGACGCGGGCGTCCACGCGCTCGGCCAGGTCGCCAGCGCGACGCTCGACATCGACCACGCCGCCTCCGCCATCCACCGCGCGCTCAACGTCCGGTTGCCGGCCGACGTGCGAGTCATCGGCGTCGTCGATGCGGCCCCGGGGTTTCACGCGCAGTTTCACGCGATGGGCAAGACGTACCGCTACCGGATTGCGACGACGCCGATCGTGTCGCCGTTCGATCGCTGGTTCGTGTGGCACGCACCGGCGCTCGCGGGTGTGGACCGGATGCGTGCGGCGGCGGCGGCGCTCGTCGGTCGCCACGATTTCGCGTCTTTTCAGGCTGGCGGCGGATTCGTGCGGGACACGACGCGCACGCTCACGCGCGTCGAGCTGCGCGAGGCCGCCGGCGAGCTCCAGATTGAGATCGACGGCGACGGGTTTCTGCGCCACATGGTGCGGATCATCGTCGGCACGCTCGTCGAGATCGGCGCGGGCCAGCGGCCGGTGGAGGATCTGCCGCGCGCCCTGGCGGCGCGCGATCGGCGCGCGTCCGGCCAGACGGCGCCGGCGTCCGGGTTGACGCTGGTGAGCGTTCGCTATCGCGGCGCTGCCGCAATTGGGCAATGAGGCAGTGAGGAAATGGGGCCAGCGCCCGCGGCCCCGCGAGCGCGCCTGGAGGGGCCACCGCGAGCGAGCGTGAGCGAGCGCGCCAGTAGGGGGGCCGGCGGGGCGAAGCGTTGCGAGGCGCGGGGCGGAGGGACCCCCGCGAGCGCGCCACTAGGGGGTCCGGTGGGCCGAAGCGTTGCGAGAGCGCTGCGAGAGGGCAGCGCGCGCGAGCGCGAGCGAGCGAGCCTGGCGCGCGGAGCGGGGCGAAGGGGTCCCCGCGAGCGCGCCAGTAGGGGGGTCCGGCGGGGCGAAGCGTTGCGAGGCGCATGCCGCACGCGAGCGCGAGCGAGCGAGCCTGGCGCGCGGAGCGGGGCGAAGGGGTCCCCGCGAGCGCGCCAGTAGGGCGGTCCGGCGGGGCGAAGCGTTGCGAGGCGCATGCCGCACGCGAGCGCGAGCGAGCGAGCCTGGCGCGCGGAGCGGGGCGAAGGGGTCCCCGCGAGTGCGCCAGTAGGGGGGTCCGGCGGGGCGAAGCGTTGCGAGGCGAGTGCAGCGAGCGAGCGAGAGCGAGCGCGCCTGGCGCGCGGAGCGGGGCGACGGGGTCCCCGCGAGCGCGC